>Ga0180429_10000001_pt1 | contig 523290 bp, 419 predicted proteins | sample SS_ome_FD_132428 | JGI IMG/M metagenome (GOLD analysis project Ga0180429, IMG submission 132428) | Hypersaline lake sediment archaeal communities from the Salton Sea, California, USA - SS_1_S_1 metaG | ecosystem: Environmental > Aquatic > Non-marine Saline and Alkaline > Hypersaline >... | reverse complement strand
TCTCGCATCCACCCTGCTCCGTCCCCCACCCCTGGAGGGGATGGGGCACCCGACATGTCGTAACCCCCCGCCAAGCCCAGCCCGGCTGGTGTTTCATCGGCGAATCAACCCCAAACCGGAAGCAAAACCACCCCCAACAGCCCCATAAGAACCGCCGTCCAGTCGCTCGTTGTGCGTGGGTCGCAGGATGTGCCCTGCGCACCGCGAGCACAGGCAGCGTGGCGGATGTTAGGAAAGCAGCCCTCCGCTAGCGAGGTCACCATGGTTAGCGGTTGCACACCGTGACCTCGGTAACGGTATCCACAGCGCTGGCCAGTCAGCAGTTCCTGCGCTCATGAGACATCCAACCACGTCATCAGTTCGACGGGTGGGCGCGAATCGGGACTCACGTTGCCGATGATTCGCTGACAAGCGCTCACCGCCGACGGCGATGTAGCCACGACGATGACTCGATCGAAGCCCTTCCCGCGGAGCTTGACCAAGTTCTCCTTGATGTCCGACTTGCCGGTCTCGATCTCGACGGCCACGCACTCGCCAGGGCGCTCGGCCAGCAGATCGACGGTTCCGTTGCCTTTGACCGCGTACTCGCGCGCGACGCCGTAACCCTTTGTCTCAAAGAGCTCTTCAACTTTCATGACCCAGTACGAATGCTCCAGGCTGACGCGTCGACGGGCGCCGGGATCGATGCCGAGTGCATTGCAGACTTTGCGGCCATCGCTGGTAAGCTGATACAGCACGATCTGGCCAGAGCGGGTGGCGATGGGCACGGCCTCGATCAGGCCTGCTGTCAAGAGCGATTGACGAATGGCGTTCCCGCGACGGCGGGACAGATGAAGACGCTCATATCGTGAGACAGTAGTCGAGAGCGGCCGGGCAGTCACGTCTGCCAGGAATCTGATCTCCTCACGAGACATGGTCTCTTCGGGTGGATCAAGTCCAGAATCAACGGTAGCTACAGCGGACTCTACCTGTGATTCTCTGGGGGATGGTGGGTGGGTTGCTCTTGTCTGATTCCTGATGATTTCATTCTTTTTATCCGGGGGTGGAACAGCTGAAACTGCCTTCCGATCGGGCTCCTGCGAGCTATTCGAGCCGGACTCGGCGGAATAAGCTGCCATACGATGCCGGACCGTTGAATCCGACACAGATCCTTCCCGGATCGGGCAACGGGGGACTTTGACCAGGAACGCTTCCGGGTGCTCATCTGCCAGGCGGACGACCGCCGAGCCGATCGGCAGTGTGCTGAGTGCGTCGCGTTGCTCATCCGTGAGGTTCATGGCCCCCGACATGGTCTGAATGTCGCTGCGGAGCTTCTGGCTCAGGGCTAGTGTGGCGTACGAGTTGGCGAAGGCCACTTTGCTGATAAGAGAGGCTGATTGGTCCACGAACACGTAGCCGATGCCGTACTGACGGATCATTCGGATCGAGGTTTCGAGAACCGACTCCTTCGTCTCAGTGGCCTTGCGCGCGAGGATGTGGTGGGCTTCTTCCAGGACGATCAGGTTGGTGAGTTTCTCGCGCGGACCCTTGGCCAGTCGGTAACGATACAGATACAGAGTCAAGGCGTCCGAGAACATCGCCCGGTCGGATGAGCTCGACAGACCGTCCATCTCGAGGATGATATTGTGATCCAGTAGATGCTTGATGTGGGTGTTGTCTTGAGTGTTCACAACCGCGCCGAATTCGCCATACGTCATGGCCAGGAGGATTCGCTCAGCCGAGGCCTGCCACATCGCTGCCCGTCCTTTCAGCTTGACGGTTCGCAACCAGGTGAGGAGATCAACGATGGTGGGCCATCGCTTCGGTATTCCATCGAACACACCGAGTTCCGAGTAGAGATGGTGCATCCCGGAGACAAGCAGGCTGATGACGCCTTCTCCACCGAGATATGCGGACGCGATGACATCGACGACCAGCTTGATCCACGTTCCGGGTTCGCAGCCTTTCGGCGGGATGAGCGGGTTGAAACGGAACGGTGAGACGTTCCTACCGACGGTATAAACGCGAAGATCGGGCTGGACATCAAGGAGATCTCGGTACCCCCGTTTCCAGTCGAGAGCCACAACCTTGATGCCGCGGGCCATGATGCCTTGCATCAACACGAAGGTAAGATTCGTCTTGCCCGAACCGCTTCGTCCGGCCACCAGGATGTGCTCCGTGAGTCGGCCACTACGAAGAAGAAACGGGTACAACTTACGGTTCCCATACGAGATCTGTCCGAGGGACACATCTCCAGACTCGGCGAATTGCTTGGAAGGCGGAGGAAACGGAGACCGATCAGGCTGGAAGCCGGCGCCAAGGTGCTTGGCCGCCAGCAACTCGAGCGTTTGCTCGACGTCTGCCTTACCCGCAGCGTCAGATTCGGCGAGGTACACTCGCCACAGGGCATCGATCTTCTTGCCAAGCACGGGCTGGAGCTTCCGGCACAGTTCCTGGACTCGTTGCATCATGGTCCATCACCGGGTTCCTGAGCAAGGATTGAGCCCTTGCGATGCGCACCGAGGTACTCCTGGGCGGTCTCGGGAATCTGCATCTTGAGTCGCGAGATGTCCTTCCAAAGAACCGTTCTTTCAGTCCGTTCTTCCTCGTAGAGATCCTGGATTGCCTTGTGCTTGGCGTACATCTGCTTCGAGCTTGGCGGCCCATTGTAGGCCTCGTGTTGGTAGATCGCGTTCATCGCGGCGCACTTGCCGAGTTCGATCTCGCAGAGGTTCCGGTCGTGGATTTCGTAGCGCTGTCGTACTTGGCTGATGACATCGTCTAGTCCGAGCCGGCTCGTGTGCATCTTGTCCGAAATCGCCGCGGTGACAGGATCACCTGCGGGGATCGCGAAGTAGCCCTGGGCGATCACCTGCTCGATCGTTTGGGTGCGATCGGTTGTGTCAAGCGTCGCGTCTACTTCACCGAAGTCGTGCGATCGAGTGGATGATTCGTACGGCTGCCGGTGTGTTCTCCGAGAAGGTAATGGGGACAGTTGATGGAGCCCTGCCTCGTAGAAGTAAGGTACGTATTCAACGCCAGCGGCGGGGACAGTTATGGGATTGTTCGAGTGCATTTGACCACCTCCAGGTGTTCACTCTGAGGTGGTAAATGCGCTGGAGTATTTAAGCTTTGCCATTTTCGCCACTGCCGAGTAGCGAAACGGGCAGGTACGCGCCGAGTACCGCCAGGCGCCGGCGCTGGAATGGGTACGAATCCGACGGCTGTTTGCGGCTGACGAGTGAGTGTTCCCGAGTCCAGTCGGGTACGCCGAGCAGGTCAAACCGTATCGCCTGGCGGGTCGAACCCGGGAATCGCAAGGTACTTAAACCGGTACGCATTACCCCCATGCGGAGGTGCACAAATGCAAACTGGAAAAGAACGCGTTCTTCGAATGATCGAGGCAAGAGCCCAACAGGAAGCGGAGTACTTAGTCGGCGATTTCGCCCGCGCCGCGTCCGCGGAAAGGGAGGAGATCCTCGCCGCTCTCGAGATTGAACGATGGCTGGCGCAGAGCTGCCGGGCTGTCAGACACAGTGGTTGACTGGTAAGCTGGGCGTTCTGTGGGCCTCGGACTCGGGCTCGGATTTCCTTTCATACTCCCATAGTCCCAACTTCTTCCTTCTTCTAACTCCTTATCAATCCGCCACTTGTCAAACTCTCATCTCCAATAGTCCCACAACCCCTTCTTCAACTCCATTCACCCGCCCAACGGCGCTCCTCCCTTCATCCCGAGCCACAGCCGCCGCCACCCCGGGGCGAGCGTCAGCGAGGCCCGGGAGCATCCCCGCACGCCCCCGCCCACACTCCCCATCACCACCCCCTCCCTGACCCCGGACGGCCACCCAACCGTCCCGCCAGCCCTCCCTATCAAAGCCCCGCATCATCACCTTCACGCACCTCCAAACAACCGTTTTCAGCCACTTCATTCACCACAGCTCTTACGCTCGTATCGAACCTCGATTCGCACTCAGCGCACCCCCTCTCCGAGTAGCCAACGAAGCCGCCCAAGCTCTCGCCGCCACACTCACGAACTCCACTGCCCCGCCCGACACCTCTGCATCTTAGCCGGGGGACTGAGGCCGCCAAGCCGAATGTCGCCCAACACGTAACCCAACGGGACACGTGTCCCGCCCGGTTCACATCCTCCATCCACGCATCGACTCCCGCCGATCCTACATCAACGCAGCCGTCGTCAGAGGGCCGCGTCCCAACAACCCCACTACAACCACAACACATCCCCAGTAGTGTCTTCACCTCAGCAACCGCAAACCATCTCTCAAACCGGGCGACCGAGGCTCGCCGAGCGTCGACCAACGCGTGCCGACAGGCACGCGTAGACGCAACCACGGTTGCATTCCCACACCCCACGAAGGAGGTTCGCTCAAAACACCGCGAACATCAGCAGTGGGTCTACGTCAGTAGCTCCGCCAGCACCTTCCGGCTCTTACTCCAACTCGCCTTTTCCAACCCGACGATTTTCTTCTGCAGCCTCAACGCCCGAAGGTGCAGCCGCACCAACGCAAGCATGTCGACGCTGGCGATGTGCTCCAGCTCGATGAGCCCCATCCGAAGGTACTTGAGCACTTTGTACTTGGCCTTCGGCAACCGGTCCTTGACCGTACTGAACATGATCAAGACGTTCCGGAGCTCCTCCCGAACGCGATCAGCTTTGTACCTCATCTTGTCGAACTCCGGCATCGTCCGCTCGAAGTCCACCGTGCCATACGCTCCCCACTCAATGCCACCTGACTCGTCGACACCCGGCGTTGTGCCTCGCCGCCTGCCATTCACCGGCAGAGCCAACACCGGACCCCATTCCTCCCGCATGACCTGCCGCTCCAACTCTTCGGGAGTGGCCAACTCCTCGTCATCAAGACCCGGTACGGAGCCATACGGGTTCTCTCGTTCTGCACGCCGCAACGCTGACTCCGGCACGACCACGCCGTCAACAACCACGAAATTCGTTTCTTGTTCCATCTGAACTACCTCCGGCACGACCGCTCTTGTGGCGGTTCGCCCACAAGAAGGCGAACCACCACGTTGACTCCACTTTCGAGCGCAGGGCCCTTGAGCGAACCCGCTCTTAAAGCTTCCGAGTCCGAAGGACCGGACGGTTTAAGTTGGCGGGTTTGCGCGGCCCGAAGCGCCACAATCCCCCGGAGCACTCGTCGAAAACTGCTTCGAGAGGCGCACACGCCTCATCGAATGCTCCCGTCCGGACACTGCACTGCCATGTGCAAGAGCTGCATGACAGAAGATGGCGCTGCCGGATGGCCCACGCCGATTCTGTGGTATGATCTTGCGGGCAGAAGGGGCTGATCGCTGTTCAGGAGGCAGATTATGTCCACCACATCGAGCGTATTCAGTTTGACTGTCGGGATGGCGGTCGTTCTTGCGCCATCGCATGCCTTTGGGGGGGACCGCATCACCGGGCGCATGTTCGCCACCCGCTCGGAGGTGATCTCATACCATGGTATGGTCGCCACCAGCCAGCCGTTGGCTACCCAGATCGCTCTGGACGTTCTCAAAGGCGGCGGCAACGCGGTGGACGCCGCCATCGCCGCTAATGCTGCCCTCGGCCTGATGGAGCCGGTGAGCTGCGGCATCGGCGGTGATATGTTCGCCATCGTCTGGGATGCAAAGACGCGACGGCTCTACGGTCTGAACGCCAGCGGCCGGTCGCCCCACGTGCTGAAGCGCGAGCATTTCGGCAAAGAGGGCCTCAAGCGCGTGCCCAATTATGGCCCGCTGCCGGTTACCGTTCCAGGTTGCGTAGACGGCTGGTTTGAGCTTCACACTCGCTTCGGCCGGCTGCCCATAAAGGAGATCCTGGCCCCGACGGTTCGCTATGCCCGTGAAGGGTTCCCGGTCTCCGAGCTGGTCGCCCATTACTGGGCCCTCGGCGGCGAATCGCGGAAGAACTACACCGGTTTTGCGGAGACGTTCCTGCCCGGAGGGCGCGCCCCGCGAAAAGGCGAGGTATTCCGCAACCCAGCCCTGGCCCAAACCCTGGAAGTAATTGCCGAAGGTGGCCGTGACGTGTTCTACAAGGGCGAGCTGGCTGACGTGATGGATGCGTTTTGCCGGCGGGTCGGCTGCTTTTTGCGCAAGCGCGACCTTCACGACCACACCTCCACCTGGGTGGAGCCCCTTTCGACAAGCTACCGTGGGTACGAGGTCTGGGAATTACCACCAAACGGACAGGGCCTTGCCGCCCTGCAGATGCTCAACGTCCTCGAAGCGTTCGATCTGGGCTCGATGCGTCACAACTCAGCCGCATACCTGCACCATCTGATAGAGGCCAAGAAACTCGCCTATGAAGACCGAGCCCGCTATTACGCCGACCCGGACTTTGTCGAGGTTCCGCTGGTGAGACTTATTTCGAGAGAATACGCGGTTCAGCGGCGCAAGTTGCTCGATCCGCGGCGGGCCTCGCGACGCCTGCCGGCTGGCAACATCGATTGGCACCAGGTCGAGGACGCGCTGGGCCACGGTGACACCGTATACCTGACGGTCGCCGACAAGGACCGCAACATGGTCTCGCTCATCCAGAGCAACTACTACGGCTTCGGCTGCGGTTTGTGCCCTGATGGGCTGGGTTTCGGCTTCCAGAACCGCGGTGCGCTGTTCACCCTCGAAGAGGGTCATCCCAACGTCTACGAGCCGCACAAGCGCCCCTTCCACACCATCATCCCGGCCTTCGTGACCAGAGACGGCAAGCCCTTCCTCAGCTTCGGCGTCATGGGTGGCGACATGCAACCGCAGGGACACGTACAGATCCTGTGCAATATCATCGACTTCGGCATGAATCTGCAGGAAGCTGGTGACGCCGCCCGTTTTCACCACACCGGCTCCTCCAAGCCGACTGGTGAAGTCATGGGTGACGGCGGCCGTGTCGCCCTCGAGTCGGGCATCGGCATGGAGGTCCGCCGGGCCCTGGCCAACATGGGCCACCGCATCCATCATGCTACGGGTGGTTTTGGCGGGTATCAAGCAATTGGTTATGACGCCGAGAACGACGTGTACATCGGCGCATCAGAGTCGCGAAAGGACGGCCAGGCCGCCGGGTACTGACACGCTCGGTCACAGTGGTTTGCCCTCACGCAAGCCATCGGCCCCACCTCCACCCACTCCGCCAGCTCCGTGTGTGCTTTGCACGTCATCCTCTTCTCACCGAACTTCGAACTAGACCAGCAGGCACTCGCTTTGACAGCCTCCGGGCACTGTCAGAAGAGCGCCATCGGTTCGAAACGAGGTGTTCTGCGTCCGACCTCGTCCGCAGTTCCCGAAGCTTGTCGCCTTCGAGGTTTGGGCACATTGACAGCCCCCCCCCGCCAACGCGTACGCTGACCGCGTGGCCAGTTTCGGGTAACCGAACCCTGCAAGGAGTATAGAAGATGAGCGAGGTCAGCTTGCAACAAGCGCGGGCAGCAGTGGACACCGCCCTCGAGAAGTCGAAGACCCTCGGAGTCAAGATGGACATCGCCGTTGTTGATGGCGGTGCGAATCTCAAGGCCTTCGCCCGCATGGACGGGGCGTGGCTCGGTTCGATTGACATTGCCATCAAGAAAGCCCGCACGGCACGTTTCTTTGACATGAACACCGGCGACATTGGAAATCTCTCGCAGCCTGGCGGCTCCCTCTATAACATCGAACACTCCAACGCTGGGTTGATCACATTCCCTGGCGGCGTGCCCGTCAGGAATGCCGCCGGAGAGATCATCGGTGCGATCGGGGTGTCCGGCAGCACGGTCGAGAATGACCATCTCGTTGCCGAAGCCGGCGCAGCCGCCATCGGGTAATGCTCGCATCGCCCCGCACTCGTGGTATCCCAGCTATGAGAAACAGCCAGCGAGTGTGGGACGACACGGACCCGCAACGGTCACCTGCCAGCCTTCGAGATGTGGGTTCTGTGGCTGCGAACGGATACAATCAGTTCGCTCAAGGGGGAGGGTCGCCGTAACCGACGACACGAGTTCTCGTGACGTATTGTGCCGGCTGACACTTGGCAAAGGAGCAGCATGTCCAAGCCGGCAACCCTACTTGTCCTATCCTTCGCCTGGACCGTCCAAGCGTCGGTCTCCGGTGACACGTTTGTGACAATCAGCGATGGGCGTTTTATCCTCGCGGACCGTCCTCACTACTTCGCCGGCGCCAACTTTTGGCAGGGGATGAACCTCGCGGTTGACGGCCCCAGCGGCGACCGGTCACGGCTGGCCGAGGAGCTGGATCAATTGCAGCAGCTCGGCGTCATCAACCTGCGAATCATGGCTGCCTCGGAGGGCCCCAACACCGAGCCTTACCGGATGGTCCCCGCCCTGATGATCGCACCAGGCGTGTATGACGAGGACGTTCTCGATGGCTTAGACTACCTGCTTGATCAGATCGCGGCGCGAGGTATGCGGGCTGTGATGGTGCTGAACAACTACTGGCAGTGGTCCGGCGGAATGGCCCAGTACGTGTCATGGCACGAAGGGACACCGATTCCATACCCTCCGACACACGGCTGGGACGCCTTCATGAGCTACGCGGCCAAGTTCTACGGCTACGCCGAATGTCAGACCTGGTACCGCGATCACATCGCCATGATCGTTAACCGCACCAATCAGTATACCGGTCTGCAATACCGTGACGATACCACCATCTTCGCATGGGAGCTGGCCAACGAGCCGCGGAACTACCCGGCCCAGTGGATTGATGATACGGCCACTTACATAAAGTCAATTGCCCCCAACCATCTGGTCACTGTCGGCTCAGAGGGAAGCATGGGCGGCGACTTTACGGCAACGCACGACGGTCCCAACGTCGACTACGCCACGGTGCATATCTGGCCGCAGAACTGGGGATGGTATGACCCGGAGATCCCCACCACGTATACAACGGCAGAGGCCAACGCCCGGGCCTATTTCCAGGCCCATGCAGCAGAAGCAGCGGCGCTCGGCAAACCCATGGTGCTTGAGGAGTTCGGACTGGCGCGCGACTGGGAGCCTATCCACGACATCTACGATCCTGACTCGCCTACGACGCTTCGGGACCTCTTTTATTCAGCCATGTTCGAGGAGGTCTTCGCTTCGCTGTCTTCTGGTGGCCCGGCAGCGGGCGACAACTTCTGGGCATGGTCGGGGCAGGCGAAACCAGGCGACCCATGGACCGGTGATCCGCCGCACGAGACGCCCGGTTGGTATTCCGTCTACGATGCGGATGAACCGACCCTGGCGATCATCTCCACCCATGCAATCCACATGGCCATGCGCGGAGACTCCAACGCCGACGGCCATGTTGACCTGAATGATTACGCCGTCCTTTCGGATTGCCTCTTCGGTCCAGGAGTACCACCGGCGCCGTCCGCCCCCGGCCCAACGCTGGAGCACTGCCTCGTCGTTTTCGACTTCGATACTGACAACGACGTCGACCTGCTCGACTTCCGAGAGTTCGCCGTCATACTCGGTAGTGAGTAGCGGTTAGTATTGGCTCTCGACGATATGCCGGCCGAGTCCTGGCCTTGAAGTCCACTCGGGGAACAACCGCAATGACCCCTCGCCAACGAGTCTTGACTGCCTTGGACGGCGGTATCCCGGATCGCATTCCATGCGCGCTTGGCTTCTATCATGTGGAACTCGAACGCCTGGCTCCACCCGGTGACTACCGGGATGACCTGGTGGACGTACACTTCGTCCAAGCGCCTCTGTCGCCGGGGGAAGAAGCCTTCGCAAAACAGGTGGCGAATTTGCCCTTCGATACCCGCCTCGGCACGCCCGGGCAGATCCTCACCTACAAACGTTGGGACTATCGCCCTGAGGATCCAGGCCGGCGCAACCCTTGGCGGATGCTCGCTCGCTTGACGATCTGTACGCCTACCCTTTCCCCGAAGGAGGCAGTCTTTGTCATCTTGATCGGTTGCGTGCGGAGATTGCCGCGTGGCACGCGCGGGGGCTGGCCGCGGGCGGCAACCTTCCCCACCTGGGCGGAGAGTTGTTCGAGTCGGCGTGGCGGCTGCGCGGCCTGGAAGCGTTCCTCCTAGATTTGGTTGAACGTCCCGACTGGGCGGACTATCTACTCGACCGGCTGACCGCGCTCGCCCGGGGCAACGCCCAGAACCTGGCCGCCGCCGGCGTAGATGTGCTGGCGTTGGATGATGACGTGGGCATGCCGGGTACGATGTTCATCAGTCCCGCGTTGTGGCGTCGCTTCTTCAAGCCGCGGATGGCAGAGATCATCCATGCAGCGCGGGCCGTCAAACCAGACCTGCGAGTACTTTACCACAGCGACGGCACCATCGATCCGATTCTCGGCGATCTGATGGAAATCGGCGTGAACGCGCTCAACCCACTGCAGCCCGAGCACATGGACGCACAGAAGGTGCGGGAGCGGCATGGCCCCAGCCTAGCCCTGTGGGGCGCTGTTGGACGCCAGACTACGTTCAGCTTTGGCACGCCGGAGGAGATACGACAAGAGGTCAGGTTGCGAGTCGCCACACTGGGGCGAGCCGGACTGGTGATGTGCCCAGCCTACGACATCGACGAGCCCGATATCCCCTGGGAGAACATCGCTGCATTCCTGGAGGCAGTGCGACAGCTTGGCTGAGCACGTCGCCACCTCACAAAGCTACGGCGCGCAGGCTTGCCTGCCTGAGCTGGCCTGCGAAGTGCGACTTCCGTCGTCCGGGCCTTCTTCTCATCCGTGGGGTCATCCTGGTACTGCGTCATCAGTGGCGCTTGGGCGCACTGCCGCCCCTCCCAAACCCAGTCTCCGCGAGAACCTCGCGGATCACCTTTATCAGCTCATCTCGTTCTTCCGGACTCATCTTGACCACCCCCAAGCACCGCTCGAAGAAGGGCGGTGCTCGGTTGGGGGGCTCTGTCAGGTGCAACTCGTGCGGGACACATGCGTTCCTCCGTACAGTTCTGCCATCGCCGAAGTCTCCTTCCCCATCGTCTCGGTTCAACCTCCACCCATTCCGCGAGTTCTGTTTGAGCCTCACGCCGTCGTGCAACGCCATGGGGTGGCGTCCCGGCGAATCGGCGTGTCTTCCAACCTGCCGTCATGCTCTCACCCCTCAGTACTCCAGCACAAGATTCGGGCAACTACATGCACAATCCCAGATGGCCTGCCGAACCGCGGGGTTCTGACGGATCAACTCAGCGATGGCCTTCGCCATTTCCCTTTTTGTCTTGCGTACTCACTCTCCTTCACCTCCGAGCACCGCTCAAGACCCTGCGGTGCGAGGAATTCCATCGTCCCCTCCTCCGCGCTCGAGCACGATACCACTGCCGTCGAAACCACTTGTCCCAGGCGGTCCTCTTTACGTTATCGATCGCTCGTTCAATCTCCTCCCGGTATGCGGCCTGCAGGAAGGCCAAGCCGTGGTCTGTCGCACCAAGACGCCGGGTGATTGCCTTTGAGTCCATTCTCATAACCTCCAGCCACAAACGAGCGGCTCTCTCGAAACACCGAGAGCCGCTTGACGTAAGCTCGGGAGGCGACAATTACCGCACCACCTCTTCCGGCACCGTGCCATCCTGCTGTTCTTCGCCGATGATCTTGTCAAACGCTCGCGCGAGACAGAAGATCGCCAGCGGGATCTCGTTTCTGCCGAAGCTGTTCGCCGACTTCCACTCGCCATTCTTATCTTTGTATCTTCGTTCGATTGTGGCCTTTAGTACTTCTCGCTTCAGGCCGTTTTGGGTGGAGATTTCATTCTCCCAGAGCGCGCACGATATGCCGCCAGCTCTGAACTTCGCTACTGGTTGTGCCATTTTGTTTACCTCGGGAGACCACGTCTTTGCGTGGCCTCTTCCTCAATGACTGGGAAGAGGCCGCCTCCTTCAGCTACCTGAAACGGGCCGAGTTGTGCGAAGCAGCAGCAATTGCTTTGAGTGTAAGCACAGCAATACCTTCGAGATGTCCGCCTGGTGGACCATGATGTTAGAACTCCCTGCGATATCCCTATGGCACGGTGTCATCGCGAAGCCGTCCTTTCGTACTCTCCAGTATGTATTTTCCAAGCACTGATTCCCGAATCCACTCTGGTTGTGCGCGTCTCACGAGTTCCTTCGCAAACTCCATGTCATATAATGCCACAGTAGCAACAACCCGACAAGCAATGGCGTTGTCAGGCCGCGCGATCGCGTCGAGGAGAGAGTCCACATCTAAGGCGTTGATTAGATCATAACATTTACCTTCACTGATACACTGCAAAGTACTCAGACACTCCAGGAGCCATTCACACTCATCTGCCCCTGACAACCGCTTCGCAACCCGGGCAATTGTGAGCGGAGACAGAAACGCTAAAGGAAGTCTGCTGTCGGCCGCTTGAACGGAATGCACCCGATGCAAATACTCACACGGTGTATAGTTATCTAGAAGTCGTGGGACAAGGATGTCTAAATTGAGCGCAGCGACTATCGATACGAGAGCGTCGTCATCAATTGCCCTTAGGCGCCACGCCAACGATAGCTCACCTAACACGTCAGTGTGTTCTAGTAGGCCTGCAAGCATGTTCTTATCAAACGCGCGCCACAGATGTCGGCCGAGCTTTCGGTCTTCAGGCGAGCGCGCCGCAAAGAACAGATATGCGGCCGTCCAAGACTGAGCCTCGCGTAGCAGATGACCGGAAGTCTCAATGAGCGCTGTCCATTCCTCATCCGACAACTCCTCGGTTTTTGCCCTGCAATCCATCCATACTGCGAGTGCCAGCAAGGATCGTTCTTGCCTGATTAATGATGGCACCAGCTTCTCGGAATCCAGCCGGGCTACAAGGGCATCAGCGGTGTCACCGGCCCGCATGGTGGCCTCCAACGGGTTCGGCACATGCGATGTCACATAGTCATATACAAAGTCTGCGTAATCAGGTAATTGGAGGTCGTGGCGGTACTGTTTACCATGGGTCCAGTAAGCTTCAGCGAGGGCGGAATGGGGAAGACCGTAGTAAGTACGCCCTTCCCGCTCAACGCGATCAATCTCACGACGATGATACAATGCGTTTAGGGCTGCACGATCAAGGCCACGTTTATCGACTAGGAAAGAAGCGGCGGTCAACACTTCATGTCTAGAGAGGGGGGCAAGAGTTACCAGTATTCGTGGAAAACTCGGACCAAGGACCGGATCAGCTGCTTCGAGTATCTGCAGATCGCGCTGAACCGCACGCTGAATGCAGGCCATCGGGGCGGCTTCACCTCCGGAGTCCGCGTATCCCTTGAGAGCATAGGCCAATAGCCAGAAGCTGTTTCCAGCAACGCTTTTGATGGCATTTCGAACAGCGACGGGCCAATCCGGAATCCTGTGGCGTTGTGCTTCCGCGTACTGGCTAAGAAGGTCATCGAAAGCCTCTTCGGCCGTTACAGGGAGCGACGGAATCGAGGCGAACTCCCTCCAGTTAGGATCGGAACGCTCGGGCGGAAGCTGGCGGCCTGTGAACAGAACGCGTACGGGCCAATCGGGACGTATCCGTGTTAAAATCTCTTGAAAGCCAGTTGGATCGAGATGGATGTCTTCTAGGATGACCAAACCGGTGGCATCGCAGACTTCACGAAGCAAGTCGCCTGCATTGAATGGCCGGCAGCGGAAGTAGTAGACGGGCATCCCCTCTTCGCTGTGCAATTCGTAGGCCAAACTCCGCGCTAGCACAGACTTGCCGCTTGCCGACGAGCCCTCGAGTAAAGACAGTTGGTGCCGTTGAGTTTGCTCCTTCAGACGATCGAGCAGCAGGCCCCGGCGAAGAACAACGCCGTCCTCGAGATCCTTCCACACGGGTCCCCGCTTGCGGAACCACTCTGACGTGGTCGTCGTGCCCACTTCCAGAAAATCGCCTACGTCGCGGAGGTGCGTGAATCCATCTTCTGGGAAGAGGTTCTCCGGCGACACGACGCGAAACTCGTCGGCGCGACCAACGAGCGTCTGTCCTCGACGAGTGTCCTCCAAGATGCAGTCCCTGAAATCGTACATTCCCCCCAGAAACTCGCGGAGTGTAGCATCCCCGCGACGGAAGAATTCACCGAGGACGTCTGCATAGCCATCTCTGTGGTTGTGAGCATTCACCGTATGCTTGGCGTGGTGCATATGGCCGGACTCGTGAGCCGCTATCGTGTATTCTCTCAACTCCACCAGGATGAGATGCTGGTTCTTCTCTTGTCTCAGGGGATGGCAGTTTCCGCTGCAGGATTTTCTGACCGAGGGACTCGGCTTTAGCCCGCCATCACTCTCATAGAAGTATTTGCGGGTTCGCTGACGCCGGAAACGCTTCTCGAAGAGGAAACCGTGCCGACCCTCCTCCTCGACCAACCGCACCTTGAATACTGGCAATTCTCTCGGCATTCCATTTGCCCCTCGAAATAGGGGAAGTCATCGTAACGTACTGTGGCGATTGGAGCCAGCTTCCCCTCTGTCGCTGTAACCTCTTATTTAGGGGCCACTTATCGTTTGCGTGGCGTCAGATGCGCGTGCAATATCCCCTGCAGATGCTCTGTCGTGCGGATGACGATCCGCTGGCTCAGCGGGCCACTCGGGAGACCCGAAAGACTGACGAGAACTCAGACCACGGAGAGTTGAGGATGAGGTTTCATACGGCCATACCATCGGCACCCTCGCATGCTGCGGGACTCGACCAGAGGAAGCCCCACGGTTCGCCCGTGGCGGGAACTGAGGCCCAATCCACCGGCCTCTCGTCCCTAGTTGTCGTTGTGGGCGGGACAAACGGCCGTCCTCCGACCCGTGGCGGCTCCGCCACTCACTCACGAGGAGATGCCGACCCCGACTGGCATGCTTTCGGGCGTGGCGAGGTCTGGAACGTCGTCCCCAGATGTTTGGGCACTACCTGCTTGGGAACCCCGGCCAAGAGGTGGCTGAATAGGGGAACCACACGATGCCCTTTGAGGCTTCAGAACGGAGAATGCAAAATGAACACGAATTCCGAAACTGCCAGACCCGCCTTGAGAGGCGCTCACGGACGCCGACGGCCCGCCAGCACAAACAGCTTCAGCCCAATCACACAAATCGCGCGCGGTCTAGGTATCGGCTTTCGTCCGGATCACAACCCGGACCTAGCCGAGGGCGTTCTCATGGGTGAAGAGGACTTCCATCACGCTGTCCTCTCGTACCAACCGAAGTCGTTGCGGTTACGCCTGCTCACGCGGGTCGCCCATGTCGATTCTCTGTCAGCGCAACTTGCGGCTCGTCTCCTGCGGCTGCAAACCAGTTCCACAATTGCCCGGTTCGGCTGGGATGAAGAGGCTGATCATAGCCTATTCCTTGAGGCCACCACACCCTGTCCACCTGACACGGACATGGTGCCTGATCTCGTCAAACAGGTCTTCGACGACCTTCAAGTGGTGTTGTGGGACCCGAGCCTCAGATTGGCACTTGAAACAGCCGGCGCTCGCATCTGCGTGAGGACAGCGCCGAGGTGGTGAAACGACCAGCGAAGAGCGTATCAACCCAGATCATGCATAAGGACAACACGATGAAACACGAAACGAAGGACAACGGCACTTTGGATTGCCACTACAACGGACAGCGGCGGACCCTGGCGATGGAGGAAGCTTATCGGTTGTTCTGGGCCTGCGACTACGCATGGCTCCTGCCTCTTGACTGGTACCGATGGGACGTGGGAGGACGAGTCGGCGCCGATTACGTGTTCAAAGCGGTATTCCCATCCGCTCGTATGTTCGGCCTACTCATGCATACGCGTGGAACACGGACCTTGACAATTGCTGCCCTCGATAAGCTGGCAGAGAAGAACCTGCGCAACGAGACCTTCAACGCCCGCGCTGCCAGATTCAACAAGCTCTTCCGTGACCTGCCACCTGAGCTACGGCCCTTCTCCCATTACGAAGAACAGCTGATCAATGGCAAGACGATGCCGGCTTACCGCATGAATCCCGAACGAAACTGGCTTGTCGTTGTGGGCGCTGGGGACGGAAGCAACGAAGCGGTGGACTGGGCCGCATTCCTTGAACCGCCTTCGGAGCAGTTGGCCAAGAGGCGGCCGGCGTAGGAACATCAGTGTGAATGGAAGCAGATGGTGCCTCGAACGGGAGAGCCTGGTTCACAAGGCGGGAGCCCTCCTGTCGGCAAGATGTCTTTGAACGGTTTCCAAGGCGTCACCGTGTCGAGGGAGCCATCGAACACAATGTCCTGCTACGACCATTCGGAGACCAATCATGCGCAAATGGCAAGAGACAATCCAACCCTGGAAGCAACTGAGTTTGAGTACGTTGTACGTTTGTCTGGTCCTGGAGGTTGTCCAGTCGACCAAACCGCGCGGCATCCGCGTGACGATTCAGCATCTCGACGAACCACAAGCAGGGCGAACGCACACATTCGTCATCGCCCTGCCCCTGCGGCCGGAGGGCCTCGGTGTGGACTTCTTCCGCGCCTGCGGTCTTGACATCGCAGTTGGCGGGCACGTCACACCAAGAGACGCGAACGGCGCAACGATCAGAGTACGTTTCGCACCTTCAGGCGACGGCAGCTACGACCCCGTGACCTTTGAACCCAATGAGGAGGAGAACCGATGACTGGCAGCCCCCAGAAACCCACCAAACGTAAGTGGACGACACAGGAGATTGCCGATCTAGTTTCGACGCACGTAAAGTCAGGCGCCGAGACCATCTACTGGATCGTCATCGCGGCACTCACGGTAACCGCTGGGTGTGTCGTTCTGCGCGTGATCTGGAAGACATTCCTGGCCCTTCTGGGACTTAGTGACTAGGTGCCTCATGGCTCAGTCGCCCTTGACGCTGCCTCCACAGGATCAGCAGGTCGAGACCATCATCCGCGACCTCAACGGTGAGGAGATTCTCCGCGTCGGCATGCGTGTGTACACCACCGTGCTGCCCGATGGCACACTCCAAGAACATAAAGCCTCGGACGCCATTGAATTGGTCGATGGCCTTGTCTGGAATCCGTCTTTCATGACACGGCAGAAGGATCCCATCCTTGTGGTTGCTTGCAGTCTTTGCCGCAATCCTCCAAGGTTGATGTTCCGCACTGAGCAGCCCTCGCACGGCATGTGCAGCGCCGAGAACGCCAAACCCTGTGCGAACTGCGGCCTGATGTGCTGCCCCAAGCACGCAAGACGGCTCGCCCAGGAACAGGATGCAGTGTACTGTCTGAAGTGTCTCCCATTCGTCAAGGTCAAATCACTTCTCAAGGCCGTTTTCTGCGAAGGACAGGAGAAGAAGTGAGCCGTGGCCCACTTTGTTTCCTATCTCCTCCATCTGATCGCACAGTACGGCCTGGATGATCGCAATGCCGCGGTCGCTCAACTGAGAGCTCTGGCTGAACATGGCAGGCTCTCGGAATCTCAGGCTCGCACCTACATGCTCTGGCTGGAGCCTTTCGTCCAGGAACAGATCGACCGACCAAATCTGCTTCACAGACCACCCGACCGTGAACGCCTCCACGCGGACGGAGAGTGGGACATCTCACTTGGGAAACTCATAGAGGCCGATCTGGAAATTGGCATCCGTCTTCTCGACAGACCTCGGCACATTCTGGTAGCCGGAACCACAGGGTCTGGCAAGACCACTGCGATTCGACGGATCATCCAGGGCATTGAGCAACTCTCAGCACTAATCTCGCAGATTATTTTCGATCACAAGGCGGGGGACTACGCCGGCCTTACTGACATGTACGGCGACAACTGGATTCATCTGAGCGTCCACGGAGGAATGCACCTGGGCCTAAACGCCCCCCGCGGCATTCCACCCAACGTGTGGATCAATGTCGTCAGCACCATTCTCGCTGCGCGGTTGGGACTGGTTGCATCCGCCGTCTGCCTGGCCAACATCATGCGCTTCCTGCTTGCGGCCTTGAACCCAAACGAGAAAGAGCCGTTGATATGGCCTGACATCCGCCTCATCTGGGAGGTGATCAGAACCACCCCGCTGACGGTCTGGGCAGGCAAGGCCGAATACGGCAAAACTCTCATAACAGCGCTTGAAGGGCTCCTGCAGGCGTCCGGTGATCTCCTCCACACTTTCAACGGTCTCGATGTCGACCGCGACATTGTGGGGAAGGGCAAGAGTCTTGTCATCGACATGGTGAACCTGTTTCCTCCGTCTCTGAGACTGATCGTTGTGGATTTGATTCTGTCACAGATTCTGCTCTCTCGCCTCCATCGTCATCAAAAGGCGGATTCCACGGAAGTCGTCATTACCCTCGATGAGGCCGATGCCGACCTTTCGCGGCAATCCGATGCCGCCTTCCCTGACGGCTTCTCGCCCGCCGCCAGACTGCTCAAACAAGGGCGGGAGATGTCTGTGATGGCCGTGCTTGGTGTCACCTTCTTGGGCAATGTGAGTCGCCAGGTCCTGGCCGGGCCCCAGTACCATCTCATCTTCAATCAGTCTGATGCCGAGTCCATGATCGAGGCTCGTCGGACGCTTGTCCTCCCGCAAGGTTCCGAGCAGATGTTCCCGGCACTGAAACCCGGTGAGTGCATTTTCAGGCAGGCGCAGTCGTCGTGGCCCCATCCGATGTTGTGCAAGGTGGACTACATCCCGTCCCATCGAACACCCAAGGTGGAGGGGTTCGACACCCACTCCCATGTGCCGTCGAGTCGGCTTGATGAGTTGCCGAACGTGCAGAAAGCGCTCGAGCAGCGGATTGCCGAACACAACAAGGCCAACCTCCGGCGAGCGCGCACGAAGAGAGCCGGCTTCTCCGAACAAGCCCAGGCCCTGCTCAGGCTTTCGTCCGAGCATCCTTACTGGCCTATTGCCCGACTTTGGGAGAAATTCGAAGACAAGCCTCACTATGCCAAACAGAAAACTGTTCGAAAGGAACTCGAGAACCACAAGCTCGCAGCCTTCGAGGAAGTCCGTATCGGCCGCACGAACGTCCTTCTCATAGATATCCTCCGGGATGGCTGGCGGCTGCTGGACAAGCCTAAGCCGAATCGCATTGGCCGTGGCGGCATCGCTCACCGGCATTTCTCCCACTGGATCGCATTGGTCGGTAAGCGTCGCGGCTACAAGACGGCCTGCGAATGGACCGTGCCCGGGACCAGCCATCCCGTGGACGCAGCCTGGTGCATCGACGGCCACTGGCATGTTTTCGAGGTCGTCATCACCTGCGAGGAGAACCTCACCTCGCACATTACGGCCTGTCTTATCGACTCTGACAACGTTGCCACCGTTGCGATCGTCGCTACCCAAAAGAGTCTATGCGACAAACTGGAGCGATCGATCGTTGGGGAGATTCTCCTTGCGCCGGTGATGGATCGCGTCAGGTTCGAGGTCATCACAACCTACATTGAAGAACTCTGGCCTAGATGAGAAGCATCCGACTCGAAATGGCATAGACCGAAATCTCCCGCACGTTCGTCTCCTGCTTCCGGACCACGACGACGCGCTGTCACCGTAGCGTAGGCCGCACTCCTCACCAGAAGACACCACTCTGTCACCTGGCCGTCAGTCGTACTGCGAAGCAACCATTTATTCTGGGTGCCAAGGACGCGATTGCAGTCGGACATCGTCCGGCTGCCGCAAGGAAGATCAAACCCGTTCAAGAGGAGACATACTGTGCCTTATGACAAGAAGATCAGCCGTCAGAATCCCGGACTCATCCTGTTCGTGCTGGACGACAGCGGAAGCATGGCAAGCAATCTTTCCGGCACCTCGGACCCGAAGTACCAGTGGGTGGAACGATACTTCGGCATCATCCTGAAGGAACTGCTGGCCCGCAGTACCGAGGTCAAGGGGAACGGCATTGTGGTGAAGCCAAGGTATCTTGTCTATGTCCTGCTCTACGGCAGCACACAGAAGGTCTGGGGCAACGGCGAGCTGGACATCCAGGCCGCGGTCGAACAGTACACCGAAGCCGGGAACTCGCTGGGCCTGGGCGGCCATCTCAGCGGCACCAACGCCGCCGCCGCATACCAGATGACCCTGGACTACCTCAAGAACGCCATCTCGCAGGAGAGGTTCCGCGACTCTTTCCCGCCGATGGTCTTTCATCTAACAGACGGGGAGAGTTGGACAGACGCCACTCCTGTCGCCGAACAGCTCAGGCAACTCTCCACGACAGACGGCAACGTCCTGATGGTGAACGCCTACATCGGGACGCAGACCAGCCTCAGCTACAACGGACCCGAAGACTTCCCCGGCTATCTGGACGCAGGCGAGGCGGGAACGAGCAAGCACAACGCCCGCCTGTTCGCCATGAGCAGCGAAGTTCCCTTGTGCATCCATCAGAACCTGATCGCCGACGGGGTCTTCCCGAATCTCAGGCCTGGGACGCGCCTGTTCTTCGACGTCCGTACCAAGGAAATGCTCAAGCAGGTGATCCAGGTGGTGGGCAGCCTGGGTTCGCGAGCCGACCGGCTGATGAGGGAGTAACCCGTGACGCGAACAACGGAAGATGAGTTCGACGCCCTGGTCGTGGTCTCACCGGCCTGCGAGGGGCAAGACACGAAGGACCAGGATCGCGCCCGATGGTCTGCGCCGATGCGTGTGGCAGCGGTGTGCGACGGTGTCACCTCTTCACCCTACAGCGCAGCGGCAGCCAAACTCGCAGCTGAAATGAGCCCCATGCTGTTCGGCGGCAACACCGAGGAACGGATGCGGGCTTTGAGCGAGCTGCTGATTGCCCGCCGCCTCGAAGCTCAACGTGCCAGAGTGGATCCACCTTCCAGTACTCCGGAGCCCATGCGGCGGATGCTACAGGAGGTGGCGCAGGAACAGCTGAGGGCTGCGTTTCAGACAACGCTGGTGGCCGCCTGCATGACGCCCGCCGATGAGGCCATATCTGTTGAGGTGTTGCGGTGCGGGGATTCCGCCTTCTTCGCCTTCTCTCAGGCGGGCGAATTGCTGGCCTCATCGCTCGCGTGGGCTCCTAAAGCCGATCGTGAAACCCATACCGACAGGATCTACGCTGATCCGGAACCGGTCCGCTTCGGTCCCGGAGACGAGCTGCTCGTACGAATCATCGGAACGGCATCGGACCGACCTCTCTTTGCAGAGTTGGCCCGAATCAGCCCGACCAACACCGACAAGTGGCTCGTCTGCGTTCCCCTGCATCGCCGCCACAACGCGGTGGCCCGGGAGGAACGGAACGGCGAGACGCCGATTCTGTCACTTGGGCGTGGGGATCTGGTGCTCGTACCCTACTACCTTGTTAAAAGCATAGCAGACCTGAAAGACAGCGAATACCGCCAGGTACGCTACTCGGCGGTCATACGACCGATTTCCTCTTCCGGTACACCATCCCCGAAGGTCGGCTTTGAAGACAAAGGCTCAGTCACTGCAGTTCTTCCGGATCACTTCTATAGCCGGCGATGGGTTCATCTCCAGGATCGCTTTCCCAGCAAGGCACACTTCGTTCTAGCTTCCGACGGCTTCTACGGAAGTTTCGACGATCCGGGCGGGTTGTGGGAATGGTTGCAGGCAAACGAAGCCGATCTCCGCAATTCCCGGCGGCAAGACAAGGTCCTGCACGATCTCCACAAACGCCTCAACACCCGGAAAGGCGACGACGACATCTCGTTCGTCTGGGTTTGTCCGCACAAGCAGCCCGAATGTCGTTCAGTCGAAGCTGGCAGTGATTCCGCATCGGAGGGAAAGGGCCATGCCTGCTGAGGTCGTCGAGAGCTGGTACATGAGCCGTCGGTTCGCCCAATTGAACGGGCAACGTCTCAAACCTCAGGCCCATGCCCTCCTCAACGACACTCCCGTATCCGTTCAGCGGGGCCAGGCTGAAGCCTTCTTCCTAAGCGCCGAGAGCGGTGGCAGCTGGATCCTCAAGAAGTTCCACCAGGGACGCAGTCCCGATGACCATTACCTCAGATCGGTCGGCTCTCTGCTACCCAAACACGAGGGCTTTGTGTCGGGAACCGCCAGATCGGTCCTTTCAAAGCGCGACCTGCGCTCCGTCCCCGGCAGCTACTACAGCGTACAGTTCGGACAGTGGCTCGAGGGGGCTCTTCTGATGCCCAGGATCGAGGGTGTCGACTGGGCCACGGTAGCCGACGAGATTCGTGCGGGCGGTCTCCACCTCGATACAGATCACCGGCTTGCCCTGTGCCGGAGCCTCACGTCCCTCATCGAGCTTCTCGAACAGAGCCGCTGCGCCCACCGTGACCTCTCGAGCGGCAACGTTTTCATCGACATGCAGTCTCTTGAGGTCCGTCTGATCGATTTCGACAGCCTCTACCACCCCAGCCTGCCCATGCCGGATGCCACAACCTGCGGGACCGAGGGCTACACAGCACCCTTCACCTGGCGAAATGGGTTGCTCGATGCCAGTGCTACCTGGCGCCACGACGCCGATCGGTTCACCCTGGCGCTGCTCAACGTTGAGTTTCTGCTCCTTCAACCCAGCTCGCCGCTGACGGCGGAAGGGGGTATGTTCGATCAGCGGGAGCTCTGCAATCGCGCAGGTGACGGCATCAGCCAGGTACGCCGAAAGCTCCAGATTGAACATCCCCTGGCAACGCCGCTGTTCGAGGCTGCTCTCCAGGCCGAGAGCCCTCTGCGATGCCCTTCGCCGGAGGACTGGGCTCGCGCTGTCGGCGGTATCTCTGCTCCTCCCCTGGACGATCTGGAAACGGTCTCGAAGGAGCACTTCCTGGACGTGCTTCTTAAACGAACACCGGCGACCCCTCTCTGGCCAGCGCCGAAGCTCAGCCAGATACCGGTCAGTGTGCCCCAGCTTACATGGACTCCGGCTACTGCCGTGTCTCTCCCGGACAACCCCTGGACACCGTGAAACGATGGAGGCCTCTGGTATGACAACCACCGACAATACTTGCACCGAGGTCGTGGACGACTGGCTGTCCTCCAACCTGACGGCTCGCATCTCAGGGCTGGACCTCAAGCCCATCCCGCACCCCATCCTGCCCAACAGCGCCCAGTGTGTGGTCAAGGGCCAGGCCAGTGTGTTCTTCCTGAGGCAGTATCCTCATGGACACACGTGGCTACTCAAGAAGTTCGCTCCCTCGCGCCGACCCTCGGACCTCTACTTGGAGGCCGTGACCCGTTGCCTGCCCGGCGGGGCCTCCTTTTTCACTTGCACCCAGCGCCGATTGCTGACCGCCCGGCATCTGGACTGGCGATCGTCGGAATACAGGGACGCGAACCTTGCCGGTTGGCTGGAGGGAACGGTACTCATGCCCAAGGTACCGGGCTCGCCCTGGGCTTCGATCGGCGACAGCTTACGTGACGGTGAGGCACAGATGCCGACTGAGCAACGGCTTCGCGTAAGCCTCAGCCTGGTGGATGGTGTCCTCCGCCTGGAAGCCGCCAGCTGCGCCCATCGCGATCTCTCATCCACAAACGTCTTCCTGGCAGGCGGCTACCGGATCTACCTGATTGACTGGGACTGCATGTATCACCCGCAGCTGCCGTTTCAATCGAACACCACAGCCGGGACGATGGGTTACATCGCACCCTTCATGCGAGTCTCGCAAGGTAGCTGGGATGCTAGCCGTTCCTGGCGCCCTTGTGCCGACAGGTTTGCAATGGCCGTCCTGATCGCCGAGTTCATGCTCATTGGACCCGACTCGCCACCGCCACGGGAAGACGGCACGCTGTTTTCCCAAACGCATCTGGATGAGCCTCGGAATCCGTTCGTCGAAGAGCAGGTTGAGGCTCTCCGCAGGATATCCCGCGTCTGCGGTGACCTGCTCGCGACGGCGGTTTCGGCTCGATCATACCAGGCCTGCCCATCGCCTCAGGAATGGCAAAGCGCGCTGCGGCGTGAACTGCGATTCATGGTTTCTGTTCCCAAAGATCGCACCCTCTCGCGATCTTCTGTTCAACACCCCTGCGCCGGCTGCGGCAGTGTTTTTCTGATCAACGCAGCAAAGCTCATTGAGCTTCAAGACCGTGGGAAGGCAATACTTTGCAGCCCATGCCTGTCCAGGCAGCTGCGCGAGTGGATCGCGGCGCGGCAGGAGCGCGATGAGGCCCACCCACAGATCGCCTGCGAGCACTGCCAGAGAACTGTCAGGCTGGCCCGCGCCAAGCTCGATGACCTGCGATCCAAGGCCAAGCCGATTCTCTGCTCTGTGTGCCTCGGGCAACAGCTGCGACGGTGGGAGGTAGAGCGCCAGAACCGGGAACGAGAGATGCCGAGGATTGTCTGCGCCAAGTGCGGAAAGGAGGCGAGAGTGAGGCGAGAAAAGCTACTGGCGATACGCGCGAAAGGGAGGGTGGCGCTGTGCCCTGCGTGTCTAACCACGGCACTGCAGTCGCATGCGGCACGGCTCCGTGGCGCCGTGTGAAATGATACCTGGGCCGGGCGGTCCGGCCTGACGTTGTCTCGATGGTTTCAGTGAGAACAAAAAGGAGAAGCACAATGACTCACCAACCCCAACAACCAATCAAGGAATACAGGGCCGGAAAGGTCAAAGCCGCAATCTGGAAGGACGAGCGCGAAGAACAGGGACGCACGATCGTGCAGCACAATGTCAAGATCCAGAAGCGTTACCGTGACCAGCAAACGGGGGATTACAAACCCACCGAGTACTACTACGGAGCCGAACTCGCAGACCTCATTCTCGTGGCTCAGCAGGCCTTCGAGTTCGTCCGCCTGCGCGAATCCGAGGACGACTCCGGCCTGCCTACGGTCGCCGCGTAGTTCGGACTCCGAGCCACATGCAAACCCGCCGGCGTGCATGGCCGGCGGGCTTGCTTACGTTCTCCGCGGCCCTATGTCAATCCCTCCTCTCAGTTCATGGAATGGACCGAGCTGTTCGTGCGAACTCACCCCCGTCAACTCCACCACTTCACGGAGTGCGGGCCGCACGCCATCAGCTTGAGGGACCACCGTTGATGAAGAATCACTGACGTGTCAAGCACATGGCATCATCATCGAGCATCGATCTGCGATACTGCAACGACAGGCAAGTTCTCACAGTTGAAGCAAAGAAGGTGAACGATGCACGTATACGAAACCAGCCTCAAGTCCGGCATCACGCGAACGAAGGAATTCGAGCGCAAGAAGCTCGCCACACATTGTGTGAATGTGGGAATCAAGTGCGGCCATGGCTGCCTGTACTGCAGCTCCGGGGCCCTACTTCGGATGCACCGGTCGTTTATGGAGGCAGGAGTCAGCCCGTTTGACCGCGGCTATGCGATCGTGGATCCCAGCACGCCCGAACGCGTTGCAGCGGATGCCAGGCGTATGAAGAAACGCAGACTCATCCAGTTGTGTACGACCACCGACGCTTGGTCACCGGAGGCGAGAGAGCACAATCTCGGTCGCCGTTGCCTCGAGGCCATCCTCTCGGAGCCTGGATGGACCGTTCGAATCCTTACCAAGAACGCGGCAGTCATCCACGACTACGACTTGGTCGAGCAGCATGCCGAGCGTGTCCTCGTTGGGTTGAGCATCACGGGAACGCCAGACAAGGCGGACATCTTGTCGATCGTCGAACCGAACGCGTCTCCGATCCAGCAGCGGATGGCCGCCCTGTGGGAAGCGCACACCCGCGGCCTGCGAACGTACGCGATGTTCTGCCCACTGCTGCCTAGCATCGCAAACTCACCGGAGCAGATCGACGGCCTCGTCCGCCTCGCCGTTGAGTGTGGCGTCGAAGAGATTTTCGCGGAGCCTGTGAATCCGCGCGGCCCAGGACTCGGCTTGACCCAGGAGGCACTTGAGGCAAAGGGCTGTCGTGCAGAGGCTGCGGCCGTCGGCAGGATCCGCAACACCCGTGAGTGGTCCCATTACGTCGTCAGCCTCATCATCAACATCCAGCAAAGCGCCCGAACTCACTCCGACATCAACAAACTACGCTTCTTGCTCTATCCGTCGGGGCTGACGCCAGAAGACGAGGCCCGTATCATGGAAGACGATGCGGGAGTGATGTGGTTGGGGGAGGGCTGAGGTGTCCCTCGAACATGAAACCAGAAGCATCGACACGGCATCCCACCACACGGATGCACTTGGGTCGGCATCCCACGATGGACATCCGTCAATACTTGATGAAGACGAACTGTTCACACCCGGAGAGGCTGCCGAGCGACTCAAGGTGTCAACCGAGCAAGTGCGCACGCTGATTCGTCACGGGCGGCTCGCCGCGATCAACGTGGGCACCGGCCCGAAACGTCCGCTGTACCGGATCCCGGCACAGGCTCTTCAGGATTTCCTGTCCAGCCGCCACCAGCCGGGTCCTGCCGTTCGGCCTCATCAGTTCAAGCGACGTCCGCCTGTCCACGATCACTTTCCGAATCTTCGCTGACCGCAGGGAGCAGCTTTGCCCTCGCCTGCTCGATCGCGGCATCCACCTCGGCATCGGGCGTATGGGTGTACGTCACCTGCTGTTGCAGCTGAGTGTGCCGCATAAACTTCCGATGGACGTGCGGCGTTGCTACAAGTGACATCGCTGTCGATGCACAATGGCGCAGCCGATAGAAACCATAACAGGGCACTCCGGCCTTCTTGCAGAGTTTCCGGAACTGTTCGGCGACCGCGTCCTTGCTCCAGGGACGCCAGAATCTCGTGACGAAGACGTGCCCGTTGTCCGAGCGATGGTTGCCACGCCTGACAGCATTCGCTACCTTCTCGGCCCGTGCTCGCTTAACGTTGTGCAACGCTTGCGTCGTTTCCTGCCACAGCATGAATGTCTGAGAAACCCCCGTCTTGCTCCGAGGCAGCGTAACCCGATCGCCATCGAAATGATCCCACGTGAGATCTCGGATGTCTTTGGGGCCGAACCCACAATTAAGACCGAGCAGGATCATCGCGTACATTTGGGAGTCTGTGTTGCACAGAAGCTCACTAATCTGAGCGACCGAATACAGCGGCTTGCCGGGGCCACCATGATTTGTCCTACGCTCGTTCTTCACGCGTTTGAGGGCCGGTGCTCTCTTGAGCATGCCATTCTGCTCTGCGAACGCGAACATCGCCCGCACAGCGTTGAGGAAGTGATTGATCGACTCGGCTGCGTATCCCCTGCTCCTGAGATTCAGCTTCCAAGCAGCGAACGCTTCAGCCGTAACGGCGTCGGCCCGGAGTCCGGGGTGATCACCCAGAAAACGCCCCAGCCACTCCCGGTAGCACCGGAGCGTATCGAGTGGGTTACGCCAGTTAGCCTGCTGGGCGACAAGGAAACGGTTGGCCAACTCCTTGACCGAGATTGGAGTTCCCCCAGGCGACGGTGATGGTCTCGCGATGCCCAGGGCGAGGTGGTGGTATTTCTCCATCGCGGTCTCCCGATCGATCCCGAGGTAAATGCGTTTTCCGCCGCGGGTTACATAGAACTGTCCGGTGCGCTTGTGGAACGAAATCGGGTTGCTTGCGGGGCGGCTTCGGGGCATGACACTACCTCCAAAAGTGTAGTCATAAGTGTAGTGTCACGTTTTGAGATACCGCTGACGGTGGGATGATCGCTCGCAAATCCTTGAATCACAAGGCTTTGCGAAATGGGCGATACAGGACTTGAACCTGTGACCTCCTGCGTGTCGAGCAGGCGCTCTAGCCAACTGAGCTAATCGCCCCTCAGCCGTAAGTCATTAGAATGCAACGACTCGCGCCTGTCAATCCACTTTCCGGCCCCCTCCCGACACGTTCTGGATCAGTCCAGCGGCCCACGCCGGGTAGCTCTGCCAGCAGACGCTCGTACCGTGCGGCTGCTTCCTGCTCACTGCCTTGGGTATCCCGGATATAGAACGTCCGGGTTGTCGCGATCGAGGCGTAACCCATCAGCTGCTGCAGGACGTGGATCGGGGTCCCATGGTCAGCTTGGTCCTGGCCGAAGGACTTCCGAAAGGAGTGGACGGTGATCGGGGCGGTGAACTCCAAACCGGCCCACCTCGCATGAAACTTGATGCTCTTAAGAACGTTGTTGGCGATGTCCCGGTTTTGCCACTGGCGCGGACTCTTGCCGTCGTCCATTGGAGGGCGCTCACCGCACCGTTGCCAATTCGGCTTAACGGTCTCGAAACCCCGAGGTTTGTACTAGCGGTTTCGGTTGTCTTGGAGGGCCATGGATACTGACTCGCTGTGGATCAGGTCGGTTGTGCGGCCGGTGAACAGGTAGGGGTTGCCCACGCTGCTTCGCGGGCTTGTCGAGAGGGCTGAGCCGTAGTTCTGGGTGATGATGCCGGCGTCGACGGGGTCGATGGTACCGTTTCCACTGAGGTCATAGTATGGCGTCGACGAACACGTCACCGGGCCGTAATGCGGCGTGATGACGCCGCGGTCGAACGGATCGACATACCCGTCCTGGTTTACATCAGCCGGAATCACCACGGTCACCACCGCCTTGCCGTACGCATCGTACGTGTAACGCTCCACCTCGTGGCCGGTGTTGTTAATCAAACCGTCCACCGTGAACAGATCTGAGAACGTGTAGTAATACTCATCGTCCTCAATGTCATCGTACAAAATCGCCCGCTCGTCAACATACTGGCTGCCGTGGATGTAGTGGCGAGCCAGGTCGAGGAAGCCCACTGAAGCGGGTCGAGTTTCTGGTGATGGAATGGGCGCGTTGTGCTTCGGAGGCTCGCGGCCCGGGGGGCCGCAAGGTTTTCTCGCAAGGTTGACGTGGCACTATAAGAAGTGACGATGTCCCTATCTTGGCGTGGAAACGGTACCATGACGGCCGACGCGATGTGTCGGTGCAGTAGGGACTGGTGCCATCGCCCGACAGAGTGGTCTAGAGCGTCTTCGGTTCTTGTATAGCGGTCGGCTGCCTGCACTGCTCAGCAACAAGAGCACCTTTCGACCATTACACAAAGCCAGAGCTTGCTCTAGCGGACACCCGGTAATTCCGTACCATGGCAACATTGGATTGCTGAAGGTCTGCATGCTCGGTTGTCCCCGCAATCCCTTTGTTCGGTTAACCCAAGGAGCCGCTTTGATGACGCTTACTTGTCTATATCGAGCGCAAGCCCAGTTGTTGTCGGCCGCCTTCATTCTCTTGCCGACAATCGCCCAAGGCCGTCCCGTTGTCGATTTCGAGCATGACCAATGGGATATGGACAACGCCGTGGTTGTCGAACACCTCGGCCGGTCGTCGCTTGCCGGCAACGCTCTTATGAAGAACGTCGAATTCACCGACGGTGTTATCGAGGTTGATATTGCCGTCAGCGGCGCGCGCTCCTACCCGGGAATCGTCTTTCGCGTCCAACCCGGACAGAGCAACTACGAACGGTTCTACGTTCGCCCGCACCGGGCCGGGCTCTATCCCGACGCGCTTCAATACGTACCTGCGGTCAACGGTGTCGCCGGCTGGCAGCTTTATCATGGAGAGGGATTCACGGCCGGTGCGATCCTCCCGCGCGACGAGTGGATTCACTTGCGGATGGAGATCAGGGGCTCGCAAGCTCGGGTTTTTCTAAACGGTGCCGACAAGCCGGCTCTGGTGATCCATGAACTCAAGCATGGTGAAAGCAAAGGTTCCATCGGCTTGATGGGTCCCAGGGACGGGACAGCCTACTTCTCGAACTTCCGGTATGAAATGACGGATCAGCTCGAGTTCCCCGACCCGCCCGAAACCGTAACACCTCCCGGAACGCTGACCGACTGGGAAATTTCTCGTCCCTTTCCGACCAATCAGGTCGATCGCAGCGCATACCCACACTTCTTCTCCATCTTTCATGCGGGGTGGCGAACTGTCGAAGCGGAAGCGTCCGGCCTGGTCAACGTCTCAAAGTACGTGGAGCAGCCCGCGAGGGAACCACAGTGCATCCTGGCGAGGACAGTAGTACGCTGCGATCGAAAGCAGGACGCCCATCTTCTGTTCGGATACAGCGATGATGTCACCGTCTTTCTCAACGGTAAGCCGATCTTCTCGGGAATCAGCGGATACAAGAGTCGCGATCCTTCCTTTGTGGGGGTTGTCGGGCTGTTTGACATGGTACATCTGCCTCTTGAGAAAGGGCTCAATGAGATCTTCCTGATGGTGAGCGACGTCTTCGGCGGTTGGGGTTTCATGTGTCGCACCGACCCGCCACTCGATCGGCCCATCAAACAACACGAGTTGCTCACGAAGGTCTGGGAGACGCCGGCGGAATTCGATGTGCCGGAATCAGTCCTCTACGATCCGCAGCGCGACATCCTGTATGTGAGCAGCTTCAACCGCGTGAATCCTGCCAATGCGGGCAAGGGTTATATATCCAGGATGACGCTGGACGGGCGCATCGAACAGTTGCGCTGGATCACCGGCCTGGACGGACCTTGCGGAATGGGTATCCATGAGAATCAACTCTATGTCGTCGAGTGCACGGGCAATCTGGTCGAGATTGACATCGACGCCGGAAAAATCGCACAGCGCTATCCGACACAGAATACTCGGTTTCTCAATGATCTTACAATTGCCGAATCTGGAGCGATCTATATCTCGAATACCGCAGGCGCGCCTGTAGACAATGATGTCTTGCGGTTCAGCGATGGCCAATGGGAAACCTGGCCCGGCGGCCGCGAGCTACATAGAGTCAATGGGCTGTTCATCCATGATGGTAAGCTCATCGTGGGAAATACGGATGACGGGCTGATCAAGCTCATCGACCTCGAGGACGGACGACTCAGCGAGTTGGCGTGCCTTGGCGCGGGGCTCCTGGACGGAATACGCGTGGACAACGAGGGGAACTACCTGGTATCCCATTGGGAAGGAGAGGTCTACCGCATTTCACCCTCCGGCGAGGTCGTCGAGATTCTCGATACGTCAGCCGCCGGTCTGAATCCCGCCGACTTCGAGTTTGTAAAGAGCAAGAACCTTCTGGTCATCCCGACGTTTCTTGGAAACCGTGTCGTAGCCTACCGGCTCAGCAGCGCAAAGTAACAGCGATCCAGTGCGAGCACCGGCGATTACGCTCAACCGGGAGAACCGACCGACGAGCGAAGCAGTTTGCGGTATTTTTTCCGGACTCCGTCCAGCCGCTTGCTCAAGGCCTCATCGCGACCCGTGTACCGATGTGGCGTACGACCGAGTGCGACAAACCACCTGACAAGAGAATCAAAGTCATTCAGGTCGATGTATTCAGGAGCGATTTTCGTGCGCTTCTTGTCCATGTTGTGGTAGTTGCCCAGCGAAAGACAGATACACGTCGACTCGCAACCTGCCATGCAATAGGCCGTCGCCTCGCACATACCCCCGTCCATAAGCCTGCGCTGGAACTTGAAGGTCTTGGACCGCTTGCCAAGCTCCGTGGCGACCCGGCCGCAAAACCCGGTGACCTCTGATGTGAAAGTGCTTGCGCGATCTCCGACACGCAGCACCGGACCGTCGCCCATCCGGGCATGGGGCAATTCGCTGCTTGTTTCGGTGCAGACTACGTAGCATTGCTTGGGAATCGTTCCGGTGTCGGCGGCGGCCATGGCGCCAACAAAGCCCACTTCCTCCGCTCGCGTGAAGAGGAAATACGCATCACAGCTCTCCTTGCCACGAGCGAGCTTGTCTACGCAACAAAGCAGAGAAGCTACGCCGGCCATGTCATCGCACGCCCGGGCGTAAATCCGATCGCCTCTGATCCGAGGATCGGGCAAGTCCCACATGCCGATGCTTCCTGCGGGAACATCGCGCGGCACCTTGACCGTCGCGACGTCGACCCGGCGACCAGCGCCCGAGCCCGTGGTCTTGGTCGATATGATCCGGCCGCGCACTTTGGAATCCCCGACATAAAAGCAGACGCGTTCGCCTGCGAAGTACTCGACAAGGACGCCGCCGCGCCAATGTGCGAGCAGCTTGCCCTTCGAGACCATGCGGTGAGCCACGAAACCGGGATGGTCAAGATGTGCGGTGATACACGGCGGCCTGGCAACCCGGCGCCTGCCCTTGCGGACCCGCACGAGAAGATTGCCCGCAGAATCCGGTAGAAGCGTCACGCCCTTATGTTCCGCACAGAACGCCTTGACGTACTCAATCGCCGGATATTCTGCGAAAGGGGCCGTTGGAACCGTCAGCGTCTTTTCGAGAATCCGTAGCTGCCGCTGATTCACGATCTTGATCCTCCGCTATCCGATGGCTTGAAAAGCGACACGTCGGGCCGAACACCGTCAACTGAGCGGGTTAGTGAAAGGAGCGAACAACTCACGTGCCATTCCCCTTCCAGGCGTGAGGGACATATCCGGGAACTGTTCAATCATCAGCGGAACCAGTTAGGATGCGGGCATCTGCACCAACCTCAACAACACAAACGCGATAAGCACAACGAAGCTCAACATTAGAACGCCGCCGCCGACAAAGAAGGCCACCCACGACCAGCTTGATTTCTCGTTGCGACGCTGCCCGGCGCTGTTCCACCCGAGCACAAAGCCCAAGAAACTAAACAGCATAGCCAGTGACAGGAAACCGAGAAAAACAGGCAACCACTTCGACCCTCCCATGTAGACGATGTTGCGGATGTCGCTGCTGTAATTGCGAATCGCCAGACCTGCGGATGCAACTAAAGGGACAATCGAAACCAGAGCGAGTATGATCGCATACCTCGCTTGAACGTCGTAACGTCTCAGGCTTCCACGGGCCACATCGATCTCCTTGCGAAACGTCAACCCCCGAATTTAGCATCCGGCTGCAAAAGGGCATTCTATGCAGATACTCGATGCCGTGTCCAGTCGCTGCTACAACCCCACTACCGCGTGATCTCATCTGAATCCGGATAGCGATCTCATGTGGGAGAGCATCGACAGATGTGGCACATCGGAGAACGCTCGATGGAGCTCAAACTCGCAGCCAACCATCCGGAAAAGTCCTGCCGGTTTGGATGCGACTTCCCCAGGGCAATCGCATCTGAATCGCGAAAGCCCCGCTGGTGGCCCAAGAACTCACATGCGATCGCTCGGGCGCTTTCCGTTCAACGGCCATGATCGACGTTTTCGGGCTGGAAATCGCGATCAGAATTGACATGCGATTGCCCTACGAGGCGAAAAGATTGCTTGACACGCCACGAAGTTCGGTGTATGTTAGTCATAGTAGGTGTGGCGTGCACTGACTGTGGCATGACCAGTCCAAACGTAGCGGCCCGTATCGAAGAACTCACGGACTACGCCAACCATAGAACGCTACGACTGGGTGGAGTCTGCTATAGACATTCCAGTTCGTCCTCTCAGGACCCAGCGACGCAGGCAAGGTGTTTGCCTGTCCGTCCGTTTCTCGGCGCGTCCGCGCCGCAGATCATATCCGCAGACGAAACCTCATTTCCGCAGGGGGAAACCAACGTGAGTAAACATGTGTCCGAGAAGGATCTTCTAACCAAACAGCAACGTAAACTGGTCGACGACAACATCGGGCTGGTGGGTGTCCACCTCAGACGGCATGTACCGAATCTGGTCCATCCACGAAGAGACCGCGAATACGACGATCTCTTTCAGGAAGGGTGTCTTGGCCTGATGAACGCAGCCTCCAGGTATGACCCGGGCTGTGGAATCCCGTTCGCCGCTTACGCCCTGGCTCGGATACGAAGCGCTATCAGCAAGGCACTGCGCAGCAAGTTCACAACGGTCGCTATGCCCAGGGACGACACGGCGCGCAACGCTTCTACGAAAATTCACTCCGACCCTCAGGGACAACCCCGGGCGTGCGTCCACACAACAGACAGACCCAAGGTGCATTCACTGCTCGATGACACGTATCTTCAAATGCAAGCTCCCGCGCCAAAGGGATTGGGCTATGAGCAGCGCGAGACTATCGGCGACCGACTGCGCGGCAAGTATGAGCGTGCCGTCCGGATGGCTGGGGAGATCATCGCTCAAGCGACCTCGACGCGTGGTGATCGTGCCAGGCTCGTACGATTGCTGACCGAAGAACGACTGCTGGTTCCCAATGCGGAAGCTCGCCGGGCGCTGAGACAAATCGCTCGCGACACGCAATCGTCTTACGCTCGCGTCGCACAGTGCGAGAAGAAGCTCAGCACACATGTGCGTGGTTTGCTCGAGTGTGATCCGGAGTTCAAAGTGCTAAGCGGGGCTGCACGCGAAGACCCCGACGGCGTAAGCGGGATCGTCGACGGACATCTGCAACGACGGATTCTCTCAGCCGGGGTGGCCAAACTCGTCGGCGATTTCCGCCGGGCGACACGTCCTGCAAAGGCAATCCTACTCGACGCACTGTTGGGAATGACTGACCACGAGACCGAAACCGTGATCAAAAGACGGTTCGTCAGATTGCCGGCCGAGGAGCGAGAACGTCTTCTGCGTAAAGCGAGTGGCCAGTGACATCCGCAATATGCCCGTGCTTTTGGGCATGGGTAAAGGAGTACTACGGACGATCGGGCTTACCGTTCGCCTCGAAGTCGGTGATCTTCTTCAGGCGGCGCGCATGGCGGCCCCCTTCGTACGAAGTGTCAAGCCAGACATCCACGATACGGCGGGTCAACTCCTCACCGATCAGGTCGGCTGGCAAACAAAGGACGTTGGCGTCGTTATGGCGGCGCGAAAGCCCAGCCGTCAACTCATCGTGACACAAAGCAGCGCGAATACCCCGCACCTTGTTGGCGGATATCGACATGCCAATGCCCGTACCGCACAAAAGGATGGCTAGGTCTGCATCACCATTGGCAACCGCCTGCGCTCCCGAGATGCCCATGTCAGGGTAATCACAACTGGTCTGGCTATCGCAGCCAAGATCTATAACTTCGAGTCCTTTAGACTCGAGATACTGCTTAATGTGTTCCTTCGCCGGGAATCCGCGATGGTCACTGGAGACTGCTAGCTTCATATCGTCACCTCTTGCATCCTCGATTGGAGTGCACGCTCGATTACGCTCGCACATTTTTCGTATTCTTCCTCGCTACCGCCGATGGGATCACCCAGGTCCTCATCCTCCAACAGCAAGACGACACGATCCGCAGCCGACGGCGCCACCGCCTGAACAGCATCCCTGTGGGCATGGGTCATCGCGAATACATAGTCCGCCTGCTCGACAAGCTCACGACTCAAAAGCCGCGACCTGTGCCCCGAGACATCAATGCTCCGCCGGGCCATCACGCTGATCGCATTGTCTGCCGCCTTGCCTCCACCGCCACAGGTTCCCGCCGACTCGACAACGATGCCGCGCCCGGCAAGCTCGCGAATCTCACACCCCAACCGTTTGGCAAGAACCTGCTCCGCCAGAGCAGCCGCCATCGGACTCCGACACGTATTGCCCGTACAGACGAACAAGACCCTCAACGCCGCCAGCCATCTGATGGTCGGCTCATCGTAAACACCTTCACGAACCACGGTGAAAGAGCTCTCATCCGCACGAACGATCGTCGAGGACTTAGCATGCTTCGTCGGTCCCGCGGCGATCAGGAGGTCAATCTCACGTACGAGTTCCGCCGGGATACCCTCGTGCGAAACAGGCGGGGAATCACCGGAAGGATTAGCACTGGAAGCCACCACCGGAGCATCCACCGCTCGCAGAAGACTGCTCGTCAACGAATGGTCCGGACATCGCAACCCGATCGAACCGTCAGCGGCAATCGCCCGGATTCCATCGTCGTCGAGCCCGACGGCAGCCGGGGCGGCCTCAACGTCGAAAGGTAGGATCAACGTGAGTGGACCGGGCCAACCCCCGCGCGCAAGGCGCCCGGCCGGACCGACAAGACCCGGAACAAACCGCTCCACCTCATCAGGAGAACCGATATGCACCGTAAAGGGCTGGCCGCCAACCCTCGATTTGAGCGACCGCAACCGCTCAACGGACTGTGTACGATCCGCTCGAACCGCAATCCCGTAGACAGTCTCGGTGGGGAAGGCCACCAGGCCCCCATCACGAAGAACGTCAACGGCCCTCGAAACCGCCTCCGAATAACCGGCATCAGGGTCGACCTGGATGACCTCCGTGCCCATTCGATTCTCCTTGACAACATGCTAAGAGCAAACTCCGGGGGGTGTCAAGGAACGCTCCAATCCCACCGCAATCTGCCGGTGCCCAGACCTGGTAGCCGTGGAAAACTTGTCGTTCCCCGATTCAGCTATCAGCCGCCCGCCCCATTCGCTGCAGACCGCTAATCTGCCAAGCCAGTCCACCAGTTGTCACCGGTCGGCCTGATTCGATATGTACGAATCTCATGCCCTTTCAAACCCACCGGGAATCCAGCGCGGTCGCCGCGTTGCTCGAAGGCCGCCGCCCTCACGAGATCCTCGAGCAGGTTCACCTCGAACGCCTCCGCTACCGGGAAGTTCGCCCACATCAGGCCAACGTCGTTCAATGGACTGTCCTGGTAGAAACGCATGACAAGACCGGTGCGATCCTCCGACCCTTTCAGGCAGGTCGGGACAATCGACTTGAGGTTCGAAACATCAAACGCTCCATAGCGGCCGGGAATACTGGTCGGGCTGTTGGCGACCGCCGGGCTATTTACCTCAGGCAGCCTATAGATGACAAACGGATAATTTAATGCCATATCGGCACGGGCAAGCTCTGATGGCGACACTTCCGGGCCGACAGGAAGCAGAGAATATGTCAACGTGTGCGTGTACCGATCCGCAGTAAGATCAGCCTCACGTCCGCAGCGCAGCAGCGTAAGCCTGACCACGCCGTCTGGTGATGCGCTGCAACCATGCGTCGAGTCGTTGAGCAAAGCAGCCCCGCCTTCCGGGCCAACAAGAGCGGCGAAGCTCCCCGCAGCCACCTCCGATACTCCCCGCTCACCCACGGCACTGGCGAACGGCGTCGAATAGCGAAACAGAGTCTCATCCGAAACTGCCAGCGGAAACGCGACCCGAAGCATCGGGGCGGGCTTGTCATCGGCAGCCTGCTCCCGCCAGCGGATGATAGTCTCGAAGTCGATTCGAGGGGAACCGGCCGTCAGTACCACATATTGGTAGATGGACGAGTTCGCGAACCGCCAGGTCAACCGGACGCGAGCCTGAAAAGGCCTGAGCTCGGTAAGCGTAGTATCAGCCCGGTCGTCTACGGTCTGAATATCAACGATCTTGCCCAACTTGGCTGCGTTTCTTGCGCTCGCATCCTCCAGGTGAATCTCGAAGGTGTTGCCCATCTGGTTTGGAGCGAGCAGTTCCCGCCCCGTGGCCTTGTCAAAGACCGAGGACAACCGACCGGTGGTCGAGTCGATCATCACGCGAACCCATCCATTTTCCATCAACACACCGCCCTCGACGACGCGGCACTCGGCTTTGTCTAGCCCGGAAATAGCCTCGTGCGGTTTGGGTTGCTCGAGGGGTGGCAGCTCTTCAACGCGGTAGACGTCGTAACCAAATGCGGGAACTTCCTGAGCCCAGAACATCAGCGCCATACCGCCCGCCCTTCGGACGATTTGCCAGCCGACTTCCTTCCCGTCGCCACGGGTCACACGATAGCGTGACATTCGCGTGCTCTTGGGCGGAACCGCGGCAGCCACAGGACCGCTACGACTGAAACCCAGCGGATTACCGACAAGCACGCCATACCCCGGTCCCTCATTCGGAACGAGCCCGGCGAGATGGCGCATGGCTGACCGCGTGATCCACGCGCCTTTCGCAATCACCGCATCCAACACGACCTTCGAGTAATCATAGCTATCGTCGATGCACAGTCCGCCCAGAGTCTCGTGATGTTGATGCCAACCGAGCTCTCGCCATAGATCGCGGAGGTCCGTCGTGGGATAGGCGAATCCGAACAGCGAAGCCACACTCGCGATCGCCTCCGCAGTGACCAGGCTTGATTCTGCCTGGCGGTTGAGTCGCTTGATGTGAGCGTTCGTCGAAAATCGACCCGTCTCGGAGGAAGGCAGCGGACCGCGGCGCGAGGGGATTGTGATCGTGCTATCGTTCATTATTCGCCCGAATACGTCGCCAGATGACGTGAATCGCATCTTGCCCGCTTCGCCTTCGTGCAACGCGGTCACGTCGGGCCACGATCCGGAGGCGGCACGGTTGATCGCCAACACGCGCGAACCGTCCGGGCTTTCCCACCAGAACACCGGAGCGTCAACAGCGTCGCAGGAAAGGTAAAGTCGCTCAATTCCGGCGAGCTTGAGCAACTGCGGGAAGGCAGCCGGGTACCCCGGCGTCGACGGCTCCCATCCCACGCTCGCTGAAACGCCGAACGTATCTCGGAAGAACCGCTGCCCATAGAGAAACTGTCGCGCGTTTGATTCTTCACAGACAAGCTGCGTGTCGGCTTGACACCATCGACCGCCCACAATCTCCAGGCGGTCTTGCTCAAACCTCAGCCTCATTTGGGCAAAGAGGGCGGGCTGACGCCGCTGGATAGCTTCGTATACGGCGGCGGCGGGCATCGCGAAGGCAAAGTCGGGCTCGCCCGGGAGCATGTCGACCGCCCGGTCAACGGCGCCGGCAATAGCCGCAAAAGCTCCAGGCTGCTCCGCGTGGGTCTGCAGACTGAAATCCGCATACGGAACCAAAGCGCCGTGAGGCCCCTCAAGCGTATCGAAAACCCGCGAATCAAGTTCGGTTTTGGAAAGCACTCCTCCGGATGGTCGGGGCTGCACTTCTTTGATGCGCTCACGCCCGGAATCGCCGGCGTGGACGCTCGCTTGCGGAATTGCCTGCGTGGCGACGAAAGTAAGCGCAAGCAGGCAACTGCTGAATCGTACAGACGACAGTCGAAAGCTCTTGGGCATGGTACGTTCTCCTGAAGTTGATCGTGCCCCCTCAAATACAGGATGAGTGAGGCCTTATCAAGACGTGGAGTGTTTGGTGATTCCTGCAGCTACCGTGGATTTGAAGCAACGCCACCGGAATGCCGGGCATCGGCCCGGAATTTCCTGCGAATAATCCGAACCGCGCCCTTCATGAAGAGCCGGGCATGGTCCGCTGTGCGAACCGTTTTGAGACGGCAGAATGAACCGCCCGATCCCCGCGCACTCTGGTCCTTCACGGTGGCGGTTTGGTTGCCCCCCCACCCCTTCCAGGGGCGGGGGACAGACTTTGGGGTTGTTCGGTGATTAGCGAAACCAGTTCAGCTTGTCATCGCCGCAGGGTTTATCCCAACAACGACAAGACAGCCGACGGTGCGTTGACCGCGATCTGCAAAACGGACTGCGTGCTCTGGACGAGGATCTGCGATCTGGTCAGGGCCGCAACTTCATGGGCAATGTCGGCATCACGGACAGCGGATTCGGAGGACGTCACGTTCTCCAGAGAAATCTGCTGACTATTGATGTTGGTCTCGAGTTGGTTCTTCGAGAGACTGCCGAGCCTCCCTCTGAAAACGGCAACCTGGTTGATAGCCTCATCCAGGATACCTTGGGCCGCAATGTAGTTGCCCTGAGACACCTGGTTTGTACCGCCGGATTTGAGCGTGCTGAGATATCCCACGACCGCGTTTCCGAGATTGGCCGTCGAAGCAGAGTCGAACCCGACGCTAACCTGTCCGACCGGTGTTACATCGGCAGTAAGCTGGAATGTCGATCCTCCACCGGTGATGTTGAAGCTGGACTGTGAGGCGATTTGGGCAAAGGTCGGCGTCAGATAGACACGGAGATCCAATCCGCCTGATCTGAGATCGGCGCGCAATCCGCTGCTCGATGCCTGTTGACCATTGATAAGCACGCCGGCATCGACCCCAGCGTCCGTGGTGGTTGACCCGTTGTTGCCAGCTACGATGAAGTCGCCGGAAATCGCCTTGACGGTCACAAAGGAGTCAGTTCCGTAAGTCGTGCTATTAATCTGCAGGGCGCTGGGTGAAGCCCCATCAGCTGTGGTCACGACAATCGCCGAAACGCCGGTTACGTTCTTGATGTCGTTGATGGCCGTCTTGATCTCAGACATCGTGGCGCTGTTTGCGAAGCTGAGGATTTCGGTTCCTGTCTTGCCCGCAATCTCAACGGTCGTGGCAGAAGTGACCGAAGCTCCGCCTAAGGGTCCTCCTCCAGCGAAGCTCACCTGTGCGGTTTCGGCTGACGCCGTCACCTGAACAACCACGGCTCGTGTTCCGTTTTCCGGTACGCGTGCCGAATACACAGAAACCGCGGCGATGTCGTTGACCGTTCCTCCGCCTGCAGCCACGTTGAGCGACGAGAGCGCGTAGGCCCTGCTGCCGTCGATGAGCTTCTTTCCACCGAACGTCGTGTTGTTGGCGATTCGATCGATACTGGAGAGCAGGTTGTCGATTTCGAGTTGGTTGGCAGACACCTCTTCTGAGGTTAGCGCTCCTTCGTTGGCAGTACTCACCAGCAGGTCACGGATGTTCAGCAACAACGAGGAGACCTCGTTGAGCGAGCCCTCTGCCGTGTTAATCACGTTGAGCGCGCGCGTGGAGTTCACGATCGATTGCTGTATTCCGTGAATCTCTCCTCGCAGGGTCTCTGAGGCAATCAATCCGGCTGGATCATCCTTCCCTCGGTTGATGCGAAGACCGGTACTAAGTCGCTCAAGGCGTACCGCCAGATCGTCGTTGTTCTGCCGAAGCCTGCCTAGTGCTTGGATGGCAGCGACGTTGGTGTTGATCCGACTCATGGCATCCTCCCTGATCAGGCCGGCGTCTATTAGCTTGACGCCACCAGCCGCACAACCGTGTGCGGCGGGTTCGGCATTTGTCAGCCGAACGGCAACGCGAACCAGCGGTCTCTAAAACCGCCACCGCATCGCCTGCCCCAAGAAGCACTTCGCAAAACAAGCGTGAGCATAGGAACCACTGCTGGGCGGTCCTCCGGTCGTTGCTTCCGAGAGCTAAATGGATTTTCGGACTGTACCTATTGCTGCTTTAGGACTAATCCAATGAACATCGGACCGGAGTGGTTATCGGACGGGGGGAGGCCTTGGCGAGCGCAAAAAGAGCGGCCGGTACCCGCTATCAGAGTGTCCGAGCGGGACCGGCCGACGTGAAAACACGATGGGGTTCTTCTGCGGCGGTTGACCTCCTGCACCATCTCTCAGGGAGGCACTGGTGAATCGCCGCACAAGACCAGAGCTTGCTATAAACCGAACCTGGTCGTTCGCCTCGCGCTAACCGAGCAACTGCAGGGCGCTTTGCGGCTGGGCGTTAGCCATTTGCAGCGTCAAGGTTGACGAGTTGACCAGAATCTGGGCACGCGTCAGGTTGGACGTTTCGGCTGCAAAATCGGCGTCTCGGATCGCGCTTTCGGCTGCGGTTACGTTCTCCTGGGCAACCCTCAACGAGTTGATGGTCGTTTGCAGCGTGTTCTTTTGGAAGGCCCCGATTCGACCGCGCAGCTTCGCAATCTGGCTGATGGAATCCTTGACAACCCTCTGAGCTGTTGCGTAGTTCCGGCTGCTTAGCGCGTTGGTCGAACCGGTTCCCAGCGTCGAAAGGTAGCCGTTCGCCTGTGTACCCAGGTTCGCTGTGGTCGCTTGTGTAATGCCGATGGTCTCCTGTCCCGCAAGCCCGACGGTCGGGGAGATCGAAAAGAGCGCTCCACCACCGGTGATCTCGAAGGTGGCCGTCCCGCCGGCGGTTGATCCGAAGGCGGAACTCATGGTCAAATCGAGATCGAGAGAACCTATCCGCACTGAAGCGTCGAGACCCTTGACCGTGGCGTTGGCTCCGTCGACTGTGACAGTCCCGTCCGTACCGTCGCCCCTGGCTGTCTCACCTCCGATGGTCAAGGCAGTCGTGTTGTCCAAGATGGCCACGGAGACGAACGCATCTGATCCGAAGGTCGTACTCTGCATGACCAAAGCGGTGGCCCCGCCTGTGGCAGCGGAGGCAGTGGCGGACACACCGGTCAACTCCTTGGACCCGTTGATGGCAGTCTTCATCTCGGTCGTGGTTGTTCCGGACGCAAAGCTGAGAATCTCGGTGCCCAGCGTCCCCTGAATCTGCAGGGTGACGGCGGAGCGGACAATGTTCAACAGCCCGCCCCCATCGGTCCCCGTGCCCACAGCGCTGACTATCGCCAGTGTGGAGGCCGTGACCACCGTTGCGTTCACCTGCCGGTAACTTCCCTCGGCGATGTCGGCTGCGTTCACCTGGACGTTGTCGATCTGGTCGACCGTGGCGCCGGTGGCTTCGGTGACATTCACGCCGGACGTGGTGAAGTCGAAGTTGCCGTTCAGGAGCTTCTTGTCGCCGAAAGCCGTCGATTCGGCGATCCGGTTGATGGACCTTAGGATCGCGTCGATCTGCGACTGGTTTGCAGCGATTTCGTTGGAGGTCAGACCCGCTTCGCTGGCAGTCCTGTCGACGAGTGCTTCGACCTCGAGCAACAACGACGATATCTCCTGCAATCCACCCTCTGCGACAGACATGATTGTGTCGGCGCGAGTGGCGTTGTCTATGGCGGAGGATATCCCGACGATGCTGCCGCGCAACCCTTCCGATGCTATCAACCCTGCCGGGTCATCCCTTCCGCTGTTTATTCGCAAACCCGTACTCAGACGCGCCAGAGACTGATTCAACGAGGAGTTGTTTTCCGTCAACGCCCTCCGCGCGATTAAGGATTCGACATTCGTGTTGATTCGAGTCATACCTGTTCGTGCCTCCAAACGCGTCGTTGAAGCCTGATTGCCGTTACCCCCGTGGGTATCAGATCTCGCTCGACCCCATCGAAGCTGTCGCCGGTTTCAACGGCGAAGGGCTCGCCTTGAACTCTCCGCTACACAACGGGCCTGATCAGAACAGCGACATGTTCCCTGTTTGTCGTTCATGTTCCCAATCGAGTCCCACACCGCTTTCACGCTCTCGATCCTGCCCGGTTTCACGACTTGCCCAGCCGATCATCCGGACACCCATCCCCCGGCCTGCGCCAGTTTGACAATCAGGGAATCGTCTTGCCGATAAACGCCCTTTAGCAGTTTCGGACCCCACATCGGGACCCGGAACGTGCCCTTGGCGACGTACCCATAAGGAGCGTTTCCGATAATCCGAATGCGTCGCCGTAGGGAAATCCGACCCGTGTTTTTATTGGACACCCCACCGTGAAGCCTCCCTGATGACCTCCGCATTTTTTTGATGCCACTTAGTGGCACTCACCGTCAGATGGACTCATATCGGACTCGATAATTGCAGATCTCGGAATATCGGTCCTGAAGAGAAGCCACTATGAGCCATATGTGAAGCGGCGCAAGTCTCTCGCGCGATATGAACTGACAGCAGCGTAGCAGTGAGTGCGGGGTGCTCAGCGCCCACCGTAGCCCGGGGACAAGCCCGGACGACGTCCGGATGGTCCGCGTGGTAGACGCTTGTATGGTGTTACATGCTCGAAGCGAGCCTTGCTCCAGTGTCACATCACAGGTGTTTCTGCGGGTCATCCGAACCGCGCACGTCAGGAAGCGGCCGCCCCCTACGGCTGCCACCCCTCGCATTTCCGCTCCCTCACGGTCGCGGTCCGGTTGTGTAGGCGCCTTCTGACAACCCACAGCTACGGGTACGACAGAGCATCAGGTAAGACGAAATACTCAGGAGCTGGGAGCGGTCTCGCTCAGTGATTCCCGCACTGTCTTGGCGATGAGCGAGTAGACGTTGCTTTGGATAACGTCGATACGGAGGATTTCAGCCAGTTCTTCGATATCACGTTCAACGGTAGACAGCAGATCGGCCAGAACTTCCGGCTCGACTCCGATCAGCTCTGTCGCCTCCCCGCACACAGCAGCCACTTCCTCCACGTCGGGAATCTCGCAAAGGAGCTTAGCCAGCCTGTCAGACGCGTTGATTATCCTGGCTATGGTGGCCGAGTCGCCCTCGCCTGGATTAGAGGACTGGTGAAGATTGACGGCTGTCGTGATGGTCTCCGGCAGTGACCAATGCTGCAGAACCATGGCTGACACTTCGCCGTGGGTGGCGTCGATGGCGTCCAGCTCCTGCTGGGCTTCGGTTCGGCGACCATGCGGCGAGAACTGCTCGGCGATTGTCGAGTAGCGTGTGGGAATCGCCTGGGCAAGAATGGTTATTCCAATGTCGGCGAGCAAAGCACTGATAAACGCTTCCTCTCGCAAACGCGGTGCTACAGCCGCGGCCAGACTGCTCGCCACGACCGAGCAACTCAAAGAACGGCGCCAGAAATAGGACATGTCCAGAGCTTCAACCGAACGGGTGCCCATTGTGTCGACCAGATACCGTCCCAAGAGCAGCGATCGGGTTCTCTTCGGGCCTAGCAGCGTAAGCGCCTGACGTAGCGAAACGACCTTCTGGCGAACCCCGAAGAGAGCGGAATTCGAGAGCCTGAGAATCTCGCTTGCCGCTCCGGCATCCGCAGAAAGAGCTTTAACAACGTTCCCATAGTCGAAATCTGAGTCTTGCATAATCTGGAGGACTCGCGTGACGACCTGCGGCACCGAAGGGACAGCCGCCGAGTTTCTGATGATCTCGATAATCTGTGCGTTCATGACGCGCTCCTGGGCTTTGAGCAGCCTGCACTGCGGCTGACACCTGACGTGGCGTGTTCACTCCTCTTGCTTCCAACATCGGAACGCCGGAGCACCGTTCTTAGGACTTTCGACCGCCGTCATCGCTCTCGTCCGCTTCGTGGACTGCCTGGCCCGGGTCCCAGACGACGACCGGGTGTTACGCCGTGCGAAGGCCGTAGGTCGCCCATCGCAGTTGAAGTCTGAGGCGACGAGCTACTCAGGGTGGCGAGGCTGGATACCCCCTGTGATCCCCAAACCGGGCCCACGTCCAGTCAAAGGGTATGTGTCATACAGGTGTAGCTACCGTTTGACGGAGGCATGGAACTACTGAATCGATCCCCAAGAGCCAGCGCGGGGATGTTGAATCGGTGCGGCGAGGGTCCCGTCGCTCGCGTTTCGGGCTCGGTTCGTCAGTTCACCAGCAAACCTGACGCGGACCCCCAAGAACCTGCCTCTGAGTTGACGTCTGTGGCCGGAGGGTATACAAGATAACAGTCGCTGGGTGTGCCCCGCTTGTGGGCTGAGACCATAGCCTTTGAACCTGATCAGGGCCGATTCCCGGGTCTATTGGCCTGGGGTTCGGGGATGACCTGCGAAGGGAAGCGACGCCACGTCATAGCCGGGCATCCAGCCCTCGGCTGGTGGCGGACGTCACGGCCGATACCCGTAACCCCGAAGCTGAGATTCCTCCGCCCACAGCAGATTAAAGGACAAGAACATGACGCGCGCCGCATCGAGGGGGGCGGGCCAACCATCTTCGTCACCGACAGATGGCGAGGCCCCACCACGCCACACCGGACTGCCGATCGACCCGTTCCCACATTCTCGCAAAATCTACCAACAAGGAACTCTATTCTCGGACGTTCGGGTCCCCATGCGCGAGATTGCCCTCGCCGCAGTCCCCCAGGAGCCGTCCGCGATGCCCGCTGCCAAGAGCAGTCTGACCGTCTACGATACCTCCGGGCCTTACACTGATCCCGCCATGGAAACCGACTTGCGTAAGGGTCTAAGACCGGTGAGGCTGACGTGGATAACCGACAGGGGCGACGTGGAGACCTATTCCGGTCGCCAGACCAAGCCCGAAGACGACGGCTTTAGACAAGGTGAGCCACACATTGGCGTAGAGAGGTTTCCCGAACCATCTCGCCGGGCCCCCATGAGGGCCAAAGCGGGCGCCAACGTCACACAGTTGCACTATGCCCGGCAGGGTATAATCACACCTGAGATGGAGTTCGTCGCCATTCGCGAGAACCAGCGGATCGAGCAGTGGGAAGAATCCACGAAACGTCAGCACCCGGGCCGGTCCTTTGGTGCGAGCATCCCCGAACGGATCACCCCCAAGTTCGTGCGCGACGAAGTCGCTCGCGGGCGGGCTGTCATTCCCGCCAACATCAATCATCCCGAAACCGAGCCCATGATTATCGGGCGCAACTTCCTGGTGAAGATTAACGCCAACATCGGCAACTCGTCGGTCACCTCCTCGATCGAAGAGGAGGTCGAGAAGATGATCTGGGCGACGTTGTGGGGAGCGGACACGGTGATGGACCTGTCGACCGGCCGCAACATCCACGAAACGCGAGAGTGGATTCTGCGCAACTCACCGGTCGCTATCGGAACGGTCCCGATATACCAGGCGCTGGAGAAGGTCGACGGAAACCCCGAAGAGCTGAGCTGGGAACTTTATCGCGATACGCTGATCGAACAGGCCCAGCAGGGCGTGGATTACTTCACGATTCACGCCGGCGTCTTGCGACGGCATGTTCCGCTCGCAGCCCGGCGCGTCACCGGAATCGTCTCCCGCGGCGGATCGTCGCTGGCCAGATGGTGCGAGGCGCACAAGCAGGAGAACTTCCTCTACACCCATTTCGAGGATATCTGCGACATTCTGCGAACCTATGATATCACGGTCTCCTTGGGCGACGGCCTTAGACCAGGTTCGATCGCCGACGCCAACGACGACGCCCAGTTCGGCGAGCTCGAAGTCCTTGGCGAGCTGACCAAGGTCGCCTGGGAGCACGATGTCCAGGTGATCATCGAAGGCCCCGGACACATCCCGATGCAAATGATCGAGGAGAACATGCGTCGCCAGCTCGAGGCCTGTGGAGAGGCGCCGTTCTATACGCTGGGACCCCTGACCACCGACATCGCCCCGGGATACGACCACATAACCAGCGCCATCGGAGCCGCAATGATCGGCTGGTACGGGACAGCCATGCTGTGCTACGTCACGCCCAAGGAACACCTGGGCCTGCCCGACCGGGAGGACGTCAAAGCCGGGGTGATCGCCTACAAGATCGCCGCCCACGCCGCCGACCTCGCCAAGGGACATCCCGGAGCCCAGCTTCGCGACGACGCGATCGCAAAGGCCCGGTTCGAGTTTCGCTGGGAGGATCAGTTCCGCCTCTCGCTGGACCCGCCGACCGCACTGGCCTACCACGACCAGACCCTGCCCCGCCAGGACGCAAAGGAGGAGCGATTCTGCTCGATGTGCGGCCCGAACTTCTGCTCGATGAAAATCACCCACGACCTGCGAGATTCCACGGCCGAACCCGCACCCTGCAACCCCGAAACCACCCATCCAGGCGACGAGAAGGAATCCGCCGAGAGAGGTTACCCAACGCCATAGCCTACCCAGCATGTCGCAGCCTGGTGCCATGCCCACGCTTGCGTGGGCATGTGGGTGCTATGAGCAGAACCGCGCCCGTCAGGAAGCGGCCCCAACGAGACCCGCGATTACCTCCCTTCCAGCATCGCCACGCCGAAGTCGTCTCGATTCACCGCTATTTCTCCACACAAGGCTACGTATTTGTGACTGCTTCAGGGGACGGAATGCGGGCTGCATCATAGATGGCGGTGAAAGCCCTTGGCTAGCTGCGACGCTTACGGTATATACGTCGGTTTCACGTGTGAGGCTGGCCCAGTGCGGTGAGGAATCGATCCGGATTGCAGGACCGCGAGCTAGGCCCACCGGCTTGAGCCGCAGCTCGCGTGGCAGGCGGGTTGCGGGCTTTCGGATCGCTTCTTCCGCATAGGCGCGGTGCAACGGGCTATGCCAAATTCCTTCTGGACCCGGGGAAGCGGGAAGTTATTATCGAAACGTCACTCCCGACATGTGCCGATAGCCAAGCGCTCGGAGTCATGGGTGACGGACCGGAGTTTCTTGTCCCATAACACTGTCCGCCGACGGTTCCCTTTGAGCAACGCCGGCCTGTTGGGGTTCTCCCCGGCCTGAAGGCATCTCTGCCCGCCAAGTGGAGCCAAGAGCACGGAAACGTCGACCATGTCGCACACACACGAAGACCATCCGCAGAAGATCACGCCGCTCCAGTGGTTCATCATTGCCCTCGGTGCAGTCGCGCTCGCGGTCTTGATGTACTTCTCGCTCACCGGACACGCCCACGGCGAACACGGCGGCGGACATGGACACGGAGACGACGAGCACCTCCCGAGCATGTGGTCGGTGATCCCGTTCGTGGGGCTTTTGCTGTCCATCGCCCTTCTGCCGCTGATCCCCGCGACGATGCACTGGTGGGAGAGCAACAAGAACCGCCTTATGGTCGCGATGTGCTTCGGCGCCATTACGCTGGCGTACTACTTGTTTTCATACGGTGGCGCCAAGGTGTTCACCGTCCTCGAACACGCCGTGCTGGCGGAATATATCCCGTTTATCGTGCTGTTGTTCTCCCTATACGTCATCAGCGGAGGCATATCCCTCAAGGGCGACCTTGCAGCCCATCCGGTCACCAACACCTCCTTCATCGCCGTGGGGGCGCTGATCGCCAGCTTCGTGGGGACGACTGGGGCAAGCATGCTGCTGATCCGCCCTCTTTTGCAGACCAACTCTGAACGAAAGCACGTAAAGCACACGGTGATTTTCTTTATCTTCCTGGTCAGCAACATCGGCGGTTGCCTGTTGCCGATCGGCGATCCGCCGCTGTTTCTGGGGTACCTCAAGGGCATTCCGTTCTTGTGGACGCTTGGGTTGTGGGTGCCTTGGCTCGTGACCGTAATCGTCGGGCTGGTCGTCTACTTCGTCTGGGATACGATCGCCTACAGGAAGGAAGAGAAAAAGGACATCGCTCGCGACGAAAGACAAATCACACGATTATCGCTTAAGGGCAACGTCAATTTCCTGTGGCTTATTGGCGTGGTGCTCTGCGTCGGGTTGGTCAAACCCGGCGAGGAGTTCTTCGGGTTGTTCGTTCCGTTCCCGTTTATGCGTGAAGTTCTCATGCTGGCGCTTGTAGGGTTGTCCCTGCTGTTCACTTCCAAGAAGATCCGCACGGATAACGATTTCAACTATCACGCCATTCTCGAGGTGGCGGCGCTGTTCATCGGCATCTTCATCTGCATGCAGGCGCCGATCGGCATCCTCCAAGGAAGCGGCGAAACGCTCGCCAAGGTGTTCACGTCGCCGATGCACTTCTTCTGGGCGACCGGTTCGCTATCCAGCTTCCTGGACAACGCGCCGACCTACGTGGTGTTTTTCGAGACCGCAGCCTCCATGCCTCCGCCGGAAGGCGCCGCCATGGTCCCGTTACCCCACGGCGCCATACCCGAGGTTTACCTCATAGCCATATCGCTGGGGGCGGTGTTCATGGGAGCGATGACCTACATCGGCAACGGGCCGAACTTCATGGTCAAGAGCATCGCGGAACAGAGCGGCATAAAGATGCCGAGCTTCTTCGGGTACATGATCTACAGCGTAGCCATCCTGATCCCGATCTTTATCGTGGTGACGCTGATCTTCATCCATTAATCGCGTTTGCAAGAGAAATTCGAACAGTGTGGGTGGCCCGCCTGCTTTGGAAGAATGCGAGAGGTGGGCATCGAAGGTAATCCAAAGCACGCCTGTTTGCGAGGAGGCTTTCGGATTACGATGGCGAAGTGCTCTACAAGCGTTGTGACGCGATCGAACGTCTCCTTGGCCAGCTCTCAGGCTTTGGCGCCGGGTCGCCGGGGATGCTCACGCTCACCCAGATCTCCGTGCCGATAGTGCCGTGGGGCCGTAGACAAGGCTGGCCCCGTCGTGCCGATCCTGCGGAGCATGCTACGTTGTCAGTCTGCGCGCTGCGTGGCAATCACATCCAGTTCCGCGACCGTTGTCCATGCGTTGCCCGCCACTTCGGATTTCGCGATCAGGCGCAGATAGCGGGCCGCGACCGGTACTGAGAATTTCACTCTTTGGAGTTCGGGGTGATCGGGGAAGCTGCCAGAGCTTACTGGGGATCCCCACGTCTTCGCGTTGCGGCTTGTGTACAGCTCGTAGTCGGCGATCCGGCCGTTCCGACTGTCTTGCCGCGGAAGGTAGGTGAAGCCGGCAAGCTGGTACGTCGCGCCAAGGTCGATCTGAAGTTCGTGCGGATGCTTTGCCTCGCCAACGCCCCACTGCGTGTGCCAGTAGGTGTTGGGGTTTCCGTCAATGGCCCTTTGCGCTTCCCCTTCGCCGGGATGCTCGCTGTCTGCGACGACGACCTTCATCCGGTCGCGCGGAATCAACAGGCTGTACCTTGCCTTGCTGATCGGACCGGGCACAAGACCGTCGCCGACCGCGACTGTCGTGATGGTGCCACCCTCAACGAAATCGAGGCTTTCTGAATAGACCGTGCCGCTCGTTAGCGGGTCACTACCATCGATTGTGTAGCGGATCTGGGCGTGGGGATGGTCGCAGGTCAACGTAACGTGACCGTCATCGTCTCGCCGAATCCTGACAGGCGGCGCCACGGGCACGGTCTTTCGCGCTGCTTGACAGAGCGTTCCCATCGTCGGGGCGTAAGGCCGAAGACTGAAGCTGAAGGTGACAGGCTGCGGCCTGAGCACGTACTCCGCCATCGGCGGCGGCCCACAGCTCGCCCCGCCGAGACCGTTCTGGGCGTAATCGAGGCACAGCACGACATCATCGCACTGCGGTAGTTCAACGGGATGCTGTGCCCGTACCAGCTCCTGTGAGGTGTAGTGCAGCGCCGTAACGCATAAGGTCGATCCCGCGACGACGAGCAGTCCGCCGTCGTCTTCATCGGTCAAGGCAGCGAAACGTACGTCCTCTTTGTTTCCGGTCTCTTGGGTGTCGACGTAGGGAACAAACTGCTCGGCCACGGTCGAACGATATAACCCCACATCGGCGCTGCGTTTGCGGTCTACATAGTTCTCATGGGGGCCGCGACCGAGCCAGGTGTAGTTCTTCAGTCTCGCCGGCAGCGTCATCCGCACACCGACGCGCGGCAGGACACTGGGCGCTGCCTGCGGCTCGATGCGATTGGCGACGTTGATGCAGCCGTTGCCCAGCACAGTCCAGGACGTGTAATGCTCGAAACGACACTCGCCCTTGCCACGCGCATCAACGGCGGTCTCGATTCTGACCGCTCGCAAGTCCGATGCGTCAATCCGGACCGATCTTACGGAACGGTCCAGACCGTCGAGCCCGGCCTCCCGCCAGCCACCGGCGCAGTACTTGTCATTGTTGACTGGCGCGCGGAAGACGTTGAGCGTCGGGCCGTTGATCTCGCCGGGAACGTCACGAACGACTGTTCGACCACCGTACGTAAGCGACGCGATCGTTCCCGTAGTCTTGCTGAAGACCACCTTGAAATCACGGCCGACGACGATGATCCGATCGCCGCGCTCCTCACACTTCAGATCAGGCATCTGGTCCAGCGCCATCAGCGGTGCCGTGGGCACCTCGTAGGGCATTTTGAGCTGCCGCCAGGCGACTTCGTGACCCTTCTCAGCCCAGAGCGCATCTTCGGCGAGGTGAAAGCCGATACGCAGGAAGTACTCGGCGCCCGGTTTGAGCTTCGGTTGTTCGATCGGCAACGTGATATCGCGACTCTGTTGTGGGGGAACGTCCAACTTTGGCAATTCGCCAACTTGGATCACCGCGCCGTCTTCGCTCAGCGTCCAGCAGCCCTCGAACTGGCACAGATTCGTGTAGCAGTACTTGTTCTTGATGCGGATTTTCCCGGCAGCAAGGTCAACCGGCGCAACGTCGACATACTGGTAGACGTGCTTCATCTCCCACATCTTCGGCGGGATGCTGCGGTCGGGAAACACCATGCCGTTGATACAGAAGGAACCGTCATTGGGCTTATCACCGTAGTCCCCGCCGTAGGCGAAGTACTCTCGACCGTCTGAGGTTCTCCTCCGTAGACCCTGGTCGACCCAATCCCAGATACATCCGCCGATGAGCCGCTCGTGTTTCTCAATGGCTTCCCAGTATTCGGCCAGGTTGCCGACGGCATTTCCCATGGCATGGGCGTATTCGCACATCAAGAACGGCTTCGGTGATTCGCTCCGGCCGGCGCCGTCAAGCCACTCGACGCTGGGATACATGACGCTATCGATGTCAGCCTTCGCGTTGTCACGCTCGTAGTGGATGGGCCGCGTCTGATCGATAGCCAGAATCGCCTCGCGGCAGGCCTGGAAGTTGCGGCCCGGGCCGGCCTCGTTACCCATCGACCAGATAATCACGGAGGGGTGGTTCTTGTCGCGATGAACCATCGATACCTCGCGGTCCACGTGGGCCATCTCCCACACCGGATCGTGTCCAAGTGATTCTGTTCCATAGCCCATGCCATGTGACTCGACGTTCGCCTCGTCGATCACGAAAATGCCGTATTCGTCGCACAGGTCATACCACGTCGGCTGATTAGGGTAGTGGCTGGTGCGAACGGTGTTGACGTTGAACCGCTTCATCAGCTCAACGTCTTTGAGCATCGTGTCTAGCCGGACGGAGCGCCCGCGGTCGGGGTCGTGCTCATGCCGATTCACGCCCTTCAGTAGCACCGGCAGGCCGTTGACCCACAATCGGCTGTCCTTGATCTCAATTTCTCTGAAGCCGATTCGACAGGTCTCGACTTCGATGACCTTACTGTCAGCGTCTTTGAGTATTAGCAGCAAACGATAGAGGTTAGGCGCCTCACACGACCACAGCTGCGGCGACGCGACTTTGCCCGTCAACCGGGGCTTCGCTTCATCGCCGCCAGCTATACCTGATACGGGTGCACTCATCAGGGGTTCGTCGCCCACGGGACGGCCACCGGCGTCGAGCAGCGCGATCTCCAGCGTGTGGGACCCGGCATCTTGGGCTGCCCAGTTGCGGATCGAAGCGTCGACCTGCAGCGTTGCGTTGTGATAGTCTCCATCCAAGTCGGTCCGTACGAAGAAATCCCGAATATGAATCTTCGGCGTGCTGAAGAGAAACACGTCTCGGTAAATGCCGCTGAGCCGCCAAAAGTCCTGGTCCTCGAGATAGCTGCCGTCGCTCCAGCGATAGACCTCGACGGCGAGCGTATTCACACCGCGTTTGAGGTGCTGCGTGATGCGGAACTCTGCGGGCGTCATGCTGCCCTGGCTGTAACCGACCTCCTGCCCGTTGACCCACACGTACATGGCGCTCTGGACGCCTTCGAAGTGGAGGAAGACCTCGCGACCGGCCCACGACTTCGGAATACTGAACGTCCGGCGATACGAGCCCACGGGATTGGGCAGCTTCGCCTTGGTCCAGTCCTCGGGCACCGATCCCATCACGCGTGGCGGATCTTTGTGAAACGGATACCGGACATTCGAATAGATTGGCGTACCGTAGCCCTTGAGTTGCCAGTTGCTCGGCACCTCAATCTCATCCCAGCCGCTGACATCGTATTGTGGTTTGTAGAAACCCCTTGGCCGTTCGTCTGGGCTCTTGACCCAGTTGAACTTCCAGGGGCCGTTCAGCGACAGGAAATAAGGTGATGCGTCGCGCGTGTCGATTCGCGCCTGTCCCACGGTCGCGTACGGGATGAGTGTGCAATGGGCGGGCTCTTTGTTTCGCCCGATGACCTCGGGGTTTTCCCAGTCAGGAACCCTCTGACGCAACACCTCGGAAGGTTCGGCGCGGAGCGCAGCAGCACAAGTTAGAAAGACCGGCACCCAGAAGAGCAGTACGGTACGGTTCATGAATTCACGCTTCCCAGTTGAGGACTGAGGAACCAAGGACATCTCCAATGTACTCGAAAACGAAGCCGCAGCTCCAGAAACCATGCGCCGATTTCGTTCGAGGGAACCACGCCGGGATATCTCCGCAATCGTTCTATATGCCAAACGAAGGTTTGACTGTATTTTATGGCAGAGGCCTGTCAAGGGGGCGTAACGATCGGCTTTGCAGGTCTCAGGCGGGATTGGTCATTGGCAGGGCGAGGCATGCATGATATATAGACCAATGTTCTATCGGCGGCCTCCACAACACTAGGTCATCGCGATTAGATTGCGCAGGGGCGGAGATCAAACATGTACGTGAGCAAGGAAGTTACACGGCGCAGCGTCTTGAAGGCGGTGGCGGCTGGCGGTGCCATGTTCATCACCGGGCGCAGTTACGGCAGTGGCTCTATCAGGCCAGGAAAGCGGAGCATTATCTTGCACAACAGCGATTTCTATGACGATGGCGCGTTCAACAAGAAAAAGGCGTGTCAGGCGTACTACGACATGATGAAGCGCTTTGGCTATCCGATTCCGTCGGTGCTAAGGACGGATCAGTTCTGGACGAGTGACTTCGCGCAGAACGACTTCGCCAATGTCGGTATGGCTGGCATCTTCTGGATCAACAACACCGAGCACGGCTACTTCGGGCATGAGATCTATCTTCTGCCTGGGCAGATGATCGTGGAGCATCGGCACAACGTCGTCGCCGAAGGTCCTGCGAAGATGGAGTCGTGGCATGTGCGGCATGGGCTGGTGCACACGTTTGGCGAGGGCGAACCGACGCAGAATCTGCCCTGCCGGCTACCTGAGAGCCAGCTGCAGGCAAACGGTATCACGGCACGCCGCTGCTACACGCTGCGCGAAGGTGAGATCGGCACGCTCAACCGCATCACCGCGCCGCACTTTATGATAGCGGGATCCAAGGGGGCGATCGTCACCGAGTACGGCACTCCGCACTACGACGACGCCCTGGAGTTCACTAACAAGACCGTCGTTTTCTAGATAGGCGGCAGCGCGAGGAGCAGCCATGCGAACACTCCACCACGTCGGCATTCCAACTGCCGAGACACGCGACAACGAAACTTATCTCGAAGACGCCAAGGTGTACATCACCGACGCCGCCAAGAGCCCGAACAAGATCGAATGGCTGCGCTTTGAAGCTGGCAGCCCCATGCCGAGGATGCTCCAGACCATCCCGCACATCGCGTACCAGGTTGACGACCTGGCGGTAGAGATGAAGGATAAGGATGTGCTGATGGAGCCTTTCTCTCCGATGGAAGGGGTCACCGTCGCGTTTATCATCGAGGAAGGCGCCCCGATCGAACTCATGCAAATGGCTTGAGCGCGCCGGCCGGCGCAAGGGAGACCGATTCATGGCCATGAAAAAGTTTATCAATGACCCGGCTAATCTCACGAGCGAATTACTCGATGGCTATTGTGGCGCTTTTCCGCATCACGTGAAGCTGACGTCCGACAAGATTGTGATGCGCGCCCAGCCGAAAGGCGAAAGCAAGGTCGCGATCGTTACGTTGGGTGGCGCTGGGCATGAACCCGCCCTTAGCGGCTTTGTCGGTGAAGGTCTGCTAGACGCATCGGTCGTGGGCGACATTTTCGCCGCGCCTGGACCACCGAAAGTCATCGAGGCTCTTCGCCTGTTCAAGCGTGACGCCGGCATTCTCTTCGTTGTGCTGAACCACGCCGGCGACGTGATGAGCGCCAACATGGCGATGCAGATGGCGGAGAAAGAGGGCATCAAGGTCAAGATGCTGCTGACACATGAGGATATTGCCCCGGGCGCCGACGCGCCTGCCGAAGATCGACGTGGCTTGGTGGGGTGTCTATCGGTGTACAAAGTCGCCGGGGCAGCCGCCGAGGCTGGCAAGAGCCTCGACGATGTCTACACGATCGCGGAGCGATTGAACAGCAACATGGCGACCCTGGCCGTCGCGCTCAAGCCCGCCACTCATCCCCAGTCGGGCCAGGAGATTTTCGAGCTGGCCGACGACGAGATGGAGATCGGCATGGGCCAGCACGGCGAGGCCGGCACGGGTCGCTCGAACGTGCTCACCGCCGACGAAACGGTCGACAAGATGCTGCCCCAGCTTCTGTCGGCAATCAACGCGGAATCCGGCGACCGACTGCTGGTCATGCTAAATGGGGCCGGGGCTACAACGCAGATGGAGTTGTTCGTCGTGTTCCGGCGAGTCATGCAGATTGTCGAGTCGAGGGGAATGACCATCGCTCATTCCATGGTCGGGGAGTATCTTACCGTGCAGGAGATGGGCGGTTTCCAGATGTTCGTCGCCAAGCTCGACGATGAGTTGCTCGGGTTGCTCAAGGCGCCGTCGAACGCGCCGTATTGGATCACCCCTTGATCATGGGATATTGAGAAGTGTCGGAACGCATCGACTATGCCGTGATGACCCGTATGCTGTTGGCGGTGATCGAGCACATCCGCCGTGAGAAGGACACACTGTCCACACTCGATGCGGCTACGGGCGATGGCGACCACGGCGCGGCGATGTGCAAGGTCGCAGACGCGATCGCCCAAACGATCAACGGCCGCACTGACGAAAACCTGTCTTCGCTGCTGTCGGACATTGGCTGGGCAGTAATGGGGACCGATACCGGCTCGACGGGGCCTCTCTATGGCTCGCTGCTGGTGGGCATGAGCGGGAAAGCGGGCGGTGGTGAACCACTCGACGGGCGCGGTTTCGCGGAAATGCTCGAAGCGGGAGTTGCGAACCTGCGATTGAACACCAAAGCCCAGCCCGGTGACAAAACGATGATCGACGCATTGGCGCCGGCGACCGAGGCCATCCGCGCCGCGGCCGACGCGAGGCAATCGCTGGCGGGCATTCTCGACGCGGGAGCCAGCGCAGCTACGCGAGGCGCCGAAGCAACCAGGCAGATGCAGGCTGCACACGGACGGGCTCGCAACATTGGAGATCGCGCCATCGGCCACCTCGACCCCGGAGCCGTCTCTATGTCGTTGGTCTTCGCTGGCTTGAAGGAGGGGTTTTCTAATGCCTGAAGCTGACGGCAACAGCGACGCGAAATCGTATGGAATCGGTGTTCGCGCGGCGAATCCCGCGTACGAACTGAGAGGCTCCAACAACTACGACTGGGGCATGAAAGACCGTCTTTCGCGGATCTTCGACCCGAAGTCCGGCAAGACGGTCATGCTCGCGTTCGATCATGGGTACATCATGGGGCCAACCGCGGGCCTGGAGCGCATCGACCTGACGATCGCGCCGCTGCTCGAATTCGCCGACTGTCTGATGTGCTCGCGCGGCGTGTTGCGCGCGTGCATCCCGCCCACGTGCAACAAGCCAGTTTCGCTGCGGTGTTCCGCCGGTTCAACCGTTCTTACCGAGCTCAATGACGAATGCGTCGGCGTGGAGATTGAGGATGCGATTCGCCTGAACGCAACGATGATGGCGGTGATGGTGGCGATCGGCGATAAGAAGTTCGAGGCGTTGACGATTCGCAACCTGTGCAAGATGATCGAAACCGGCAACCGCTACGGCATTCCGACGCTGGGTGTGACAGCCGTCGGTACGGAACTGACCCGCGACGCACGTTACCTCGGCATGGCGTCGCGCGTGCTCGCCGAGAACGGCGCACAAGTAGTCAAGACGTATTACTGCGACGAGGGGTTCGAGAGAGTGACCGCCGGCTGCCCGGTTCCGATCGTGATCGCCGGCGGCAAGAAGCTCCCCGAACTCGATGCGCTGAAGATGGCTTACGCGGCGATCGATCAGGGCGCCGCGGGCGTCGACATGGGCCGCAACATCTTTCAGGCTGAGCACCCGCGGGCGATGATCCAGGCGGTGCGAGCCGTGGTTCACGAGCGGCAGAAGCCGGAGGACGCGTACGAGCTTTTCAACGACCTGAAGCGTGCGTAGGGGATGGCGTTGACGCGCATTCAATTAGAGGCGGCGGGTCCCAGGGCGGAGATGCAGCGTGGGCGAGTTTCTTAGCTACCGCAGACCACAAGAAGGCTGCACCGTCAACGCGCAAGTGTGTCGAGTTGAGTCTCCCCACGTCACCGAACTCTATCTCAATCTCCGTCCAGTAGATCCGACAGACAAGCCAAACGAAGCCGCAGCGCTGTATGGCGTTGCCGTCGACATACTCCGCCGGCACAAAGCCCGAATCTTCAGTGAACGGATCTTTGCAGCACCCGGGGCAATCCCCGCCGTTCGGCAGGCTCGGACTGAGTTGCTGGGAGATCTTGGTGACGGTGTGCCGGCAACAGCGCTGAGCGTCCCCAAGCTCGACGAAGCGTCGATCGCCGGCGTCCAGATACACGCAATCTCTGGACCCACCACGCCGGAGCCAGTCTGCTTCAAGGATGAGATACTCGGTCGTCGTTTCGAGAACGCCGGCCGAAGCTGGCTTCACTTGTCCGGTCTGACGGCGCTGCGCACCGACACACCCGAGTCACAGGCTCGCGCGATCTATGAGCTTGCCAGCGACATTCTGCACTCGCTTGACATGGACTTCCGCTGTGTTGCCCGCACATGGATCTGGCTCTGCGACATTCTCGAGTGGTACGACGAATTCAACGCCGCTCGAACGACGGTCTATCAACGAGAATCTCTCGTCGACGACTCCGGCCGTGCGCGGTATTTGCCTGCCAGCACGGGAATCGGCGTCGCGCCCGCAAATGGCGGCGCCTGTGCACTCGAACTAATCGCCGTCAGCGATGGCGATCGCTCGATCCGGTCAATCCAGTCCGGCGGCGAGCAAGATTCCGCGTTCTCGTATGGTTCTGCATTCGCCCGCGCCGTTGCGGCTCCGATGCCCGCCGGTCAGGCGCTGTTTATCTCTGGAACTGCGGCAATTGATGCACAGGGTCGAAGCGAATACGCAGGCGAGGCGCGCTCCCAGATCGACGCCACGATGCAGCACGTTCGCGCGTTGCTCGGCGAGGCGGGCTGGAACGAAAACAGAGTCGTCAGCGCAATCGCGTATTCCAAGACGCCAGAAATCGCGCGGTTGTTTGCGGATGAGTGGTCCTCGCTGCCGTGGCCGCGCGTCGAGACGGTTGCCGATGTTTGCCGAGATGAGTTGCTGTTTGAAGTGGAAGTGACCGCGGCGGAAGGGGCCGAGGATTGTACCACCCTTCCATAGCGGCGGGCGCCTTGCCGGCCGGGGAAGGCGATGCGAGGGCACTTTGCGATCGCCACTCGGGGAAGCGCCGGTCGCTACGTGGTCGCGCCCGCGAAGGAGGAAGTGAATAATGCGTGGATCCTATGGGCGTGGGTGCAGCATTTTCATGGTCTGCATCCTGTGCGGCGGCGGAATCGTCTGGGCCGATCAGCCGTACCGCTCGCCCTACGACGTGGCGTTTTCTCCTGACGGTCGCACGCTTGCCGTTACCGATCACACTGCGGGCCGCGTTGCACTCATTGATGTTGCCGATGCGAATGTCCGACGTGAGATTGCGCTGAACGGCCGTCCCTCCGGGCTGGTGTGGCTGCCGAATGGCTCACGCCTGTTCGTGGCTGAGTGTGGCGCTGGAACTGTGGCGGAGATCGAGCCTCCCGCCGGTCGTGTAGTGCGTCGCCGCACCGCCGGTGCCTGGCCCGTGACGCTTTCGATCGCCCCGCGCCGCAACCTGCTCATTGCCACCGATTTCGCGATGGATTCCGTCGTGCTGGTCGACTTGGGACCAGACGCGTCGCAGAGCACAGTTTCCCCGTCGCGGCAACCATTCTCCGTTGCTGTTACGCCGGATGAGTCCCTCGCGGTTGTCAGCAATCTCATTCCGGACGGCCGGGCAACTGACCCCGAACAGTCGGCGGCCATCACGCTGATCGACCTCGAGCGCCGCGAGCCAGTCGCAAACGTTCGTCTGCCGGCTGGTTCGTCGGGCCTGCGTGAGGTAGCTGTCGATCCGGAAGGCACACGCGCTTACGTCGTTCACACCGTCGGCCGCACTAACCTGCCGACCACTCAGATTGAGCGCGGCTGGGTGAATACAAACGCCCTGAGCATAATCGACTTGAAGACGCGCCGGCGCATCGCGACCGTGCTGTTGGACTTCCTGCTTGAAGGCGCCGCCGACCCTTGGGGTATCGCAATCGCACCTGATGGAAGCCGCTTATGGGTAACGATCGCCGGTACGCATCAACTCGCCACGATCGATCTTGCGGGCCTGTCAGCGTTACTTGCGCGGCCGCACAACGCACTGGAAAGCGACATCGCCGCGTTATCCCGTGCCGGCGTGATCCGGCGTACGCGACTGTCGGGCAAGGGCCCGCGCGGCCTGGCAGTTTCGCCGGACGGCAAGACGCTCGCGGTGGCGATGTACTTCTCTGGCCAAGTCGTGCTGCTCGATGCGGAAGCCGTGGCCCAGAACGCGGTCGTCACACTCGACAACCAGCCCGAACCCGACGCCATTCGCCGCGGCGAGCGAGTGTTCCACGACGCGACGTACTGCATGCAAACATGGCTGAGCTGCGCGACCTGCCACCCCGACACCCGCGCCGACGGCATGAACTGGGACCTGCTAAACGATGGCCTTGGTAATCCCAAGAATACCCGCTCACTGGTGTGGAGCCACAAGACGCCACCGGTGATGTCGCGCGGCGTGCGGGGAACAATGGAGATTGCCTCCGCGGCGGGTTTCAGGCATATCGCGTTTCAGCAGATTCCCACTTCTGGTCTTGAAGACGTTCGTGCGTATCTGCGATCACTCAAACCGGTTGAAAGCCCTTATGCCTACTCTGACGGCCCCGGCGCGGCGCGGATTGAGCGTGGTCGTGAGGTATTCCATCGGGAGTTCACCGGTTGTGCACGCTGTCACCCGCCGCCACTGTATACAGACCTCAAGCAGTACGATGTCGGTACCCGTGGTCAGCTCGACCGAACCGGGACGTTCGACACACCAACGCTCGTCGAGATATGGCGCACCGCTCCATACCTCCACGACGGCTCCGCCGCCACCCTGCGCGAGATGCTGATTGATCGCAACAAGGACGACCATCACGGCGTTACGTCGCAGTTGACCGAGCGAGAGATCGAGGACCTGCTTGCTTATCTCCTGAGTCTATGATGGATTCACAATGGCTCAAATGTGTAGACACAGGTCCACGACCGTAACAGCGAGAAGACCATGAAACCCACACACGTCTTTACAGTTTTCTTGATCGCGGTCGCGACTGCTGTCGCCGTAGCACAAGATGCACCCGACGCCGAGGATAGCGCGGCCTGGATCCACGCCCTCCGCGAGGCGCGCGACAAGGACCCGTCCCGCGACGCGGCCGGTGCCGTCGATGGTGTAATCGACGGGGGATTTGCCTTCCATACAGCCGAAGAGGACTCTGCCTGGTGGCAGGTCGATCTCGGCGAGTTTCAGGCCCTAGACCGGGTTGTGATCTGGAACCGGGTGAGCTTGTGGAAACGAGCTCGGACAATCACCGTTCGTCTTTCCCGAGACGGCGACGAATGGCGCGAAGCATATCGACATGACGGCTCCGAGTTCCTCGGATTTGAATCCGGCAGCCCGCTGACCGTCCCGCTCCAGGGTAAGACCGCTCGCTACGTGCGGCTCCAGCTCCGTGAAAAGACCATGTTCCACCTCGACGAGGTCCAGGTCTACAGTGTCGAGCAGCCGAATAGCAATATTGCACTCAACAAGTTCGCCACGCAGAGCAGCACGTGTGTGCACTCGACATTCACGCCACTGCCAAGAGACGGTGTTTTCGCGGCCAAACCAGATGACATCCGCCACGCACGTCGGATCGTGTCCGGGTTGATTAAGCAGATTGGCCCGGCAGCCTGGCCGCTACGGGATAGGATGGAGACGCTTGTCGAAAGCGAGACGTCCGTTGACGACGCAGCCTGGATGAGGTTGTACACCGCTGCCCGCGCCAAACGCAACCGCCTTCTTCGTGCCCGGACTTGGGCCAGGTATTTCGATGTAGAGGCGTTGCGCCTGGCGATCATAGATCTGGTGGCGACCCACGGCGATTGTTATCCCAACGCCACCGACTATCTCAAGCAGCTTGAGAACGTCGATGTGGAACTCCCCACCATTCGTGCTGATCTGCTGGAAGGCCATGATGAGATCTGTGACCGCGTTGACCAACTCATCAGCCTTCAGCGTCGAGCCCTACTGGCGAATCCGCTGCTGGACTTCGATGAGCTGCTCGTCGTGCGACGGGCGACGACCGGCCCAAACCTCGGATTGCCCCAGAACTGGCAGGGAAATTGCTCCCTTCCGCGGCACGGTTATGACGACGCCATCTGCCGGCTGTCGTCGTTTCGCGATCTGCCACAGCTTGCGACACTCCACAAGCCGGAGAGGAGCGTCTTCGTCGGTGATGTTGAGCTCCACTACGACGCCGACCGCCTTCTTTTCTCCTCGCTGAACGACGAAAGCCTCTGGCAAATCTTCGAGATCAGTATCGACGGTACCGACCTGCGGCAGGTGACGCGCGGTCCCATCGCCGAGACCGACAACTACGACGCCTGTTATCTTCCTGACGGCAGAATCGTGTTCGATTCGGCGGCCGTGTGCCAGGGCATCCCCTGTGTTGGCGGCGCCGACGCCGTCGCCAACCTGTACCTCATGGATGCCGACGGCCGCAACATCCGCCAACTCTGCTTCGATCAGGACCACGACTGGAACCCCACGATGCTGCCAGACGGCGGCGTGCTATTCGCACGTTGGGAATACGCCGATACGCCACATTACTTCACCCGTCTGCTCTTTCGCATGAATCCCGATGGCACGGGCCAGATGGCAGTTTACGGGTCGAACTCCTACTGGCCCAACTCGATGTTCTATTCCCGACCGATTCCCGGGCATCCCTCGAAGCTCGTCACGGTCGTATCCGGCCACCACGGCGTGGCCCGTATGGGCGAGCTGGTCATCCTCGACACCGCACGAGGCACGCAGGAAGCTGACGGAGTGGTGCAACGCATCCCCGGCCGCGGCAAGAAAGTCGAGCCGATCATTGTGGACCAACTGGTTGACAACTCCTGGCCGAAGTTTCTGCATCCGTGGCCGCTTAGCCAGAAGTACTTCCTCACCGCCTGCAAGCCTTCGCCGGCGGCCAACTGGGGCATCTACCTTGTTGACGTGTTCGACAACATCGTGCTGATCCACGAGGAGCCGGGCAATGCGCTGTTCGAACCCGTACCGCTGGTGAAGCGCCGGCGTCCGCCTGTCATCCCCGACAAAGTCCGCCCAGACCGCAAGGATGCGACCATATACATAACCGACATTCACCACGGCCCGGGCTTGGAGGGCGTGCCGCGCGGCGAAGTCGAAGCCCTTCGCGTGTTCGAGTGGCATTACGGCTACAACAAGATCGGCGGCCACCAGCACGCGGCGATGGAGGGTGGCTGGGACGTCAAGCGCATCGTCGGTACCGTTCCGATCGAGCCCGATGGTTCCGCGCTCTTTACCGTGCCGGCCAATACGCCGCTCGCCATCCAGCCGGTGAACAAAGACGGCGAAGCACTCCAGCTAATGCGGAGTTGGTTCACCGCCATGCCGGGAGAGATTCTGTCGTGCGTCGGCTGCCACGAACGTCCGAGTGACGCCGTTCCTAATCGCCGCACGATTGCCACGTCTCGTCCGCCGCGAGGCATCACGCCCTGGGGCGGTCCGACACGCGGCTTTAGTTTCAAGCGCGAGGTTCAGCCCGTGCTCAATCGTCGATGCGTGGCCTGTCACCATGGCGAGCCGCGCGACGACGGCGTCGAAATCCCCGATTTCGGCGATAGCAGCCGCGGCTGGGGCGGGTTCACCAAGAGCTACCTCGCACTGCATCCTTACGTCCGCCGGCCTGGTCCCGAAAGCGACTACCATCTCCTTCGCCCGGCTGAGTTCCGCGCCAATACGAGCGAGCTGGTCCAGATGCTCCGCAAGGGACACCACAACGTGGAGCTGTCAGTCGACGAATGGGATCGTCTGATTACATGGATCGACATGAACGTGCCGGACCACGGCACCTGGGCCGAGCACATCGACCGGAAGGAGTTCGGGCGGTCATACGAGCAGCGCCGCCGCTATCGGTCGCTCTACGCCAACATCCAGGACGACCCGGAAGAGATCATCGAGGTCGGTAAGCCGGAAATCTCGCCGATCATGCCGCCGCCGATGGAGCCGCGCCAGATCGTTGAATTGAGTTGCGATAGCTGGCCATTCGACGCCGAAGAGGCGCGGCGACGTCAGCAAGCCGCTTCCCCGACGACCCGCCGAAAGATCGATCTTGGGGGCGGCGTCACGATGGAGCTGACGCTCGTCCCGGCCGGACAGTTCGTTATGGGTGACGATGACGGTGGTGCTGACGAAACGCCGCGCTCGCTCGTTACTATTGACAAACCGTTCTGGATGGGCGTGTGCGAGGTAACCAACCGGCAATTTGCGCGTTTCGACGCAATTCACGACAGCGGCCACTACGACCAGCGTTGGAAGGACCATACAACGCCAGGCTATCCGGCGAATCTGCCCGACCAGCCCGTCGTCCGCGTAACGTGGCCATCTGCGGTCGCCTTCTGCCAGTGGTTGTCCGAACAGACGGGCGAGACGTTTATGCTCCCGACCGAAGCTCAGTGGGAGTACGCCGCTCGGGCGGGCAGCGCAACGCCGCTTGGGTTCGGCGATCTCGATTGCGACTTCTCGAAGCTCGCCAACATGGCCGACGCGTCCACAACCAGGCTGGTAGTGGAAGGAGTGAATCCGCAGCCGGTGAAGAACCCCGCCCCACATGCTGACTATCTGCCCAAGGACGCCCGCTATGACGACGGGTACCGGGTCGTCGCTCCGGTCGGCGCGTTTCGGCCCAACGCCTGGGGGCTGCACGACATGCACGGAAACGTGGCCGAATGGACCCGGTCGGTCTACCGTCCGTATCCGTACGTCGAGGACAACGGCGCTGCCGATGTCTCTGACGAGGAACGCGTTGTGCGAGGCGGCTCTTGGCGTGATCGTCCGAAGCGCTGCCGCTCGGCATTCCGTCTGCACTACCCGCAGTGGCAACCCGTTTTCAACGTCGGATTTCGGGTCGTGTGTCCCGTTGAAACGGCCATGAGTAATCGGTAGACGTCACGTGCCTTGAGTCGGAGTGCGCTCGTTGACAGGTGCTTTTCATGACGAAGTTCGCTCGACAGCTTGACTGCCTTCTGATCAAGCCGGCCGGTCCGGACTGTAACATGGCGTGCGGGTATTGCTTTTACCTGCCCAAGCACCAGCTGTATCCCGACGAGCCAGTCCATCGCATGAGCACCGAGGTCCTCGAACAGACCGTTCAACAGCTCATGCAGCACGGCGGACCCAACGTGGTTTTCGCGTGGCAAGGCGGCGAGCCAACGCTGATGGGTGTCGATTTCTTCGAGCAGGCCGTGGAGTTTCAGAGGCGTTTCGGCCGCACAGGCCAGACCGTCGGCAACGGTCTGCAGACAAACGGGCTGCTCATCGACGACCGCTGGTGTCACTTCCTCAGCGAAGCGAAGTTTCTGGTAGGACTCTCCATCGATGGGCCGGAGCCAGTGCACGATCACTACCGCGTCGGCCGCGGGGGACAGCCGACGTGGGACCAAGCCGCCAGCGCCGCCCGGCGCATGCTCGAAGCCGGAGTCGAGGTCAATGCCCTGGCGGTGGTCAACGACGTCTCGGCTCGACGCCCGCGGGAGACCTACTCGTTCCTCAAGGACCTTGGGTTGCGCCATATGCAGTTCATCCCTTGTGTCGAGAGCGATCCGGCAGAAGCCAACATCGCGGCGCCGTTCTCTGTCTCTCCCCTGCAATTCGGCACGTTCCTGTGCGAGGTCTTCGATTGCTGGATCAACGACTTCGAAGACGGTCGGCCAACCACCTTCATCCGGTGGTTCGATTCGGTGTTCGCCACCTACGTCGACCTCCCGCCGCCTGAGTGCACCCTGATGGCCGAGTGTGGCAACTATCTTGTCGTCGAGCACAACGGCGACGTGTTTTCCTGCGACTTCTTCGTCGAGCCGACGTGGAAGCTCGGCAATGTGTTCGAAGACGACCTTGCCGATCTGCTCAACTCGCCGCAGCAGGCACGATTCGGACGGCGGAAGGCGGAGCTGGCCCGCGCCTGCCACGAATGTCGCTGGCTGGCGCATTGCCGCGGGGGCTGCCCGAAAGATCGCTTCGGTGCAGGGCCCGGGGCTCAGCCCAGCTACCTTTGCGAAGGGTATCAGACGTTTTTCCAACATGCGGATAGCAGACTTCGGGCGCTCGGCGATGATTGGCTTCGTGCCCAGGGGGCATCCGTGGCCGAGCCGGTTCTCACTGACCGCGCCCCCGCCGCCGTGAACCGACCTGGAAGAAACGACCCCTGTCCTTGCGGCAGCGGGCGCAAGTACAAACGGTGTTGCGGCGTTAAGGCATCCCTGATGGATAGAAGGTAGAAGATAATGCGCAGAGTCACTACTACCAGACGAGAGTTTCTCAAATCCGCCGGCGTCGGCGCGGCGGCCTTCACGTCACCTTCATTGCTGAGTGCGCTGGACACTCGCCACAGCCCGCGCCCGCCGAACATCGTCGTCATTTTCACAGACGATCAGGGCTATGGCGATGTTGGCGTCTATGGTGCGAAGGGCTTCGAGACGCCGAACCTCGACCGCTTGGCCGGCGAAGGCGTGCGGTTTACGGACTTTTACGTGGCCCAACCCGTCTGCTCAGCGTCACGCGCGGCGCTTCTGACCGGTTGTTATCCTAACCGCATCGGCATCGCTGGCGCGCTGTGGCCCGGCACCAAGCACGGCATTGGCGAACAGGAAGTGACCCTCGGTGAACTCTGCCGGTCGCGTGGCTATGCAACAGCGATGTACGGTAAGTGGCACCTCGGACATCAACCCAAGTTCCTTCCTCTGCAGCATGGGTTCGACGAATTTGTCGGTATTCCATACTCGAATGACATGTGGCCCCTGCATCCAGATATCGTCGATCTTCCTCCGGATTCAGCGGCACGCAAGCGGGGCTATCCCGAGCTTTGCCTGTTCGAAGGGAATAGTGTGGTCGACCCGAAGATCACCCCTGCCGACCAAGCCAACTTCACGACCCTCTTCACGGAACGTGCGACAGGGTTCATTCGGCAAAACCGAGAGCGACCCTTTCTGCTGTATTTGGCCCATCCCATGCCGCACGTACCACTCTTTGTCTCTGACAAGTTCAAGGGAAGATCCCAGCAGGGGCTCTATGGTGATGTGATCATGGAGATCGACTGGTCCGTTGGCCGGATACTGGAGACGCTGCGGGAAGTGGGCGTCGAGAACAACACTCTGGTAATCTTCGCCACCGACAACGGCCCCTGGCAATCCTATGGAAATCATGGCGGCTCTTGCGGGCCCCTCCGGGGAGCCAAAGGAACCACCTGGGAAGGCGGCGTGCGAGTGCCCTGCATCGCACGCTGGCCGGGGCGGATTCCAGCAGGCAGCGTAGTCACCGAACCGGCGATGACCATCGACATACTCCCAACTGTCGCCCGCCTGATCGGGGCTGACTTGCCGTCTCACCCGATCGATGGCAAGGACATCTGGCCACTGATGGCCGGGGTCTCCGGAGTGAAGTCACCGCACGAGGCGCTGTACTTCTACTACCACCAGAACGATCTCGAAGCCGTGCGGTCCGGGAAGTGGAAGTTGGTCTTTCCACACAAGTACCGCAGCCTGTCAGGGGCTCCCGGCCGAGACGGCAAGCCGGCCCCCTATTCCCGCGGGAGATGTGGACTGGAGCTGTACGACCTGAACAGTGACATCGGCGAGCAGCAGGACGTCGCCGCACAATACCCGAAGGTGGTTCAGCGACTGCAAGCGCTGGCAGAGCGCGCGCGTGACGATCTGGGTGACAATCTCACCAATCGGATAGGCAGGAACGTACGGTCGCCAGGGAGAATCGAGGAGGACGCCTCACCATGAATAAGGAGTCTTACACTCGCCGGGACGTGCTCCGCGCTCTTGGGGCGGGGGCGGCTACCGCTGCCCTGCCCGGGTGCGCCACATTCGGGCACCGCGATCCGGCGGCACTTACAGAGCAGCCACCGAACATCATCTTCATCATGGCTGATGACCACTGCACGCAAGCCATGAGCTGCTATGGCAGTCGTGTCAACCAGACGCCGAACATCGATCGGCTGGCCCGCGAGGGCATGCGATTCGATAATTGCCTTTGCACCAACGCCATCTGTGCCCCCAGCCGGGCGGTGATCCTCACCGGAAAGCACAGCCACATCAACGGCGTCGCCACCAACGCCGATCGATTCGACGGCGCGCAGACCACGTATCCCAAGTTGCTTCAGCGGGTCGGCTATCAGACAGCGATGATCGGCAAGTGGCATCTCAAGAGCGATCCCACGGGCTTCGACCATTGGGAGGTTCTGATCGGACAAGGCCCATACTACAACCCGACGATGATCCAAAACGGCGAGCGGCGCAGGCACACCGGCTACACGACGGACATCATCACGGACCAGGCGCTGGCGTGGCTCAAAAGCGTTCGCAATGCCCGGCAACCGTTTATGCTCATGTGCCAGCACAAGGCACCGCACCGCAACTGGCAACCCGGGCCGAATCATCTGACGTTGTACGATGATGTGGACATTCCCGAGCCACCAACGTTGTTCGACGATTGGGCCGGTCGGGGTAGCGCCGCCACGAAACAGGAGATGACGATTGCGCGACACCTCAGCGACTTCGATCTCAAACTCGACCCGCCCGGCAACCTGACACCAGAGCAGCGCGCCACCTGGGACGCGGCATATGACCCGAAGAACGATGCGTTTCGGAAGGCGCAGTTGTCTGGCCGTGAACTGGTTCGCTGGAAGTATCAGCGTTACGTGAAGGACTACCTGCGGTGCGTGGCATCGGTCGATGACAACATCGGCCGGCTGCTGGACCACCTCGATCGGGCCGGTCTGGCGCGGAACACGATCGTGATCTACACATCCGATCAAGGCTGGTACCTGGGCGAGCATGGTTGGTACGATAAACGCTGGATGTACGAGGAGTCTCTGCGCATGCCGCTACTGGTGCGTTGGCCAGCCGTCGTCAGCGCCGGCTCGGTGAACAGTGATCTGTGCCAGAATCTCGACTTCGCCGAGACTCTGCTCGATGCGGCCGGCGCGACCATCCCAGCCGACATGCAGGGTCGCAGCCTGCTGCCCCTATTGCAGGGACGCTCACCGCGGGACTGGCGGTCGTCCATTTACTACCACTACTACGAACACCCAGGCTGTCACAACGTGCAACGCCACGAGGGCGTCCGGACCGATCGCTATAAGCTCGTCCATTTCTACCGACTGAACGAATGGGAGTTATACGATCTACACAAAGACCCGGATGAAATGCAAAGCGTCTATGCCGACCCTGCTTACGCCCACGTCATGGTGAAGCTCAAGGCGGAACTCGCCCGCCTGCGCAAGCGTTACAAGGTAACCGGCGCGGCCGACCGGGAGTACGATCAACTCACGGAGTCGCGGCAGAAGGAAAGGGGATAATATGTCCGAGCCACCCTCAGCTTCCGGAACGGCGCCGCGTCAGAGCCGACGGCAGTTCATGAAGGGGGCCGGCGCAGCGGCCGCGGCACTGGCACTGCCCCGGTTAGTAGCCGCGAATGAGAAGAAAACCCGTAAGCCGAACATCATCTTCATCATGGCCGATGATCTGGGTTATGCGGAGTTGGGTTGCTATGGGCAGCGGAAGATCTGCACGCCCAGTCTCGACCGGCTGGCGGACGAAGGTGTTCGCTTCACGCAGTTTTATTCGGGTAGTACCGTATGCGCACCGTCACGCTGCTGCCTGCTGACCGGCAAGCATACCGGTCACGCGCACATCCGTGACAACGGCGAGCTACCGACCGAGGGCCAACGGCCGCTCCCACCAGACACGCCCACGATCGGCCGCATGCTGCAACGCGCCGGTTACACCACCGGCGCAATCGGCAAGTGGGGCCTGGGCGGCCCGGGCTCGACCGGCGAGCCAAATCGCCAAGGCTTCGATCACTGGTTTGGCTATCTTTGTCAGCGCCAGGCGCACAACTACTACCCTACCTACCTGTGGCGCAACGGACAAAAGGTCCCGCTTGATAACCCCACGTTCTCGGCTCACCAGCGTCTGGACGGCGTTCCCGACGCCCCCGGAGGATTCGACCGCTTCAGGGGATCTTACTATGCCCCAGACTTGATGATCAGCGAAGCGCTGAAGTTCGTCCGTGAAAACCAGAAGCGCCCTTTTTTCCTTTACTACGCCACCATCGTGCCGCACCTGGCCATCCAAGTCCCCGACGATTCGCTTGCCGATTACCGGGGCAAATGGCCCGAGGCGCCCTATCTTGGTGATCGCGGCTACCTACCGCACCCGACGCCACGCGCTGGCTACGCCGCGATGGTCACGCGTATGGATCGTGACATCGGCCGCCTGCTGACGTTGCTCGAAGAACTCGGCCTGGCCGACGACACGCTGATCGCATTTACCAGCGACAACGGCGCTACCTTTGATATTGGCGGCTACGATCCGGAGTTTTTCGAGGGAACCGGCCCACTGCGCGGACACAAGACCAACCTGTACGAAGGCGGCATCCGCGTACCGCTGATCGCCCGCTGGCCGGGACACATCCGGCCCGGCACGACCGCTACACACGTTGCCGCTCTCTGGGACGTGCTGCCAACGCTTGCAGAGATCGCAGGCGTTAAACCTCAAAGCGACACGGATGGTGTCAGCTTCCTGCCCACACTGCTCGGTCAGCCTGAGCAAGAACAGCACTCGTATCTCTACTGGGAATTCCGTAGCGGCGGTGGAAGCCAGGCGGTTCGTATGGGCCGCTGGAAGGGTCTGCGGCGCAACTTGGCCCGTCAGCACAACGCACCGATCGAACTGTACGACCTTGAGGCCGACGTGGGTGAGACGAAGAACCTGGCGGGCCAACATCCGGAAATCGTCCGCAAGATCGCGCGGATCATGAAGTCCGCCCGAACGGAGTCAGAGCACTTCCCGCTGTTGCCGCCATCGCCGCCTGTCTTGTCTGATCTGCCGACGATTCCCAAAGACAACTGGCGGCTCGTACGTGTCGACAGCGAGTCCCGCTTCAACGACAAGCTGGGCCACATGGCGTTCGACGGCGACGAGTCCACTCATTGGCACACTCAGTGGAAAGGCGCTCAACCGGACCATCCGCACGAGTTGGTTATCGATCTGGGCCGACGTTACAAGATCGAGGGATTCCGTTACCTGCCGCGAACCGACGGCGGTGTCAACGGCACGATCCGCGAATTCGAGTTCTTCGTGGGAGATGATCCCGATCGCTTGGGTCGCCCAGTGGCTGCGGGAAGCTTCGTTTCGGCCAAACACGAACAGGAGATCTTGTTCGCGCGGACAGCCGGGCGTTATGTCAGCATCCGCTCACTTTCGGAAATCCACGGAAAGCCGTTCGCCTGCATCGCTGAGCTGACATTACTGGGAAAACAGGTCCGCTGAGACGCAACCGGACTCGCGAGTCTACGGGAGGCAACACATGCCACGATCACTACTCGTCGCGACAGCCCTCTTGGCCGTGGCCACATCGCCGGCACAGACCGCCGATCTGCATTGCCGCTGGCCGGCAGGTTTGACGCGAACATGGATCGGCCCTCAATACTACGCTAACCGCCTCCAAGATTGGCGGATAAGCGAAGGGCGACTCGAATGTCTCGAAGCCCGGTCGGCTAATCCACTGCGAGTGGTACATCTCTTGACCGCCGAGTTGAGGCCCAAGCCCGGCAAGCTCACGATGAAGGTCCGCACCGGTGTTCTTGAGCCCGATCAGCCGCGGTCGTCGAAGGCGTGGGCGGGCTTTTTGATCGGCGCCGGTGGACACCACGTTGACTATCGTCTTACCGCGCTCGTGCATCACAGACCGGCTGTGGATGGCGGATTGCTTGCAGTCGTCGATGACCTTGGCCGGGTGAGCTTCCGCGACAACGAGACCAACGTACACGCCGGTAACCTGTGGACCATCTCGGGCAAGCTCCGCGATGGCGAACTCGCGGAGATTCCCACCACTTCCCACCCAAGTGTGCGGTCGGGTGAAACGCCTCTGAGCGAGGTCGAACTGTCCCTGACAGTAGAGCCGCAACAGGGAAGGTACACGCTGCGACTCTCCGCCACCGATCCCGCTGATGGGCGCATCGTTAGCAGAGCGGTTCTCGAAAACGTGGGCTCCCGCTTGGTCGACGGCGGCGTCGGCCTGGTCTCCCATCTGGGACCGGAGGGTAGCAAGTTCGGGCATTGGTTCCAGGATTGGACCTTGGCAGGTGGCAAGGTCGAGTTGCACCCGGAGCGCACCTTCGGCCCGATTCTCTGCACGCAATACACTCTCAGCCGTGGTGTACTCAAGCTGACCGCCCAGATGCCGCCGCTGGGTCCGGATGATACACGAACCGCGGAGCTCCAGATTCGACCTGCCGTCAATGGTTCGTGGAAGACCGTCTCAACAGCACATCTTGTGGCTGACAGCTACACGATTCCGTTTCGCGTGGAGCAGTGGGATGCGCGTCGCGATACACCGTTTCGCATGGTCTACAACTTGAAGACGGGCTCGGATGCTTGCCAGGCCCACTATTGGTGCGGCACCATCCGCCATGAGCCGGTTGAGAATGACGAGTTCGTTCTTGCTGCGTTCACTGGCAACAAGCATTTCACCGGCGACCTGCGATGGAACCACGACCGCATCTGGTTTCCGCACGAGGAACTCGTCGCCGCCGTTAAACACCACGACCCTGACTTTCTGTTCTTCTCCGGCGACCAGGTGTACGAGGGTGACATAACCGGTGTGCAGCGCAGTCCGCCCAAGAAAGCCATGCTCGACTACCTCGACAGGTGGTATCGCTGGTGCTGGACCTTCCGTGAACTCACGCGTGATCGGCCTTGCGTCACAATCCCCGACGACCACGACGTCTACCACGGCAACATCTGGGGCGCCGGTGGACGCGCAGCCAAGCGCCCGGATGATGGCGGTTACATCATGCCGCCCGCCTTCGTCAATATGGTCCAACGCACCCAGACCAGCCACCTGCCCGATCCGGTCGACCCCAAGCCAATCGCGCAGGGTATCGAGGTGTACTTCACGCGGGTCGAATACGCCGGCCTCAGCTTCGCGGTGATCGAAGACCGAAAGTTCAAGTCCTCGCCGACGGACGTGGTTCCAGAGGGCCGGGCCGTCAACGGTTTCTTTCAGAATCCTGAGTTTGACCCAGTCACCCAGGCGGACGTGCCCGGTGCCGTACTGCTCGGCGAGCGTCAACTACGCTTCCTAAGCGACTGGGCAGTCGACTTTAGCGCTGGCGCGTGGATGAAAGTCGTCCTGTCGCAGACGCTGCTTGCCAATGTAGCCACCCTCCCAGCCAAGGCCAACAGCGATGCGGCCATTCCCCAGCTCAGAGTGTACGATCTCGGCGAGTACCCACCTGACGATCGCCCTGTCGCCGACGCGGATAGCGGGGGTTGGCCGCAGTCGGGCCGCAATCGGGCCCTCCGCGCGATACGCCGTGGCTTTGCTCTGCATGTCGCCGGGGATCAGCACTTGGGCAGTTGCGTGCAGTACGGTGTTGATGGCTGGAACGATGCCGGCTTCGCATTCTGTGTACCGTCGATCGCCAACGCATGGGCGCGCCGCTGGCTGCCCGCCGAGCCCGGTGGCAACCGTACCGTAGGGATGCCCCGATTCGCCGGACAATATCGCGACGGCTTCGGTAACTACGTCTCGGTGCATGCGGTGGCCAACCCGCATAGATCCGGCCGAGAACCTGCTCGACTGTACGACCATGTTCCAGGATATGGGATTGTACGGTTCCGTCGCTCGGCACGAGAAATCGTCCTCGAATGCTGGCCGCGTTGGGTGGATCCGTCGGCGCCTGACGCCGTCCAGTACGCCGGATGGCCGATCACTATTCACCAATGGGACAATTACAGGCGCGTCGCCAGCGGATACTTGCCCGAGATCGCTGTGCAAGGTCTTCAGACGCCGGTGATCCATGTCGTCGCTGACGATACTGGTGAGGTGGTCTATGCGCTGCGCAATCCCGGCCCTCACATTCGACCGTGGGTTTTTCGCCAGGGAACGTACGCGGTCGAGGTGGGTGATCCCGACACCGGGCGCTGGAAACGACTGTCTGCGCTGCAGTCGAGCAGCAAGCCCCAGGCTTCCATCAGCGTCACGTTCGATTGAGCGCGACGCGCCATCGATCGCACCGGCTCATCGGCAGGTTATCCGTGAGGGGACAGCCTGCGTGGCCATCAGCCATCCTGGCGACCGGCTGCCTCAGGCGGCCCGCGCATATTGCTGATGCAACCCGCCAACCTGCGGGAGAGCGACCACGCATCCTTGCCCCGGCGGCTCGACCTTCCGTGGCACTGGGGGATTGCGATCCAATCTTAGAGTCAGTTTGTACTGGCACAGAAAAGGGGGCAGGCTCAAATCCGCATGATCCTAACATACGGCCTGGATCCGTTCTTGATGGGCAGGTCAACTCGAACGACTTCGCCAACTGGTACGACTGTATGAGTGCCCCCCCCACGCGCTGCCGGCTGCGCACCGTGCGACTTTGGCTTCGACCTGGACGTTGACCTGTTCGACTTTGCGAGTTTTCAGACAGCCTTCACCATGGAGTAAGAGCGACTCTCGGCTCATATTGTCCTGCGTCAGCGGAGGGCGTACTCGGTTCTGCCCCCCCCGCGTCGCCTGCTATGGCCGCAATTCGTTGCGGTTGATGATCTCCAGTTTGCGCCACTCCGGGTTGTCCTGTATCGGCAGGTGTCCCTGGTAGTCGGTGAGGAAGTAGTCGCCGCGGCCGTTGGTGAATGCGCGCTCGTACATCGGATGCCATGTCACACGCCCGGTCTCCGGGTCCCGCGTTTCGATCTGTTCGGTCAGGACCTTGTATGTCTCAGTATTGATGTCGCTGTTGGTCTGCATGCGCTGCTTTTGCATCTGGTCATATGCGGCGTTGACCTCGCGATTGATGCGGTTGTACTTTGTCGCTCGATAGTTTGCGGCTGCGCTGGCCTTCGTTACCCACTGCGGATCAAGCCGGAACGTCTTCAGGCAAGTTTCCATCAGTCGTTGGTCGGTCTGCCATCGCTCCACCGGCGACACGAGTCCCCACGTGCCCACAGTCGACCACTGGCCCCCACCGAGGTTGTAGAGCACCGAGTAGATGCGTCCGCGCGACGGCACACTCCGCACGACGCATTCGAACTCGACATAGCCAGCCTGCGGTTGTCCCGCCATCGGCGGCGCCAGCTTACGCAGCTCGGGCACCTCCACGGTTTCGATGATCCGCGGATCGATAAACTCCTGCGACGCAAACTGCGCGAACACGATCTGCTCTACATACTCTTGCAGCGTCATGTACGGATAGACCCACGTACCGTTATGTACTTGCCCGGGCGAATACTGTAGATAGCCGCTGCTGGACTGTGCGATCGAAGCCGGGTCCATGAAGTAGAAGCGCGGATAGAAGCCGAGGAATGACTTTTCGTCGGGGCTGGTCGCCCGGAACCGGATGTTGTTCTCGACAAGGTCGACAACGTTCCACTCGACGCCGCTGGGGATCATCCCGCCCTCGGTCTTCCAACCCTTGGGGATCAGCATGTGGAATGCGCCCTGGTACCCCTCGCGGTGCAGCATCAGATGGAAACCTCGCTCGTCATTTGCCTTCGCTCCGTGACCGCCTTGAGACGAAGTGCTCGTCTTCTTGCCGGTATCTGGTACACGGATCGCGCCTGGACCGGGCCGCACCGGCCGCTGTTCATCAGCGGTTCCCGTGCCCGGTGCGTTGTTCAGCAGCGATCGTTCTTCGACGGCCTCCAGTGTGCCGGCCCCCTTCACGCGGAACTGTTGCACGCCGTCATTGACTTCACCTTCCACCCTCAGGTTCGCGCTGAGCCTGCGCAGGAAGGGCAAACCCATCGCCGGTACGAAGTCTACCGCGAACGTACCATCAACATCCGCCGCAATGCCGATCGGCAGTGGCATCTTGCCATTCAACGTGCCCTCCAGCTTGGCGACATCAAGGCGTATCTGTGGATCCTGCTCAACCGACACCAGCGCCATCCGCACCTCGCCTTCTGTCGCCTCCAGCGCTGTCAGCACAGTCTGCAACTGCGCTCCCGCCAGAGCCCAGCTCTCGCCGACTGCCGCCGGTTGTCCCGGCACCAGACTGAACCAGTAGCTCTCGCTAGCCAACTCCTGGGCGGCCTCGCGCTGACCCTGCCTTACATCCACAAGTCCGACTGCTCCCGTCGGCGAGATGCTCAGCACAACGTCCAGTCCCTTAAGCGGCAACTCGCTTCTGACGGTCTCGCCGGTGTTGGTGTCCCTTTGCATCATCTCCGCCAGTTCGACCTGCCACCGCACGCGGGCGGGCCGACCGTCTTCTACGTCGAGCACCTCCTCGATGTGCTTCAGCTTGAAGAGCTGGTCTATCGTCTGTGTGAACTGCCCCTCGCCCGTTGTGAATGTCAGCTCGATCTTCACTCGCGAGATCCGCGACATACGACTTCTCTGCCCCACACGGGCGTCCCACTTCAACGGCACGCTGGCGGGCGATGTAGGCGCTTTGCTTCTCGGCTGGTTCTTCGTGCCGGCGCTCGGATCGTGGATTTCCTGCCGCGGAGCCGGGGTCGCCGATGGGTCATACACGTCCTGCCGCGGCGTCGCCGCCTTCTGGGCCGTCGTGAAGTGAATCGTCGTCACCTCCAGCGGTTCGCCGGCGACGCTGCGAAAGCCCTGCCGTCCGTCTGTGTTTAGCTGAATGTAGTACGTCGTATCGGGCATCAGCGCCGCGAGCCGTAGCTCGAACGTGCGGGCATCTCGCCAGATAGTGCTGTTCTCCTTCACCGGTGGCGGAAAAACGCCCTGTGGTGATTTCCAGCACGTGAACGAATTGGTACGCATATCCTGGTCGAACAACACACGCACCACGCCGACGCCAACCGGCACGCCGGTCGCTCCATCCGCCGGCTCAGTGCGAGTGATCTTAGGCGCGTCAGCCGGTGCAGTGGCACACGCGAAGACTGTCAGCGCAAACGCGAAGTGTATGGACCCGAGTCTTGCCATTTGTTGAACCTCCTTCGAGCATCGTACCTGAACGACCTGCTCAATCCAAACAGGTATCGCGGACTGGCGATACGGCAACGAGCCGCCCCAATATCGGAGCGGCTCGTGGGTGGCACATGTGGCAAGTCGTCCGGGGCCGCAGGACATTGCGGCTCTCAACGAGCCACAGAAGGACAAGCGCATGAATCGTACAGCAACGAGGCTCCTGGAGAACGTGGAGTTCGTTGCGGAACTCAAAGCAAAATACGAGATGACCTTACGCAACCTCGACTCCGACTAGACGCCCAGTTGCCGATGCAGCCGATCAGCCAGGGATGCGATCATGTCGTATGCATGCGACCGTTCTCGCCACTCGAGGCGCCCATCTGAGTCGGGAAGGGTACCAGGAAGCACAACCCGCATGAGCACACCTTGGGCCATTGACCTGCAACTAATTTGCAGCTAAAACCGCGATCAACATGCTCAACACGCGCAACATGCAAAGCTGTATCGGTGTTCCCAAGGTGTTGTACTTTCTGTAACTTACGGATTCCGCAATACTCGCGAGTTGTGAGCACATCGGGCTCATAACCCGGAGGCTATCGTCGAATTCATTGGCTTCGGGCGTGGCGGAAGGAGTGCGACAGCACACACGGAACCGAATGAGCGAAATGCAGAAAATCGACGTCGGCCGAATAATGGTACCATACGAGGTATTTCCCGGAGCAGGATGGAAAGACCTCTCGATCTGTACCAGGAACTGGCGTCGACAACGGATGACCCCGCTCTGAAGCAGATGTTGCTGGGTCGACCCAGATGGAGGCCAAACACAGGCTGCGGTTTGAGATAGAATACAATGATAGGTTGCTCAGAGAGAACTGAACTATCTGGCGTACACCGTTGTCGGCGGCGGCGAACGACCGCGGCCCATCGTCGCGCCCGGGAGATAGAATGTGGCAAATGAACCAACGAGGCTCGCCGAAGGCTTGCTCAAGGCAATCAAGGCCGAGCGTGATGGGCACAGCTTTTATAGCATGGCGGCCAATTCGAGTGTCGATCCAAAGGCGAAAGAGGTTTTCGCTCAGTTGGCGGCCGAAGAGCTGGACCATATGCACTTTCTCACGCAACATTACGAGTCTGTGCTGAAGACCGGCAAGACTGATCAAGCCGCTAAGCTGGGGCCCCGCGCGAATCTGTCTGGACTCTCGCCGATATTTTCCGACGGCATCCAGGCGCGCATCAAGGACGCCCACTATGAAATGAGCGCATTGTCGATCGGCGTGCAACTTGAGGCAGATGCGATGGCGTTCTATCAGGCTGAGGCACAGGCCGCCAATAGCCCGGATGTGAAGCGGTTCTACGCCGAGCTCGCAGATTGGGAAGCCGGGCACTACCGGGCACTGCTCCACCAGCAAGAGGAACTGAAGGAGGGCTACTGGTCGGCGGCCGGCTTCTCGGCCTTCTGATCCACGAAGGCGGCACGGCCACCTGTCCCACCGAGAACCTCGTCCTCATTAATAGCAAACGACTTGCGCCTTTCGCGCTTCCCAGCCAGACCCGCTACGATATCCCCTCACAGACTCCGAACTGGGGAACCACGTGTTGATCCAGCGGCCTTTGCGCTGCCGTTTTTCCGCTGTCGTTGAGCGGTTCGATAGGGCACACAAAGCATCGTGGTATCACCGGTGCCGGGATATTACAGTAGACCTCGTGCGGTATTCAGGTGAGCACGGATCAGGCCAGGGAGCCAATTCTCTTGTCCTTAACCTCATTCTTCAGAATCCGGTTCTCTTCTTGGATGCAGGCGATGACATCCTGCTGATTTCGATTGCCCCAGCCCGCCCTATGCATGATCATACAGACACAACCGATGGCCATACGAGCCGGGAAAGGTGGTGATCCACACATGTCCACTCGAACAATTGAACTGACCGAAGGGCTTCACGCGTACATGCTCGATGCCTCCCTGCGCGAACCCGAGTTGTTCTGTCTGCTGCGAGAGGAAACTGCGAAGCTCCCAGAAGCAAGCATGCAGATTTCGCCAGAGCAAGGCCAGTTCATGATGTTGTTAATCGAACTGGCCGGATGCAAGCGAGCACTTGAGATCGGCACCTTCACCGGATACAGCTCCCTGTGTATCGCGTCCGCAATGCCCTCGGACGGGCGACTGATCGCTTGTGATCTCAGCGAGGAATGGACTGCGATCGCACGCCGCTATTGGCAGCGAGCAGGGCTTGATCAGAAGATCGATCTTCGCCTTGGCCCGGCACTCGACACACTCAGTAGCCTTCTCACCGATGGACTGGCGGGCACCTTTGATTTCGCGTTCATCGACGCCGACAAGGTCAACGGCGATGCTTACTACGAACATTCGCTACAACTTCTCCGGCCCGGCGGCTTACTGGCGATTGACAACGCCCTCTGGGATGGCCGTGTCGCCGATCCGGAGGTGAATGACGACGACACCGTCGCCATTCGCACACTCACTCGCAAGATCCGCGATGATCAACGTGTTGCCATGAGCCTTGTCCCGATTGGCGACGGTCTGCTGCTCGCCAGAAAACTCCAGACTGGGCCGAGGTAATCGCGACAAGTATAGGAGACGTGCCTGACCGATTGTTGACCGATCGGACCTTCGACTTGCTCCGCCTCCACAGTTCTGCGTCATGCCGCCTCCGCTTTCACCTCGCGCGCGTTTGGTGTCTTCGGCGGGCGCTTGCCGACCTCAACCGCTCCATGCCATCTGCCACCGCTGGTTTGTAAACCCTTGTGGACCAGTCGTTTACGGCTGGCTTTTGTTCGTCTGAGGCCTGCGGTTTCGACTTGGGCGTGCCTTGGCGTGCCAGTTCATGCGAGCGGGGCGGTAAACTGGATAGGTCAGACGTACCTGCAGTTACTGGCCTCCCAAGCCGTCATCAGATAAACTGGGCAGTTCGACTGGGCTCACTGATGGACGATAGTCTTCGACACTCGCGGGACGCCAGCGCCAAAGCCGCTGAAGACGCGGGCGCGGCGGCGGAACCTGCGGTACGTTTACCTGGAGTCGAGGATGGTGAGTGGAGAAGACCACAGCATACTTCGTTCCACGGTTACCAGTACGTACCTCCTGGAAGGTCTGCGGAAGCCCGACAACCGTACCGTCTGGAGGGAGTTCACCGACCGCTACCGCCCGATGATCATGAACTACGCGCGTCGCAGTTTCGGGCTCCACCCGCATGATGCTGAAGACGCCGCCCAGGTCGTCTTGGAGGCCTTCTGCAGAGCCTACTGCCGTGGTGATTACAATCGGGAGAAGGGTCGGCTTCGCACGTGGCTTTTCACCATTGCCCACAACCAAATCGTGAACCTGTTGCGAAAACGACCGCGACGCGAAGTACAGGCGGCTGGCGACACCAGCCGGACCGACGCATTCGCCAGAATCAGCGCCGAGGATCGCACCGAGGACATCTGGGAGGAGGAATGGCGGAGAAATGTGCTGACCGCGTGCCTGGAGGAGGCTCGGCGACAGTTCGACTCCAGGACGATCCGGGCCTTTGATGCGCTGACCACACAGGGGCTTTCGGCACGCCAGGTGGCGGAGGAACTGGGCATGACCACAAACGCCGTCTATCTTGCTAAACACCGCGTCCTGAAGCGGATTCGCGAGATGGTCTCCCCAATGGAGGAGGTTTGGTAGGGACCATTCGCTGTCGCCGAGTGGCAAACGGGCTGGAGAATGAAATAGCGTGGAGAAAGATTCAGCCCTAGGGTGTGAACACCCTTCTGGGGGTGAGCTTACACCTTGCGACGACGCCGGGATTCGCCGGGGAGATCAAGCCGGACTCCAGCCTGCGGGAGAACCATGAGCACTGGGGACTGCCCAAGTGACGAAGCGCTGGCCGGGTATGCGGGCGGAGAATGCGCCAAAGAAGAGGCAACAGCCGTACGCGCGCATGTGGAGAACTGCCGACGTTGTTCCGACTGGCTGGCCGACGCTGAGGCGAATGAGGCTATTCTGCCCAGTGTCATAGACATCATGACCGACCCAGCCAGCGGATTGGGCAATCGGATGCCGGCGGCGCCCACCCCCTTGGAGCCTCCGAGCGGACACGAACGGCGAGAGTCGGCAACAGCCTTCCCGGCGATCGAGGGATACGAGATCCTGCGGGAAGTCCATCGGGGCGGACAGGGAGTCATCTATCAAGCCAGTCAGGAGTCGACCAAGCGCAAGGTGGCCATCAAGGTCCTACTCGAGGGGCCATACGCATCTCGATCGGCGCGGCAGCGGTTTGAGCGGGAGATTGAGCTAGTCGCCAGCCTCAAACACCCCAACATCGTCTCTGTTTTCCATTCGGGCAGGACTTCCGACGGCCACCAATACTGCGTGATGGACTACGTCCGCGGGGTGCCGTTAGGGCAGTATGCGCGCGATAAGAACCTCCCACTCGAGGACATCCTCAAGTTGTTTGGTGCGGTATGCGAAGCCGTGAACTACGCCCACCAGAAGGGGGTGATTCATCGGGACCTCAAGCCGTCGAATATCCTGGTGGATGGCGAAGGCAACCCAAAGGTCCTCGACTTCGGGCTGGCGAGGCTGGTCGGTGGACCGGAACGCACGGTGGTATCGATAACCGGCCAGGTGATGGGCACGCTTCCATACATGTCGCCGGAACAGGCACGAGGCAACCCCGATGAGATCGACATCCGAACCGACGTCTATGCCCTGGGTGTCGTACTCTACGAACTCCTCACCGGCCGCTATCCCTACCCGGTGATAGGACAGATGGCAGACGTGCTCCGGCACATTGCTGAGACGCCGCCAACCCCACCGAGCAGACAGTGGACAAGTGATTCGGGCGTGACGCAACGAGCTGGGCGACGCATTCGGATGGGCGAGTGCCCGATCGACGGAGAGGTCCAGACGATCATCCTCAAGGCTCTGTCCAAGGAGCGCGAGCGCCGTTACCAGAGCGGTGGAGAACTGGCCCGCGATATCAGACATTATCTCGCGCACGAGCCCCTAGAAGGCAGGCGCGACAGTGCGTTTTACGTTCTCTCCAAAGCCCTGCGCCGCCATCGTGTTGCTGTGGGCACAACTGCGGTCTTCGGGCTGCTCCTGCTTGGAGCCCTGGGCGTCACGACTACCCTCTGGCGTACCGCTACCACGAATAAGGCCAAGGCTGAAAGAACACTCAACGTTGCAAACGAACTATGGGAGGTCTGGACTGAGCCGTTGCCCGCTGCGGACGCTGCAGTTGTTCTGAAGGCTGCTGGCGAGGCGCACCGAGTCTTGGACGAATACGCCGAAGACACCGAACTCGGGCCTTGGGTGCAAGACCGACGGGATCAAGTAGACGGTCTCCTCCGAGAAGCACTTGACCGGATACTCGAGACTAATCGTCTGCACTCAGTGCTCACTGTGCTGAGACAACAGCCGGAGTTGCTGCTTGCCCTTCAACGCCTGGGTGGAAGCAGTGGTACTGAGGAGAGCTATCTCGGCCGGCTTCAAGACCGGCTGGAGAGCTGGCTTCAGTTTCCATTCCCCGTTGACCGCGGCCAGGAGATGCTAGACGGCTTGAACGTCCTGAAGCTGATCGATCCCGGAAACGCGCGGGCAAGGCGAATCAGAGACCAATGGGACAGCCTGACTGAGCGAATGCCCGCAGTCTACGAGCAGGATCTGAGCGGATATACAGAGGGCGAAACACCAGACCCTAAGGACGGGAAAGCAACTGGCCCGGGTTGTACTATTGAAGTTCGACGCTCGTCCACAGGGCCAATGGCTTTGATGGTGGCTGCGAACCCGTCCAACACCGGCTCCGTGCGGTTCCCGTTGGAGACGGATGACGCAGTGGTGGCAGTCAAGTGCCGTCTCGAGTTCCCCAAGGAAGTGCCTCAGTCCATGCACCTCTTCCAGCAGGGAACGCTAGCGCTGTACACAAACAGCCGTGTGACGACTTGCATGGTCCGGTTCGACTACGGAAGCATCTTGGCTGAATTCCGGGGGGAGCGAGGTGGACGGCGACGTACCGCACCGAGGAGGATTAGCCGCGGGCAGCCGCACAATATCGAGTTGCGGTACTTCACGGAGCGTTGCACATTCGATGTTCTTGTTGATGGAGAATTCCTGGTCGAGGAAGCACCTTGTCTATCCCCGGGGGAAGAAATCGCGCATCTCTATCTGAGTATTCCAGAGGGCAACAACAGAGTCTATGTGAGAGACCTTGTCATACGGTCAACAGATGAACCACTCAAGGCCACCTTAGGCGATCGGATCCCGATGGTGAAGCCAATGGGAGTATGTTTTCGACCGATCCGCCATCTACCGCTGGTATCCCACTCGATCTTCGTCTCGGACATCAATGGCGACGGGGTCTCTGAGCTTGTCGCGGGGGAGGAAAGCAAACCAGGCACATTGTCCTTCTTCCGATTCGCTGGACAGAACCTGAACGAGGAACTTATCAGCGAGGACGTTTCAGTCGGGGGAGAACTTCGCCTGTACCCTGCAGGACTCGTGGATGGGCGCCTCGCCGTTTTCAACATCGCCGGAGTTGGCAGGGAGGCAGCTAACGACAACTACATCGAGATGCTGCTTCAGCTTCTCGATGTAGACGAGGATCTATCCGTCGACTCGGCTTTCTCCACTCGGTACCTCATCGGTGCAACCTCAAGGTGTATCGCGCCCATTCAGTACACCGCCGATCGCCGTGGATTCGTCGTTGGCCATCGGGATCCCGGACGTTGTCTCGCGTTCTTCGAGAATGCTCCGACCGGATTCAGCCAACCCTATATGGAGTTGGGCGCATGCAACATACCCTACAAACTCGACACCGATGAGTACGGCGACGTAGTCTCGGTTGCACCGTGCGATTGGGACGATGATCCGGGCGACGACGTCCTGTTCATCGGGTGGGGGCAGCGGAAAGGCAATTGCCCGGCCCTTGTCGTTCTGCCAGAGAACATCGAGGCAGAAGAACTTCTCGTCGCACAGCCACTGACCGAAGAGCCGGTTGGCGAAACTCAGGTTGTACTCTCCAACCTCGGCACTGGGGCGCCATATCTTATCGCAGCTTCACAGAATACCATCGTGGACAATGGACCGGTGCCTGGCGGCTTGCGTGTCTGGCGCGTGGCGGACCTCAAGCAAAACGTAATGGCGAAACCTCTCTGGGAGGAGCCTCTCTGGGAGGAGCCTCTCTGGGATGTCCGGGCAATCACAACAGGTGTGATCGCAAAACGAGAGGTTCTCGCCACAGTCTCCATTGAGCCGACCGAGGCAGATGGCTCCGCCAACTCCGTCTTTCGAATCCACGGCTTCGCGGATGGCACTCTGGAGTTGTTGTGGGAAGCCACTCTCTACGCCGGACCTCCAAACGACGGATGGGTCCAGTTGGTGTTCGCGGACATTGACGACGATGGTGAACAAGAACTGATTGCCAACTCCGGCAGCGAGCAGGGCGTCTATATTTTCGGCCGCCGAGATGACATCTGGCCCAATTGACCAGGCAGGTGCAGCGCGCCCGTAAGCCCAATACCTGAGTTCAGTCAGCGTCCCAAGCAGTTCACTGGATTCCCCGCTTGTCATCGCAGCTCTTGTACAAGCGCCTACCTGCCCCCCTCCGGTCACTCATGCACTCAGCGCCGCAGAGCGGACCCCATTCGTCATCACTTCGAGCTTCCAGCGAGGGGGATGCAGGAAAATCCAGATCACGAGAAAGATCTTCTTGTCGCTGGTGTAAGCCCCTATGGCCGCAGACGGAGATGGGAGATCCTATCCGGCTGGTTAAGATCGGTGCTCCAGTGGCGGACGCCGAGCCGGCCAACTGCCCTCTCAGTGTCGCACGCGTGCAAGAGCCGCGTAGCTGCCTAGGAGAACTATGATGAATGGAAGAAACGTCCCGATGTTGTGCCTCGCATGCCTCATGGCGTTCCTAGCGTGTTCGACAACCCATGCGGGAGTTGTCGTCTGGCCTGACCACCCGGATGGTGAGCCGCATGCCTACCTCTTGGTTGAAGCTGGCGAGCCTGACCCTGACTTTGACTTGCACTGGGATTGGGACAACGCAAGGGACTTGGCGTGGGGTACCACCTTCCCCGGCATGCCAGAGGAAAACGGGTATCTCGCTACCATTACCTCCGATCTCGAGCAGCAGTTTATCGAGGATTACGTGCTGACTCCAGAGTATGATGACCCGTTCAACAAGCTCGCCTGGATCGGCGGGGTGGAGCCGCAGGACGACGGCAACTGGGAGTGGATTACCGACGAGCCTTGGGATTTTGAGAACTGGGCGCCGGGAGAGGCGAATGACCTTGATGGTGCCGACGGGGCCTCAGAAGACTACCTGCAGATGTATCGCTGTGATAGCCCGTATGAGTATGGGTATAGGTATGGGCAATGGAACGACGCCTTGTTATCCAGCCCGGCGCACCAGCGTCATCATGGATACCTGGTTGAGTTCAGCGTTCCCGAACCGGCCACGCTGTCACTCTTGGCCTTCGGCGGTCTGGCGCTGCTCCGTCGCAAGAGGTAACCTGTTTCACTAAACAAGTTCGGGGGGCGGGGCTCGACAGATCGGGCCCCGCTCTCCGCGCCGCCTAAGTTGCACGAGGACCACCGATCGCATGGGCAACATCTCGACTCAGCAATTCGAATTGGTTAACCCGTCGACGAGGACGCCACTGACCGCTTCGTTCGCTGGTTTCGCGTATAGTAGTGGGAGATGGTGATGGTGTACGCACGCGGGTCCACGGGAGCGGGTTCAGAATGTCGAGGGCTCCCCGATTTGTTCGCGTAGTGGTGGTTCGGGGCGATGTGCGTGTCGACACGTGGTTGCGAGACGAACGTGTGGAGCGTGCAGCGGTACGATAGCCGATTATGCTCGGCGATGGGATGAATCTTGAAGCCCGGCCAAGCCTCAGGCTGCGGCGCAATGGTAATGTCGGAGCAAGCCGCCCACGAATCGCCGGCAGCGGATATCGGAGTCGCCGGATAGACGACGGAACCCGGCCGAAAACTCGCTCTCACGGTCGTGGATGAGGAATCGGGCTTGAAGCTGGTCCTCCTCGAGCCACATCATCAGGTTCCGACCCTGCTGCTTAACCCACTGTTCGTGTGGGTGATAGGTCGGCGGGCTCAGAAAGACCTTCCGCGCCCCGATGTGGATGAACGCGAGACTGTAAATGACTCACGCACCCAGCGGCGTGATCACGCTCTTATTAAAGAAGTCACACGCGACGAACGTGTTCACATGCAGCCGGATGAACTTCTGCCAGGTGGTCTCGCCAGCTCTCCGTCGGCGGACGGGCGAGGGCGTGAGCCCTTCATCTTTCAGGATCCGCCGAACCGATGATCGCCCGATCCTGAGTCGGAGCATGCATCCCTGCCCCGTTCGACCTATAGCAGTTTCAACCATCTTGTAGCGTCCGGACTGGAGGTTTCTCAAAAAGAAATCGACTTCCCGACGCTACGACAAAATAGAACTTGTTCTAGCTCCTGGGTACTTGTTGACGCCGCCGCAGGGGGTAGGGCCAAGATGTTATTCTACATGTTGAACGAATGGGCGTGCTCCGTGTGGTCAGGTTGTTGGCGCGGGCGGGAGTTCGATGCTGACCGCGACAGACGACGGGACGATGGGATAGGCGATCCGGCAACGATGGACGTCAAACTGCGATTCGTCCCAGCCCATTGCCTCGAACACGTACCGCGCCATCTCTTGCACGCATGGAATCTCTGGCGACGACAGGACGCTAGCGCCTCGGCCGAGGTAGACCACGCCTTCGTCGGGCAAGAGCAGACTATCGAGCACATGCTTGTGCACGGGATACGGCAACTCCGCTTGATGGTCGCCAAAAATCGTGACCGCCGGATCCGCATCGCCCAGGGCGCCCGCGCGCGTTAGAAGGCAGATCGTGATCGCCTCGCTGGGAATGCGCACCGCGCCATTGACGATGGCGTGCTTGTTGTGCGGGGCGCTGTATCGCGATCCGACGCTCCGAGCGCTCCATCCAGTGAAACAGGTGATAGCGCTGCGTATCCCCAGACCCGTGCTCGTCAACTCGCCGCACACGAACCCGGAACCCACTGAAACCTCGTTCAATTCAGGCGTGGGCTCGCTACAGAAATCGCGCAGCAAGGCAAGTCCGTGCTGGCCTGTAGCGCGATGGTCGATCGGTCGCCTGTCCACCGGCAAGGGGTTGCCGTCGTCATCGGCAACACGCGCACTGGTCAGAATCAGGGGTGCACCATGGCGGAGTTGCCGCAGCGATGCGTACCCGTCGATGACCGCTACATCCACCTTGGACGAATCTTCGGCGACGTCGGTAAAGACGCATTTCAGTTGCGCCTCCGCCTGGACACCCCAGATGTGTCGATTTGCGCGGAAGGCGGCGCGGCGCTGCTGCAAATTCGCCTGTGCCGCGTCGGCGCCACTCGCCAGTGCACTGATCATCGAATCGAACGTGCTTCTGTCGCCAGCGTGTGCGGCGACAAGTTCGTCAAACTCCCCCACCGCCTCGTCCACGGCCGTCCGTAACTCCTCGCGCACTCCCAACCGCTCAGATGCCCGCAGGAAGCTCCTGATGTTGGCCTGACTCGGAACATGCGGCCCAGCACTGAGCGGATCCGCGGCCTGCGAGACTTTGAACAGCCGCCAGCTCAATTTCATGTCGAGCCCAGTCGCCTTCTTCAGGTCCGAAGCACGCCGCATCCCACCCGGAATCGCCGCGACCACTGCCCCGATCGTCGCCCTGAGTCGCCCCAGGACCTCAAGAGAATGTCGCTCAAACGACTCAGCGGTCGCCGCACTGTCGTATGTCTTCAGCATGATAGATCCATGACAACCCGTGCCCGTCGGGTCGCAAACGAGCGACGCACTTTCCACCATCTCGCAAAGAGTAACCATAAGTCTTTGGTTGACATATGGTTACGGCTACAAATCCAGCACGACACGCGGAGCATCTGGGCGGCAGCAACGCATTATGGTAACGCCGCGCGGCCTCGCCGGGTCCGGTCTAAACCATTATGACATAAATCCGGAAAGATTTCCAGAAAACTTGACCGAAAACTTCAGCTATGGTAAGTTGGTTACCGTGGGGTGGACCGATGGGGGTGAATAAGCGGACGTTGAAGATGGTCGTCAGATCAGGCCAACGTCGATCGATGGGGAGTCGAACGCGGGGAGATCACAGGCGAACCCCTTAGGGGACCCGCCCCCGATGCAACCGGGCCCGGGCTCGATGATCGAGTCCTGTCAAGTCGCGGACGGAGTGGGCGTCGGCAAGTACTCGTGCTCGGGTATATTGGATAATTGACTACTAGGTAGTGGTCGGGAATAGGCTAGGAGGCGGTAGATGAAGTTTAGAACAGTCCTCAGCATCGTTGTAATAACAGTGGTCCTCGTGCCCGCCGGCGTAGTCCGTGCACAGAACTCGGACGACCCCAAGCACGCGCCAGACGACGCTGCACAACGCCAGGGTCACGTGGAGGTGCCGCGCGACCCGTATATCGCCGCTCCGCGGAGCGAGCAGCCGCGATCACGATCGATGCACGTCAGCCGCGGTGGTTACGTCAGCTTCCAGGTCAACGTAGACGCCGGCGGCCTGAACATCGTGGGTGACGCCGCGAACGAACCGTCCATTGCCGTCGATCTCACCGATCCGCGCAAGATGGCCATCGGATGGCGCCAGTTCGACACTATCGCCAGTGACTTCCGCCAGGCGGGCTGGGGGTACTCGGCGGACCAAGGTCGAACCTGGACCTTTCCCGGCGTGATCGAGCCCGGGGTCTTCCGTTCCGACCCGGTCCTCAGCGCGGACGCCGACGGCAACTTCTACTACAACAGTCTCACCGTTAGCGAGTGGCCCGATCCGTGGGGCACGAGTGACTTCTGGTGCAACGTCTTCAAGTCTACGGACGGCGGCGCCACGTGGGATGCCGGCGTCTTTGCGCAAGGCGGCGACAAGCAATGGCAAACCATCGATACGACCGATGGGATTGGCCGGGGCAATATCTACGCTGTCTGGAACCAGAATTTCAGCATCTGCACGGGGCACTTCACGCGCTCCACCGATGGCGGCCAATCCTTCGAGGCATGTTCGTCAGTACCCGGCAACCCGTATTGGGGCACCTTGGATGTCGGACCCGAAGGAGAACTCTACGTCGCCGGCGCAGGTTTCTACGTCAACAAGTCCCTGACCGCCCAGGATCCCGCCCTGCCTGTGGAATGGCGAGCATCTACGTTCGTCAACCTGGGCGGGAGCATCGTTCACTCCGGTGGGCCCAACCCAGGTGGTCTGTGTGGTCAAGCCTGGGTCGCGGCGGATCGCTCCGGCGGCTTGACGCACGGAAATGTCTACCTCCTCAGCACGGTCGATCCCTCAGGCCCCGATCCCGCCGATGTCATGTTCGCCCGCAGCACCAATGGCGGACTCACGTTCAGCGCGCCTGTCCGCATCAACAGCGATGCGAGCACCGACAACTGGCAGTGGTTCGGCACCATGTCCGTGGCGCCGAATGGACGCATCGACGTCATCTGGCTCGACACCCGCGCCGATCCGGGCGGCTACGATTCCGAACTCTACTACTCCTACTCGACCGACGCCGGTGAGACCTGGTCGACCGACGTCGCCCTCAGTCCATCCTTCGATCCACACGTGGGGTGGCCCCAACAGAACAAGATGGGCGACTACTTCGACATGGTCTCGGATGACCGCGGCGCCGATCTGGCTTATGCCGCCACGTTTAACGGCGAGCAAGACGTCTACTACATCCGCATCGGCGAGCCCTACTGCACCGATCTCGGAACTGTCTCTTTTGACAGCCCCGAGTACGGCTGCGAATCTACCGCCACGGTTTCCATCCGCGACTGCAACGCCAACGCCAATCCCGGCCTGGTCGAGATGCTGGACGTGATGGTTGACTCTGACACCGAGCCGGCGGGCGAAACGGTCACCCTCAGTGAGTCCGGTCCGGACACTTCCATCTTCGAGGGCTCGATCATCCTGAGCGAGACGGACGCGGCCGGCGTTCTCGAAATCGCAGACGCCGACACCGTCACGGTGACGTACATAGACGCGGACGATGGTCAGGGCGGTTCCGGGGTCGAAGTGACGGCGCTGGCGGTCGTCGATTGTGTGCCGCCGGTGATCAGCAATGTCGAGGTCACGGACATTATGCCGCACACCGCGACGGTCTCGTTTACGACGGATGAGCCGACGTACGGCACGATCCGGTACGGCGACTCCTGCGCCGCGCTGACGGACAGTGCTGCGGGGTTTAACGCGGCAACGTCGCAGGAGATCACGCTCGTGGATCTAGTTCTCGGTCGGACCTACTACTTCGCCGTCGACGCCGAGGACGAGGCGGGCAACGTCGCGACCGACGACAACGGGGGCGCGTGTTACTCGTTCTCCACCTTCGTGCTGGCTTACGAGTTCACGATGGATACCGATCCCGGCTGGAGCACGGAGGGGGAGTGGGCATTCGGTCAGCCCACCGGCGGTGGTGGATCGTCCGGTGATCCCGATCCGACCAGCGGCTATACGGGCACGAACGTGTACGGGTACAACTTGACCGGTGACTATGATAGCTGGCTACCGGAAACCCATCTAACCAGCACGCCGCTTGACTGCACGGACTACACGGGGCTGAAGCTGGGCTTCTGGCGCTGGTTGGGCGTCGAAAACAACTCTTGGGACCATGCGTATTTCCGCATCAGCACGGACGGGTCTAACTACACGACACTTTGGGAGAACGCAGAAACCCTGTCGGATGGGGCGTGGGTCTACCAGGAGTTTGACATCTCGGCCATCGCCGACGGACAACCGACCGTCTATCTGCGTTGGACGATGGGCGCCTCGGACGGCTATGTCGAGTACTGCGGCTGGAACATCGACGACGTCCGCCTCAGCGCCGAGTCCGTCAGCGGGCAGGCCGGCGACCTCGACGGCGACGGGGATGTTGATCTCGATGACTACTCAATCTTTGCGGGCTGCATGAATGGCCCTGAAGTCGCCTACCCGCTCGATTGCGACGAGGCCGACCTGAATCTCGACGACGATGTGGACTTGGACGACTTTACCCTGTTTCAGCAGCTATTCGCCGGCCCGTAGTAGGCATCGGGCGGAATATGTGCAAGTCAACTCGAATCGGAGGCCGCGAGGTGAAGTGCAGTGAATACAGAGTGTTGGTGGTACTCGTGGCTTTGCCGGCGATAATGACCCTCACTGGATGCCAGTCGGACTTGCACACGCTTCGGGATTGGATGGCTGGTAGCTTTAGCAGCGCCGACCAACACCTTTCCGATCCGGACAACTACTACGACATCCGTCTGCACATGGCTCCAATCTGGAAGCACCGGAACGATGGCTCTTGGCTGTACGTGGAACAAGCCGCGGCGCAGAATTCCGGGCGGCCGTATCGCCAGCGCGTGTACCACCTTCGTGTCAACCCGGACAAGACACTGGAGAGCGTCATCTATGAACTTCCCGGCGATCCATTACGGTTTGCCGGAGCCTGGAAGGAACCAGCGCGTCTGGACGCTTTGTCGCCGAACGACCTTGTGCTGAGGGACGGGTGCAGCATCACGCTCCGAAAGGACCGGAACGGGACGTTCATCGGTAGTACGTCGGGCAAAGGGTGTAAGAGCAATCTCCGCGGCGCAAGCTACGCGACCTCAGAAGTTGTCATTTGGCCAGATCGATTGACGTCTTGGGATCGTGGTTTCGACGTGGAGGAGAGGCAAGTCTGGGGAGCAACCGAAGGAGCGTACATCTTTGTAAAAGACACCGCACGTTGATCCAGTGAAGAAAACCGTGGCTGATTGTAGCAATCAGACGATAGCCACAGCTCATCCAGAACCGGGTTTTGAAACCGCTTCGCATGCCATCCCACATTCGGATTCTGGCAACCGTGCCAAGCCCCCCAGCAGTGTGTTCCTTTGCGCTGTTCCCGCAGCGTAAGGGCGCCTCCAAGTACAGGGTGCAGCGGCCACTAGGCGAAGCCTTACACGTACGATGCCTACGCCCAGACCGTGGTGAAGGCGGCTGAAGTAAACCACAACGGCGGCGGCTTTGACCTGGCTCGCCGCTACATTCACGGCGACGGAAACGGTGGAGTCGGGTTCGGATGTTGCAGGCCGCGAAGGATGCCTGCACGAGCGTTATCGAAAAGTTGTGTTTGGACTTCGAGCTTACCCCTCACGGAATCCGTAACCGATCGCGCCTAGCTTCATCTCCTGCATGGTCAAGTCCGATCTCATGCGCAGGGGGACGGCATCGTGTGTTCGAGCCGCCTCCCCTTCGTCAACGGGTTCCCATCGTGGAGGGGAAGATGATCACCTCCCGGTCGTCGGGTCGTAGTGACACCTCCACCACACCATCGCGGGCGGGCACGCGGCGGGCCGGTCCATCCCCGACGACGACATCCCAGGCATCTCGGTCCGGGGCGACACGTACCTCGAGTCGACACGCTGCCGGTGGCGTCAGTTCGTAACGGAGCGAGAAACGCCGTTCGCCCGCTTCCCGGGTGTACTCGAGGGATGCCACCGCGCTTCGACCGTCGCCGAGCCAACACGTGAAGTCGTTGGTGACCAGATAGCCGAGGACGCTCCACCGGCTGGTGCCGTGACGGGGCGATGATGGCGGCACCGGTTTCACGGCGCCATCCGGCCAAACGAGCCGGTGGGCGTACCGCAGGGCATCCCAGCTGGGGTAGCCGTGTTTGAAGACGCCGTCTCGTCCGACGTGAAGCGTGACGTTGGCCAAACCCGCCTCGCGCGCGGCGTCGGTGTAGGTCTGGCTCTGGAAGACCGGGGACAGCACCTCATCTGCTTCCACGAACAGGTGGATGTCGGCGTACGGGTTGTTGGCGGCCCCGAGGTAGCTGGCGCGGCTGGCGTATGCGGCCCGGCCCGCCGGTGTGTCCGGATCGCCGATGCCGTTGCGGAGGATCCGCCGTCGCCTGGCGCTACCGTGGTGGTAGAGACCTTTGTCGGGGTCGAAGCCGTAGTCACTCGGTCCGAACCAGGCGAGTCCCGCGGACCAGTAGTCCGGGAACTTCGTCATGGCTGACAGAACGTTGCCGCCCCCGCCACTGAATCCCTCGATGACAACGGTGTTCGGGTCGGCGTAGGCGCGGTATTGCCTCTTGACGTGCTCGACCGCGTCCACGATGTCGTGAATCTCCACGCCGCCGATGTCCGGCCGCCCGTCGCTCTCACCTCGTCCACGCATCTCAGGCGCCACGGCGAAGAACCCTGCGGATCGCGCCTCGGCCATCACGCCGAGCATTTGGCTGGACTGCCCGCTCAGACCGTGCATGACGACCTTGATCGGGCGCGGAGCGCCACTCCAGGACGCGCGAAAGGCGACCCTACACTGCAGCGTCCGGATCGACTCGGTAACTGAGCTGGGGAAAGTGCACGTCTCAGAACGGAGGTCGGCGGTCTCCAGGACAGGAGCGAGAACCGGGGTGATCGCCTCACCGATGATGCGGCCGGCTTCGCGCGCGCCTTCGTCGTGGAGGTGCACCGTATCATAGAAGAAACGTCCCTCTCCTTCGCGCATTGTGTCTGCCAGATCGACGCAGAGGCATCCGTGGTCCGCCGCAAAGGCGCGCATCGTGTCGTTGAAATCCTCCATGCTCCGATGGAACGCCTCCTCCGTAAGGTACCGCCGCGTCTCGAGCGGTCCGCCATCGCCGAGAGTGCCGCTCCACCACAGCTCGCGCGCGTGCGGTGTGAGCTGGTCATCAAACATCGTGGGTTGCGTAACGAGAACAAGTTCAGCGTCGCGCGCCCGGCAGTTCTCGAGCAGCGAGTTCAACTGGACGCGGTACTCCCGCAAGGCGGCGGGCAAGGCCTCTCGGCGGTCTTCAGGCACGTCCACCTTTCTGCCCGCCGCTCGCCCGCGGCGCCACGTTTCGTAGATCGAGCCATTATCGGTCATCCCCCCCTCCGTCTCGGCGAGATGAAGCCACTGCAGCAGCGCCTTGCCTTGGTCGCGCACCAGCGCCGTGTACCTGAGACGGCTGACCAGCTTTCTGCGCGACATCTCAGGCGCCGCCGGCCAGATGAACAGCGCTCTTTGCATGGCCCGGGTAACCGTCGGCGCCGAGCCGCGGAGCCAACGGTTCACCTCACCACCGGTGGGCATGGCAACGACGCAACGGATCGAGTCGGTCAGCCTCAAATGAGCCCGGGCGAGCTGCGCGCAATGCCAGGAGAGCATTCCGGACTTGGCGGCCGTCGTGATCTCCACTTCGAGCCCGTTGTCGGCCAGTGTCCGCTGGACCTGTGCCGACACCGTGGCGTCCTGGTCCAGGTAGAGGCACTCCAGGGTACTGTTGCCGACGATGAGGATGTCAGGATCGCCTGTAGCCACCGGGCCTGAACCCCGCAGGCCGTGCTGGTTGATCTGGAAGTGGGCCACCGGCGCCACGCCGGGTACGAATGCCGGCTCCGGCTTTAGCACCCTGTCACTCAAGGGTCGGTGTACGTAGGCGGGCTCGTCGAACCACCACTGCCCGATTCGCGCATAGCACTCGCACCACACCGCGAGGACCGCGCACCAGACGATACAGCCGACGACGGCCAGTAAAGTGCGCGATCCACGTCGCGCACCCGTCGCGTCAGGCAGCGCCGGCCCCTCGTCGTTGCCACCGTGAGGGCGGCTAGAACTGGAAGTAGATGAACTGCTGTGCATCAAACGACCCGAACATGAGCACCGAACTAACCATGAACAACGCCGCCATCGCGCGAACAACCACAGAGTTCGCAAACCTTGGCATATCCACCATCTCCCCGGTGGCTCTCTCTCGCGTAAACCACACCAACTCGGCCAGGAACCAGAACCACAAGTAGAACAGCATCTGCTTGGCGAACCATCCTCCGAGGACACCGACGTTCCAATCGGTCGCGATCGCAACGTACATATCCAGAACCTGGCTGACGCTGACGCCTCTAAAGAAGATCATGCCGATGCAATGAACGTTGAAAAAACCGAAGGCCAACACCGCCCGCTTGAGCACGCGATAGACAACGGGATGTTCGGGCAAGGCCTCGGAGTCCTGGTCCTTACGCCCCCATCTGCCCCACACGAGGCGGTGGATCATGAGCGCGGCACCGCAGTAGGCCCCCCAGAACACGAACGTCCACGCCGCTCCGTGCCACAGCCCCCCCAGCAACATCGTGATCATGATGTTGCGGTAGGTGAACCATTCCCCACCGCGATTGCCCCCCAGACTGAAGTACAGGTAGTCACGGAGCCACGTGGAAAGGCTGATGTGGTTGCGGCTCCAGAACTCCTGCGGGTTGGTGGCGAAGAACGGGCAGCGGAAGTTCATCCTCAGCTCGAAACCCAGGCAGCGGGCTGTACCGCGTGCAATGTCCGAGTAGCCGGAAAAGTCGCAGTAGATCTGGATCGTGAACGCGTACATCGCCAGCAGGATCTCGATGCCTGACTGCTCACCCACCGGGGTGGAATAGACATGATCCACAATCACCGCGAGGTTGTCGGCGATGAACATCTTCTTGAAAAAGCCCCAGGCCATCAGTTCGATACCGCTCGCGCAGGCGCGCGTCGAGAACGTCTTTTCCGCGCTCATCTGAGGTAGCAGGGAAGCGGCGCGCTCAACCGGTCCGGCGACGAGTTGGGGGAAGAACGAGACGAACAGCGCGAAGTTCAAGAAGTCCCTCGTGGGCTGCATCTTTCCTCGGTAGATGTCGAGGGTGTAGCTCATCGTCTGGAACGTGTAGAAGCTGATGCCCACCGGAAGGATGATGCTCAGAACGGGTACAGAGTGCTTCACGCCGGTGGCAAGCAGGACCTCGTGGAGGCTGCCGACGAAGAAGTTGAAGTACTTGAAAACGCCCAGTAGGCCCAAGTTGACGATCATGCTGACAGCCAACCAGCGCCGCCGGACGGACTGGGCCTCGCTCTTGGCGATAAGAAGCCCTGTGTTGTAGTCCACGATCGTGGAGATCAGCAGTAGGCTCAGAAAACGCCAGTCCCAGCAACCGTAGAAGAAGTAGCTGCCCGCCAGCAACAAGTATGTGCGGTGGCGGTGGCTAAGCCGCCAGTAGACGGCAACGACCACCACGAAGAACAGGACAAACTGAATGCTGTTGAATACCATGCGGTTCGACGGTCAATCCACTGCTGGCCGACTGAGCACTCGTTCCTGGCGCAACGGCTTCCCCGCGGCCTGCCGGTCCATACCTGCGGGCTTGGCCCCGACATCTGGTCGCGGCGCGCACCGCCTGCAACCTAAACCGAACCGCGGTGCACCCCTCATCGAGGTGGAACAGTCGTGGTAACCACCTGCCTCGCGATGTCCGACCGATTCGTGACCCGCACCACCAACTCGTGGGCTTCGGAAACAACTGCCTGCCGCCACGGGTGGCGTGGCTGACGAATCTCGATCCTGGGGGATTCTTCGATCTCCCTCGTCGTGTCCGCGACCCAGAAGCGGCATACTCCGGAAGAGGTCGAAGGCTCCGCCAAGCTGCGTGCTAAACGGGTGAATCGTAGCACATCGACCTCGCCCAGACCAGCAAGGATCGCCAGCGAATCCGACGCCGGGTCTGGCCAACCCATTCGTGGGCTAGCGAGACCGCGGCGGTTTTTGATCTCGGCGTCGATTCTCGGACGTCCGATCTTCCCGCAGACCGACTGCATCGCTAACGGCCTGAAGCCCTGCTGGTGTCTCTGCTCTACTCCCGGCGATTGCGCCAATTGCCGACGCAGCGAGAGCCGGATCGCTCACGAAAATTATGGAATCGAGGAGGCCGAAACGGTAACATGGAGGCTTACTCGTTCAGGCAGGGCCATCTGGGAAATGTCGGGCCATTCCCGTCCAGCCGCCAAGGTGCATACCGGGTGCGCCAACGTGAAGATTCCGCAGCGATATCCGAGTCGGCGATCCGCCATCCGTCGCGAAGCTCTCGCGGGCCTTTCTTCGCTCATGCTTCTGGTGGCGCTTGCGCAAGGGCAGGATGTGGCGCGGGATGAAACCCTGCTGGGTGCGAAGGCCGTCTATCAGGGAGCAGAGGCCTCAGACGCGTTCAGCGCCATTCACTACCTCGGCAATGGACGAATTATAGCCGGGAAACGCTCGTCGCACGCGGCCAATCGCTTTCTGCTCAGCGAAGACTATGGGGCGACGTGGGAGGTCGTGGGCTGCCCGAATTCAACTGGCGCTCACACCTACTTCTTCGGGCAAAATGGCGCAACTGTTCTTTCGGGCACGGGCGATACGGGCAGCGCCTGTTTGATGAAAAGCACTGACACCGGTTCCACGTGGACGGTTGCGCTGTCCTCCGCACAGATCCGCAGCCTCATAGAAAGTACGAACGCGCGAGCCGTGTTCAGCCCAGTTTATCTGGGAGCAAACCGCTGGATGGTGAACATCAAAAGCTTTGACACCATTAGCAAAGTCATCATGTCCGCTAACAGCGGCGAGACATGGTACGTGCCAAGCGCTCAACCCGGACAAGGCGCGTCGGCGTGGGCGCGGCAGATGATCCTGACTAGCGACAGCGTAGTGCTGTGGCCGTCGTGCACCACCGACAAGATGTACATGTCGACCGATCAGGGCACCAGTTGGTCTTCTGTCACCGTTCCAGGAGCATTCCTCTTCCAACCTCTGTGCGATGCCGGGAATGGGATCTATCTATGTGGGGATGCCCGTACGACGCCCTACACGCCCATCAGCCTTTATCGAAGTCTCGACGAAGGCCTGTCGTGGGCGGAGGTGACAGCCGTCAATCTGCAGCGCCCCACCACGACGTACTGGCGCGATGTGATCAAAGTTGAAAACAGCCTGCTCGCATCTGCTTGCTGCGTTGAAGGCACAAGCACTGAACGGCACATGCAGCTCTTTCTGTCAGAGGACGACGGCACGACCTGGCTTTCCCTCGGGAATCCTCTCATAGGTCCGTACGGCGGTATGCAGGCCATATACCAGATGTGTGCTACTGAATTGAACGTCGTCTTTGCCGCGTGTCAACCAGACAGCACGATCTTGAGGTGGCCAATGCCGGTCGGCGTCGACAGCGGCGTACCGGGAGATCTGGACGGCAACGGCGACGTGGACCTCGCTGACTTCGCGCTCTTCGCCAGTGCGTTGGCTGGCCCCGTCGTGTGGGAGCCGCCGCCAGGTTGCGACCTGATCCACTTCATCCGTGCCGATCTGGACGGTGATTTGGACGTGGACTTGGCTGATTTCGCCATCTTTCAGCTTGGGTTCGCGGGCCCACAGTAGCCGGGCTCACGCAGGATCCGCCTCACCTTGCAACTCACGACAGCACTGGGTGACACCGGGCATTTCTCGACCTGACGCTTCTGGTTCCAGAGAATTCAGGGGCCCGTCGATGTAGTCGCCGCCGTGGATCACACCGATTCCCCCACCCCGACATGCCAATCCTGCCAGTGATGTCCACGGGACGGCAAGCCAGTGTTCGCGCTTTCCGCAGAATAACCGAAAATGTGCCATTCAATTGGCGATTCTCGTCGAGAGGTCGACCAATCCACGAGTCACGAGCCGAACGGCTGCTCATGCAATTCGCGTGCGTCGGGACGCTACTTTGACAACAGCATCACTTACAACGAAGACTGGTGTCGGCAGCGAAGCTAACTCACGTATGCCTGATTCAGGATTAGGGAGTAGCTGACGTGAATTCAGATCATCGAAACCATTTTGTTCGCTTCTAGGCCATCCTCGCCAGGTTGCTGAACTGTCCATCACCCACCTAGTGGTTTGCCTCCGGGATGCCCGGAGTTGCAGCGGCTCCGGTGATTCTGGTAAGATGGATCCATCTGTGAGCAGCGTTTCGCAGGTCACACCAAGGAGGAGGGCGCAACGATGAGTAGTTCCAAGACGATTCTGGTGGCGGCGGCAGTGGCGGCAGCGGTATTGATCTGCGTCAGCGGTGCGCTGGCGGATGTTGTGATGGAGACGGTGGCCGTCGGCAACCCAGGCAACCCTGGCGAGTGGTCTGGCGAGAGCTACGGTGGCACTGGCTCTGATGCCATAGTTGGTAATGTGAACTACACGTACAACGTCGGCAGATATGAGGTAACAGCCGGCCAGTACTGCGAGTTCCTCAACGCAGTAGCCGGTGACGACACTTACGGTCTGTACCACGGCTCTATGTGGTTCAGCACATCTGGCTGCAAGATTCAGCAGAACGGCTCGTCGCCCAACTACACCTACAGCGTTGATCCAGACTGGGCGGACCGGCCGGTGAACTTCGTTTCCTGGGGCGATGCGGCCCGTTTCGCCAACTGGATGCACAACGGCCAGGGCGACGGCGATACCGAGGACGGCTCGTATTTCCTCGACGGCGCGATGACTGATGCCGAGTTGATGGTGATTACGCGTGAGGCGGACGCAACCTGGGTGATTCCGTCGGAGGACGAATGGTACAAGTCTGCATATCACTACAACGACGACGTAACGGGCAACTACTTCGACTATCCGACGAGCAGCGACATCTTCCCAAGCAATGACCTCGATCTCGGTGGCAATAACGCTACCTACCACGATGGCGATTACACCATAGGCAGCCCGTACTACCGAACCGAGGTTGGCGCGCACCAAAACTCGGAAAGCCCCTACGGCACGTTCGACCAAGGCGGAAACGTCTGGGAGTGGAACGAGACGGCGATTGGCTCGTACCGCGGGCTGCGTGGCGGGTCGTACGGCCCCTACGGCGACTACCTGCATGCCGCGGATCGCGTCAGGCACTACCCGACGTACGAGGTCACCTTCGTCGGGTTTCGTATTGCGGAAGTTCCTGAGCCCGCTACCCTAGTCCTGTTGGCTTTCGCTAGCTTGCTGGTAGTCAGCCGTCGACGCTAGGGGTCCAACCGACATTTCACTGGATTCACTACAAAGACCCCACAGACGCTTGTGGGAGCGTGACTTCTCAGCCGTCTGCAATGCGAGACATACCCATTGAATGTCAAGAGAGCCGACAGTTCGCACCTGGCCGATTGGGCTCGAACCAATTGCAGCATCTTGCGAGGCATTGGGCGCACCGCTCATTCTAAACTGAGGAGAAACTTATAACGCGCGGCGGGTTCCGCCGCCTTGGGGATCGCGGTATCCTGATCATCATGAAGCTCCGCCGCGGCTCACCGGCACGCCAGGCGGGGCCCGTCGGGTAGAGTCGGCTTGACCAGGAGACTTAGCTATGACTTGGACCGTGCTTATCGTCGCCGCCATTGCCTGCATCGTTCTGGTGGCGATCATCGGAATCGTGACGGGGATCTTCAACCGCCTCGTGACCCTTCGCAACCGTTTCAAAAACGCGTTCGCCCAGATCGAGGTGCAGCTCAAACGCCGCTACGACCTCATCCCCAACCTCGTCAACACCGCCAAGGGTTATATCAAACACGAGCGTGAAACGCTTGAAAGTGTAATCGCAGCCAGAAACCAGGCGTCTACGGGGCTTGAAAAGGCCGCAAGCGACCCGGGCAATGCCGACGCGATGCAGGCGCTCATTGGTGCCGAGGGTGCGTTGACCGGAGCCATGGGCCGGCTGTTTGCCGTTATGGAGGCCTACCCGGACCTCAAAGCCAACCAGAGCATGCAGCAGCTGAACGAGGAGCTCACCTCGACGGAAAATAAAGTGGCGTTTGCTCGCCAGGCGTTCAACGACGCCGTCACGTTCTACAACACTTACAAGCAGAGCTTCCCCCCCGCCATCTTCGCAGCCATGTTCGGGCATGGGCAAGACGCGACACTGCTCCAGTTCGATGATGAGGCGATCGCTGATGCACCGAAAGTCTCGTTCGACTAGATCTTCCGGCGGACGACCGCGACGTTCGATACCTGAAGCGTCACAGGCGGTGGCCAAGCAAGAGGCTGGGGTGATCACGCGATTTCGAAACGGGTTGATGTAGTCGACACCGGAGTACGACACATAATGGCCATGGACTTCTTTGAGCATCAGGACAAGGCCCGCAGGAAGACCGGATGGCTTGTTCTCCTGTTTGCCCTGGCTGTACTATTGACGATCGCCGCGACCTATGTGGTCGTAACCGTGGCCCTCGGATTGGGGAACATCTACGACACAAAACCCAGTCCGATTCTCCTGTTTGATCTGCCCACGCTGGGCATCGTGACCGGAGCGATAATCCTGGTCGTGGGCACCGGCAGTCTGTACAGGATGGCACAACTCAGGGGCGGCGGAGAATCGGTGGCTGAGCTGCTCGGCGGATCGCCCATCAACCCGGATTCCACCGATGCATCCGAACGCAAGGTGCTCAACGTGGTTCAGGAGATGGCCATCGCCTCCGGTATGCCGGTTCCGCCGGTTTTCCTGTTGAAGGACGAACACGGTATTAACGCGTTCGCCGCCGGTTTTTCCCCCAGTGATGCGGTCATTGGCGTGACGCGCGGGTGCATTCGCCGCCTCTCCCGCGATGAGCTTCAGGGTGTGGTCGCCCATGAGTTCAGCCACATCTTCAACGGCGACATGCGCCTCAACACTCGCCTGATGGGAGTGCTGTATGGGATCCTGCTCATTGGGCTCATCGGCTACCACCTCTTGCGCAGCACTTATCATGTCTCCCACCGGAGCCGTTCGGGAAGAAGCGGCAACGGCATTGCAGTGCTCGCGGTTGGTTTTGGGCTGATGATCGTCGGGTTTATCGGTACGTTTTTTGGAAAGCTCATCAAGTGCGCAGTCAGCCGACAGCGTGAGTTTCTCGCCGACGCTTCCGCCGTGCAGTTCACGCGAAACCCCGACGGAATTGCCGACGCCCTCAGAAAAATCGGCGGATGCTCATACGGGTCGAACCTTATAAGTGCCAACGCCCCTCAAGCCAGCCACATGTTCTTCGGTGAGGGAGTCTACTCACCACTGGGTCGGCTGATGTCCACGCATCCCAAGCTGCCCGAACGAATCCGACGAATCGTTGCGTCCTGGGACGGCACGATGCTCAAGAGCGTGGGCAACAAACAACTACCACTTGCGCCGCTTGCGGTGGCCGCGGGTGTTGCAGGCGTTGCGCATGTTGCCAGCACTGCCGGTACGATTCCATTAGCCCCCAGACGGGCGCTGCCCGCCGAGAGTGCACTACCCCAGATCGGCCAGCCCTCGCCGGCCCACGTCACCTACGCCCAGCAGCTTATGGAAGGCTTGCCCCAGCAGGTGGTGACAGCCGCTCAGGAACCGCACGGAGCCCGGGCTGTGATCTACGCCCTGCTAATCAGCGAAGAAACAGAGGTCCACCGCAAGCAGCTCGAACGTCTCGCAAGCCATGGCGATCGCGGCATTGGCGACGAGACGCAGCGACTAATGCCCCACGTCAAGAGCTTGTCTGGCCGTGTTCGTCTGCCGCTGATCGACCTGATCGTCCCCACACTGCGCAAGCTCACCGCTGACCAGTACAACAACTTCAAGCAAAACGTCGAAGCCCTTGTGGCCGCTGACGGGAAGATCGACCTGTTCGAGTGGTTGCTCAAACGAATCGTCCTGCGCCACCTCGAGCCACACTTCGCGCCGGTCCCCAAGAATCGCGTTCAGTATTATGCGCCTAAGCGCCTAGAGCCAGACTGCTCGCTTCTACTGTCAGCCCTGGCCGATGTCGGGCATCGTGACACAGACATGGCACAGCAGGCGTTCGCACAGGCTGCCGAGGTCCTGGGCTTGCCGTGGCTTACGATGTCTCCGGCTGATCAGTGCAAGCTGAGCGCACTTGATCGCACACTGGATGTCCTGCTTAAGACATCTCCAAAGGTGAAGCGTAGCCTCGTGCAATCCTGCGTTGCCTGCGTCAGTCTCGACCAGAAGATCACCGTCGAAGAGGCGGAGCTTCTGCGCGGCATATGCGACTGCCTCGATTGCCCCATGCCGCCAATTCTACCCGGTCAGCCCTCGACATCCTAAGCCCGCTCCGTCGTACCCGCGCGGTTTATCGCACCCGGGAAAGGAGTGTGTGCTATAGCATAGACAATCCACACGTAGCGGTCGGAGTCGAGAAACTCACGGACGACGCCAACGATTGGACGCTACGATTGGATAGAGCTTGCTCTAAAAACCAAAGAAATCGCGGAGGCCTTCGCGGAGTCCGCAGATGCGTCCGATGCGCGCCTCGCGCCGGGGGAATGCTCCGCCGAGAGTCCGAAAATCGTCAATGTAGGGGCTCGCCGGGTTCCACGGCTGTCTGCTATACCAGTCGATACCCGCCTCCGCCGGATTGTCTGAACCGAATACATCAATCACGGTACTCCACGCTGTGTAGGTTCCAAAGGCCGCCTTGGCCCCGGCGCCGGGCAACGGTATGTAGTGCGACTCGGTGACAACACTCGGGACTGCGGTGGCCCGGCCCAGACCCTCGCCGATTAGAGTGTTGATGTTCGGCGATGCCACGCGATCGTTGAGGAAGCTTCCGATCCCATAACCGCCGCCTTCCCCCTCCAAGCCGAACGGGTCACGGGCGTTAACCGGATTATTGCCGGCATAGACATAAGGTGCAACGGCGGACCCCAGCGTTTTGGAGTCGCGCTGGAGAAACCGGCCCGTCGTCGGGTCATAGTGACGCCGACGCATATAGTACATACCGGTCTCGGCATCGTACTCGCTCCCGGCGAACATGCGGGCATCCTCCACCACGCCGTCGAGAAAGACGGGCTCTCCGAAAGCCTGGTAGCGATAAGTACACACCACACTTGCCCGGTCGTCGGTCACGGAAGTGACTGTTCCGAGCGGGTCAAGTGTGTAGATGTAATTCTCATATGCATCGAAGCCGCCAATCTTGACGGCCATCAACTTATCGACCGAACCGCCGGTAACGTACTGGCGGAGCAGGTTACCGGATTCATCGAATTCCGCGCGGACCTCATCACGATCATAAACGTAGCGCGTTACTACACTACCGACGCGTTTCTCGCATCGGCGACCCAGAGGGTCATAGGCATAGGTCGCGTTGGCTCCGTCGGGCAGAGCTACGCTGATCAGGCGATTCTCTGCATCGTAGGAATATGTAGTCACCTCCGCTGTTGCCTTGTCGGTACGTCGGGTTAGATTGCCGGAAGCGTCATACGCGTATTCGAAGCCGGGATCATCGAGCAGGCGGCTGGCGGTGTCGTAAGCAAACTCAGCTTCGCGGCCTGAGATGCGCCGGTTGCCGGCGCCGTCATATGAGTAGTTCTCATCGGGATTGTCCGGGGTCGGATGGGTGGCGCGTATGAGGCGACCAGCCTCGTCGTATTCATAGTCGTGGACGCCCTCATGGTGATTCCAGCGCGTTCGGTAGCCGGCCGGGCTGTATTCCCAGCTCGATTCCCCATCTTCAGCACCGACAAAGACATCCTCAATGAGTCGACCGGCGGCATCGAAACCGTACTGTCCGATCAGTGATGAGTACGACTCATCCCATTCGATCATCCGGCCCGAAGTATCGTATGTCAGGTAGAACCACAGATAGCCACCGCCGAAGCGGTCTGTGGGGAACCATCCGCGGTGGCGCTCCCACTCATGGCCAAACGTGCTCCAAGCGTCTCCCACATACAGTGTTGCGGAAGATTCCTGAAAGGTAGACGCCCGATGTTCGTATGACAGCATTACTTCCAGATCGGTATCCTGGAAGATCGTCACTACATCGTCGACCAGCCCGTACCAATTATAGGAATACTCGAGACGGCAAGCACCGTTAGCCATTGCTGTTAGCAGACCCGTCTCGGGGTCGTACTCAGAGGTGACGCTCTCGCCGCTGCTGAGCGTCTTCTGCGTCAGTTGTCCAACCTCATCGTACACAAAGTCGACCCGAGCACCGGTAGGTTCGAAACGCGAAATAACCCGCCCCGCAGCGTCATAGTCGAAGCGCGTGCTGTTTCCGGAAGCGTCGGTGAACTCGGTAACGCGGTACATCTGGTCGTATGTGAAAGTGGTGGTGTTGCCGCGACCGTCGGTGATCTGCACCGGGACCGCCACCGGGCCGTTCCCCTCGATATCCAGGCTGCCGAGGCCAGGTTCGTAGTGGAACCGCACCGTATCGCCCGCTCCATTGGTGACGGTCTCGATCAGGTTCATGACATTGAATTCGGCACTCCACTGCCGGCCATCCGGGTTCGTAACGCCGGTGAGATTGCCATAATCATCACGAGTAAACGTCCACGTTCCGCCGCCGGGGTCAGCCATGGTGGCCAGGTTGCCGTCCGCGTCGTATGTGTACGCAGTCGTAGCCCCGGCGAGCGTCACGGTCGTCCGTTGTCCACGCTCGTTGTATGTAAACGTGTAGGTGTATCCGCCGGATACGATGGCCCGCGTCAGGTTACCGTTATCGTCGTAGGTGTTGCGCCAAGTACCGGCGACGTCGTCGTCGATTGTCAGGGGCAGGTTGAGGGTTGAATCGTAGGTAATCTGGAGAGCATCCGGATATGCACCGAACCGCCCGTATCCACTGATGTAGGTGAGGTTGTCGCGTTCGTCGTACTCGAACGTGGTCATCTTGCCGCTGGGAAGAGCCAAAGACGTCAGTCGATCGTGCTCGTCGCGTCGCATGATGGCGGTTCGTCCGGCCGGGTCGGTTATGCCCGTGCGGGTTCCAAAGGCGTTCACTTCGAACAGGTATTCGTTGCCCAGCGGATCGGTGTAAGAGGGCTGAGCCATAAAAGCCGCAACATGCTGGGTGTAAGAGCCGTCCGGGCGGTCGACGCGGGAGACGGCTCCGGACTCATCATAGGTGTAGAGTGTAATCTGCCCGCCGGCATCGGTCTGGCTGATCATGTGGTGGTCGACATCATAACTGAACCGCCGTCCACTCCCGTCGGGGTTGACGATTCGGCTCAGGTTGCCTGAGGTGTCTACGTTGAAGCCCGTTACGCGTCCAGTCGGATCCGTAACCGATGCGAGCCGTCCGCCGCCGTCGTAAGCCAGTTGGGTCGACTTACCGATCGGATCAGTAACGCTTGCCAGGCGGCCCTGGTCATCGTACGTGAAGACCGTTGTGTTGCCGTAGCGATCGGCAAGGTGTGTCTGGCGACCTTGTGTATCAAACGTGACATTGGTACCGTCCATCCTCGTCCACACGAAAGAGCCGTCAGACGATCGTGTCAGAGATGACAGATCACCGCGCGACGGCGTGAACCCCTCGGTACCGTTCTCGGCAAACATGAAGACACTACCGGCGCCTTCGGAGATGGTCACAAATTCCATGCCTTCGATCAGCGCATAGAGCCCGGCGATTCCCCAGCCGTACCCCAAGGGATTCCCCGCATCATCGGAGGGTCGAAAGTTCACGGTCCCTGCAAACGTGCTCTCCAAACTCAGGTACTCGTCTGCCTCGACGCCCGTGTCGACGACAGCCTCGCCGCCGAACTCCGAAACCGTGGCAAACGTCGTGCGGTACTCATTGGCCAAGGTGAGTCGGTAGTCATAGGTGCCCGCTGGCATGAGCGCTCCCATTGGATCTCTGCCATCCCACTGATAGGCAAACCTCATAGGCCCCTCGATGGGTTCATAGAAACGCTCTACGCGATTGCCGCCGACCTCCGCCACAAAACGAATACGGTCGGGCATGGCCGTTGCCGTCTGGCTGACGTCATAGCTGACCTCCAGGGACACACCTGCGTCACTCCGCCGGGAGTTGTACTGCAGGGCGATCGACCGTGGCTGTTCCAAGGTCTGATAGCTCGGCAGCACATGGTCCACCATCAGGTGTCCATCGCCCACATCCACGCGTGAACCGGACCGCACACTGCCGCACGGCTGGTTGTTGCGTGTGGTGCGCGCTTCGTCGCTGGTGTCCTCCGCGTCGCCCGGCTCGCCGCTGCCGCCAGGTGCCGTCCGGCCGAGGTTGCAATCGCGCGGTGAGAAGTGCTCGGCCTCGAAAACCAGCCATTGCCCGTCGTCGGAAACGGTACCCATCGACTCGTGCGTCCACTCCAGAGTATCAGGATCGTAAACGCCGATCGGAACCGGAGTGCCGGGCGCAAAGCCGCGACTGTTACGCATACGCACCGTAACCGGTTCGTTGAAAGAAAGCCCATCCGGAGTCAGGTCGCAAGCGTACGTGAAATGGGAAAGCTCAGGCAGAAAGTTCGGCAACGCCCGTCCACCCTCGTAGCGGGTCGCGCGCATGTCCGTCGCGGCATTCAAGGCGCCGGGGGGAATCTCCAGTTCGATGGATCCGTCCGAGTTGGCACCTGTACCGCCCTCTGGGCCGATGCGAATAGTAGCGGGATCAACCACCGTAAGATACATGTCCGCCACAGCAACGATGTCTCCGTCTTCGACGGTCACGCGTCGCTGGGCATAGGTGTACCCATCTTGTGCGGTAGTAACACCGTACGTGCCCGGCGCGGGCAGCTCGATCACGAATCGCCCGGAGACATCCGTCTCCGCCTCGTCATCCGCGTCGAGCGCGGTGACGCGTACGCCCGCCAGGGGACTCTCGTCCGAGGCGAGCAGGACACGACCGTAGACACGCGCCACGCCTGCCGGTACGAATCCGTCACTGTTGTCGTTGGTGTTGGCGTCCCCGTTACCATCCGACCCTCCGCCTCCGCCCGGCTTACCGCAAGCCGCCAGAATCAAAATCACAGGACACACGAGACATACGAGAGCGACTCTGCGCAGGGCTTGTTCCAGTCTATGCGAAATCATGATAGGCTCTTTCTGTCCGTGCATGGACAAGTTGTGTTTCCGGAGACCGTGCATGTTGGGACCGCAGCAGTGCCGTGTAAGGTAGCAATCCGCCACCTGTCCCGCATCCGCGGGGACGACCACCTACGTCGCATCCGATCCCATGCAACGAGGGCATTATAGCCCTGCGGGATTACTGGGCAACGTGGGACGGCTCGTGAAGGAAGCTGCCTGGTCCCCGTAGTGTCTATCTATTCGAAACGAGCGTATGCCCTGGACAGGAAAGACGTAGCAATAGGCCATCCGACGGGTGGAATCGCGTCTATGCGGTCGTTCCATCCATGGCAGCGTCTCAACGTCCTGTTCCCCATCCTGGGCACACCAAAGATCGCCGAGATGCTATGCCGTGCGGACCTGCCCCTCGGCATGACAACAGTTGAACGGAGGTTGCGGAATGCATGGATAACTCACCGAAGGCAGCCAGCTTCTGAAATGGGCTACGAGAGAGCTTCGTCAGAACATGGGAAGCTGCATCAAGGCGGAACAGCCCTATGATTAACTTGCGCGAGAACGACGATTCCTCGTCGAATAATCCAAGCTGAAACTGAGTGTCACGGATTGGCATCACCGCCCGCGCGGCGGACGGCTTCTACAAAAGCTGCGATGTCGTGCTCGCGGCGCCCAAGAAGATCGTCGGGGAGCTCAGATGCCCGAACCAGCCACTCGACCGTCTGGTCATTATCCAGCGGAACGACGATCTTGGCGACATACGGATCGGAGGGTCTCGACCGCCCGGACGACTGGGTCGCTGACGCCGACGACACCTCCGACAGTTTCTTGCGAAGATGCTCGGGCAAATAGAACAACACGCCGTCAGGATCGATCAAATACGCCAGACCGGTGTAAGCACAAATCGTGTCGAACGCCTCTTCAGCCGTCTGGCGGGTGATGTTCACTGAGAAGCTCCGCTGAGTCTGCACCGGCAACGCCTGCAAGGCACCCGGTTCCGCGCGAACGGAAACACCAACCGACCGACCGATCAGCCTTAAAACGTCGAACAAAGGTGTGTTGTTGAGCCGCAACTCGATAGGAGCAGCCAAGCGACTGCGTAACTGGTGCTCGCGGGGCGAAACCACGATACGGTCGCCTGAAAGCAGCCAACTCCAGCCCAAGTGGCCACAAGCGACCGTGAGCGATTCATCTCCGGGGCCCGCACCTGCGTTACGAATTGCAGCCGACAGCACGCCCCACGCGTCGGGAATCGGCACGTCAAGCCGGACCTTGCCTCGCAGCGTTTCGAGGTCGGCCTCATCCGCGCCGGGCTGAAGATCGACCAGCGCCGCCAGTGTATCAAGCTCTGCCCAGGAGGCTGGCCTGCCGAGGTTCGACAACGCGGCTTTCGGCACGACCTCAACGTGGTCATCGCGCACCTCAAAGGTCATGCCAAGCTGTGACACCAGATCGGTAAGCCCCTGACGCAAAGGGATGTTGGCGATCTCGGCGCTGACCTTGGTGGCAGCCCCGTACGGTGCGAGCGCCATCACTTCGGATGACATGACGATGTTGACCCCGGTCTGCTGCGTCACAAGATCGAACGCCTCGCCGAGTTGAACGTCCCCGAGGACAATCCGTGTCGGTTCGTCAAGAGCTTGCTCGATCAAACCTCGCGTGTCGAGCATCGTCGCCGGCGCCACCGGAGCCATAAGCAACACGAAATTGAAAAACACTACAGCTGTTGTCATCACAAAAGACTCCCGCAAAGGGAACAAGCCGCCGGACGAATCCCGCGCGAAGATTTCCGGGCTCACGGCAAGGGAGATTCCTCCGCATAGTCCACCAAAGGCGTCGCCGCCACAACGCTGAACCCGATGCCACGAACCGAACGAACCGTCGGATCTTCAGCCGCCGGTTGCCTGCTGAAAGAAACCCGAGACACCGACACCGATTCGGTTTCGGTCCAGGCTTGCTGGTAGGACACCACCGATACCCGGGTCGCCGCGGTCACAGAGAAGTAAGCCGTCACCGCCAGGGCGACCGCAGCAGCAGCAGCCAACGGAGCTCCCAGACGTAATATCACCTGTCGATAGCTTCGCTTTGTCCGATGCCGCCCTATCCGCGCCGTCACGCCGGCTGCAAATCGGTCCCAATCCACTTGCGCTTCCCGCTTGCCCCACCGCCCCAGAAGCGTGTCGATCTTGCCGCGGGTGCCATCTTCCTGCGCTTGGCAGGCCTGATCCACTGAGGCTGCGAATCGATCCCAATCGGTGTCGACCGGCTGGGTTCCCGCTCGCTTTATGAGCCTGCCGATCGCCCGGAGCTTCTCGCCCTCAGTCCTCAGAGTTTCTGAACGGTCAAGCGCCTCATCGAGCTTGCACTGCTCATCGTCCGAGAGTGTTTCGTCGAAACTTCTGCTGAGCAGAAACTCGGGATCGGTCGGGTTGTATTCCTGGTCAATCATGACGTTGTGCTATCGAGTCGAACCGAACACCCGCGTACCGCCACAGCGGCGCAGGATGGGGCACGCGATAGAAACTTCCGTACGGTCAGTTCGGATCACAGATAATCAGCCAGCATCTTCCTGAGCTTCTTTCGAGCCTGGAAGACATTCCATTTCACCAGCTCGACGCTACATTCCAGAATCTGTGCGACCTCCTTTTGCGGCATTCCCTCAACGCTGAACAGGACCAGAGCGAGTCTCTGCTTATCCGGCAACTGCTCAATCGCCGTGGACACTGCCTGGTGAACCTCGTCGGGCAACTGGGCATCGTCGTCGACACTGGACCAGTTGGTCCGCGTACCGGGTCTTAGGAACTCGCCCAGCACCTCGATCGTGTCGTCCAATGACGCAGTCGGAGAGTTCTTGCGCGAGCGGCGGAAGTTGAGCGACAGGTTGCTCACTGTCCTCATCAGCCAAGGCCCGAAACGCGACGGGTTCTCCAATTGTCCCAAACTTCGATAAGCCCGCAGAAAAGCCTCCTGGGCTACGTCGCAGGCGTCTTCAGTGTTTCCCACCAGGCGATAGGCCACCGACACCGCTCGTCTCTGGTAGATCCGGACGAGGCGTGAGAACGCAGCCGAGTCCCCTTCCTGGGCGGCAACGACCAGGCGGTCTTCAGCTATCTGATTGTCCCGCACATCGGTGTCCAAGTCATTTCCCGCCAACGGTTAAGACACACGCCAACGCGTGTGGTTAGAATCTCGGCGCGTGCCGCGTACACAAAACCTGCGTGTGACGTGCGTCGAGGTACTTCCCGGACCTTGCCGTCCGCCCTGGCTGAAAGGACACTCTGGTGCTGTCCCGCCCCTTTCGATCCGGGCAGGACCCGCTGTGCGGACCATTCTGGGGCGGTAGAACGAACCGGTCGGCCCGCACAGCGGACCCTACACACTCCGTCCCCTCCGGGGGGTCGGGCGCCATGGGCAAGCGCGGGTACCCCATCCTTTTCCCCAGAAAAGGGTGGGGGAAGGATCGACTACACGGCATCGCGTTGCGGGACCCTCCGTCCCCCACCCTTCGCGGCGCGAAGAATGGGGCACCCGCCCAAATGAAACGCTGGATATCACACACCAACGAAGCACCAGAGTGGCAAAGCCCTTCTCATGCACCTGTATCCCGCGTAGAGTAACGTTCGGATGAAGATTCTGAAAGACATCGATCAAACACGTCGAGCCGTGCTCGAAACCAGGCGAAACGGTAAGACCGTCGGTCTGGTGCCCACAATGGGCGCGCTGCATGAAGGACATCTCTCGTTAGTGCGAGCCGCCAGCGAGCGATGCGACGTCGTCGCGGTGACGATCTTCGTCAACCCCACGCAGTTCGGCCCCGGCGAGGACTTCGGGCAATATCCCAAACCCATCGAAGACGATCTGGCGGCTTGTGAGAACGCAGGCGTGGACCTCGTGTTCGTCCCTGAGGTGGAAACTGTGTATCCCACCGGCGCCGCGACGAAGGTGCATGTTTCAGGGCTTACCGAGGGGCTTTGCGGGGCATCGAGACCCACCCACTTCGACGGCGTTACCACGGTGGTAGCCAAGCTTTTCAATATTCTGCCAGCCGATGTCGCCTTCTTCGGCGAGAAGGACTACCAACAGCTTCAAGTGATAGTCCGGATGGTCCGCGACCTGAACATGCCGATCGAGATCGTTGGCTGCCCTATCATCCGCGAGCCTGATGGTCTGGCAATGTCAAGCCGCAACGCCTATCTAACGCCCGATCAGCGAAAACAGGCTGTCTGTCTGAGCAAAACCCTGTTTGCGGCGGGTGAGCGGGCCATACGAGGCGAGCGGGACGTAGCCGAATTGACGGGTCACATTCGTAGCGAAATAGCGGCAGCAGGGCTGGCAGACATCGACTATGTCGAGGTTGTGGACGCCGGAACCCTCGCACCACTCAAGAGGATCGATAGGTCAGCCCGGGTTTGCCTTGCGGTCCGTATCGGCTCTTGCCGCCTGATCGACAACATCGGCGTGGACGTCGGCGATGATTCCGACTAAAACACAGGCATTGAAAGGCGCAAGGTCTTCAGAAGCTCGCAGCGGATTGGAAGAGTAGATCACCATGCACCCAGAGCTGTTTACACTGCCGGGCGGTCTTACGATCAAGACGTACGGCTTTTGCATGACGGTGGGCTTCTTGAGCGCCGTGTGGCTTGCCATGAAGCGGTCCGAGCGTCTCAAAGCCGACCCCGAAACCGTGCTCAACCTGGCTTTTCTGTCCCTGATCTTTGGCGTGGGCGGCGCACGGGTGTTTTTCGTTGTCCACTATTGGAAAGAGCAGTTCGCACAGCGTCCCGACAAGCTGATGGCGATTCTCGATGTGCGCCAGGGTGGGCTCGAGTTTCTCGGCGGCGTTCTCGGAGCCGTGGCTGCCGTGCTGGTCTACGCGACAATAAAGAAGTTCTCGACACGGTTGTACCTGGACATTCTGGCCCCCAGTTTGATGTGGGGGCTAGCCATCGGTCGCGTGGGGTGCTTTTTCAACGGATGTTGCTTCGGCGCTCCTTGCGTGCTTCCCGACTCAAACAACCAGCCCCGCTATGCCTGGGCGGTCGAGTTCCCCTACGGCAGCCCCCCGCACCTCAGACAATGGGAAAATCGCCAGGTAACCCTGCCGGCTGAGCTTGTCACTACCGGGAAGCAACGGGTGTACGCCAACCTGGTGCCGGCGTCCGTTCTTGCGATGCCGGTGGAGAAACGGTACGGACCCCAGTGGGAGATGGAGAGGCTCTGGAAGCTCTATAGCAAGGCGAAAGAGGCCGACCCCGATTCACAGCGAGCGGAAGACCTGAAAAAAGCCTTTTCCGCGTCCCGCGAGTCCGCCCAGAAACACCAAACCAAGACGCATCTTAACCTCCTGATCGCTGCCCGGACCCATCCTTCCCGCAAGGTGCCCACGCGCATGACGTCCGACTCTGAACTGGAAGAGCTTGCCGCCGCCTGCCACACTCTCCCGATTCACCCGACGCAGCTCTATTCCTCAATCAACGCTCTTGTCCTGTCGCTGTTTTTATCCGCTTTCCTCTACGTGCGACGGCGACACGGCACGGTCTTTTTCATGATGATCATTCTCTATCCGGTTTCGCGGTTTCTGGTCGAGATGATCCGTTGCGATAACCCGCACGATGTAGCCGGTATGACCGTTTCCCAGTTCGTGAGCATCATGCTGATGGTCATCGGAATCATCGGAATCGTTGCCCTTTACAGGTTCTGCCCCGAACGCTCGCCGCGAGCGGTCGCCTATGTGCCGCCGCAGGAAGAAGAGAATAGCGGGTAGCGCGGGGCACCTGTGCTGATTCATCGCCCCCAACGGCCAAAGCCATGGGCTACGCGTCTCTGTGCTTCCCTTGTTGGACTTCGTGGAAGTCCGACCGAGGAGGACCGGACCCCGCCCTGATCTTCCGTCTCAGGCGCAGTTGGGGACGTCACCTGGAGCGTTGAACTATGACAATTGGGCCTGCGGCGGCGCGCGTGCACTTCAGTTCCCATCGTAACTTATGCACATGCAAGAACTTACATATTCCGTGGCCAAGCGAAGCCAAATGCACGATGGATGTGTATAAGAGACGGGCGGTGAGGGGGTCGCGCGGACCCTACCGTGCTGCGGCGGTCGTGGGACGATCGGGAGTTTGCAACTAGAAGGTGCGTCCGGGACGCACCCCACTGGCAGGCTACCAGGACAAGCGTTTTCAACAACCGGACGGCGAACCTAACCCCGTCCAACGATCGAGGATAAGAGATTGAGTATTGGCGACATCCTGGTTCAGCGTAAGAAGATCACGCCTGAGCAACTCGAGCAGGCCAACACCAACCGCAAGTCATCCGAGCGCATCGAGCGGTGTTGCGTGCGGATGGGGTTTATAAACGAACGCGACTACCTCGAGATTTATGGCGAGCAGCTTTCCATTCCCATTCTTGATCTGACCGACCTCGAGATCGACCCTGAATTGCTCAAGCGAGTGCCGTCAAAGGCTGTCCACCGCTATCGATTGGTACCAATCGAGCAACACAACGGCACGATCCGCGTCGCCACCTCCAACCCCTTCAACCTGTACGCCTTCGACGAGCTGCGCATGCTCACCGGTGCCAAGATCGAGCCGGTCCTCGCCACGGAAGAGGAGATTTCCCGGGTCATCAAGCAGTATTACGGCGTCGGCGGACAGACGGTCGAGGACATGCTGGCGGACCAGGCTACCACCGTCGAGGTGGTCGGCGAGCTCGACCAGGACAACGCAGACCTGATCGAGCAGGCCCAGGAGGCCACCGTCGTAAAGCTGGTCAACGAGATTCTGCTCGAAGCCATACGCGAACGTGCCAGCGACATCCACATCGAGCCTTACGAGCACGACCTCAAGATCCGCTATCGAATCGACGGTGTGCTCCACAATACCAACGTCCCGCCAGAGATTCGCCGGTTTCACGCCGCCATCGTCAGCCGCATCAAGATCCTCTCAAACCTCAACATCGCCGAGAAACGACTGCCCCAGGACGGCGGGTTCAAGATAAAGGCACAAAACCGCGACATCGATCTACGTGTGAGCATCATCCCCACAGCGTTCGGCGGGGCTGTCGTCATGCGTATCCTCGACAAGCAGGCGGTCATGCTCGGGCTTGAAGACCTGGGCATGATGGGTGACTCCCTCAAGGGCGTAAACCACCTGATCTCTCAGCCGTTCGGTATTATCCTGGTCACCGGACCGACCGGGTCCGGAAAGACCACGACCCTTTACGCGGCGCTTAACGCCATCAAGAACGACACGATCAAGATCCTCACCGTCGAAGACCCAATCGAGTACTACATCGACGGCATTCAGCAAGTAGGCGTCAAGTCGAACATAGGTCTGACGTTTGCCTCCGGCTTGCGTTCGTTTCTGCGCCACGACCCTGACGTGATCCTGGTCGGCGAGATTCGAGACCTTGAAACGGCTGAAGTAGCAATCAACGCGTCACTCACCGGCCACCTGGTGTTCAGCACGCTGCATACCAACGACGCGGTGACAGCTACCACGCGACTGCTCGACATGGGCGTGGAGCCCTTCCTGGTCTCCAGCGCGATCAGCGGCGTGCTCGCCCAGCGACTGGTTCGGAAGATCTGCAAGAAGTGTCGCGAGACCTACGTGCCCGACAAGCTCGACGTTCCCCCGGACCTGGTGCTCAAGGCTAACCAGAAAATCTACAGGGGAAAGGGCTGTGCCGACTGCCGCCACACCGGTTATCGCGGGCGGCTGGGCATTTTCGAGCTGTTGATGATCAACGACACCATCCGCGAGATGATCCTCGCCCACAAGTCCGCCGGGGCAATCTTGAAGACCGCCCTCGAGAGCGGCATGCCTCTGATGCGCAACGACGGCTGGGACAAGGTCAAGGAAGGCCTCACCACCATCGACGAAATCCTGAGAGTGACAAAGGTCGACGCCTACGGCTAGAACAAGTTCTATTTTGTCGTAGCGTCGGGAAGTCGATTTCTTCTTGAGAAACTTCCAGTCCGGACGCTACAGGATGGTTGAAACTGCTATAGGGTCGAATCACACGTATTCCTGCGAGCCATCCGAACCTCGCCCGTCAGGAAGCGGCTGCCCCCGACGACTGTCAATCCCGTGAGTTCAAAAATAGTCCGCACAGCGGGCCCTACGCGCTACAGACTTAGCTTGTCGCGCAGGTACGTCAGACACTGCGACTTGTCGATGCGGTCCTGGCTGGCATCGTCGCGGTTGCGCACGGTGACCGTGCCGTCTTCCTTGCTCTGCCCGTCGATGGTGAAGCAAAACGGCGTGCCGGCTTCGTCCATGCGGGCGTAACGCTTGCCGATCGACTGCTTGGCGTCGTATTGACAGGTCATGTGCTGTTTTATCTCGCGGAAGATGGGCTCGGCGATTTCGGGCATGCCGTCCTTCGCCACCAGCGGGAAGACGGCAGCCTTGATCGGAGCCAGGCGCGGGTGAAAGTTCATAAACTCCGGACTCGCCCGGTTCTCGTCGACGGTGTAAGCCTCGGTGATAAACGCCAGCGTGCTGCGATCGATGCCTCCGGACGGCTCGATAACGTACGGCACGAATCGCTCCTTGAGCTGGGCGTCGAAGTACGACAGGTCCTTACCGCTCTTGTCGATGTGGGCTTTGAGGTCGAAGTCCGTCCGGTTGGCGATGCCTTCGAGCTCGCTGACGCCGAACGGGAACTCATACTCGACGTCGGCACAACCCTTGGCGTAATGGGCAAGCTCGTTGTCTTCATGCTCGCGCAGGTGGAGCTTGTCGCTTCTCAACCCATGGGTCACATACCACTGATAGCGCAGGTCGCGCCAGAACTCATACCACGCGTCAGCCTCTGACGGATGGCAGAAAAACTCAATCTCATACTGCTCGAACTCGCGCGAGCGGAACGTGTAATTGCGAGGGTTGATCTCGTTGCGAAAGCTCTTACCCATCTGGGCAATGCCGAACGGGACCCGGACGCGCGACGTATCGACCACGTTCTTGAAATTGACGAAGATACCTTGCGCCGTCTCGGGGCGAAGGTACGTCTTGCTGGCATCATCCCGTACGGCTCCGGCATGTGTCTCGAGCATCAGGTTGAAGTGCCGCGGTTCTGTGAGGTCACCGCCGCAATTCGGGCAAACCTCTACCGGGCCGGTCTGAGCGAACTGCTCTGCCGCGACGAACTGAAGCAGCGTCATGATGTCAAGCGACTCACCTTGACTCTTCTCGATACGCTCGGCAAGCCCTGACAAGACACCTTGCGGGTTGCGCACGAGCGCCAAACCAGGCGCCAGCTTCTTTGCCGGTTTGCTTCTTGCCCAGCGAAGAAGACCTTCCTCGCTCACGTCCGTCAGCAGGCCATCGGCTCCGGGCGTACAGGAGGTTGCCAGCGACGTTACCCACTCCGCTTCTCTGAGCTGTTCCACAACCTGGTCAGCCCGAAGGTGCTTCTTGCACTGGCGGCATGTCTGCATCGGATCGCTGAACCCGCCGACGTGGCCCGATGCTTCCCAGACCTTTGGGTTCATGATGATCGAACAGTCTACGCCGACCATCTGAAACTCGACGCCGTCCGGTCCCTTTGGCGGGTTGCGAACCATGTCTTCCCACCAGGCGTCTTTTATGTTCCGCTTGAGTTCGGTCCCCAGCGGCCCGTAGTCCCAAAAGCCGCCGATACCGCCGTAAATCTCGCTGCTGCCGAAGATAAAACCCCGCCTGCGGCACAAAGCCACGATTTTTTCCATCACGTCCGCCGGTTTGGCTGATTCCGCCATCTTGCTGTCCGCCTGCTAGTGTTCTGTCGTTGATATCTCGCCGCCATCGGGGCGATATTCTCCCGGTCGCCACATCCACAAGGACGCCGCCCGCAAATCAATCGGCGAAGTCTAACAGAAGGTGAAGGATTGCCATAGCCCGCCCACGGCTCGGGCAGCTTTCAAAAAGACGGCTGATCGAGGTCGCTGCACGGCCCCATCGCCCGAGTAAGGCCTCGCTAAACGTCGCTGCAAACGGAGCCGTTGGGTGCGTCCCGGACGCACCATTTGAATGTGGACCTTGGATTGGTGCGTCCGGGACCCTACGTCGCTGTTCGGCCGATAATGAGGGTCACAAATGCGTAACGAACCGCTGAGTAGTCGATGGCAACTGACAACCAGGCGATAACCAGATCAGCGAATACCAGCACTGTCGCGCGGGGTGACGACGCGTTTTGCTCCCTGTCGAACCGATCCAGATGAGCCGTGGTTCACGCCGTTTGGTTGACGATCCGAGGATAGCAGAATAGTATCCAAATATGAGTGCTTTGGCTCGATTAGCTTTGGTTTGCACCTTGGCAATGTTTCAGCTTGTTGCAGCGAGCGGGCATGTGCTGCATCATGCTTTGGAGGGGGGCGCCGCCGAACGCCATCATTGCGACGATGCAGCGTGCGGCACGGATCAGGACTGTTCGACCGCCTGCCACCACGATTCCGACTCTGACCCGCCGGGTCCACACGATTGTCATGACTGCTTCCTCTGCGACGCGTCCGACCGCCAGATCGCCCCGGTTCCGCGGCAACAACGTCCTAACGAAGGTGCCGCAACGCCCTGCTCCTGGAGCGACCTCGTGGCGCCTGTACCACCATCCGCTCCTGCACTAGCCATCTTGCCCGCATCCCTGCGAGCCCCCCCTGCCACTCTCCACGCAGTTACGCTTCCTCTGCTCGATTGATTCTCTGAAACCTATTATCGGAACCTCGCCAGAGCCGCCATGGACTCCGCGAGGGTGTTTCCTTGCGCTGACGAGACCGCGTGGTTGTGCCCCGCGGCGTGATCCGAGATTGTCAGAGGAACAACATGTCGCACATCATACGGTTATCGCAAGCGATACCAGCCGCGCTGCTTGTTATCGCGGGTTGTACCACGTATCAGCGGCAACCATTGGAGCTCGAGCAGTATGCGGAAGATTGGCCACTTCGCGAGCTTAGCGCCGACTCAATCCGTGACTGCGCCGACGCGCTGACAGACGGTGAACAAGACGTGCGGTACGACCCGTCGGACGGGCTAAGCCTGGCAGAGGCGGAGGCCGTCGCGCTGGTGTTCAATCCGCAACTCCGCCTGGCCCGAGCACAGGCATACGTGCCGCTCGCCAGCGCGCAAGAGGCAGGTTGGTGGCCGGACCCTAAGTTTCAAGCCCAGGTAAAGCGCTTTGCCAATCGCGGTTCGCGTAAGAAGTTCCGTTTCAGCGGGGCGTCGTTCGACGGTGTGAACACCGGCATCATCGACGCCAATGGCCTAAGCGCGGACGGCCTGGAGACCACGTCGCCGGGATTCCGCCGCACGTCAGGTGAATTCATCGACGATCCCTGGATTGTCAGCGCGAGCTTGAGTATCACGATTCCCATCTCCGGGCGACTGGCGGTTGAGAAGGACCAAGCCTTGGCGGAATACTCCGCTTCGTGGCGCCAGATACTCATCTCGGAATGGGAGCTTCTGACCGGTTTGCGTGCGGCGTGGCTGGAGTGGTCGACGACACACGAGCGGATCAAGGTAATCAAAGCGTTCGTTGAACAGTTCGAGGCAGCCGCAATGATGACTGAGCGGCTCGCGGCGGCCGGGGAGCTCAAACCGACGCAGGCACGCCTGCTTTTGGTCGAATTGCAACGCCAGCGTGCGGCATTGCAGGCGGCCGAGTCGGAAGCTGAGCTGCAGCGGCTGGAGCTTCTCGCGATGCTCGGTCTTGCCCCGGAAGCGCCTGTCGAACTTCAGCCGGATGTGTTCCTGCCGCGTATCGACCACGCCCCTGATTCACGTCGCGACATGGTGCTGCGCCGTGATCCGCGGATTCTCGCGGTGCGAGCCCAATACGAAGCGGCTGAGCAACGCCTGCGGCTGGAAGTGCGTAAGCAGTTTCCGGATCTCAATGTGGGGCCGGGCTATTCCTTCGAGGAGGGCTTGTCTCGCCTCGGATTCGGGTTCGGTTTTCCGATTCCGCTGTGGAACCACAATCGCCAGGCGGTCGCTGAAGCAACCGCGGAGCGTGAGGCTTCCCGGATGCGCGCTGAAGCACATATCGAGCAGGTGTTCTCGGAGTTGGCCCGGGCTGAGGCGAGACTGCGCTACGCGGCCAAACAACGGAGAATGCTGCTCGACGATGTTGCACCGTTGGTGGATCGCCAGATCGAAGATATGCGCAAGCTGCTGGACCTGGGTGAAGTCGACGTGCTCATGCTGCGTACCGCTTTGATTAGCGCGGTGAAGACAAGACTCGATGTGCTCGCTGCGATTCTGGCGGAAGCCAAGGCAGCCAATGCACTGCAACAGATGCTAGAGCCGCGCTGGATCACGCCTTCACAAGCGGACCAGGCGGAAGCCCAGGAGGAGAACGACTAGTGAATGCAAACCCTCTCACACGAAAGTGCTCAGCAACCCGCGCCGTGATGCTTGCCGGACTGATCGCATTCCTGGCACTATCAGGCTGCCGTGATGATGCGCCGTCAAGCGCTGTTGTCGACGCAAACCAACCCGAACCAACCGCCGCAGCCTCAACGAACCGCATCGACATTCCACCAAGCGTCCGCCAGAACCTGGGCATCACGTTTGTAAAGGCCGAGCAGCGAGCGGTTCGCAGCATGATTCGCCTGCCGGGCCAGTTTGAGTTCAGACCCGAAGCGCGACGGGAGTACAACGCGATGCTCCCCGGACGCGTCCGATTGGCCGTTGAGCAATTCCAGACGGTATCCACGGGCGATTTGCTCTTCGAGCTTGACTCGCCAGAGTGGCATCGCGTGCAGTCAAAGCTCGCGGACGCGTTTAAGACGTGTTTCTGCTGCCTGCCGGAACTGGACGCCGCCCGCGCCGCGAAGACGGAGAACGAGGCCCAGATCGAGTTTCTAAAGCAGCGCATCGAGCGGTTGACCGAAGCCGGTTCGCGCGATGTTGAGTTGGAGGCTGAGCTGTCGAAGCTGCGGACGAAGGCGCCGCGGCTGGATGCTGAAGTCCGCGCAAAAAAGGCCGACATGCAGTCAGCGCTCCTGGCGTACGACGTTCTGTTGGGCGAGGCACAGTCACTTACTGGAGTGCAACGCGAGCAACTCGAACAGTTGTTGGAGCCCAAAGAGGATCGATCGCTCGAACGGCTGCTCGAGCAGAAAGAGGGCCAGCCGCTCGCAACGCCGTACTGGTCGACGGTGGACCACATCGTTGTACGCGCGGATACGGCGGGCGTGATCAACCAGGTCGGCGTGACCAACCAGGGCTGGGCGGAAACCGGGGATTTGATTGTTGAGACCATCGACCCTACCGCACTACGGTTCCACGCCGATGCCCTACAGACGGATATCACTCTGTTTAAAGACGGGCAGTCGGGGCGTATCGTCCCGCCGCTGGGCGGCAGCATCAACTTACAGGACACTATTGGCGGTCGAATCGACGTCGGGTTTCAGGCGCATCCAGAAGAGCGCACGATGCCCATCTACCTTGTGCCTGAGAGGCTGCCGCGCTGGGCAAAGGCTGGCGTGACGGCGTACCTGGAGGTCGGTGTCGACGGCGGGGAAGAACCGGTGTTGGCGATCCCCGAAGCCGCCGTTGTGCGTGATGGTCTTGACAAGGTGTTTTTCCGGCGTGATCCCAACGATCCGGACAAGGTGATAAGGGTTGTGGCTGACCTGGGCGTTACAGACGACCGCTGGGTCGAGGTGAAAAGCGGCGTGCGTCCCGACGACGAAATAGTGCTCGGCGGCGTCTATCCGCTGATGCTCGCCAGCTCGTCAACGGGCGAGATGCAGCAGGGCGGCCACTTTCATGCCGACGGCACGTTCCACGCAAGCGACGAGCACTAGAGCAGGGTTCGGCCTTATGCGCCAGTTGAACCGCACTTTGCCACTGAAGGACGGAGAGCCTAATCGCCATGAGACAGCTGAAAACGCCCTGACGGAGATCCAGCATGCTGAAAAACCTGATCCGCTTCTCCGTTGAGAACGCAGCGTTCGTGATCATCCTCGCGATACTGGCGATCGGCTTTGCCGCTTACGAGGTGCCGCGGATGGCGGTCGATGTGTTCCCGGAGCTCAACGCGCCTACCGTCACCATCATGACAGAGTCGGCAGGATACGCCGCTGACGAGGTCGAACAGTACATCAGTTTCCCGATCGAAAGCGCCGTGAACGGCCTGCCGGGCGTGCGCCGCGTCCGCAGCGCCAGCGCGATCGGTCTGTCCATCGTTTGGGTCGAGTTTGACTGGGGTGTCGATATTTACCGTGCCCGTTACCTCGTCTCCGAGCGGCTGACACTTGCCGAAGAACGCTTGCCACCAGAGGTGCACAGCGAAATCACCCCGGTGACCAGCATCACCGGCGAGATCATGCTGATTTCGTTGCGCTCGGAGGATGGCTCGGTAAGCCCTCTGGACCTGCGGGCTTTCGGCGAGTTCGAGCTTCGTAATCGGATATTGAGCGTACCGGGAGTCTCACAGGTCGTGGCTATCGGTGGCGAGCTGCCCGAGTATCAGGTCAACGTTGATCAGGAGCGGTTGCGGCTTTATGGCCTGACGATTGAGGATGTCGTGGCTGCGGCGGGGCAGGCCCACAGCACAGCCGGAGCCGGGTACCTGGTTAACGTGGACGGCCTCGAGATTCCGTTGCGACAGACCGGACGCGTGCAGCGCGTGGAGGACATCCGCTCCACGATCATCAAGTACGAAGAGGGGACGCCAATCACCATCGGCCAAGTAGCCGAAGTCGAACTGGCGCCGGCACTCAAGAGGGGCACGGCATCCGAAGGAGGACACGCAGCCGTAGTGCTGAGCATCCAGAAGGCACCAGGCACCAACACGCTCGCGCTGACAGATGCGGTGGACGAAGTTCTCGAATCAGTTGAATCAGCCCTTCCGCCGGGCGTCCTGTTGAACCGACACGTCTTCCGGCAAAGCGACTTTATCAACGTCTCTATTCACAACGTTCTCGAGGTGGCCCGCGATGCCGCAATCGTCGTTGCGATCGTACTAGTCCTGTTTCTGCTTAACGTGCGTACAACGATCATCACGCTGACAGCCATTCCGCTCTCGGTTGCAGTCACGCTGCTGGTGCTGTGGGGATGGGGCGAGACGATCAACGTGATGACACTGGGTGGCCTGGCGGTCGCGATCGGCGTGGTCGTGGATGACGGCATTATTGACGTGGAGAACGTGTATCGACGCCTGCGCGAGAATCAACAGCTTCCATCCGAAGAACAGAAGCCGCAACACAATGTGATCTTCACCGCGAGCAACGAGATTCGCGGCTCGATCATGTTCGCCACGCTGATCATCGTGATCGCCTTTGTACCGATGCTGTTCCTTGGTGGCCTGGAAGGACGCTTCTTCCAACCGCTCGGTATCGCGTACATCCTTTCGATCGGCGCATCGCTGCTGGTGGCACTGACGGTGACGCCCGCGTTGGCCAAGGTTCTGCTGCGAGGACGGCTCCGCGGGGCGGGGAGGGAGACGTTCCTGATCCGATGGCTGAAGGCACTCTATCGCCCGGCACTGATGTTTGTAGTGAAGTACCGCAAGGTCACGGTAACTGCCGCGCTCATGCTGACGGGGCTGAGCCTGTGGTTGGCGGGTACATTCGGGGCGAGCTTTCTGCCCGAGTTCAACGAAGGTACTCTCACAGTATTCGTAATGGCCCCGCCCGGCACGTCGCTCGAAGAGAGTGACCGTATCGCCCGTGGCGTCGAGCAGCGGCTTGCCCGGATCGACGGCGTACGTGCGGTCGTGCGGCGAACAGGCCGCGCCGAGCGCGATGAGCACGCCGAACCCGTCAGCAACAGCGAGATCGAGGTCACCGTCGATCCCGATCACGACAAGACCGCGATCCGCCGCGAGATTGACAGTATCCTGTCAGCGGTGCCGGGAATGACTACCACGATCGGTCAGCCGATCGAGCACCGCCTGTCGCATATCATGTCCGGCACGCCAGCCGCCATCGCGATCAACGTCTACGGTGAAGATCTGCGCGTTCTGCGGAAGATCGCGAAAGAGGTTGAAGCTAGCATCACGCCGCTACCCGGTGCTCGCGATGTCGCTGCCAACCGCGAGATCATGATCACGTCGCTTCCGATTCGATACCGGCACGACGAGCTGGCGCGCTGGGGCCTGACACCGGCCGGCGCCGCCGAGCAGGTTCGCGACGCGATCTTCGGCGAGACCGTCGCCGTCGTGAACGAGGGCGTAAACGTCTACCAGATTGTTGTCCGCCTGGCGCCGGAGCATCGACAACGCATCCAGCAGGTAAAGGACCTCACCCTGCGCGGACGCGACGGCAAGCTCGTCCGCTTGAATGAAGTCGCCGACGTCGGCATCGAGAAGGCGTCGAACCTGATTTCACGGGAGAATGCCCAGCGTAAGGCGGTCATATCCTGCAACGTCGCCGACGGATTCAACCTCGGTGATCTTGTCGAGGAGGTTCGGCAGCGCGTCGATCCGATCGTGGCGAGCCACGGTTACTCCGTCTCATATGGCGGCCAGTTCGAGGCCCAGCAGTCGGCGTCCAACACGCTGTATGTCATGGGTGCCGGCGTGGCACTGCTCGTACTGTTGTTGCTCAACATGTCGTTCGGGTCCTCCAGGGCAGCCATGCTGGTAATGATCAACCTTCCACTGGCACTGATCGGTGGAATCGCTGCGATCTTCATAGCCGAATCAGAAAATGTATTCGGCAACACTCTTGCGCTGCTGGGGGTCGGTGGTCGCTACAAAGCCCCGGTGATCTCGATCGCGAGTATGGTGGGATTCATCACGCTGTTTGGAATCGCCGTGCGAAACGGAATTCTGTTGGTCAACCACTATACCCACCTCATGCGCGACGAGGATCGACCCCTGCGTGACGCGATCATACAGGGCTCCATGGAGCGGCTTGTGCCTATCTTGATGACAGCTTTGACGGCCGTTTTGGGACTGCTACCCATTGCGTGGGCGGTCGGCGAACCTGGCAGCGAGATCCTCGCCCCAATGGCTATCGTCGTGCTGGGCGGGCTGGTAAGCTCGACGTTTCTCAATCTGGTGGTGGTACCCGCGGGGTACGCCCTGATCTTCCGGGCGCCACGCTCGTAGCCACCGTGTACTCTCACAGGACAGTCAGTCTCGTTAATCTACTTCATGAGGAGATAACAATGCTAAGAACCGCATCAATCGCAATACTGATCACCATCGCAATCCTGCTATCCGGCGGCTGCGAGCGCAAGGCGCCGACGGACAAAGCAAAGGACGCGACACCCCAAGCCGCAACCGAGCAAAAACACGGCCCGGATGACGGCCACGCCGACCACGACCACGGCGAGGCGGGTCACGACGATCACGCCGGCCATGACCACGGCGAGGCGAATCATGACGACCACGCCGACCACGACCACGGTGAAGCCGATCACGACGGTCACGGTCATGGCGGTCCCAGGCACGAACTGGGAAGCAACGAAATCGCAGGCCTGACTGTGAAAGTCGTACAGTTTGGGACGGCGACTAGCAACATTGCTGAACTCATCTTCGAGCTCGACATACGGGGCGAACCCGCACCGACGGCGGTTCGTTTGCTCGTTCGCGCTGCGGACGGGTCCGAGTCGCTCAAGATCAAGGCCGGCAAAGGAGGCAACAGCAAATACGACGCTCACGTGGGCGAGCTGCCGAACAAACTGGGCGAAAGCAGCGTCCTTGTCGTTGAACTGGAAACACCGTCCGGCACAAAGGAACTCACGTTCCCGCTCAAGACCTGACTGGCATTTGCGGCTTTATGCCGCCCCTTCCGTGAACACCGCAAAACAAAGAGAAGGTGCGCACCTGGACGCACCTTCTCTTGCTGATCAAACAGCACCGTGTCGAGATACTCCGTCCGCCCCCCTTTGCCGCGCGAAAATGTGGCTCCTGCGCAACGCCGTCGTTTGGTTTTCGGTCCCTACCTTCCCCCGTTTTTGCCTTCCTGAAAAACGTATCTTAGTCTGTTAAATGGAACAGCTTGGGATGCGTGGCGAGACACTAGTTTCCCTCGCCACATCCCGCGCGCGGGGTTCTTTCCATCAGGGTAATCCTGCCGCCGGCAGATCGCTGCGGGGACAGGTGGGTGGTCCTGCCAAGGGGGATTCGGTCCGCAAGGACCTCCGCTAAACAGACTAGCTCGCACCGCTAACCGGCCTCAGCGTCGAAGGACGCGTCAAACGCTCACCATCGAGCGGGCGCCGGCGGTGCGCGCAGACATCGCCGGAGATCACCATGCCGTTGCGTCCGATAGTCACCAGACACCAGCGAGTTCTTGGCAGACCCAGCGTCGCGATGGGTCTTGTGGGCATCGTTCTCGCCGCGTCGGGTTCTGGTTGTGGGCAGGATTCCTCTGTGGGAGGAACAATCGACGACCGCCCCACGCTTCCCTCAACCGTTACGGAAGAGGGATCAAACCCTGGCGATGAGATTGTCGAGCCAAGCGGGTCGGCAGAACCGCAGACTCGGGCGTGGCTTGAGGCTTCGCCGGTATTCTGCTGCAATCCACTCAGCGTGAACTTTGCCGCTGTCGTGCCTGACGATCAGACGAGCACGGCTATCTCCTACCAGTGGAATCTCGACGACGGTTCGACACGCTCAGGTCAAACGCCCCTGCACACGTATTCCGCTCCGGACACATACAACGTGTCGGTGACGGTCGCGTGGAATGACGGAGTGATCTCACAACATCGCTTGACCGTCGAGTTTGTAGCGGACGAGTCGGGACGAATCCACATGACGACGAGCAACCCGGATGAATCAACGATGGGCGAGTCCATTGTGACGGCATCCGGGGATGTTGTTGCGGACGCCGGGTCCGACCGACGACCTCACGTGGGGGATGAGGTCATCCTTGACGGTGGTGGCAGCTACAGCACATCAGGCGACGAGCTGAGCTATACCTGGACTCAAACCGCCGGGCCGGAGGTGGTACTGAGCGACTACCGAAGTGTGGTTGTGAGCTTTACAATGCCGGACATTGAGGATGTTGGCGAACCACTGGTATTCGAGCTCATCGTCAGTGACGGGGACAACACAGCCGGAGACGTTGTGCGGGTGCTTCTACTGTCGGACACCGACGAGCAGGAGGAAGAGGGCGAAGGTGACAACAATCCGCCATCAGCCTTTGGCTCCACAGTTTCAACGAGTGTCGATTCTCCCTCCGTCATCACTTTAGAAGGAGACGATCCGGATGGCGACTATCTGACGTTCTCCATCGTCGACAGACCGTCTCACGGCACACTGGATCCGCTGGAGACAGCTCCAGGTAACTTCGCCATTATAACCTACACACCTGACGACGGCTTTGTCGGAGAGGACAGATTCACGTTTCAGGTTTGGGATGGGACGGATTTCTCTAGTGATGCGATGGTCTCGGTAGTGGTTATGGAAACCGGCGGGCCGCCCGAGGCCTTCGATGCACACGGGAAGACGTTTCCCGGATCGCCAGTCGTGATCACGCTGACGGGCTCAGACTCGGAGGGTCAGGACTTGTCCTTCCAGGCAGTCAACGGCCCGGACCACGGATCGCTGGGCGAAATCGACAATGGTCCGTTTGATGAAGCTCTTGTGACGTACACACCTCAGCAGGGCTTCGTCGGGACTGACTCATTCACATTCCTGGCAAGTGACGGTGTCGATACCTCGCAGAAGGCCACCTGTACGATAATAGTCAATCGCAGGATCATACCTTGGGTGGAGATCAATGCCCCAACCGGACTGGCGGATGAGTACCATCCCGGTGCCCGAGGATCTGAGCCAGACCAGACCCTGCGCGAGTTCTGCGTTGAAGGGCTGCGTCACTGGGCGAAGGTGACTGACACGGTGATCGTCACGACTCAAGCCTACAACGTCCAACATCTGTATCCATACCTCAAGGACAACGCGCCGGAAAACCTCCGTATCATAGGGGGGTTCAAGCCCGGGGGGCTGTTGCCAGGGTGCACGAAAACAGGCACCGAGCCCTACGACTACACGTATTTGGGTAGCATAGAAGAGGGAATGGGTTGGGCATATCTGGTGGACCGAGCCGGGTACGTCGCGAGCTCTACCGGCAATGACATCGTCATGCTGGAAAACGAAGGAGCGCTTTGGCGTTACCATTTCTCCGAGAGGGGTGTGGATATAGACCTTGAGCAGCTTTCCGCCAGGCTGGGGCTGTTCGATCAGGCCAATATCCGGGTTTGGACCTACCTTCCGACCATTCTCGATGAACCTGGGAGCGAGCTTCGGGCGAAGACCACGACTCTGGTTTCAACCTGGGTAGACTCCTTACACGAACCAATCGTGGTTGGGTACGATAGGGGATGGATCGATTGGAGAGAGTCACCGAGAAAGCTGGCGAATCGCAACGCGATGATTGCATTGGTGGGAGCGGAATCTCTCTACGATGACCTGCTGGTGACCAGTGACGGGTACGTCCACTACCCTGATTACCAGAAGCGATGCTACACACCAGAAGAGGCCATCGAGGAAATCACCACGCTGCCGGGAGTGAACTTCATCGTCTATCCTGGCGGTAACAACTGGATCAGTGTTGCCGAGGAATTCGAAGGTCTGCTAGGCCAGCCATAACGCCCGAGGCACCAAAAGACGCTGCACTCCAGGCTTTGGCCGGAAGTTGCACTGCGCAGGTCTGATGCGTGAGCCTCCTGATTCCCGACAGTTCATCAAGAAAGTCGATCAGTTTCCGTCACGGTTTGATTCAGCCTTGGCGCGATATTTGATGACCTGGACACGTTCGAGCGTTACGAGTCCCTCTTGCACCATCTGATCTATATGTGGGAGTAACTCGTCGATCTTGTCCTTGCTGTCCACGATTTCAACGATAATGGGCAAGTCTTCCGAAAGGCGCAGGATTGTGGCTGTGTGCATCCGACTATGGGCGCCGAAACCCATCGGGCCACGCAGAACAGTCGCACCCGCAAGATGTAGCTCGCGGGCTTTGCGTACGATGGCTTCGTAAAGTGGCCGCCCTTCCCATCTGTCGCTTTCGCCGAGGAAAACTCGCAGCAAATATCCGTCCTGAGGTATCTTCATGTCGCTACACCCCAAACCACTTCTCACCCACGCGATATCCGAACCACACCGCGAAAAGACCCACGCCGTTGCTGAGCACGATGTTCAATATTGCAAGCCGCATCTGGTAGGCATTCGCCAGTGCAAATGTCTCCCAACCGAAGGTTGAAAACGTAGTGAATGCTCCAAGAAGGCCTATGAGCAAACCAGCCCGGTATTCCTCGCGTATCAGGTGTGGGCCGGCGAACAGTGCGCAGGCAAAACCAATTAGGAGACAGCCGATGACGTTGACCAGCAGCGTTCCTATCGGGAAGGAACCACTCACCAGCTTCTGCCCCCATCCCGAGATTGAGTAGCGAAGCGTCGCCCCAACGGCACCGCCGGCTGCAATCATCAAGATCTTGAACATCCAGTTTCTCTCCGCACAGCCCGGCGTGCCTGGTTTCGGACGAACCCCATCGCCGCCCGCATCGTAACGACACGCGCAGACGCGGACAAGCTGCCTTCATGGACGTTACGTCGCGTGCCGCTCTCTTACGGTAGCGGTTCTGTTTGGGCACCTGCAGTGTCTGGGTTTGGAATGGGGATGATCCGAATTGCCAGAAGACGCCGGGTACCACGGGCAATCTCTGCCGGGTGCCACGGGCAAGCTCCGCTTGCCCGTGCTCTGCAATGTTCGCAGCCATCACGTCACAACCAGTTGCGTCCCCGTTTCAAAGCCGGTGTGCTGCCCGCCGAGGCACATGGCTCATTCCTTGCGCACCTTGTGGACGTCAGTTGGCTTACACGCATCTGCTCCGGTGCCCTCAAGGACGGACAGGTCCCACAGCAACAGCTTGCAGCCAGTCACCTCCTGGGTTGGCCCTTCTCTCATACATGCCGTGGCCAGCGTCATACCGTCGGGTGAGGCCACAAGCCGGTGCGGCTGGCATGCAATTACGCCCTCGGGGTATCCAAGCTCGGCGAACCAGGCGCCCTTGCTCACAGATGCGACAATGACATTGTAGATTGCCGCGCCCTGTTCGGGGCGTCTCCATGCCCGAACGAACACGCGATCACACTTACTGCTGCATACGGGTGTGGCGACGAGACGTCGTCCATCCGGAGCTGGAAGAAAAAGACTCTGTTTATCAGTCTTGATGTCCCACACGCAAATACCTTCTGGTCGTCTAGAACGTATGACCATCATCTGGCCGGCGTTGCCGAACGTGAAGCTCGATGACATTCCTTGCGGAATCGACAACACACGCGTGTCATCGAGGGGTGGGGTGATGTCATGTAACAGTACGTTCATCGGGTCGCCCCAGGACGCAGCATAGCGGTGCTCAAGGAGCATGGTTTCGGTTCCCGGTGTTATGCGTAATATTGAACGCATGCACCCTTCCGGCACAGAACGAAAGTTGATGTGAACCGTTCTCTCCCCATTGTCGAGAGACAACCCTGTCACTTCACTATGCTGCTCCGGTCCTACTAGTCTTCGAACGAAGGCAGTTCGCCGATCCGAAGAAAAACCTATGAGAGCCGGTGGATCCAAGAGTTGGCTATCGGTGTCGTCGGCGTAGTTGATCGTTCTGACAACTCCACCGCGCGTCGTAGAGATGATGGCCACCTCCGGTTCATACCGATACTTGGCGATCAGCTCATTGCCGTCTGGTGTCAACGCCCTCGGATCCAGGGTCTGGCCATGTTCTGCCCAGAGAGTCCGATCCACTCGGCCTCGCCGGGCATCAATCGCCAAGATTCTGCAGTCCTTGGTCGTGTGATCTTCCTTGTTGGTTCCAGCCTGGCAAAAGAGCGTGGATCCGTCCTTCGAGAACTTCACTCCTCCAATGAGGGTGTGCTCTCCCAAGTCAATGACATGGCGCGGAGCAAGCGCGGGCCGTGCTGCACCGAGCGGGTCTTCGCCACGACTACGTCCCGGCCCCGTCCCGACGCACATGAGGACGATGGCCAATACGATCAGAGCTTTCAAGTGGTTCATTGCATACATGTCTTAACGTCTCTTCGTGACGCAGTCCCCCAAAGACAACGTCAGGTCACAGCCCGGCCAACGAGCGTACTGCCGCCAACCTGGATGACATCTTGCGCATTGACGTTCCCCATCCATCACAGATCAACTAGCCATCGTACGTGGGCGGGCTACTCGATTCAAGCAAGAACGGGCCTGCTTGCAGCTAGCCCCGCCTGCATGATCGCTTCGTTGTGACAATCCTGACACTTTCAACGTGTTCCCCCGGGAAGAACCTAAAGCTGTCGTTCGACCGGTAGGATCAGTGCCGTCAGGTGGTTGTGTGCGGCTTTTTCTTTCTTGAAGGTCTGTAGATCGTTGATAAGCGCGTCTATCTTGTCTTCGTGGATGTGGGCTTGAACCACTGTTACGTTTCCGGGGAAGACCTGGGTTCCGAAGTGCTTGCCGTCGCGGTCCTTGCCTTCGACCATGGAATAACGCACGTAGTCGGAAACGTCATGGCGATCGAGAATCGAATCAATGATCTCCGCGTACTCGAAGTGAAAGCTGAGATGCAGCAGTTTCATATGACGATATCCTCTGCCTTGCGGCGTTTGCGGCTGTCCCTGCCGCCAAAGACCCTCAGCACCCACATCTGCAGATTGTCCACCAGCGTATAGACCACGGGGATAACCAGCAGCGTCAGCGCCGTGGACGCCAGCATTCCAGCCGCCACACAGATGCCCAGCGAAGATCGCGCCTCAGCCCCGGCACCGAATCCCAGAGCGATCGGCATCATGCCTAAAACCGTGGAGATGGCGGTCATCAACACGGGGCGGAAGCGGATGCGCGCCGCCTGTTTGGCCGCCTCCATGGTACTCAGCCCGCGGGCCGCAAGAACGTTTGCATAGTCCAAAAGGAGAATCGCGTTTTTCGTCACCAACCCCAGCAGCATAATCAGCCCGATGAATGTGAATATGCTAAAGGCCATCCCCAGCACATAGAGCATGCCAAAGGCCCCGATGCTCGCCAACGGTAAGGTCATCAAGATAGTAAGCGGATGGAGAAACGACTCGAACTGGGCCGCCAACACCAGGTAGATAAAGACAACAGAGAAGATGATCGTGATCGTCAGATAGTAGAAAGACTCCTGGAAGTCCTTGGCCTTTCCTGTAGCCGCGTAGTCGAAGTCCGCGGGCAGCGTGTCGTCCAGGTGGCGTTGCAGCCTGCTAAGCGCGTCACCCAACGTGACACCCGGCGGCGTGGATGCCGAGATCGTCACCGAGCGCATGCGGTTGAAGTGATGAATCTTGCTGGGGCCAATCGTTTCCTTGATATCGACCAGGTTGCCCAAGGCGACGAGGGCTCCGTCGGCCGCGCGTAGGTACAAATCGCTCAAGGCTGAGGGAACCATCTCGCCTTTGTTGACCACCTCGGTGATCACGTCGTACCGTTCGCCGTCTCGTTCGATTTTCGAGATGTCGGGTTCGCCGAGCAGGTACCGCATCGTGTTGGAGATGTCGGCGACGGAAATGCCCATCTGCGAAGCCTTGTCGCGGTTGATGGTGATGTCGACTTGCGGTTTGTTCATCTTGAGGTCCGAATTGACGCCGACGTAGTCCGGCTGGCTCCTCATCCAGCCCATGACAGCGTCCTGTCGGCTGGCTAGCTCGTCGATGTTGGTGTGCTGCAGGACCATCTGGAGCGGGGCACCTCCGGGTCCTATGTCGGTGGTCTCCATGACGAAAACCCGGCCGCCGGGAAGATGGGCGAAGCGACTGCGCAGCTCCTGCATCACCTCGGATTGGTGAGGCTCACGCTCTTCGCGCGGTGTGAGACTAACAAAGGAGATACCCTCATTGACGTTTCCGGGACCGCCGCCCTCTGAGAGCCCGATGGCCAGGAACTGGTGCATAACTTCGGGCATGCCGGCTAGAACAGACTCAATCCCCTGTGCGAAACGATCCGTCTCCGCCAGCGTCGCACCCTCCGGCGTCTCGAAGAACAGCATAAACGAGGAGTTGTCAACCGGTGGTGTGAACTCTCTGGATAGCCGGTTGAAGAAGTGAATGCCCGCAGCAAAAGTCCCTACGGCAATCACCACCGTGATGGCGCGGTGCCGCAGGGCACGCTCCAGAATCCAGGAGTACGCCCGCTCCACCGCCCGCAAATGTCGCTCAGACCTGCGGAACAAAAACCCATGACGCTCGGTGACACGCAGAATTCGCGAGCAGAGCATAGGTGTCAGAGTAAGAGCAGTCAGCGTAGACGCCAGAACCGTCACCGTTACCGTCAACCCGAACTCGAAGAAGAACTGACCGATCATTCCACCGGTGAACGCCACCGGAATAAACACTGCAGCCAAAGAGAGAGTGTTGGCGATTGCGGGGAACGCCACTTCGGTCGTGCCGGTCCGCGACGCGGGTCTTGATTCGGCGCCACCCTCCATGTGTCGATAAGTGCTCTCCAGGACCACGATGGCGTCGTCCACCACGATGCCGATAGCCAGAATCAGACCAAGCATCGATATCACGTTCAGGGAAAACCCGAGCATGTTCATGACGGCTATCCCCGCCAGCAGGGACGTGGGAATAGCGAGCGAGGTGATGAGCGTTCCCCTTCCGCTACGCAGGAAGATCAGCACAACCATCATCACCAGACCGGTGGCGAGGAAGATGGTCTTGACCAGGTCGGCGATGTTCTCCTCGACGTGCTGCGAGCCGTCCATCGCAATGCGGTACACGAGCCCCGGAGGGAAGTGCTCAGCCACCCGGGCCATCCGCTTGCGCATATCCTTGGCAAGTGCCACGGTGTTGGCGTCGCTTTGCTTGACCACTCCCAGACCCACCGACACCTCACCCGAGAAGCGTGCCACACGCCGGTCACTCTCCACCCCGTCGACGGCTTCACCGACATCGGCAATCCGCACCGGTGCCCCGTCGCGGTAGGTGACGATCAGCTCGTTGATAGGTGCGGCTGATGAGAACTGGCCCCGTGTCTTGATGAGGAACTCGCGGTTTGTGCTCTCGATTCGACCGGAGGGGATGTCGACGTTGTTGCGGCGGATGGTCTCGACCACGTCCTGTACCGTGAGACGATGAGCTGCAAGCTTAGCCGGGTCCAGACGCACGCGAACCGCATAACCGCGCTCGCCGCCGATCATTATTCGCCCCACGCCGCGGATGCTCTCGAGCCGCTCCTTGATGGACTTGTCGGCGTATTCGGTAAGACGCACTTCGTCCCAGCGCTCATCGCCGGTAAGCGCGATCCACATGATCGCCTGAGCGTCCGGGTCGAGCTTGCGTACAATCGGTTCCTCGATGTCGTCCGGGAGGTCGCGGCGGGCCCGATCGACCCGGTCGCGCACGTCCTGGGCGGCTACGTCGATGTCACGCCATAGTTCGAACTCGGCCGTGATTGTCGCGACCTGTTCCCGCGCTTCTGAGCGGAGTTCCTTCAAGCCCTCGATAGTATTGATCTCTTCTTCGAGGGGCTCGATGATCTCGGTTTCGATGACCTCCGGTTCAGCACCGAGCAGCACCACGTTTACGCTGATGATCGGGAAATCGACATCCGGAAATTCGCGTACGGCCATCTGGAAGTAGCCATACATCCCGAAGATGGCCACGATCACGAAGACCACCATCGTCAGAACCGGTCTGCGTATACAGAAGTTCCAGATCATCAGTTTCCGCTCGCTCCAGCCGTCCCGTGTTGCTCGGGTTCGTGTCCGTTGTTCTCGCCCGGTATGATGCGGACCTTCGTTCCGTCGGACAGGCTCATATGTCCGGTGCGCACGACCTGCTCGCCGGGGACAAGCCCATCGAGAATCTCAGCCGTTCCGGCGCTTCGTAAACCAACGAGCACCTGCCGACTCCGCGCCACCTGTTCCTCAGCGACGAACACCATATACCCCTGACGCGTAGCTACCAGAGACTCCTCGGGAATGACCGGGCACTGCTCCCGCAACGCCAGCGTCACGACGGCGGCTGCATAGGCGCCCGGTTTGAGCGATCCGTCCGGGTCCTCGATTGCGGCTTTCACCAGGATGTCACGGGTAGCTTCGTTGACGTGCGGGCTGACGAAGTGAATCTCGGCGCCGAACTGTCGACCGGGATAGGCCGCCACCTCGACGGCCACTTCCTGCCCGAGGCGCACTCGCCCCATGAATCTCTCAGGCAGCGACAGGGCGATCTCCATCTGCGATACCCGGTACAACGTCGCAAGGTGGTCGCCGACATTCACGTAATCGCCCACATCCACGTTTCGCTGAGATATCATCCCCTCAAAAGGTGCGACAAGGCGGGCGTCGTTCAGGCGCATTTCAGCCAGCCCCACCTCGGCCCGCGTGCGCTCGATGTCAGCCTCTGCGGCACGGAAGTCGGTATCGGCTTCGTCCAGTTCATCTTGATCGGCGACCTTATCCCCCATGAGGCGCTGAACTCTGGTGAGGCGACGCCGAGCGTCTTCCATACGAACCTTCGCTGTTTGAAACGCCGCTCTGGCTGCTGCCAGTCTCGCCTGCAGCTTGCGGTCGTCTATGGAGAAAAGCAGCTGCCCCTTCTTGACGGCACAACCCTCCTCGAAGGCGATCTTGCGAACGAAGCCCTCGACCTCGGGGGCAATCTCGACAGTTTCCGCAGCCAGAAGTGTGCCAATCCCGCGAACGGTCTCGCGAAGAGTATCAACCTTGACGATGGCGACCTCCACCGCGACACCATCGCCCTGGCGCGAGCCACCGGTAGGTGATTCCGCTTGTCGGCAGGCCGCTACGCAGCTCAGCAAACCGACGAGCAATACAAAAGCCACGCATGGTGTGCTCCGGACGCACGATCCTTGTTTGGATTCTTGCATCATTTGGCATTCTCGTTGTGAGTCATTCACGATTTCGCGACAGGCCGCGATCCGCTCGTTCGCGGCTCGAGAGGATTCCCAGAAACACGACGTCCAGAATGTCCAACGCCTGCCGCTCGAACGATCCGCGGCGCCCCGCGATGTGGTTCGTGAACATCGTTCCATAAAGCAGATCACCCACCACATCGGTGATCCGCCTGACTGGTATACCGCGGATTCGGCCTTGCGACACCAGCACCCGCAAGTCCTTCTTCCAAGGTCCGACGTTGGCGTCGTGGCTCTCGAAGTAGGTCGGTTTCTTGCGACCCTTGAACTCAGCCCGTTCCTGGATGAACAACTCCACAATCTCCGGGTTGGCGTCGAAAAACGCAAGGTATGCCATAACCGCCCCGGTCATACGGTCAAGCCCATCCTCCGTGTCGCCAGTGGCCACATCAATGGCGGCCTTCAACCGGCGCATTCCGCGGTCGACCGTCGCTAAGAAGAGATCACGCTTGCTCGGGAAATAGCGGTACACCGTCCCCTTTCCAACGCCGGTCTCGTCGGCGACCAGTTGAACGTCCGTGCCGCGGTATCCGTGGCTGGCAAAGACCCCGGCTGCCACGTCGAGAATCTGCTCGCGCCGCCGGGCAGTCAGCTCCTTATTCTTAGGGCGTCCACGTTTCTTAGGTGGTGGTGATTTCATCAGGCTCATCCACGATAATTTTATCGACGGACTAGTCCGTCGACTATATGATACTGTGCTCCTACAGAGTGTCAAGGAGAAAGCGGAACCTACTCTCCCCATCGCACACAATCTAACAAATACCACCGGCATCTCCCCGGCCAGCGCAGGTCCGCCTATCACGCCGGAAGGGCCTGGAGCCAGAAGGAGATTGAAGCTCCGATGTAGCAAGTTCTGACGCGGCGGCTTGCCGGTGTCAGGGCGTACCGATGCCATGTGCTACGAGAGTGGAACCTGGCGGATGGAAGTACGGTTTCTTGAAGCCTGCGATGGCGCGTCTTCTGCTGTTTCGCAGAGAGACGGATTCTGCGGACTTCGAGCGAGTGATGCTGGAGGCCGACGGGCGTCGCCGATAGGAAGAAGTAATGGGACTTGGGGAGGCGCTCGATCGACTCTCGTCGGGCCACGCTAATGGTGGCGGCGGTTCGCTCTGGGGCTGAAACGACGCTAAGCTGTCCGCACGATGCCGGAGCTTTTTGTCAATCTGCCGACGTTTGTCGCCTGTGTCCTGATCATGGCTGGGGCTCAGCTCATCTACGCCACCGTCGGTTTCGGAGCGGGGATGTTCTCAGTGGCTTTGATGGCCTTGGTGCTACCCGACCTGACCGGCGTTATCGTCGTTCTGCTCATGCTCACGTTTGTGACCGAGGTGTGGGTTCTCGCTCGCACCTGGCGCCGGGCTAAGATTCGACTGTTAAGCTGGCTCGTGCCGGGGATGGTCGTCGGTTTGTGGTTGGGAACGCGAATCCTGGTAATGACCGATGTCAGCCTGCTCAAGCGGTTTCTCGGATTGGTCGTGATGGGCGCTGGGCTGTACTTCATTCTCGAACCACGCTTCCGGCATGCTCATCAGAATCGCCCGAACAACAACACGCCGTTATTGTTGAAAGCGTCGTGGATTTCACTTCCGGTTGGTTTGCTCTCGGGCGTTCTCGGTGCCATGTTTGGAACCGGCGGCCCGCCGGTGATCATCTTCTTGCGAGCACACAGCTTAGACAAAGCCGCTTTTCGTTCGACCATTCTGGCGTTCTTCCTGCTGATGAGTTTCCTGCGCGGCGGAACCTATGCCCATGCTGATCTGATAACCGTCGATCATCTCGTGGCAGCCGCGTTGCTCATGCCGGGCTCGGTGGTCGGCATCATCATCGGCATGGTCATCCACAACCACATCTCCGAGCGGCGATTCAGCCAGGCAGTATCGCTGCTCCTTGTAATCCTCGGAGCCCTACTCGTCGCCGGTGTGGGACGGTAGGGGCAAGGAACGGAGACATGGCTAGCTTCGGCGGGCTCTTCGCGTCAAGTAGACATACGGGGATGTACCGGGTGTCCCGTCTTTTTAGGGGCGGGGACAGATTGATCGAACGGTGTTGTTCCACGAGCCCTTCCGTCCCCCACCCTTCGCTACGCAAAGAATGGGGCACCGCAATTCTGTTCGTCACAAGGCGTGCACATTGAACAGCGTTGGATACACCTGCCGGGTGACTTTTATTGTCCACAGGTTTCGCAGATTGGCGCAGATTGAATGAATCCACCCCGTCTGTGAAATCTGCGTAATCTGCGGACCCATTCACTCGCCCCCGCCTCCCCCCGGGAACAAAGGACAAGCGAACCATGGTAGCCCCCGGCAGTAAGAGGACAGGATTTGCAGGATTGACAAGATGTAAGGAAGGAATCCTGTAGATCCTGTCTTATCCTCTCAAAACATGGTGGCGGGTGACATTTTCTCACGATGTCGTAAGAGCATGCTCATGCCATAGCGAGCATGCCAGCCGTCAGTCGTGTCCCCCAGGGCTAAAGCCATGAGCCACCCATCAACACGCAATCCCCATGCCGAACAGGATTGGGGGCACCGACTCGTAGAGCAGGTGATCCACCTGCCTTTACAATCATCGGGCAACGGTCGGGCGGCCCACTTCAATCTCCGGGCGATGAAGTTGGCGGTACCCCTTGCTCTTTCTGGCGAAGGAGGACCTCGACCATTGTCTCGCCGGTGATGGTCCCGGGAAGCTGAAAGACCAAATTGCCCTCGGAGTCCCTTTGGGCTGCCTGGAAGATCAGATGATTGACGTAGATCCAAGCATCGAGACCTTGCGACTGCTCCACACAAAACACCGGCGAGAACCGCTCCCGCCGGGCTCCTTTGATCTTGAATCGCAGGCGTGATCCTTCGGGCCTTAGCTGGTAGCAACCACGGGCCGGATCGAAACACTGCCCCGGCGCCTGCCCGTCGAACGCTGCAGCCGGTCCACCAACCTGAAAATCCAACCTGGCGGGGTTGGTATAGTCCAGAACACGGGCGCCGACCTGCGAACCGGAAACCTCGCTTGAGGTTGCCAGCGTCAGCAGGCATTGCCATCTCTGGACATCGCCAGCCGCTCGCGGACCGGTGGCGATGAAGCTCAGCCGGTCCAACTCTGAATCCACCTGCTCGATCATCCGCGGCGTGGCGTGGGAATCGTGCATGGCGAACAACAGCAAGACTCCGTCTGGCTGTCGCGAGCGGGCTGTCGCGTACAGCACATGGCGCAGCGGTTCGGGTGCATCGAGTGTGGCAACACTGTGGGCGTATGTTGTGTAGTCAGCCTCACGAGACAAAGAGACCGCCAACCCGAGACGCGGCGGAGACCACGTCTTCGTTGAGGCTGTACATTCGACATCGACATATATCTGTCCGGTTGGATAGATCGTATACACCCACCGCTGGAACGGCCTGGTTTTGACATCATCCATCTGGTCGTCGACGAAATACCAGTCGCAGGCGACCACCACGCGAACTTCGGACATTTCGATAATCCGCTGCGAGGCTTTCACCATGCGCCCCAACGACGAGAAATCACTTGCGGCTCGCGACTCCCCACCGCTATCATCATCGGCCACAACCACCGGGCTGGGACCAAAGACCGTCCCACGAACCAGATTGCCAAGCCGATACGGGTCCGAGGATAGATGATACCAGTCGACGATTTGACCGTGAGAAAATGTAAGCTCGAACCTACCAGCCGCTCCGACCTTCCAACGCCGCCCCACCTGCTGTACATACAACGAACCGTCGGCGGCCCGCGCGTCTCCGAGCATCTCCCGCTCGTAGGCCGTCAAGAGAATGTCGTCAATATACAGATCCGTCGGTTTGTCCGCGCCCGCCAGTGACAGGCGAATGTCACGAATGTCGTCCAGGGGAATGCGCTCTCCCAGCTCAGCGAGGTCAAGCCGCAAGACGTTCCATCCCGCTTCAAGAGCGATCGTTGATTCGACGGCCAGTCGATGCTTGATGGGGCCGGCTGAGATAAGGACATTGACACCAAGACCCGGTCGGGGAGATCGAACGCTCATCAGCAACAAGTCGTACCGCCGCCAGTCACGCTTCATGTACCAGTTAGACGCAACTTCGTTTCCGATCAGCACCGTGTCGTCCGCCACAGCGCTTGTGAATCGCACACACCGACCCCCGGTCGGGGCGCGCCCACCTTTGGAATCCAGCACGCATCGAGCTTCTTCAGACACGCCTATGAGCTGGAGAAGTTCCATGTGGACCGCATGTTCGAAGTCGGCGATCACCGCGAACCGCCCGCTCTGCAGCTCGGGATACGCTTGCATGAGTCGGTCGGACTGGGTGGCAAGATCGGGACTCTTCCGGTCATTCACCTGACACCCCCCGGCCAGCACCAGGAAGACCAGTGCGGAGGCAAACAGGGAGGGTTGCACACGTTTGTTGATAAGATCTAGGTTCATGATGGGAGCAGAGCCTAGCCGACCCTGTCTGCTTACGCAACGGGATGGAGCATTCTCGGTTCTTGCGTGGTGGTCGGCCTTCTGTACGCTTCAGCAGAGAGGCATTGCTTGTCCGCCACGCAAGCCCGGAGCTCGCTCCAGCCTCCCGATAAGCACCCAGACTCATCGCCGTAGCAGTTCCGGCAGGCCCTCTTGATATTCTATGGCACAAACAGCCCAAACGTGGCGGTCGGCGTCGAGGAACTGACGGACGACACCAACGATTGGACGCTACGGTTGGATGGAGCTTGCTCTAGGGACGAACTGATGACTTGGTGCCGTTTCCAGCAGGACATTGGCCACCACGCGTTTCTTATTGCGAGTTGGGTGGCCCTCCTCCTTGGAAAAGGGCCACCCAATCAACGGCCATCTATCAAACCAACCTTGGCGAAGCGCTGGTTCTACTTGCTGTTCTTGACCTCGAACTCGGCATCGATGACGTCTTCATCCTTGGACGTTGGATCACCTTCGCCGTCGGGCGGGGGAGGAGGAGTGGCCGCTTCGCCACCACCTGCCGCCGCCTGCTGCTGTTTGGCAGCTTCCTCGTAGATTATCTTGCCTATGGTCTGGGCGTCCTCCATCAACGTCTCCTGGGCCTTCTTGATGGCCTCGGCATCTTCGCCCTTGAGAACCTCGCGGAGATTGTTTATCGAGGACTCGACCTTGCCTCTTTCTTCGGCAGGAATCTTATCGCCATGTTCCTTGAGTTGCTGTTCGATCTGGTAGGCGGTGTTCTCAGCCTCGTTGCGGAGCTTCACGCCTTCCGCCTTCTTGAGATCCTCGGCAGCATGTTGCTCTGCCTCATTCTTCATGCGCTCGATGTCCTCATTGTCCAGACCGCTACCCCCCTCGATTCGGATTGATTGCTCCTTCGAGGTGGCTTTGTCCTTGGCGGAAACGCTAATGATCCCGTTGCGGTCGATGTCGAAAGCGACGTCGATCTGAGGAATACCACGTGGGGCGGCCGCAATACCCGTGAGGTTGAATCGGCCCAGTGTCCGGTTGTTCACGGCCATCGGACGGTTGCCCTGAAGCACGTGAATCGTCACCTCGGTCTGTCCGTCAGCCGCCGTCGAAAACGTCTCGGTCTTGGAAGTCGGTATTGTGGTGTTGGCTTCGATAAGTGGAGTCATAACCCCACCAAGCGTCTCGACGCCAAGAGTAAGCGGGGTAACGTCGAGAAGAACGATGTCCTCTTTGTCACCCGAGAGGATCGCGCCTTGGATGGCCGCACCGGCCGCCACCACTTCGTCGGGGTTGATGCCCTTGTTGGGGTCTCTGCCGAACAGCTCCTTACACAGTCGCTGGACGGCCGGGATGCGTGTCGACCCCCCTACCAGAACGACATCGTGGATGTCGGCTGCCGTCAGCTTGGCGCCCTCCAGCGTATCCATCACCGGCTTGCGACAGCGCTCGGTCAGGTGCTGGGTCAACTGCTCGAACTGAGTGCGGGTAATTGTCATCTGCAGGTGTTTCGGACCCGAGTCGGTGGCGGTGACGTATGGCAGGTTGATGGTCGTCTCCATTACAGTGGAAAGCTCGCACTTGGCCTTCTCCGCCGCCTCCTTGAGACGCTGCAAAGCCATCGGGTCCTCTCGAAGATCGACTCCCTCCTGCTTGCGAAAGGCCTCAGCCAGGTGGTTGATGAGCTCCTCATCGTAATCGTCGCCACCCAGATGGCCGTCGCCGCTGCTGCTTCTGACCTCGAAGGTACCAACCTCGGGATCGATTTCGAGGATCGACACGTCAAACGTCCCTCCGCCGAGGTCAAAGACGGCGATGGTCTGTTCCTTCTTCTTGTCAAGACCGTAAGCGAGGGCGGCGGCTGTCGGCTCGTTGATGATGCGCTCGACCGTCAAACCGGCGATCTCGCCGGCGTCCTTGGTGGCTTTTCGCTGGGAGTCGTTGAAGTAGGCCGGCACGGTTATGACAGCCCGGTCGACCTTCTCGCCCAGGTAGTCCTCTGCCGTCTTGCGAAGGTCCTGGAGGATCATGGCGCTAATCTCGGGCGGCGCATATTGTTTGCCACAGGCTTCGACCTTGACGAGTTCTGCAGAGCCGCCGACGACCTTGTAGGGTACGATCTTCTCTTCGCTCGTAACCTCGTTGTGCCGCCGGCCCATGAAGCGCTTTATCGAGAAAATGGTATTGGTCGGGTTCGTGACCTGCTGGTGGCGGGCCACCTGCCCCACGAGCCTCTCGCCCTTGTCAGTGATAGCGACCACCGAAGGAGTCAAACGGCTTCCGTGAGCGTTGGTCAACACCTTCGGCGTATCACCCTCCATTACAGCTACAACCGAATTTGTAGTGCCAAGATCGATTCCGATTGTCTTCGACATTTGTCGCCTCCAAGATTGGTTCTACATAGGCGCCTTGTTTGACGCATGAATTTCTTGCTGACCTACACTTAGCACGCGTCGTGCCTGAGGTCGACGTTTCACGCAATGTCGTAACCTCTTATGACCACATAGGTAATGATGGAGACTGTCATAAGAGGATTCCCTAACTGCCAACGTGACAGTCTCCACGACTGCGAGATTGGCACAATTATCCGGTCACCTGACTGCGTCGGGCTCATGGATTGGTGGCCAATGGCTTTCGCTCTGGGCAACAAGAAACGCCGACCAGCTCATCTCTCCCGCCCAGAAGAGGTGGAACGCCGATCCTGAAGGGGATGGGGAACCCACGTTGAAACCGGCAGTGGGAGGGCGATTCCGGAAGGTGCGGTTTTTATCATCTCCAGGGCGCGAGTGACGCGAAACCGGGTTTGTGAGGTAGATCGGCGGTCGTCGAAGGTAGGGAAATGCGGTTTCGCGGGAATGGTGGGTTCGGGCGTGGCGGGTAGTGGCCGATAAGCCTCAAGTGATGGCAAGTGAACCGTTCGAGACAGCCCAGGCCCAGGGAACGCCGACCGTACGTCAGCAGTCGGTGTTCATTGACAATCGAGTCGGACAACTTCTGCGGCTGACTCGTCTGTTTGATGATACCGACATCCGGATTCTGGCGCTATCGCAGCTTTTTGCCCACGATTGCGGGATTTGCAGGATGTTGCTGGACGATCCGGACACTGCCCAGGAGGTTCTTAGCGGCGCGGGATTTCAGATAAGCGAATCAGAGCTCATCGTCGTCAGCCTGCCTCACGGCAAGCGAGGTCTCCTGCATACCTGGGTCGCTCTGCTGCGAGGTGAGGTCAACGTTCATTACACCTATCCTCTGCTCATTCGCCCTCGCCGGTCGGCAGCCATCGCCGTCTGCACTGACAGTATCGATCAGGCGGCAGACGTTCTTCGCGAGAGCAAGTTTGAGCTGCTTGACCAACAGGATCTGTTGGAAGCCCGCTTTGAGTAGACGCCCCTCGCGGTCTGCGGCGGCACGAAGTTCAGTGCCGATGGAGCGCGCCAGGCGGTTGATGGCAATGCATCCTTGCCAGGTCTGTGACGATCCGTACGATTAGATGAGCTTGGTTCGCCCAAGGATTGGACTAACGGATGAGTTTTCCCGTAGTTGAGTGTCTGCGTATATACCCTGTCGCGGGAGTGTCGCGCCCGCTTTTTTCCGGGAATCTTGCTGATCTGTGGCGCCCATCGGCTGCCATCGTTTCAGCCGAGTTGCGTGGAGGCATAGTCGGATACGGGGAGGCCATCGTCTTTCCTGAGCTAACCGGAGAAACTCGGGATTCGATTCTGGCGAACTTGGGTGGCGATAGTCCTGATGGTAGCGAGTTGCTGTCGGCTGTTGACTCCTTCCATCCGGATTCGTTTCCTTCGGCGTTGGAATCGATTGAAGCGTTGCCGCGGCATGCGGATGATGGTTCATTGATGTGCGGCGCGCGGTGTTCGGTCGAGCTCGCTCTGCTCGATGCCACCATGCGTTTCTTTGATCGGGGGATGGATGAGGTAGTCACGTGGATGGGATTGCCGGGCTTTGGCAAGCCCGGATGTGTGAGGAACATACGATACAGCGGCGTGGTAGCTGCGGGCGGTGTGGACGCATCGATGTGGCAATTGCGACGGCTGCGTCGGCGCGGCGTGCGGGGCTTCAAGCTCAGGATCGCCGGGGCCGAGGCCGGTGAGTCGCTGGCAAGTGTCACGGACCATCTGAGACGGCTTCTGGCGAAAGGCAAAGTGGCGCTCCGCGTGGATGCGGGCGGAATGTTGACGGGAACTGAGGTCGTCGAGCGGCTGGGCGAACTGGCGGACGTGCCCTTTGGCGCTATCGAACAACCTGTCAAGCGGGGTGACATCGCAGGACTCCGCTTGGTACGGGAGCGGTTTGACGCTCCGCTGATCGCTGATGAGTCGATAGTGACTATAGAGGATGCGAGAGAGGAAATCGAACACGGAGGGTGGGATGGCGTAAGCGTGAAGATCGGCAAGTGTGGCGGGCTTCTTCCGGCACTGCGGATCGCCGCGTTGATTCGGCGATCGGGCCTTCGTGTGCAGCTTGGATGTGCATTGGGCGAGACAAGCATTCTGGCGGCTGCTGGCGTGCGTTTCCTCGAGGCGTGTCCGGGAGTTTCCTGGGCGGAAGGATGCCTGGGCTGGCTGCGAGAAGACGTTGTGACTAGACCGGTCCGATTCCGGTTTGGCGGCAAGACGCCTCGACTTGGCGGACCGGGTCTGGGTGTCGAGGTGGACGAGGCCAGTCTGGAACGTATCTGTAAAGATCCACCGATTGAACTGCGCTTCTGAGCGGGATTGGTGGTCCGTCGCACGAGAAACGACGAAGTACCGACATTCGACTGACGAATGTGCTCCCCATGGTTCTAGACGCAGGCGACACGAATCTGCGGGCCTATTAATTGGCGGATTGTCGAAATCAAAGCAGGCGTTTTCAAACTGCAATAGTGAGTACCATCCGATGTTCAACGACGCTTTCCGTGTGAGGCTGACGTTTGGCGTGTTGATCGTTCTGTGGGCACCGATGATTCTGTGCGCACGGGCCGTCGCGCAGAATTCTCCAAGACCCGACTCGGGCAGTGCTGCGGTCGGCAGGACGCCACAGGCTGACCAAGTGGTCGTGGATGTCGAGATTCCTTCCGATGCCTCGGAGCAGTTCCTCATCCAGGAAATCGTTCGTCTGTCGGCATCCGGGAAGCAGGCGGCTGACATGATGAAGGCGGTCACCTACATCGATGAACTGCTGCGAAGGTATCCAAGGACGGAGTTTAAGGACCAGGCGCTGACCACGAAGCTGGGTGTGCTGGCCAAGCTGGCTCGTGTCAACCCGGAATACTTGCACGTGCTCTTGCAGCTTACCGAGCAGATTTCAAGGAGCGACGTCGGAGAGGAGCTGGCTTGCGAGAGTGCCTTCTACGCCATCCAGGCGTTTGTGCTTGGTGCCCGTAGCGAGGGAATGCCCGAGGATCGGCGCCTGATGGGGACGTTCGAGCGATACGAGGCTTTCCTCGAAGATTGTCGCGAATCCAAGCATGCAGCCGTCATCCAAGCGAGCTTGATTCGCACAGCCCTTGCGATGAAACGCATCGAGCGTGCCGAGCGTGAACTGGCCGTGATGAAAAAGCGCTTTCCTGATCATCAAGCTACACGGCGGGCAAGCGGTGAGGTATATCGCGCGACAGGTGTCGGCAAGCCATTCGAGTTTTCCTACGCCATCACCGACGGGACAACCGTACGCTCCCAAGACTATGTCGGAAGAGTATTGGTCGTGCATTTCTGGGCTTTCTGGCACAAGGCGTCACTGCAACAACTCAGCGAAATTGCGCGACTCAACGCTTTGTATGCAAACCGGGGGCTGGCGCTGATCTCGGTTACACTGGATACGGAGTGCGGCTGGGCGGCGGGTGCCGGAAAGAAGTCCAAGATGACCTGGCCCATCTGCTGCGAGGGCAAGGGGTTTGAAGGTGAGGTCGCGGTTTCTCACGGTGTGACGGCGCTACCCAGCTTCTTCGTAATCGACCGCAAGGGTATCTTGCAAAGCACTGATCCGGGTGACAAGCTCGAGTCACTGGTGCGGCAGTTGTTGGGTGAGTAGCTATCAGCTATCGACGGTCGGTGGTGTGCCGTAGGCGTTTGGGGTGTTGGAACGTCGGCGTGTGGAGGATGACCGTGTTTCTGGCGGCGTTTGCTTTTCTTTGCGTGGCTATGGGGGACGTCGTCGCAGAACCTCTCCCCAAGGAACTGGATGACACAGAGGTAACGCGGGCGCTGCGAGAGCTTGTCGGCGAAGAGTTCCGCATCCTGCGCACGGATCACTTCACGATCGCGTATGACACGCCGTATCCGGTTCTGCGGGCGCTCATTGGCCGACTGGAAGGCACCTACGACACGGTCGGGCGGTTCTGCGAAGGCGATTCACTTTCTCCCGAACCACTGAAGGAACGCCTGGGAGTGGTTCTGTTCAGCCAACACGCGGACTTCGCAAGGAAGTGCCAGGACGTTGGCATGGACCCGGCGAACGTCTCGGGCTTTTTCGATCACGGCAAGAACATCGCGCTGTTCGGGAATGTCCTCGATCGCCCAGAGATGAGAGCGATCACGCAGAGGATCGACGATCTCACGGCGGAACTTGACGGGCTTAGAAGGAAGAGCTCCGGGCGGGCGACAGATTTGCGGCATCGCGAGAAGCTGCGGCGAGAACTGAGGGTGCTAAGGGCCCGGCGTGACTTGACGGTGGAAACCTACAACCGCCTGATCATCCGCCACGAAGCCACCCACCAGATTCTATTTAATTCGGGAGTGCATGTTCGCGGTGCACGAAACCCGGACTGGCTTGTCGAGGGGCTCGCTTGTCAGTTCGAAGTCCGTCAAAGCTGGTCTTCCATGGGACTGAGGTACGTGAACCACCGAAGGCTGTCGGACTTCCGAGAGGCCCTAGGAGTTGGCGGCGGAGATTCGTCGATCGCCGAACGGCGGTATCGCCAGGCTGTGGCAGCGGGCAAGGTTCTCTCGCTCGTTGATCTGATCGGAGACGCTAACGCGCTGCAAGATGGCAGTTCGAATACGGCCTATCACTATGCCCAAACATGGTCATTGGTGTACTATTTGCACCGCAAGCACCGTGGCTCGCTGGCGGCGTATATCCGTAAAGTCTCCGATCGACGGCCTGGGCGAAGCGTCAGCCGGGACCGTGAAATCGGCGATTTCGAGTCCACAATAGGCCCTATCGACGACAAGCTGAAGAGCGATTGGCTCGGGTTCATCCTCTCGCTCAAGGTTGATCAGAAGAAGGCGGGCGGGTGATCTGGCCCGATATGGTGCTGGCCGCTATTATGCCGCCAGGAATCCGAATTGGCGCGGAATATAGCATATGAACGTGATCGTAGCTGGAGCCGGCGAAGTAGGTGGTCATGCCGCCGAGGTCTTGTCAGCAGCCGGCCACAATGTCACGGTAATCGATCTTTCCACGGAACGTCTCTCTGCACTAAGCGACAAGCTCGATCTGCGGACGTTGAAGGGGAACTGCACGCACTTCGACGTTCTGAGTGAAGCAGGCGTTGCTCGCTGTGACGCGCTGGTGGCGGCGACGCAAATCGACGAATTGAACCTCCTCTGTGCCTCGCTGGCCAAGGCGGCCGGGGCGACGAAGACGATCGTGCGGGTGCACCATGCGGGGCACTTCAAGCTCAGGCATACGAGATACGCGGCCGACTTGGGCATCGACGAACTCATCTGCCCGGAACATCTGACAGCCCTTGCCATTGCGCGAATGCTGCGGAACCCTGGAGCGATCGCCATCGAGGAGTTCGGCGCCGGCCAAGTGGTGATCGAGCGTGTTCCGGTGGGCAAGGGCGCCCAAGCTGTCGGAAAGCGTCTCCCGGAGATAGGACTACCGGGCAACGTTCGTGTCGCCACGGTAAGTCGCGGGTCTGGAACACTCATCGCCGATGCTCAGACGGTCATCGGCGAGGGCGATCTTGTGATGCTGTTCGGCGAGTCCAAGCGGTTCGACGCCGCGCGCAAGCTGTTTCACAAGGGAAAGGCCAAGCACCAGCACATCGTGATAATGGGTGAGGCGGGTGTGGCGGTCTGGCTTTGTCGAGTCTTGAAGAGTCGCATCTTCTCTGTTCGTCTCTTTGTGGATGGAAGAGAGCGTGCTGAAGAACTCTCTACGCGGCTTGATCGGGTCACGGTTCTCGACGCCGACCCGACCGACGAGGAGACATTCGCCGACGAGCACATCAAGACGGCTGACGCATTCGTAGCAGCCATGGAGGATGATGAGAGTAACATTCTGGCGTGTGCCCAAGCTCGGACTCTGGGCGCGGACAGGTCGGTGGCTGTTCTCCAACGCGCGAAGTATCTTCATCTGTTGCCCCATGTGGGGATCGCCCACGCGTTCAGCCCGCGTCATGTCGCGGTACGTGCAATGATGAACCTCATACAGGATGATCCGATTCGTTCGTTGGCGACGTCGGCAGATAAGATCGTCGAAGTGTTCGAAGTCACACCGACGCTGGGCGCCGAGGCATTGGGTCCCAAGCTGCGCGACATCAAGCTCCCGGTTCGCACGATGATAGCAGCTATCAAGCGTGAGAATGACGTTCGGGTTCCCGGCGCCGACGACACGGTTGTGCACGGCGACACGGTCCTGGTTATCGGCCCGCCGGGCATCGAAAACGGGCTTCGCAAGTTGTTTGTCTCCAAGTAAGCATGAATCTCCTGGTCACCAGTCGCCTTCTCGGTTTGCTGCTGCTCGTTTTGAGCTTGATGATTCTGCTCATTGCGGGTTTCTCGGCTATTCAGCTTCTGGCGGGCGGTCCGTCCGCAAACCTGGAGCGTGAGGCGTTTCCGGCTCTTCTGTGGGCGGCAGCCGGCGGAGGGACGCTCGGTCTTATTCTGTTGATGGTCGGCAGGCTCGGTGCCGGACGTTTCGGGCAGCGCGAGGCGTTGCTGCTGGTGGCGACAGGCTGGATTGTCGGCGCCGGTCTTTGCGGCACGCCGTTTCGCGTATGGGCGACGCTTCGCTGCGACGCCGACATCGCCGTGCACGATTTCGACAGCTCTGTCAACTGTTACTTCGAGGCGATGAGCGGGCTGACGACTACCGGCGCGACGATCCTGCAATCGATCGGGACCGTACCGCGTAGCCTGTTGCTCTGGCGCGCGACGACTCATTGGCTTGGCGGATTGGGTATTGTCGTTTTGTTTGTGGCTGTATTGCCGCTATTGGGAATCGGAGGACGGCGTCTATATCGAATAGAGTCGCCCGGCCCCAGCCCCGAGGGCGTAACTCCGAGGATTCAGGACGCCGCTCGGGTCCTGTGGATGATATACCTGGGTTTGACAGTTGCTGAGATTCTATCGCTCAAGCTGTGCGGGATGACGTGGTTCGACTCGATCTGCCACACGTTTGCGACGCTGGCGACCGGCGGTTTCAGCACTCTCGACAGCAGCATCGCCGGGTTCCAGTCGTCAGTGATTCACGTGGTCATCATCGTCTTCATGATTCTGGCCGGTGTGAACTTCAGCTTGTACCACGCTTTGTGGCGACGCCGGTGGCGGATGGTCTTGAGAAACGCCGAGTTGCGTGTGTACCTGGGAATCATGGTCCTCGCAACGGTCATCATCACGGCCAGCTTGCTGCACTCTACCCCAGACGCCGGCGCGCTTGAAGGCGAGCCGTCTTCAACGGCTATTGTTCTTCGAGACGCTGCGTTTCAGGCGGTCTCAGTCCAGACGACCACCGGATTTTGCACAGCCGACTTCGATCAGTGGGGTGCGGTTGCCAGGATAACTCTCATCTTGGTGATGTTCATTGGGGCATCCGCCGGTTCGACTGGAGGCGGGATAAAGGTCATCAGGATCATTGTGGCTGCCAAGGTAATGCTGGCTGAGGTGGAACGCGCGTTCAGACCCAAGGTCGTTCGTAGCATAAAGGTCGGCGGCGAGCCCATCGACCCTGATATGAAGGTGGGGTGCCTCGCTTATATTCTGGGGATCGTCGTGCTTTTCGCCTTGGGCGTCGGACTGCTGTTGATGATCGAAGGACCGAACGGGATCGACCTGACAACGGCGATGAGTGCGTCAGCCGCCACCATAAACAACATCGGACCGGGTCTCAATGCGGTTGGTGCGACGCAGAACTATGCGTGGTTTACGTCAGAAGCCAAGGTAGTGCTCAGCGGATTGATGCTGCTAGGGCGTCTGGAGATATTTGCCGTTATCGTGCTGTTCTCTCCGCGTTTCTGGCAGCACGATTAGAGCAAGCTCTATCCGATCGCAGCGTTCAATCGTTTGGTGTTGTCCGTGAGTTTCTCGATTCTGACCGCTATGATTGGTCTGGTTATGCTATGGCCGCTGCAGTGATGAATGTCGTTGGACGCCGCAAGGCCATCGCAGACGAGAGTCCTGCCCCACCAAATCGCTCAGGGGCGACGGCGATTCATACGGCCGCCCCCCCTTGCCAACAGCAGAGCGTTGAGAGCGTATATCCCAGAAGATCTGCTATTTATGCAGGGCTTCGCCTGCGAGACGGTTACCGTTGGCACCGAGCCATTTGAGCTTGCGGCAGACCATTTGCAGCACGCGAAAACCGTCCCATCTGCCCACGGTCCCGGTTCGTGTAATCGGTGGGACGCATTCCGCAATGAGAGCTTCAGCCATAAGATGGGGCACGCAAGCGAACTCCTCGGTCAGGAGGGAACCAACCGTCTGGTATCCGATCAGAAAGGACCGGAAACACGCTTCATCGAGATAGTCAGGCCAGAGCGTGGGGTCGCCGCCGCCGACGATGGAAAACTGGAGAGCACCGTTAGCGACGTCGATCACCCTGCGGGAGAGCCTGACAGAGTCATAATCCATGACAGCCTGGACGCGTCCGCCTCGAAAGAGCAGGTTGCCCGGGTGCCAATCGGAGTGGATCACCTGCCCGGGTAAGGCGGCAATTCCCTCCTTGCTTGCGCCATCGGCGGCGTTATCGTATTGGGACAATAAGAACTTCGCTATCGAAGCGAGTTCAACCTCGTGACCGGCAAGGCTGTCGTGCGAGTTTAATCGCGATCGGATAGCACAGAGCCCGGCGCGAACACCCGATGCGTCGTGGTAGTCGCCGGATGGCCCCATCCAGTCCGACGCGAGATTGGTCGTCACTTCATGGAATTTCCCCAGAACAGCCCCCGCGTCTCTTGCTTCGTCGGGCGACCGGCTGAAGCTCTGTCCGGTCGCAAACTCATAGAGCTCGTAGATGCTGTCCCTGATCTGCAAGAAAGTCTGACCACCTGACATCGTGGAGATCGGTCTGGGAGCCGGGAATCCGGCGGCGACAAGGGCCCGCAGAATGCGATGCTTGGCCCGCAAGCGATCGAGCTCGGTGCGCCCCGGGGCCAGTCGCTTGAACAGGAACTTGCCACGTTCACAGACGACGCCGACCTTTGGGCTCTGTCGCGACCCCTTTGACAGTACGGTTATCGACTCGATAGCGCCCAGGTCGTAGCGGCTAAGCGCGACCGCAAGCTCATCTGTCAAGAAAGTGGCAGGCTCCTGTGACTGCAACAGCGTCCCCCTACAACGGACTGCCCGATGGACATGCGGGCTTATGAGCGTAGGATGATACTGTGCCGTGGCGGCACGCGTCAACCGCCGCTGGATGTTCCTTGCAGCGGGCAGATCGACGACACTGTCGCGCATGGGGATGGGTGGTCCATTGCTTGAACGGTGGGGCACCGGACGCGCGGGCCAACAACACCGCAGCCCGGGTCGTACACCACAGATGGCCATCGGGCTTATGTGGACTTGCAGATGAGGTGATAGACATTATGAATCGCAACGCGGCTTGGGATCTGCTAAACGAGTACACGAAGACGCCAGCCCTTGTCAGACACGGTCAGTGTGTCGAAGCTAGCATGCGCTACTATGCCCGCAAGCTAGGCGCAGACGAGGAGCAGTGGGGCGTGGCGGGCTTGTTGCATGATTTCGATTATGAACGCTGGCCTGACGTTCCGGCGCACACCCTGGAAGGCGCAAAGATCCTGCGTGAACGGGGATGTGACGAGGAGATCGTCGGCGCGATGCTCTCCCACGTGCCCTGGAACCTCGAAGGGTATCCGCGCGATCGGCCGATACGCAAGATGCTCTTCGCCTGCGACGAACTCAGCGGCTTTGTTTACGCGGTGGCGTTGGTTCGCCCGGAACGGATCGGCGGTATGAAAGCCAAGAGCGTTATCAAGAAGCTAAAGCAGAAGGCCTTTGCAGCCGCCGTCTCGCGAGAGGACATCTACGCCGGGGCGGAACTCATCGAGATTCCCCTGCCCGAGCACGTCGGCAACTGCATAGAAGCCCTGCGCGAGGTGGCAGCCGAACTGGAGATTCTACCGCCGGAGCAGGAAGCGTCCTGACCCGACGGTATGGGCAGTTTTCGCTATGAATCCAGATCGTGGGTGTCGATGTTGAGTGGGGAATGATGGTGCTGTTCGGGCGTTGGCTCGCGCAGGATTCTGTACATACAGAAGACCACCAGCGCCAACACGAGCCCGATGCTCAGTGTCATAATCACACCACCGGCGATCGTGAGCGTGACCGTTTCGTCGGCAACCTGGGCTATGATAGGAAACGCGCTGAACATCATGTTGACCCCCATTCTTCGCCGTCGGCCTCGACCTGTCGAATCACGCGACCTATGCGATTGCGACAAGCTATGTCACTCAACGCGACCAGCAGAATGAAGAACACCACAATCCCGATGAAGACCATCCTGGCGACGTTGGCATCTGCCGGACCTTCCGCTTTCGCCGCCTCCGCCTTATCGCGAGAGGCTTGCAGCCATTCGGGCAGCGAATCCGCGTCTATTGCCTGATCGTCCGCCCCAAGAATCTCAACAGTCCTAGCCGCAAGCTCGTCGTCGGGAAGATCATCATTCTCGAAGTGTTCAGCCACGGCGCCCACGTATACCGCTCGCTCATAACTGAGCGACCGCTTGGCGGGGCTCATTCCGTCGAGCTTTCCGCCGAGGTTGGTAGCTGTCCAAGCCACGAGAATAACGACCAGGAAGGTCGGAGTGACATAGCGGATCATGAATGCCAGCCAGTCGGGGACCCTGAAATCGGCGCCGCGGTTCATCTCTTGGACGCCGCGCTCTGCTCCAATTACCCACCCGAATATGATCACCGTGCCGGTCGCGGCGACAATCATGCAGAAGTTGCACCAGAAGTCGGTGTAGTCCAGGGCGAGATACCCCTTCGTATAGTACATGACCGGAAGAGCCCCGATCGCCGTCACGACGCCCAGGATGGCTACACTAGCCCGGCGACGCAGTCCGAAGCCGTCTTCTAGGAACGCGATCGCCGGCTGGAGCATGCTCAGCGAGCTCGTGACCGCGGCAATGAACAGGAGCCCGAACCAAAGCGCTCCGAAGAAATTGCCGCCGGGCATGAAGTTCATGATCGCGGGGATGGTGATGAACCCCAGACCGAACGTGCCACCCTGGGCGTTCTCTGCCCCGAGGAACAGAAAGGCCGTTGGCACAACAATCAAACCGCCCAGGATCACCTCGCAGAACTCGTTTGTGCTCGAGGCACTTAGCCCGGTAAGGATCACGTCGTCGTCAGTGCGAAGGTAGCTCGAATAGCACAAGATCAAACCGAACCCGACGCTGAGGCTGAAGAATATCTGGCCCGACGCAGCCAGCCACACCTGCGGGTCGGCCAGTTTGTCCCATTGCGGGTTCCACATGAACCCGAGTCCGGTGGATATTCTCGGCAAGGTGAGCACACGAACCAGAATGATCAGGGCACAGATGATCAGGGCGGGCATCGCGTATTTGCAGAACTTCTCGATGCCCCGCGTAACGCCCTGGTAAATAATGATGAAATTGATGACGAAGCATGCCAGGACAAGCCAGACCATCCGGCTGCCGCCGAAAACGGCTCCGTGCTCGCTCAGACCGCAGGCGGTGTTGTGGTAGCTCTGGGTGGCGCCGACGACCGCCTGAACCTCGCCGGCGCGGTCGGTGACGTCGGCCTTCGCCTGGCCGAACAGCTCGGCGAACCCTCCTGAGGCAAATTCGAAGAAGTAGTCCAGACACCAGGCCTCCAGCAGGACATAGTACATATAGATGATGACCGGAATGAGCAGAGCCATCGCTCCCATGCCCTTGGCTGGCGATTTGCGCCACAGGGCGTACATGATTCCAGGTGCGCTGTTCTGTCCGTATCGACCACCGAGGCGGCCCATCGTCCACTCGCACCACGCGATGGGAACCCCCACCACCAGGAAGCTGACGATGTACGGAATCATGAAGGCCCCGCCGCCGTTGTTGACGGCTTGACCGGGAAAACGCAGGAAGTTGCCCAGCCCGACCGCCGAACCCGCCACGGCGAGGACGACGCCCAGCTTCGAGCCCCAGTTTTCCTTTTTTTGTAAGTCCAGCTCTGTCATCGATGTCTGCTCGAATGGTCAGTCAAGCGATCTGAGACGATGCATGATCGCATCCACTGACCGCACGGGATGCGGATCGCCGTCACCACTACCAGCCAGCCAAACCGGTATACTAGCCGACAAACGCCGCCGTCGGCAACGGTTGTTTACAGGTGCTTCCCAGAATAGATGGTGAATCGGCGGTTGGTGGGAGATGGCGTGTGGGTGCCACGGGCAAGCTGCCGTTTGCCCGGTTGAATGCTCCTGTCTTCCACAGGCAAACAAGCCTGCCCATGCCACCCCAAACGGAATGCACCCGTTGCTTACGGACCTTGTGGCGGCTATCTTCTCGGCATGATGCTAGCCTTCAGTCTATCCAATCTGGATGAGATCACCGACACCATGCAGTCCTGGGTCTGGTCGATCCCATTGTTCCTTCTGTTGCTGGGTTGCGGTCTGCTCTTCTCGGTGATCAGCAAGTTCATCCAGTGGCGGGTGCTTGCCCACGGTTATTCCTGCATCCGCGGACATTACGACAAACCCGACGATACCGGGCACATCAACCACTTCCAGGCGCTGTGTGCCGCTCTGTCAGCCACGATAGGGCTGGGGAACATCGCCGGCGTTGCCCTGGCGGTTTCGCTTGGCGGACCGGGCGCGATCTTCTGGATGTGGATCGTCGGTTTGTTCGGGATGGCTTTGAAGTTCATGGAGTGCTCGCTGGCCGTCATGTACCGCGACGTTCGTGACGTCCCCGACCCTAGCGCCCCGGCTCTTGTCGAAGCCGATGCCGAAGACGGTCTTCTCGATTACCCCGGACAGGTAACACAGGGGAGCACTTCCGAGCCGCAGGCGCGTGGCGAGGTTCGCGGCGGCCCTATGTGGTACATACAGAAGGCGCTGGTCGAACCCCTGAGGGCCCGCGGTAATGCCCTGTGGGTGGTGTTCAAGGTCTTGGCGGTGCTCTTTGCCCTGGCGACCATCCTCAACTCATTCGGCGGCGGGAACATGTTCCAGGGGTGGAATGTCTCGGATCAGTTGAAATCGAACTTCAACATTCCCGTTTTGCCGTCGGCTGTGGTCATGTCGATTCTGGTTGGTCTGGTCATCATCGGTGGCATAAAGCGGATCGGGCAGGTGGCATCGAAGCTGGTGCCCTTTATGTGCGTTATCTACGTGCTTGGCTCGCTCGTAGTGATACTCGCCCACGTCTCGGAGGTGCCGTATTACATCGCCTTGATCGTCAAGTCAGCGTTCACACCGACGGCGGGTGGCGGAGCGTTTACCGGCGTAACTGTGTGGATCGCCTTTCAGCACGGTCTTCGGCGCGCCTGCTTCTCGAACGAAGCCGGTGAGGGTTCGGCGGCGATGGCTCATGCAGCCGCCAAGACTGATGAGCCCATTCGTGAAGGAATCGTGGCGGGTATCGGCCCGTTCGTCGACACCATCATCATCTGCACCATGAGTGCCTTGGTCCTTCTGATCAGCGGTGCCTGGAATCGACCGGCTGTGGGCACAGTTGCGACCATCGGTCCTGACAGTGTTGTCGTTGCGTGTGCGAGCGAGCTGCCTGACAAGATGGAGCCGCTTTATCTCGATCGGATCGTGGAGGGCAACGAACTCGCCATCCATGTGCTGCGAGCACAGGATAAGAAGCTTGAAACGGTGGCTGCGCCGATAAGCGCCGTCGAGCGAGGTCCGGGCGAGGGCTGGGCCGGTCTCAAGTCCATCACGCTCGACCTGAGCGATTCCGACATCACGCCCGAGGACCGAGAGAAGTTCGGGAGTATTGCGCTTGACCAACCGGTGCATCTGAACATCACCGGGTCCTCCATGACCAGCTTCGCTTTCGATACGAGCTTCAAGGGTTTTGGCAAGTACATGGTCACGCTGGGAGTGTGTCTGTTCGCGTTTTCCACGATGATATCGTGGAGCTATTACGGCGAAAAGGGGACAGAGTATCTGCTGGGCCCGCAGGCCATTCTGCCCTACAAGATGGTGTTCGTGATCTTCGTTTTCCTCGGGATGGTGCTCGAGAAGTTCCAATACGTATACAACTTCTCCGATGCCACGACGGGCCTTATGGTTTTGTGCAATCTGCCGGCTGTACTGGTCCTCTCGCCGGCGGTTCTGCGTGCGGCGAAGGACTACTTCCACAGGCTGGACACCGGCGTCATGCCTCGGCTCAAATAGGGTTTGATTCAAAGCTCGCTGGCCTCGGCCGCCTCCAGCCCGTGGGCAGGATGCATCCGATTTAGGGTGATACGAGCACACTTGTTTGCCCGTGATGGACACAGGGTATTTGACCGGCCAGTCTCCGGCGACTATCCTGATACGGCTGGATGGGTGGTCTTCGGTGTGCGCCAGGGGTGTTCCCCCGCGGACAAAGCACCCGTCCCCCATCCTTCGCGCAGCGAAGGATGGGGGACGGGTGGTCCCGCGAAGCAATACCGTTCGATCAGCCCGTCCCCCGCGGCTGAAGCCATGGGGCACCTGTTCCCTCACGGTTAAAGCCGTTGGCCAGCCATCGGAATGTGATGTGTCGGCTACTGGAGTGCAGAGACGAAGATCGTCTGGCAAGGAGTTCACAGCGATGACAGCTTGGCAACCTAAACTTCTCATGCTTATTTCGTGCTGGGTTGTGGTTTCGGTCAGCGGATGCGAGAAGTCTGACGAGATGCCCGTTTCTCACAACCGTGACCTGGGCAGCGGCGATACGATCCTTCTCCCACCGCCGACACCCATGCTCAACGCCAGGATTGCCGACGGGTCGGCTGATCTCCCCATGTTTCGTGTCCCCGGGGAGGAGCCTCCGGTCGAAGACGACATCCTGATGATGCTCGAAGAGTACAACGATGTGATCGACGGAGGAGTTTACGAGGATATTCCGGACTACTACGTTGAGTCACAGCAGCAGGGCATCAAGACGCTCTTCGAGCACGTGTTCATAATGGAGGAGATGATCCGCCTTATTGTCGGGGCCATCGAAGAAGAGGCTCCGGACAAAGTCGAGGTTGTCGAGGACCTCCTGTACACGGCGGCTGGGCTGGACACGCTTATTATAGAAGTCGAGGACATCATCGCCTCAAGTGAGACCGAGGCGTCCGCAAAGTTGGTCACCGCCCAGAGCGCATCGGCTGCCGCCGGAATGCCGAATAAGCTCCTGTTCAAGCTCGTCGACGACGAATGGGCTATGGAGATGCCCGGACTGAGCATTCGGCTGATGCTGCTTCCGGCTCTTGAGACCGTGGCGATGGCCAACTTCGGCTCCCTGCTCGGGAAACTTCTAGCGGGCACAATGTCGGTCGACCAACTGATCGCAGCCCTTCAGGCAGGCCCCCAGACGGGTGGAGGATCGGCGGAAATTCCGACAACAAACGAGGAGGCCCCTGCCGAGGGAACCGCCGAGGAACCGCCCGAACAGGATGAAGAACCGGCGAGTGACGAAGGCGCTGATGAAGAAACTGACGAAGAGCCGGCAGAAGAAGCCCAACCCCGTCGTCCAGCCGGCACGCCCGGTTAATACACCAGCCCGGTGGGCGCCCCATTCTTCGCGCAGCGAAGGGTGGGGGACGGAGGACCCTGCTACGCAGTTCTGTTTGATAAGTCCTTCCCCCACCCTTTTCTGGTGGAAAGGATGGGGCACCCGGCACCCGTCGGTGTCTCGGCAGGTGGCCGCTTCCTGACGGGCGCGGTTCGGATGAGTCGCAAGAACAAGCATGACGGTGGACTTGGTCACCCGTCACTCGTTTCAGGTTCTCTCGATGGCCGACAACCCGCTGATTGCCCATAGTCTTGCAGAAGCGTACCTGTATCTGATGGCAACGCGTTGCCTCTCCTGTGAGCAGGGCCCTTTGCGAACGGTCAATTCAAGGCGCGCCGAAGGGGAGGATGATCTTCATGTCGTCATGACGGTCGCTTGTGGTCGCTGCGGGGAGGTATCGGAGCTTATCTTCGCTCTTCCACACGGCACATGCACGGATGACGACGGGGCAGCCTCCGCAATCAACCCGACGGATGAGCCTTCGCAGATCATCGACGTTGCCCAGTGGATAACGCTGTTCCGTGCGATCGTCGAATCAGCCGACAGGGAGACAGACAAACAGGAAGCCCGGCGCCTGGGCATTGAAGCCGCCCAGTGTATCGAAGAAGCCATCAAGTTCTACGACGATCAGGACAACGACCTGCCGCCCCCCGAAGCGTTCTTCCACGAGCTTTCGAGAGATCGCTTTCGCGCCAATCCCGAGCAATTCTCCCGCCGTCGGTTAATTGGCCTTCGGGGCAAACTGCCGACGATCTCGCTGATGCAATCTCGAACCCGTCAAGCGATGCGGGAAAAGAAGAGACCCTGGTGGAGGTTTGGATTGTGATTGGATTCGGTACAATGCGGATTCGCATCACCGGATGCGTCAATGTCGTTGCCGTTTCGCTCGCTGTTGTACTCTGTCCGTGCGCGGCGTCGGGCGGCTTACCCGACGGTGGGCGCATCGAGACGGCTGATCTATGCTTCGCCGCCCAGCAATTGCATGCCAGAGTAACCCACCTGGGCGGTGGCGAAGACACGGTTGACTCGCTTTTTCTCGGCTGGTTTGACAGACCATACGCTCGTGCGACGCTCGCCGTAGCGGTCAAGACCACAGCCGTCATGCGGCGGGAGGCCCGGCTTCGAGAGCTGGGCAACGGAGCTATCTGCGACGACATTCTACGTTCGCTGCTGGGGTGGACCCAGAGTGCTCTAACGCGGGTGGTGGTTCCGGAGCGTCACGCCGGCTTCCGGCCCCATCGCATTGAGATTGACCGGGATAATCTGCTTGCAGGCACACGGAACCCTCCGCTGCTGGCGTTCCTCGATCGGGCAACGACGACTCGTCTCGACCCGACCTTTGGAGACCTCGACATGCTTGCGGCCCTGGGAATGCGCGTCTATGCCCGGGAATCGCGCTTCGCCGGCAACGCGGCGGAACAGACGCGTATTGTCCGCCGGGCATCCGACCTGGGGCTGGCGGTCGTTTTTGTTGAGACATCAGCCGAGCTTCCACCCAAAGCTTCTTCCTTGTCGGGTCCGGTTGTTGTGCATCCTCTCACGCTGCGAGAGCTTGTCGACAAGCCTGCCGAGTTACGACGTGACACGTCGTCTGACTTGCGAACAGTGGAAGCGACAGTGAGTCCGCAAAACGGTGAGACGTGGGTATCGTCACTGGCGCGCCGTGCCATTGCTCGTGGGTGCAGCCTGTCGGGCCGATTCGCCGTTTGCGACTGGAGCGAGCCATGGGAGTATCAGTCGATGGCCAACCGGCTGCAAGCCACATCAAGTTGGATGTGGATCGACGCTGTCGAGGGTCTATCATTGGGCATTGTGAGCGGTTGGCGCGACCTGCGTGACGGATCGGTTCCGGTTTGTCCGAGCGTCTTTCTCGATCCCAAAACGGCTGAAGCGATCGCTCACACGTCACTTGACATGCTAAGAACGTGGGACTCGCTGGCTGGTTTCACTGTGCATTGTCCGGTAGTTCTGCTTGTTGACAACGAGGCGATCGACCCGAAGAACGACAATCGGTGGGCGTTTTGGGCCAGGCGGTTCTTTGAAGGGCTTTGCGACCGACAGATCGCTTTCGATATCATCCCATACCAGGGGGCTGAAGCGAGGCTCGACGGCGGACAGTACAAAGTCGTCTTCCGCATGACGCGGGAACACGCGTCCGATGTTCAGGATGCGGTCCGCAGGGTCGAGGACTCGCTCCTCAATCACAGCACTGGGGTGTCGCGGGTAACTGTCCACGAACCTGATGGCCGCCTGGCGGGCGACGTGTGGATCAGGTCCGGAAAAACGCTTACCGGCGCCACATGCGTCGCGGTTGCAAACCTCTCGGGAAACCGCCGCATATTGGGGCTTCGGGGATTGTTCGAGACGACTGGCGTTCAAGACGTCGTCTCCGGTGAGGGTATGGGCAGACCGGCGAGACCCTTCGCGATGGACGCCTGGCAGGTTCGAGTTCTCATTCCCGTCGATTGACATCTGCGTCCGACATACGAGAGTAGCTGGCTACGGTTTGTCTACCAGTGCCGTTCGAGGCTGCTACCATTCCATCGAGTCCGCGCCAGCATAGACGCGGTTTTTCGAGCGCCGGCGGGTATTCGTGTTCGGTTTTGCGCGCCCATGAAGAGGAGCTCGGTTGCGGTTGCGGGGCGTTGTATGATGCATATACTCAAACATAACCGGACACGGGACGGGATGTGAAATTGGGCAGTCCGGAAGACATTAACCCAAGTCGTTCAGGTTTGGTTATCACGATATGGCGGGCAAAGACCATTACAAGACTCTGGGAGTAGATCGCAGCGCTTCGGCGGACGAAATCAAGCGGGCCTATCGCAGGCTCTCCAAGCAGCACCACCCGGACCGCAATCCGGACGACCCGTCGGCTGAGGATCGGTTCAAGGAAGTTCAACATGCCTACAGCGTCCTGAAGGACACGGACAAGCGGGCTCAGTACGATCGGTTTGGGGATGTGGCAGTGGGCGACTTCCACACCGATCCGCGAGGTCAGCAGGCCTACCAATGGGGCGGCGGGTCGTCTGTCAATGTGGAGGATCTGGAGGAGCTCTTCTCGGCATTCGGTGGTGGCGGTGCTCGGCGTCCAAGCGTTTTCGATCAGTTCTTTCGACGTGGCAAAGGTCAGCCAACTCCACCACGACCACAACGGGGACCGGACGAGGACAAGACTCTCTCGCTGACGTTCATGCAGGCGGTCGAGGGGACAACGCTGGAGGTTCACCTGCGTTCTGGACAAAACGGCAGCTCAACCGAGAAGCTCGAGGTCAAGATTCCTGCCGGCGTCGAGCATGGGCAACGAATCCGCCTCAAAGGGCGTGGACACGTCGGAGCGGGCGGCGGACCGAGGGGCGACCTGTTTCTCGTCTGCTCGGTCGCCAAGCACCCGTTCTTTGTCCGCCAGGGAACGGACATTCACCTCGAAGTTCCTGTTACGATCAGCGAGGCTGCACTCGGCGCCAAAATCGAGATTCCGTCCATCGCCGGACCAACCACGGTCACCATCCCTCCGGGCACACCGGGCGGAACCAAGCTCCGGCTCAAGAACCGGGGTATGACAACTGCCGGCAAGGGCAAGCAAGGCCACCAGTATATCGTGATCAGGATCGTCCCGCCGCCCAAGATGAGCGATGATCAGCGCAAGCTCTTCGAGCAGCTCAAGGAACACGAATCAGACAATCCGCGAGCGAATATCGGGTGGTAGCAGAAGGATGCCGTCATGTCGTCGCAGATGGGTGAGAATAGCCAGGGGCGCAATCGAACAGCCTTGCTGGTGTTCCTTGTAGGCGTGATCCTTTTGCTGTGGGCAGTGGGGAATCTCGCTTACAGGTCTTCGGTCGGCACGTCCGAACCGCGAGGGGAATCGAGGGATTCCAGCCGGTCCACGAGCGCCGACGACAAAGACGGCAGCGTCGGCAAGGCGTCGCCAGACCGGCGTGAAGTGGCTTGGGCGGCAGGCACTTTCCTGCTTGTCGGTGCTGGTTTGGTGTTCCTGTTCCTTCTGGGCAGCTACATCCTGATCCGCGGCAGCCGGCGTTACCGGGCGAGGCTCGCCCGTCGACAGAAGCCGCCCTCGCCGGTGGAGGACGTCTGGGCAATGCACAAGTTGCCGGAGGATGACGAGAGCAACGAGGTCTAGCATCGTGGGACTCTCAGGAAAAATTGCGCTGGTAACAGGAGGAGCTCGACGCGTCGGCAAGGCCATCGTGCTGGAGCTTGCCAGGTCGGGTTGCGACGTTGCAATCCACTGCCACGAATCCCTGGACGATGCTGACCAAACTGCGTGCCAGGTCGTCGAACTGGATCGTCAAGCGGTCGTGATCCCGGCAGACCTGAACGATCCGGAGAAATGGGCACCTGTCATTGACCGGGTTATCGCGGAATACGGTCAACTGGATATTCTGGTCAACAACGCTTCTCTATTCCTGCACGACGATTCCGACACTTTCGATGGTTTCGACCCCGCCTGTTGGGACCGGATGTTGCGCACGAATCTTATCGCCCCGATGGCACTTAGCCACCACGCCGCCCCCCACCTACGAGCCGGCGGCTCGGGGAACATCATCAATCTGTGCGATGCAGCTGTCGATCGTCCGTGGCGTAATCACCTCGCCTACTCGTCCTCCAAAGCCGGTCTTGCCTGCCTGACCAAGGCTCTTGCGTGCTCATTAGCCCCTGAAATCCGCGTGAACGGTGTTGCACCGGGGATTGCCGTCTTCCCCGAAACGTATCCACAAGACCTGCGCGACAGGCTGGTGCGGCGGGTACCGTTGGGCCGACCGGGAACACCGGAGGGTGTAGCCTTGCTTGTTGCGTTCCTGATAGAGTCCGGTAACTACGTAACCGGTCAGGTCATCTCGATCGACGGGGGCAGGAACCTCATCTGATATTCGGGGGTCAGGGTCGGGCCCGGGCAGCCTGAAAACGTGACCAAACTGAAACCGCCCCTATCTGGCGACGTTGGTCCGGGCGCGGTCATGGACCTGGCACCCCGGCATGAACATGGCTGCACTCGTCGCTTTCTGGGGCTTTTTTTCAGTCTTGAAGCCCTCCCCGAACATCCGCTACAATACCGCCCGTGATCTTCCGGCTTGACCGCCGCACGTGGAGGGCAGATGCTCTGGGGTGTTCCTCTCGCGACGGGCCCACACGGAACCGCGCCGCCGGGGACGCCCGCTGTGCCCCAGTGACTTGGGCAAGGTGTCTGGGCGACTTTGAACCACTTACCGTGAGGATATTTCAGACGTGCCTGACAACCCCACGACGACCGAGGGAGCATCCCCGACAAACCCGGAACCGCCGGCACGCAAAGCCACGGCATCAATCGAGAAGTATTTCCGGGCGATGACCAAGCACGGGGCTTCTGACCTGCATCTTAAAGCCAACACGCCCGCGAAGTTCAGGCTCAAAGGAGCGATCCGCAGCATCGACGGCAGCCCTCTGAGCAACGCCGAAGTCGAAACGATGGCCTTCGAGATCATGAGCGATCTTCAGCGAACCGGTTACAAAGAGCACGGCTCGATGGACTTCGCCTACCAGTTGGAGGATTCCGACCGGTTCAGGATCAACATTTTCCGCCAGCGGGGCCTAAGCTCTCTGGCGGCGCGGCGCGTCCCCAAAGAGATTCTCAACATCGAACAGCTCAACCTGCCGCCGATTCTCGGCGAGCTTGCCAAGAGTCAACAGGGTTTGATCCTGCTGGCGGGAATCACCGGAAGCGGCAAGAGCACGACGATCGCCTCGATGCTCGAGCAGATCAACCAGACGCGGGCCTGCCACGTGGTGACGCTGGAAGACCCCATCGAGTTCCTTTTCGAGGACAAAAAGGCGTTTATCAATCAGCGTGAGATCGGCCTCGACGTCCATGGTTTCCACGATGGGCTCAAGTACCTGATGCGCGAGGATCCGGACGTCATTCTCATTGGGGAGATGCGTGACGAGGAGACCTTCTCGGCTGCTCTGACAGCGGCTGAGACGGGACACCTGGTCTTCGGAACGATCCACTCGTCAAGTGCCGCCGGTACGGTTACGCGCATACTAGAGCTGTTTCCGGAACAGGCCAGGGCGATGGTGCGGTCATCTCTGGTGTTCAACCTCCGAGCTGTTGTGTGCATGAAGCTTTTACCGAGTCTTATCCCGGAGACACCGCGTCTACCGTGCTGTGAAATCATGATTTGTAACAGCACGATCCAGAAGATGATTGCCGACGAGCGAGACCAGCAAATCGGTGCGGCGATCAAGAACTCGTACAACGAGGGGATGGTCGATTTCACCGAATCGTTGCGGCGGCTGGTTGACCAGGAGCGCATCTCTGCTAAAACCGCATATGAGGTCGCGCCGAACCCGGACGAATTGAAGATGCGCCTCAAGGGAATTTCCGTATCGGGAGGAGGCATCATCGGGTAGACCTCGCCGAGTTTCGTGTCGTCGCGAGGCCTCTTTACGATGTACGCATAATGCCTATGGATCCAACTTCACTCACCCCAATGCTCCTGGACATCTCAGACCGGTTCAGCTACATGAACCTGTTCAAGATCATCCCGGTGGTCGCACTGTTGCTCGGTTGGGCGGCTGCGATTCAATGGGTCGACCGTGACACTGATGTCGTCAAGACCAAGCGCGAACAGTGGAACGTCATCGTCATCTCGGGCGGATTGGTGGGATACTTCGCGCTGTTCGTTCCTCCGTGGCACGGGCCGTTGTTTCTGGTGGGCATCGGTTTCTGGCTTCTGCTCGCCGGCGGCGCAATCGTGGCATACGTCGTTCATCGCAACGGAAGAGTGATCCCCTCGGCACGAGTGCTCACCATCGACCATTTCAAGCGCAGTGTTCTGGGAAGCGGCAAGAAGAAGGCCATCAAGAACAAAGGTCAACGGGTACGTATCGAGGACCACAAGGGCAATTACGTAGAGCGACCGGATGAGCCCGAACTCGTCTACGAGTATGACGCCGCCCAGGATTTCCTCCACGATGTACTGTGGCGCCGGGCTTTGGATGTCGACATACTCGCCGGCAAGGAAGTGTACCGTGTGGTCTACCGGATCGACGGTGTGCCGACGGAGCGTCCCGGGGGTATTCCGATAGAGGACGGCGAACGCCTGTTCCGTTTTCTCAAGCGTAACGCCGGGCTCAACATCGAAGAAATACGGCGTCCACAGACCGGAAAGATGAAGATGGGGTTGCTCTCCGCTACCGATACCGAGGTGACGGAGGTCCATTCTTCCGGAACGACGGCAGGCGAACGCCTTCGCCTGCACGTGGCAGCGACTGCGAACGTGATGCGGATTCACGAATTGGGTTTCATGCCAGCGCGTCTGGACAAGGTTCGCCAGATTCTGAACCAGCCCACCGGTCTTCTCTTGCTGAGTGCTACGCCACAGAACGGTCTGACCACAACTCAATACGCCGTTCTCCGATCTCACGACGCTTATATTCAGAACATTCACACGCTTGAACGTAAGCGCCTTGTTGAGTTGGACAACATGACGCAGCAGATCTATGACGGTGCCAACCCCGAGATTAACTACGCCCGCATGCTTCAGTCGGTTTTGCGCCGCGAGCCCGACGTTGTGATGGTCAGTGAATGTCAGGATCGGGAAACCGCCCAGGTTGCCTCTCGGGCGGCGGCTGATGATCGCAAGATTTACCTGGGCATCATTGCCAAGGACAGCTTCGACGCTCTGACGAAATATCTGAGTTTCGTCGATGACAACTCGCTGGCAGCCTCCGCGCTGGTGGGTGTTGTCAACCAACGTCTGATGCGAATTCTCTGTGAGGAGTGCCGCCAGGCGTTCAATCCGGATGCTGCAACACTCAAGAAGCTCAACTTGCCCGCTGACAAGATTGACATGTTCTACCGCCCCCCCACCGAGCCCGTTCTGGACAAGAAAGGCAATGAGATCATCTGCCAGAACTGCCAGGGTACCGGATACGTTGGGAGAGTGGGCGTATTCGAGCTTATGATCGTGGACGATGCGGTCCGGAAGTTGATTGCGGAAGGGGCATCTGTCAATAGCATCAAGAAGCAGTGCCGCAAGAACCGGATGTACTACTTGCAGGAGGAGGCATTGTTGAAGGTGATCGACGGGACGACGAGCATGAACGAGGTGTTGCGAGGTCTGCGAGACGGCGGCAAGTAGCGCCCGGAGCAAGGTACTATGTGGTTATCGCTTTTGCTGGTTGCGCTTATCATCGCAATCACTCTGTACCAGTCGCTGCACGGTTTGTTCAGCACGCTGATTATGCTCGTGCTGACGATTTGCTGCGTGGCGCTGAGCTTTGGCACACATGAGTGGGTCGCGGTGAACTGGCTCAGTAAATGGCGTCCGGACTACGCTTTCGCGATATCGCTGGGGGTTACGTTCGGCGTTCCGCTGCTTGTTCTGCGCGTGATGTTCGACAAGATGATCCAGCGTTCTCCCTTGCTGCCGGCCCTCATCGACCGCCTTGGTGCCGGGCTTTGCGGTCTGGTCACGGCGCTGCTTATGACGGGCATGCTGGCAATAGCCCTGCAAATGGTCCCGTTCGACAGAAACGTGCTCAGCTACGCCCGATTCGACCTCCCCTCTCAGGAGAGAGAGGACGATGGACCCGATCCCACTCCTCCTGACCCCCATGCCGAGGAGAGGGAACTTTGGCTCACGCCCGACCGATTCGCAGCCGGGTTTGCGGGCATGCTCTCAGACGGAGTATTCAGCGGTGAGCGCAGGCTTTCGTATGACAACCCGGACATCGTTCAGGCCATTGGCTGGGTAAACCTCGCGCGCGACGATGTTGCCCGCTACGCCCCGCCTCAATCAGTATCCGTTGTTAGAACAGCCATCGTCGACGACGACCATGTCGGCTGGTACGAGATGGAGGAATCGCGCATAAGGAGAAGGGGCAGAGAGCAGGCTGCCCGCGCCGAACCGAAGTTTCACTCAGTACCAGCCAGGGCGGGTCACGGATACCGCATGTTGCGAGTGAAAATCGCCAACGTAGCCCGCGACAAGTTCCAGCGTCATGCTTTCACCCTGAGGCAGTTTCGTCTGGTTGGAGAAGTGCCCCACGAGCGGTCGCTCAGGCAGTTCTTCCCGATCGCCCTGCAAAGTTCCAGAAGTCCCACAGTTTACGTGAACGTGATCGCAACCCGATGGGGTAATTGGCCCGTCATCAGTGACGTGTTCCAAGCGTCAAACGACAGCCCCAACGAGGTCGAAGTCGTATTCGAGCTGCCCACAGGGTTCAAACCCGTTTACCTCGCGTACAAGCAGGGGGCTGTCACCCCTGTTGCCTTCGAAACCCAAACCGCCAGGGGCTCCCGAGCCGACACCGGGCGAACCGCACCGCGCCGCGAGGAAACGGTCGCAGCCACCGGTCGCGGCGGAAGATCTCGCAAGTTCACGACTCGAGTCGGCAGATCGATGTTCGGAAACAGCTTGCCGATTGCGCTTACCGACTGCCTGAAGCTCAAGAATGCCGATTCTTCCCGCGGTATGTTGTCCACCGGACACCTTGTGGGCACCGTCGCCGACCAGGGCGAGGGGAGCGGACGCCCCATATCCAAGTTCCGCGTTCCCCACGACAAGCGCCTTTTGCACCTCAACGTCAAGAACCTGCAAGCCAAAAGCCTGTACGGGCAAATCAAGTCCAAGGCCATCACGACAGTGCAGAACTTCATCGTCTACGATGCAGACGGCAGACAATACAAAATCATCGGCAAATACTCAATCGCCGTGGTGAACGGTGAAGAGATGGTTGAAATCCAATACTTCCCAGACCAAGCGGGGACCATCGGTGGCGTCGGCGAGTTCAGCAGAATCAAAGATGCCCACCTCAAAACTGACTACGACCTGGTGTTCCTCTTTCTGGTAGAGCCTGGCGCCAAGATTACCCATTTCACGACCGGCGGCTCGTCTGACAGACGAGACGACCTTGGTTCCGAGAACCTGATCGCCCCCGACTAGAGCAAGCTCTTTCCAACCGTAGCGTCTACTCGAAGAATTTCGTGGGCGTTTCCGGGGAACCTGTTTTTGCGGAAAGGTATGCGGCTTGAATGACCGCCATGGTGGCAAGATGGTCTTCTCCGGTCGACGGCGCCAAGGCTGATACACCGCCAAGCCAAGCGGCGATCGCCCCAAGTTCAGCCGCAAACCGGTTCTCGCTCTTCACGAATGAACGTTCTCTTTCTTTCTCGCCGGGCTGGGCGACAATCATCCGGTCTTGCGAGACCTCCGCGACGCCATCGGTGCCGACCAGTGTCATATTCCATCCCGGGTCGGGTGTTCCACGCGCCGCCGCCAACGAAACGACGCGATCATCCGAGAACCGCATGGAGACGACGGCTGTGTCTTCCGTGTCGTATGGTCTTACCGAACCCGGAACCGTGGCGAAACCGCACAGGGCCAAGACCTCCTGGGGGACACCGAGAAACTCGACGAGCATGTCTACTTGCTCGTACGCCCCGTTAAGCAACACTCCCCCACCCGCCAGAACTCGGTCTCCACTCCATCCCGTTCGACCGATGGCGGACGATCGCACATGCGCAGACGCCAGAAAGACCCACCCAACCGAATCATCGAGGCTGAGGAGTTGTTGGTACGCGGGCTCATACCGCCAGCAGCGTGATACGATCAGATGATGAGGGTATTGAGCGAAGCTCTCCACCAGGGCTTTGGCTTCTGCATAACTGCGTGCGAAGGGAGTCTTGTGGAACACGCAAACGCCCAGATTGGCTGCCAGAGGCAGAAGCTCGACCGACTGGAAAGGCTCTACAGCGAGAAGGAGCATATCCAGACCAATGTGTGCGGTTTCGACGACAAGCGAGCGGTGGTCGTTGTATTCTCTGGCGCCGGTGGACTTGGCAGTAGCCCTCAGAAGTTCGCAGTCGGTATCAGCCACAGCCACCAGGTTAAACCGCAGATCACCGACAACAGCCTCCAAGTACTCCTGCCCCACCCCACCCAGTCCGACAAGTGCCACGTTGAGCTTCTTCACTGACATCCATCCGTGAGGATCACATCTGCAGCGCTGTTAGTACCCAGATGATCACTGCAAGACCTATCCATGCCCATACTTAGGCCGAGTTGCGTTCCATTCTCGCGCTTGCGTGGGCATGCTCGACCCCCCGATTACTCTTTTACTAACTCGAGGAAAGTCGCCTCGTCGGCTGTCTCGACACCCAGGACTTTGGCTTTCTCCACCTTCGACCCCGGCGACTTCCCGAAGACGACCAAGTCAGTCTTCCTGCTGACGCTGCCTGTCGCCTTACCGCCCTTTCGCCTGATAAGGTCCTCAACTTCCTTCCGTCCCATACTCTCGAATGTGCCGGTTACGACCACCGTCTTGCCAGCAAGGGGTTGAGGCCCGGCTGACTTGCATAGTTGCTTCATGTTCACGCCGGCATCTGTGAGTCGTTCTACGACACGTCTGCCTGGTTCGCCGGTAAAGAAGCTGCGGATACTGCGTGCCATCTCCGGGCCGACTCCGTCGACCTCAGCAAGTTCCTCTTCACTCTTGTCCATTAACTCAGCCATAGTCCCAAAGCTATCAGCCAGCAACTCGGCTGTGCTGCCACCGACGTGACGAATGTTCAGCGCCGCCAACAACCGCGACAAGGATTGCTGCTTGCTCTTCTCTATACCCGCAAGAAGTGAAACCACGCTCTTCTTGCCCATTCTCGGCAGGGTTTCGAGCGTCCCGGCGTACTTATCGAGATGATAGAGATCGGCAAAGTCGTGGAGGAAGCCCTCGTCGACGAGCAACTTGATGAGGACTTCACCCGCCCCATCGATGTCCATCTGATTGCGACCCGCGAAGTGGACCAAGCGCTCCTTGAGTTGAGCCGGACAGGTAGGGTTGACGCACCTGATGTAAACGCCCCCTTCGTCCCGGACAGCCTCTCCGTCGCAGACCGGGCATCGCTTCGGGCGTTCGATTTCTCCGGCGTCTGGCGGACGCTTCTCCAACACGACGCTCACGACCTGCGGGATGATCTCGCCGGCCTTCTCCACAAGAACGGTATCGCCGATGCGTAAATCAAGCCTGTCGACCTGATCGAAGTTATGCAGCGACGCGTGTTGCACGATGGTCCCAGATAGCTTCACTGGTTCCATCACCGCCCGCGGCGTGATCGTACCGAGCTTACCCACCTGGTAATCAACGCCCAGGAGGATGCTCTCCGCCTGCTCGGCTGCGAACTTGTAGGCGATGCACCATCGCGGGTATCGGCTGGTGCTGCCCAGAATGTCGCGCTGCTCGAAGGAATCGACCTTGATGACCAGACCGTCAGTCTCATAGGGCAACTCGTGGCGGCGGGCATCCCATTCGGGAAGACAGTCGATGATTCCCTCAATGGAACCGACGACTTCGGCGAAAGGACTTACCGGAATTCCCCATCGCGCGAAGCACGCAAACAGGCCTGACTGCGTCTTTTCGACAAGCGGCTGTACACGCCCGAATCCGTGGGCGACGAATTGCAGGCCTCGATCGGTCACCTTGCGTGCGTCAAGCTGCTTGAGCGTGCCAGCCGTCGCGTTTCGCGGGTTGGCGAAGGTCTGCAAGCCCTCCTCTTCGCGCCTCTTATTGAAGGCCTGAAAGTCCGCCGTGGGCCAGAGAACCTCGCCACGCACCTCGACAACGTCCGGAATATCACTACCACAAAGTCGCAGAGGGACCGAGCGAATCGTACGTACGTTATGGGTGATGTCGTCACCGGTCACACCGTCGCCACGCGTCGCCGCCCCTGCAAACAGGCCGTCTTCGTACATAAGCGAAACGGCGACACCGTCGATCTTCGGATCGACAAAATAACTACATGACTTCCCGTCGAGCCCCCTGGCGACACGCCCGTCGAACTCTCGCAGCTCGCCTTCGCTGTATGTGTTGTCTACAGAGAGCATTGGAACCGAGTGGGTGACGTGAACGAATCCTTCAATCGGTTCACCGCCGACGCGTTGTGTCGGCGAGTCGGGCGTTATTAACTCGGGATTAGCTTCCTCCAGACCGCGGAGCTTTGCCAGCAATTCGTCGTACTGACGGTCGCTGACAAGCGGCCTATCCTCGACGTAGTAGGCGAAGTCATGGCCGCGGATTTCATCACGCAGCCTCTGAATCTGTTGGGCGACCGAACTGGGCATGCTCCGATTATCGCAGAACTCCAGGCGGGCGAAACCCCTTCCGACAGGCTCGATACACGTCCACACCCCTCATCCGGCAGGGGCGGGACACGTGGCAGCTTTGCTCGCTGTGGGCGTCGCTAATCCCATAATCGAATGACGACCGTGAAGGAGCGACCACGACGAAACCGGAACAACCGTCCCTGGGAACGGCTATATGGCATGACTAGACCAAACCTGATGGTCAGAATCGACAAGCTCAAGGACGACGCCAACGACTTGATACCACGATTGGGTGGAGCTTGCTCTAGGGACCCTCATCCGCAGAGACATACCCCACGTATGGCAGCTCGCGGTGGCGGCCGGCGTGGTCAATTCCATAGCCGACCACGAAGCGATCGGGAACTTCAAAACCGACATAGTCGATCTTGACGGGCACGCGCCGCCGGGCTGTCTTGTTCAGCAAGGCGCACAGGCGCAGGCTGGCAGGATTCCCTTCGGTCAGGTGGTCGATAAGCCAGGAGGTAGAAACGCCGGTGTCCACGATGTCGTCAAGCAGCAGGACGTGCCGGCCCTCGATCGGCTGCACAAGATCGAGATGAAGCTTGACGCGGCCTGTGGTGACCGTGTCATCTCCGTAGGTCGACACCATCACAAAACCGCAGCGCACCGGAATCGTCAACTGGCGAACCAGGTCAGCCATGAACACGTATGCGCCGTGCAAAATACCAACGACCAAGACATGCTGGTCGGCGTAATCGGCGGATATCTCCTGGCCAAGCTCTTTGACACGACGTGCCAACTTGGTAGCCGATATCAAGGAGTGGACGCGGTCCGCCGCCTCAACGACAGAGCTGTTCGATGATTGATAAGAACCCATCGGCACCTTTTATCACTCGCCGGTTATCTTTCGCCGGCTGACATCGGTTCCTGGCGTCTTCGGATTGGAATCGAACCCTACGTGGGTCACCCGCCAGTATCCGCCGTCGCGGACTAACCAGACCACGACCACCACTCGGGCGTTTGGATCATTCCCGGCCCGAATGTCGTCAACCTCGATAAGGACGTCGCACTCCTCGATACCGAGGTCGTTGATCGCCGGACCTCGGCGTACGAATCGCTCTTGAGCTTCTTGCCAGTCGACATCGAAGTCGTCGGCGTAGTGAGAGATAGCGGGCGTCCATGCGTTGACGACCTGGTTAAGATAGTCCTGGTCGGTAAGAACCGACGGCGAGGGCGATTGGAGGCGGCCCGAAGCGCAAACGTCAAACTGGATATCAAGAGCGGATTCGCGAGCTTGAGTGTTTGCGGCTAAGAAGTCCTCGCGAATAGCCCGCAGAGCGACGAACGCCACTTGCTCTGGAGTGGCGTTTGGGTCCAGCGTTTGGCCGAAGTGCGTCACGGTCCGCACCTTGACATTGCGCTGCTTCTGTTTCGCCTGCCGGGAGTCTTCGCTGCATCCGGTTATCGAGAAGAAGAGGATCAGGCAGCTGCCCACCAGCATCCGGTTGATCATTGTCTTTGTGCCTCGAGTTTGCATGACGACCGGGAGTCTAACCGCTCGGACAGCCCCTGCCAAACGGTAGGGGTGCATTCTATTTAGAGTGGCACGGGCAAGCGGCAGCTTGCCCGTGCCACCCCCCGCGCCTTATCCACCTGGCGCAGCGGTCCGCAAGCCCGAGATTTGCCACCCAAGATGGGATGCGCTCAAACAGAAGCGGTGATTCTTGTGGGACTCGACAGGGGCTTGTAGACTTGGGCACGCGCGAAGAGGGTTTGGCGATAATGGCTGAGTTCAACAACAATCTGTGGGCACCGTGGCGGATGGAGTACATCCGGTCCTTGGCCGAGCAGGAGAAGGAGACCGGATGCTTTTTGTGCCATTATTCGGATCATCCCGAGGAGGATGGGGCGAATCTGGTGATCTGGCGCGGGAAGTCGGCATTCGTTTGTATGAATCGTTTCCCGTACACCACGGGCCACCTTCTGGTTGCCCACGGTGGGCACAAGGGATCGCTCACCGATCTGACGCCCGAAGAGCTTACCGAGATGAGCTGCATGCTTCGCGATGCAACCGGTCTGCTGGCTGAGACGGTCGGCGCGGAGGGTTTCAACGTCGGTTATAACATCGGGTCGTGCGCTGGGGCCGGTCTGCCGGGGCACCTGCACGCCCACATCGTTCCACGATGGAACGGCGACACAAACTTCATGCCCGTCCTTGGTGACGTCCGCGTAGTGCCCGAGGCACTGGACAAGCTGCGCGATCAACTGGTAAGCACCGCCACCGCAATGGGCCTGAGGGATTAGTGCGTTTCCGGTTTCTGTCACGGTTGAATCTGAGGGTCATCGAACCGCACCCATCAGGAAGTGGCCGCCCCTTATGGCTGTCGCCACTCGCGTCTCCGCTCCCTCACGGTCGCGGTTCGGCTCAAGCATCCACGGCGTCGAAACGGCACCGGTGGACGGCCCATGGCTTTAGCCTTGGGGGCACGATTCAGCGCAGCAATCGCATTCCCCACCTCTGAAGAGGTGGGCCGCCCGTCCAACATATGTGGGGGCCACTGGCGGCTTGTCCGCCAGTATCGCACGGATAGATAAGCGGATTCTCGATGAATGGTCGCCATGACGGAGCTTCCTGAAACCAGGCTGTCGCCCTTTGCGGTTCGCTCGTCTGAGTTCGGCGGACGACGGCACAGCGAGCCTGTCGATCCGCTGCGAAGCCCATTCGAGCTTGATCGCCGTCGCATCACGGGGAGTACAGCCTTCCGCCGCCTCGAGCGTAAGACGCAGGTCTTCACCGTTTCGTATCATGATCATTTCCGAACCCGGTTGACGCACACGCTTGAGGTGGTTGAAGTTGCTCGAACACTGGCGCTAGCTCTTGGCGCGAATGAGGCTTTGGTGGAAGCGATCGCGCTCGCTCATGACCTTGGCCATCCGCCGTTCGGTCACGCGGGCGAGTCAGCATTGAATGATGCCCTTGCCAGCCACGGCGGGTTCAACCACAACACTCATTCCCTGCGAGTGGTGGATTACCTGGAGCATCCGTTTCCGGAGTTCCGTGGTCTGAATCTGACTCGGGAAACGCGACGGGGCTTAGCCCTGCACGAAACGTGCTACGACCAGCCCGACAAAACAGGCTACGGTTTCGAGGATGATCCTGGCGGTCCCGGAGTGGAGGCCCAGATCGCCTCGCTCGCCGACCGTGTGGCTGTCACGCGCAGCGACCTGGAAGACGCCATCGGAGCTGGGCTTGTCAATCTCGATGAGCTGCGTGAAGTGAGGCTGTTCGCAGACGCCTTCGAGAAGATGGTCGATGCGGAATGGAGCATTCACGCAATCCGTCGGCCCATTCTCGACGCCATGCTCGATGAGATTCTGTCGAGTATCGTGTCCGCTTCGACGGTTATCCTATCGGCGTATCATTCGCCGGAAGAGGTCCGTGGCGCCTCCGACAAGGTCGTGGTCCTGCCGGAGGGGTCCGCTTTGCGCCTTGCTGAGCTGGAGCGGTTTCTTCTCGATCGGCTCTACAGGGGCTGCGAGGTTGCCGAGATGGATGCGGAGGGACGACGGAAGGTGCTTGCTCTGTTTGCAGCCTACCGAGCGGACCCGGAGAAGCTACCCGCCCGATTTGCCGAAAGGGTGGAAGAGCAAGGTCCAGAGGCGGTGATCCGCGACTATATCGCTGGCATGACCGACCGATTCTGCTCGACCGCCTACGACGAATTCTGCCGGTGAACCTGGGTCACGCTGGCGTGTCGCCCTTTGCAGCAAGACGGTGCGTCCGGGACGCACCCTACTTCTGGTTCATATCCCCCACGGCTAAAGCCATGGGCCTGGCATGACCGACCGATTCTGCTCGACCGCCTACGACGAATTCTGCCGGTGAACCTGGGTCACGCTGGCGTGTCGCCCATAGGAGGGCAGGTTGGGTCGGCGTCAAGTTAGGGAGTAGGCACCTCCCCGGTGTAGCTGCCGTGAGACGGGGGAATGGAACCGCTGAGCCGAGCCCCAGGCGCCAGCGCGGGGATGCTGGATCGGTGCGGCGAGAGTCCCGTCGCTTGCGCTTGGGGCTCGGTCCAGCAGTTTACTCACACACCCGAGGCGGACCCCGGCAGGTTTCACCGGTCGTTTTTCTTTGACATAAATGCCCAAACCGTTGAAGATGAAGGCGGTATCATACGAGGACCTTTGACCGGGCGCGAACCGGTTGAGGTCTTCGCATAACTGTTTTGAATTACGACGAATCAACCCGGAAGGTACAATGGCCAAGACAAAACGACCCACACGCTCACCGCTTATCAAAGGGCGCATCGCCGCGTATCGCCGCCGGATGAAGGCGTCCAACATTCGCGCTTCTTTGATCACCAACCCTCACGACTACTTCTATCTCACCGGGTTCACTGGTGAGGACTCCGCCGTTCTTATGACGCCCAAGGACGTACACCTGATCAGCGACGGTCGATTTGATGAAGCCATCAAGGCGGAATGTCCGTGGGCTACGGTGTGGATGCGCAAGAAGCTCCTCAACGACGAAATTGCCAAGGTCTGCAAGGAGTTGAAGATCAAATCTCTGGCAATCCAGCACGAGAACATGACTCTTGCTGACCACGACGCGCTGCATAAGCTCGCCAAGTCAACGCGGCTGCGGCGTTCGCCACCGATAACCAGCGACATGCGCGAGCTCAAGGACGAAACTGAGGTTCGCCTGATTCGCAAGTCCATTCGGGTGGCTGAAGACGCTTTCATCGCGATGCGCGATGCCATTCGCGTCGGAGACAGCGAGATCGAGATGGCAGCCACGCTGGAATATGAGATGAAAAGGCGTGGTTCGTCTGTACCGTCTTTTCCGACCATCTGTGCTGAGGGGGCCAACGCTGCCCTCCCTCATGCCCACCCAGGGAAGCGTAAGGCGAAAAAAGGTAGCGCCGTGTTGTTCGATTGGGGCGCTACGCTAGGAGGATATGCCAGCGATTTGACCCGCATGGTCTTCATAGGTAGCATTCCGCCCAGAATCAAAGAGATTTACCCGATCGTGCTTGAGGCTCAGATGCGGGCGATCGCGGCAATCAAGCCCGGCGAGCGCATGTGCGACATCGACAAAGTGGCCCGCGACGTTATCGCAAAGGCCGGTTACGCCGAGCAGTTCAACCACGGTCTGGGTCACGGTATGGGGCTTAACGTCCACGAATCACCGTCGCTCAGTTGGCGCTCGAAGGCGAAGCTGAAGGCGGGGATGGTGGTGACTGTCGAGCCTGGGATATACGTGGGAGGGATCGGAGGCGTCCGTATCGAAGATGATGTGCTGGTTACCGCCAGAGGTTCGCGGATGCTCAGCCGCCTCTCGACAAAGCTGGAGGACGCAGTCGTCTAGAGCAAGCTCTTTCCAATTTGTAGCGTTCAATCGTTGGTGTCGCCGGTGAGTTCCTCGATTCCGACCGTTACTTCTGGACTAGCTGCGCTATAGTACCTGGTCAGCCAACCGGAGTGATTGTCTTGCTAGACATAGATAAGATACAGCGTCTGATTCGGATGATGGTAGAAAACGACCTCGTTGAGGTGTCTCTCCGTGACGGCGAGGAAGAGGTCAACCTCCGCCGTCCCGGAGGTACCGTGGTTCAGCAGGTTGCGGCGCCGGTTGCTGCACCAATGCTGCCTCCCCAGGCTTTGGAGGCACCACCGCCGGCGGCGGCATCCCAACCCCAAACGGACGACAAAGAGGCGGACCTGGTTACGATTGACTCTCCAATGGTGGGGACGTTTTACACCGCTTCCGACCCCGATTCTCCGGCGCTAGTAACGGTTGGTTCTTCAGTCTCGCCCGGCACATTGATCTGTATCGTGGAAGCGATGAAGGTCTTCAACGAAATCAAGGCGGAAGTCGCCGGTGTGATTGAGAAAATCCTCGTGAAAAACGAGCAGGCGGTTGAATTCGGCCAGCCGTTGTTTGCGGTTCGACCGTCCTGAGTGTGCGTCTCCATGGGCGCGGTTTCGGTCTTTTCACCGACGTCCGGGTTCAGGTCCATTTCTAACGGGATCCAGGATAGGCCATGTTTGGAAGGATGCTGATCGCAAACCGGGGTGAGATCGCACTTCGGATCATTCGTGCTTGTCACGAGTTGGGCATCGAGACGGTCTGCGTGTTTTCCGAAGAGGATCGCGGCGCCGACTACCTGACCCTCGCTGACCAGACGATTTGTATCGGCGGCCCCGCCCCGCGTGACAGCTACTTGAAGAGCGATCGGATCATAGCAGCCGCCGAGGTCGCCAGGGTGGACGCTATCCATCCGGGTTACGGTTTCCTTGCGGAAAGTGCCCAATTCGCCGAGAAGTGCCGGGCATGTAACATCGAGTTTGTCGGACCGACGGCAGAGGCGATGGCCCAGTTGGGCAACAAAGCAGAAGCGCGCAAACTCGCAAAAAAATCCAAGGTGCCCATCGTTCCCGGGATTGAGGTTCTTCCCGAGAATGAAGAGGAACTGCTAGCTGAGGTGGGCAAGATCGGGTTCCCGCTGATGATCAAAGCCGTTGCCGGAGGTGGCGGTCGCGGAATGCGGATCGTCCACAGCAAGGGGCATTTCAAGGCGATGCTCAACCAGGCTTCCCAGGAGGCTTTGGGCGCGTTCTCAGACGCCACGCTTTACATCGAGAAGTTCATTGAGAACCCCCGTCACGTCGAGGTGCAGATCATCGCCGACAACCACGGTAACGTTCGCTACCTCGGCGAACGCGACTGCACGGTCCAGCGGCGGTATCAGAAGCTCATGGAGGAATCACCTTCGCCGGCGATTGACTCCCGCACGCGCAGCAGCTTGTGCAACTACGCGGTGAAACTGGCCAAGTCCGCATCGTACAGCAGCGCCGGCACTGTCGAGTTCCTCATCGATGGCAAGGGCAAGCCGTATTTCATCGAGGTCAACGCCCGAATCCAGGTGGAGCACCCGGTCACTGAAGAAACCACCGGAATCGACCTGATTAGCGAGCAAATCCGCGTCGCCGCCGGCGAAGAGGTCTCTTTCTCCCAGCGCTCGATCCAGCCTAAGGGGCACGCCATCGAGTGCCGAATCAATGCGGAAGACCCGGCTGAGAAGTTCAGACCATGCCCTGGGCTCATTGAGAGGTTCCGCCCGCCCGGCGGACCCGGTGTCCGCGTGGATACACACGCCTATCAGGGATACCGCATCTCGCCGCGATATGACTCGCTGCTCGCCAAGCTCATCGTGCACCGAGCTACGCGCGACGAAGCTATTTCAACCATGCGGCGCTGTCTGCGAGAGTTCGAGATCGCCCCCATAAAGACAACTATCCCCTTCTTCTTGAAGGTGCTCGAGCACGAAGATTTCATCTCCGGCAAGTTCGACACCGGGTTTGTCGTGCGGGCATTTGAAAACACCGCTTAGCCCGGTTGTCTAGAGGGCTATGACGGCTTCGCCAGGGCTGCTCCCTCACGGATGCGATTCGGATGAAGAACCCACTGCGCTAGAACATCCGGGCTCCGTCCTTCACCGGGCCGCAGGAGCATTCCTGGTGCCATGCCCACGCCCTGGACCGGCGCCGGATGCTCGCGCTTGCCTGGGCATGGGGCGAGGCTTCGTGTTGACTTGACAACCCGCCTGCCCGATCATCTGCAAGGCCGTTTATTGAATAATCAGGCCAAGCGTGGCGGTCGAAATCGAGGAACTCACGGACGACACCGACGATTGAACGCTGCAACTGGATAAAGCTTGCTCTGCTGGACTGGTGGCTGTTGAGAGCGGGTCACCCCGGGAACTCAGGCACGGGATTGAACAGTCAATGAAGTACGCGCTTATCATACCCGACGGAGCCGCGGACGAACCCGTCCCGCAGTTCGACGGGCGGACGCCACTGATGGTAGCCAAGAAACCGAACACCGATTGGGTGTCGATCAATGGCCGACAAGGACGCAGCGTTACCGTCCCAAAGGGCTTCCTTCCTGGAAGCGACGTAGCTATTCTCTCGCTGTTCGGATACGACCCGAAGGTCTACTTCGACGGGCGAGCACCGCTCGAAGCGGCTGCCAAGGGCATCTCCACCACTTCTGACCAGCTCATCTTCCGATGTAACCTGGTCACGGTCGCTGACGGATTGATGGCAGACTTCACAGCCGGTCACATCTCCCAGGCTGAGTCAGAGAAGATCATCGCCGACCTGAACGAACGCCTAGCCGGTCAGCGCTGCACTTTCCACAGCGGCGTATCTTATCGCAATCTCCTGGTGGTTTCCGACGCTGATGACATCAACGTAAGCTGTGTCCCGCCACACGATTTTCCCAATAAGCCGATCGCCGACCACATGCCCGCCGGCCCGGGAAACAAGTGGGTTAAGGAACTCATGGAGCGTGCCCGGATGATCTTGAAGGACCACGACGTCAACCGTGTCCGGCGAGACCTGGGCGAAAACTCAGCCTCCGACATCTGGCTTTGGGGTCAGGGGCGATCGAAGAAGTTCGAGAGTTTCAAGGAGAGGTTCGGGCTTTCGGCAGCGGTGATCACCGCTGTCGATCTGGTTCGTGGTATCGCTTTGAGCGGCGGGATGAAGCTCATCGACGTCCCCGGGGCGACGGGCTATCTCGATACCGACTACCAGGCCAAGGGCAAGGCCGCTGTTGAAGCTCTCGACAAATTCGACCTGGTCGTCGTGCACGTCGAGTCCCCGGACGAGGCAGGCCACCAGGGTGACGCCGACGAGAAGATCAAAGCCATAGAGCAGATCGACGAGCACGTTGTCGGTCCGGTCTTAGAGGCGCTGAAGGCTTACGACAAGTGGCGCATCCTGATCAGTCCCGACCATCCGACTCCGGTCGGTTCCCGATTGCACTCAGCCACACCGCCGCCGTTCTGCCTGGCTGGTCATGCGGTGCACTCAGTGCTTGCCAAACCCCTCACCGAGGACAACGCCGCCCGTAGCGATCTGCAGATCAACCCGGGGTATGACCTAATGGAGTACTTCCTGAAGGTCTAGCGCAGGTGTGACCTTGTTTTTTCTCAACGAGAGCACAGCTCCAAGCGGCGCCCACGCTGTCCGACCCAAAGCGCGGACCGCACGCCAAATATGGGCACAGACAACCCAACCGAAATGACGAAACGGATAGACGTCCGCCAGGTGTTTATGCCCCGGGCTGAGCATCGCAAGCACATAGCCCAGTCGGAAACCGATTCCCGGCGTACACAGCAGACTGACAGCCGCATGTCCGACGGCTGACCCGCCGAACCCGGGGGCACAGCTCAGCGTCAACCGATCTCGCCAATCGATGTGGTGCGAAGCCAACTCCTCGATCACTTCAGGCGGACACACCGGATCGAGCATGTTGCCCGCGCACCTGAGCGCCTCACCCACCGCAAGCGATAATCGCCATCGCCGACAGGTTTGTGTCACCAGGTCCCAGTCGAGAGGATCAGAGAGTGTCTCGACAAACCGTTTCATGTCGTATAACCAGATCAGTCGCGAACAACCGTGGAACGCCGCGTGACCGGCGAGATGAACCAGCATCAACTCGGGCCGGAGGACCAGCGCCCGCGATTTGCCGACAGTCACTTCCCGGGCATCGTCCCAGAACCCGTCGTCGGGAATGGTCCTCGCAAACCTCAACGGGTGGAAGGGTCTGGCGTGCAGGTCAATCCGCAGCGGTCTCGGTGAACGGGTTACGTACTGGACTTCGCAGCAGTACTTCGGAAAGAAGTCGTCCCGCACCGGGTCGGCGATTCGCCTGCAACCGAGTTCCTCAAGCAACCGAAGCGAATCGCCGACGGTCTCGGGTTTGATCAGCAAGTCGACGTCGCTCATGGGCCTGAGGTCCGGACGCGGATAGGTGATTCGATCCAGGGCAGCCCCCTTGAGCAGAATGACCGGGACGCCGTCTTTGTTGAAACCGCGAAGGAGCTTCTCGAGTTCGACAGCGGAGTTCATGTTGTCGGCTGCCACCTTCATAGCCTGCTCCCGTAGTCGACCTCCAATATCGACGGGCAGGTCCACACCGCACTCCCTCGCCTGTTCGAGCAGCAGCCCTGAAAGACCGGCCCCGCTTACATGCTGTGCGAACGTCTCCCACGCCGACAGTGACACGGGAATGGCACTTTTCACCGGTCCGGCGGATCGCAACCAGGGTGCGAGCTGTTCAGCGCCTTGCAGCAACTCTGTTCTCCTCAGGTCAAACAAGACAGTTCGACGTCTCCGCCCTCGCCGATGTCGCCACCACCGGATCATCGTTAGCAATCGTTCGACGAAACACCCGAGACCCACTCCCTACCAGTCGTTCAACGACCTCACAGGTGCTCTTGATTTCGCCGGCCACCAAACGATAGCACTGTGCTCCTCTGATCATCTCGGCGATCACGTTGAGCCCCAACGCATTACATCCGAACAGGTTGAAGCACACCTCGTGCAGATCGAACGCAGCCTGCCCCTTGCTGATCTCGATCAGTTCCGGTCTTGCGCCCGCGGTGTACTTCGGGAAGATCACATAGCGGATCTGACAGACCCTCCCCACCGCATCACCGCTGACAGACAGAGGATCGACAAAACCCACGAAACCCTTACAGCCCTTGTGGTAGTTGCGGTTTTCGTGAATCGACAGGCCCAACGATTCTATGACCGGATGAGACGGCTTTTTGACACAGATCGCCCGCGGAAACGGATGAAGAGTCAGCGTCTCGGCGTGGATCAGGGCGAACTCGTCGCAGAGATATCGCCAACCGCGTGACAGCAAACCGGTGGTCAAAGTCGACTTCCCGCTCCCCGACTGCCCCGGAAAGATCACTCCCGCGCCGTCAACCTCCATCGACGAAGCGTGGAGCTGAAGGTACTGCGGCATGACCCGGGGCACCTCCCAGTTGGTCGCCCACTCGACGTAGGGAAACACCTCGTCGTTTCGCGACGGCTCGTACATCTTGGAATTATTGGCGATGACCTCCCAGCGGCGCCGATGCCACGGAGAGAAGGGCCTTCGCCGAACCTGAATGTCAATTGATCCTGCCTGCGGATTATCCACACGCCAATGCCGATACAGCGAAGCGTATTGCTCAAGCAGATCGGACATTTCCGAAGTCACGGTGACAGGTACAACACCGATTTGGAAATGTTGCGTCCGCGCCTGGTTGTCGCCTGAATCCCACAAGACCGTCTACCCTTCTTCAGTATTGCCTGTTGTTACGTCACACGTGTTCTTGCGGGCTATCTGAACCGCGCCCGTCAGTAAGCGGCCGCCTCCCGGATGTCACCACCTGCACACCGCTCCCCCACGGTCGCGGTTCTGTTCAAGCATCCACGACGCCCAAGCTGCTGATTCTTTTTACTGATCCGCTTGGGAGACAACTCTCAGCAACCCGTGCTCCCGAAACTCGCCGAGCATGCGTCTCACATGCTGCACAGCCTCCTCGCGCGAAACATCGTAGGTCCCCGCCATCTCGGCCGCGATACTCTCCACCTCATGCACGCCATCACAAAGACGCCAGATGAAACTGGCGGTGGTGTTAAGCCGATGAGTGTCCGACGAATCGGCATCGAAAATAAGGGCTTCACCGTCAAGCTCCTGCACAGTCAGATCCTCTCGCCTGGCGGGCATGTCGGACTTTGACGCATCAACCTGTGTTCCACTACTCATCGCGATCACTCTCGATAACCTCCTCGCTGATCGGAAACCGGCTACCGTCGTCCGCCCAGGCCACCGTGCGTGTTCGCGAAGCACGCCGATTCACGCTGAATGCCTCCCAGAACACGCTGCTTTGCAGACACAGGTCGGGCACACGGCGGTTGTCCAGGAATACAGCCGGCGTCTTCGTCACTCCGAGCCGCCGGGCAAGAAGGGCATCAGCCACGATAGCGCGCCGAACCATGTCACTTTGCATGTCCGCGACAAGTTGCTGCCCGTCGATTCCCGCCATCTCGGCAATACCGGCGAAGTCCCAGCCACGCTGGTTCTTCTGGTGCTCGAAGAGAAGATCATGCATCCGTCCAAACGCTCTTGTGCCGCCCTGGAGTCTAGCAGCCTCCGCAGCCAGACTCGCTTGAACGGCGTAGCTTGCATATTCATCAGCCGCCCTCACGTCCCCCGAGTCACCTGCGAGAAACGGCAACGCGTGGTGATACTCTACGTGAACAGGACCATCGAAAGCCGGCTTGATGACGCCCCGCCAGCGACCCGCAAAGCACCTGCACGGTGGACAATCGAACCGACCAAAGACAATCAATGTAGGTTGGTCCAGCGCCGGTCTATCGATACCCTCCAACTCCTCGCCCACCGGATCGCGCAGCGGAATGTCCACTGTCGGCTGAGCATGGTACTCGCGAAGCACAAACTCCCGGTCGCTTTGCAGACCGTCGATGACATGTTCCATCGACGCGCTCCGTCGCCAGTAACGCCGGGCCACCGAAACGGCGTCAAAGTAAAGCCACAAACCGCTCGCGACCAGACACATGACGGCTGTTGCCGAAACGGCCGGCTTCCATTCCATCCTCGCCGTCACCGGCCGACCGTCGGTCATGTCCGAGGACGTCTCACGCGAAACCGCGCCGCGATACAACAGCACGCTTGCGAAGATGGCTGCGTTGATCAGGTGGGCGACGGCACAAAGCAGACACCATTGATCCAAGACCGACACCATCAATACGGTGAAGAAGACCGAACCGCAAAACCCGCCCGAAACGAGCAATATCGTCAGCCGGCGGAGCAAGGGCGATCGGAGGGTGCGTCCGGTCAACATGGCGAACCAGACGGCCAACCCGGCGAAGTACGCCAATCCAATGAAGGCGGTAGGCACCACAATGCGCCGACCGGCGAGCGTGAAATCAAACCCGCCCCACCGGCCGTCGATCACTCCGTTGCAGGTCGCACTGGGTGTGCTTGCTGATCCACAGATTCCGAGCATGAGCCCAGACAAGCCAGACTCGCCACCCCATCCGCCGTCATGCGCAGACAGCAGGACGCCGCAGGTCCATCCGCCGGCAAGCGCCAACCCGACAATCGTGAAGAGGAGAACGTGGTTCTTTGATAGCCGTCCCATGGCTCACGGACCCCTTCCCGGAGCCCTTCCTTGCTTCCATTCCGGCGTCACGGCGCACAGGTACCGCTGTCACAGTTGCCGGAGCAACAAAGTTCCTGCTGCCCCCCACCGCCGCAAGCGTGGCCGTCCGGGTAGCAACTGTGATTGCTGCCGGCTGCCACAGCGTCCCTGGCGAAGAAGGTCGACAACACCGGGGCAACGAAAGCGAGCTTCATTCCCTGGCGGACAACGTCTCGCCGGCTGTGCATACACCCTTCGCGAGAAATATCAGCAGGCGAGGATTCGCTCCTCGACCTGTCTTTTGACAATGCCGTGGATTCCATAACTGCAAGGCCCTCAGTCCATAGCGCATTCTCGGTTCTTGTATAGCGGTCGGTTTCCTACACCGCTCAGTAGAGAAACACCGTTCGACTACTACACAAAACTAGAGCTTGCTTTGGTACCGGTGATATATCGGATCAACGAGAATCCGCGTGCAGTTTCACATCCGATAAACGCAGCCCTTTCAAGCTCGTGGGGAGCAGGCAGACGGTTTTATCGGTCCTGTCAACGGGCGACACGTCAGTCCGCTGTCAGGTCGGATCGTCCATCCGTCCGCCGATTCGTGGGTCCCGGACCGGGTATCGAGGCACGAAGGACCGATAAGACACTTACCGGGACACACGGACGCGAGAGTCGTTGCCCGGGCACGCCCGTCTTCAAACATAGACAAACCTCGTGCCGGCATGGAAAGTTCCACGATGCAGCACGTGAGGAACATCGGAATCGTCACGGTATGGATGATAGGGGCCTGTGGGGCGGCTGAGATGTTCGCGCTAAGGAGGGGTATCAGATGGTGTGCGCGCCGAATACCAAAGCGCCGGGTGACGAGCCTTTGATGATCCCGGCTGTCCTGCCGGTCTGCGATCGGTAAGTATCGACTACATGATCGATGGCTGACCATGCACAATCCGTCGACCGCATGAGGACCGTCACTACACCGCCGCATCCCATACCCGAGGCCTTCGCCCCAAAGATGTCGGCGCCGAGTCCTTGACCGCGGATCAGGTTCACCAGCAAATCTGTCTCGATCGATCCCAACCCGCAGCGCTGCCCGTAGCTCCAATGCGACGAGTACATCAGCTCTCCTGCAGCCGCCAGGATGTCACCGCTTCCGAGCCTTATCGCCCGGTCGAGTTCCTCGATAAACTGGCGCCCTCGGGCGTTCTCGTAGATCTGGTGCTCGCATCTCGAGCGGACCTTATAGGTGAAACCGGGCTCGATTCGCGTAAGCTCGTCTCCGGTTTCGCCGAACCGATCATAGAATACCTGACCCGCAAGCTTGGTTGGAATGCGGTCACGAAACCGCTCGACATAATCCGAAATCGAAACCTGCGACAACCGGTCGCAGCCTCCCTGGCCTTCGTAGTTCTCGTGTCTGATTATGCGGTCGATCAGGGTCCGTCCCATCATGGCGGCCGTTCGCACGCGAACGAACTTCTTGACAACGTCCGGATGAACCACTCCGCAGTCAAGCCCGATGATGACCAGATCATCCGGCAGCGGAACGGGAGCGCCGAGATCAAATGGTAAAAGGCAAGACTGCATCAACATGTGCGGTTCGCCTACCAGGCAACAGACCGCATCACCACCTGCAACGGGCAGGTTCAACCAAGCGCTTTCCACTCGTCTGCAAAGGCCCACCGCCCGAGGAAGATCTAGCGGCAGGTCCATCGCCCGCGCGACCGAGACAGCCGTCGCCGCCACGGTGGCCGCCGATCGCCCCAACCCCCGCCGGTTGTCCATAGTGGACCCGACAACGATCGAAACACCTCCGCCGGGGCCAGAGGAGATCGGCATCCTGAGAAGCTCGACGAAAACGCCAAGGACACATCGTGCCACAGTAGTGTCATTATTCTCGAGCAGTGCGACGCCGGCGTCGGACTCGATGGGCCTTCCCTCAACGTCAAAGAGGGCTTTAACGGATAGCTCTATCGGAGAACTGCCGTCAGAGTCTTTGCCGCGAACCGTCTCGATACGCACCATGCCGTCGTCGCGCCGCTGAACTCCCACGCAGACGTGAGCTGCCGTCGCCATGTTCAGCACGACAGAGCCGCTGAATCCTGCGCATCCTCCCATAATGTCAAGCCTGCCCGGAGCCCGTCCCACACAACGCCGCGATTTGTCCTTCAACTTGCCGACAACCTCGGACACAACCTTGGAGGCGCTCCAATCTGCCACGGAGACCGGACCCAGCCGTGGCGACATCCCCACCGCCCGGTCACTTAGAATTGCAGTATCTTGATCCGCCATCATTGCTCGTCGCAGCTTGCAGGCAAGCTGTTAACACACTTCTTTCAGAACAGACTCGTCGACAAAGACAGGAATCTCTGTACCGGCACCTACCGCCAGAGCATCAGAAGGCCTGGAATCGATCTCGAGCAACTCGCCGTTGTGCCGAACCACCAGCTTCGCATAGAAAGTCTGATCTCGCAGCTCACTGATTACGATGCTCTCCAACTCACCGTCGATCTCGTCTATGATGTTCATGATCAGATCGTGAGTCATCGGTCTGGGGATAACGATACCCCTCTGCCGCCGATCAATGGCATACGCTTCGTTCACGCCGATCAGTATCGGGAAAGCACGATCGCCATCCACTTCGCGGAGGACGATCATCGATGCGCGCTCCTCGTGGGAATCAACGATCACGATGCGCGCGAGCTTCATTCGGACAAGCATGCTGATCCGGTCCTGTCGCTTTCTAAGTCAACCCATGATCGCACGGTCGGTTGTCAAGATCAAGCTATCGTGGAGCACAACGGAAAGAACATCATCCGTCGACAATGCTACAGGGTATCGCCTCAGGTCGCTACTTGCCTCGCCGGTCCTCACCGCAACCCCTCTCCGCATCGAGCGCGCGATGCAGTTGCGCCAGCTCCCGAGAGTCCATCTTGATGCTCCGATCGAAGTCGGGGAAACTCCCTTCCACCACGTCCTTCATGTACGACCTGAAGGCCCCTGCGAGAACATCGTGCAACTGAACGTACTGCCTGACGGAACGCGGCGGATGGCCCGCCGAGTAACCCAAAATGTCGTGCATCACCACAACCTGGCCGTCGCACAGCGGACCCGATACACAACCGATCACTGGAAGGTGGGTCGATTCTGTGATCAAACCGGCCACCTCCATCGGCACAGCCTCAAGAAGTAGTGCTACCGCCCCCGCATCCTCCATCATCTTGGCGTCTTCGATAATGCGGAGGGCATCTTCGGACGCTTTGCCCTGAGCCACGTACCCCCCTACTTGTCTGATCGACTGCGGTCGCAGACCCAGATGGGCCATCACCGGAATGCTGGCTGCCGTCATCGCCTCCACCGTCCTGACCAGGCGGCGGTCGACTTCGATCTTCACGCAGTCGCAACCCGCCTCGGCCATGAATCGCCCGCCGTTGCGAATCGCCTCATCGGTGTTCACCTGGTAGCTCAAGAACGGCATATCCCCCACCAGAAACACCGAGGGCGCACCCCGGCGAACGCCCGCAGCCACCGTCACCAGATGATCCAGCGTCATGGGCAAGGTCGAGTCGTACCCCAGGCACACTTCGCCATACGTGTCGCCCACCAGGAGGGAATCGATACCTGCTTCCTCCATGATCTTCGCCGTTGAGTAATCGTAGCAGGTCAACATCGCAATCTTGCCGCCCGCATCGCCTTTACGGTCACCGACCTCACTCCCGGTCGAGGCTTGGGCCTTTCTCGCCTGGAGCGTGCGTATAGTGATTCTGCTTCGAGTGCTCATAACCGAGAGGATATGCCAGACTCGCTCAAGTGACAAGGACCCCGAATCAGCCCCACACAGCCAGCCTTGTCGCTGTTTGAGCCCCAGGCGCCACGCGCTGATAAACCCTGGAACGTAGCGATTCGTACCGCCCTTCGATCCGGCATTGACGAACCACGAGTGTAGCGTCAGTTCTGCCCCAGAGAATCGATGGGTAGCCCATAGCCTTGGCCGTGGGGGCACGATGACCTGCGAGCCCGGAAGTCCAATCTAAGAGCGAACTTCACTCTGCCGGGGAATCACCGCCTTCCCTACCTCCAGGCACGTGTTTAGCGACCGGTTACTCCTGGAGGGACGAAGGTGACTAGCCATGGGCCGGGTGACATGCTTACGCTTGCGTGAGCATGCCCTTGTGACACCATAAGAACATGGCCACGCAAGCGTGGCCATGGCACCCGGCGCCGAGAGGTCCGAACCAAAGACAAATGTCGCTGAGCGGTGGAATCATCGCCTCCCCCACCTCCAGAGGAGGTGGGCCACCCGGACGTGTCGGTCAGAGTCCGTCCCGCTAGCGACGGGACCGGTCCGCAGGCTGGCGCCTGCGGCTCTGATCCGGCGAGGGGCACGAATCGGCAGGTCAGGCATGTTACAACACTAGGGCGGCGTTATTCTCCGACGACCTGGACGAGCAGGCGGCGGGTCCTTCCGCGCGTATCGAAGTCCAGCAGTATGATCTGCTGCCAGGTGCCGAGCTGTATCGCGCGGTCCACCACCGGGACAGTCAGGCTCGGCCCGATGAGCGACGCCCGGACGTGAGAGTGGCCGTTGTCGTCGTTCCAGGTTTGTTCGTGGAGGTACTGGCCATCTTCCGGGGCGATACCTTCAAGGGCGACCTTGAGATCGCGGTTTACCAATCCGGGTTCGAACTCGGTTGTGGTAATGCCGGCTGTCGAGCCGATGACAAACACCGTAGCCACCCCGCAGGCGATGTCGCCGCCGCTCACGCAGCTCGCCACCTGTTCGGTAATGTTGAGCACTTCGTTGTTGCCCCTGGTGTTGATCTCGAATTCATGTGATTGAGCAGCCATAAGCGGAAGTGTATCGTCCCGGGCGGCGTCATCAAGTAAGGCCAGGCGGCAGGCTGGGGCCGGGCCTGCGTCAGGTTTGTGGGCGGACTGGTGACCCGAGCCCTGAGCGCAAGCGATGGGCCCCTTGCCGCACCAATCCAACACTCCCGCGCTGGCGCTTGGGGCTCGGTTCAGTGGTTCTATGCCCCCGTCAAGAGGCAGCTACACCGGGACGATACCTGCCCTTTGACTTGACGCGTCCCTACTGGGACGTACCCCTTTCCGAATGGGGCGGGTGATTGGGAGTTCCCTGCCGGACACATCCCGAAAGGTGAGGCGAGCACGTATGCCGTGATTCTACGGGTCGTTCTGTAATGCTGATAGCTGATAGCTGGCGGCGCGTTTGTCGTCGGGCTTGCTTCCGCGTAATATGTATCATCATGTCGACTCTAGACTACAGAACTGCAGGTGAATCGCACGGTCCGGCTTTGACCGTTCTGGTCGAGAGCATGCCAGCCGGAGTCCCGATCGAACTCGAGCTCATAAACGGCGAGCTTGCCCGGCGGCAAGGGGGAGTAGGCCGGGGCGGTCGCATGAAGATCGAACGGGACTCAGTCGAGTTGCTCTCAGGTGTGCGGGGCGGGCTGACGATCGGGTCGCCCATCGTGATGAAGATCATCAATCGTGACTGCCGCCTGGAAGAAGCTTGCGAAATTCACAGGCCTCGACCGGGACATGCCGATCTCGCGGGAAGTCTCAAGTGGCTGACTACCGACTGCCGGGAGACACTGGAACGAGCATCAGCAAGAGAGACGGCTTCGCGGGTGGCGGCTGGGGCGCTTGCCCGGTGTCTGTTGCGAATGTTCAACATCGAGGTTGCAGGATATGTCGTGCGGATGCTTGATGTTACGGGGCGGGTTTCGCGTGACATGGAGATGGACGAGCTTCGCCGGTTGCGAGATGCCAACAGTGCGTACTGTCCGGACGCGGATGCGGCGAAGAGGATGATCAAAGCCGTCGAGCAGGCCGGTAGCGAAGGCGACACGGTGGGAGGCGTCATCGAAGTTCAGGTGCGTGGTCAGCCGCCCGGTATCGGCAGTTCGATGCGTTGGCAAGACAAGCTGGACGGTCGATTGATGTGGGCGGTCGGTTCGGTACAGGCGTTCAAGGGCGTCGAGATCGGTCTGGGGTTTACGTCCGCCTCGCGCCGGGGCAGTGTCGTGCATGACGAGATCGACTACGACCCGGCGCTGCATGATACGTCGGGATTGGGATTCGTGCGCCTGTCAAACAACGCAGGCGGTATCGAGGGCGGCATGACCAACGGTGAACCGATCGTCCTTAGGGCTGCAATGAAACCGATCAGCACTCTCGCAAAAGGTCTTGACAGCGTCGACCTTCTGACGAAAGAGCCAGAGCGCTGCGATTATGAGCGCAGCGACGTGTCAGCCGTACCGGCGGCGAGCGTTGTGGCGGAGAACGTGGTCGGTTTCGAGATCGCCCGGGCATTTTTGGAGAAGTTCGGCGGCGATACGCTGGGCGAGGTGCGGGCGTCCCACGAGCATTATCTCAAAACAGCAAGATCGCTGGGCGGTTGAGTGCTTTTGCGTGTCGTCGTCATCATGATCGTGTCTGCAGCTTCTCGCTTGCTTACAGATTTCCCGACAGATCGCAGCACGAGTTCTCCGGCAGCATTTAACCGACGGATGGGTGACCTGTGGCTTTAGCCGTTAGCCATCCGTCTCGAGGAAGACCACTTCCTGACTGGCGCGGTTCGGATAACGTGAGGGGACTGCCTGTCCGATCCGATCCGGCGAGCAATTCTAGGGCTGGTTGAATCGAGCACGGGCACTACTGAGGGCGAGCCTGCCCGAGGGCGGAAGCTGTGCGATTCTGTCCTTCAGCCTTACGAAGAAAATCGTTCGTTGCTCTTCATCGTCCCTTCATGATCGGTTTGTATGTTGAGGGATGACTCGGCGGGAGCCCGGCTGGCTCGGCGTAGGCCTGCAGCACTGCCGAACACCCATGTTCTGAGAGGAGAGCCTGATGAGACTGGGCAAGACAATGCTGTTGGTCGTCGATTTGGGCGTGGTCGGCGTGATGGCGTTTGCTGCCTGGGCGAATGGCGCGGAGCGCTGGACAGTCTGCCAAGCACGACCGACAACACCAAAAGCGAGAGCATTCGACTCCGCAAAACGGGGACGGATGACACGGTTCACAGCGCGCAGCTAAGGTGCGAGCAACGGGGGCGCAATTCACAGGGTAACGACGCGAGAGCGTGCGAAAGCAAGACAGGGGAACAGCACAACACCGACGAAGCGCAAGCCTTTGATAGTGCGAGACTTAGTGCCAGTGTGCGACACAATGCTAGAGGAAACACAAACACGCCGGGCGGGACTCGAACCCACGACATTCGGATTAGAAATCCGATGCTCTATCCAACTGAGCTACCGGCGCAACTCACCCCCTGTACTGGCGTGAAAAATACCCCCCCATCGGGACCGTGTCAAAGACACTCCGATTGGGTCGATTCCAAGGAGGGGCGCGCGAACGGCCCGGACCGGGCGTCATCACCCATGACTATCCACCGCGAGTGCGTCCTCTCCCATTGCACACATCTCACAGAGCGCACTCTACCCCCTCTGCGCGGAACACATCCAATCCCCTCTTTCACGAAGCACTGCCAGTCCCTTCGTCTGTGGGACACGATCTACCCCCTTTGACGACGATAGGCAACCAGCCCCTTGTTTCGCGGGGCGAGTACGGATTCGTCATCACGGATTTGTCAAAGGCAGGATACCCATTCAACAGACGCTTCGCAGCATGTCGGTCACGTCCTGACGAGCTTCTAGCGACCAAGCGGTTGTCGAACCTGCCAATCGGGATTGATGCGAAGACCGTCGAGCGATGCCGCCTGACGATTCGGTCCACAGCTGCAATGGGAGTCACTATCGCCTGGAAATCGCCAATCCCGGGCCAGGCTGTTGGTGGATGGCGATGCACACCACACACATCGATCAAACGGTGTCCCTGGGGACCTACTCGCCGTACAATATCACGGATGGCTGAGACACTGTTGTCTGAACTCAAGCGGCTTGTCGGTTTTGTGGAAGGGGATGCGGTCTTGTTGCGCCTGCTCGGTGAGGATATTGCCGCTTTCCTGCCGCGGGTGGAACAGCGTTTCCGACTTCTTATTCGAGACAACCCCCAGAGCCTGGCGATCTTCATTGGCCGGGAAGACAAGGCAGAAGGACAACTGGACAGGCTCACTTCCTGGATCGAGGACCTGTTTTCAGGATCGTTCGCTCAACAGCATTACCGTACGCGTCTTCAGAGTGGCAGGAATCACGCCAAGGCCGATCTTGCGCAATACTGCCTGCCGACAGCCACGGAACTGATCCGGCGGGAACTTGAGGGGGTTATTCGCCAGGAGAATGTGGCCGACACCGATCGCAAGCTCGCATCGCTTCACAAGCTGCTCACGCTGGACCTGGCGATCATGCTGGAAGGATATCAAGAGGTCCGCTCACAGAATATCCGCGAAACCGAGCGGAGAATCGTGGCGGAGAAACTGACCCGGGCGGAACACCTGGCCGAGGTGGGACAAATGGCCGCCTCGTTGGCGCACGAGATCAAGAACCCGCTGGCGGGTATTAGCGGAGCAATCCAGATCATCGGCGATGCCATGCCCGGCGGCGACCCCCACAGACCGATCATTGGCGAGATCCTCGGGCAAATCAAGCGGCTTGATGCCGCGGTAAAGGACCTGCTGGTCTACGCCAGACCGACCGCTCCGCGCAACAAGGAGTATGATCTGAACAGCGTAATCCGGCGAGTGTTGATGATCCTCCATGAAGAACCGGCAGTGCAACGCGTGCGTATCAAGTACAACCGGCGTGCGGAGATTCCGCCGGGGCTGGGCGATGAATCCCAGCTCGAACAGCTCTTGATGAACCTGATAATCAACGCGGCTGAGGCATCCGCTGCCAAGGGGCTTGTACTGGTCTCAACAACGTTCGACAACGAGGATCTCGTCTTTTCCGTGACGGATTCAGGGTGCGGAATGACGCCTGCTGTTCAGGCGAGAGCGTTCGAGCCATTCTTCACCGACAAGGCCAAGGGCACGGGGCTGGGTTTGTCGATCTGCCGAAGGATCATAGACGCCCACAACGGCAAGATTTCGCTCGACAGCATCGCGGGCGAGGGTACAACAGTGGTAGTTTCTCTGCCGCGGTTGCGACCATAAGCGTCGACGTTTCACACAAGACCGTGGTACCACAGCATAGCGAGAGCGAAAGAGACCATGACGATTCGCGTACTGATCATCGAAGACGAGAAGCTCATCCGCTGGTCTTTGAGGCAGAAGTTCCAGGCCCGGGGGTATCGTGTGGCCGAGGCCGAGGACGGGGAATCGGCCCTGAAGACACTCGATGCGGGCGTTTTTGATCTCATCATGCTGGACTACAAGCTGCCCGACATGACCGGTCTGGACATACTGCGCAAAGTGCGCGAGACCGACTCAGACGTCGTGGTCATCATGATCACGGCCTATACGAGCATCGAAACGGCTGTTGAAGCGATCAAGCTCGGCGCGTACGACTATGTGGCTAAGCCTTTCGACATGGAGCACGTCCTCCATATGGCGGACAAGGCTCTTGAAACCACCAAGCTGCGCCGCGAAGTGCGGGAACTCAGACGACACATCCAGCACGACTACGATACGGACAGGATCATCGGGCGGCACCCGTGCATGTTGGAACTTTTCGACGTGATTAACAGAGTTGCAAAGAGCGGGGCTTCGACGGTCTTCCTTCGCGGTGACACGGGCACCGGAAAGGACCTGGTAGCCAAGGTCATCCACTACAACTCCGACCGCGCGCCTCTCCCGTTCATGAATATCACGTGCACGGCCCTTTCGGAAAGCCTTCTGGAAAGCGAGCTATTTGGCCACGAGAAGGGCGCCTTCACCGACGCCAAGTCCACGAAAAAGGGGCTCTTCGAGCTTGCCGACGGTGGGACGATCTTCCTCGACGAAGTCGGTGACATGCCCATGGCATTACAGGCCAAGCTGCTTCGCTTTCTCGAAGAGCGTGCTTTCCGCCGCGTGGGCGGGTCCAGAGAGCTCTCCGTCGATGTCCGGGTGATCGCCGCCACCAACCGCGACATCGAAAAGGCCATCGAACAACAACGATTCCGCGAGGACCTGATGTTCCGCCTCAATGTGGTCCCGGTCTTTCTGCCGCCGCTCCGCGATCGCGGGGACGACATCCGCCTGTTGGCTGACCACTTCGCCCTGCGGTTTTCCACGGAGTTCAAGAAACCGCTCGCCAAAGTCGAAGACGGCGCATACCAGAGGATTCTCGCTTACCATTGGCCTGGTAACGTTCGCGAGTTGCGCAACGTCATCGAGCGGGCGGTGCTGCTGTGTCGGGGAAACACCATAACAGAAGAGGACATCGTTCTGGGGCGACCGGGGAGCATGACGCAGGCGGAAACGGGATTTGTCCTGCCAGTCAGCGGAACGGACTTCCACGAACTGGAGAACTCGCTTATTCGTCAGGCGATGGCCCGCACCAACAACAACCAAACCCAGGCAGCAAGACTGCTGAACCTGAGTCGTGATGCATTCCGATATCGCCTGGAAAAGCTGGGGTTGCTATAGTCCCTTGTTAATGCCGGGTCGATCGGAGTGCAGGTGTCGTCAGGCTGACACCGGTGCTCGAGCACACTTAAGACTGCGAGTTGCCGATCAGGTTTGCAGAACAAAGACGCCTAGGGTCCGCTGTGCGGACCATTCTGGAACGGTAGAATGAACCACCAGGTCCGCGCAGCAGAGCCTGCACGCTGTTGGCCTGGTACGACACGCTCGATTTTCTGGAGGTGGGAATCTCAACAACCGGGCACATGCCCGTCGCCACAAACCCGCAATGCCAGGTGAAAACGAATCATCCTCCGAGTCTTCCGCTTCATTTGGTGTGTTTGACCACACGCCACAGACACTGCGCGAGCTGATGGTATCCTGGAAATCTCCCCCCTTCCGGGCGAATCAGATTCTAGAATGGGTCTATAGCCACGGCGTCACCACCTATGACGAAATGACGAATCTACCGCACGATCTGCGCCAGCGATTGACACGCGATCTTCCTCTTTACGAGTCCACGATTGCGCGCCGCCGAGATTCCAACGATGCAACGACGAAGCTGTTGCTCACCTGGCCCGACGGTACCGCCAGCGAATGCGTCCGGATTCCCGACGGAACCCGACGGACCGCATGCATTTCGACGCAGGTCGGCTGCCCGGCGGGATGTGTATTCTGTGCCAGCGGTCTGGGCGGTCTCACACGTAACCTGTCCGTCGGGCAGATCGTCGAACAGGCCATGCGAACGAGTGGAGTCGGTGATCGCTATGAGCGTCTCTCCAACGTGGTATTCATGGGCGTGGGAGAACCGCTCGCCAACTACGACTCCACCGTTGGCGCGCTGCGCACGATCAACGCGGACTGGGGTCTGGGTATCGGAGCGCGGAAGATTACGGTCAGCACGGTGGGACTGCCTCAGCGGATGCGTAGCCTGGCGAAGGAAGGTATGCAGATTACTCTCGCCTTGTCGCTCCATGCAGCCACTGATGAACTTCGCGGTAGTATCATACCGTGGGCTGAGAGTTCTACCATCGAGACGCTGGTCGAAGCCGCCAACTACTACTTCGAGCAAACGGGGCGGGAGGTGACGCTAGAGTGCGTCCTGCTCGCCGGCGTGAACGACTCCAGAAACTGTGCCCGGCAACTGGCGGCTGTATCCAGGCGGATGAGGAGTAACGTAAACCTCATCAGATACAACGCCGTCCGAGGGCTTCCGTACGAGAGCCCCGAAGACTCCGTCGTCGACGCCTTTGCTGACACCCTGCGCTCCAGCGGGGTCAACGTACATATCCGACGAAGCCGAGGCCTGGATATCGACGCCGCCTGTGGCCAACTTAGACGAGAAGGATGTGCTGAATAGCGGCGCCATGTCACGCGGCCGAGAGTGCCGTACGGTATCGTACCGAGTCTCGTACGCACGTGCCGCTTCGTGTCTTTTCCCAACCGCGACCGCGAGGGAGCGAAACGCAAACCAGATGAGTTCTAATCGGCAAACTCAAACTGTGCCTGGTATCACACCTGTTTGATCTCAGCCGTCTTTGCTTTCAAAACCTCGCCGAGTTTGTCTTCGTGGCTCTTGGTGAGTTTCTGAATGGCGTCTTTGGCGTCGTGGGCCTGGTCCTCGCTGATCGTCTTCGCCTTCTCCTCCAAGTCCACAAGTTTGTTCATATCTCGTCGGACGTTACGGACGACGATCTTCTGGGCTTCAGCCATCTTCTTGATCTGTCCGACCAACTCGTCGCGTCGTTCGCCCGAGAGTGGTGGAATAGGAAGACGGACGGTCTTACCGTCGCTCATTGGGGTTACGCCGAGGCTGGAAGTCTGAAGTCCCTTCTCGATGTCCTTGAGTGTGCCCGGATCGAATGGTTTCACCATGAGCGTCGTGGGTTCGGGCACGGCGATAGTGGCTAGCTCGCGCAACTCCATCGTGCTGCCGTATGAACTGACCTCAATCTTGAGGTGCTCGATGAGGCTTGGATGAGCTCTACCTGTCCGGATTCCGCGTACCTCATCCTTGAGAAACTCCACAGCCTTGTTCATACCCGCGGCACAGTCTTTCTTGATCTGATCTAGTGACGGCATCTGCTTTATCCTCCACGCAAAGTGCGATCAAGCAATCCATTGTAGTGTCCTACCGCCAAGGTTCCAGAGGTTCTGGCGGAATAAGGCCAACGAACGCCATTCCGCGCATATCCACAGAAATCACGCCGGAACACCAGAATAGTAGCCGAAAGCTGATAGCTGATAGCTTGACCAGTGAGGTTTGGCTAGCCGGTCGAGGAAACCTCTTCGGGAGACTTGCCGGCTCTTAGGTCCTTGCCAAATGTAAAACCGCGATCGAAAGCGCCGAGGTTGAGCGACTCGGTCCCCTTGGGAACCGAAGCTTCGACAGACTTGCGCATGGCATCGGGTTCGACCAAATCGACGACGGCAGCGATGAACCCGACCATGACGATGTTGGAAACCAAACGGCGCCCGAGTTCCTCGGCGAACCGGGTGGCTGGTATGCCGTACTGAGTGATCTCCGCGCTTAGCACCCTGGGATGTACCAACTCTGACTCGTAAATCAACGTACCCACCGGAGACATCTCCGGAACGAAGCGAGTGTATGCCTCCTGAGACATGACGACCAGCAGGTCCGGCCTGTGGACATAAGGATACTCGATTGGCCTGTCAGAGAGGATTACTTGAGCGCTGCAGGCACTACCCCGTGCCTCCGGACCGAAGGCCTGGGTCAACGTGGCGTGCTTGGTATCGTAGATCGAAGCGCCCCGCCCGATGATCATGCCCGTCATGATGACGCCCTGACCGCCCAGACCGCCGATCTTAATTTCTGTCGTGCTCATCTAAACGTCTCTTTGCTCCAACGATCCGTAAGATCGTTTACGGCGACCGGTGTCTAGCTCCTAGCAATCCCCTCTCGGCGGAGGTTTTCCAACTGTGCGTTCCTCACTTCCAAGAACGAGGGCAGGTCCTTGTCGACGAACTTGCCACACACGATCTCGTTTTGGAACTCAATGTCGCACTCGCGAGTGGGGGCACCGTTCTTGATGACGCTGTGTTCCTTATACCATTGCATACGAGCAAGACCGTCGCCTAACCGGTTGCGGCGCTCATAAAGCGTGGGGCACGGTGTGATAATCTCGATGAAGCTGAAGCCCTTCTTGTTGATGGCCTCTACCATTGCCTTGGTCAACTGCCGAACGTGATACGCCGTCCAACGAGCGACGTAGGCAGCCCCGGACGATTCTGCCAAGAACGGAAGATTGAAAGATCGTTCGACGACCCCGTGAGGTGCCGTAGTTCCGACCGCGTTCACGGGCGTCGTAGGAGCTACCTGTCCGCCGGTCATGGCGTAGTTGAAGTTGTTCACACAGATGACCGTGAGATCGATGTTTCGCCGGGCTGCGTGGATGAAGTGATTGCCGCCGATGGCGATCAGGTCACCATCGCCGCTGTACAGAACCACATTGAGCTCGGGATTGGCGAGCTTAAGCCCGGTGGCGAAGGGGATGGCCCGCCCATGAGTCGTATGGAATGAATCGAAGTTAAGATACCCCGCCACTCGCCCCGTACAGCCGATTCCGGATACGATCGCCATCTTCTCACGCTCGATGCCACACTTGTCGATGGCGCGAGCAAAACAGTTGACCGTCGTTCCAATTCCGCAACCGGGGCACCAAATGTGCGGTATGCGTTCCGTGCGCAGGTACTGTTCTACCGGATTGACAATCTTATCGCTGGCTTCGGTCGTCGCCTGAGTCATCGGGCCGCCTCCACAATGGCTTCGGTGATGGTCTGGGGGTCATGAACCGCACCGCCCGCGTGGGGGACCGAAATGACCTTGCAATGTCCGCCGGCACACCGCTCCACTTCGAGAACCACCTGGCCTAAGTTGATCTCGGGAACAACGATCGCTTTGACCTTACTGGCCAGCTCTCTGATCCGCTGCTCGATGAAAGGCCAAACCACAATCAGGCGCAGATGCCCGACCTTAAGACCCTTCTCGCGGGCCGCCCGAATCGCCTTGGAACTGATGCGGGAAGTAATACCGTAGCTGACCACCACCACGTCGGCGTCCTCGACGCTGTCCTCAACGAAGCTGGTGATTTCGTCGACGTTGTTGTTGATCTTGTCCGCGAGTCTGGTAACGAGCTGTCGCTGGCACCGGGCGTCCATCACCGGGTACCCTCGCTCATCGTGAGTCAGACCGGTGACATGGATTCGGTAGCCCTCGCCTGCCTTGGTTATCTCGGGGACCATGTCGTCGCCCGGCTTATAGGGCAGGTACTCGTCCGCCGGCAGTTTGGTGTATCTCCGAGCAACGACATCAATCTGGTCAGCCGCGGGAATCACCACCCTCTCAGTCATGTGCCCGACGCTCTCGTCCATCATGAACATGACGGGCACGCGGAATCGCTCGGAGAGGTTGAAGGCCTGGATAATCAGATCGAAGCATTCCTGCGGGCTGTTGGGGCACAAGGCGATGATCTCATAGTCGCCGTGGGAGCCCCACCGCGCCTGCATCATGTCTCCTTGAGCCGGTAATGTCGGAAGACCGGTAGAAGGACCGCCCCGCTGAACATTGACGAACACGCAAGGCACCTCGCTCATCGCCGCCAGCCCGACGTGCTCCATCATGAGCGAAATACCCGGACCGGAACTGACGGTCATGGCCTTCGCTCCGCCCCAGACAGCGCCCTGGATGGCGATCGAGGACGCGAGCTCATCTTCCATTTGAACGAAAGTCCCCCCGGTGGCAGGAAACCGCCATGCCAACCGCTCGAAGATCTCCGTCGACGGCGTGATCGGATAACCGGCTATGAAGTTGCAGCCGGCCGCTATCGCCCCTTCGGAACAGGCGTGGTCGCCATCGAGGTAATGAGAACCCGTTAGAATCCCATTCGTGTCCGCTGACACCTTTTGGTTACTCCTTGCGCTCCGCCTCGCCCCGCGGCAACCGGGCTCCGCAGATGGCGAAATCGGGGCAGTACATCCCGCACAGACCACACCCCGTACATTTCTCGGGGTGGGCTACCTCGGGGTAGTGGTATCCTTTGTCGTTGAATACGGTGGAGAGTGTCAGCACGCCGGAAGGGCAGAAGGCTATGCAAAACCCGCACCCCTTGCAGCGCTCGACGATGATCGACACGGCACCTCGGGGCTTGTTGCTTGACTTCTCGGTTACACCCGAAAGAGCGGCTGATGTCGCCTGTTCTTCATCCATCATCGGCCCTCGCAATAACACACAGACCGGTGGGATTATAGCAATTGGTGCGCCAAAGAAACCCCTCCGATCCAAGTATTATGAAAAGATCACTAATCCCTGGAGAAGCTCCCGAGCATATTCAACAACACCCCTGTCGGTGGGTGTCGGCACATCGATCGCCAGAATGAACACGAAAGGCAAAGACCCCGACGTAACCCGTCATAATTACACCTTTGCGCATATGCCCCGGCCATTGTCGGAATATGACGCTTGCACCATCAGGCGACGCCGCCCCCCGGCGCTCTAAACTCCGGGATCGTCGAATCCTGGTACCAGTCCTCCAATATCCTTCTGAGGTCCTCAACGTCGTTGACCATCACGGAAATGTTGCACTTCTTCCCCTTGCGATCCTTGCCCATCTCCTTCAGAACCGCCGCCAACTCGAATCCTGCGCCACGGAGCATCCTGATCGAGCCCTCATCATCCTCCAAGGTAAGCGCTCGAAGCTTCTCGATATCCCGGATTTGAGCGACTCGGACCAGCTCCCGCGTGAGGCATGTTCCCAGGCCATTGGCACGGTGGGTGGCGGCCGTCACGATGCGAATCGCCCCGATGTGCTGCATCCAGCCACTCTTCTCGAAGTGGAGGGTGGCGTCGCCCACGATGGCGTCCCCATCGACCGCCACCAGCGGCGTAATGCTGTCCAGGTCGATCTGCTCGGTCCACCGCCGGAGGAGATCCCGGTCCGTAACGTCGTGCCTCAGAAAAACGCGATCCTCCTCCGGCAATTCTTCGAAAAACCGATGGAGCTTGTCCAGATCATCCTCCCTGAGCAAGCGTATAACGATCTCTCGCCCATCCCTCAAAGCGACGGTCTTGGGGTAATTTTTGGTCAACATCTTGTGACTCCTTCCTTCTCAATGTTTCCACAAGCCCATCACCGGCCACCTGAGATCGTGTTCAATCAAGGCAGCCGACCATTCGAGTTCTTCCACCTTCCCCGGATTCCAACGGGGGTGAATGTGGCACAACGCCGGGGAAACTCTCGCTCCTGTGGGCAGTGTCCGATGCACCCAGAAAGATATCAGGCCTCTGGACGACCCACAAGTGGTAGGGGCAGCTTGACGAGCACAAACATATTGCCAGGCGATGAAGCCACGCTGCAACCGATCTGAGGATTCCGACCGTATCACGGCTCCTGAGCAGATGCACCACTAATCACTGGCAGACACACTGCTTAAGGTGAATGGAGGGGTATTCGATCGATCGCGGGATCAGACCAGCGACGCTTCGAGGGCCTCGGGGCTGTCGGCGTAGCGGGCACGGATGGCGTCGAACTGCTCGCTGCAGCGGTGGAACATCTCGACGATCACTGGATCGAAATGTCGCCCAGCCTCTTCTCGCATGATTTCCACCGCATCCTCGTGTGATCGCTCACGCTTGTAGCGGCGCCGGCTGGTGATGGCGTCATAGGCGTCCACGAGAGTTACTATCCGTGCGGACAGAGGGATATCCCCGCCCTTCACGCCTCGCGGGTATCCCCTACCGTCGTAACGCTCGTGGTGACAGAAAGCGATATCGATGCACATGGTCAACAGCGGTACGGGGTGCTGCGGATCGAGCGGCATGGAAAGCACTCGCCGACCGATCTCCGTATGCGTCTTCATGATGGTGAATTCCCCATCCGTGAGCTTACCGGGCTTGGTGAGAATCTCGTCGGGGATTCCCACCTTTCCGATGTCGTGCAGCGGAGCCGCTTGGATGAGCATGTCGATGAACTCTTCGCTAATCTGGGCCCGATAAGGTCCGTGCTTGGAGATCTCGGTGCCCAAAATGCCCGCCATCTTAGAGACTCGCTCCAAGTGCAGGGTAGTTTCTTCGTCACGATACTCAGCCAGATGCCCCACCGTTTTAAGCAGGACTCGCACCGACATTTGTAGTTGATCGCGCTGATTGAGGTTGTCAAGAGCGATGGCTGAGGCGTCAGCAACCGAGCGGACACAGTCGATCTCGTCGTGTGAGAAGGGCGAGCTGTCGCCCTTGTCGGTCAGATTGATGACGCCGAGAATACTGTCTCGGGCTTCGCGAGAGTTCGATTTCAGCGGCGCGCTGAGGAAGGCGTCGCTGTCATATCCACGATCAGAGTTGGCTCCTTCGCCCAAAGTGACGGCTGCCAGTGTCTTGCCACTTTGGAAGACCTGGCCGGAAATCCCCGCCACCGATTTGACCCTTATGGTCCCGACGACTCCCGGATCGATGCCCACGGCACGCTCACAGACCAGGTTTTCCCCGGCTGCGTCGGTCAGCATGATCGAGATACGTTTCGCCTCGGTAATCTTCTGTGTGCCGCCGATCAGCAGGTCGAGGACGGTGTCTTTGTCGCCAGCCTGGTTGAGATCGCGTATGCAGTCATAGAGAATCTGCAAACGCCTCGTCTTGACGTTAACCTCGTTTTCGAGCGTGTCATTGAGTTCATCCAGCTCAGTCCGGGCGAGCACCAGGCGGTGCATCGTCCGAACACGGGCGAGCAGCTCAGTGATGTCAAACGGCTTGCCCAGATGTTCCTGGGCGCCGGCCTCCAATGCGACCACAACATCCTCAGCCCTTGACTGGGCAGTGAGGATCAGGATTGGGATGTGTTTAGTACTCTCGCGAGCTTGGAGTTCTCGCGTGGCTTCGATACCGTCCATCACCGGCATCCCCACGTCCATGACGATCAGGTCCGGTTGTTGTTCGGTAGCGATGCCAACCGCCTCCTGCCCGTTGACACCCTCAAGTACCTCGAACCCCGCCGCCCCTATTCCCGCTTTGAGGATAAAGCGCAGCTTGGCGTCGTCGTCAACGATCAGGATTCGTCCTATGTAGCGGCTGCTCATAATCCTCGTACCCCAAACATGCGCGGTCCGGTGACTGGCCTCCGCGTGTGTGCGGCAAAGCCGATCTCCGTGTTACGTTTCATCGGCGAGATTCGTGCTCAGCAGCATTTAGGTGCCACCATGTGGCGTAAGTCGGCAGCTTGGGTCCGAGAATATCGACCGCCGTCGGTCACGTGTACGTTGCCAGGAGAACGTCGCAACACCCTGACGCTCAGGCCGGTGGACGATGTCCTCCGGGTATTGGGGCACAATGCCCCGAACCGCGAAGTTCGAGCCGAAGACGAACAGAGCCTGGCCCGTCAGGAACCGGCCCGGTTGTGGAATCGTCACCTCCCCCACCTCCAGCGTAGGTTGGCCACCCAACCGAGGATCTGTGGTTTCGATATAGAGGGGCAGTCCAAGTGAAACTCACACCCAGACCCAAGTTCCGACAGCTCTATGACTGCGGAATCCGGCGATTGCAGCTATAATATCGTGCGGGTCTTTGCCTGATGGGGCGGGCCGGCAACGAACGAAACGGACCGGCGATTGGCGAGACCCTCGGCAGGTTTCCGGAAGCCGGCACACCGTATACCCACTGCAATTGGCCTTCGCCGTTGCAAAAAGGGCTGATTTCTGATATCGGTGGTTCTCGGATTACGGCACCGACGGGCACAAGGAAGCCGATTTGCGTGGTCGGGCTGGCGTGCACGCCCGGCAGGATTGGGCACAAACCGGTTGGAGGACAGGAATGGCCTGGGAGTACAGCGAGAAGACCAAGCAGCTTTTCATGGATGCGGTCCACGGCAAGCCGGGGACCCACATGGGAGAAATCGAGAGTCCCGACGGTTTCGGAGAACACGGTTCGCTTGCCTGCGGAGACGCCCTCCGCTTCACGTTTAGAGTCAAAAAGCACGCGACTGACCCTACCAAGGACGTAATCGTCGAAGCCAAATACCTGACTTTCGGATGTACCTCAGCCATCGCCGCGTCGGAAGCCCTCTGCTGTATGATCGAGCAAGGAAGCTTTACGCCGATCGAGGCGCTCAAGGTCCAAAACGAGGACATCGTCAAGTTCCTAGAAGGGCTGCCCGATCAGAAAATCCACTGCTCGGTCATGGGCGCCGAAGCCCTGGAGGCGGCAGTGTTCAATTGGGCCCACAAGCGCGGTGTCGACCCGAAGTCCCTGGGCGTAGACGTACGTGGCGACGAACAGGAAGAGGGCCGAATCGTCTGCGAGTGTTTCTCCTTGAGCGAGCCGTATCTGCGGCGCAAGATCAAGGAGCTCAACCTGCACACCATTCCACAGATCACCAATGCCATCAAAGCCGGCGGAGGATGCATGTCGTGCCATCACGCCCCCGGCGGACTCCAGGACCTGATCGATGAAACCTGGGGGAAGGACGGTGCGAGCACCTCAGGGCGGCCGAGTAAGACCGCCGAGGATGCCGGAAAGGGTGATACTCTCTCGCCTTACCAGCTCGGCAAGAAAGTCGAGGCGGCTGTCGCCGAGTATATCCGCCCCATGCTCGCCATGGATGGAGGCGACATCGAGGTCATCGACATCAAGGATTCGCTGGTCTACTGCCGCCTTGCCGGCGCCTGCGCGGGCTGCGCCGGTGCCGCCCAGACCCTCAAGATGATGGTGGAAAAGAAGCTCAAAGACGTGGTGGACGAGCGCATTACTGTTATCCAGGTGTGAGACGGAACGTAAGCTGATGAGCATCGTATACGCGGACAACAACGCAACCACCGCGATCGCACCCGAAGTCTACGAGGCGATGATACCCTTCCTTACGGGGAACTACTTCAACCCGAGCTCGATGTACGAACCGGCGCGGGATGCGGCCGATGCAATCACCAGGGCTCGAGAGCAGATCGCCGAATGCCTGGGAGTTACAAGCCCGAAGGAGATACTCTTCACCTCCTGTGCCACGGAGAGCAACAACACCGCGATCCTGGGAACGATCAAAGCCAATCCGAACCGGCGCCACATAGTAACGACCGCCGTCGAACATCCGGCTGTCTTCGAGGTGTGCAAGGACCTTCAGCGCAACGGATATGAGGTGAGCTTCATACCGGTGGATGGAGACGGAAATCTCGACACTGGGGCGTTCGTGCGTGCCCTCGGTCCTGAGACCCTCCTGGTCACCGTTATGCACGCCAACAACGAGACCGGCGTGATATTCCCCATCGAGCAGCTTTCGCGCCTGGTCAAGGCGACCGATCCCACCATCGTCTTCCACACGGACGCGACGCAGTCAGTCGGCAAGCTGTCCATCAACCTCGAGAGCGACTACCGGCATGTGGACCTGCTTTCCTTCTCGGGCCACAAGATCCACGCCCCCAAGGGAATCGGAGCGCTTTTCGTGCGGCGTGGCACACCGTGCAAACCACTCTTGGTTGGAGGTCATCAAGAGCAAGGCCGGCGGGCAGGAACGGAGAACGTCCCGTACATCGTAGGGCTCGGGCGGGCACTCACATATGCAGTGGAGAATCAACAAGAAGATGAGTCGCGGATACGCCAACTCCGAGACCGCTTGGAGGCGACACTCGAAGAGAAGATCCCGCACGTCCAGGTCAACGGCAAGAGCGCACTGCGACTCGCTAACACGCTGAACATTTCGTGCCACTACGTGGAGGGCGAGGGGATGCTCTACCAGCTCAGCGATCAGGGAATCTGTGCATCAAGCGGGTCAGCCTGCACATCAGGATCGCTCGAGCCCTCCCACGTGCTTAGAGCGCTGAACATCCCGTTCACCGCGATTCACGGCTCAATACGCTTCAGCCTGAGCCGTTACAACACCGAAGCGGACATCAACCACATCATCGAGGTCTTCCCCGAAGTAGTGGCGAACCTGCGCAAGCTATCGCCCTACTGGGACAACAATAAGAATGCCCCCCGTCCCGACACCGGGCATCTTCTCACCAAATAAGATTCGATAGCGATCTCAGAGGCTCTCTTGGCATACGCCGCGAGCGCCTGTCGGTTCTTACTTGTACGTCTGCGCGGCCTGGAATCGGGCTGCGTCCTGCAGGTCGACGTCGCCGTCCTGATCCCAATCGAACACGGCGCACAGGAGAGGGACGTCGACATCCGGCCCCTGCATACAATCGAAGAACGACACGTAATCCAACAGGTCCACGGCTCCGTCCTCGTTCCAGTCGCCCCACTTCCGGCGTATGCCGTGTCGCTGGGCCGCTTCGATCGTGCCGTCCGGTCCGATCGGCAGGATATCGAGAGCATCTATGTTGTCCTCGGCGCCCTCCAGACCCAACACCCACGCGGGAGCGAACAACTCGAACGATTGCCCATGAGTAGCTGCCAGAATGTCGGCGGCTGCTCCGGGATCGGGAAGCGAAGGTGAACCCGGCGCTAGAGAGAAGAGCACCAAGTCCATGCCGCTGAAGAGCCCGTTATAGTCGAAGTCGAAGACGACCATCGCGTCGATGTCGTCGCCGGATTGAAGCCCGAGTTGCCAGTAGTACGCAAAAAGGTCCGGGTCTTCGGGAAACGGGAGGTCTGGGGTGAAGTAGATATTGCTGCCGCTCGGGTCGTCATAGCCCGGAAGCGTCATCAGCGACGGCGACTCCGCGGTCACGCAGAAGTAGGCGTTTTGCATATCGCAGCCCTTCATCTCGTCGGGACACCGGGCTGTCGCGTCAACATTATCTTGAGGTACGCGGTACGTGTCCTTGGCGCTTGACTCCGGCTGCACGCCGAAATGGGTGCCACCTTCGTCGTAGTTATTGACAACAAGGGTGTTGTTCGTCGTGGTAGGCCCGCCGCGCAGGAGTCTTCCATCACGCGTGAACAGCTCCAGCGACATGCACCAGTCGCCGGCGGCCTGGCCCCTGGTAGCCTGGTCCGTGGCGCTGTAAGGAACCTCTAGCTCAACAAGCAGAAAGTCGGGCGGAACCTCACCCGTGGTGGCCCGGTCGACGGAAAACAGGAAGACGAACTCTCCCATCGGGGACATCGCGTTGTTGTATGAAAGTGCGTCCACGTCATCTCCGTCGAGCCCCAGCCCGAAATCGATACCGTAAGCTCCTATGACCGGGACGTCATCGTCGCTGAGCAGCACGTCGTCGGATGACACCACGCCCTGTTGCACGCTGGGTGACTCTGAATCAAGCGAGAAGATCGGGATCGGCAGCGGATCCAGCGGCGGAGCGGCAGAACTTGTGGCGACAGAAACCCACATTGCAGGAAGCAAGAGAATACACATGCCCCAGCCGGCAACTCGGTTTCCACCTTGAATAACGCTAACGGTCCTCATCAGATCCCTCCCCACCGTAATATGACTCTCGGACATGCGGCTGCTTATCTACGCGCATGCTCCCCGGCGCCGCGTCATCCCCAACCACCGGAATCCACGCAGGCCAATCCGGAGTCTGCCGCAATCTGACGCACACTATCTTAGCATGAAAGGTGCATTTCTCCTCCCCATCAAAAGCCCGATAAGCCCGAAAAAAGTGATTAGAAGCGTCACTTCGCCTGCCCGACGCCAGGGCGATCGCACCGGCATGGAAATGGGCTTCCCCGCGTAGCGACCAGGGTTTGACCACACCCTCAGCAAGAGCCGTCAATTCGTCGAATGACACCTCGCCAGCCACAAATGCGTAGAGCATCCTCATCCAGGTTTCAGATTGTGGCGCGATCAGACCAGTTGAGAAGTCCACCGTATCGCGCATCGCGTCGAGCAGCTCATCCGCCTCCTGCTGTTCGCCCAACAATCTCAGGCAGCTTGCCGACCACAACACGTGCGATGCCGGGACATCACATTGAGGATCGACACCGTGCCGGACGTCGGCAATCGCTCGGGCGCCAGCCAGCGCATCTTCCATGTCGCCCAGTTCGGCATGGACCAGCGCCGGATAGAAGTGCGCATAGAACAGACTGTCGGGGTCGCACTCGGCATGAAAAGCGATGTCCTCAAGAGCTTTATCGAACAGGCCCGTCCAGTAGCACAGGCGCCAGCGATAGTGGTGTCCTTCACAACGTTCGATGGGTGTCGAAGAGAGGTTTATCGCCCGTGTCCGAGCGTCCAGCGCCTCTGCAAACAAGCCCATGCTCTCGAGACACGTGGCTTCCGCGTTGACCGTGCGGGTGTCCTGTGGGTTGACCAGTTGGCCCCTCCGTGCCCATGCGAGCGCTTCTGCGTAATGATGCTCGACGAGCGCGCCGTCGTCTCGCGTCCCCACACTGCCCTCGTATATCTCCGCTGCCAGCCGATGTGCGATGGAGAGCAAGTAGTACGGATAGGCACCGTAGTGGTCATTCTCGACAAGTTGCGTCAGAGCGGCTTTGGACTCTGAGAACATGTCGATTGCCCTGGTGCGATACATCTGCTGATTCCTGGCGCGTGCCAGATGGAGAACCGCCTGAGGGTAGAACTCGTGCACTTGCGCCCTGACGACGGAGGCCTGACGATAAGATTCGATCGCCACTTCCGGCTTGTCGAAATGCGCTGCCATCCCGCGGAGAAACCACTCCGGAGCTGTCCGAGGCTGATCCATGTTCTCAGCCGACATGAAAGTCTCGTGTGATCCGGCCAGATCGCGATCTACCCACTGAACAAGCGCCAGAGCATAGAGCAGTTGTCTGCGATAGCTTTCGCCCATTTCGGCGTCGAGCCTGAGACCGTCGTGCAGTAGCTCGATGGCCTGTCGATTGTCTGAAGTGCTCAGGGCTATCATCGCACGGAGAAGGTGCAATCGCGGGTCTTGCGCTCCGAGCTCGTCAGCCTGGTCGAGGTCGGCGGTTGCCAGTTCCGGGCTGCGGTAGTCGAGGTAAACGATGCGCTCATAGGCGCGTTGGAGAAGTCGTTCTGCCTCGGCGCGACGATTGGCAGAAGTAGAGATGCCAAGACTCGTCGCCAGTACAAGGACGAACGTGGTTGCGGCGATGGCTGCCGTGGTGGACTTGTGTCGCTGCATCCACTTGAAGGCCTTCTCGATGCGTCCGGTGCGCCGGCTCAGGATCGGGCGCCGATCGGCGAAGCGGCGAAGGTCTTCCGCCAGCAAGGCAGCGGTAGGATGTCGGCGATCAGGGTCCTTGTCCATTGCCCGCAGGCAGATGGTCTCAAGGTCGACTGGAATACTGTCGTCCACCCGGCGTGGGGGGAGAGGCTCGTCGTGACGGATGCTCTCTATGATCTGCTCGCGAGTGTCTCCGGGGAAAGGCCGCCTTCCGACCAACACTTCGTATAAAGTGACACCAAGCGAGTAGATGTCAGTCCGGTGGTCGATCGCGAAGGAGCGCTGAGCCGTCGGACCTCCGTCACCTCGAATCTGTTCCGGTGAGAGATAGGAAGGAGTTCCCATCACCTCGCCGGGTATGGTCAAGTGTGGCTGATCGGTGAGGCGTGCCAGGCCGAAGTCCGCGATGTGCAGACGATTGTCGCTTCCGAGAAGCAGGTTATGGGGCTTGATGTCCCGGTGTATGACATCGCTTTCGTGTGCGTGCTGGAGACCGTCAGCCACAGCCGCAATGAGAACCGCCAGATGACGATAGTCCTCGGGCGTCCGGGAGATCGAAGAAACATCACAATGCCGCGTTGTGGCACTTTCCACTTCATCATCTGCAGCGCTGCGGTCATCGAGGTCTTCTGTCGAGCGGCCTTGCGGCGTGAAATCGCCGACGCGAGCGGACGAACCGCCCGGCCTCCACGTTGAACTCAGAAGCTCAGGCCGGCTGTGGACGATGGTATCGAGACTCACACCGTCGACCAATTCCATAGCGTAAAAGAACCTGCCCTGGTGCTCTCCGCGGGCGTAGATCGAAACGACATTGGTGTGATGCAACCTGGCTGCTGCCTGGGCTTCGGTGTGAAAACGCCTGACAGCCAATCGACCATGCCGGGTATGGGCAGGCAGAACCTTGAGCGCCACCTCGCGACCGAGCGAAATCTGCCGGGCGCGATAGACGACTCCCATACCACCAGAACCCAACTCGCCGGTTATCTCGAAGTCGCCCAGACGACTCCCCACGGGCATGAGTTCCTCTTTATCTCGCGACGTGTCGACCGGGTGATCGCCGGGTGAGTTCAGCAGAAGACTCGAGCCAAGTCCGCCATCGGCGCCATTGAAGGCCTCGCGAAGATCGGCAATCAACTTCTCCTCTTCGCCATGCACATCATCACCTGCTTACTTCATAGCCAAACCCATCACCGCCACAGGAGTGCCGCGTGTGGGGCACCGACTTTCATACCGGGCTTCGTGCCCACGCTTGTGCGGGCATTATGGGGCGTGCCCCGACCCATCACTGGGCAGCGGAACTCCAGTCTTAGATAGACGTCCCGAATACGGGTTTGACAGGGATTTCACGATGTTTCCACAGTGATCGGTTCCGAGTCAAGTGTCCTCGTCCGGGTCCAGGGTATCCAGGCGATCCTTAAGACGCTTCAAGACCCTGGATTTAGCCTGGTACACGCTGGCTTTGCTGATACTCAACGATTCCGCAGTTTCGTCAACTGATTTGCCAGCCAAGGTGTGCATCTGAAACGCCTGGAGCGTGACCGGTTCAAACTCGCCGGCAATCGATCTTAAAGCCCAACGGAGGCGGTGCAGGCGCCATTCGTGCTCCCAGCGTGCGTCTCCGCTTGCCTCGCCTTCAGCCGTTATGTAATCGAACTCCTTCGGATCCAACACCGCTCCCTGTCGGGCCTGCTTTGAGGCTTTGCGCCCCATCGCATGGACAACCGCTGACCGAAGGTATGAGCGAAACCGCCCCTTGGTGGCGTCGTACTGAAATCCGTTCATGGCTTTGAACAGGTACATTTCAACTTCCTGGACAATGTCCTCGGCGTCGGCATGGGAGGCTCCTCGGCCACGAGCGTAACGATACAGCAGTTCGCCGTAACGCTGGTGAAACTCATGCCAACTCAGTTCGTCGGTCCGCTCCCTGAGTCTCATTATGAACGTCAGACGTGTGCTCTCAGTGCGATCCATGACCTAACCATTGTCGCGAAAAGGGCTTGCGATCACAAGAGTCAGGTTCGGATTAGGCTGCTAAGGGCCGAGAATCCTCGGGTGGGTTGACTCTTTTGATCGCCCGTGATTCCGCCATCCGAAAAAAATCGTGTTCTTCTGTCATAAACCGTCCCAGGCCGTCTATGCACTCTTGAGAAGGGAGTTGGGTTCCTATGCGAAGATCAGCGAGACGGGTTTCGATGCGGGGTGGCAGAACGTTGGGCCTCGGGGGACGACTGGGGCTGCTTCACACCACGATTGACTCCCGTCCCGCCTTTGATCGTCGTCGGGTCACGCCTGATGAACCGAATCGAATGGGAGTTTGTAAGGGGGGTTGGTCCCTTGGAAAGAGCTGTTGGGCTTTTCTCTTGAGCGGTGCAAGCCGCAGGAGGTACTAAAATGCGATCGCGAACTGGAATATTTTGCTTCGTTGTGATTGTGGGCACTGTGGCACTGGTGTCACCTGCCCAAGCGGACCGGGCCGACGAGCAGGCTTGTTGCCTTGCGGACGGTACCTGTTTGATGAAGGAGCACATGGTATGCGTGCAATTGGGTGGTGATCCGCAAGGGCCGGGCACGTTCTGCGACGGCTTTGTCTGCGACGCCCACAAATGGGCACAACCGCCCACTTTCAATGCCGATTCGCCCATGCCAGACTGCTTCTGGGGTTGGGACGACCTCTCGGTCTACGGCGACATGGAGGAGTACCCGATCGTGGCGGACGATTGGCTCTGCGAGGATGACCGTCCCGTCACCGACATCCACTGGTGGGGCTCGTACGACCGCTGGATGGAGTTCGAACCGCCGCCGTTTGGCCATCCGATGTTCCCCTCGATGTTCCATATCGGAATCTGGACAGACGTTCCCGCCGGCGTGGATCAGGAATACAGCCATCCGGGCGTAATGCTATGGGAGTACGTTGTGCCTCGCGAAGAGGTGAACGAACACCCGGTCGGCTGCGATTTCCATCCCCAGTTCATGGATGACCTGGATACGTGCTTCCGGTACGACGTCTACCTCCCGGAAGACCTGTGGTTCTATCAGGAACCCGGACCGACGGTGTACTGGGTCAGCATCTCTGCGATGTACTGGGAACCGCCGCAGGAGTATGTCTGGGGCTGGAAGACGCGCCAGCCGAACTGGAACGACGCAGCCATCAGGATTCTCTGGCCCACGATGCCCTTCCCCGGTGCGCAGTACGAATACGGCGAGCCGATCATCATCGGAGAGGAGCGCTGGGACATGGCGTTCGTGTTGACCACGGAAGGCGGCGGTCCGGAACCGGAAGCCTGCTGCTTCGAGGACGGCATGTGCCTCGACATGTCGGCGCCTGACTGCGAGGCCAACGGCGGCATTCCCCAGGGACCGGGTAGCACGTGCGCGGGGTATGTGACGGCTTGCTGTCTGCAGGACGGGACCTGCGTCATGGTTGACCCGATCTGCTGTGACGACCTGGGCGGTGTGGTTCAAGCCGCCGGTGGCGTATGTACGCAGCTCGAACCCTGCTGCTTCGATGATGGAAGCTGTATCGACCTCGACCCGCTTTGCTGTGACGACCTCGGCGGTTGGCCTTCACCGACCGGAGCCGCTTCGTGCACGGACCCGTACGCCTGCGTGGAACCCGAACCAGAAGCCTGCTGCTTTGAAGATGGCACTTGTTTGAACATGCCAGAACTTGACTGCATAGAAAGTGGCGGTATCCCTCAGGGGCCGGGCACTACGTGTGCGGGGTACGTGACGGGTTGCTGTCTGCCGGACGGGAGTTGCATCATGGTAGACCCGATCTGCTGTGACGACCTTAACGGCATTTTAGTCGACGGAATGTGCACAGAGGAAGAGGCCTGCTGCCTGGACGACGGCGTCTGCATCATGGCTGACCCGATCTGTTGCTGGGAGCTTGGCGGACAGCCGCAAGGCCCCAACACGATGTGCACCGAACCGGAAGGATGCTGCCTTGACGACGGCACTTGCTTGGACATAGATCCGCTCTGCTGCGACGATCTGGGCGGAGTGCCCCAAGGACCGGGCGAACACTGCGTCGACATGCAGGTCGCCTGCTGCCTCGATGACGGAACCTGCCTGATGGTCGATCCGCTTTGCTGCGACGATCTCGGTGGTGTGCTGCAGCAAGACGGCGATGTCTGCACGCAGCTCGAGCCCTGCTGCTTCGACGACGGTAGTTGTCTGGACCTCGACCCGCTGTGCTGTGACGATCTGGGCGGATGGCCTTCACCGACCGGGGCTGCCTCGTGCTTTGACCCGTATGCGTGCGTGGAGCCCGAGCCCGAGCCTTACATGCTGGAGTTCTCGGTTGACATCGGTTCGGATACCGAATTGAGCGATCCGAACATGGACGGTGACGAAGCCTTTGATCCTGGTGACGTTTACATGTGGCGAAGCGCTCCTGTGGTTCCACCTGGACGTGACGGTTTCAAAGATGACATGTACATCTTCGGGGGTGATCCGTGGCCCGATCCGCCGGACCCCGCCACGGCCGCTCCCGTAGGTTTTGGCAGTATCCAGGATTACTGGGAGTACTTTGACCTCGACGGCCACGACCAGCTCGACATCGACATCTGGGAGTACCAGCTCATTCCGAGCGAGCATCCGCTGGAGATTCCGATTCCGATGTTCGAATCACAGTGTATCTACCGTGCGGAGTTCCTGGCGGTCTCGTACGATGACGACATGCGTCCCGGTTGGCCTGCGTGGGACGTGCCGGTTACCGTGCCTTCACCCGCAGGTGCGATCTACGGTACTTACGGTGGATACGATGAAGTTGTCGGCCTGACGCTGGATCTTTCGTTCCCCATCTGGCCCTATCCGGTCGTGAACATGTACGGAATCGCGGACGAGGTACGCGTGCACCGAAGCCTGGCGCCGAACCCGGGTGGTGACGAAGAGGATGACGACGTCGACTCGCTGGATGCCGTACGGGACTACGATCACTGCCCGTACTGGTATTTCTCGCCTGACCATGAAGCCCACCTCGGGCTCGACCCCGGCGGTATCTACCAGGTCACCGGCCTCGGTTTTCCTGCTCAGGTGATCGATGAGATGATCCACCTGGGGATTCCCGAAGACACGGACATTGATGCCTTTGAGTTCGCCTGGGTGCGCGACGAGCAGTTCGGCCCGGTGCTCGCACTGCTGTACAGCGTGGACGAGGACGATCCTCTCACACCGTGGGATGAATCCGGCGGTATGATGCCATGGGTGATCTACGGATCGTACCTCATGGGTTGGAGCTTCGAGTTCGTCGAGCCCACGATCCTGTGGGACGACATCGACGCACTCACCATCTGGGGTTCGTCGATGGAGCCCTGTCCGTGGGACCTGAGTGGCAACGGATTCGTCGATCCGGTTGATGTCGGGATGGTCAAGATGCAGTACGGTTGCCCGGTTGGCACTGGTGATCCTGCCTGCGACGCAGCGGATCTGAGTGGCAATGGTGCTGTCGACCCGGTCGACGTCGGCATCGTTAAGCAACACTACGGTCCCTGTCCGTAACGGGAACCGCAAACGAGAGGTATCGGTCAAGACTTAGATCACAAACCTGAGTCGACCCCGCAAGGCCCACTCGCCACACGGCGGGTGGGCCTTCTTTGTATGCCGGTCGGAATGTGCTACCGTTTGACTCACTCTTGGCTGAGACGTTGCGGCGAAGATCCGCCATCAGTGGCGGGAAACAAGGTCTCACCTCGTCGAAACACCGCCAGCACGTAGTGGCGACCGGGATACAGATGGTAGAATGCTCGGCATGCTCCGAGCTGCCATGCGATCTGGTCCATCCGGTCGGCCATCGCTGCTTGAGACGGCGAAGTGTGGAGATACGAACTCTGGAAATCGGGGTGTTCGTATATCGCCTTCTCGATCGGCGTCCAGGGGGTCAGGCCCTCGGCGGACGTCAGCTCACCAGGATTCCAGGCGCTTCCGAAAACCAAAACGACAAACTCAGGGCGCTTGTCGAGGACATACTCAGGGGGATACCGTTTCGCCAAGAACGGTCCGGGGCTTCTCGCGATGACACGGTCCGTCAGTCCGGTAATATCGAGTATTCGCTGGTCGACGCACGTGTAGCCGACGATCCCTATGTCCATAAGAGCGATGGTGTCCGACGGTTCGGCGGCGGAGTCGCGAAGCCACCGGGCCATTGCGGCGTGCCCGCTCCGGTAGCCGCGAGCACGGACCTCGGCATACTCGGTAAGCTCGATGCGGTAGGCACTTTGCGAGCACCACAACACCCCGACCAGACACATCGCCAGCCCGGGTCCCAACCAGGAAGGACGCCGAACCAAAGTGACGGCAAGCTTGCACCAGCCGAGTGCAACCACCACAGCCACCAGCGGCAGGAACGGAACAAGCAGGCGGTAGCCCAACATCCAGTCGGCCCCGGTCAAGAAGGGCAGGAGACACCCGCAGACCGCGACAGCTGCCACCGGCAACGACATACGCAGTCCGCGCCCGGCTAACAACCATCCGACGACTCCCACAATCACCCCGATCGCCCCGAGAAACGGCGTCAGCGCGCCCTGGCGGATATACTCCCATGCACCCATGCCCGCGAAGCCCTCGGCCTTGGCGAAGTAGGTATTGGGAAGGAGTTCCCCGTCGTAGAAGACGAACCGAAAGACCAGATGGCAGAGGAACACGCAGGCCACAATGATGCAATCAACAAGCAGAGGTCTCAAGAGCCGGGCAGGGCGGGCGGCTTTCTCAATGTTCGGAGGACACGAGGCCTTCGCAAGACAGGCAAGATGTGGGACGATTATCAGCGCCTGCGCACACAGAAACACGGCGAAAACAAGCGAGCCCTCAGGCCTGGCGAGCACTGCTGCCGCGAACACAACACCGCTGCCGAGCCATCGACCTCGCCATTTGCCGACAACACCCAGGAACACACCGGCGACGATCAGGAATCCGAACAGCGTGGTTTCCAGACCGCTGACGCTGTTCAGGGCGTAGTTCGGAGCGACGGCGAGCAGACCCGCAGCCAACAATCCGCAGACATCAGCACGCGCTGCACCGATTAGACCGGACCGCGCAAGAAACCGCCCAAGGGCGAAAGTCGTCAGCACGCCCAGCACGCCGCAGACTACGCCAATGGTCTTTGCGCCGACGACAGCCGCTCCCTCACCTCCTGCTGCGATGATCGGCGCTAGAATGAGCATGAAAAGGAAGTTCGAGTATCCCTCCACGTGCTGCCCGACATTAAAATAAGGTCCGCATCCCAGTGCCAAAAACCGGCTGTAGCGGAAGGTTATGTAGGCGTCGTCGTTGACATAGCCAGAAAAACAGGTGGCGTGGTAGAGGTAGAGTGCAATAACGGCAAGAAGAGCGGCGCCGACTACGATGCGCGCCGTCGGGGTCTGCCCGGTTGAGGCGGTTTGCAGATCACCGGTCAGGGGTATGTCCTCCGTATCCCGATCATCTTCCAGTGTCTGGCTGGTGGTTGATGCCCCGATCCGGTATCGCTGACAGGCATGGAGAAAGTCGACTCCCTGGCGGTCTTGTCGATGAGGAGACGGCCCCACAGTCAGCTGGAACGGGCACACTCCCTGCCGGCGCAGAAAAAGAGGCCGGTTGGGCCGGCCCCAAAACTGGGCTGCGAGGACTCGAACCTCGAACCTTCTGATCCAGAGTCAGACGTTCTACCGATTGAACTACAGCCCATCGATGTCGATATTGGACGATACCAGCCTGATCCTGTCAAGGCAAGCCTGCGGACTCATCGGTCTAGGGGGCCTTATCGAAAAACGGGTGGCGAATCGGCGGCTCGCAAGCGATGGCAGCCGGGTGGCATGAGCGGGTGGCCCACACTTAGGCCATGGGGGGCACATCCTGACGTCTTGGGGCGACCGCGCGAAAGGCAGGCCACAATATCGGACTCTAGAACAAGTTCTATTTTGTCGTAGCGTCGGGAAGTCGATTTCTTCTTGAGAAACTTCCAGTCCGGACGCTACAAGATGGTTGAAACTGCTATAGAGCAAACCCCAGTCTTGTGTGGCAGTCGAACGATGCTTTTCTGCCCCGCAATGCAGGAAGACGACAGCTACGCAAGGGCCAGGAATGCCCTGGCGACCGGAAGAGCGCCGGTCTGGTCACACAAGTCCCTCGCATCACCCGCCGATATCTGGTCAGAGTCCACAATGACCGTCTGCGAGGGGTTAGCCAGGAGGAAGGTTCCATGAGATCAGCCACCATCAAGCGAATTGCCATCTTCGTCATCGCCTTTGGCGTGGTCGTGGGATGCGATTCAACCACCGAACGGACATTCGATTCCGGCCCACAACCATTCGACGAAGGTTCTGCGAATGTCGGCGATGGGACCACCGAGGCTGAAAACATCTTCTCGGACGCTCCGCAGTCGCCTGGAGGAACCGGTGGCGTCATCGAAGATCAGGTGGATGCTGAAGGCGAGGAAACCCAGAGTTTCTTCACCGCTTATCAGATAGACCCGGAGGCTGAAGACACGGCAGGACCGAAGTTCGTGGTTGCAGCCGACATGAACAACGACGGGTTGCTCGATCTAGTCTCGGGATGGAACGAATCTCAGCCGATTCAGATGCATCTGCAGGGCCAGGACGCAGCCGGCAACATCTCGTTCAGGACGATCAGCCTCGGCGGTACTTCGCCGATCGCGCTTACTGCAGGCGTCGAGGTCGGGTACATCAACGACGATGAATGGCTCGACGTGGTCTTGTTGATAAAGGCCACCGGGGCAATCACGGTCTGTCCGCCTATTCCCGAATCCGGGGCTCTCCCGACGGAAATAGGCGTCATGGATGGTCTGATCATCGTGCTGTTTTCTCCCGCGAGCGCCTCAGCCGTCGAGGACGGCGATGAGTGGGAGCTGATGTGGATCGAGTCTGCTAATCGCTTTCCGGGTTTCGACGCAGCCTCCTTCCACGAATCCGGCACAAAACCTGAACTGAGCGGGTTTGTGAGCCTTGCAGTTGGGGAGATCGACGGAGCCCCCGGCGATGACATCGTTGTCGCTTTCAACGCCGCAAAATGTGACACTCTCGGGCAGGACCCCCCTATCAACACGGTCGAGCTGTATCCCAATCCGGGTGGTCTGCTCTCTGAGAGCGGGCCTGACTGGCAGCCGGTTAACATCCAATCCAACGCGCCGCAGGTCAAGGACGTCCTGCTTATGGATATCGACGTCGACGGTGACCTGGACATCGTCAGCAGTTGGACAGACTCCACCAGCAGCAACGTCATGTGGCGAAGGAATCCGCTGATTCCCCACGAGCCGGGAGGACCCGAGGGAACGTCGGCTGTCCACCAGGGACGCGATACCTGGGAATACCGACCGCTCGGTCATGTTGCGACCGGGGCTGACATCCTGGCATCGGGGGACATTGACGGAGATGGCTATGACGACGTCGCCGTCCGGTCGACGACCGGGCAGATCGTGCAGTGGTTCCGTAGACCGACCGTCGCACCGATCGAGCCGATCTTCCCGCCGGATGACCAGGATTCCCCCGACGAGACCACGGTTCCCGACCGGACGGTTGCCGTCTTCCCCTGGCAGGTATACACCCTTGCGGTTTTCGATGAGCAAGAACCCGAAGCCATTTCCGTAGGTGACGTAACCGGTGACGGACAGGTCGAGGTCATGATAGCCGCCGAAGGCGCCGTCTACTGGTACGATGGCACCGTCGGAAATTCGCTATTCGACGAATGGGTGTCCAGCACAGTGATCCGAGACAACCCGCCAGACGAAACCGACCCGACCGCAGCGTCGTCCGGAGTCCCGGGAGGTGCTGGCATTACTGACATCGACGCCTCGACATACATCAACACTCTGCTCGTGGTGGACCTCGACGGTGATGGCAAAAACGACATCATCGGTACGCTCGACCGCCGCAACGGAAGCGGCCTCAGCGACGATCGCCTGGTCTGGTACCGCAACACCCGTAGCGTGGAGTAAGAGGGGTAGGGATAGAAGTGGTCAGGCGGCCTTGAGCCATCTTCCCGACGGGCAGATGGCGCATTCGATACCCTGGGACCAGCAATTCGGGTTCGACAAACCTTATAATCTGCGTGTTACACCTGGCGATTTGTTGATGCAGTAAGGGGCAGTTCAACTTCGTGCAGCGAAAAGAAGTAGCCTGACCCCTTCTATGATGCTCGCCGTCCGAAGAGGGCGAACGCGACGGCGGCTAGCCCAACCGACATGATCATGATGATGGGTCTGGTGTCCGGGTCACAAAAGACCCGGTCGTACTTCGGGTCCGGCCAAACTGCACCGGATGGCACTGGATCAAGAGGCAGGTCAGCCAGTACCGTATGAGAAGACGCGTCCGGACTAGTGCCGGCATCTGCCGTAAAGCTCACGACCCCGACCGAAACCGCTTGCTCTCCGTCGGCGTAGAAACCCAGATCACGCCTGGCAATCCGACCCGCCACTGCCGGGTCGCTTCGCATCGCTCCAAGAAGCGTGCGCTCCCGACCGACCAACTCCTGCATCCGCCCAACGCGGACCTGCTGCGCCTGTTCGGCGAGCTGCAAAGCCTGAAGCTGACGCCATTCTGGAAGGAGTACGCAGGGCGCAAGTGCCGCCACCGACATCAGCAGCAACAGCCAGAACACGACCGCGCCGCGGTGACGAGAATTCGTCGGGGAACGAGTTTCATCGTTTCGGTCTTTGCCGGACAAGTCCATACCTGTCATCCATGACAACCCAGCGCAGGTGCGTGGTGCGCAACTTCAGCCGCAGAGCCCGAATCAGTCAACGGTCCTCGCGGCGGACCCTGCAGACTCCGTGTGGGTCCCCCGTCCCTTCCAGAGGCGGGGGACGGATGGCCAGACATCCCAACACGTCTGTCAGTCCCCCACCCCAAGATGGAGTGGGGCACCCGGCACGTCAAGACGGGGTGGGGCACCCGCTTGGGCCGTGGGGCGAGCCCGCATCCGGTCTGTGGCCAGGTCGTGAACCGAGCCCGGAGCGCAAGCGACGGGACCCTTTCCGCACCGATCCGACATCCCCGCGCTGGCGCTTGGGGCTCGGTTCAGTGGTCCCATGCCTCCGCCAAACGGCGGCTACACCGGGGCGGCACCTACCCCCCAACTTGACGCGGACCCCCGAGGGACTCAGCTCTTTCTAGAGGCTGCTACTTATTCCAGAACTCGCCGCCGTAGACAGCCGCCGCCCCGAGGTGCTCCTCAATGCGGAGCAGACGGTTGTACTTAGCCACTCTATCGCTACGGCAGGGGCTGCCGGTTTTGATCTGCCCGGCGTTGGTAGCCACTGCAATATCGGCAATAATCGAATCCTCGGTCTCGCCGCTGCGATGGCTGACTACCGAGGTCCACCCCTGGCGTGCCGCCATGTCCATAGCGGCGAAGGTCTCCGTAAGAGTGCCGATCTGGTTGATCTTAATGAGGATCGAGTTGGCGGCCCCCATCTCGATTCCGCGCTGCAAACGCTTCGTATTGGTCACGAAGAGGTCGTCACCGACGATTTGCACGCGATCACCAAGCTTGGCGGTCATGGACTTCCACCCTTCCCAGTCGTCTTCCGCGAGGCCGTCCTCGAGGCTGCGGATCGGGTACTTGTCGCACCAGGATGCCCAGAAGGATGCGAGTTCCTCCGAAGAGACGGTCTTGTCGGGAGCGGATTTGAAGAACTTGTAGGTTCCGGTCTTCTTGTCGAACATCTCGGAGGTGGCTGGGTCCAGGGCGATGAAGATGTCCTTGCCCAGCTTATAGCCGGCAGTATCGACAGCCTGGGAGATGAGTTCGAGCGTCTCGTCGTTGGATTTGAGGTTGGGGGCGAACCCGCCCTCGTCTCCGACGTTAGTGTTATAGCCCTTCTCTTTGAGCACCTTCTTGAGAGAGTGGAAGCACTCCGCCCCCATGCGCAGCGCCTCTCGAAACGTCGGCGCGCCCCAAGGCTGGATCATGAACTCCTGAAAGTCGACGTTGTTGTCTGCGTGCTTTCCACCGTTGAGGATGTTCATCATCGGGACGGGCAGCACATGGGCCTTGGGACCGCCGAGGTAGCGATATAGCGGCAGATCACACGCCTTGGCGGCGACTTTGGCCGTTGCGAGCGAAACCGCCAGCGTGGCGTTCGCGCCGAGACGAGCCTTGTTCTCAGTGCCGTCAAGGTCGATCATGGTCAGATCGACCGCTTCCTGGTCGGCGGCTTCGAGACCGACTACGGCGTCCGCGATCTCGCCGTTGATGTGCTCGACGGCTTTGAGCACACCCTTACCGCCGTAGCGTTTCGGGTCGTCGTCGCGTAGTTCGACGGCTTCGTGCTCTCCAGTGGAGGCCCCCGAAGGGACCGCAGCCTCGGCGGAGGTCCCGTCTTCGAGAACCACTGTGGCTTCTACCGTCGGATTCCCTCTCGAATCGAGAATCTCCATCGCTTCCACGTGTATGATTGTCAGTGACATGATCGGCTCTCCCTGCTGGGTTGATTCTGCCCCGATGTGTTCACTATCGGTCGGCGCGGGGTGTTTCCTTCACCACCTCCGCAAGTTGGACTATATGGCCACCCACAAGATCGTCAAGGAATCCGGACCCGGTTGCCGGGGGTCCGCGTCGGGTTTGTGGGTAAACTGGTGATCCTAGCCCCGGGCGCAAACGAGCGGGTCCGAAGACCCATGGCTTGTCCAAGAACACCCCGCGCTGGCGCTTGGGGCTCGGTTCAGTGGTTCCATGCCCCGTCAGACGGCAGTTTCCGGAGTGACACGGCACAGTTGTCCGGGCGTGCATTTCCCCAATCAAGCGGTAGAATGCCCCCAAACAATCGGCACCTCGCATCGTGCGGAGTGTCGCCAAGAGATGAGGTCTCGCACCTGCCATGCCGATCGCGAGAGAAGGATACCGTGAGATTGCCGTCGCGACCCTCCTGTTGGGGGCGTGTGTCGCTGTTTGTGTGTGGCTGTTCTGGCCATTGGCGATCCCTTTTGCCATCGTATGGGTTTGGGTGTTGTCGTTTTTCCGAGACCCGAGGCGAGAGAGATCATATGACAAGGGCGAGCTGTGCTCGCCGGCTGACGGGACGATCACCGAAATCAGTGAGCTCGATGATTACGAGCCGATCGGCGGGCGGGCTGTGCGAATCGGCATGTTCCTGAGCATCTTCAATGTTCATGCGAACCGTGCGCCCTGCTCCGGTGTCGTGCGAGCCATCGATTACGTACCCGGCGAGTTCCTCGACGCCAGACACCCGGAATCAGGCAAGCGAAACGAGTCCAACACTCTCGTTATCGATCCGGACGCGCCTTTACCCGGACCAGTTGTGGTACGCCAGGTCTCGGGGAAGGTGGCCCGTCGCATCGTCTGCCACACCCGCGAGGGCGATCGCATGCCGATAGGTCATCGGTTCGGGATGATCAAGTTCGGATCACGGACGGAACTGATCATCCCGCTGGCAGCAGGAACCGAAGTAACAGTGGAGATCGGCGACAAGGTAAGAGCCGGCCTGACGATCTTGGCCAGAGTCAAGGAACTGTAGCGCCGTGCTCCGAAGGGACCTGTTGGGTGGGTGCCCCATCCCTTCCAGGGGTGGGGGACGGATGGCGAAAGACACGTGGGGACCGCCCGTTCGTGTCCCCCACGGCTAAAGCCATGGGCCACCCAGACGGAGCACTGGCTACAGATTTTGGAGCAACGAGGCAGTGATATGACACTGATCGCGAAGCATCCCAATGCGAAAGGCGCGCATCCTCGCTCCAAGCGGGTCAAGACCGTGTCGATGCTGCCGTCGCTGTTTACGCTGGGAAACCTGCTTTGCGGATTCGCAGCCATCTACTTTGCGATGCGAGCGACATTCGACGTGGGGGCCGGTGTATCCTCGTCTCAGGCCCTTACCCTCAGCAGCGAAAGATGGGAGCGCCTGTTGCCGTCGTTTCTTTCGGTGGGAGCGGGGCTGGTTCTTCTGGGCATGGTCTTTGACATGTTCGACGGCGTTGTCGCGCGCATGACGAAGAGCACAACAAGCTTCGGCGGACAACTCGACTCCATGGCTGACATGGTGACGTCGGGCGTCGCTCCGATGACCCTGATGCTGGCCTTTATGATGAAGGAGCTTAAGGCGGTCGACATCTCCTTGTCTCCTCTCAGTGAGCACTTCTTCGGACGGTTCGCCTGGGTGTCAGCCGTGGTTTTCGTTGCCTGTGCAGCGGTCCGCCTCGCCCGCTTCAATGTCGAGCACGCCAGGACCGACCACGATCACAACGTGTTCAGAGGTCTGCCGAGCCCCGGGGCAGCCGGCGTGGTAGCCGCTCTTCTGATCTGCGTCGAGCAGGCACAGCTAGTAGGAATGGGCCTTGGAGGCAGGCTGTTTCTCTACGCAATGCCGGGGGTCGCTCTGGTCGCCGGTCTGCTGATGGTCAGCCCCATCCGCTATTACAAGATCGGCGCCCTGCTGCGAGGGCGGCGTCCGTTCGGCCAGCTTATCATCGTGATATTCCTGTTCGCGATCTTCTGGGTCGCCAAGTCGGTCGCCCTGACTGTCCTGGCCCTCGGTTACACCCTTAGCGGCCCCGTGATGATGCTCGCCAGGAGATCGCGAGCTGGCGGCAAGACTGCCAGGTCCGGAGCAGGCGACCTCGCAATCAACGATGAAACTAAGCAAACCGGTTGACCGCATCACTGCAGAGAGGCCAAAAGACCATCGTGACAACAGGCTCATTATCTACAGATACAGTTCGTGTGCGTTTCGCTCCTTCTCCGACCGGATACCTCCACATCGGCGGAGCCCGAACCTTGCTGTTTAACTGGCTTGTCGCGCGTGCTGCCGGCGGCACGATGATCCTGCGCATCGAGGACACCGACCGCACGCGCCATGTTGAAGACTCGGTGCGGAAGATCCTTGATGACCTGCGCTGGTTGGGGCTTGACTGGGACGAAGGTCCCGAGGTCGGTGGTGACCATGGCCCATACTTCCAAAGCGAGAGGCTTGACCTTTACAGCAAGTACGTGCAGAAACTCCTCGAAGAAGGGCAAGCGTATTACGCCCTCGAAACTCCGGAAGAGTTGGACGCCTTGCGTGAGGCCGCCAAGACCCAAAAGACCGGGTTTCGATACCCCAGGCCCGACCCCTTGCCCACCATCGAGCAAGGCGAATCCGCCCGAGCGGAGGGGCGCCCTGTTGTCGTGCGGTTCAAGATGCCTGATCAGGACATCACCGTCGCGGATGAGATTCTCGGCGAAGTCACCTTGGCCGCCGACCAACATGAGGACTTCGTCATCCAAAAAGGAGACGGATTTCCTACGTACCACTTCGCCTGCGTTGTGGACGACGCCCTGATGAAGATATCTCACGTCCTTAGGGGGCAGGAACATCTCATCAATACGCCCAAGCACGTAGCCTTGCAGCGGGCGCTGGGCCTTGCCACGCCCAAGTACGCTCACATGCCCGTCATCTTCAACATGAACGGCAGCAAGATGAGCAAACGCGACAAGGAAAAGGCCCTCGCTAAAGGTGAGGTGCCGCCTGAAATAGACGTGCATGATTTCAGATCGGCTGGATACCTGCCGGAGGCTGTCGTCAACTTCATTTCGCTTCTGGGCTGGTCGGCGGGTGACGACCGCGAGCAGATCGATCTCGAAGAAACCATCAAGCTCTTTGGCCTCAATCGCGTCGGCAAGACCAATGCCAAGTTCGACCGCGAGAAGCTCCTGTCGTTCAACACCGATTGGGCTGCCCGCCTGCCGGCAGACCGCCTGCTCGAAGCCTTCAAGGACTTTCTTGCAGTCAACCAACCCGCGGACCCCGAGCAGCCGGCTGATCCCGCCGGGCAGACCTTCCTGCCCGCCATGTCCCAGGCTGATGACGACACTCTCCGAAGGACTCTGGAAGCTTGCGCCGGTTTCCGCACGTTCCCGGATGTGCTGGCAAAAGCCGGTTTCCTGTTCGCTGCGGACAACACAATCGAGTACGACCCCAAAGCCGTCAAGAAAGTCCTGTCGAAAAACGACGGCGAAGGATACGCCATGATCGAGCACCTGCTACCGCTGTTGCGCGATCTTCCCGAATGGACGGTCGAGCCTCTGGAAGCTCTAATCGAGAGCGTCTGCGAACAAAAGAGCCTCAAAATGGGCAAGGTCGCCCAGCCGATTCGAGTGGCTCTTAGCGGCACGACGATAAGCCCATCAATCCACGACACGCTGGTCATGCTGGGAAAAGACTCGACGATCGCCCGAATGCAGCGGTGTTTGGATATCCGAGCGTAGGGGTACATCCTCTCGTAGAGTTGGCTGACAGAAACCTGCTTGGCTATTTCATGCTCGCGATTGCGTAAGAATGCCCTTCACCCCATCCTGAGAAAATGGCACCCGCCAGCGTGTTTCTAAGAGAATAAGACAGGACTAACAGGATTGACAAGATTCCTTTCATCCTGCGAATCCTATCCTCTTGCTACCGGGAGGCTACGATGGTCCGCTTATCCTCTATTCCCGCGAATAAGGAGCGAGTGAATGGGTCCACAAGATTGCGCAGATCCCATAGGTAGGAGTGGACTGATTCAATCTGCGCCGATCTGCGAAATCTGCGGACAACAAGAGGCATCCGGCAGGCATCCCAATGCTGTTCAATGAACGCACCCTATGCCGAACAGGATTGGGGTGAGGAATGATCAGGTTTGGGCGGGCTTGAGGGCCATGCGTATCTCGTCTAAGAGCTGATCGACCTTGAAGGGCTTGAACAGAACGGCGCTCAATCCTTCGCGGCGGGCGCGGATGATCGAGTGGTTGGGGTCGTATCCGAATCCGGTCATCAAGATGACGGCCGTGTTGGGGTTGGCGTCCTTGGCTGCGGCGAATACGTCGTACCCGCTGCGGTTGGGCATCTTGATGTCGCTGAGGACCAAGTCGTACGGTTGTCGAGAAACCAGATCGACTGCCTCCTGACCATCGGCGACGGAGGTCACGTCACACCCGTACCCGCAAAGCACGTCATGGACCGTTCCGCGGATGACTTCCTGATCGTCGGCGATCAGGATGCACTTGCCCGTGAGGATGGGATCGTTCTCGATCTTCGTGGTTTCCTTGCCCAGCAGTCTCGGCTCGTCCGAGGTGAGGCCTCTTATGGCCTCACGGACCTTGACGACATTTTCGGAGATCGCCCCGAAACGTCTTCGCAAATCGTCGTGACCGATGTAGTCCTCTTTCAGGCTCTCGATGTCGGTGAGGATGTCGTTGAGGGGACCGGTGATCTCGGCCATGACGTCTGAGCCGAGGCGTCCTGTGGTCGTGTGGCGCTCGCTGACCAGCAATTCAAGAATGTGCAGGGCGATCGCGATATAGCGTCCGAAAATCTCCGCGAACTGACGATCATCCTCACAAAAAGCAGCATATCTGGTGCTCTCGAAATTGGCGACGCCGATGATCTGGTCGTGCAACCTGAGAGGGACCGTCAACGACGACTTCGCCCCGGGAACGCAGGCTATGTATCGGGGATCACGCGCAACGTCGGGGCAGATATAGCTTCGACCACGACTGGCCACATAACCGGCGATGCCGCTTCCCTCGCTCGATGACATCAGATTGAGGCGGTGTGATTCATCCGGCACGCCCGACGCCAGTACCATATCCAATTGTTCGCTGTGCTGATCGATGATGAGAATGGCGAAGTTGTCAAAGTGCAGCAGGTCCCGAGTACATCGCATGATGCGCTCTTCGAGCAACTCGAGCCTGTCTTGAGTATCGAGTTGGGCAACCTGGTCGGCGTCGAGACGGACAAGCTCATGACCGGCGAGGTCGATGGCGTCTATCTTCGCCTGGAGACGGCGAGCATTGGTAACATCCCAAACAACGACGGCAATCTGAGTGACACAATCGTGAACATCGACGACCGGTGTGGCTGTCAGCTCGAAGTGCTCGTTGCTTTCGGTGCTGAAGCTGAATCGCCGTTCTCTCGTCTGAGCGGGTCTGCCCGATCCTTCTGAACGGATCCAGTTGAAGGTCTCGAGGGCGCACTTGCTGACCCGGTCCTTGATCTCTCCCGGAAAGCTGAGCATCTTTGCGTTGGCCCAAACGAGATCACCGGACTCGCCGACGATGCACAGGCCCTGGCTCACGGCGTCAAGAAGAGTGGCGGCCTGTTCAGTGAAATGCAACTCTTCAAACGGAACGAAATCAGAGACGCTGCTTATGATCACGTCAAACTGCTCGCTGCGCAGCGCCTGCAACGCAGCGTCGAATGTCTCGACGTGTGAGACATTCGCGTGTGATTGCACCCAGCGCCCGAGGTCTTCGCTCGCCGGAAGATCGCCTAATACGAGTACGCGCGACGATTTGACTTTCGTACCACTCATGGCTTGACCTTTGCCTTCCTCTCCGGACCTGGCGCAAGATCGGCATCCGATTCCCCGACACTCGATCTTAGGCGCCGGACAGGCGAATCTCCCATTCCGGCAGACCACATCATCAAACTATCGGCCCATAGAGGAGAATAACATCGGACGCGGCTACAATACAAGAGGGTTAGGATGCTTTGCGCAATAACTGCGCCATCACCAGACCCCGGAGACCTTCGACGACCTCACATTCCCGACCGGCGCGTCCCACACAGCTTATCTAAACTAAGTGCCACCCTCTAACAGTGTCACCTCGGGGCACTGCTGAGCAGAGCCCACCGAAGCAACGGCTGCTCCATGCACCTGGCGCTTTGCCACAGACGGTCGTAGGGTCCGCTGTGTGGACCAGCCGGCTCATTACACCGTCCCAGAACGGTCCGCACAGCGGGCCCTACCCATCTCTTCAGATATGGGAGACGGCCCGGCTTGCCTCGGACCCCTCGTTTGCCACGCCATATCAATGGAAGGTCCGATAAACGTCACGCGCCTGGATCATCCGAGAAAGACGGTCTGAGACGACGAGGAAGGTCGTCACGAGCACAATCGGGTGCGGGCAGAAGCCATCTCCTCATAAAGCGAGACCATCTCGGCCGCGTGTCGGGCCATTGAGATGTGCGGGGCGACCTGCCGAGCGGTTTCGGCGAAGTCGCGGCGAAGACCGACGTCACGAAGTCTGTAGACCCGGTCCATAAGCTCGTCGGTGTTGCCAAGGTCGTGCAAGACGAAACCGTTTCGCCCGTCCTCGACCATCTCACTCGCCCCGTCCCAGCCAGTCGTGATGCACGGAAGCCCACTCGCCATTGATTCGAGCACGACCCGGCTGCAGGGGTCGTAGTAGGTCGGGTGGACCAGGATGTCGGCAGCGTGACGAAACATCCGCACGCGATCGCTAGAGCCTGTGAAGGTCAAGTAATCTTTGATGCCGAGGCGCAGGGCCAGCCGTCTCCACCGCTGCGAATCTCCCCGTCCGACCACAAGCGATCGGATGTTCCTCTCGCCGCGCTTGACGAGCCCGGCCAGCGCCTCCATCCAGCGCATGACGCCCTTCAAACGGAAGTTGTGAGCAACCAGAAGGACAAGCATGTCATCAGGCGGGATTGCGAAATCGTCGCGGATGGTCTTTCGGTCTCGGGTGCGCCGCTCCGCGCCCGGGTCGTCCACGTCTACGCCGTTGTACACCTTGCGGATCCGAGAATCGGGGAGGTCATAGTGGTTTTTCAACTGCCGCACGACGTAGTCCGAAATGGCGACGACCAGGGGGCGCCGCCCTGCACCCATGATCTTCCGCTCCATGGCAAGCATGTATCTTTGCTTGAGGTCAAGCTTGGTGGCTGTACGCTTGATGTAGCGCATCGCCGGTCGATGGCGGGTGGCGACGTTTCTCTCGATGGTCTCAGCCACCGTTCCGCCACGGGGTTGATAGATGTCGGCGCACAGGCAGGGCGAGATGGCGTGGATGACGTCGAAGGACTCGGCCCGCACAAGTCTCTCCACGCGGATGGCAAACGTCATGCTGCGCCGTGTACGCGACATGGAGGCGCCGGTAATCGTATGGACCTTCATTCCCGGCGTGGGCGATGGCCGGCTTCGCGTGAACACGTGGAGTGATACACCCATGTCCATCAGGTGGTGGAGGAACTGCTGCGTCGACGTTTCGGCACCTCCGCGCCAGGCGTCCAGCCATTCCACTATCAAGGCGACTTTCACCGATGGCCCTCCTCCAGCCCCAGGCGCGCCCTGCGGCGCCGATCGTGCCTCGCGATACGCCTTGTCTTGGCCGCAGTGCCGCGCAATAGACGTTTGGCGTCCGCGTCCAGCTTAGACACACCCAGATAGTGTTTCAACCACCGCACACGATCGGTATTGGAGACCGCATCGGACGGTGTGGAGTAGTTCAGCGAAGCCAGGTCCTTGGTCTTCCAGCGCATCTTGCGCCACCGCGGCGTGAACACCCGCTGGAGGTCTATCAGATGCAAGGATTGCTCGACGGGTGAATCCGGATCGTGGAAAAGGTGAGACAGGTACAGATCGCGATGGATGTATCCGCACTGATGCAAGCGAGCCACGAGGTCCGCCGTCGGCTTCAGCAGTCCGCGCAAACGTGGGCGATTCTGCTGTCTCAGGCGAAGCATCTGTCGTTCAAGGGCATCACCCGGCACAGCGGCGGACAACACTGCGCTGCGGACCTCCCTGCCGTTCGAGAGCTGCTGACCCAGCGCCACCGGCTTGGGGCAGGGAATAGCCTCCGACGCCAACCGCCGCATCCACTCCCACTCAACGCCCGCAACGCTCGACGCCCCGGTTCCCGAACCGCGGACCGCCCGCAGGGCTCGGGCGGGAGGCCTGCGAAAACGCTTCAGGTACAACGTCTCCACGGCGCCGTCGCGCGCCAGGGTAACTCGCAACCGCTGCCGCCAATCATCGAGCCCCGGTTTTCCCAGCAGCTCGCCCGGCATCTCAAACAGCGCGTTGAGCGAGGTCATACCGGCCTGTTCCAATGCTACCCGCCAGTCAGACGCGACGATCAGGTCGTTGCAAGCAACAAGCGATGAGGGCGTGGGATTATAGGTGGTCGACACCGCGTCACCCGTCATTATGCACCCCGCAACACGGACGAAGCGAGCAGGTCAGTCGCCGCCTCGTAGACAGCCTCGGGTGTCACACCTGTCATACACTTTACATGTCCGAGCGGACAGACCTTCGCTTGGCAGGGGCCACAATCCACCTCAATCCGCACGATACGTTCCGCCCGGTAACTGGTGGCTGTCCATTGTGGATGAGTCGGTCCGAACACCGTCACGACGGGGACATTGAAGGCCTTTGCGAAGTGTCGCGGGCCGGTGTCGTTGCAGATCAGCAGATCACACCGCTTGATCAGCGATTTGAGCTCTCCGAGCGTCAGGCGGGGATCATCGAAAACCCGCAGTGGACGCTCCGCCGCCGCCGCGATCGCCCGAGCGAGATGCTCCTCACCGGGGCCGCAGGTTACGACGACAACCGCCCCCGATTCCTCGACGAGCCTGTCCGCCACCGCAGCGAACCGTTCTGGAGCCCAGCACTTGGCTGCACCGTAGCGGGCGCCTGGGCTTATGACCACCAGAGGGCCTCCGGGGCGCTGTTCTGGTGATTTGAGCAGCTTCTCAACAGTCTGATCTTCGCGTGGTGTGGTGAACAGCTCGAACGTATCCTGAGGTCTATCGCACCCGATCGCCTCCGCCAAATCCGCGTAGTATTCGACCAGCGGGACGGGGGCGAACCTCCCATCGACGTGGTTGGCGGGTTCCAGACCGTCGGTCAGCAGAAACCCGCGTCGGTCACGGTTGTATCCGATCCGTCGCCGGGCTCCGCCAAGACGCGCAATCAACGCTGCTCGAAATGAGTTCGGCAAGAGCACAGCCCAATCCAGACGCCGCCCACGCAACTCGCGAGCCAGTGTCCGATACTCAAGATGCCAGGGTTTGCGACGCCCGACGCGAGGCCACTCGAAACACTCGTCCATCCAATCTCCACCGCAAATCAGATCGCGCAGGTTAGGTTCCGCTAAAAGGGCTATTCGGGCATTGGGAAATCTCGTGCGGATCGCACGCAGCGTCGGGGTAGCCATCACGAAGTCGCCGACCCACGTGGGCAGGACTACCAGGATGGACCGAGGATCAGGGTTGTTTGGGCTGCTGCACTTCTTCACGGCGGATATGGTACCCGATCAGGCTCGAAGGCGCAAGGATCGGTTCGATGGGCCAGATTGGGGCTAAGACCCCATATTGGTCGTTGGTAACCCGTACGATATTACAAATGACGTTCAGGGTTCGCCGGCCCGGGCGTGGCTGGCCAAAGCTTGGTCATGCCAGCCCGGGCCTGCACCATATATGGCCCACAACGAACCTCACAGACCCTCACTACCCGCCATCATTCCAGGGACTACAGGCGATCATCGCAGGTCTTTTTCAAAGATGGCTACATTGTTGGCGCTGGTGGTGTCCCAGCGGATACCGACCAGGTCAAAGTCTTCCGCGATGGCGACGTGGAGCATCGGGCGGTGCTGGTTGAGGCATTCAAAACGCAGGATCGAGTAGTGGTGGTCCTGGGCCCACGCCTGCAGACCCTGGATGAGCTGGGTGGCGATTCCCTGTCGGCGATAGTCGGGCAGCACGCCCGCGATCCAACTGAAATACGTGGCAGGTTTCAGCTCAAAACCCGCAGTGAAACCCACGGGGCGGCCAGCCAGCGACGCCAGGAGAATGCACACGTTATGGCGTCCCTGAAACCGCCGCCGGAAAAACTCCTCGTCACGAGCCGGGCTTATGACCTGGTTGAACAGGTCCGCAAGCAAAGCCGTCTCGCCTGGGCCGAGAGGTTCGATCTTCACGTCAGCCATGGTCTCTCCGCCTTCCACCTGGTTCCTGGTCAACCCGGACTTGATGAGAGGCTCGGGTAACACCTCATGCGGGCGTCGCGTGCCATGGGCAAGCTCTGCTTGCCCGTGTGCTTGCTCCCTCATACACGGACAAACGAGTTTGCCCGTCGCACTCCAAATGGGATTCACCCGTATGCTACCCGCCAAACGCCGATCGGGAAACCGTGAACATGGGACACCTTTACGCTGGGGGCTACGCGACAGTCTCGGCTGGGTTTGATCAGAACCCCGAGCGCGGGCGCGGGGTCTTCGCCCCAAGCGCGAGCGCGGGTTCTTCGCGAGCGGGCCGTAAATCCGGGCGGGCCCACTCGCTTGCGCTCGGGGCTCGGATCAGACACCTGTTGTGTGCGGTATCGCATGTGACCTCGTCGGTAGGCGAGCCGTGGATGCCCTCATAGACTCTCCGCCGGTTGTTGGATATTCTCGCGATGCCGGCGTGGACGTGCGTTCGCTTTTCGGATAGTAGCGCGTTAGAGCGTTGTCGGTTCCCGCATGGCGATCGGCTCACTGCATCGATATGCGGAGAAGCACCGTTCGGCCGCTACACAAGACTGGAGCTTGCTCCAGCGTTTCGAATAGCCGGCCGACCGATTTGTGAATAGGTTTCACTATCACGATGTCCAATCAACCGCCGAGCATCAAGATTCTCGTGGTCATCCCGACTTACAACAATCGGGCGACGCTGCGCGACGTCGTTCAGCGGGCGCTGGAATCCAATCCGGACGTGCTGGTGGTCAATGATGGCAGCACCGATGGTGGGCCCGAGTCTATCGAAGGGCTCGAGGTCCACCGTGTCGACCATCCGCAGAACCTCGGTAAAGGGGCGGCGATTCTCTCAGCCGTCCATTGGGCATGGGACCGCGGTTTCACACATATCGTCACGGTCGACGCCGACGGACAGCACGACCCGAGCGAAGTAAGCAAGTTCGCCGAGAGGATTAGAGCGAACCCCACAGCCATCGTCATCGGCGTACGGGACATGAACTCCCACAGCGTTCCCGCGTCGAGTCGGTTCGGACGCGGCTTCTCGAACTTCTGGCTTAAGATCGCCTGTGGGGCGGGCACCCCCGACAGCCAATCAGGATTTCGGGCGTACCCGGTAGACATCGTCCGGCAGATACAATGCGGTACGCGGCGGTACGACTTCGAGATCGAAGTGCTGGTCCGTAGCGTCTGGGCGGGTGCGTCGCTCGACAAAGTGGACATCTCCGTTCGTTATGACGATCAGACCAAGCTAGACTCGCGCTTTGCACCATGGCGCGACAATGCCAGAATAAGTCTGCTCTACACCCGACTTGTCGGACGCAACCTGCTGCCCTGGCCTCACAAGATCGTGATCGAGGACGAGACTGCCGGAGCTGATCGCCTTTCGCTGAAGCGCCCTCGGCATTCGCTGCGAATCCTGCTCACCGAAAGCACATCGCCCAGGGAGATCACACTCGCTTCGATGCTGGGCATCCTGCTCGGGACACTGCCCTTTATTGCCTGTCATAGCCTCGTCATAGTCTTCTGCGCGACCCGCTTGAAGCTCAACCGGCTGGTGGCGCTCAACATAAGCCATCTCTGTGCTCCGCCGTTCGTGCCGGCGCTGGCTGTTATGGTCGGCTACTACGTGCGTAATGGGCGTTTCCTCAACGAGTTCAGCGTTCAGACGCTGGGGCGTGAGATTCACCACAGATTCGTGGACTATCTGGTGGGATCGTTCGTTGTGGCTCCTGTCCTGGCGATCATCGTCGGCGGAATCGTGCTGCCGTTGGCGCTTGCGTACCGGAAGCTCCGCCCGCGTCGAGGGGCAGACACCCATGGCTGAAACAGACCGTAAGCATCGCTCACCCGACTACGGCGGACGCCTGGGATACGGTATCTTCCACTGGTGCTTGCGCCTGCTGGGAGTGGTGCCAGCCTATGCCCTCTTGGCGATGGTTGTCCCATACTACGTGGTCTTTCGTCCCGATGCCCGCCGCTCGGTCGCGCCGTATCTGAAACTCCGGTTCCCCGATCTGACACGCCTCGGGATGCTGCTGAAAACCGTGAAGTACTTCTACGCCTTCGGACAGGTCTTGATTGACCAGGCTGCCATGGGCGTTCTGGGCCCTGAGCGGTTCAAGGTCGACTTCCCAAAGGCCAAAGAGCTGCACGCCCTCGCCCACAAGCGCAAGGGGCTCGTGTTGCTGACGACCCACGCGGGGAATTGGCAGACCGCGATGGCTAACATGGGCGACTTGCAGGTTCCGGTCCACTTTCAACTTCGCCTGGAAGCACATACAGCCGGCCGGCATTTCTTCGACCTAGGCAGCAACCGGGAGATGTTCCGCATCGTCTCGCCGGACGGCTTTTTGGGCGGGATGGTCGAGCTCACAAACGCTGTGAAAAGCGGCGAATGTGTGTCGGTCATGGGCGATCGATCCTGGGGCGGAAAGACCGGACCGGCAGTATTTCTGGGGCAGGTCGCCGAGTTCCCCATCATGCCCTATCACCTGACCCTGCACACGGATTCGGAGTTGGTCGTCCTGCTGACCGCCCGAACGGGCAAGTGTGCCTACCGCATCGAGTACACCCGCATTACCGGCGACTGCAACCTGGACGACATGCCTCGCAACCATGCCATCCAGGAGCTGATGCACCGCTATGTTGCCTGTTTGGAGGACTACCTGGCCCGCCATCCGCTAATGTGGTTCAATTGTTTTGACTTCTGGAGCCCCGACAAGCAAGATACCCCATAAGCGGTTCTGCGGGGTGCGATTAGTGTGATGATCGCCACAGAAGATATAGAGCCTGCACCGGGACTTCCTCGAAATGCCCGCCCGATTTCGAGAAACGCTCTATAGCCTGAAGGAGGTTGCCAGTTTGTCATTGGAACACGAATTGAAGACGATGGTCATTCGCGAGCTTAAGGTCGACGACGTCACTCCCGACGACCTGAAGGATGATGATCCGCTGTTCGGCGAAGGGCTGGGGCTCGACTCCCTTGACGCCGTGGAGCTGGTCCTACTCTTACAGAAGCACTATCAGATCGAGATCAAGGACATGGAGGAGGCTCGCAAACCTTTCTCTTCGATCGGAGCTCTCGCCGAGTACATCCGCTCTCGCCGAGATAACCCATGACAACCGGCGGCGTTGTGGTCACGGGGTTGGGCGCCGTCTGCGCCGCGGGCGAATCGCTTCCACGGATCATGGATTCGCTCTACTCCGGTCGGCGCAACCCGTCTTTGCCGACAAGCATCCAGGCCGATCTCAAAAGCGACTACCCGGTATTCGAAGTTCGCAATCCGCTGGACGATCTACCGGCCATCCCATACAAACGCGAACCGACCCGCACAACCCACCTTGCCCTGATCGCGGCCGAGGAGGCGATTGGAAGCGCCGGCCTTGACCACCGGATGCTGGCGACAGGTCGCGTCGGAGTCTGTCTCGGCACAACGGTCGGGTGCACGCTCAACAACGAGCCTTTCTATCGCGAGCTGCGCGCCGGCGGCTATCCCGATCTCGCACCGGTGCGCCGATACCTTGACGGTAATCCGGCTTCGTTTCTGGCGGAAGCCTTGGGTTGCACCGGTCCTGTCGCTGCGGCCGCAAACGCCTGCTCCTCCGGAACCGACGCGATAGGGTTGGCAAAAGCGTGGATTGAAACCGGACAATGCGACATCGCGATCGCCGGCGGCTGCGACGAACTCTCGCGCATCCCATATCTGGGTTTCATTCATCTGATGATCTCTTCACACCAACCGTGCCTGCCGTTTGACAAGAACCGAAAAGGGCTGAACCTGGGCGAAGGGGCGGGTGTTGTGGTGCTGGAAAGCGAAGCTAGGTCGCGTGACCGGTCCGCCGACAAGCTAGCGTCGGTTGCAGGCTACGCGAGCTTCGCCGACGCCCACCATCCGACAGCCCCTCATCCTGAGGGTCGGGGTTTGAAGCTGGCCATCCGCCAGGCGCTGCAAGAGGCTGAGCTTGCTCCTGATGAGATAGGTTTCGTGAGTGCTCATGGGACAGCCACAGCTGACAACGACCTTGTCGAGGGGCGTGCCGTCCGGGAAGTGCTGGGCGGGCGGGTGCCGGTTGTCGCCACCAAAGCTTACACCGGGCACACGCTGGGGGCAGCCGGTGCTCTTCAGGCCGTTTTCACCGTCCAGGCGCTTCTTGACGGGCGCCTGCCCGCGACGGCGGGTTTTTCTACGGCGGACCCCGAGATCGGAATGGAACCGACACGGGAGATCGTGGAGATAGACGCCCGGGCTGCGATCTCCAATTCGCTGGCATTCGGCGGGAATAACTCCGCTTTGATATTTCGCGGAGGCTTGCGATGAGGACTCCCATTCTCGGCGTCGGATCGGTAAGTGCCTGTGGTTGCGGGGCGGATTCGCTGCTGGCTGCACTACAAAAGTCTGCCCATCCTCGCACGAGCGAGGAGGTTATCTGCTCGGCTTCGGACGAGCTTTCGATACCGGTCTACCGGGCGGATGTGAAAGGTCTCGACCGCTTCATACCTCGCCGCGCCCTGCGAAGGATCGACAGGTTCAATCGCATGGCACTTTTGGCTTCGTTTCTTGCCGTCGAGGATTCCGGCGTCAGTCTCGAAGAGAAGCACCGTGTGGGAATCGTGTTCGGGACGGGTTTTGGACCGCTCGAAACCACGTTCGCGTACCAAGACACGATCATCGATGACAGCGACAAGGGGGCGTCACCAACGCTGTTCTCCGGTTCGGTGCACAACTCTCCGGCATCAAACGCCTCGATCTTCATGGGCGTTCGCGGGCCCTGTCTGACAATCACCAACTTCGCGCGCTCCACGACGGAGATGCTGCGAACGGCACAAATATGGCTTGACCGCGGAGTTGTGGACTACGTGCTAGCCGGCGTCGGCGACGAATATCACGCGGTCATGGGCTACGCCCTCTCGGCCTTCGGGACAACCGGCACACAACTTGATCCGCTCAGGTTTGATCGTTGCTCGTATCAACCGGGCGAGGGTTTCGTGGTCTTGCTCTTGGGAAGAGGCGATCGCCCAGGCGTCTGCGGCACGATTGACGAGCTTTCCTGTGGACCTTCGGGCGAGAAGCTCGACCAGGATCTGATAGACCGGTGTCGTGCCGTCCTTCTGTCGTCCAACGGTGATCAGTCAGCCGGGCGGTCCTACCAAGACCTCGATCTTTCCGGGACATTGGCGGCTGCCTATTCGCCGCTGTATGGGTCGCTTCCCGTGGGGTTGGGTTTCGACCTCGCCCTGGCAGCCGTGTGCATCCGCGAGGGGCAACTCTATCCTCTCCAAACGGGAAAGAACACCTCCGCTCTCGATATCATAAGCCAAACCGAACCCCTCGACCACGAGGATAGGATAGGATGTCTTGAATGCTCCGCCGACCATGTGACACTGGTGACGATAACAGTGGACTGATTGTGGCAGTGAACCGAAACACGACAACACGTATGCTCCGAGAAACAGCGCTTGTCGCTTGCATATTGCTGTCTACCGTCTCGGGGCAACGTTCACTCTGTGCGACAGAGCCCTCCAATGATAACGACACACCATCGTTGCTTTCCGCCGATAAGACCAGCCGGTTCCTTCACGACGTCGCCGACAAGCTCGGTTCTATCCGAACACTCCGCGCCGAGTTTCTTCAACAACGCCACATGACCGCCTTTGTGCACACCCTGACAGCCCGTGGGGTCTGCCATTTCCGATCGCCCAGCAACCTCCGCTGGGAGCTTCTCGAGCCCTATCCGTCGGCGCTGGTGTACAGTGGCGGACAAGTGGCTAAGTTCGCCTGCATAGACGGTAAGTCTCGCAGGATCGACTCGCCCGACGAGGCACTTATGGGCGAAGTGCTGCGCCTTATCACGCTGTGGATGACCGGCCAGTTTCAATCCACGGAGCATATCTTCGACATGACGGTCCATCGGCATACGCGAACCGTCCCCAGGCTCGTCCCCAGCTCCTCTGACGTGCGACGCTTAATCCACTCCGTCGATGTCATTTCCGACCTTCCGTCCTCCGGTACCGGTCGTCTACTCATCCCACCCTACGGATCGCTCCTGATCCACGAAGATTGCACGGTCACGCACTTCCCGCATGTCAGCGCACGCCGCCACGCTGATGCCAAGGAACTCGACAAGATCCTTGAGACGATCAGTGCGCAGGCTCCGCTCTGGCTGAAGGGCACCCTCACTGCCGCAACGCCCACGTTCACCGTTGAGGCTAGCGCTTACAGTCATTACGCACTCAGCTTGAGTCCTCGTGATCCGGCCATGCGCCGGTTCATCACCTCGATCACGCTCACAATGGACGCCGACTCGTATCATATACGCCGAGTGACCATCCACGAACCACGTGGCGATACAATTGTAATAACCTTCATGAACCCAACTACCGGCATCGCTCTTAATGACAGTTTATTCACACTCGATTGATATGCATCGCCCGCATGGCATCTGTCACCCGGCCTCCATACGACTCCTGTCGTGCTGCGCCCTGTTCCTGACTCTGTTGGCGTGCTCGACTCTACCGCCCTACCGCTCCGCTCCCGCGATCACCGGCCTCACTCAGCATAATACAGAACTCGAGAGTTTCCATACTCCCTTTCCCCCATCATATGAGATAACCCAGCGTGTTGTCGTGCACACCGCGACCCACGCTTTTGACATGACCAGCGTATTGGCAATGAGAGAGGATGGCTCCTGGTCTGCGGTTGCGCTTGGCAGTATGGGGACCGCGCTGTTCCGCTTCCACTTCGACAAGCAGCGATATGAGGTCATTACGGCACCCGCATCAACACCCCGGTCTCTGCTTGAGGATGGGGTCATGCGGGACATTCAACATCTCTTCAGTCGCCGACTCACGGACGCGTCTGAGGTTGTCCTCCACGACGAGTCCTTGACATGCCTGGTCACCAGGAGAGGCGCAGCGCGCCTGGATGAGTACTGCTTCCAGCGTGATAGCCGACTCCCGGCTCGTTCATCACGCATCAAGGATGGGCGCGTCATCAGCGAGGTCACGTATCACAACATAGGAGTGTTTCCTGATCTCCCGACACCGGTACCGCGCACGATTCTCTTGCGCAATAACAAGTGGAAGTACTCGCTGGACATAACGCTCCTTGAGATCACAGCACTCACACATCAGACGAGTTCCGACGAATAGGAACTTGCGGACATTGCACCATGCATGACCCGACCGACAACCACAGACATCACACTCGCATGGAGCGCGCACTACGCTACTGTGTAGGCCACTGGTCAGCCTTCCTCGTGGCGAGCACGGCGATATTTATCCTGGGGCTGGCGTCCACGGTCGGACTAACAATCAACGACGATGTACTCGACTTCCTTCCACAGGATGACCCTGTTGTCCATAGCTGCACGCAGTTAGCTGACTCGTTCCACGTTATGGACCATATGTATTTTGCCGTTACCATTCGGGATGACGATGAGCTGACTACAGAACATGGACAAGCTGGCGCCGGACATTCCACAGATGCGACAAAGTCTAATCAGAGCCACGCCGATGACTTCGAAAGCGGGTCTGTGAATATACACGATGTGAGCACTGGAACACTGATCGCCCATGCAGACGATCTGCACGACAGGCTGGTGGCGTCAGGGCTCTTTGAACACATCATGTATCGGTGGACCCCGAATGACGTTGCGTCAGCCGTCGAGACAGTGCGCAGAGTCAGAGCGTCACTGTTCACTGACAAAGATGCCATGCGGCTGACTGAGAAGCTCACGCCCCAAGTCATTCATGACTCCATGGAGCAGTGGAGACGCATACTCACGGAATCCCCGGCCCCCTTTGCCGCACAACATTTCTACGATGATCCGCTACATATCAATGAGATCTTCGTTGACAAGATCAGATCACTTCAAACGCCGGGGGCACGGGTGGTTATTCACCAGGGGCGTCTACTTAGCCCGGACCTTAAGCATGTGCTGATCATTGCACAACCAGGGTTTCCGGCTACAGACAGCGCCCGAAGTCAAGAGCTGATTGACAAGCTCGACCGGGAGATCGCTGCCCAGCGCCGGGATGGTGGCAGACTGCTGAAGGTGGCCTATTTTGGCGGCCATCGGGCAAGCCTGGATAATGCGCGCCGAATCAAGGCGGACATCCAACTGACAGTTACGTTGTCCATCGTTGCCATAGCCATGTTGTCTTTCCTGGTCTACAGCAGGCCAAGACTCCTGCTTTTCACATTCCTGCCCGTGGTCTTCGGCGGAACGGTTGCGCTTGGCATAATGCGCTGGGTCGATCCTTTCATATCAGCGGTGTCGATCGGATGCGGTGCCATGCTTATCGGCATCTCCGTCGACTATGCGGTTCACGTTCTTTACGGCGTTGATAGATGTGGTAGTGAAATCAACGCGCGAAAGGGCATCGTCGGTTTGGTGCGACGTCTGCTCGCACCGATTGTATTGAGTGGCTGTACCACGCTGTCAGCCTTCGGCGTACTGCACTTCTCAATCATACCGGGATACCGAAACCTCGGGCATTTCGGCGCGTTGGGCATTGCCGGCGCGGCTTTGTTCTCGATCGTTGTCTTACCGCCGCTTGTTGTCAGGCTGCGCGGACGAAGCACTCGCCGTCCCATCTGGCGTCTGGTCAGTGTATTCCCTCCCCTGTTTCACCTGGCGGCAAAACGAAGAGGTGTTTGGTTGATTGTGCCGGTCTTGCTTTCCATCGTCGCGTTGGCGGGACTCTGTCGTGTTGAGCTTGAAGGCGACATCCGCAAGCTGAGCGCCATCTCGCCGGAAGCAAGCAAGGACCTCGACAGTATCCTGGGCACATTCGGTGATGTCATGAGCTCGACCGTGATGGCTGTCAGCGCAGGCAACCCGGAGGAGGCGCTACGGAAAAACCAGATCCTGGCCTCTACTTTGCGGCGACAGCAAGAGGCCGGGCGTATCACATCCATATCCACCGTCGCGGACCTGCTTCCCGGTCCGGATGTTCAGCGAGAAAACCGTGCGCGCTGGAAATCGCTGTTAAGCCCGCAGCGCCTTGAGACGCTTTCAGAAGACCTGACCAAGGCGTGTACCGAGCTGGGCATCAAGGTGGAGGTCCTTGGCGGTTTCCTGCAATCCCTGCCGGGTTCTGCGCCGCTGATCGACTATCGAGATTACTCCCAAGGCATCTTGGGTGAGATGACAGCCCATCATCTGTCGGAGACGAACGGGCGTCTAACCGTGCTTACCGAGTTGAAGCTCACCGATCCGGACGATTTCGGGGCAATCCTGGCTGACGTGAGAGAGGTTCTGCCAAACGTCATTGCGTATGACGGACGGTTCTTCGTCAGGCATATGGTGAAGCTGATTTATGGGGAAATGAAGCGTCTCGGCGTGTTGACGTTCGGTGTAATCCTCGTGCTTCTGCTGATCTTCGTTCGGAGGCCCGGTCTTGTGGCCGCCATGATGCTCCCTCTGTTGGCCAGTCTGCTGTGGACCTTCGGACTGTTGGGCTTACTGGGTATTCATCTGAACATGATTAACGGTGTCGTGGTGGTTTTCATCTTCGGACTAATTGTGGATTACGGGATTTTTCTTTCCCTGGCATTACGCCGCGAAGATGACCCAGACCATGAACATCTGATGCGCACTTGCGGGGCGATCACGATTTCGGCCCTTACAACCCTCTGTGGATTGGGTGCGCTGCTCTTCGCAAACCATCCGGCGCTGAGCAGCATCGGCGTCACCGCTCTTGTGGGCATCTCCAGCGGTCTGTTGGCCGTGCTCACGATCGTGCCCCTGATGGGCAAGGCGCCCCAGCTTGCGGACTGATCATTTCCAGAGCGATTCGACGTGTGAAATAGCTGCGGGAATCAGCGGTCACGGGCTTATCCACGGATCGTCGCGAAACAGGTTGTGGAAAAACTCGTTGTTGCCCTCAAAGGTGACAATGTCGTTCTCGTCGACCACGTATCCCAGCTTCTTGAGTGTGGACAACTTGGCTCGGCCGTCAAGCCAGAGAACACCGCCCCTGCCCACGTGTCGGTCGTCGAGAGCGGTCCTCTTCTTCTCATCAAACTCGGCCATCTCGCCGTTGTCTTCATCCACTCTTGGCGGATCGAGGTTGAACCCTTCGTTGCCGTATCGCTCGACTTCACGGCTGTTATTCTCATACGGCAAAGGCCGGTGGAACGAAGCGGCTGTCCCCATGCAGTCCGCAACCGCTACGCAACTGGCCGGCCTCTTGATCCGGGACAACTTCACCGGCCAATTCTTGAAACTGCCTGGGTCACCCGAATCCCGCAAGCGGGCATTGCCCAGAAACTGATAGTTGTATCCGTACGCACCGTTACGCTCGTCGGTCCAGTCGGCGACAGCCGGACAAACATAGGACTCGGACGCATAATCCTGTCGATCACCGAGTTCGCCGTGGCGGTCGACGTCGTCCTTGACCGCCTGGGGATCGTCAAACGGTTGCATACCTATCTGGTTACCCATTATCGCCAAGAAGGTGGGCCGATACTTCAGCCCGCCGGAAATCTCGATCTGCCAGTGCACCCCGTCACCCAGATTGGGCATGCGAGAAGGCGGCAGCTCTTCCTTGTGCGAGAGCGCATACATGGTCATGCCCTGCCCAAGCGTACGCAGGTGTGTGAGGCAAACGGTCCCCTTCGCCCTCGCCCTGGCGCTGCTCATTGCTGGAAGGAGTATGCCCACCAATAGCGCGATGATGGTGACTACCACCAACAGCTCGATCAACGTAAATGCCTTGTGGTTATGGGACCGCACTAAAACCCTCTCATCGAAGCACGCCAACCGGACGATCACCCATTGTCGCCGCCACACGCACCATACCCCACCGGCTTATCGGCGTAGGCCTTCCACCCAGCCCCCCCATTCGTGAAGGCGGCTAGGCGGGCGACGGTAAACATGGTCGAGCACCCATATGTCATTATACCATTCTCGAACCGGGACGACGCCTCAGAACCCGGGGATTCACAAACCCGGTGTCATGCCACACCTTAACCTACGGGTTCGTTGACGTGTCAAGACCGTGGACACCCGTCCGCAAACCGATCCTGCCGTCAGCGAGATGGGTAGTCCGTGGTTTTGGAGCATTCTCGGTCCTTGTGTGTCGGTCGGCCTCCCGTACGGTTCAGCAGAAAGGCACCGTTCGATCGCTACACAACACCAGAACTCGGCCTGGCCGTGGAGGACACACCAGAAGTGGCTTGTGGCTCGGATTGCGTTACGATCAGCATGTCTACAAGGGACAAGCGTAGTTGTCGAGTGCTCACAATGATCACGGTAGGTGTGGATCTGGGCGGGACCTTCACACGCGTCGGCGCCGTCGATGGAGCCGGTAGGGTTCTCTGTCAGCACACAGAACCGACGTTTCACGAAGGACCGTTCGAGTCAGCCGTCGATCGAATCACGATCTTCGCAAGAAATGTCCTCACTGAAGCATCCCGCGTGTCGGGCGTCGAGTGTGCCGGCGCCGAATTGCACATGGGTGTTGCCCTCGCTGGGATAGTGGATCACGATCGCGGGCGGCTGGTTCGCGGAGTAAATCTTGCGCTATTTGAAGGCAGACCGATTTGCGATGAACTGCGAGCCCGCCTCGGACCGAGGGTGTGGACGTTTACCGACATTGAGGCTTCCACCTGGGCGGAGTATTGCTGCCGAGAACCGATCCGAGACCCATTCGTGCATCTGCGGATCGGCACGGGTGTTGGCTGTTCGCTTGTCAGGGACGGACGAATCGTAGACCTGCCGCGCGAAGGGTTAGGTCATCTCAACGTACTGGTCGTGGACGACCAGCCAGGCGCCCGGCTGTGCTCATGCGGTCGTCGCGGTTGCCTCGAAGCCTACGTTTCCGGCCTGGCCCTGAACCAGCAATCAGAAAGCGCCCACTTCAGGCCAGAGCTGGAGCAAGCCGCTGCGATGGTCGTTACCGCCACCCGTAAGATCTCCCAGACCACCGGCGCCGAGTTTATCTGCATCGGAGGCGGAGTGGTCCAAGCGCTGCCGGGTCTGCTCACCACAGTGCGGCGGATGGTGGTGGAGAACATTGCGGTAGGTATGTGTTCACCGAGCGTGAGTGTTGAACCGGCGATGTTGGGTAATGACGCCGGTATCATCGGAGCGGCCCTTCTCGCTCGGGCTGCATCCCAGCGCTGACTGGCCGTGGAATGACAGTCGCCGCCTGACCAGCGGGGCCCCGAACATGACCTCTACGAACGTAGGTCCGTAGGGTCCGCTGTGCGAACCGACCGGTTTATTGTATCACCCCTCGGAATGGTCCGCGGAGCGGACCCTACGTAGCTACCAGAACCGCCAATCCTGTGTGTTATAAACGTAGATGTAGAGAACCAGGTTAGTGACACCGTGTGTCACTATACAGCAGGCCAGGCTCTTTTTCCAATAGAACAATGCGTTGAAGACCATCCAGCATAGGATGCCGACCTCCCACTGAGGCTGATGCTGGATGGCGGACAGAAGCGAGCTGATGACAAACGAAAAGAGCGTGAATTTCGCCAGAGGCACTTTCTCAAAGCGATTCCAGCTTATCAAAAGACGCAGCACAAACGCCCGCCAGAAGAGCTCCTCGACGATGGGGACAGCCGTCGCCGCCCCACCGACCCGCACGACCAGAAACGCCCAAAGGGACAGGTTTGAATGAAAATGGTCCGAGGGAACGAAGTAGTGCAGCGCATTGCCGTCGAACAGCAGATGTTCCTTATACCACTCGAACCCTGCGAAATGATGGTCGACCCCGAATAGCGCAAGGCACCCGCAGGGCTCATGCGAACAGCCGGCAAACCAGTGATGCACCTCTACCCAACCGAAGGCGACTACAACTCCCAGCGGAATGGAGATATGGAGGTGGAGCTTTCCCAAGGGAGGAAAATGATGCCTGAAAAGCCAGGCGACATACAGCGAACCCAGCGACCGGGCGCCATACGTGTATGTGCGAAACGACTCGTCGACAAACCGATCGAGCGTCATGAGCGCAAGAAACGTCAGAAACGGCAGCACGAGCGGCATCTGCGGGTACGCCCTCACGAGGCGCGATACCCAGGCCGGCTCTTTGACCTCCGATCGAAGCGCGGGTTTGTCTGTCGAATCGTTCAACGTATCCCGGTCTCGCAAGCGTCCACGAACGGTTACCTCGCGTTCCTTCCCGCAACAGCAGCCCCTGCACATCCGGGACGCACCACACGGCGGCTAATCCGCGAATCTAACGTCGGCGGCACACTACTCCCTACTCTTTTCTGGGGCATTGAAAGCTAGCTTGCTTTCATCGATCGCAACATCGACCTGTGGTTCGTATGTTGTCGTTTCCTCAGTTCGAAAGTCATCGAACTTGTAACTGCTGTCAATTCGATGTATCAGAAAGGTCTGCTTGCTGATCCATAGCGTCATCGGCTCGCCGTCAGAGGCCTTGTGCTTACCCTCAATACGATAGCACGCAACGTCTTCCAGCAGGGTATCCGCCATTCGGCGTAGCTGATGAAGTTCGGCAACACCCGCCCCTTCAATCTCCTCGGGCATCAAAAGCTTGGGGATCGTGTGAGCAGACCCGCTTGATGCACCTGTTGCACCGCCCAAAGCCACATTGAGAGAGGCTTTCTTCTGGATTCCAGGTTCAAGATCCCACCACACGCGGACATCCTTGCCCTTGGCCCAGACAATGTGGCGCTTGGGCTGACTCCCAGGTATCGGGTGTGTGAAGCTGTATTCAAACCGCAATCGGTCCGGTCGCACAAAGGCCGTGGTAAAGGGCTTTTTATCTATACTTGTATCATCGTCCGTAAAGAAAATGGTCTTGACCATACCTGTGTCGCAGTATGACTTGCAGGCCCCGTATGCGCCTGCCATCTGCGTGATGATCTGCTTTGCAGTGGCGTTGTCCGTTGCGAGGTTCGCAGCCGAGTCCTTCGTTGCGGAACCAGGTCTTTCGCAACCGGAAACCACAAGCACAAGGCCGACTATCACACGTACAAAGGATATCTTCATAGACATCTCCTCTCTGTCGTACCCCCTGCGGCTAAAGCCATGGACCAGCCAGCCAACTAGCCCCAGAGGGGCGAAGGTCTCTACTTCTTCAGATGGCGTTCGAAGAACTCCGCCACCTGCTCGTAGTAAAGCAGGTTGTTCTCTTCCTTCGCGAATCCGTGCCCTTCGTCGGGGAAGTAGAGCTCCTCGACTGTTTGGCCTCGCTTCTTCAATGCGACCGCGATCTGCATGGCCTCTCCGATCGGCACGCGGGGATCATTGAGCCCATGGGCGATCATCAAGGGCGCTTCGATTCTGTCAACCTTGTAGATCGGCGATATCGACTTGAGAAACTCCGGATCGTCGAGAGGACCGTACTCCACCTCCCTCAGATGCCGCCGGTAGTCGGCTGTCTGTTGCAGGAAAGTCTCGAAGTTAACGATGCCGACAACGTTGCAGCCTGGTCCGAACAACCCGGGGGCTTCCGTCAGCATGGCCATCACCATGTAACCACCGTAGCTCGCCCCCCATGCGCCGATGTTCCTCCGCGAGGAGTACCCGTTGTCTACGAGAAACTTCGCCGCCCAGATGCCGTCCTTCACGCTCTTGTGGCGATCCTTGTAATTGTCGGCCTCGATAAACGCCTTGCCGTAACCGCTCGACCCGCGAACATTGGGCATGAGCAGCCCAAACCCCTGAAGCATAAAATACTGGAAGCTCCGGGCGAAGTACGGGCGGAACTGCCCCTCCGGCCCGCCATGGTAGTAGATCAGGAAAGGAATCCTCTCACCTTTCTTATACCCCTCGGGAAGATACAGAAACGCCGGTATCTTCTCGCCGTCGAACGACTCGTAGTGAACCAGTTCCGGCAGGCGGAACTTCGACACGTCGATCCCGAAGGTCTCAGCCTCGGTCATGGGGACACCGGGCTTGTCCGGACGCGTGTAGTCCCATTTGTAGACTATCCCCGGTGTGTTGGCGTTGTTCATCGAGTAGAGCATGTAGGGACCACTAAAGGAGATGCTACCGACGACGCCCTTCTTCATGGGCGGCGCCTTCATCGGTGAATAGTCGCCAGCCCCATACAGGCGAAGCTCGCCGTATCCGTCTTCGTTCGTCAAGACTGCCAGCACCGAACGATCCTCATTGAATCCGGCGCCGTCGGTTTCGTATCCCTCGATATCAGGAAGGATCATGCTGATCTTGCCTGACGTCAGGTCGATCGATCGCACTGCGGTCAGGTCGCCCTGGTAATTGGTCGTCACGAGAAACGACTTGTCATCCGCGGTGTATCCGATCGGACCGAAAGACCAAGCTTCGCCTTCGGGTGTGATCTCGCGGGTCTGCCCCGTCGCGAGCACTATTTCAAAAAGCTGGGAATGTGAGGCTGAGTTGTACTTGAACACGACCAGCTTCTCGCCGTTGCTGCTGAAGTCCACCGGCATGTGGAATCCCCCAGCCGCGTAGACCTTCTTGTGTTCCATGGTCGCCATATCGAACAGGTAGACGTGGAAGTCGCGGGGCGATTCGTCATTTGCTCTAAACGCAAACGCCTTCGAGTCGCGACGCCACACAGCCCCTCCGTAAACCACGTCCTGGTCGACAAACAGATCCTTCATCTTGCCGGTGGCTGCCTCCATCATATAGAGGTTCGATTGCTCACTACCTCCGACGCTTGCGGTTATGGCGATCCAGTTCCCGTCGTCGCTCACTGAGTAACTGCCGACACCATCCTCGAAATCCGTAAGCTTGACGGCATCCGACTGAGTCTTGCCCGGCTCAACCTTGTAGAGTTGGTAGACCCCGTCCGGTTTGTCGACGAAATAGAGCGTCTGATCCGGCGAGAGACTGGTCGCTGCCGGCCAGCGAATCTGCATCATCGTGCGGATGTCCGCAGTCGAGGTCTTCATAGTCGAGCAGCCGGCCGTCGCCATAGCGCCTGCGACCATGACCAGAGTCCCCAAAGTGAACAGTCGGTTATCTTTCATCACGTAGGTCATTTGCTTTCTCCAAGACATATCCTCTGCGAATGCGGACCGGGCCGCCGTGTTATCCGGTTAACCTCTCGGCCGCACACGTCGGGCGGCTATTGCTTGGGTACCCCATCCCTTCCAGGGGTGGGGGACGGATAGATCCCCACCATTCTTTGCTCCCGGTCGTAAGTTAACGTTTCGATCGTACCAATCGGGCGGCTATCGAGATAGCCCGCTCAACATCGTCGCTCGACACATCCAGATGGGTGACCGCTCGGGCACGGCGAGCACTCTCCGGCAACATCCACACGCCCTCCGCGTGCAGCTCTGTACAGAACTGATCAGCCGATTCAAACGGAGAACCCACCTCGAAGAAGACCAGGTTCGTCTCGACCGATCCGGGATCGATCATGATCCCCGGCATCTCCGCCAGCCCCGCTGCCAGCCGCTTGGCGTTGGCGTGATCCTCGGCGAGACGTTCTACGTTGTGTTCGAGAGCGTAGAGCGCGCCGGCTGCTATGATGCCAGCCTGACGCATTCCGCCTCCGAACATCTTTCGAAATCGGTGAACCCGGGCAATGGTATCTCTCGTGCCCGCAACCGCCGAACCCACCGGAGCGCCAAGACCCTTGGAAAAACACATCGACACCGTGTCGAAGTACCTGGTGTAGTCGATCGGTGACAGACCGGTGGCAACACAGGCGTTCATAAGCCTGGCGCCGTCAAGGTGCATCCGCAGGTCAAGCTCGTCTGCGACCTGCCGGATGGCGGCTATTCGCTCGACCGGCCAGATGCTTCCGCCACCACGGTTGTGGGTGTTCTCGATCACGACGAGCCTGGACCGCGGAAAATGCGAATCCTTTGCGCGGACCGCACCCCGGACGGCGTCGGCGTCAAACAGGCCCCGGTCTCCTCTCAGAAGCTTCAGCGAGCAGCCCGAAAGTGCCGACGGGGCTCCACACTCATAGACGTAGGCGTGGCTGTCTTCATGGAGGATTATCTCGTCGCCCGGTTGGGTATGGGAACGGATAGTGACTTGGTTGGCCATCGTACCGGAGGCCACAAACAGTGCAGCCTCCTTCCCGAGAAGGTCTGCAACCTTCTCTTCGAGCCGGTTGACTGTGGGATCCTCGCCAAAGACGTCGTCGCCGACCTCAGCCTCCGCCATTGCCCGCCGCATCTCGGCGGAGGGCCTGGTCATCGTGTCGCTGCGAAGATCGATTGGATACACGCTGCTCGCCTCGAGTGATTTCGAACCAATGCCTCGCCGCAGCTTGACATGCGGGTCATCCGAACCGCGCCCGTCAGGAAGCGGCCGCCCCCTGCGGTTGTTATCCGCGTGTGCGCTCCCTCACGGTTCGGTTTTGTAAGCGTCTTCCACAAACCGCAGTTTCGGGTGTATCGAAGCACTGGGACCATCAGCATAACCGCCCGCGGGATGAGATTCCCCACCCCAAGCTCGCCAAATGCGACCAGGGACGGACATGATATACGCTGAGCCTACATCCGGACAACCGCTTGTCTGACACTGAGCACGAATCGCGGGGTCTGGACAAGAAAAAACACCGCGCCGCTCATCGCCGCCAGGCGAGAAGCGGTACGGTGTGTCAGGTTGGCGAACTGAGATCCTAAGCCGCTACCGAGTCGCTGGGCTGAGTTTGCTTTGCAATCTCCACAACCGCATCGAAATCCGTCGGCGACGAAATGGCCATCTCGGATAGCACCTTACGATTGAGCTCGATGTCGGCGGCGTTGAGCCCGAAGATAAACCGGCTGTAGCTTATACCGCGCATTTTGCAGGCGGCAGCGAGCCGCGTGACCCACAGAGCCCTGAAGCTGCGTTTGCGGGCCCGTCGGTCACGATAGGCAAAGGTCCCGGCGCGAACCACGACCTCCTTGGCGAGTCGCCAGTGCTTGCCCGGCGCTCCCCGGAACCCCTTGGCCCGCTTGAAAAGACGTTTTTTCTTTCTATGCCGAGCGGCGCCGTAGGTCGCACGTGACATGGTTATCAACTCCTCTGGCAAACTGGCGGATCAGGATACGACGGTCCTAGGCCTTCTTGACGGCTTGCTTGAGCCGCTTGGCAACGGACCCTTTCACGATCTTGGGGCTCCGAAGCGTCCGGCACCGTTCGCCACTTTTGTGGCTCATGAGATGCCCGGCACCGGCCTTTCCCACCTTAACTTTGCCCTTCGAACTTATCCGTATGCGTTTCTTCGCGCCTTTGTGTGTCTTCATCTTGGGCATACTGCACCCGCTCCCTGAACACGGACTCAAACATAAAGAGCCCCGCATTATACGTCCCGAGATCAACTCCGCAACACCCTGACCACAAAAGATAAATGCCTGTGTAAACCGCATGCTAAACCAATAACGACCCGGCGCCACGAATCTGGCACGCAACATGCATACCGAGATTTCTGATCGCTCGCCTTTCGACCGACACGTGTTCGCGAATCGGTGGCGGGCACACTTGGATAGCGGGTCCCGTCCAGGCGCGGTATGTTCGGACTCCGCTACGACTGCGGTTCGCTTCCAGTCGGTAGCCCGACAAGGAGAAAATCATGCACGAAGTACGTCCTGTACGCATTATTGTAGCGGCAGCTCTTTTGGCTTCGGTTTCACTGGCTGGCGGGGCTGCTCCGGTTACCGGCAATCCGTTCGACCTCTCGATAACCGCCCTGGTGGCGCTCGACCAGGAGCAAGGCGATCAGGCTGTCCCCTCGGTCGACTCGGACGCCACCGCCCGATCGCACCCGGAATGGGTGCACAGAGTCGAGGCGGCCACCTGGCCCGGCATGCTAACGGGAATGGACGGGTTTGACGACTTTGTCGAACCTGTAGGTATGCCTCTGTACTTCGAGGATCCATTCATCCGTTCGGATATCAGGCTGATCTACATTTACCATTCAATCCCCCACGCCAGCGTTCTGAGGGGCGGCAAGGCCCAGGTAGCGGCTGCACCCATAAGAATTGCCCTGACCGACCGCCTCGCTCTTTTGGCTTACAAGGACGGGTATAGCTGGACCGATACGGGAATCACGCAGAAGGGCGACGGGTGGAATGATCTGGGCATCGGCCTCAAGTACGCGTTCTATGTCGATCACCCGAATCAGACCATCTTCAGCGGCGGTCTGAAATGGGAACTGGAAAACGGCACGACTCGGGCACTGCAGGGCAGCGAACAGGAACTCGCCCCCTTCGTCAGCTTCGCCAAGGGGTGGGACAAGTGGCACATCCTGGCAGCGATGACCGGGCGATGTCCGCTGAACCGCCATCGTGCGAACTACAGTCTGGTCTGGAACCTCCACCTGGATTACAAGCTCACTGAGACTTTTCGCCCACTCGTCGAGCTTCATGGTATTCACTGGCTGAGCGACGCCGATCGCCTGCCCATAAGCGAGGACTACCTCGATGTGGGGAGCTTGGGCGCTTCTCAGGCTAAGGGACGTGATTTCTTCTCAGCCGGTGTCGGTTTCCGCTGGGAAATCGTCGACAACGTGAACTTCGGCGTCACGTACGAGTTTCCGCTGGAGAGTAAATCGGAACATCTCCAGGATTATCGCTTCACGTTCAATACCGTTATTCGATTCTAGAGCGAGCTCTGGTCTCGTGTGGCGGTCGGATGATACTCTGCTGCCGAGCGGTGCCGGAAAACGACCGCTGTGCGAAAATCGAGAAAGCTCTGACCGCGGATCACGCGGGTTGTGTTAGGACCGACAGCTCCTGTCGGGGAGATCTTCTGCCGGCCAAGGAGCAGCCGTACAATAAGAGATGGAAAATGAAAACGAGAATCTACAAGAAAACAGCCCTCATTTGCACCGGAGTTTTGCTCGGCGTCCTTCCCGGATGCGTCGAGGTGTGGGTCCTGAACTGGGCTACGCCGTTTCTGCTTAGCCAATAGCAGACGAGTTGTCCGAATCGGCGTCCGATCGCCTCAGGCGCCGATTCTCAGCCTTCGCATGAGGAGCTGTTCATCATGAAATATATGAGCAAGTCAATGGCTTTGCTGGCTTTGGGCGCGACCTTGCTTCAGTTCGGCGGTTGTGTTGCTGAGGTCCTCGCGGATGCGCTCTTCGGCGTTGCACCGCTCCTGCTGTAGGACGCGTGCTTGATGGGGGGGGCGCTCGTTCCAGGCCATCGCCTCATCCGCCGAACCTCCCAGCGACTGTCGCCACCGGGCGCTCCGGCGTCCGCCTTGTGTCTTGCGCCGACTGCCGAACGGTCAGGTTTTCCAAACAAGCCGTTTACCCAAGTGACAGCCTATGACACTTCAGGTTCGTACCGGTTAAACCAGGCGCGCTGTTCGAACGGCTTCTTGTCCGGTTGCGACCGATCTTCAGCCGGAACACCGATCGGCAGGATCACCCGGATGACCTTTCCTTCCGGCAATCGGATAAGCTGGCCAATTGTGTCCGCGCGGTTGTCCAGACGAATCCAACCGTCCACCCAAACGGTAGCGTAACCCAGCGAAGTCACCGCGAGCAGCATGTTCTCAACAGCGGCTGCACAGTCCTCGACCTGGAAATCGTATCCTTCGTAGACTGCCTCCGGTCTCTTGTCCATGATGCAGGCGACAAAGGCCTTCGCCTGTTGCATCGCCTTGTTCGCACCTTTCATGGAGCTGATTTTCTCGACCATGCCGGCGTCGTCCACAATCACAAAGGTGGTCGTCTGCCCATTCTTGCCCGACGGAGCCAAGAGGCCCGCCTCGACGATGCGACGCAGGTCGGCCCGGTCAACCTGCAGATCTCTGAACGGCCCCCGGTAACTATGACGTCTGGCGATGGCTTCAAACAGCTCCACAGGACACCTCCGGTCTGGATCAGGGTGTAAACGCAAACCGCTCTGGCGGTCGAAGCTGGAGAGCACTATTCGTCTGCACTCGACGGTCGGCCCCCTATGCTCCCACATGTCTCAGATGATTATATGCCAACTTGGAAAACGCCGGGTGCCACGGGCAAGCTCTGCTTGCCCGTGTGCCTGCTCCGTCATCTGCGGGCAAACGAGTTCTTGCCCGTCCCCCCAAAAAGGTAATGCACCCTTCCCTACGGCTGAACGCATGGGCCACCCGCCGGCTGTCTCTACGCCCCCTTGACCGCCAAGTCGCGCAGTATCTCGCACCCCTGCCTGATCTTGTCATTCGGGGCTGCATAGCTGATTCGGAAGTGGGTGTCGCGCTTACTGAAGGCCTCGCCGGGAATGATCAGAACGTTGCGGCTGATGGCTTGCTCCACAAAAGACGTGCTCGAACTAAACCCCTCGGGCACTTTCGGAAAGACATAGAACCCGCCTCCGGGCACGACGAACTCGAACACACCGTGAAGCTCCTTGCAGACCAGATCGCGCTTCTGCTCATACTCCCGCACCTTACCGGACATGTCGATGTCCATAGCAACCAGCGTTGCGTGTTGAGCAGGCTGGGGAGCACAAACAAACGTATACTGCTGGAGCTTGGCCATCTGACCGATGATTTCACTCGGACCGGCGGCGTAGCCCATTCGCCATCCGGTCATTCCGTAAGACTTGCCGAAACCTCCCAGCAGCAGCGTTCGCTCCGGAGCGAAGGAGGCTACGCTCGACGGCGCCTCACCGTACGAAAGCACGCGGTATATCTCGTCGCTTGCGATCAGCAGATTGTGCTTTCGGGCGAGTTGAGAGATCGCCCGCATTTCGTCAGGCCTGTAGACCACACCCGTCGGGTTACTCGGAGAACAAACGAGGATCATCTTGGTGCGGTCCGTAATCGCCTCCGCGAACCGCTCAGACGAGAGCTTGAAATCGTCGTACAGCGGAACCGTTACCGGAACGCCACCCGCCAACTCAACCAAATAAGGGTACGAGACGAAATAGGGGTCGCCTATCAATACCTCGTCGCCCGGGTTCAGGCAGGCCATCATCGCCAGGAGCAATCCGCCCGAAACGCCGGACGTTACGAAGACCTCTGGTTCCCAGTCGAAATCATCTTTGATTTGCCTGGCAATGCGCTCGCGCAAAGTGGGGATTCCGCGGGTGAGGGTGTATCCGTTGCATCCCTTGTCCACCGCGTCCTTCATAGCCTCCTTGGCTGCGGCGGGCACGTCGAAGTCGGGTTGGCCTATCGAGAGGTTGATGGGGTCCTTGAGGGTGGCCCCCAGATCGAACACTCGGCGTATACCGGATGAACCTATGCTCTTCACCCGCTCGGCGATGAATTCCTGGGCGCTCATATGGGGGTCCTCTAACGTAGGGCGAATGGGACGAGCCGACCTCGAACCAAGCAGAGACGAGCAGGATCACCGATCGACGGCTAATATCCCACACGCAAAGCCAGCCCGCCTTCGATCACAGAGGGCTGAGCAAACCTCAGTCCGGTGTTAGCGGTCGAACGGTACTTCTCTGCCCGGCACTGCAGAAGGCCGACCGCGATACAACACCGACAACGCTCTAGGACTTGCTCTCGGATTCGTCTTTGCTGTCGCTGTCGCCGTCGCCTTCGGCGGCTTCAACCTTCTTGCTCTTGGACTTCTTGCTGACCACCTTGCGATGGACGATTTTAGGCAGACCGAATGGACTTCTTCCCTCGTCCCAGCCTCCCAACTCCTGCAAGTGCACAATCCGCTCGGCCCGCTTCAGCACGTTGCGGTGACGCCGTAGCGTGTTCGCGGATTTCAACGACTTGTCTAAAGACATCCGATCAACTCCCTACCAGGCGTCGCCCGTAAGCGATCTCAAGTAACCCTCAAGCCCATACCGCCCACCGGCTGACTGAAACGCCTTTCCTACCTCACCAACACGTTCCAGCAAGCGCTGTGCCATCCGAGCCTGAGCCTTATCTTGGCAATTATAACCCTGCGTGGTAACCAGCCAACTGCCTCCGTTGGGTCGAGCGACCACAACCGTCGAAATATCATGCTGGGCGAGGAAACCCTGAGCGACAAGAACATCGTCTCCGCTTCCAGGCATGAACTCCTGAACTACAATATAAGTATTCCCCCGGACCCATACGGGCCCATCATCCACAGACGACTCCCCGGGCACATCATCCGTGACATCCGACTCAAAAGTACCGGCTGGCGCCTCAACATCGACCGAATCCGGCCCCGAGCGAAGCCCCTGAAGCAGTCCCACGGAAACCGGACCGCTACGGGCTTGCTCTATTTCGTCAATAGCGTCGGCACGGTAGACGTCCGCCCCGGCTACAAATCCGGACTCATATCCCCTGTTCCGCCCGATTCCATACGCCGCGATCATGCCCATCACCACACAGGTGACGACTACCGCAACCCCGACGCTCGTCAGAGATACGCTGACGCGGTTTCCGTCCAGAGACACCAGTGGCGAGGATCGCTCACCGGCGCTACCGGGTTCCGAGGACCCTCTTCTTCTATGTCCGGCCACCTGATCCCGCGATCCTCCCGGAATCTCGACGCGATCGACGCCTGAAGACCGTCCTTTGCCCATCACCTCGAAGAGAACCGGAGATCTCCTGGATTTCGCCATGGCCAGCACCTTCCACAAACCTCACAGGTCGAACCTGATAGCTTACCATGCCTCCATCTATTTGCAACGTTCTTACCGCAAACAGCAAAACACGGGGCACGTACCAAAGATCGGCGGTGAGTCGGCGGATTGCGACCAACGGCAACCGGTTGCATAGCCGAGATGCCGCTCGCCGGCGTTCTTGCTCCTGCGTCCACAGGCAAACAAGCTCCCGAGTATGAGCGGCGTTTAGCCGGACAAGTTCATCACTGGCAATAAATTAGGCATCCGTTAGGTGTTGATGTGGGTGACCTGCGGAAGATGCACGCGTGCGATTGGGCACGGCACCAGACAGCACGTGGCGTTACCGGTTCGGATTGCTGTTCCAAGCGATGCGACGGGCATCAAAGACGGGACCGTCCGTGCAGCACAACTCATAGCGCCATCCATCGACGTCGGACTCATCGCGAACCGGAACGACACACGACTGGCACGTGCCCATACCACAGGCCATCGATCGCTCCATGCACACGTAGCAGGTGATGCCCAACCGCTCGCAAAAGTCCGCGACAAAGCGCATCATCAACTCCGGACCGCAAGCGTATACGACGATGTCGTCCGCCGCTGCCGGATTAGCACGATGATACTCGGTAAGGGCCTCTCCAACATGCCCCGCAAAACCCAGCGAACCGTCGTCAGTGCTGAGCACGACCGGAACGCCGTGACAAGCAAACTCGACACAAGCGGGCACAGCCTGGCTGGCGGATTTCGCCGGCGGGTTCGCTCTATTCACCGACAGAGGAAACAGATCAGCCGTCCGTGCTCCGCACATCGCAACTGTCCGCTTGCCCGCCTTCGCGAGCGTCTCGGCCAGACAGAGCACAGGCCCCAGCCCGACACCGCCCGCCACCAGGTAAGCGATCGGCTTGTCTGCAAAAACCGGAAACTCCCGGCCCAGCGGTCCCAACACGCTGGCAACGTCCCCCTCCACAAGCGACGCCATCCAACGTGTGCCTCGCCCAACAACCCGATAGATGATCTCGATGGTTGATCCTTGGGCATCCGTCTCGATGCCCGCGATGCTGAACGCCCGACGCAACAGAACCGGCGCACCAGTTCCCAACCGAACGTCAGGCGACGCCTCGGTCGTACCGTCACCGCTTCCCGTGATAACCTCATCGATCCCATCTGAGGCGGCACCTATGTGGACGAACTGCCCGGGACGCGCACCGGCAAACGCCGACATCCTCAAGGTCAGCCGGAGATGCTCGCGGCACAAGTGTTGGTTTCCGACTACGGAAGCGTCCTGGATTGATCTGCTGACACGGGTGTTACACGACACGACAGGTTGGCTCTCAATCATGGGTCTGCAAAAGCGAAATGGGTCGCGCTTAACGTGAGAAAAACTTCCGGAACCGAAACACTAGGCTGCGATCCCGGAAGTCCGCCACGGCTTAGCAAAGCCGAGTCCATGAAAGGCCCTTCCGGACCTGTTGCTCTTTGAGCCCAATCGCTCCTTCGCCAGCGCCGGGCCACACCGCCTGTTTGTAGCACACCCCTCGAAGCGTGTCAACGAGATGCCAAGGCAATATCACAGCCACGTTGAGCAACATAATCTTCGTAAATACAAGCACTTAGCAGGATACAAATGTCAGACGCCGTTCACTCGCAGAGTCGACCCCGAATCGATAGTCCCCTCCCGACAAGCATGGCTACACCCAAACGTATGACGGCTCGTGTCTCGCTTGACGATTGGTCCCGGCGAGTCACAATGACCTTGGATAATGGGCTTGTTTGTCGCCCTCCTGGAGGGGCGGGATTCTGGTTGTCATGCGAACGTTCATCGGCAGACAATACATGCGGGACAAACCCGGCAAGACTGAAACGGTTGTCGGGGCTGCAATCCTGCTCTTGCTGGCCGTCATTGTCATCTCGTTCGCCGCTGTCGCATTGTCTCCGGCTGAGCCGCTGTTCGACGTCCGGATCGCCGAAGAGAATCAACCGGCAAACTCGCGAGCACAGACCGTCGCCGGTTGGATGATGCCTCCGCTTGGCACCGCAGGTTGGACCTCTCCCGGCGAGGGCGGATCGGCGCCTATCAAGGTGTGGGACCGCCGGGGAATCCTCGATTCTGACCCGGACGATCACACGTTCACAGACTTCGACGCCGATCTCCTCTATCGGGGGCGCTACACGAGCCTTGACGACCCGAACCGGTACGTCTCGGTAACGATCGCTGACGCAGGGTGCCCGGAGAACGCCTTTGGCCTGTACGCCGCCCGAACGCCGGAGGATGCGGTCACGAAGCCGCTGACCGTGGGTAACGCCGGCTGGCGAACGGAAGATCGCGGCGCTTTGTGGTCAGGCCGACACTACATCGAGATAAAGCGCCAAAACGTTGGTGACGACGGTCCTTCCGTTGCGGTCGTCGCTGACGCGCTGGCGGCTGCACATATTCGCTACGGTGCGCCGTTTTGGGCTGAGTCGGTCCTTCCAAAGTCATCGCGGGCTGCGGGCAGCTTCCGCTTCCTGCGGCGTGAGGCGCTCGGCTATTCGTTTCTGGAAAGTGTCTTCGTGGCTCACTATACCGATGGCCGGCGCGCCTTCACCGGAGAAGCTCCGTCTTCCAAGGAGGCGACTAGGACCATAGACCGATTCGCCGAGATTCTGGAAAGCAGGGGTCACGTCCAGACAAGACCCGGCGATTCCGATTCGTCGATCCTCGCCGGCGACTACGACGATACCAGCGTCCAGCTCGCCGTCTTTGCCGACGACCGGTTCATCTACGGCACGGTGGGTTCCGACATGGAAACCGTGCTGGCGACAACCAAAGAGATGTTGGGTCGAGTCCGGCCGGCCGGCCTGCAGCCCGGATCACCACGAAGCGTGCCAGCCGGCAACACTCAAGCAGCGCCCATGTTTCCCGCTTTGCCGGGTCTGGATTGGAGCGTGCCAGAGAACACTCGCGTCTACACGCCTCTTGATTTGTGGGAGAAGATCGACGGACGTGCGGAGCTGTATCTGAGCTTTGCCATGGTCACCATGACCTTCGGCACGTATCGTCAGACTGACCAACCGGACAATTCCATCGACGTGTATTGGTACGATCAAGGATCGGCCGACGGGGCGTTCGGCGTGTTCCAGGCTGAACGCGGCGGACATGTCACCCCGGTCGACGTCGGCAAGGAAGGATACGTTTCAGCCGGTAGCGTATTTTTCTGGAAAGGTACAAGCTACGTCCGGGTCGAGGTTCCCGACCAAAGCGAAGCTCTATGCGACGCCGGACTGAGCATCGCTCGGGCAATCGCCGACTCTATCAGCGACAACGGCGGTGAACTGTGGGCCCGCAAGCTGTTGCCAGTCGAGAATCGCGTGGAGGATTCCTTCGAGTTTCATGCAGAAAGCGCGTTCGGTCTGGAGTTTCTGAGCAACGTGTTCAGCGCGACCTACGACGTCGACGGGCGGAAGATCAAGGTCTTTGTCCACCGGGCTGAAAGCGAAGAGGCAGCCGCCAAGGTGCTCAGCGACTACCTGGCCTTCTTCGAGGAGTACGGTACGGTTGTGAATCGCCCGCAGGACGGCGGTCGCTTTCTGGTCGGTGAGTCGGGCTTGGTCTACGATGCGGTCTTCGTCGTGGGAAACTACGTTGGCGGGTCGACCGGAGCAAACGACGCCGAATCCGCCAGTCGGCTCGCCGCCATGCTGCGGGATTCGCTGACCACCCGCACCGTCGCCGACAAATGACAGTCGCGATCGAGATATGCCGCCACCCAAAAGCAAACGGATGCCGAGTAATGTCGGTTGGGTGGGCCACCTCTTTAGAGGTGGGGGATGCGATTGCTGCGCTGAATCGTGTCCCCCAAGGCTAAAGCCATGGGGCACCCATCTGCGTCGATTGTACCCGTAGATTCAACTGGATTGAGGCACTGGCAGCAACGGAAACCGAGTAATGTCGACAGACGAGCACAACTGTGAAGAAGCTCCCACCGGCGCGGAAGCTTGCTCTCGCCGAGACTTTCTCGTGCGCGGCTCAACGACACTGGCCGTCGCGGCATCTGCCGCGGGTTTCGCCTGGTGGCTTTACGATCCGAGCGGAAAGGCAGGTTTGAGTCAGCCGCGTCCGCGTAAGCTCGATAACTACTTCGCGGAGATCGACTATCCGGTCGACGCTCCCCGATTGAGCATCGCCCGAGGCCCGGACGAGCGCATCGACCGGATGGTGTCAGCCGCCCTCGGAGGTCTCGGCGGAATGGAGCGGTTCATTCACAAGGGCGATAAGGTGCTCGTCAAGCCCAACGTGGGTTTCCAGCGCGACCCGCGAATCGGAGCGACCACTAACCCTGAGGTTCTTCGCCATATCATCAAAGAGTGTTTCCAGGCGGGTGCTGCTGAGGTTGTTGTCACAGACAACCCGATCGAAAACCCACAAGCCTGCTTCGCCAAAACTGGTATAGAGCGCGTCGCAAAGGAAGAGGGCGCCCGAATCCTCCTACCGTCCAAGGCCCATTTCGAGCCGATCACCGCCCACACCAACCCCGACGGCTCACCCCGGCAACCCAAACGCGAGAAGAGCGAAGCACTCGGCGCCTGGCCTGTGCTGTGGACGCCACTTCGAGACGCCGACAAGGTCATCGGTGTGGCGCCGGTCAAGGATCACAATCTGTGTTCTGCTTCTTTGGGAATGAAGAACTGGTACGGTTTGCTCGGAGGTCGACGTAACCAGTTTCACCAGGCTATCCATGAGATTATCAGCGATCTGGGCCTCCTGGTAAGCCCGACGTTGAGCATCTGCGACGGCACGCGCGTGCTGATGCGGAACGGCCCGACCGGCGGAAGCCTTGCCGACGTCCGCATGGGCAACACGATAATCGCAGCCGTGGATCAGATCGCCTGTGACGCCTACGCCTATCAACAGCTTCTGGGGCGAGACCCCGCACAGCTTACGTATCTCGAGCTGGCTGAGCAGAAGTTCGGCGAGACCCCCGACCGACCCTACGAGAAAACGAGGCGCTTCGGACGGCGCGATTGGACCGAGTACAAACGCCAGGGCAAGATCGCCGAGACAAACGTATGACGAACCCGCGTCATCTGCATAATCCGCGGACCTGGTCCGCGCCGATCAATCCGCAGATTGCACAAAGAGTAGACGACGCCTTGGAAGCTGATCAAGGGAAGAAGATCACTTCTTCATAATAATAGTCGTCATAGTAGCAGTCCCAGAAACCGCAGTCGTCATAATAGACGACCTCCTCATAATAATAACCGTCGTAGTAATCATCGTAGCAGTAGTCGTCCTCGATGAGGATGTCCCAGAAACTGTTGCTGTGGCGCGCGTCGTCGTTGCGATAGAAACTGAGGGACCCGCTGAACGGATCGCACGATCCGGTCGTCACCAGAGGCATTGCCCCGATCGCCACAGACAACACTACCGTCTTCGCCTTCCTGAAAGCACTCGTCGCCGACATGATCAATCCTCCCGTGTAATCAACCGCCAGAACCTTTCTCTACCGGAATAGTTGACACGGCGAAACCAAATCCGTTAGGGATGAACGGAAAACCATATAACATCATATCATACAATAGATTATGAATAACAACCCCTTTGAGGCGCTGTATGATGCTAGTGCCTCGTTGACGCTGATCTAATGGTCCACCGTTGGCTGGGTGGACCAACGTTGGTCGGGTGGCCTACATTCTCAGAGGTGGGGGAGACAATAATTCCCCAGCCGAACGACCTTCGTCTTCAACTTGGATGCTCGACGCAAGTCATCGTGTCCCACAAGGCTAAAGCCATGGGCCACCCGACCGTTGTGCCCCCACGGCTAAGACCGTGGACCACCCATCAAAAGCCAAGGCCGCTCGCCTGCCACCTGGGCAGCCCCTCATTTGGCGGACGCCCAAACGCTTGCGGTCCTCGGGGTTCTTGTTTTCCCTGAGATGTGCCGTCTAGACTGGTCTGTCGATGCACGTAGAATGCAGCAATGGACGGAATGGACCCTGGAAGTCAAGCCGAAGCAAGCGCCAACCCGCTCGCGTCGGATGACAAGTGCGCGGACACTGCTGAGCTGATGCGAGCAGCCGTCCCGACCCCGGTCAGGAAGCCCGCGCCGATTCGCCGCTCAGCGTGGCGTTTCTTCGCGCCGATCGGCATCTTCGTCTTCACGCTGATGACGTTTGAACCGGCGTTGGAAGCGGGGTTTGTCAACTGGGACGACACGGTCCTGGTCGCTACGAACACAGCCTATCGCGGTTTCTCCTCGCAGAGCCTGTCCTGGATGTTCAGCACATCGTTTGCGGGGCACTTCCAGCCGCTGACGTGGTTAAGCTACGCGGTGGACGTGGCTCTTTGGGGTCCTGATGCGTTTGGTTTTCACCTTGGCAACGTAGTGCTGCATGCGTTGACGGCTGTGGTATTCTACTTCGTGGCGCGCCAGCTCATGGTTCTCGGGCTCGGCGAGCCTCGGGCAAAATGGTCGGACCCTTTCTGTCTTGCAGCCACCGTGTCGGCATTGCTTTTCGCGGTTCACCCGCTTCGAGCTGAATCCGTGGCCTGGATCGCAGAGCGGCGTGACGTGCTGGGGGGACTGTTTTGTGTTCTTTGCGTCGCGAGCTATCTTCGTTACGCCGCTCGACCGTCCGCACTCGGTCCGGTGGAGAAGGTTGCCGGCGACAAGCCTCCGGCGCGAGGGCCGTCGACGTCCGGTCTTTTGGCTTACTTTCTAGCCATTGTTCTTTTCATCCTGTCGCTTCTTTCGAAAGCTTCTGCGGTAACGCTGGTGCTAGTGCTGGTGGTACTCGACTTCTATCCTCTGAGGCGATTGGGAAGATTGCGCCCACCGGTCAACCGAGCCACGCGATACGTGTGGCTGGAGAAGTTACCGTTTCTGGTTCTTGGTTTGCTTGTGGGAATCAGGGCGTTAATGGCTCAACGGGAAGCGGGAGCATTACATTCGCTGGGCGAATACGGCCTGATGTCGCGGTTTGCCCAGTCCTGCTACGGTCTGACGTTTTACATCTGGAAAACGGTTCTGCCCGCCGGATTGGGACCGATGTACGAGATTCCGGATCGCGGCGTATTATTGGGGCACATGTTGTGGGCGAGCCTGTGCGCGGTCGTGGTAGTAGCGGTGATTGTCATCCAGCTTCGCCGTCGGTATCCAGCGTTGGCAGCGGCGCTTGCCGTGTACGTAATCATGCTCCTCCCGGTGCTGGGCATCGCGCAGAGCGGTCGGCAGCTTGTGGCTGACCGTTACAGCTATCTGCCAGCCATGGGTCTGGCGGTGGTGGCGGGCGTCGTGCTCCTCCAGCTCATTCGCGGTCGATGGGAGTTGGGAGGTCGGCACCGCGGGCCGATCGGCACGTTGCTCGCCTCTGCTCTTGTGGTAGTGCTCGCCCACCAGACGTTCACCCAGGCGGACATCTGGCAGGACCCACTAAGTCTCTGGGAACGCGGCGTTCGAGTCAGCCCGAACAGCTCGGTCGCAAACGTCAATTACGCGGACGCCCTCGCCCGTCTTGCCCGGTCAAACCGCAGCCCCGAAGCCGTCGAGCTTTATACCCGCAAGTCGATCCATCACTATCGCAAAGGCCTTGAGATCGACCCGCGGGATGCCATCGCGTGGCATCATCTGGCCGAGCAACATCTGCACCTCGGGCAGCAGGATTCAGCCATTGCATGTTACATCGCAGGTCTGAAATGGAACCCGAACCGCCGCGGAGCACATCTGAAGCTCGCTCGCCTGCTGATCGAGAACGGCCGCCCTGACTACGCCGTCGCCGTCCTGAGGGATGGAGCCAAGCGCACACCCGGGGAACTCGACATGATTCGCTACCTGGCGGAAGTGTTGGCTACGCACCCCGACGACCAGATTCGTAACGGCATGGAGGCGGTCAAGCTAGCCCAAGGCCTCACGGACGCTTCCAACGGATCAGACCCAATCGTCCTTATGACATTGGCCACCGCACTTGCGGAGACCGGACGATTCGACCAAGCAGTTGACATCGCCGGCACCGCTCTAACCATCGCCAACAAGAGGCAAGACGAGCGGCTGATCGAGGAGTTGACTGTACGCCTGGATCAGTTCACAGAAGGCAAACCTTACCGCACCGAGTGACACTTCGGCGGTGCGCATTGCTTAATGCGTGTATCGCTGGGACTTTGATAGGCTGGCGTACAAGCGACGTCTGTCAGCTTTGCACGGTTTGGTCGAGTAAAAAAAAGAAGAGCCGCATCGGCGCAAACCCTTGCGACTCTCTCGTTTACGAATTCGAGGCCGAAGGGATTCGAACCCTCAACCACCGGATCGACAGTCCGGGACTCTAACCAATTGAGCTACGGCCCCACTCAAACCCGCACAACCGTGCGTACACCTCACTGGGGACACCCCCCTGTGACGTTAAGGTATTCATATCCAATGGACTGCCACTCGTCAAGGCGCGATTCCTCAAAAGGGGCAGTTTTCCTGCCCGAGCATCTTTCTGCTTCGTCGCACATCGCCCGATGCTTGCGCCGTCCCCATGGGCGGAGGAAGGATGGCGAGACCGGTGCACATCCCATAATGTCTGCCAGTCTCACGTACCAAGATGGGGCGGGAGACCGGGATGATCTGAAGAACCACTGCTAACCTGGTTGCCCACGGCTGAAGGACCCGTCGGTTCGATCGCCGAGGTTGAGTAACGATAGACGACCTTCGGACAAATGGCGCCGGCAGACGACTCGTCTCCTCTTGCCGTCTCACCCGGTTTCAATCGGCTCGTGGCTGGCCTGACTCCTTATCTCGGCAGCAATCGGTCTTCTGAGCCCATGCACGAAACACCCGAGCCTCTCAGACGAATCCGAGTGCGCCATCAGCGCAGGTTCTTCAACGCGACCTTCCGTCACACTGCCTCATACCGATCGTGCGAAGTCGCCTGATGCCTCACGTGGCCAGCTACCGGAACGCAGTATCGTCCCCAGCTTGAACAACCGCACCCTTTTCTGTTACCATTCAGTGTTGTCCCAGAGGTGTGTGCAACCATCCTGTTCCGGTCGCAATTGCCGCTGTCCGTTTCAGGAAGGCTGCTTTCTGACTGACTCGTTCTTCCTTGGGAGGGGGAATCTCTCTATGTTCTATTCGAACCGTCGCTCATTGCTTCTCGGAACCGTAGCTTGCGTGGCTGCTTGCTCTTTATTCGCCGCCGCTGATGTCCTGGCCCGTGCTGCGCGAGTAGACAGCTCACAGGAAGACGCCGTGCCTCAGCTTGTGCAAACAGATCCCGGCGAGAAGCTCCATCCCTCGCTATCTCGCCTTCTTGGTGACTCCGAACAGCCCGTCAAGGCGTGGGTGTTCTTCGCGGATAAAGGAATCGGGTCGGGACCCCAATACCAAGCTGCCATCGAGCAGGTGGCAAGCACCTATAACCCGCGAGCGATCCAGCGGCGTATGCTCCGTGGCCCGGTAGCTCAGGGACGCGGCCCCCTGTTCGACAGGCGTGACTTGCCCGTCGCCCAGGCATACATCGATGCAGTGATAGCCACCGGAGCCACTCTCCGTGTGACCAGTCGGTGGCTTAATGCGGTCAGTGTCTACGCCACGGCTGAGCAGTTCGATTCGATCGCCGCTCTGGTATTCGTAACGAAGCTCCAACCGGTGGCCCGATCGCGCCGACCCGAGATACGCAACCTGCGCGAGACGGGCGACGGCCCGTTCTCCGGGCAACGGACAGGTGACGAACGGACCATCGATTACGGGGCTGCCACAGCCCAGCTCAACCAGATCAACCTGCCTGCGTTGCACGACGCCGGACACACGGGCGAGGGCGTAATCATCGGTATTCTGGACACCGGTTTCCACCGCAGCCACGAGGCGTTCACCAATCTCGCACACCCGTTGAACGTCATAGCTGAGTACGACTTCGTGGACAACGACGGCAACACCGACATCGAGTCCGGCGATCCTGCCTCGCAACACAACCACGGTACGATGATCCTTGGCGTTCTCGGTGCCTACATGCCCGGCGAACTGGTCGGCGGCGCCTATGATGCTTCGTTCATCCTGGCCAAAACCGAAGACACGACGGGCGAATACCAGGCTGAGGAGGATAACTACGTCGCGGGTCTGGAGTTCATCGAGGCCAACGGCGCCGATATGGAGACGTCGTCGCTGGGCTACATCGACTGGTACACCCAGGCAGACCTGGACGGGATGACGGCTGTCACGACCATCGCGGTCAATATTTCAACGTCTCTGGGCGTTCACCACTGCAACGCAGCCGGTAACGAGTATCACGATTCCGATCCCGGCACGTCAAGCCTGATAGCGCCCTCCGACGGTTTCCAGGTCATCACCTGCGGCGCGGTGGACAGCAGCGGTTCCATCGCTTGGTTCAGTTCGGACGGTCCGACGGCTGACGGACGTGTCAAACCGGAGGTTCTTGCCCGTGGGGTGAGCACCCATACCGTTTCGCCCTCCAGCGACACCAGCTATACCACCGCCGACGGAACATCTCTGTCCACGCCGTTGGTCGCCTGCGCGGTGGGTTGCCTGATCCAGGCTAAACCGTGGTGGACCGTGGATCAGATGCGCGAGCACCTGTTCGAGACTGCCGACTACTACATGTCTCATGGCACCCACGACCCGCTCTATGTGTATGGGTATGGCATCATCGATGCCATGGGAGCCTTCAGCGCCGAACCGCTAACGATCATGCTGCCGGACGGGGCACCATGGCGCGTGGACCCCAACATCGCCACAGTGATCGAGGTTCGGATCGAAGACGGCAGCGAGACGGTCGCCGAGGGCAGCGAAACCCTGCACTATCGTTTCGATTCCGGACCCTTCTTGACCAGCCCACTGGTTCCGCAAGGCGGCGGGCTGTACCAGGCTACGCTGCCGGCTGCCGACTGCGACGATGCGCCGCAGTTCTACTTCAGCGCTGCCGGAGACGGCGGAAGTACGATGACCAATCCACCAACCGCGCCGATCGACGTTCATTCAGCTGTGGTCGCGACGTTGACCACCATAATGGATGACGACTTCGAGATCGATCAGGGTTGGACCGTGGAGAACATCGATCTTGTCAGCGGTGCCTGGGAACGCGGCGTCCCGGTAGGCGACGGCGAACGCGGCGACCCCACGAGCGATTTCGACGGTTCGGGACAGTGCTATCTTACCGGTAACGCACCGGGCAACTCGGACGTGGACGGCGGTCCGACCCGGCTTATCTCACCGACCGTGGATGTCAGCGGAGTGAACAACCCGCTCTTGCGATACGCCCGGTGGTTGGCCAACGACGACTACGATTATGATCGGCTTGACGTGGAGATATCCGACGACGACGGGGCGAGCTGGGTGTTGATCGAGAGCGTGGTTAGCGTCGAAGACGAAACTCCGGCATGGGTCGAGGTGGAGTTCCCCGTGGCTGACTACGTTGATCTTACTTCGCAGATCAAGATCCGCTTCAGCGTGGAAGACAACCCGAACAACTCGAAGACCGAAGCCGGGATCGATGCGGTCAATATCTACGATCTCTCGTGCCTGTCCTATCTGTTGGGCGACTTCGACGACGATGGTGACGTCGATCTGGACGACTACCTGAACTGGCCGGATTGCATGACCGGTCCGGGCGGTCCCGTCGACGTGGAAGGTTGCGAGGTGTTCGATTTCGACACCGACGATGATGTGGACCTTGACGACTTCGCCGCGTTCCAGGTGGCTTTCGACAGCCCGTAAGAGAGAATTCACCGCGTTCGGGCTTGGTGGTGTGTCCGTCTTTGGTGGTGGCGACGGATTACCTGGTCCACACTCCATTTGAGTCGGATGCGAAGTGAGTTGCGCGCCATGCCCGCGCTTGCGTGGACATGTAGGCGTAACGAAGCCTCCAGTTTCCTTCCGACGCTTGGCCCATCACTTCGCAGGCTATAGAGACGAATCGTCCACTGGTCGGTGTCTCCCACGGCTGGAGAGAACTCCATTCTTGTGTGGCAGTCGAACCGTGCTTTGCTGCCCGGCGGGACAGCAGACCGACTGCCGTGCAAAAACCGAGAATGCTCCTAAGACGCGGACCACCCGCCACCCATCCATCTGCCACGACGATCGTTCGGTCAAGCAAACCTGCGCATAGTGCCGATAAGCCCCGGGGTGGGAAACAGATCCCGGGCTATTCGATCGTCAGCGCCATGCGCTTAGACAGGTATCCCATGACGCCGGAAACCACAAACCAGTCGATTGATTCATCCGTTGCCGTCGCAGTTTCCGGTGCGTCTTCGGGCAAGGCCGACCTATCGTGTAGCCTGCTTGAGCGGGCGATTGCCTCTGTCCCTGTTGACGCTCGAGTGATCGTCTATCCAGGCGGTCGAAACGCTCGCCTGTCCGTGGCTGACCTGCTCGACAAGGACCTGCTGGCGGGTCGCACTTTCCTGGGATACGCCGACGACGTCCCGCCGGAAGGCGCAGCTGATTGCCTGACGCTTGATGATAGTGTCGCCAGGTGGCACCCGACGCATGTCTTGCTGTGCTCCCGCCAGCCCGCGATCGAAGCACGGCTTGCGATGAAGCTGCGCGATAGGTTTCCACATTTAGAGGTGGTGTCGGCAAGGTCGGTGTTGTTGGATGCTCTCGCGCCGGCGGGCCAATCAGCCGGTCGAGAGCGGTCCCTATCGGACATCGGATCCGTCACGATTATCATTTGCAAGTCGTGCAACCTGCGCTGTTCTTTCTGCTACCAGACCGATTTCACTCAACGTATGGCTCCGGAGGTATTCAACGAAAAGCTCAGTGCTGTCTATCAGCATGTGGACTCGATAAGCCTCGTAGGCGGGGAAGTAACCGCTTACACCCACGCGTGGCCTTTCGTTCAGACGCTGGCTGATGCCTATCCCGGCGTGGCACTCGAGATGACAACCAATGGCACCTTATTCGGCGAGCGGTGGGCGGACGTGTTCTGTCGAACCGGTGGGAGCGTGCAGACCTCCCTAGCTGCCCCAACAGCCAAGACCTATCGAGAGGTTACGGGGCGCGACCTGCACGCGCAAGTGCTTACGAACGTCCGCCGCACAGTGCAGATGCGTAATGAGCGGAAGGCATCGCTCGGGGTCTTTCTCGGTATGGTAGTCACACCGCAAACGCAGCACGAGATCGCGGCAGTGGTTGACCTGGGGGCGGACCTGGGCGTGGATGCCGTGCGAATCGGCGTCGATACCATGAGCATGCACAAGCTTGACCGGGACCTCATAGAATCCCAGGTGCGCCGGGTCGTCAAGGAGAACCTCGTCGCGGTCCACTGGGATCGCCTGTGCATGCTCTATCCTGATCTTATCGCCGATCGGACCATCACCACGCCCTGCACAGCCGCCAAAGACAGACTCTTCATCGAGGTAAACGGCGACGTGTTCGTTTGCTGTCATTCCCATCTATGTATCGGTTCGTTGCTCGACAACGACATCGAGACAATCTGGCGTTCTAGGGAGGGCTACGCCGTTGAGCGCGACGTCTCCACGGGACAATGCGCAACCTGTCCGCAAGACTGCATCTACAGACCCGCAACGGTGCGCACCGCACAACCAATTCCCTAAAGCGAGCTCGATTGGATCGTAGCGCCCAAACCGTTGGTGTCATCCGCGCGTTCCTCTACTCCGACCGCTACGTTTGGACTGCTTATGCTATAATAGTGCTTCATTGCACACGAAACGACGGGACTGGTCCGATAGCCGGGCGCAAAAAATGGTCCCGCGCTCGGTTGGGGCGTGAGCGCGGGACAGCCTGACAGGGCACGACAGCTTCCAAGTGTGATATATGATTCAGCGCGTAGCGAGGCAAACGGTTTATTGGATATGAGTTGGAGTCAATTCGTAGCCGGTGGTTTGCGGGCGTATTTCGGCAGTATTAGCGGACGTGTGTGTAATGACGCAGGGACATGCTCAAAACGGACGCATAGAATACGTACGAGTTCCATGGAAACATGAAGCTGTGTGGCCCACAAGCAAGCCCTGGAACCAGGTTGGTGCGGCACGCGGAAGATCTGATAATCACTCCTTCCGGCGTTTTTATTCCGTCATGGCGGCGGGGAATATTGTAAAATGTCACACGTGTGGCGGAGTTCTAAAAAGGTGCAAGTCCTGGGCCACCCGTTTTCGAGGTGAGCTCCCTAACAAACTACTGAACCCGCCGCACCTTTTTTATGCGCAGACCGCCGCGAAATCGCGATTTGATCGCTTTAATGCACGCCATGCAACATGGCTTTCAAGACCCGCACCAGCGCAAGCATGATAACTGTGGCTGCCGCAGCTACAACGCCGAAGATCAGGAAGTAGGAGGTCGGCGTCATCGTCCCCCACATTCCACCGACATAATGCGCCAGGAAGTTGGCCATCGCGCCGGAGGTGAAGAACCAAAGTCCCATGAAAAGCCCGACATACTTGGGCGGAGCAGCCTTGGTCACAAGCGACAGTCCGACCGGTGACAGGCAAAGCTCCCCAACGGTGAGCAGGAAGTAAAACAGCAGCAACCATCCGATGCTGACTCTCAGGAGAGACGACTGGCTATAGATGGAAGTAACCGCGTCGCGGAACTCCGGCGCCGCGCCGGCGGCGAGCAGTTGCTGGCGGTGACGCTCTGCGATCACCTCAGTGACCGTGAAGGTGCCAGTCTGGTCGTCTAAGGAGATCGATTCGGGCCACAGCGCCGGAGGTTCGACGTCTCGAAGGTCCTCAGGCAACGTCAACCGGACTTCCCACGTGGCATCCCCGTCCATTTCGCCGGCCTTCTTCGCCAACCGTACCTCTTCCGCACGCACTTCAGCCATCTTGACTAACTCAGCGATTTCATCCTGATAGGCTGATGAGCTGGACGCGCCTAGAACACGCATCCAATCCAGATCGGTCAAAACGCCGTTCATGTGCAGCATACCGTCGTCCCACCGCAGGCGGGTGGCGCCATAGACGGTTTCTGTCTTCGTCCCGTCATCCGCCACTTCCACACTGTAGAGCCGGCCTTCGTCATCCAGTTGCAGCCCATTGGGCAGCGCCGCCACGGGGGCACTTGTCGGTCGGTTCTCCGACTGGGCAGCCGCCATCATCGCCCCGTAAGCCAGGGTTGCGAAGAACACGCCCATGGCCATCTTCATCGGCGCAGAAGGTTGCAGCTTGCGTTTCTGGAGAATGGTCCACAGCAAAGCAAAGACAGGTGCCAGCGAAATGATGAAAAGTGGATTGATCGATTGCGTCTGCTCGGCGGTCATGGACCAATTGCTCCATCCACTCGGCGCCGGCGGTGCGGGCGACGTCAACGTCTCAATGACGACTTCGGGCGCCTGCCCCTGGAAAACGTGCAGATTGGTATGCTTCTGTGCCCACAGGTTCATGACGTTTGCCGCCTGCTCGAAACCGATCCAGAACAACACAACGAACAGGCAGACGACCACCAACACTATGCTGCGGTCGCGATAGACGTAAGAGGGCAGCTCCTCCTCCTTTGCTTTCGCAGGTTCGTCTTCCCGCTGTGGGTCTTGTTCCTTTTCCGCGGCGTCCTCGGCGGCAATTCGTCGTGTGCGACGCTCGACCGAGTTCATCCCCAACAGGTAGACGATCAGACCGAGGACCATGCCCACACCGGCTGCCCCGAAACCGTAATGATACCCATAGTTGACTCTTAACCAGCCGCAAATGATCGGACCGATGAAGGCGCCCAGGTTGATGCCCATGTAGAAGATCGTAAACGCGCTGTCGCGGCGTTCATCCTTCGCACGATAGAGGGAACCCACCTGCGTTGAGATGTTGGGTTTGAGAAAACCGCACCCAACGATCAGGAACCCTAACCCCGAGTAGAAGAAGGGCATCGCTTCGAAGGCTAGCAGGAAGTGCCCGATGGACATCAGCACCGCGCCGATCACCACCGACCAGCGGGCCCCAAAGCACTTGTCTGCCAGAATACCGCCGACGATCGGCGTCGCGTAGACCAGACCGGCGTACCAGGCCATCACGTGCGAAGCATCCTGCTGCGTCCAGTAGAGGTAGTTCACCATGTAGAGAATGAGCAGGGCCTTCATGCCATAGAAGCTGAAGCGCTCCCAAAGCTCGGTGAAAAACAAGGTGAACAGGCAGGTGGGATGTCCCAGGAGCTCCCCGGCACGCCTTTCAAGCTCCAGATCGTTTTCCGGCAGGCCGAACGTCTCGTCAGAGTTTGGGCTTGTGGACACGGGCAGAATCTCCCTGTTTCAATAGTGTGTCAGCCGGCGAGCGGCAGTGTGTCGCCGCTGATAAAAAATGCGGGCAAAGACGCTCCGGTTCGTGAGGCCCGTTGTGCGGATCGCCTGCTTTGCTTATCGCACCGGATCGTCCCTGGTCCGCAGATCACAATGGTACTGACCTTTGTCGATCAGGCAAGAGAGCCCTCGCCGATAGGGTGACCCGTCTTCGTGAAGCTGGGGGACGCGAACGGCTTACCGGTTCATGCTTTCCACTGGTATCGCCGTGGACCATAGCTCCTGCTCAAAGGTGTTCCCTGAGTCGCTGTGGTGTAGAATTGCCACCATGTCCACGACTGACGAAGAGGGTCTACTCGGGCAATGTCCGTGCTGTGAATACTCCCTGCGGGGCTTGCCCGAACAACATCACTGCCCCGAATGTGGACTTCTTTTCGACCGGCGGTGGCGCGTCCTAGCTGGACGCACCGTCGCCGCAAAGCAGTCGAGTTTCCATCGAACGATGCTCGTCGGCTCCCTCGCCATCCTCTCCATGCTGGTCTGGACCTTCGTTGTCGAATTCCGATCCTCGGGTTGGACGTTGTGGAACTGCGTATCTCTCGGTGCGGTGTTCATTGTCGCGATCTTCATCTGGGGGATGCGCTCCTCAGCACCCCAAACATTCCTGGCCATCGGTCCGGACGGTGTCATCATCTACCGCGGCAAGAACACGTTCGAGCGATACTCGTGGTCCCAAATTAGCCACGCGGAGTACAACATTCTGAGACAGGGAATCGAGGTTTTCGTGGACGGCAGGAAGATCCTACTATCAGATGCCCGGTTCTTTCGGGGCGACATGCTCGCCGCTGCACCCTCAGCCGCTGCCATCAATGCATACCCACGCCCCGAACCCGCCGAGGACACACAAGTAGAGGCAGGAAGCGAATAGGCGATCCTGACAGTTTGCCTGTCAGCACCGTGGTGGCACGAACATCAGGACGATCAGGATGGACGGGGAGCCTTGCCTGTGCAAACCGAAAGCCGTGGATCACCCAACGGCGCGGTTGACCTCGTGCTTGCCATCCCGTGATGCTCTCATGTTCGCCGTCACGGTTTCAGAGCCGCGCGTACTTCTTTCAGCCAAGTCAGTTGGGCGCGCACGCTGAGGACTGCTCCGCGGCCGATCAGGTACGAGAAGTGCTCGCCGACGGCTTTCAATTGCAGGGCCTCCGGTTCGATCTGTTTCAAGTAGTCACGTAGTTTCTCGGTCGCTTCGTCTATGACGGCTAGCCGCTGGTCAACGTCCAGCACCTCTAGAAACCGCACGCGGACGCGGAGTGGATCGATATTCATCAGCCCGGCAGCCGGGGGCAGCGGAGGGCGAAGCCAGGTTCTCAGCTCGCGCAGGCCCGGTTTGGTGAGTCGGTACAGGCGACTGGATCGGCCATCGGCTCGCCGGGCCTTTGAGCGAACCAGGCCGCGTTTTTCGAGACGTCTAACCAGCGGGTAGATTGCCCCTGCACTACCGCTCCAGTGAGAGGAGGGAGAATCAAGGAAAGCCCGGCGGACGACGTATGCCGTGCATGGTTGCCTATCAGACAAGATGCCCAAGACTGCGTATTCCAGCTCCTTCAACATCAATATCCTCCGTTCCTTGGCCGTGTGCTTTATTCTCCACACACCTGAGCTTGCGTATCCCTCCTGCGGCCTCTGCGCCGCTCTGCCACGAAATCCATAGATTCTTGACAGGCAGTTGCAATTGTGCTCGTCTCATGATAGTACGATTAGTACTATTTTGGCAAGTGCTTGAAACGAGAGGAGTTGCAGATGCTTACGCGATTTGTGTTATCGGCTCTGATCCTGACGCTTATCTCGCCGCATATCGTGGATGCCCATAGGCCGGCGAGTGAGGCTGCAGCGCCGAAAGGCGCTCAACCGGGGAAAGAGATCGTATCGGTTCCGATGCATTTCTGGGGGCCCAGGCCGATCGTGCTGGCCAAGCTGAACGGCCAGGGTCCTTACCGCTTCATTGTCGATACGGGGTGTTCTCACGCGGTGCTTATCGACGAAGGTCTATTTAAGAAGCTGGGGCTTGACTCCGAACGGGCCACACCCGGGCATGGCAAGACCGACGAAAGCGATCCTGTTAAGGTCGACACGATCGCGATCGGTGATGTCACATTCTCAAACGTCCGCGCATTCCCCACCCGCAGTGGCATGCCGTCTGGTTCAGACGAGCCGATGGGGATTCTGGGATTGCGTTTGTTCGAGGACTATTTGGTTACATTTGACTACCCGAACCGGAGATTCATATTCGAATCGGGGCGACTACCGCCTAGCGGGGAAGGCATTTTGCGGTGTTCGTTTGATGAGAAGTACGGCTCGATCCTGACGATTCAGCCGACCGTGGCGGGTATCGCCATGAATGTGCACATCGATACGGGCTCGCCGGCGGTGCTGGCGTTGCTGAGCAAGTGGCAGAAGAAACTGCCGCTCACAAGCAAGCCGGTAAAGGTCGGAATGGCGAGGACGCCGGCCGGTTCGGCGGACGTCTACATGGCGAGGTTGGAGGGTACGCTCAAGGTAGGGGACCATGAGTTCGAGAATCCGAAAGTGGACTTCGCCGATCTTGGACCGATGCTCGATTATGACTGCGGCAACATCGGCTCGGGGCTGCTGAAGGATTTCGCGCTGACGGTGGATCAGACTAACCGCAGGGTGCGCCTGCGCCGTGGTTCGGACGGGAGTAAGCCGATCACGCGGGTCTCGCGGAAAGTGAGTGATGCACCGTACCGGATTGGCGTGGCGTTTCGACCGGGCAGCGATCGGTTGATCGTCCAGCACGTGCTGCCCGGAAGCGCAGGCGAGAAAGGCGGTCTGAAACAAGGCGACGTGGTGATCGAGGTGAACGGCAAGCCGGTTGGCGACGTATCCCAGGAGGAGCTGAGCCGGGTGTTCGGCTCGCCGGAGTTGGTTGTGTTGAAGGTGCGCCGCGGAGAGAAGATTCTCGAACTCGACCTGACGCCGAAACGCGCAACCGAGTGACGCGAATCAGTCAGCCACATGCCCGGCCACCGCGCCTGATGGGTCCGCGTCAGGTTTGTGGGTAGACTGGTGAACCAAGCTCGAAGCGCAAGCGACGGCACCCTTGCCGCACCGATCCAACATCCCCGCGATGGCGCTCGGGGCTCGGTTCAGTGGTTCCATGCCCCCGTCAAACAGCCTGGTGGCCCATGGCTTCAGCCGTGGGGGACACCCTGTGAGGTTCGGCGCCGGACGCCAGTTCAGCGCAAAGCGCTACACGCGAATCCTCAACCCGTCGTAGGCCAGCTCGATTCCCGCCGGCAGGTTCGCGCTGACCTTCTCGTGCATGATCTCGTGCGTAAGATGGGTCAGCAGGGTGCGCTTTGCCCCGATCACGTGTGCCATCTCGATCGCCTGCTCGAGGTTGAAATGCGTGGTGTGTGGTTTGAGGCGCAGGGCGTCGAGAATAAGGACATCCAGGCCGGTGAGTTTGGCGAGCGACTCTTCGGGAATGTGACTGCAATCCGTGCAGTAAGCGAAATCGCCGAAGCGAAACCCCAAGACCGGCAATGGCCCATGCATCATGGGAATGGGGATAATCTTGCGCCCGGCGATGTCGAAAGGCTCGCTGTCGATGAGTCGCCACTCGAGCTGCGGTTTGTTCGAGGGGTAGTGGATGTCTGTATCGAAGGCGTAAACGAACATCTGCTCCACAGACCTGACGGTCTTCTCGGTCGCGAAGAGCGGAACGGGGCCCCGCATCAGAAAGTTGAAACGCCGCAGATCATCGAGACCCACGACGTGATCGGCGTGATGATGCGTAAAGAGCACCGCGTCTACCCGGTCGATCCCGTTGGCGACGCACTGCAAGCGCAACTCGGGAGCTGTGTCCACCAGAATCGTCAGACCATCCATACGCACGAGAATGCTGGGGCGGTATCGTCGATCATGCGGATCGCTGGAGGTGCAGACCTGACAATCACAGCCGATCATCGGAATGCCCGGTGACGCTCCGCTGCCGAGTACCACAACTTCAACCGATGATTCCATTTCCGGCATTGCGGTCTGTCTCCAACGTACCCCGGGGGCCCGTGACGGAGCCCGGGTAGTCCAAACGAGTTGGTATGCGCGTGTTCTGCCAACATCCCCGCTCGTCAGTCGAATCTTACGTTGAAGATCGTTCTGTTGCCACTCCGCCCGCGAGGTTGACCGACGCTTGTGGCCTTGCTACCGTCGCGGCTGGTTATCTGAGTACTCCAGCGGATGGCTTGTCAAGATGTACAATGCAACGGGAAACGCCATTGGAACCTGCTTGCTGGTCGCGGTGATCGCGTCTTGTCTCCCGGCTGGTTGCGCTCCACGTGGCGGCGCGCCGGACGACTCCGTCTCCGGGCTGGTTCAATCACGCGGCAATCGGACCATTGCTTCGAGTGATTCGCAGGAAGGCCGCCGGACATCGGACACGATCCCGCCGTCCACTCGCCGCGACACCGTTCGTATGCCGTCTCAGGCAGCGCCGCAGGCGGTGATAGCAACGGTAGACGGCGAGCCCATCGCCCGAAGTGAGGTCGTCGATCTCCTGCTCAGCTCTCACGGGCCGGGTGTGCTTGAACAGCTCATAGTTCTCCGGTCGGCTGCCAAGCTGGCGCGAGACAAGGGTCTCAACATAGGTAGCCAGGAGACTGAGGACGAATACGAGCGGACGCTGCGGCGCCTTGGCGATCCGCTATTTACGCTCACGACGGGCCCCATAGACCGTGTGGAGGCGGAGCGTGTCCTCGATATGGTGCTGGCTGAGCGAAACGTCTCCCGAGCGGAGTTCTTGGTGGGCGTGCGGATTAACGCCCATCTTCGAGGGATCATCGGATCGGAGATGATCTTCACGGACGAGCAACTCCGCGAGGAACTGCAACGTCGATTCGGCGAGCGCGTACGAATTCGACATATTCAGTCGGCTTCTGTTCGCGAGGCAGGTCGGGTGCGAGAGCAACTTTCGGCCGGTGCGGACTTCGCCGAGCTGGCGCGTTCGAGTAGTGCAAACGTCCTGTCCGGCGGCGACGGCGGTTTGCTCGAGCCGTTCTCGCAAGGCGATAAGCAGGTGCCAACAGTCATTCGCGAGGTTGCGTTCTCGCTCACACCGGGCCATGTTTCAGACGCTATTCGCGTGGGTGCGTGGTACCACGTAATCAAGCTCGAGCAACGCCTGCCCCGAGAGAATGTCAATCTCGATGATGTGCGCGACCAGCTCGCCAGCACGCTCCGCGAGCGTCTTTCCGGCCCAGCCATGGGCGACCTCTATGACAAGCTGCTCGAGGAAGCACACGTCGTCATCCATGATCCCGTGCTCGAAGAGGCGTTCCGCACCGCACGCCCCACCAGATAGACGGATGGCACGTGACTCTGGCGTTAGCGTGCGGGCTGCGGTAACATACGCCTGCACTGTCACAGCCGATCATGGGAGTTTTGCCCGTGATGGCGGGAAATGGGATTGTCCGGGTTAAGGGGTGTCCGGCGGTCAGAAACCCGTGAGCTTTTCGCTGAGGAGATTCAGGTGAGCAAGGATATGAAATACTCTTGCGTATTGATGTTCGGTGGACCGGGTTCCGGCAAGGGAACCCAGGGCGAGGTTCTGGGGCGGATGTCCAACATGGTGCACCTGTCCACGGGCGACATTTTCCGCGGGCTCGACAAGGAATCCCAGCTCGGCAAGGAGTTCCTCTCGTATTCGACCAAGGGGTTGTTGGTTCCCGACGAGTTCACCGTGCGCCTCTTCAAGCAGCACGTCGAGAACCTGGTAGACGCGGGCGAGGTCAGGCTTGATTACCACACGCTCATCCTCGACGGTATTCCTCGAACGATTAGACAGGTCGATTTGCTCGAGGACATCGTCTCCATCAAACGCGTCGTCTATTTGATGATGGCTGACCGTGACGCACTGGTCGCACGCCTGGCTGGACGCGCGAAGAAGGCTAATCGTCCGGACGATGCCGATCCGGAAGTCATCCGCAAACGCATCGAGGTCTACGAGCAGGAAACGGCTCCGGTCCTGGGTGCCTACGCCAAGAAGCTCATCGCCAAGGTCAACGGCGATCAGCCTCCGCTGGCTGTGCTGCGCGACGTAGCCGACGCATTGGTCGGGTTCGTTTCCGCCAACATCTGATTCGCAATGGCCCCGAACCAAGCTAGACAGCGTACCGACAGGACAGACGACAGCTCGCCAATCGAGCTTCTCAAGGTGTTTGCCGCCGAATTTGACACGCGGTTCGAAAAGTTACTCCAGCCAGCCGACGCCGTTCCACAGGAACTGCTCGAAGCCGTTCGCTACACTGCGCTCGCGCCGGGCAAACGCCTCAGACCATACTTGGTCTCACGATGTTGCGAGCTTAGCGGCGGACACCGCGACGACGCTTGGCATGTCGGGGCAGCCGTCGAGTGCATCCACGCCTTCAGCCTAATCCACGATGATCTGCCGGCTATGGACAACGACGACCTGAGGCGCGGGCTACCCACCTGCCACGTCAAATTCGGCGAGGCGATTGCCATCCTGGCGGGTGACGCCCTATCCATCCTGGCGTTCGATCTGCTGACCGACCCCAGCCGAGATCAGGCCACAGCCGCCCGGATGGTCCGAGTATTGGCGACGGGGGCTGGTTGGTCGGGGATGATCGGCGGGCAAACCGCTGATGTTCTTGGCGAATCCCAACCTCCCTCACTGGAGTTAGCCCAATACGTCCACCAGCGCAAGACCGCGTGCCTGTTCGAAATCGCATGTCGGCTCGGAGTGCTGGCAGGCCAAGGTTCGCAGGAACTTCAAGATATTCTGGGCGGGTTTGGCCAGTTGCTGGGCAAGGCCTTCCAGATTACCGACGACCTGTTGGACATGACCTCAACCTCCCAAGCTCTTGGCAAACGAGTCAAAAAGGACGCCAATGCCAACAAACAAACCTTCCCGCAGTGCGTAGGAATTGAAAGAAGCATTGAGACGGTCAGGGAGCTTACGGATCAAGCGACGACCGCAATTGAGGGGCTCAGGCCGGACGGGGATGATCTGCGCGAACTGGTCAGGAATCTCGCTTATCGAAATTATTGAAAGTACTGAAGTGACAGAACACCCGTTAATGTCGTAGACTGGCGGCTTGATGTGCTGTTGGAGTTCCCGCCTCTAAGGAGATGGGCCACCCCACGAGAACTGTGCTGATGAGCTTGCTTGCGAAAATCCAATCTCCATCGGACGTCCAAGCTCTATCGATCGAGAAGTTGCCCGCATTGGCCCGAGCGATCCGGGAGCGGATCATCGAGGTCGTCGGACGAAACGGCGGCCACCTCACGAGCAACCTCGGCGTGGTCGAACTCACGATCGCTCTGCACTGTGCCTTCGACTTCTCGAAGGACCGCCTTCTCTTCGACGTTGGGCACCAGTGCTATCCGCATAAGATCATCACCGGGCGGAACCAGGATTTCGACAAGTTGCGCAAGCCCGGCGGGATCAGCGGGTTCCCGGATTTCGCCGAGAGCGATTGCGACCTGTTTCGCGTCGGACACGCCGGTTCGTCCATAGCAACGGCTGTCGGGCTTGCCCGAGCGGACCAGTTGCAGGGACTTGACCGGGCGACCGTCGCGCTCATCGGCGACGCAAGCATCGTCAACGGCGTCGCTCTTGAAGGACTCAATCAAGCCGGCACGCTGAATCGCCAGTTCCTCGTGGTCCTCAACGACAATGAGTGGGGAATCTCACCGACCCAGGGAGGCGTTGCCGACTTCCTTGCCAGATTCCGCACAAGCGACTTTTATGAGGAGTGTAAGTCTCGGGCGAAGACCCTGCTGCCCAAGATGCCTCTTTTGGGCAAGCCCGTCTACGACATGCTCGCCCATCTCAAGGAGGGTATAAAAGCCACCGTCTCTCCCGGACAGGTGTTCGAACCGATGGGCTTTCAATACGTCGGACCGGTCGACGGCCACGACATCGCCCACCTCATCGAGATGTTGAGGATCGTCAAACGAGCCCAGCATCCGGTTCTCCTCCACGTCCACACCACGAAGGGCAAGGGGTGCGATTGGGCGTCGGCGGAACCGGGCAAGTACCACAGCCCCAAACCCTTCGTCATCCACGACGGGAAAGCAGTCATCCAGCGTGGCAACGGAACAAGCTGGACCAGCGCGTTCGTGGAAGCCCTCGTCAGACTTGCCCAAGACGACGACAGAATCTACGCGATGACAGCAGCCATGCCTGACGGTACCGGGCTGACGCGGTTTGCCCAGCGATTTCCCGACCGCTATCGCGACGTTGGAATCGCCGAAAGTTGTGCCGTGGATATCGCCGGCGGTTTGTCCAAAGGCAAGATGCGCCCGGTCGTTGCGATCTACTCCACATTCCTGCAGCGCGCTTTCGATCAGATTTTTCAGGAGGTCGCTCTCCAACAACTACCGGTGATGTTCTGCCTTGATCGGGCGGGATTGGTCGGTGGCGATGGGGCTGTACATCATGGGTTCCTGGACATCGCCTTTTTGCGCGGGCTTCCGGGTATGGTGCTCATGGCTCCTTGCGACCAAGCCGAGCTGTTCGAGGCGCTGAAGTTCGGTCTATCGCTGGATACACCCTGCGCCGTTCGCTATCCGCGGGATAACGTCCCCGAACCGCTTCCGAACTGCCCTTCCTTTGAACTGGGCAAATCCCGTCGCCTGCGTCGTGGAGATGCAGCTACCGTGCTTTGTTACGGCGTAACGGCGATCGATGCACTGACTGCGGCTGACCTGCTCAGCGAGAGTGGAATCGAGATCGAGGTGATTGATGCTCGCTTCGCCAGACCGATCGATCGCGAAATGGTAGCATCAGCCTTTGCCTCGGGCGGGCCGGTGCTTACTGTCGAGGATCATTCCGTCGCCGGCGGATTCGGGTCAGCCGTGCTCGAAGTCGCCCAGGAAATGGGCCTGTCCGCTCCGCCGCTGGCGCGTCTGGGAATGCCCGCAGATCGATTCGTCAGCCAGGGTTCTCGTGCGGGGCAGCTTGCCGAATGCGGTTACGACGCAAGCGGAATCGCGTCAGCGGTCCAGGAGCTTGTGCGGCAATGTGAACGAGCTCCGGCTACCAGGCTTGCGGAAACACGTTCCTCCCTGTATGCACAGTAGACGGGTGGCGCATGGCTTTAGCCGTGGGGACCGACCATCGCACCGTTGTCGGGTGGCAGGCGGTATGAATCTCCGCAGCCCTTCTGGGGCTCGTATGTCATCCAAGGACACTGCAGGACGATTCTCGGGTAGCGGATGTCGACATCCTATATGCAACCAAAACCGTACAGAAAAGTCGAATCGAAGAAGGTCTTCTTCCTGGCTAACCCCGACAAGCCCAACGCCGACTCGGCACTGGCGGAATTGCGCCGGTTCGCCGATTCCCGATGTCACGTCGTGGGGGCTGAGCTGGGTCTTGACGGTCGGGCAGCCGTCGATGCCGGAGCGGATTACATCGTCATCATCGGCGGTGATGGCACGCTCATCGGCGTATCCCGATCCTTGGGAGCGGACCAGATCCCGCTCGTCGGAATCAACGTTGGCAAGCTCGGGTTCCTCGCTGAATTCTCCGTCGCTGAGTTCATGGACTGCTTCGAGCAAGTCCTCTCCGATCCGGCGCTGGTTCGCCGCAGGACCGTCCTCGAAACCGTCGTTCAGCACAACGGCAGCGTGAGGTCCAGGAGCATTGCGGTCAACGACTGCGTCATACAAGCCGGCGCGCCGTTCCGCCTCATCACGCTGGGCATTTCCATCGACGGCATTCACCTGACCGAGATAGTCGGCGACGGTCTGATCATCTGCACGCCGAGCGGCTCTACAGCGCACAGCCTCTCCGCGGGCGGACCCATCCTCCAACCCGGGATCGATGCCATAGTCTTGACACCCCTATGCCCACACTCGCTGACGCACAAACCGCTGGTAATCGAGCGGGATTCGATCATCGAGATCGGCGCCCTCGGCGTGAACGAGGGAACGACAGCCATCATCGACGGTCAGGTTCTCTGTCCACTCGAGCCGGGTGATCTGGTTGCCGTCCGGCGCTTCCCGACGGACATGCTGCGCGTCCGCCATCCAGACCGCGCCAGGTGGCACAACCTCGTCGCCAAGCTGCACTGGGGCAAGGGCCCGAACTACGAATGACATCTCGAAACGGGGACGTACCTGGTTTTGACGTGATCGTTCAGGAAACGCCAGCGGCACCTTTCAGGTTACATGCGGCGGGTTGCTAGCGGATGGCTCCGGATGGGTCGTAGGGAGCGTTGATGATTCGTACCGAGCGCATATGCAGGGGGCGCTCGGGCCGGCCGGAGTCGTCCACGGGTGTAGCCATCAGCGTGTCCAGCGTAGCGAAGCTCTCCTCGCCGACAAGCTCTCCGAAAACGGTGTACCGACCGTCCCAGTCTTTCTGACGCGTGTTCGAGATGAAGAACTGACAGCTTGCCGAACTCGGGTCGTCCCCGAGCAGCGCCATGGACATCGTGCCCTTCTTGTGCGGTCGACTGTTGAACTCAGCCGGGATGCGTTTCCCGTCCGCCCTGATGCCAGTGCCGTCGCCGCGCGGGCATCCGCCGATCAGCGCGTAGCCCGGTTCAACCCTATGAAACATGATCCCGTCATAGAAACCACTCTGGGCCAACTCGATGAAGTTGGACACATGGTTGGGCGCGTCCTCATAGAAGAAGTTGATCGTCAGCTTACCAAAGTCGGTTGTGATCTCTGCCTGTTTGAGCGGCGCGATCTCCACCGTCACCGTCTCGCTCCTGACGGCGCCGCCGTACGGGTTCCACGACATCCGATAGACGCCCGGACTGCGCAAGCCCGGATACAGCTCGCGCATATCCAGCGTGGTCCCAATCATACTATGCGCGGCGAAGGTCACGATGGGAGCCTTCGAGGGAGGCCTGTAAGTCACAGGATGATCCCACGTGCGTCCGCTTGACGTCTCGACGATTACTCCCGACGACTCGCCACCGCTAAACACGTGTGAGAGCGGAAGACCCATTTCAGGAGAGGGAATCTGCGGTTCCAAACCCGGAACGCTCACCGTGACAGCCTCATCCCCGGAATTCTCGATCAGAAACGTGACCCAGACCGGCTGACCGATCTGGACGAATGGCGACCGGAGCTTCAGATGCGCTTCGATTCCGTCAAGTCGCGAGCCGACTTGCGCCATTATCGCGGTCGCCGGAAGCAACCACGCGAGAATACAGCAGCGATAGATCAACATGGAGCGGCAACACCCTCAAAAGAAAAAGGCTCACTCGGACTTAAGCGTCGGCCATTGTGTGCGGATTACGGCCGATGTCCAGCCCGTCCGCAACCACGGCTCAAATACAAGCTACATCAAACTACATCGCTTCTTTCTACCCGCGGACACAAGGCAAAGTTGCGAAAAGCGTTGGACGACGTCGCCGGTCGATTGCTCGCGCCAACGGCGAAGAAACGCCACTACCCCGATTGCATTGAAGCTGTAAATCAGTCAGTGACATAAGCTTCTCTGAGTGCCTGTGTGCCTACCAGTTGGGGGTGCCACGGACAAGCCTCTTCGCCCGTGAAAGAGGAGTGTGAACACACTCGCAAACAGCAGCTTGCCTATGGCACCCCGCGTCGGGCACCTGATCCGAGCCCCGAGCGCAAGCGAGCGGGTCCGAAGACCTGATGGTCTGTCCGCGAAGACCCCGCGCTGGCGCTTGGGGCATCGCCCGGGTTGGGTACCTGATCCGAGCCCCGAGCGCAAGCGAGCGGGTCCGAAGACCTATTGATTTCGCCACGAAGACCCCGCGCCGGAGCTTGGGGCATCGCCCGGGTTGGGTACCTGATCCGAGCGCAAGCGAGCGGATCCGAAGACCTGTTGGTTTCTCCACGAAGACCCCGCGCTAGCGCTTGGGGCTCGGATGGGTCCCGCCGAGAATGTCATGCTACCCGGCACCGAGCAAGTGCCAAAAAGAACCTGTACGCCGTCGCCGATGATCCGTGCGCGCGTGACTTTCCGGCGACAATCAGTTAGCGTCCTACACCATGACTCAGCAGCGAAAAATCCGATTGACCGACTACGCCAACTGTGCGGGGTGAGCGGGGAAGCTCCCGGTGAGCTTGACCGCCCAGGTTCTGGGCGCACTACCTGCCGTCTCCGACCCTAACTTACTGGTGGGCACAGATCGCTTTGACGACGCGGGAATCTACAAGATCGACGAATCCACGGCTTTGGTGGTGACGCTCGACTTTTTCCCGCCCCTGGTCGACGATCCGTACGCCTTCGGACAGATTGCAGCCGCCAATTCCCTGTCCGACATCTACGCCATGGGCGGCAAGCCCCTGACCGCCCTAAACATCGTTGGTTTCCCGGACACCGAACTGCCCGGAGAGTTGCTGGTCGAAATCCTCCGAGGCGGATCTGAGCGCGTATCGGCCGCAGGCGCCGCACTCGCTGGCGGACACAGCGTTCGCGACAGCGAAATCAAATACGGCCTGTCGATTACCGGCATCATCGACCCCAGCAGGATCATGACTAACGCCGGCGCAAAACCGGGCGACGTGCTGGTGCTCACCAAGCCAATTGGCGTAGGCACGCTCACCTCGGCTGCCAAGATGGACATGATCCCCCAATCCGATCTGAGCGAGGCCATCGAGGTGATGGCCGACCTCAACGCCGGAGCCTCACAAGCCTCTATCGAGGTCGGCGCCCACGCCATCACGGACATAACCGGTTTCGGCCTCTTGGGTCACGCATGTGAAATGGCAAACGCCAGTGGCGTGACGATCGAGATAGACGCAGGCCGCGTTCCGCTGCTGCCTGGCTCGCTCAAGTTCGCTGAGGACGGGATCATCACCCGAGTGTACGAGGACGTGCTCGAATACCTGGGCGACAAGGTGCGGATTGGAAACGTGGCCGAAGCCCTTGTCGCAATGCTGGCCGACGCTCAGACATCGGGCGGTTTGCTGATCTCCATCGCACCGGAAAAGACCGACGATCTTATTGCCGCGTTGAAAAAGCACAGGACGTTCGCGGCCGACGTCGTGGGACGGGCGATCGCCAAGTCCGAGTCGTCGATCATCCTGCGATGATTCGAGCGACCTCCGGTGTTCTGCCAAGGTGCGCGTGCCCATCCCTTTTAGGAGTGGGAGACGGATCGCGCGGGTGCCCCACCCCTTCCAGGGGTGGGGGACGGACGCCTCGGGTTCGCCGCGCAAGTACTTCGGTGTGAAAGACAAGTGAGAACGCGCATGTCGCGACGTACCGACCCTACAACCGGTTCTCTGCTGCGTACGGTTTGCTGGTGGGCAGCGGTAACCCCGTTGGTTTGCCTGGCATACGTTGTGGTTGTTCTCAACGTGTTTCCGCGCACTACGTCAGGATCACTGGGACGTTCCCTCGTAATGCCATTGGTGTACCCGGCTTCGGTTACGGTGGATGTTCTTCACGAGCTTGGCATGAGTACTCACGGAGGCATCGAGGACTGGATCCCGATACTGACAGTCACTGCCATTTGGTGGGTGTTCCTTGGCGCTGCGGGTGGTGCGATCTATCACACAGTTCGACGACGAAGGCTGGCGCGCCGCTTCCCTGGTCACTGCCTCAAATGCGGTTACAATCTACGCGGCCTGCCAGAGCCGCGCTGCCCGGAATGCGGAACGCCTTTCGATCCCAGCCGGCTCAAGAAGCACGAGCCACCCACCGGCGGAGACGGTGACCCTTAGCAGCCCCTGTGAAGAACGAGCGAGCGCCCCATCCGTCTCTCCAGAAAATAGGCCGACCGGCAGGAGCGGCTATGATCCACATGGCGATGGCGTGGTGTGCGGATTACGACTATGCTACATACGCTCCTGGAACCCTGAGACTCGAACTCACAGAGGCGCTAACAAAGCAAGCCCTTACAGATTTTCGCCGGTATCTCGTCGATTCCTCAAGGCCTTGCGGCAAGTGTCGCCAGCGCTTCGGTGTGAAAGACAAGTGAGAACGTGTGTGATGCCGCGTACGAACCCCACGACCGGTTCTCTGCTGCGTACGGTCTGCTGGTGGTCAGCCCTAACCCCGTTGGTCTGCCTCGCATACGTTGTGGTTATCGCGTTTGTGTTTCCGGATACCATGTCACGGGCATTGCGGCGTTGTCTCATAATGCCACCACTATACCCGGCGTTTGCTTGCGAAGGTGTTCTTACGGACCTTGGCATGATTACACCCGGACAAGTTGGGGGTTGGGTTCCGCTTCTGGTCGTCGGTATCCTTTCTTGGGTGTTCTTCGGCGCTGTCGCTGGCGCAATCTATCACACGGTTCGACGGCGAAGTCTGGCCCGCCGCTTTCCTGATCACTGCCTCAAATGCGGTTATAATCTGCGCGGCCTGCCAGAGCCGCGCTGCCCGGAATGCGGAACGCCTTTCGATCCGAGTCGGCTCAAGAAACACGAGCCACCCACCGGCGGAGATGGCGGTTCTCACTAGCCCCCCTGGAAAACGAGCGGGCGCCCCGTCTATACACTGCGCGGGTGCCCCATTCTTCGCGCAGCGAAGGGTGGGGGACGGAAGATCCTGCGACGCAATACCACTTGGTCGTTCCTTCCCCCACCCTTTTCTGGCGAAAAGGACGAGGCACCAGTGCGGGACTTGCCATAACAATCCGCACGCACCACAATCTCTTCTATGAACGATGTACACGAGACAAATCTCGACCGACTGATCGCCTTGGCCCGTGAGGAGGATTTCGGTTCGGGTGATCTGTCCACGAACCTGCTGCCCGACCCCGACCAGCCAGCCGCTTTCGAGCTTCTGGCGGAAGAGCCGGGTGTCTTCGCCGGCTGTGCGGTGGCTGCCCCCGTTCTCAGCGCCTATGACGAGGCCATCGAGATCAAATGGACCGACCATGGCCAAGACGGTAAGAGCATCGAAGAGGTCCCAACAAACCTGGCTACGATCACCGGGCCGCTCGGGGCCATTCTCTCTGCCGAGCGCGTTTTTCTGAACTTCCTTCAGCGCCTGTGTGGCGTCGCAACGTTGACCCGGCGATACGTGGACGAGATCTCCGGGACCGGGGCGAAGCTGCTGGACACGCGCAAGACCACGCCCGGTTGGCGCATGCTGGAAAAATACGCCGTTCGCTGTGGTGGTGGTCTCAATCACCGCCGGGGTCTCTACGACGCCGTGCTCATAAAGGACAACCACCTGGCCGGCGTCGCGACGGAGCGGCTCGCCGACAGGATGCGCGAAACGCTCGACCGTCTCCGGACACAGCCGGCGAAGCCGATGTTCGTGGAGGTCGAAGCCGATACGCTTGCTCAAACAGAAGAGCTGCTCAAGGAGGCCGGCATCGATGTGATCCTGTTGGACAACTTCTCGCTTGAACAGCTTCGTGAGGCTGTCGCGCTGCGCCGACGAATGGGGGCAGCGGACAGCGTTCAGTTCGAAGCGTCAGGCGGTGTTACCCTGAAGACCATTCGCTCGATAGCCCTAACCGGCGTGGAGCGAATCTCGGTCGGCGCGATCACCCACTCCGCAACCGCATTAAGCCTCCACCTGGAGCGCGTGCAATGCTGACTAGCGGTGTGTACGGGTATCTGGTCGACTATCTGCTGTGGTGTCTGATTTTCGCGTCGCTCGTGGTCCATACCTGGTGCTTTTTCAAGTTCTTTCCGCAAAAGCGTCCCAGGCTGAGGCTGGTAATCGGCAACTGCCTGGTTTTCGTCTGTCTGCTGGGGTTTGCAGCCCTCTTGTCGGAGACCTATCTGCGTTTCTGCAGTGTGAAGACCGACGCCTTCGGCATGACCCTGCCGGCGCGAAGGTGGTTTCTTATCCACACCGAATACAACTCGCTGAAGTGCCGTGACAAGGAATGGGCCACGGACAAACCTCAAGGCATGCGGCGGATAGCCTTCGTGGGAGATTCGTTCACATTCGGATGGGGCATCGAACGGACCGAGGACCGATTCACCGATCTTCTCCAAGCCCGGTTCGACGCCCGCAACCCCGGTGCGGTCGAGGTTATGAACGTAGCCAAGCCGGGATGGGATACGGGAGAGCAGATTCAACCGATTCGAGATATCATCGCTCGTTACAGTGTCGACGAGATCGTTCTGTGCGTAACGCCAAACGACATCGAGAAGTTGCTCCCGACATCCGACGGTTTCGACCCGACCGTTCCGCCACAGCCCAGTTTGTTCAACACCGATAGCTCCTGCCTGGTGGACTATCTCTATCGCCGCGTCTATACGCCTTATGCTCGTTCGGTTCGCAATTACCACGACTGGCTGGCTGACGGCTATGCAGACCCGAATCTGTGGCGGGCGCAGCAAAGGCAGTTCGCGAGCATCATCCGGGCCTGCGACGATGACGGCGCTGAGCTGCGGATGGTGCTTCTGCCCTTCATACTGACCGGTGGCGAGAAGTACGACGCTCGGACAATCCACGCAAACATCAGGGAGTTTTTTGAACTCAACGGCGTGCAGGTTGTGGACTTACTGCCCGTGCTGGCGGATCGTGCTGTTGGCAAAAAGAAAGGTGCGACCGGATCGGACCACGCAGAACTTGGAGATCGCGATCCCGAGACAACGGTGCGTCCGGGACGCACCCTACGCGGCTACGAACCCAGCGAGCTGGTCGTCAACCGTCATGACCCGCACCCCAACGAGAAAGCCAACGCGCTTTTCGCCGAGCAAATCTGGCAGGCGCTCTACGCAGACGGCTCTTGATGTGAGGAAGAAGGTGCGTCCGGGGCGCACTCTACGCTGTCTTGCGGCTTTCGGGGTGCACTCTACGTTGCGTCGCTCGACAACGGCTCAATATCTTGAAGTCCACCGCGGGCACTGGGAAAGGCCAGACTCACAATCACGTTCACGACGAAGGCGCAGACGAATGCCAGAGGAAGGTTGTAGACGTGCACGCCGGTGGCGGCTTCGTCGTAGACGTTGGGCCAGATGATGGCTACGGCGAAACCGACGACCATCCCCGCGATGCAGCCCGCATACGATGCCCGTTTCCAGAAGAGCGCCAGGATCAACTGCGGACCGAACGAGGCGCCGAGAAACGCCCAACCGTAGAACAGCACATACTTGTATACCTGCACATTTCTGTCGTACACGAGCAGGGCCGCCAGCGCCCCCAGCACGAAAACCGTGAGGCGGTCGACGAACAGGTGGTCGGCCTTGCCGGCTTTCGAGAACAGTCGGGCGTAGATATCGTTGGCGATGGCGCTTGCCGCCACAACTAATTGACTGTCCGCCGTCGAACAAATAGCTGCCAGGACAGCCGCCAGGACCACGCCGGAAACGACCCCCGGTAGCATGTACCTGGCGGCGAGTACCAGGCCCTGCTCTCCGTCCGTACCAGCGAGCGCCGACGTCCACTCCGCGCCCTCGATGAGCATCGCACGGGCTATCAGCCCGACGGTGACCGCTCCCCAATACACCAGCGCTCCCCAGCACAGGGCGATGACACCGCCGAACATCGCCTCTTTTCGTGACTTCAAGGCCATAAACCGTATAAGAACATGTGGTTGGCCTGGATAGCCGAAGTTGACCCCCAGCGCTGTGTGCCCCAGCAGGAATCCGACAAGGGCCCACATGGTAGCGTCCGGCGTGAACTGCAGCAGTTCAGCGCTTGCGCTACCGAGCTTGTCGGTGATAAACCCGTAACCGCCCTCGATGCACAGCAGGTATATCGGGAAGATGGCAAGAGCGCCGACCATGAGCAGCGCTTGCAGGAAGTCCGTCCAGCAGACCGCTCTGAAACCGCCCGAAACTGTGTACGCCAGGACGATAAGTGCCCCCAGCAGAACTCCGTAGCGATACTCGACATTATCGAAGCTGGCGCTGAACGACTTGCCGGCGGCTGCGAACTGGGCAGCTACGTAGAGCAACATGGCTACCGCGATCACCACAACGCACAGGATGCGCAGAATCGGGAACCGCTCTCGAAAGCGAAATGCGAAGAAATCCGGGACGGTCACCGCACCGAGCTTGCGTGATTGATCACTCAAGCGGCCGGCAACTATAAACCAGTTGAATGCAAACCCGATCAGGCATCCAGGTATGATCCAGTACGCCTGCACACCGTGGGTAAACGCCATACCGACCAGACCCAGCGTAACCCAACCGGACTCGCTGCTGGCAGATGCCGACAGAGCAGCCACCCACTTGCCCAGCGAGCGATTTGCCAGGAAGTAATCTTCGTCACTCCGCCTCGCGAACCGGGACGAGTATACACCGACGGCGACGATGGCCAGCGAGTACACGGTGAACGAGACGGCGAAGATGAGAGTGTTGGTTTCAGGCATGATTGGTGGATTATGCCCGCGCCGGAATCAACATTCAACAAAAAAGTCCGGGGGGCGAAAGAGGATAAACGCCTCGTTCGCCGAAAATCAACTGTAGGGTGCGTCCCGGACGCACCATCTGGCTGTGAATCACATCTTCAGACGCGACAGGATCGTCGTTGCCACAAAACCTGCAATCGCCAAAGCCACACCGATTACGTAATCTCTCGTGGCGGCGCCCGCGTCAAAAGGCCATATTCCAATGACCGAGCCGAGCAGCACACCCAGCAGAAACCCGAGCATGACACGGGGATGGCGGTGCAACATCCACTTGAGGAAGTTGCTAAGCCCCACCATCGCTATGATGGCCCCGATGGCTACCGGAATGATAACGGGCATTGCTGTGCCCAGGTCGCCCTTCTGGCCGGCGGAGACCACGAACTTCGACACTTGGTGGACAGCCGCCAGGATGGCCTCATACCGCCCCAACACCAGCAGCATATACGCCCCGGAGATGCCCGGTAGAACCATCGCGGACATCCCCACGGCGCCGGCGGCTACATCCCGAGCGTAGCTGGGCTCGATCACCTCGACGGCTTCGCGACCCTCTGCCGGTTGCGGTTTGTCCGGCTTGGTTCCGGCAATCACCACCATGAGACCAAGACCCAGGACAAGACCGATCACCGCGGAGCCCTTCAGCGGTTTGACCATTCCATATAGAAGCGGAGCGCCGCCCAGTGTCATCCCGATAAACAGCGAGAACATCGCACTTCGGCGCGTCGTCACAAGATGGCTCATGACTCCGGAACAGGCACCGATCGCGATCGCCGCGGCCAAAACCAACAGTCCGATGAATAGCAAGGACTTCCTGGTGAACCTGAATCGGGTCAGATCGGCGATAGCGGACACGAACTGCTCGTAGAGACCCATCACCAAGACCATGGTTCCCCCTGAAACACCGGGAACCAAATTGGCAAGGCCCATCAGTACACCGGCTACGCCTGTCCGGATGAAGGGAATGCGATTGGTGTTTCTGACGTCTTTCGAGATGCTCGCCGGTCCGCTTTGGGTGTTGCGTTCCACTCGCTTGTCCTCATACCAGATCGCGCCACGTCGCCCGTTCGTCCGTTCGCCTGTTCTCCAGTTCGCCGGTTGGATGGGTTATCGGGATTTGGGCTTTATCCTCTTTGGTTTCTTCTTCTTGAACAGGTCTCTCAAAGTGTCGCCGATCTTTGGTAAGGTCCGAGTCGTCACCGTCGGCTGTGAGAGGGGACCAGTGACGTGCAGCTCGACAAGCCCGCGGGAGACACCGTCGATCACATCAGAGACGAACGGGACTCTGGGCCATCGTCCGTCGCCCCTCAAGGCAAGGTCCACATGACGGTCCATAAGCGACATCTTGCCCGCGCCCCTAAGCCGCAATGTCGGGCCCTGAAGCCGAATGTCCTCGAAACTCATCCGCCTTCCCCTGATCGAGAAGACAGCCTTCACATAGTCAAACGCCTCCGGATCGGGCGAGGTGGCCGGGTTGAGGAAATTGAGGATCGCCAGAACAAGTGGTAAGCGATAGATACGCCCGTCGGAAATCTCCAGTCCACCTTGACCGTGACATGATTGCGGATCGCCGATTGTTCCCAGAAGCGACAGCTTCGCATCCGCTCTGCCGCTGGCTCGGGCCTCCGACGTCTTCTCCATCACTGAGTGAACGTCGGTCTTGAAAAAAGGTCCGATGTTCACGTCGCGCGCCGTGGCGTTCAGGCGAAACGTGGTCTCGCCTGTACCGAGCGACATACCATACCTTGCCTCCACCGATCCGCCATAAAGGTAGCTGTATATGTCATCCATCAAGAACTCGCCCTGGCCGTCAGCCGTCGCAACGAACGACCATTGCGTCTGCACCTCGCTGAGACGGCACTGGAAAAGCTCGGCGGCACGGAGAATCAACTGTCCGTCGAGGGTCGTGCCGCCAAGAGTGTCGACAACCGTTCCGGAAACAGAAAGGTCACCCGACATGTGCTTGACATCGATAAGGGCAGGCAATCCGGCGTCGTACAGACGCACTTCCCCGTCAACATCCCACACCGGTGTAGAACCGTCCCCCGCGTTGCGATAACCAAGCCTCTTTAGCTTGATGTCGACCGCGCCAACAGGTTCCAGGCGGTCCCATCGCGATCGGTAGGCGTCGGGAAGCGCATTACGCAGATTCTCATCAAGCAGCAAGTCTGACAACGTCAGGCGCAGGTCGGCCTCCACCGCGTTGCCCGACTTTTTCACGTCGAACGCGCCCGTAACATCCGCTCCCGCGTAGCGTGCTTGAAAATCGCCGCAACGTGCTCCGCCGGCGTCCGCGCTGATCTCCGCGCGTACCTGTTCGAGGGGCACGGGCAACCCCGCGCATCGCACGCCAACGCCATCGAGCGTTATCGTCGCGGCGACGTCTAGATTCTCATCGACCGGATAAGCGGGGCTCGCCACGGTGACGTCGACGTCGATGGGGCCAACAGCGCGCCAGCGACTCAGAGCATCTCCCAAGGCATCAGGCAAAGACGAACAAAGCTCATCATCAACGAGCAAGTCGCGGCATTGGATGTTCAGATCAGCTTGCCCTCTCTTGTCGCCCCGCCCACACCAACCGCTGACGGTCAACACACCGTCTTGATACCGGGCCTCCATTTTCTCGATGTTCACGCGATCCGCCGATAGAACTATGGCTCCGTTGACGCAGTCAAACGGAATCGGCATCTCCTCATGTCGCACAGCCACATCCCGCAGAAAAACGCGACCGTCTGTCAGCACGTCTTCCGATTCCGGGTCCCACTCCATAACCAAAACCGCATCGATAAGACCCGTGGGAGAGAAGGCGACGACCTCGCTTTCCAGAGGTTGCGGAAGAGCGCCGAGCAGCGAATCATCCAGCGGCACGTCCACGGCCTGGATATTAAGAAGAACGTCAGTGATCGACGTACCCTCATATGTGACATTACCGGCGAGATTGACCCGGGCTTCTCCGTGACGCCCGGCAACCTCGACTTCCACGCGCCCGGCAGCCTTCTCTATACGACCTTGCATGTGATCGAGAGCATACGGAAAACCCGCATAAGAGCCGGACAGATCATCGAACTCGGCCGTAATGGCTGTCTCCCACTTGCCCGACTCGTCGCCCGTCAGCCCCCCACTAATACGGACTTCAATATCCGCTTTTCCGGCAGGATGGAACTGGTCCCAAAGGGAGCGATTCTGCTCGCCCAGGGCGCCGTATAATTTCTCATCGAGTGGAACGGCGACACCCTCGACATGAAGCTCTCCGCCCCATCGCTTGGCTGACCGTCGGAGGTGGCCATTCAGCGTCAACGTCGTATCCTCGTGACGGGCGAGAAGATCGTGAAAATACACCTGCTGCGACGCTGCTTCGACCAATCCGCTAAGCCCCTCGATCGGATAAGGAAAATACACCGGGCAAACGCGACCGTCCAAGACTCGTAGATGTGCGAAGTCCAGGACGATCGGCTCATCCAAACCGGCACGCTTGGAAACCGACATCCTCAGATCCACAACACCCGCCGGCTGATAACGGTTATAGAACCTCTCAAGCTGATGCAGGCTTCCGACGAAACGAGCTTCGGCGGCGGGCGCTTGCGGGTCGGCGCCGGGCAATACCAGGTCATTCGCCTCGAGCTCGGCTTCGAAATCCACGTCGTCTAGCGAGTTGATCTTCTCCACACCGCCACGCAACCTGGCTGATACACGGCAGGGGCTTCCATGAAACACACCGCTGAACGTGGCTTCCATTCCGCTTTCTCTGACCGTGACGGCCCCGTTGACTTGCTTGAATCGCAAGTACCGATCGGCGGGAGCGAGACTTTCTTCCTCGTCACAAATGGGGATTGAAAGGGACGCGTCGTCCAACTCGATGGTGGCCCAGCGCCCCACGCCAGACTCAGCGTCGGCGCAGACGTTATAGTCCAGCGCCCGGACTTGTCCTCCAAGACCAAGCAGGTCACACCAACTCCCGGCACCGTCGAACTGCGCGTCGACGACAACCATGACGGCCTCAATCGACATCCACGGCAATCCACCGCGCACGTTGCTCACCGTGCCGTTTTGCAGATCGACACGCGAGTGGCCATTGGCACTATCGTCGACACACTGCCAGACAATGTTATAAAACAGTGGATCATCACGCGATGGCCAGCCTCGAACCGTGAGCCGCAAGTCTTCGATCGTGCGTTCTGAAAACCCGTCTCGGTGCACGACGCTAAGCCTGGCTTCGCGAAGCTCGATCGGCGGAATCCCCGCCTGGCTCACGCCGGGCGCTGATTCAACGGGCTCCAGCACGCGTGCCAGGTTCGTTTTCCCGTCGCCGCGATCACGGACAATCGAACAGTGCGGCTCAGATGCGACAATCGAACGGATACGCAGCTCACCCCAGAGTATCGCGGTCGGATCGTGCGAGACTTCAACTTCGGGACACTCGAACAGCCTGCTTGGCGCCACATCGTTTCCGCCCGTTGGATGGTCAGAGACAACGTCGTCCACCGCTACGTCGAAGAGCCGAATCCCGCCGAACAGAGAGAACGAGGCAGACCCGACCGTGATCTGGCCGCGGATATGCTGTTGCAGAACCTCCTGCGCCATGGTGCGGATTCGCTCGGGGTCGGTGAATGTCTGATATGCCCCAACCAGGCTGCACAACACCGCAACCAAGACGAGGGCGACGATCCGCCGGAGCCATTTCCGCTTCGCTCCGCAAGATGGCGACATCTTCGAGTCCATCTCATGACCCTCTCTGTAGCCGAGTCGTCAAGCTCCCATCCTGCGACCGCTTCTTATGCGACTGACCACAGCCATAAGCGCGACAGCCGCCAGAATCTCGATCATGGGATGCGCCGCCAGGCGATAGCGAACACTCCCCACGAACAAACTGTGCATCACGACCACATGCAATACCGGCAAGAGGATGAACACAACTCCTACCACACCCGAGCCTTCTTCCCGCCTGGACGATACAACGATTCCCGCAACAGCGAAAGCAAACACCGGTACCATCCAAAATGCCGAAACCAGGCGGACCATGCCCGATCGGTACGTTTCTACGTTGGGTATCGGGTTCCACGTCCGGGCCAGCTTCCTCACCGCCAGCACGAGAATCCGCCCCGGGTCCTCACGCATCGACCGCAATGACTCGGTCATGAAGTAACGGTTCCACTCCACCTCATCGAGACCAGCGACAGCCGGCATAGATTTGATGTCGCCCAGGTTACTCGCGCCGGTGGCCTGAGGACCGACACCGTCATAGAGCGATATTCCACCACGGTGCGTAAGCCAGCACCAATCTCCCGTCACGCTCCGGTTGCGGGAGGCCCAGGGAAAAAGCGCCAGGACAACGACGGCGGCGCAAACCACAACCCCCACCACGATCCGGCCCTTGAAACGCCCTGCACAGAGCAAGAACACCAACAGGAATGCGACAAGCACCAGATTAGATTCGCGCAGATACACACAAACCGCAGCCACACAACCCAGCGCAACGAAACACCACACGGAACCGGTCTCGCCTCCTGGGCCGATCGAACGCCACGCCAGCCACCACAAACCGCAGACAGCCGCAATAGACAGCGTCTCGGTAAGCAGCAGCGACGAGAAGAACGCCAGGAACGGATCGAACGCGACCAGCAGGCCCGCGACCAGGGCCGGGCGCTTCCCGAAGACCGCCAGCGCCAACCCAGCAGCCAACACCCCTCCCGCGGCACCGGCGAACCACTGCATCACCTTGGCAGCAGCCGCACAGTTCGGATTGCCTGCAAACAGTGACAGCAAACCGGGGTACAAGGGCATGCGCGTCGCTCTAAACCCCAGCTCGTCTGTCAGCCCGTCCCCGCCGTGAAGTGAGCACGCCATGAGCCAATACTGCTCTTCATCGGGGAACTCAAGCCGGTTCGGATCGCCGGAGCGGACAAACGAAAACACCCCAAGACCCGCTCGCACAAGAAGCGCTACGACGAAGACAGTCAAGAAAAGACGCATGCACCAAGCGCGATCGGGCGGAGGCTGTGGCGGAATCCGAGATAGAGAGGGACTGCTCACGGCTCTAGCAACTCGCCGCGCAGATGGAGCACCTTGCTAGTAAGCGCCGTCAGCTTGACCCGATCGTCGATCCGGTGTCCGATGATCCAAACCGGGCCGAGGTGGTCACAGAGAACAGCCACCCGATCGCGCTGTTTCGGATCAACCTTGGCGTCAATCAGAAAGTCGGAGAGCTTCTTGGACCCCGGTGCCCCAAGCGGAAAGAAACGCTCCCCACGCCGCCTGCCTCGAACGACCAGCGGAGGGGTGATGGCTGAGAAGTCAATGAACTCCTCATACCTTCCGGCTTGGCGGCGAAGTCTCGGGATGTCTTCGGCACTAACGTCCTCGACGCTGCACTCGATGGCCAACCGGCGAATCGGCAGCACGGTACGCCCCGAAAGGTGTATAGCCACCTCCTCGGCGACTGTCTCACGAGGTTCGTCCGACGGCAGGGAGAAGATGAGCTGGTGGTATCTCTTCTCGATGATCATTCCGCCGGGAAGCTGGGTCTGTTTACCGCTCGCCGGATCGGCTATGACGTCCAAAGCCGACACCAGATGCGTAAATGACAGATCCTGCTCGCCCACACCGAACGACGTAAACGCCAGCCTGACCAGCTCGGTCTGCACTATGCGGCTCTTGCGCGAGAGGGCATCGGCGTTGAGCGTGAGCTGCTGATCGGTATGTGATACGATCAGAGTCTCGAACGTGCGCTGCACCGTCTCGTGCAAATATTCCTCGAGCCAGCGTGCCTGTTCCGCCAACCGTTGGAGCGCATCACGCGCCTGCGGGTTGACCTCGGCTTCGATCAGCGGCAAGAGACGGTTACGAATGTGGTTGCGTGTCTGTTCGCTAAGAGCATTGCTTTGGTCTTCGCGATGGACTCTGCCAGCGTCAGCCAGATAGTCCAGAATCCACCGCCGGTTTCTCTTGAGCAGTGGGCGAATGATGCGAACCTCGCTGCCCGGCGAGATCGGGCGAGATCGTGGGATACCCGCCAGTCCGCGCAAACCAGTACCGCGCAAGATCCTATGCAGGATGGTTTCGGCATTGTCATCGGCATGGTGACCGACGGCCACAATCCGGGCTTCGGTCTCGATACAAACTCGCTCGAAAAGAGCATAACGCTCCCTGCGCCCAATCTCCTCGACACCTCCCGGTTCGCCATCCGCGAGACCCGCGACGTTCCGGCGATCAATCGTGCACCGCAGATTCAGGCTATCGCTGGCGGCTTGGACAAACGCTGCATCGTCATCGGACTCTTCGCCACGCAAACCGTGATTGAGATGGGCAACGTGCAATCTCAAGTTCCAACCCATCTTCTGATTGAGGTCAACAAGTAGCTGTAGCAGCGCCATCGAATCTGCGCCACCGGAAACACCGACGACGACTGCGTCATCAGTCGCAAGCAACTTCTCGGTAAGTAGCTCGTTGGCGAGTGGCTTGAGCATGAGCACAGCCTCTGACGGAACCTGACACCGTAGCGTGCGTCCCGGACGCACCTTCAGGACTCAATCCGAACCGCGACAGTGAGGGAGCCGCTCCAACTAGAATGCCTCGATCGCCATCCTTGCAGCCTCACCCACCATCTCCGAGAGAGTCGGATGAGGATGGACCGTCGATGCGAGGTCCGACGCCGTCGCCCCCGTCTCGATCGCCAACGCACCTTCCGCGATCATCTCGCCGGCGTGCGCACCGGTAATAGCCATCCCGATAAGCCCGCGGGTACCCTTGTCGAAGATCAGCTTAGTGGTACCAAGGGTGGCGCCGAGCGTGACCGCCCGCCCCGATACCTGCCACGGTATCTTCGTAACGACGATGTCCCGATCCTCGGCCTTCGCCTGCTCTTCGGTGATTCCCACCCAGGCGATCTCAGGGTCGGTAAACACCACTGCCGGTATTACCCGGGATCCGAATACGACGTCCTTGCCGGCGAGTCGATCGCCGAGAACCGTCCCCTCGTGTAGGGCTTTATGCGCGAGCATTGGGTCGCCGATCACATCGCCGATGGCGTAAATATCCGAAGCCGTCGTGCGGAAGTTCTTGTCCGTCTTGATAAAGCCACGCCCATCCGTTTCGACACCGGCTTTGTCCAGGTCTGATCCGTCGGTACACGGCTGCCGCCCCACCGAGACGAGGACCTTGGCGAACTTCGTCAACTCCGGCGGACGCTTGCCCTCGAACTCAACCTCGACACCGTCAGCCGCCTCCTTCATACCCACAACTTTCGTCTCAAGGCAGATCGCCGAAAACTGCTCCTTAAGCCGCCGGGCAAGTGGCCTGACTAGGTCGCGGTCGGCCCCCGGCAGCAAACCAGGGAGCATTTCGACGACCGTCACTTTCGATCCGAAGTTCGCATACACCTGCCCCAATTCGAGACCGATGTACCCGCCGCCAAGGACCAGCAGGGTCTCGGGGATGTCTTCCAGATCGAGAGCACCGGTCGAATCCACGACGCGCGGCGACTCGATCTCGATGTTTCGGAGTCTGATCGGGCGCGAACCCGTGGCGATGATCGACCGATGAAAGGTGATGTGTGAAACATCTCCGTCCTCGATCGCCACGACGTTATTACCTTCGAACCGGGCCTTGCCCTTGATCTTCCGTATCCCTTTCTTCTTACACACAACGTCCAGCCCGCCGGAGAGAGTGGAGACCACGCGGTGTTTCCACGCGCGCATCTTCTCGACGTCGAGCTTGGGTTCGGTGAACTCAATGCCCATCTGCCCACAGCTTCTCGCCCGGTGGAGCAGTTCAGCCATCGACAGATATGTCTTGGACGGGATGCACCCGCAGTGCAGACAGACGCCGCCAAGAGCCCCGGACGCCTCCACAATCGTTGTCGATATGCCGTTTTCAGCAGCCCGAAAAGCGGCGTGATATCCGCCAGGCCCGCCACCTATGACCAGCAGATCAGTTTCATAAACAGACTCACCTGCAATCATCAGCCTTGACCCTCCAGTGAACCGTCACTCCTGAATCTGAGGGTTGGGTGGCTCACCTCTTTAGAGGTGGGGGATGCGATTGCTGCGCTGAATCGTGTCCCCCAAGGCTAAAGCCATGGGCCACCCACTTGATGCAACCCGCAGAATCACAGTTGCCGCAACACCAGGGTAGGCCTCCCCGCCGCCGCCTGCAACACCGAAGCCCGGAAACGCCACATCCACAGCCGCAATGCGCCGCTCGACTAGTGCACCGCCACTCCTGAATCTGCGGGTTGGGTGGCCCACCTCTTTAGAGGTGGAGAACGCGATTGCTGCGCTGAATCGTGTCCCCCAAGGCTAAAGCCATGGGCCACCCACTTGATGCAACCCGCAGAATCAAGGTTGACGGATCACTAGCCCCCATCTCCCAGAACCATGAAGAACAAGGCTCGAACCGTCCCGTACGCCAGAAACGACGAAACGAACAGAACATACGCGCCGCCCAAAAGACGCCCGTGGGAGGACATCAGATCGCCAATCCGCTGCCGCACTTCCCCCGGCATGACGCTTACGCCCATTGCCACGGCGAAAAGGAGCATCAGCACCGCACCGAACGGATGATACGTGACGGCGTCTGCAAGCGAGCCTCGTACCGTGCAGCTTAAGCTCCTGAGCAGGCCGCATCCCGGACATGGGACCCCCGTGCACAGCTTCATCCAGCAAAGCGGCAGAATCAAACCCTGTGGCGGATGGAAGATGGCTATCACCGGCATCACCCACGCCAGCACAATCATGTGGCGGCCAAACCACAGATCGTAACATCTTCGCGGACGCCGGAGCGCACTCGCGTCGTCCGGTTTGCCAACTACCAGGCTGGGATTGAGCTTCTCGGACATGGTGTCACCGTGTCGGATCACACGAGCACTGATCGTCCGCCGTCACCAGGGGAACTCAGAACTCATCAAAGCACGCCCGGCAGGAACAAGGACGCCAGATTCGCCACCAATGCCACCGTATACGCGTACACTAAGTGCGTGCTATCTACCCTGAAATAGACAAAATATAGAATGTAGAAGGGAAGACACAGGCATAGCAGGCCAGTCCCGATCCCTTCATGAAAGGCTGAGACCAGAACACACGCTGTCAGAACAAATCCGAAGACGTTGACCACAATCTCGTAGACTCCAACAGTCTCCGGCGTCGTCCAGGCCAGGCAGTACAACACACCAAATACGAGAAGTGGAACAGCACCCGCGATCCATGGCTGATATAGCACAGCCGGCAGTTCAAATCCGCGCTCACCAAACGCACCCGAACCTCGAACCACGGGGCGATCAACGCGCGTCGCAACCCTCTGGCCCGATTGTCGGTTGAACCCACAGGACATACACACGACGGCCTCGACGGCCATCGGTTCGTGGCACGCCGGACAAGACTGGCGATTATCTCTGATGACAGGCGCCGCTTCGGTGCCGGACACGGCATCAGCCAGCACGTCCAGACCGTCATCGCCGCCGGAAACCGGTTTGGGCTTGCTTCGTGCCGGCGGCTGGGACTTGATCCTGGCTGCGGTCTTAGCGCCTTTCGTCGGAGAATCCGAGACCTTCTTTCCCCGCTTCGCGGATGGATCGGCGGATGCGGCGGCCTTTTTCTTGGCCTTCGCCTTTTCGCAGCACTCCCTGCAGTAATAGCGTCCAACGGAGTCTTTTAGCCGAGGTCGGCCCGCGCAATCCCGCCCGCAAAGAACACATTCCTTGCCTGTAGGACCAGATTCGGTAGCCATCAACTCAACCCCCTTTCAGAACTCCTGGATTTCGAAAACTCCTCTGTTTACTCCTTCTCCCTGCTTTTCAATAGATTCTCTACTTGCCCGGCAACCTCAGAATCGTAGGGCAGGTGATTCACCTGCCCGGACCGCTAATAACCTGCACCCGTCAGGGTCAAACGATGGGAACATCACGTCTCCTTACCTCGTGCGGCCGGTCTGTGCGACGCCTCTTCGCCCGCCGTCTCGGTGTCCAGCAGAACGAACCGTCGGTAGTACGCGATTCCCAGACATGTCAGCGGGATCGCCAGGAGCAACCCCAGGAAACCCAGCAGTTTGCCCCATATGAACACGCCTAGCATAATCGCTATCGGCTTTAGGCCTGTGGCTTTGCCCATCACGCGAGGCGTGATCAGGGCGTCCTGAATAACCTGCACGATGCCAAACACGACAAGAAGGAGCATTACTGACAGAACGAGGCTCGATTCGCCCTGAACCGACCGCATGACCGCCAGGAGAACACCGGGAACCAGACCCACAACCTGCAGGTACGGAACCATGTTCAGCAGACCGACAAACAGCCCAAACGGAACAGCCATCGGCAAACCGATGATCGAGAAACCGATGGCGAACAGCACGCCCGTAAGCAACGCCACCACCGTCTGCCCCCGGAGGTATCGCCGCAACACAACGTCAAACTCCGTGAGGAACCCCGCGATCGGGTCGCGGTAGCCCGGCGGAAGGAACGTCTTCCACGAACGGGCGAACTCCGGGAAGTCCAGCAACAGGAAGATGAGGTACAACAAGACGATGATCAGACCGGCGATACCGAGAACCGTGTGTACCAGGAAGGCTGCCACTGTCACACCGCCGACCGCCACTCGCTTAGCCGTCTGGGCGATCAGACCACGAAACTCCTCTGAACCCGAATATTCGATGCCCCATTCAAGGCCCTCGCCGACATATGTGCCGGAAACCGCACTGCGGAATCTGGCAAACCGTTCCGCCCGGCTTGCATCCTCGGCGTCGCCGCGAAACTGCTTCCATGCAGCCACGGTCTCCGTCCAGCCCAGAGCGGTTTTCTCGACCGGGGCCTGTTCCGCCTGCTGTTCGTCAAGCTGGGTGACCGGCGCTTCGGGGGAAGCCGGCACGACCGAGGTGGAGGCTGCGAAGTCGTTCCTCAGCCTCTCGAAATCCTCTCCGAAGCGACTGGCCTGATCTACCGTCAATGCGACAAACACTGCAAGCAAAGCCAGCCCCACGATCCCGATCCCGCCGACAGAAATCGCAACCGCAAGCGGCCGGTTGTTCGTCTTTTGCTGGAAGAGGTTCACCAGGGGATTGATCAGGTAGGCAAGCACAATCGCTGCTGCAAAGGGAATCAGAACGTCCGACAAGTGCCGCAACAGCAGAAGCACCGCTACCAGTGTCGCGACACTGAGCGCAATTCGCACCACCCGGTCGAAGTTGTATGGCTTCTCGCTGATCTCAGGCATGATGTGTCTGCCTTTAAGTGTGAGGCTTCGATCATCGCTGGACGTTCCGAACCGCGGAAACGGGTGCAACCCGGTCGCCGGATGCCGGTTCCCGGGTGCCATGCCCCGGCTTGCGTGGGCATGCAGGTAATGACGATAACCGCGGTTTTCTCCCGGCAAGCATAATCGCGCCGCAACCATCTCGATTCGCCGACATTTCGCGAATCAGGGTTTGTCAGTATACTACCCTCTTTAGACGATAGGGAAAGGACCGTCAGGCGAACCGGAAACATCCACTTGGTCTCCCGCCACGCCTGCAACTGCGGGTCGCCGAAGGATCTTACGGAACCGAACCGCGACCGTGAGGGAGCGGAGATGCAAGGGATGACACCAGCAGGGACGGCCGCTTCCTGACGGGCGCGGTTCGGATGACCCGCAGGAACACGTGTGATTCGATACTCTGGGGCAAACACCCTTGCCTGGTGTCCTTGAAAGCTGATAGCCACAAATGGCAGACTTGAGCCTGATCCGCAATTTCAGCATCGTGGCACACATCGACCACGGTAAGAGCACGCTTGCCGATCGTATCCTCGAACACACCGGGGCGATCTCCGAGCGGGAAATGCGTGCCCAGTTCCTGGACGACATGGAACTGGAACGGGAATTGGGCATCACGATCAAGGCCAACCGGGCGACCGTTACACATCCGTGCAAAGGTCGGGCGTATATGCTCAACCTCATCGACACGCCAGGCCATGTGGACTTCCACTACGAAGTTTCGCGAGCGTTGGCGGCTTGCGAAGGCGTGTTGGTTCTCGTCGACGCAACCCAGGGTGTCCAGGCCCAGACCGTCGCCAATGCCTATCTTTCCCTCGAAGCCGACCTGGAGATCATTCTGGTCATCAACAAGATCGACCTTCCCGGAGCGATTCCCGAAGACGTCGCCCTCGAGGCGGAGCAGATTCTCGGATTGCCGGCTTCCGACGCGGTGTTCGTCAGCGCGAAGACGGGAGAGGGTATCCCTGAGCTGCTCGAAGCAATCATCGAGCGCGTACCCGCACCCAAGGGCGATCCCACGGGCCTACTCACAACCCTGATCTACGACGCCAAACCCGACCAGCACCGAGGTGTCATCTGCCACGCCCGAGTGTTCGACGGCGAGTTCAAACGCGGCGACAAGGTCGACCTGATGGCCGCCGGACGAGCCTACCTTGTCACCGAGGTGGGAAAATTCTTCCCAAAACCGGCCCCAGTGCCCTCACTCAGCGCCGGCGAGGTGGGCTACTTCGTGGCGGGCATCAAGACGATCGTCGACGTGAACATCGGCGACACCGTCACCCACACGATAAGGCCGATTGATAAGCGACTTCCGGGATATGAGCCTCCCCAGCAGATGGTCTTCTGTGATTTCTTTTCGGGCGTCGGCACGACGACGGAGCAACTTCGCGAAGCCATGGAGAGGCTTTGGCTTACCGACAGCTCGTTTACTTACGAGACCGTATCATCTGACGCGCTTGGGATTGGTTTTCGCTGCGGTTTCCTCGGGCTTTTGCACATGCGGATAATCCAGGAGCGCCTGGAGCGCGAGAACGACGTATCCGTCGTTCAGACAGCGCCCACCGTAACCTACGAAGCCCTTCTTACCGGCGGATCGGTGATCAGGATTGAGTCTCCCAGCGATCTGCCGGATATGAGCGGCGTCGAGGAAATCCGCGAGCCCATCGTCACCGCTCAGATGATCATCCCGGCGGAATGCGTGGGCATCGTCATGCAGCTGAGCATGGACCGCCGTGGCAAACATAAAAGAACCGAGTACCTCTCATCTTCGCGCGTGATGCTGACGTACGATCTGCCCCTCTGCGAGATCATCTACGACTTCTACGACAAGCTGAAAAGCAGCACACGCGGGTATGGGACTGTTGACTATGAGATAAGTCGCTACCAGGCCGGCAACATGGTCAAGATGGATATCCTTGTCAACGGCGTTGCGGTCGATGCTCTTTCTGTGATCGTCCACAGCGACAAGGCCAACTGGCGAGGCCGGCGCCTCATCCAGCGCCTCCGCAAGGAGATCGCCCGCCACCAGTTCGAGATTCCGCTGCAGGCTGCCATCGGGCGAAAGATCATCGCCCGCGAGACGATACGAGCCTTCCGCAAAGACGTCACCGCGAAGTGTTACGGCGGCGACGTTACCCGTAAACGCAAACTCCTCGAAAAACAACGAGAAGGCAAGAGGCGGATGAAGATGGTCGGAAACGTCTCGATCCCGCAGGAAGCCTTCATGTCAGTCCTCGATCCCGGCGAGGACTAGGCAAGCTCTATCCGATCGTAGCGTTCAATCGTCGGTGTCGTCCGTGAGTTTCTCGATTCCGACAGCTACGTTTGGACTCGCTATGCTGTAGAGCAGCATCACACGTGTTTCTGCGGACTATCCGAACCGCGCCCGTGGGGACGCTTGGTGCCTTTTTTTATCGCAGTTTTCCGATGATGTCGCGGATAGACGTGAGGTTTCGTGAGCTGAGGTATTCCGTGAGGCCATCACAGATTTTCACGGGCGTTGTCGGATCGACGAATAGTGCCGTGCCGACCGCGATGGCGGAAGCACCGGCGAGCAGAAATTCCACCGCGTCCGACCAGTTCGAGATTCCGCCCATTCCGATGATCGGCACGCCCGCGTTACGGGCGACCTCGTTGTAGATACGGTTGACCATGAACACCGCGATTGGCTTGACAGCTGGTCCGGACAGACCTCCGGTGCGGTTGGCGAGCATGGGTCTGTGCGTATGAATGTCGACTGCCATCGCTCGCGGCGTGTTGATGGCTGACAAGGCATCCGCCCCACCGGCGACGGCTGCGGCGGCTGTCTCGGCAACGTCGGTCACGTTGGGAGACATCTTGACGATGAGCTTCGCCCGTTTCACCTCGGCACGGACCGAAGACACAAGCTGTTCGAGGCGACAGGGGTCGGTACCGAACTCCAGACCATCCGCCACATTCGGGCATGAGACGTTTAGCTCAAGGGCGGACACGCAATCTTCTCCGTCAAGCTGGCGGCAAACCGCCAGGTAGTCTTCGGCGCAGTGACCCACGACGTTGACGATGACCGGGATGCCCAACTCTCGCAGGAATGGGAGCTTGTCGGTTATGAACCGATCGAGCCCGACGTTGGCCAGCCCTATGGCGTTGATGACGCCGGCGGGTGTTTCGACCACGCGTGGCGGCGGATTCCCCTTGCGCGGTTTGAGCGAGACGGCTTTGGTAACGAAAGCGCCAAGCCGACGAAGGTCCAGAATATCTGCATATTCGGGTCCATAACCGCTGGTTCCCGAAGCTGTCAGCAGAGGCGAGGCGAGACGGATACCCGCCAGATCGACGGATAGATCGACTTTCGGTGCGGGTGCTGGAGTGTTTGACCGAGTCATGGTGTGCAGCATCGTACAGCGCCGGCGTGCTGTCAATCTCTGCAAAGCCCTGGGGGGTGGACCACGCGGCCGGTCCCGTTAGAATGCGAGGTGGTTCTGGTGGAGCAACGGTATGGACGGCAGCCATGAGGACATCGCGCTTTTCCCTGGGGCGTTTGACCCTGTAACGCTCGGACATCTGGACATCATCCGGCGGGCGTCGGGGCTGTTCGGGAAGCTCATCGTCGCCATCGGAGTCAATCCACTGAAGGACATGGTCTTCACTCCCGAGGAGCGCCAGGAGATGCTCCGGCAGTATACCGAAGACTTGCCCAACATTGATGTGCAGACATACTCGGATCTCACCGTCCAGTTTGCCCGCAAGGTCGGCGCCAAGGTTATCCTCCGGGGCATCCGCGACACAGTCGACCTCCATGCCGAGCTTCAAATCGCCAACACCAATCTCATCATCGGTAACATCGAGACGGTCTTTCTGATGACCAGCCACGAACACGTGCTGACCTCGAGTTCGCTGATCAAGCAAATCGCCCAGATCGGCGGGTATGACAAAGAGAGCATGGCCCGCCTGGTTCCCCTCGACGTGGCAGAGCGCCTTGGAGAGCGCCTGCGCGAACGCAGCGATGTATGAGGGACGATCCTGACAAACGCGAAGCAGAAGATGTCTGGAAGGGTGGGTGGCCCACCTCCTCTGGAGGTGGGGAAGGCGATGATTCCGCAGCCGAGCGCCATTCGTCTTCAGCATGGACTTGTCGGCACAGGTCATCGCAGCCCTCGGGTCCGGAGGGCATGGACCACTCGCCCCAACTCGCACGAGGAAAGCGTCTTGATTGTCTCCGCCACACACACGACCTTGCTCGCCGGTAAGATGCCCGCACTACCCGTGCGATGCGGAAGACCGATACGAGATGACCTCACAGGCATACCTTCAGATGCTCCCGTAAGCAACCGATAAGCTTATTACGGTGGGGGTACGATCGGACTTCGGAACGATCGCAGTGGGCGCTCCGCTTTGGCCCTTGCTGGAGTTGCACATCAGTGAGCGTAAAGACCATGTCATGGTATCGCCGGTCGACCGAAAGAGAGCCCGCGCATGCGCGTTGATCAGTTCAACCCACATATCGATAAGGAGGACGTGTTTTCTGTTCTCGAAACGCTGGAAGACAACTGGCTGACCGAAGGCAAGAAGACAGCCCAGCTCGAGCAGATGCTCTGTGAATTGACCGGTGCAAGGCACGCGGTGATGGTGCCCAACGGCACGCTGGCGATTTTCGCAGCCCTCAAGGTTCTGGGGATCGGTCCCGGCGATGAGGTGTTGGTTCCTGATTTTACCTTCTTCGGGTCGGCGTCTGCTGTGATTCTGGCGGGTGCGACGCCAGTTCTGGTGGACGTGTCGCTCGATGACTTCACGATCGACGTGGACGCTGCTGATGCGAGCATAGGCCCGAACACCCGAGCGATCATGCCGGTGCACATCTATGGGCAATCGTGCGACATGCAGGCGGTGATGGAGCTCGCCCGTCGCCGCGATCTGATGGTGGTCGAAGGCGCCGCCCAGGGAATCGGCGTTACCTGTGGCGACAAACACGTCGGGACCTTCGGACAGATCGGTTGCGTCTCGTTTTTCGCCGACAAGACGATCACCACCGGCGAGGGCGGAGCACTTCTAACCGACGACGACGAACTGGCCAAAGAGTGTGTGTATTTCAAGAACCAGGGGCGGATCGAACGCGGCAGCTTCATTCACGAGAAGGTCGGGTATGACTTCCGCATCACCGACATTCAGGCGGCGCTGGGCGTAGCTCAGTTCAAGCGGTTGCCGGAAATCGTCATTCGCAAACGGGAGATTCTAGGGAAGTACGTGGTGGCGCTTGCTGACTGCACCGAAGTGGACTTCCCCGATCACAATGAGCTAGGACAGGTCGTGCCTTTCAGGGTGAACATCCTTGTTGACGACGCCGAAGCACTCGCGGAGTATCTTGCGAGCTGCGAGATCGGCGTGCGGAGATTCTTCTATCCGCTCCACATGCAGCCCTGTATGACTGAGGACAACTCGCTGGTCCGCATAAAGCCCGCTAACTCGATGGAGCTGTTTCACCGCGGTCTGTCGCTTCCCTCCGGGCTATCGTTGACCGATCGCAACATCAGTTACGTGTCAGCCTGCATTCGTGATTTCCTGGAGGGCCGGGACCGGGCCGTCGGCACTGAACATACGGCTGAGCTTGCCGACCGATCAGCGGAAACCCACTGGACCATCCCCTAACACCGACAACCCTTCTGTTCGCAGCAGCTGTTGTGGACCCGCCAAGAAGATAAGGCGGGTGCCATGCCCACGCTCGCGTGGGCATGATGACATGACGAAAACCGCAGTCGTAGGGTGCGCCCCGGACGCACCTGTTAGTTTCCCGGCCCAAGCGACACGTCCGTCCACCACCCCTGGAAGGGGTGGGGCACCATGCCGGATACCATGCCTACGCTCGCGTGGGCATGATGACATGACGAAAACGACAGTCGTAGGGTGCGTCCCGGACGCACCTGTTATCTGCTCGGCGTGTTCTAACGCGCCGCTTACGCGTTCATGTCGGTCCACCTCTTAGCCATCTGCCCGAAGATCGCCAGGGCGATAGCCGCCAACACGCCTATGGTCGCGAAGGGGATCCACACTTTGTATTGAGGAAAATACTCGTCCCACAAGAGTCGGGTCATGGCAGATGGTGCCCCGGCGACCTCAGCCGCAACCAGGGCACGGGCTTCATAGGGGTTAAGCGCCAACAGCCTGGCTCCCTGGTCGGGAACGGCTGCCCAGTCCTTGGCATTGAGGGCCTTTTGAATAAGGTCTGGATTATAGGCGAGCTTGGTGTAGTTAACTCCACCCGCTATCAGATCGTCGGCTTCGGTATCGCCGGAGAGGACGCGCTTGATCGAGCTCCCGATTCGACCGAAGAAGCTCTGTTTGTCTATTTCTGCTTTTACTATTGTGAGGACATTTCCATCGGTCGAGACCAGGTTTTGCAGGAAAGCGACGTCCTTCATCCAGTCCTTGCGAGCCACGGCAATGAAGCGGTGGTGGTTGTGGCGGGTTAGCAGATGAGCGAAGAAGCGGTCGTTCGGGTCGTCGGACGAGACGGTCATGCTCGAAAGAGCAGCTTCCACATCGGCGTCGCTGGCGCCTGTGGCTGCCGCCAATGCGGCGAAGGACTTGGTCCTGCCGATCCCGATCCGGTCCTCGATCTCCTTGATGCGCGCCTTGACCTCCTCCGGCGGGTGTTCGAAGGCCATGGCTGACACACCCGCGACCATTCGATCGGTGTTCTGAGCGAGGTACTCCAGCGCCAGGTTGTTGAGCACTTCCGGGTCGCCGCCGAACCGCTCCCACAGAGTGTCCACAATCAACGCTTCGCCGGATGTGTCGTCGAAGGAGGGCTCTTGCCGCAAACGGTCGCACGCCAGATCGAACGTGACTACCCGTTTTCTTCCCAGAGCATCCGGGAGCAAATCCACGTAGCGGGCGAGCCGCTTCGCATCAAGCGTAAGGCCCTTCTCCTGCAGAGCGTCGGCGAGCTTCTTGCTGGCCTCATCCTTGAACTCCGGATGAGTAGCGAGGTACAGCAACGCGAGGTTGGCAATCTGCCCTTGGTCATAGTGGAATGCGTCACGCAGTGTCATTGCAGCCTGGGCTTCGTCCTGGCCAAGATGCTCGGTCGCCAGGGCGAAGGCGTCTGACCTATCAATATCCAAAAGCGGAGCGATCTTCTCTAGCGAGTCGCTCCAGTCAACGGAGCGGGTGGCTTGGGCGACGAGTTGGGTGTTGGCTGCCATGTGCTTAAGCGCCAGAGTCGCTTTCTCGCCGTAGTTGTCGTAGACGATGCCGGCGATCAGCGAACCCAACCCCACGCCGACACCTATCGGGATGTTGACATACCCCAGGTAGAGACCCTTCTTACCCGGAGGGGCGATGAGCCCCAGATACTGGTTCTTCTTGGGGCCTGTGAGCATCTCGCCCAACGAGAAGAACGTGATGCCCAAAAGCAGAATCCACCCGTTGCCCGTCAACCCCGCCACCAGCGTCCCGATGGTGGCGACGCTCATGCCGATGAGCATGGCTGCCAGCGTGCGCATCTTCCGCACGAGCCAAGAGATAGGCACCACGAACAGGACAATCAAGAACGCATTGAGCGTGAGCAGAATCTGCTGCGGAACGCGGACAAGACCGCGATCACCATACTCCCTCCAGGACTCGAACGGGACGTATTTCGCGGCTGACGAGCTGTCGATCCAATCCTCGATGAAGTTCGGGTGCAGGTCCCATACCTGGTACATCATCATCCAGAAACACGACATGATCAGCAGAAACGCCGGAAGGCGAAGCTGCCAGGTGAATACCCCGCCACGAAGCCACGTCGCAAACCACAGACCGATACACAGGGACGCTCCGCCGATAGCCCACTGCCAATCACCCAGAACGCTGAAGGGTGACCAGATTAGCACGACCAGTCCGAACAGGGTCAGCACCACACCGGGAGTGGTGCGGCTCTGGTCGATCTTCCCGCCGGTGAACCAGTAAGGCCAGATGTTTTCAACGGTTACCCAGAACACCTTCACCACGCCGGTGGTCTTGTCCGCGCCGGAAGGAACATCCTTGAAGGTAAGCAGCAGTAGCAGGTTGACCGCAGTGTAGATAGCCGACGCTAAGAACAGGTTCCGCCACCCCTCCGCGCTATGCGGTTGGCCCAGGATTATGGTGGCAAGCAGCGGTGCGCAGACTGCACCGACGTTGACCACCCAATAGAATATCCCCCAACCCATCGAGGAGTTTTCCTTCGTCAGGTTCTGAGCGATGGAACCTTGCAGGGCGGGCTTGAAGAACGCCGTCCCGGTAGCGAGCATCAAAATGCCCGCGAAAAACCCGTAGTAGCTGTGCATAAAGGCCATCATCAGATAGCCGATCACGTTGGCTGTGATGGCCCAGCCCAGCACGCGCTTATATCCGTAGCGGTCAGCCACTCCGCCGGTGAACATCGGCAGCCCGGACTGGAAGATCGCCCACCAGGCGTAGATGATCCCCTTGTGCATGGCTGTCATGTGCAGACCGCCCGGTTCGGTGGCCTGCATGATATAGATGGGTACCACCGCGCGGATGCCGAAGTACGCCAGCCGCTCGAATGCCTCGATGGCGTTGAGCATCCAATAGGTATGTCCGAACGCCTTCGTGTGGTCGGGCTCGATTGCGGGCATGCTTTTGGGGGTTGAGTCAGCCATGACGTCTCCTACGGGTGTTGCGTTGATCACGCAAGCGGGTTTCCGCTACCGCTTCCGAGGGCGGGGTTTCCTTACGGCTTTGGCAACAGACTCTCTCAGGGCGTTGGTAGCCGCCTTGCCCAGGTCGTAAGTGACCCGTACCGTGGGCTTGTTGATCTTCATCATCCGCGCCAGGTCGATCGGAGTGCCGATCAAGACGACGTCGCACTTGACGGCGTTGATGGTCTTCTCCAGCTCCTTCATCTGCTTTGTGCCATATCCCATCGCCGGCAGGATTTCCGTCATGTGACTGTATTTCTGGAAGGTCTTCTTGATCGAGCCGACGGCGAACGGTCGGGGATCGACGATCTTCCTGGCCCCGAACTTCCTGGCGGCGACGTGACCCGCGCCGTAGGTCATCTCGCCGTGCGTCAACGTCGGGCCGTCCTCGACCACCAAGACCCGCTTGCCTTTGACGGCGGCTGGTTTGTCGACCGAGACCGGCGACCTGCCCTTGATGATCTTGGCTTTGGGGTTGGCCGACTTTATGTTTTTCACGACGGTCTTGATATCCTCTTGCTCGGCTGTGCCGACTTTGTTGATCAGCACAATATCAGCCAAACGCAGGTTAGTCTCGCCGGGATAGTAGGTCAGCTCGTGTCCGGCGCGGTGGGGGTCTGCCACCGTGATGTACAGGTCCGGTTTATAGAAGGACATGTCGTTGTTTCCGCCGTCCCATAGGATGACGTCCGCTTCCTTCTCCGCCGCCTTGAGGATTCTCCCGTAATCGACTCCGGCGAAGACGATGTTGCCGGCGGTGATGTGCGGTTCATACTCTTCGCGCTCTTCGATGGTGCAGTCATGCAGATCGAGGTCTTCGAGCTTTGCGAAACGCTGGCACGCTTGCTTGTTAAGATCGCCGTATGGCATGGGATGACGGATGGCCGCCACGCGCTTGCCCATCGATTTGAGAATCTCGGTTATGGCTCTCGAGGTCTGGCTCTTGCCGCATCCGGTGCGTACGGCACAGACGGCGATGACCGGCTTTTTCGATTCGATCATCGTGTTGCTGGGGCCCAGCATGATGAAGTCGGCGCCGGCTGCGTTGACCATGGCTGCTTTGTGCATCACCTGCTCGTGCGGCAAGTCGGAGTAGGCCATCGCCGCCAGGTCGACCTTGTGCTTCTTGATCAGCTCGACGAGCTTCTCTTCGGGCTCGATGGGGATGCCCCTGGGGTACTTCTTTCCACAAAGCTCGGGCGGATACTTGCGCCCGGCGATGTCCGGAATCTGTGCGGCTGTAAAAGCCACAACCTCATGACGGGCGCTTGTCTTCCAATATGTGTTGAAGTCGTGAAAATCGCGTCCCGCCGCTCCGACGATGATGACCTTGATCCGATTAGCTGCCATAGTTTCCTCTCGATTCCAAACCCAATGGGTCCGCACGCTGCTCAGAGCTCACAAGTTCCCGCGCGAACCGAACACCACAGAGACGAAGATGACCGCCGGGGCGCCGTACAACCGGGCCTGGGCGATCAATAACCCGGGCAATCTACGGGAACGAGCGAGCGAAGGCAAGGCCGCCGAGTTTGTCTGCTTGGGTGCATCCCACTTGGGGTGGCATGGGCAAACGCGTTTGCCCGTGGATGAGGGAGCAAGCACACGGGCAAGCAGAGCTTGCCCGTGGCACCCGGCGGTTGTAGGGTGCGTCCCGGACGCACCAGTTACCTTGCGGCGGTTTGGGGTGGTCAATGTCCTCAGAAGTGGGAGGCGCAGTTGTAGGGTGCGTCCCGGACGCACCAGTTACCTTGCGACGATGTTCGGTGGCCCACACTTGTTGGGTGGCCCACCTCTCTAGAGGTGGGGAACGGGTGGCCCATCTTTCGAAGTGTAAGGCGCGGTCGAGGCATCCGGTTTGAAAACGAGAGCCAAACGAATCGGTAAGCTCTGTATCGTTGGCGTCGCGCTCACCATGGCCGCGTGGCTGTGCGTAAGCGCGCCCTTCGTCACCCCGGAAGAACTTTCAAGCGACATTTCAGAGTACGCACCGCAGCGGTGTCTGGCCCTTTTCGCGGTCTGCGTCGCGCTGTGGTTGACGAACCTGATTCCACCGGCGGCCACCGGATTGCTGGCCGTGGCTATGCTCCCGCTGCTGGGTATCCTCGATGCGGGTCGTGCGTTCTCTCTGTTCGGTAACAGTGCGGTCTTTTTCATGCTGGGTGTGTTCCTGCTGGCGGCGGCGGCCATCGTCACGGGTCTGTCCAAACGGATGACGCTTGTCGCTCTCCAGCGCTTTGACCGCAGCCCCTTCAGACTTGTGGCGGGTGTGGCTGTTTCGGCTGCTTTCCTATCTTTGTGGATGCCCGAGCACGCGGTGGCCGCCATGATCTACCCCATCATCGTGGAGACGGTCGACTCTCTGAAGCTCGAGAAGGGACACCCCTACGCCCGCAAGCTTTTCTTAGCTCTGGCGTGGGGTGCCGTCATCGGTGGCGTCGGGACGTTTCTGGGTGGCGCCCGAGCGCCTTTGGCCTTGAGTTTGCTGAAACAAGCCCACCCGGACGTGACCATCGGTTTCAGTTTCTGGATGACGGCAGCCCTCCCTGTAGTTGTGCTGATGACTCTCATCGCGGTTGTGATGTTGCGGCGGGAAATCGCCGACGATCCGACCGACATCCGTGCGGCGACGGCCATGCTCGACGCACGCGTTCGCAGACTGGGGCCGATGTCGGGTCGCGAGCGGCGTCTGACGGGTTTGGCACTTGTGACCATCGCGTCGTGGATCACGCTGGGACAGGTTGTCGACTTGGCGGTCATCGCCATCTTCTCCGCCACGATGCTATTCGTGCTGCGCATCGTTGACTGGAAAAGCTCTCAGGGGTATGTGAATTGGGGCGTACTGATCATGTACGGCGGAGCCGTCGCTCTCGGCAAAGCCCTTACCGACACCTGCGCGATGGAATGGCTGGCCCTTAGGATCATCGACCCGGCGGTGCCGAAGTTCGTGATTCTGCTGCTTATGGTCTGCGCCGCCAACCTCTTAACCGAAGTGATATCGAATGCTGCTGCCGTGGTTATTTTGCTGCCGATAGGATACTCGCTGGGCGGCGTGGCAGGCGTTGACCCGGTGATCATGACATTGGCTGTCACCATACCGGCCGGTCTGGCGTTCATGCTGCCGATAAGCTCGCCGCCCAATGCGATAAGCTTCTCGGCGGGGCATTACGGCGTTCGCCGGATGATGCAGTGTGGTTGGCCGATGACGTTGAGCGCCCTTGTCGTTGTCTTGCTGGTGATGGCCCTATGGTGGCCTGTGCTCGGGTTGAAAGTCTGGTGACACCTTGAAAGAAGCGTTTACAATCTGGTTTACGGGAATAGCCCGTACGGGTAAGTCAACCATCGGAGCCGCCCTCGGGAAGGCCCTTCAGTCGCGGCGCCTTACGGTCGAGATTCTCGACTCGGGACGAATCCGCAAACAGATCAACCGAAGCCAGGGTTTCACCCGTCGTGAGATCGTCGCCAATACCCTGCGCCTTGGATACGAGTGCAGAATGCTCAACCGCAACGGAGTCATTGCCATTGTGGTGGCAGTTTCGCCGTACCGTGACGTTCGTGACACCACACGCGACCAAGTCGAGAACTTCGTTGAAGTGTACTGCCGTTGTCCGATGGAGATTCTCGTAAAGCGCGACACTACGGACCTGTTCAGACGCGCTCAAGACGGCGAGGTTGAACACGTAGCCGGTGTCAACGCGCCCTACGAAGAACCCGAGAAACCAGAGGTGCTCTTGGACACCGATCGGTCTTCGGTCGAGGAATGTGTCAGTCAGGTCGTTACCACTCTCGAACTGCTCGGTATGATCGACCGGGTAGAACCTTCCGCCTATACCCCGCAAGAGGAGGAGATGATCCGCCGCCGGCTCACGGACCTGGGGTATCTGGAATAGCGAGCCAGACATTGCGCGGGTTGGATCGGCAGAACCGAACATCTTATCAGGCCGAAACCGCACGGCTGTCCCGAACCGCTTCGGGTGGTTGCCCGAGACCATCAGGACCGATAACCACCCGCCGTCCACAAGCCCCATAGCTAATCTGCTTGATGCCGAGGGTCGATAATGGCACGAGTATCTAGTGCCTGAGGCGGTTCGCAAACGCCAAGAATGGGGAAATCCACCCAGTCCTTGGCGGACGACTTCGCTAAATCGTATCTTCATAACCGTGGCGGCGACCTTCAGACGTTGCAGTGTGGCTTGCCATGGCAGAGACAGAATAGGAATACGCGTCGCGGCGGATTCACTGTCCGGCGTGTCTTCCGGCACGGGTTAAGACGGGTCTGGGGTTAGGGTCGGGGGACCTTGGTCATGCATACTCTCCAGGCGCTTTCGCGCGAGGATCTGACAGTCGATGAAGCGATGGAAGTCGACCTCCTCGATAGCGAAGGTCGCATCATCATCGAGGCCGGTTCGGTCCTCGACGAACTCACCATCTCTGTGCTTCCACAGACGGTCTACATGGGCGAGCCCAATGCCCCTTGTGTCTCGGCGTCGGACGTGGTCGAAGGGCTCTTTCTCCGCATGGGCAAGAGCAAAGCCACAGGGAACCAGCGCAAGAGTGAGAGGAACGACTGGGCTGTAAACCTGTCGGTAACCATCGAGCAGCGTAACGAGCACGTTGTTACTCGACGCACAGTTAAGGTGGTCACCCAGGACATCTCTCGTGGGGGGTTTAGCTTCCTTTACAGCCAATACCTTCCCGAGGGAGCCTTGATAATGGCCACTTTCGATATGCTGCCCGGAACACCGGTGATCCAAGGCGTGGTCAGAAGCTGCCAGTTCCTGGAGGGCATGAAGCACCGCGTGGGTGTCGCTTTCGAAAGCGTCAGACGGGGGAATAGCTGAAGCACCGTCGACGTTTAACTGATGGATGGGTGAGTAGCCGCTTGTTCCAGCCGCGAGGGACACGAATCGGCGGACTGTTCGTATCCCCCACCTCCAAGGAGGCGGGCCACCCAACTAACGGCGATTATCCCGACCAGCGTTCACGGAACACCAAGGCGTTTCTCGGCGCCATGTAAGCGTCCCGCTACCACGGGCTCGCAACACCTCGCACACCAACACCACCGGAAAACACTGGCAAATCTGTTCACTTGTTACACCCTGCCGAGACCGTTGCTCCGCTCCTTCAAGCGGTGGGAGACGGACCACGTGACTGACCAGCCATTGCCGACAGCCGGTCAGACCGGCCGGACATTCTTCATCGTCCGGTTCAGCCCCGCGTCTGGCGATCAGCTTGTCGGGGCCTACGAGATCAGGCTCAGGATCTGAGTCTTCGATCTAACAGGCCTGCAACAGAATCAACGCTTGTCATGAGTTGTTTTCCGTTCGTCTCAGCGGTTGACTGGGCACTTAGGCGGATGATACTTCTGGCATGTGCCAGGCGATGCGCGCCTGGTTTAGCGACAACACCTGTTTCATGATGGCATCTAGGAGGATCCTCTGATGAAACGTTTTCTTGTTTTGCTTATAATCGTGGTATTCCTTCCCGGCTGTGACGCGTTGCCCTTCTGGCCTTTTGGACCTGAGCCGACGACCGTTGGCAAGGGTGATTCAGCGCTTAAGGGGTTCAGGTCGGCAGGTGAGTTAGAGGAGTACTTCTCGCAGCAGGTGCTGGAGCAGAACGAGCGGTATTCCTTCGGCGGTTGGGACATTGCAGCGGATGAACAGGGGGGTGGCGGTTTTGATCTTGAGGATTCGGACCTCAGCGCGCCCACATCGGGGGTTGCTCCCGCTCCTGAAGCAGGCGACGGCGGAGCGAACAACGGTGACAGGTCGTCCGAACCGGGCGGCGAAGGTCACTCTGGAACCACGGTCCAAGAGACCGGTGTTGATGAAGCCGACGTCGTGAAGACCGACGGCACGTATGTGTACACGATCGACGGGGGTGCGTTGCACATCGTCCGAATCCTGCCGGTCGAAGATATCGTGGAAGTAGCTGAGGTACCCCTTGATGGTGACGGGCTCGACCTCTACCTGCACGGCGACACCATCGTGGCACTGACTGCTACCTACGGCGGGTTCGCATACGGTGACACCTGGACGTCGGATGGCGGAGACGCCGGTTGGGAAACCGTGGTCGATTCAGATGAAGTCGGAGACAACGTCGACGACGGCCAACCTGGATCGGATGGCGGGGAGGAAGCCGGTCGCGAGACGACCGACCCCGACGACCAGGAACCTCCGTCAGAACCGGAGGGCGATTCACCAGACGGTCCCGAGATCACCCCGGAACCCGACGTTGACGACGACCCCAAGGTTGATGATGACCCGGATTCAGACGATGAGCCGATCGTCGAGCCGGAACCGGTTCCCATGCCCGATGAGCCGCCGTTTGTCCCCGGCGAGTACGAGAGGCCCAAGACGATCGTGACGATCATCGACGTTTCCGACCGCAGCGCCCCTCAGGTGCTTTCGGTCACGCGGTTCGAGGGTTCGCGGTCTTCCAGCCGGATGATCGACGGGGTCATGCACCTGCTGATCGCCAACTACCCGCAGTATTACTACGACGTGATACCGCTGCTCGGGGCTGTCGGGCTGAGGTCATCTGACATCGAGCCCGAACTGCTCCTGCCCCAATACGAACAGGCTGTGGCGGACGAAGCGACCGTGGAAGGCGACATGGTCACGTGGCGGAACCTCTATCGCCCCACCACGCCGGGCGGTTTCGGCGTGGTCTCCGTAGTGAGTATGGACATCACCGACCCTGCTTCGTTCGAGGTCGTCGGTGTTGTGGCTGAGCCCGGGCTTATCTACTCGTCGACGGAAGCTCTCTACCTGACCGACACCCAATATGCCTGGGAGCGAGGGGTTGGCGAAACTCGTGAGACGACGGACATCTACAAGTTCCTCTACATCGACGGACATGCCCTACCGGTCGCATCCGGCAGCGTACCCGGTCGCATTCTCAACCAGTATTCGATGGGAGAATACGAGGGTAAGCTCCGGGTAGCCACCACAACCGGAAGGTCGTGGTGGGGCGGTGAAGAGCAGGTGTCCACCAACGCCGTGTACGTACTGGACCAGGTTGAGCAGGAGCTGGAGGTCATCGGCAGTGTCGAGGGTATCGCTCCTCGGGAGACCATCCAGTCGGCTCGCTTCATGGGTGATCGCGGGTATGTCGTGACGTTCGAGCAAATCGACCCGCTGTTTACGCTCGACCTTTCCGATCCGACGAATCCACTAGTTGTGGGCGAGCTTAAGGTTCCGGGCTTCTCGACCTTTATCGTGCCGATGGATGCCGATCATCTCCTGACGGTCGGACAGTATATTCCCGACGACGGCAGGTGGAACTGGGGCGTTCAGCTTTCGATCTTCGACATCTCGGACTTCGCCAACCCGTCACTGAAACACAGCATGGTCATCGGCGAGGAGCATGGAGCCTGGTCCGAAGCGCTCCACGACCCTAAGGCGTTCACGTACTTCGCCGAAGGCGGGCTGATCGCGCTGCCGGTGTCGATCAGCGACTACTCCGAGTTTCCTTTGATCGACTTCGATGATCTTCCAGACGGGCTCAATGAAATCATAGATGGTCTCGATCCCGACGAGTTGGAAGACCTCGACGAGGACCAACTCGATGAGCTGCTCGAGGATCTGCTGGCCGACAATCCGGATCTGGATTCTCTCTACGACTTTGAGGATGAGAGCTTCGACGGAGTGATGATCGTCGAGGTTTCCTCCGAGCAGGGCTTTGCAGAGATCGGTAGGATCAGCACTCGCTGGGGCGAGGAGTACTGGCATTGGTCTCGCTTTACCCGAGGCCTGTTCTCCGGCGGCAACGCGTATGCGGCGACCAGCCGGGGCGTGCGAGGCGGGCCGCTCGACCGGCTCGACACCACGCTGTATGAGGTTGCCTTCGAGAGTGACTCTGACGATTGGCCGACTCCGGTATGGACCGAGCCCGGGATAGAAGTCGATCTGCTACCGTAAACCCGACATCGATCCATTCCTGGTGTAGGTGTCACAAGCAGATACCCCGTCTCCCATCTCTCAAGAGATGGGAGACGGTTGGCTAGACCAAGACACGTCCCATCCGCGTGTCAGCCATCCACCCCAAGCTGAGTGAAGGTAGGTCAACGACCTGCATTTGCCTTATTCCGGAGGGCTGTGACATCCGCGGTACCGGCGATATCCACCCCCTTGCCCGGCGGTGGCTCAGGCAGGTTAATCACCTGCCCTTCGTGCTACCTGCTCCCTCGCTCGGCATCCGCCATTTATCGCATCACCCTCTCCCCAAGGCAACGAATACCGGATAGTATTGAAGCGCTGGAGCAAGCTCGGGTGTTGTGCAGCGGGCGAACGGGGCTCCTCTGTTCGGCGGTACAGGAAGCCGACTGCTGCACAGGAACCAGAAACACCCCTGTGCTCTGTCACACTGGAACTGTGGGTTGTGGAAGGCGCTCACGGAGCCGAACCGGATGGGTGCCCCGTCCCTTCCAGGGGCGGGGGACGGATAGCAAGACCGACGGACACCCTAATACGTCCGTCAGTCCCCCACGGCTAAAGCCATGGGGCACCCATCCGGTTCGGAGAACCCCCAGAGACACGTGTGATGTCACACTAGCCCTTTGAGACGGATCGTTCGCTGGGCGACGGGAGGAGTGCGAGTGTTGTTGTCTTCGATTCCCATTCCAATGGACGCCGATCTTCCAGGAGTACTGTCCGGGTACAAGACGGTGCTTGTGGCGTATTGGCCTGTCCTGGTGACCGCGCTTCTGGTGTCCCTCTGTGCCACGCCAATATGCAGGTCGATCGCCCTGAAACGCGGCATAGTCGACAAACCCGACGACTGGCTCAAGCCTCACGGCAAGCCCATACCATATCTGGGTGGTGTAGCCATTTTTCTCGGCTGGGTAGCCGGCGTGCTGGTTGCGTTCTTCCTTTTTTCCGCTCAGGACCCCGCGTCCGTGGAAGCCGCAAAAGGGCCGACTCTCTACGTTCCTTTGATAGTCGGAATCATGATCGCCGGTCTAGCCATCATGCTCCTCGGACTGGCCGACGATCTCAGGGTGATGTCGCCGACGGTGAAGCTGGCGGGCAACATCGCGGTGGCGGGGCTGCTGCTTTGTTTCGGGTTGGGTGACGACATCATCGTCATCGCCACCAATCGCGTGGGAGTCAGCTTCGAGTCGCATGAGACGTGGCTCGTGCTTCTCTACTCGATCCCCATAACGGTCTTTCTGATTGTCGGGGCGTGCAACGCCACAAACCTGATCGACGGTCTTGACGGTCTGTGCGGCGGCGTGTTGGGGATCATCTCGCTTGGTTTTCTGATTCTCGCGATACACCTGCATGCATACCGTTCATGGGAACCGGTGGATGCCGCCCTTGTCATTCTGGCGATGGCGATGCTCGGTGCGTCGCTGGGCTTTTTGCCGTTCAACTCCAACCCTGCAAAGATCTTTATGGGCGACGCGGGCTCGATGCTCCTCGGGCTTAACTCTGCCATGATCCTGCTGCTCTTCGCCGAAGAGCGACGGTTCCGATGGATGCTGGCGTCGGTTGTCATCTTCGGGCTTCCGGTTGCGGATATGATCCTGACGCTCGCTCGCAGATGGCGGGGTCAGCGGCCACTGATGAAGGGCGACCGGAGCCACTTCTACGACCAGCTTGTCGATCGCGGCATCGGCGTTCGCGGCGTGGTATGGATCAGCTATCTGCTGGCGGGCGGTTTTGTCGTCATGGGACTTCTGCCGATGTATATGCGAATGCGGCATTGTGTGCTCGTGTATGCCATAGCCGCCGCCGCCCTCGCCTATGCCGTGCACAGGTTCAAGATGGTTCGCGTCGATCCGCCGGCAGTCGACCAATCTTCGGAACCACCAAGAGGGAAAGAGGTATCAGGATGATGTACTTCGCACAGTAGAGAATCTTGCGAGAATCATCACACCTGTTCCTTGTCTTCCGGTTGGTCCTCGTCTGATGGTGGCGGGTTTACCGGCAGGGTGATGGTGAATGTGGTACCATGTCCGACTTCGCTTTCGACATCAACGCGGCCGCCGTGTGCCTGGATGATGCGGCAGGCAACCGCAAGCCCCAAACCCGTTCCCTTTCCCGGGTCCTTGGTAGTGAAGAACGGATCGAAGATGGCTTCGCGGTGCTCAGGAGCGATTCCACAACCGGTGTCGGTTATCCGTGCGGTAACGTATTGTTGTTCCTTGTCGCTGTAGGTTTCGATCGTAAGCTCGCCGTGCTCCTCCATGGCGTGGACGGCGTTCAGGATGATGTTCATGAAAACCTGCTGGATTTGCGATTCGTCCATGATGGCCATGGGCACATGGGGATCCAGTCTCCGCAAGACCTTGATGTCGTAGAATAGCGCTTGTGGCTCGAGCAGAGCGAAGGTCCGCGAGATGATCTCGTTGATATCTGCCGGGTTCATCTGGGATTCGCGCTGCCGCGAGAACTCCAGCAAGCCGGTGACGATCTTCCGACATCGAACGGCCTGTTGTACGATTTCCTCCATATCTTCGCGATGCGGGTTACCCTGCGGAAGATCCCCCAGCACCAGCGTGGCGAAGGTGAGAATCCCACCCAGAGGGTTATTGATCTCGTGGGCGACACCGGCTGCCAACTGTCCGACTGATGCCAGCCGCTGCTGGCGGGCGACCTGGGTCTGGACCTTGACGAGTTGTTGTGTTCGCTCCTCGACCTTGTGTTCGAGCGTTTTACCCCACTGTTCGAGCTCACTTTTCATCGTGCTGATGCGATCGAGCATTTGGTTGAATGAGCTGGACAACATCCCGAGTTCGCTCTGATCGTCTGTGCACACGCGCCTACTCAGATCGCCCGACGAGATGCTCTGAGAAACCGATGCCATCTCCTCCACCGGTTTCAGCAGGCTGCGAGTCAGGAAGTAGGTTACGACGATGATCAGCAGGAAGCAGAACAAAGCGATGGCTGCGAAGCTCACCGTCACATCGTTGCGCACGGCTGTGTAAGGCATCTCAAGCACACCCACGCCCAACATGCCTATTCGATCGCCGGCAAGGTTCGCAATAGGCTCGTAGGCGGTGACGTACCAATCGTCGGCCACCGGTACCCGACCGATGAAGCGATCGCCCCGAACTATCACCGTTTGGTGGACGTCCCGGGCAACACACGTGCCGACGGCGTGTTTCTCGTCAGACATCGCTATGTTGGTCGTAATGCGCACATCGTCCTGGAAGACCGTCACAGCAGTGCGGTGTTTCTCGTTGCCATGCAATCCGGAGGACAACGCCGCGTCTATGTCCCCGATCATCCAATGTTCGCCGTCAACATCCGAGGAGACAGCGGGGTTGCTGAGCAGCCTCCCCGCGTAGACTACGGCGACGGTCCTGTTCGTACCGTCGGTCACCGGCGCCGCGGCAAACAGGACCATTCCCATGTTCAAAGAGGTCCGGTCGGTCGATTCGGCTGTTGGCGCATCGACAAGCTCGACGACAGCCCTTTCCGCTAGCGCGGGGTCCTCCGCCCGGAGGAGTTCCAGAGGGACAAGCTCGGTGCTGGCGGCTGATTCACCCTGCAAAGCACGATTGATCGGAACAACACCGGCAACGACGTCGCCTACCGCACCCGTCCCAGACGTCCGGACTATCACCGTGCCTTTGGAATCCACAACCGTGAGGAAGTCCAGACCGCGCTGTCGGCGTACTCCCGTCAGGTAGCCAGCGGCGGCCTGGGGTTGGTTTGCCTTGATAGCATCATGAAGTCGTCCGCTCGATGCTAGCAGTTCGACACTCAGGCGTAGTTCCTGTTGGCGGTGAGCGTAGATGCTGTGCGCCGCGGACAGACCGAAGACCATCTGCTGACGCGCCTGCTGCAGCAATGCCCTACCGGTCACGCGAATACCAATGGCTGACGTTGACAGACCCCCGAGAATCAGAATCAGCGAGTAACTGACCAGGATCCGGGCTTTGAGCGACTGAGACCAACGCGGATGTGTAATCATGGTGGCTTTCAGTCGTAAACCTCCTTGGTTTACGGTTCCCGAGCTGTCGGATCAGGGCAAGACTCGACAACAGGCGGCTGCGGTTACGAAGTTTGTTCGGTTTGCCGATCGCTCGCCGACATCTCATCAAAGGCCCGGGGCAAGACGGCTGTGAAGGTCGACCCATCGCCCGGCCGGCTTGTCAGCGTGACTCGCCCACCAAGCTCCTCAGCGATCTTCCGGCAAATTGGCAGCCCCATACCCGTGCCGCTCTTTCCGGCTGTCGCAGCGCCCCCTACCCGATAGAACTCCTCGAAAACGTGCTCCTGATTCTCAGATGATATGCCCGGGCCGGTGTCGGAAACCGATACGCTGACCTCAGTTTCATCCGCCTTGCCCGTGACCCTGACCTCTCCGCCGGGTTTGTTGTATTTGATCGCGTTGCCTACCAGGTTGGACAGCATCATTCGCAGGGCCGTCGCGTCACCCACGATCGATGGCAAATCGAAGGGCACGTCGTTGTGCAGAGTTACGCGGTTATCCTCGGCGGCCGAGGAGCAGCTTTCCAATACGTCAGTCGCAAGGTCCTGCCAGCGTAGGGCGATGCGATCCGTCACCAGTTGCCCGCCTTCCACCTTGGAGATGGTCAACCAGTCGCCGATGATCTGCAACATATCCACGATCTTCTTGCGGGAACGCGCAATCCACTCGAGATGCCTCTCTGGAATCTCGCCCGCCGCCTGATGGTGCAGAACGTCGAGATACTGCTGCACCGCTCCCAAAGGCGACTTCAACTGGTGCGATACGAAGGTAATGAATTTGCGCGCTTGGGCTTCCTTCTCTCGGCGCAGTCGCCGGGTCTCCTGAGCTAGTTGGCAACGCTCGACTCCCCGGGCGATGATGACGCGGAACTCGTCAACCGTGAAAGGCTTGGGGATAAAGTCGTAGGCACCGGCCTTCATAGCCTCCACAGCCGTGCTGACCGTGGCGAAACCGGTGATCACAATCGTGACGATATCCGGGGCGATCGCCTTGACGCGTTCTATGACCTCCATGCCGCTCATACCGGGCATCTTGAGGTCCACCACCAGAAGGTCGGCACCGGTCTCCTCGATCCGCGTCAAACCCGACGGACCGTCTGCGTAAGTCTCGACCTGGTATTCGGTGTGTCTAAGAGCCGCCTGACAGGCACGGCGCATCGTCTTATCGTCATCGATAACGATGATAACAACGTCCTGCGATAGTTGGGTGCTCACGTCAAGCAACTCCGAGTTGCAAGCCCATCATCGAACGCGCCGCCCGCGAGGATCGACGGTCGGCCGCTTCGTGACCGTTACGCAGAGGTTCTACTGTCCCAGCATTCGCTTGACGGTGCTGAGGAACTTGTCGATCTCCAGCGGTTTGGTGAGGTAGGCGTCCGGAGTGATCATGTCCACCTCGCCGGTCATGGGAAACAAACTGGTTGGGTCGTCCTGAACAGACGACACCATCAGGATCGGGATGTCGGCCACGTCTCCGCACTGGTCGCGAGACTTGAGGGCGTGGACGACCGTATACCCCTCGACCGGGCTCTCCATCATTATGTCAAGGACGATCAGATCGGGTTTCAAGGAACTAGCGGTGTCGATCCCATCGCGTCCGCAGATGGCCTCGGCGACCTCGTATCCGGCGCCCTCTAACATGGCACGGGTCGAAGCGCGATAGTCCTCGTCATCATCGATTATCAGAATCCTGGCGTTGGCAGACATGAGTTTGGCCTCCATGTAACTATGCCAACACACTCTAGTCCTCCGCTCAAACCCCGTCAAGCATCGGATCAGCCATGCCGTAGCGAGGGTGGCGGGACGGCCAACGTCTGCTGCCGGATGTCCTTAAAGAGGCATAGGTGATCAGCCACCGGTTAAGTGTGGCGTAAACCCGTAGATACGCCCCGAGACCTCTCCGCCCCGGTGTTGAGACGCAGGACGATGAGTCTTAGTTTTTCAGCAGCCTTCGAACGTTTTCCAGGAACAAAGGAATGTCCAGAGGTTTGGTCATGTAGGCGTCGGGGGATATCGGGCTGGTATCGCCGATCCACCCGAACAGGCTGGCAGGGTCCATCTCCACCGAGGACGCCATCAAGACCGGGATGGGCTTGGGTTCGCTGTATTCGGGAACGAACTTGAGAGCCTGATTGACCGAGTAGCCCTCGCCCAGGCTCTCCATGATGACGTCGAGAATAATAAGGTCGGGGCGGTGCTCACGGACCGCTGCCAGACCCTCATGTCCGCCGCTGGCCTCCGCCACCTCATACCCCTCCCCCTCCAGCAGAGCGCGGGTCGATGAACGGTAATCCACATCGTCGTCGATGATCAGAATTCTGGGTTGCTTCGCCATAATTATGCGTTCCCTCAATCGCCCAACCCTAGTCAGGCACTTCCCCGTAGTCAAGATCACCCGACACCCCACCCGCTCTCTGCACACGATGTCCAGTAGAGGTTCCGGGGCTACCGTTGCCGCGCCGGTGGATGCCTCCCTGTCAATACCCGGGACCTACCGTGCTCACTGGCCCGTCGTCATTCCAGCGGTCCAAGCTGCTGTTCGACGCTTCGCAGGACTCTCCGCGAGCGCAACAGGGCAAGCGACGAGCGGATGTCCTCGCCAAAGAGGCGGTCCTCTTCAGCGTGGGGAATCTCCTTGCGAATTTCCGCGTGGGCGATGCGCGGGCCGGCGCCGGGCAGCATCGGCTCTCTAAAATCGACAGCCTGGGCAGCGCACATCTGTTCGACGGCGAGCACGGTCTCGGTATTATCGAGAACACGCAGGCATTTAACGGCGGCTGTTGCACCCATACTTACGTGGTCCTCCTGTCCCAGCGACGTGGGGATCGAGTCGACCGACGCCGGGCTGCACAGCACCTTGTTCTCGCTGACCAGTGCGGCCGCCGTATATTGTGGCAGCATGAAACCGCTGTTGAGACCCGTGTGCTTCATGAGCAGAGTCGGCAGCCCATCGACGCCGCTGAGCAGCAGGTATATCCGCCGCTCGCTGAGCGATGCCAGCTCAGCGAGCGCGATGGCTGCGTAGTCCAGAATGAGCGCCAGGGGTTCACCGTGGAAACTCCCGCCGCTTATGACTTCGTCACCATCGAGAATCAGCGGGTTATCGGTGACCGAGTTAATCTCCGTTTCGACCACGTCGGCTGCGTGTCGCAGCGCGTCGCGTGAGGCGCCGTGGACCTGTGGGATGCATCTGATCGAATAGGGATCTTGCACTCGTGGACATTCGGCATGAGAAGCGAGAATCTCGCTGCCCGCCAGGAGGCGGCGGACGTTGCCGGCCGCCTCGATAGCTCCGGGATGCGGGCGCAACTTGTGAAGTCGCGGGTCGAACGGTTTGACGCTTCCGCCGAAACCTTCCAGCGACATGGTGGCGATGACGTCGGCGTGCTTGATCAGTCGCCGGGCGCGAACCAGGATAGAGGCTGCACACGCGTTCATGAACTGCGTTCCGTTTATAAGCGCCAACCCCTCCTTGGGACCGAGCTTGATCTGCTCGATACCCAGCCGTGTGAACGCCTCCACAGCTGACAAACCCTTGCCGTCGACCCTGACCGATCCGAGACCTATCATCGGCCGCACCATGTGTGCCAGCGGTGCCAGGTCGCCACTTGCCCCCAGCGAGCCCTGTGACGGAACGATGGGCAGGACGTCACATTCGAGCATGCGCATCAGGCATCGGATAGTGGAGCTGGCTACGCCGCTGACGCCATGAGTCAGGGCGAGGATCTTGAAGAGCATCATCCAGCGGACGATCTCGTCGGAGATTGGCTCACCCACGCCGACACCGTGGGAGATGATCAGGTTCCTTTGGAGGGTCTCCAGCTCGCCCGGCGGGATCCGCTTGTTGCACAGGTGACCAAAGCCGGTGTTGATACCGTAGGCTGCCTGGTCCGAGGCTGTTATTCGCAGGACAGCGTCGCGGCTTGCCTCAATGCGCTGCCAAAGCGGTTCTGCGATTTCCACCAGCGTCCGGTGCCCCAACGCGCAATCGAGCGCGTCGAGTGTCAGACGGCGCCCGTCGATAAGGACATGGGCTGTGTGGTCGTCGTCGAGACGAACGGTGGCTGGAGTGTTCTGTTTCTTGCTGGGCATAATCGGCGGATTATAGCCGGTGGGGTGGAAGTAGTCTTGCCCGGGCGTCCCGCCCTTTCACTAGAAAAGGGGAAGGGAGGATTGACCAAACGCTATCGCGTCACAGGATCCTCCGTCCCCTACCTCTGGAAGGGATGGGGGACCCGTCTTGCCGCTGCAAACACACGGGTTCCCGTGATACTTGCGGGGCCATCTGCGCAGGGTACATAGATTCACGGTACGCCCAAACTGGTCATTCTGCTCACTGATTCGCCCGGTGCGGTCCCCGAAAGGAAGTGCTGTCGGGGGAGAATCTTGAAAACATCTCCGTTGCCGCGTAGGCTCCGGCACCTGACGTGCTAGTCGCTCAGGTGGATCCGGTGTGCCCCGGGTTCGAGACGGGAGAGGGGCGACGCATTCGGCCGCATGGCAACGGACCGCCGCCGGAGACGTCGAGAAGGCATAAGCAAACCAATTGGAACAGCAAAAAAGGTAAGGACCATGGAAATCATTCTGGACGGAAACTCGCTAACCATTGAGAAGCTCGTCGAGGCTTCGCGCAACGGAGCCCGCGTGTCGGTGTCTGCGGATGCAAAGGCGAAGATGCAGTGCTCGCGCGATTACATCGAGACTGCGGTCAAGGAAGGGACAGCCATTTACGGCGTCACCACGGGCATCGGCGAGTTCGCCCGCATCAAGATATCCCCGGAGCAAAGCGCCGAACTCCAGCGCCGGATCATCTACAGCCACTCCGCCGGTACCGGCGACCCCCAACCGGAAGACGTCGTCCGCGCGGGAATGGTCATCCGCGCCAACACCCTGTCGAAGGGCTACTCGGGTGTGCGGTTGTGCCTTGTCGATACCGTCCTCGACATGATCAACAAGGGCGTGGTCCCCTATATCAATGAGAAGGGATCGGTGGGTACCAGCGGCGACCTGTCTCCTCTCTCGCAATTCGCCGAGGTAGCCCTGGGTGAGGGCCGAGCTTTCTTCAAGGGCGAACTGATGTCCGGCGCCGAGGCCATGAAGAAGGCGGGCATCAAGCCCACAGACCTGACCTACAAAGAAGGTCTGGGCCTTATCAACGGTCCGCAGATCATGACCGCAGGCGCTGCACTGCTGATCTTCGACGCCGAGAAGATCATCAAGAACGCCATGATCGCCAGTGCCATGGCACTCGACGCCCTGCGGGCTGTGTCCCGGGCGTTCGATCCACATGTCCATCGCGTAAGACCTCACCGCGGCCAGAATGCGGTGGCTGCCAACCTGCTGCGCCTGTTCGCCGACAGCGAGGTGATGGCTAACAAGAGCGGCAAGGTGCAGGATGGATACTCGATGCGCTGCACGCCACAGGTCTTCGGGCCGACGCTGGATACCATCGAGTTCGTGCGCGATACCGTCACCACCGAGATGAACTCAGCCGCCGACAACCCGCTCTTCTTCGGTGAGGACGGCGAATACTTCGCCGCGGGCAACTTCCACGGACAAAACGTCGGGCTGGCTGCGGATTACCTTTGCATCGCCATGTCCGAGGTGGCCAACCTCTCCGAGCGGCACACGAATCGTCTGCTCAACCCGGTGCTCTCGGGTCTGCCGGACTTCCTTGTCGAGGGCAAGGGGCTTAACTCGGGTCTGATGGTTGCCCAGTACACAGCCGCCGCTCTGGTAAGCGAAAACAAGGTTCTGTCGCATCCAGCCTCCGTCGATTCGATCAGCGTGTCAGCCGACCAGGAAGACCACGTCAGCATGGGGCCTGTCGCGGTCCGAAAGTGCACCGAGATTCTCAAGAACATCCGCACGGTTCTCGCAATCGAGATGATGTCCGCAGCCCAGGCGTTCGAGTTCCACGAGGGACGACGCCCGGGGAAGGGGACAGCCGTCGCCTACGACCTGATCCGCGAGAAGGTCCCTCCGCTCAAAAATGACCGCGTGCTCTACCCCGACATCGAAGCCATCCGCCAGATGGTCGAGGATTGCAGCATTCTGGAGGCCGTGGAAGCAGAGGTCGGCCCGATCACCCTGGCCCGCGACGTCGAGCTGTAACTCGCAATCGACCGGCGCGTATTCGGTTCAACAGTGTGCACCTTGACATCGAGCGTGCTGCGACATGCCACGCTCGGGTGCCAGTGATTCGTAGGGCGCGTCCCGAACGCACCAACCTCGGGTTGTCCGCTGCGGACGAGACACCCGCTAGTCGCTTGTCGCCGACCAAACTGATGTCTTGTACGGCGCCCACAATGCCGCCGTGGCAGGTGGGAGTCTACACCACAACCCAGGCCGAAAGGGATACGCACTCCTTCGGCAGCCGAACGTCACTCACACCGATGTCGTCCACCACAACGAGATGATCGCTCAGCCCATCGAACACCAGCGATTCGGTCGCAACCCCACTGATGACGGCGGCATTGCCGACGCGGCAGGCCATCTGGGATCCGGAGACATCGGTGATAGTCTTGTCGGCCGTGCGCGAAGACCCGAAGAGCCAACGCGCCACCAGGTTCCGATCCGCTTCTTGCTCCGGCGCACCCGAAACAGCAGACAGCACGAGCTACAACAAGGCGACAGCAAGAACACAAGCACGTTGCTTTTTCATCGATCGAGATCCTCAGCTTTGGGCACACCTTCAGGCGGCCTTGAAAGTCAGGGCGAGTCCCCCATACGAAAGACCGCTCGGAGTATGGCCTGCATGATGGTCGATCGCCAGCAAGAACGTCCTCATGGAAACCTCACAGGGCGATGTGCTTCACCCCGGCGGACGGGCGTTCCCGTGAATCTGTGGCTCCTCTGCTTGACGTTTGTGATCTAACCGTCACACTTGCACATCCAGAGCCGTCGCGTCATGGTCTGCGTTCCAGCCGCTGCGCACTGTGATTCTCGGCATGTCCATGATGTCACGGCGGGAGGCCTATCGTGCGAACCGTAGGAGCAAGCCATCACACCAGTTCAGTTGCGTTTCCCCTGCCGACCATCGCGAGCAAGCGATCATGAAGCGAAGTGCCGCTAACCCGATCATTACCCGTCTGGACATCCCGGATGTTCCGCCACGAATAGTCGACGCTACCTCGGTATTCAACCCGGGGGCTGTCCGCTTACGAAATCGAGACATCCTGCTCTTGCGCGTCCAGACCCGTGGCCGCGAGACCGTCTTGATGGTTGCGGAAAGCACAGACGGCAAGCGTTTCTCCGTCCAGCCGCGCGTCGTCGACATCGCCGGCACAGAGGCAATCGATCAGACGCTGTATCACATCTATGATCCCCGGCTGACCCAGATCGACCAGACCATTTACATCATGTTCGCAGCCGACACCGACCAGGGTTGCCGCCTTGGCGTGGCACGTACCGAAGACTTCGAGCACTTCGAGCTGGTCGGTTTCGGAGGTGGCCAGGACACGCGTAACGGCGTGCTGTTTCCCGAGCGGTTCAACGACCGCTTCCTGCGACTCGAACGCCCGAACCGCCAGCGACTAGACGGAGGCGTGACGACCGGTACAGAGATCGTGCTGGCTGAATCAGAGGATCTCGTCAACTGGCGTCTGCTTGGCCCGGTCATGGCGGGTCGGCCGCACTATTGGGACGAACTGATCGGTTCCGGTCCGCCCCCGGTCAAGACGCGCGAGGGCTGGCTACATGTCTATCATGGCGTCGCCACGCACTTCGCCAGCGTGAACATCTACCAAACCGGCGTCGTATTGCTCGATCTGGCTGACCCCCGTTGCGTCCTGGCACGCGGGCGTGACAACATCCTCGAACCGCGCGAGCCTTATGAGCTGACGGGACAAGTGCCAAACGTGGTCTTCCCCAGCGGTATGATCGTCGCCGAGTACGATGAGGAGGGGTTTGCACTACCCGACAGCCCTGTACGCCTGTACTATGGGGCAGCCGACACGGTCGTCGCATTGGCGACGACTACAATCAAGGGACTTCTCGATGAGTGTGGCCGCTGATGAGTCACTCGTTGCATAGGACAAGCACCATGTGGAAGCTTATGCTGACCGGAATTGGAATTGTGCTGGGGGGTTGCTGTGCCTCATGCTCTATGACAAAGAGATCCCCGACGACAAGAGTGAATGCACCCATCCCAAGGCATTATGTATGCCATCGTGCGACGAGTGCCGTTGTCATTGATGGCCGGATGGACGAACCGGCCTGGGGCGATGCTCCCTGGACCGAGTTCTTCGCCGATATCGAGGGAGGCGACATGCCCCGGCCTCGCTTCACGACGCGCGCCAAGATGTTGTGGGACGACAATAACTTCTACATCGCCGCGGCACTGGAAGAACCTCATGTCTGGGGTACGCTCACGCAACGTGACCAGATTGTGTACTACGACAATGACTTTGAAGTCTTCATTGATCCCGACGGCGACACGCGCGAATACTATGAGATTGAACTCAATGCGCTCAATACGGTCTTTGACCTCTTCCTGGAGCGCACGTACATCGACGGTGGACCGGCCCGTCACGAGTGGAATCTCGAAGGATTAGCAACTGCTGTACATGTTGACGGTACGCTAAACGACCCGTCGGACCGCGATCGTGGTTGGTCCGTCGAGCTTGCACTACCGTGGCGCGCGTTGGCGGAGTATGCGCATAAACCCTCTCCTCCACGCGATGGTGACATGTGGCGGGTCAACTTTTCCCGCGTCGAGTGGCAGCACCGGGTCGTCGATGGCAGATATGAGAAGGTGCCCGACACACCCGAAAACAACTGGGTCTGGTCCCCGCAAGGCCTGATCAACATGCATCTCCCAGAACACTGGGCGTATGTAGTATTCTCGACCAGTGCGGAGTAATCTTGTCGATGCACGTTGGACCGATTGAATGAACATGCACCTGATCGACTGGGGGATCGTAGCCGCCCTGCTGGTTGTTCTGATCGTAGGGGCAGCAAGTACCAGGCGCTATACACACAGCGTGTCTGCCTTCCTGGCCGCCGAGCGTTGCGGCGGGCGTTACCTCATCGCGGTCGCCGACCAGATGTCGCAACTTGGCGTGGTCTCGCTCGTGTGGTTCTTCGAACTGAACTATCAGGTCGGCTACACGTCTATCTGGTGGCCGCTGATGGAAGGTCCGGCCATGATCATAATGGCCTTGTCCGGTTGGGTCATCTACCGCTTTCGTCAGACCCGAGCGATGACCTTGGCACAGTTTTTCGAAATGCGCTACAGTCGCAGGTTCCGCGTGTTCGCAGGCTTGGTGGCGTATGTTGCGGGCATTATAAACTTCGCCATTTTCCCATCTGTAGGCGCCAGGTTCTTCATAGCTCTTTGTGGATTACCCGAGTGCTTCGCCTTGGCGGGCTTCGAGGTCGCCACCTATCCGCTGTTGATGGTCCTTCTGCTGTCGGTGTCGCTGGCGTTCCTGTTCATGGGGGGGCAGATAGCAGTGATGGTGACAGACTTCCTGCAGGGCGTCTTCTGTAACTTCGCGTTTATCATCATCATTCTGTTTCTTCTGTTGACGTTCAGCTGGGAACAGATCTCTGATGTGGTGCTTGCAGCACCGGCCGGGAACTCCATGATCAACCCATTCGACCTGGGCCAAGAGAAGCACTTCGACTTCTGGTACTACGCCATCGGTGTGGTCATTCTCTTTTACTGCGCCAAAGGGTGGCAAGGGACCCAGGGCTACAACTGCTCAGCCAAGAACGCCCATGAAGCCAAGATGGCCGGTATCCTGGGCCCTTGGCGATTCCGCGTATTGATGCTGATCGTGCTGATCTTGCCCATCTGCGTACGCACCCTCATGCAACATCCGGACTTTACGACCCAAGCCGCAGTCATCAACCAGTCACTCGACGCAATCGATGCACCATCGCCCGAAGTGAAGGAGGCGCTGCAGAACCAACTGCGTACTCCGCTGGCTATGAGCGTGATGCTGCCCGCCGGTCTGCTCGGGCTAGCCTGTGCAGCCATGCTGGGCGCGTTTATCAGTACACACGATACATACCTGCATTCCTGGGGGACGATTCTCGTTCAGGACGTGATCCTGCCGTTTCGCAAGAAGCCACTTGCTCCTGAGCGTCATCTCTGGCTTCTGCGATTCTCGATCCTGGGCGTGGCAGTGTTCATATTCCTCATCAGCCTGTTGTTCCAACATACACAGTATATCGCAATGTTCTGTGCCCTGACGGCCTCTGTGTTCGTAGGAGGAGCCGGAGCGGTGATCATCGGAGGGCTCTATTGGAAACGGGGTACGACGCCGGCAGCCTGGGCGGCGATGATCACCGGCATGGGTGCATCTCTGACGGGCATTGCCATCAAGCAACTTTACCCCGATTTCTTCCTGACAGGTCAGGAGATGAGCTTCGTGGCGATTGTCTTAGCCATCACGGTCTATGTACTCGCATCGCTGCTAGGCCCTCGGGCGGTTCACGACATGGATCGCCTGTTGCATCGAGGACAGCATGCCATCGATGGCGAATCAACAGCCACCTGGAAGGACGCCAGAACCCTGCCAGAGAAGCTCGGGTTCAGCAGGGATTTCACCGGCGGCGACCGGGCTATCGCGTATGTGACATTGAGTTGGCCGCTCGTCTGGACAGTCATCTTCGTTGTCGTGACAATCTACGGAATAACCACCGACATCTCGGACAATACCTGGCTGGCGTACTGGCATGGTTGGACGTGGTTTGTTCTCGGCTGTGCAATCCTCGTGACTATGTGGTTTACGATCGGCGGATTCTTCGACATGAAGTACCTGTTCCGCAAGCTACGCAGCCGCACCTCTGACGAATCAGACGACGGCCACGTAGATTAGAACATCCTCGGCTTGTGTCGAGCGACGCAGAATGCGTCCCGGGCGTACCGCCTCTTGCCGAGGTTCCCGCAGGGTGCGTCCCGGACGCACCACCCGTTGCTCTAACCGGAGACGCGCGGATGACTGAATGGCACGATGAGTTCTTCAAAGGACTGTACACGAAGGTCCTCGCGAACCAGTTCGATAGCGCCCATTCCGCCGAAGAGGCCGGTCTGGTGAAGCGGCTTCTCAAGCTGCGCAAAGGAGCGCACGTCCTGGATGTCCCTTGTGGTATGGGGCGGCTGACGATTCCCCTGGCACGCAAGGGGCTGACGATGACCGGCGTGGATCTCCGGGAAAAATATCTCAAACGTGCCCGGAACCTCGCCAGGCAAGAAGGCCTGGAAGTGACATTCCTGCAGGGGGACATGCGCAAGATCGACTTCTGCTCGGCCTTCAACGGCGTGTTCAACTGGTTCGGCAGCTTCGGGTACTTCTCCGACGCCGAGAACCTCGACCTCTGCAGACGCATGAGACAGGCCCTAAAGCCCGGCGGTCGCCTCTTGATTGAAGGCATGAACAAGTCGTGGCTGCTCAGATATCTCCGCCCACAAATACACCAGGTCATCGGCGGTGTGAGCATCGACACGCGAAGCTGCTTTAATCACACAACACAACGATTGCACACAACATGGACATTCAGAAGGGGCGCTGTGAAAGAACGCCACCGTGTGTCCATACGGGTATACAACGGTACGGAGATGCGGGCGCTGCTTCGAGCGGCGGGGTTTCGCGAAATCGAGCTTCTGGGCAATCAGCCACTCGGACGATTCACTCGCCACTCGCCTCGGCTACTAGCAATCGCCAGGCGCTCAACCCGCAGGGAATAGCGGGGTGCAACCGTCGGGCGTGGAGAAACCCTCCCGGCGAACGCGTAGGGTGCGTCCCGGACGCACCTTCTGTTGCTCGTAGAGCAAGCCCATGATTAACGACCAACCACATCGCCGTAGCTACGCCGACGAGCCCGGGCTGCTCGAACGGGTGTTCTCGCTGCTCGATCTTGGGTTTCCCGGCCTGCCGGCTCACGCGCGTGCCCTCGAACCGCTGGGCTTGCAGTGGGACCAAGTGTCCACACCATTCCTGTCAACCAGCGGCGATCAGGCGTTGGCGCACGTCGGCGTGTTGGAACTGCCAATGGTCGCAAGCGGGCGTGACATGCCGGTGGGAGGCATCCATGCAGTCTGCACCCATCCTGACCATCGTCGACAAGGGCACTTTCGTTCAGCCATGAGCGAGGCCCTAGCGTGGTGTGACAAGCGGTACGCGGCGGTGATGTTAATCGCGGGAGACCCCGAGATCTACGAGCCGTTTGGGTTTCATGTGGTAAAGGAAAGTCGATTCGTGGCGCAGGCACGCCGATGTGCGAAAGCGCCGGACAAACGGAAGCGGCGGCGGCTCGATCTTCATCAGCCGGGCGACTTGCGCCTACTGCACCGACTGTTGGATGAGCGCGCACCAGTGTCACGGCGACTCGGCGTCAAGCGCGGGCACGGAGTATTCCTCTTCAACCAGGCGACAAAACCGATGTGGTACGCCGAGGACTTGGATGCGATCCTGTGCCTTGCGGTCGGGGAAGGTGTGCTGCGCGTACACGACCTCGTGGCTGCCCGAATACCGACACTTCAAGAAGTAATCGATCCCATGCAAGAGCCGTTTGATCGCGTGGAGGTTTACTTCGCACCCGACCAACTGGGCGCGTCCCTCTCGCCTGAGCCGCACGCGGTCGACCAAGACGGCTTGCTCATGGTCCGGGGCGAGCTACCCCCTAGACAGGCCGAAGTGATGCTACCATACACCGCCCGCTTCTAAAGCAGTCGCTCAACCGACAAGTGCGTAGGGTGTGTCTTGGGCGCACCATCTCGTGCCCACAAGCACACTGCGGGGAGCGGTACGTCGTCCGTTTGAATCGCCGCGCAGGTACAGCTGCTAACCGCGCCTCACCTCGAAGGCCTTTTCCGGCAGGGTCTTTGTCGGTTCTGTGAGCAATCTCTTGGTCATCTCGCGGAGTTTCTCGATGCTCGCTTCCGTCAAACCCGAAGCGTCCCTCAGCCATCTTGTCGCTTGGCGAGTCTTACGCGAAACCAGCAACGACGGAGTGACGCGGCGGGAAGGCCCGCCTAGCGTTTCACTGCTCGTCGGTTGTTTCTGGCTTGGGTTATTATTTCTTCTTGGACGTTGCGTGGGGCTTGTTTGTAGCAGCCGAATTCCATGCTGAACGTGCCGCCGCCTTGGGTGGCTGAGCGGAGGTCGGTCGCATAGCCGAAGATATTTGCCAGTGGCACCTCAGCCGTCAGGATCGTGAAGTCGCCGCGGTCGGTAGTACCCACAACCATGCCGCGCCGGCTGATCAAATCGCCGACTACCGCACCTTGAGCAAACGAGGGCACCTCGACTTCGATCTTCATGATCGGCTCCAGGATCGCCGGGCAGGATTTTAGATAAGCCTGGCGGAAGGCTTCGCGCGAGGCAACCTGAAACGCCAGATCAGACGAATCAACCGAGTGAGACGTGCCGTCCTCGAGGATCATCTTGACCCCCACGACCGGATAGCCCGCCAGCGGTCCGTTCATGCGGGCCACCTGAAAGCCCTTGTCGCACGACGGGATGTACTCGGCAGGAATGCGGCCGCCACGGACGATGTTCTCAAAGACGTATTCTTCCGACTCATCGGCGTCCAGCGGGATCATGTTGCCTACGACGTGGCCATACTGGCCAGAGCCGCCGGTCTGTTTCTTGTGACGATAGTTGAAAGGCGCTTGGCGCGTGGGAGCCTCGCGGTAGTTGACCCGCGGCGCGCCGACTTCGACATCGCACCCATACTCGCGTCTGATCCGCTCGACGTAGACATCGAGCTGCAGCTCGCCGATACCGGCGATGATCGTCTCGTTGGTCTCCGGGTCGGTATGTACGTGGAAGGTCGGGTCTTCGCGTACAAAGCGGTGCAGCGCCTTGCCGAGCTTATCACGGTCGATTCTCCGCGCCGGATTGATCGCCAGCGAGATGACCGGCTCGGGCGCATGAATGTTCTCGAGCGCGTAGTTAAGCCTGTCATCACAGAATGTCTCGCCGGATGCACAAGGCGCCCCGATGATAGCGACGATGTCGCCCGGGCCTGCCTCGACGACATCTTCACGGTCGTCGGCGTGCATGCGCACCATACGTCCGATGCGCACGTTGCGGCGCGAGCGCGTGCAGAAAACCGTCGTCCCCTTCTTGAGTCGGCCCTGATAGACCCGTGTGTAGGTGAGCTGGCCGAACGACTCATCGACCAGCTTGAAAGCCATCGCAACCAGTGGCGCGTCGCCATCGGCTGTCATCGCAACCTCGGCTCCGTCGTTATCGTTGTCACGTGCGTAGTACATTCGGTCCAGCGGCGACGGCAGGTAATCCACCACGGCGTCAAGCAGCGGCTGAATGCCCTTGTTCTTGAACGCCGAGCCCATCATCACCGGGACAATCTCGCGGCTGATGGTCAGACGCCTGATCACGGTGTGAAGCAGCTCGACTGTCGGCTCTCGGTCTTCCAGCATCAATTCCATAAGCTCGTCATCATAGAGCGACAGCGCATCGAGCATGCCGCGCCGGGCACGCTGGGCCTCTTCGGTTAGCTCAGTCGGGATCGGACCAGGCTGGACAGATTCGCCGCGCTTACCGCCGAAGTAGACAGCTCGCATCGTAACCAGGTCGATAACGCCCTCAAACTCGCTCTCCAGACCAATCGGAATCTGCAACTGGACGGTTTCCAGGTCGAGCTTCTGTTCGATCTCACGCACGACCCGCGCCGGATCAGCACCGACCCGGTCGAGCTTGTTTATGAACGCGATACGCGGGACGTTGTAACGCTTCATCTGGCGATCGACCGTCAACGACTGGGACTGCACGCCGCCAACCGCACACAGCACCAGGATCGCGCCGTCGAGCACGCGGAGAGAGCGCTCCACCTCGACGGTGAAGTCGACGTGGCCCGGCGTGTCGATGATGTTGATCTCACGATCGATCCAGTCGACTGTGGTCGTGGCGGAAGCGATGGTGATACCGCGTTCCTTTTCGAGTTCCATGTGATCCATGGTGGCACCGTCGCCAGCCCCGTGCACCTCACCCATCTTGTGGATGCGGCCTGAGTAAAAGAGCATCCGCTCGGTAAGAGTCGTCTTACCGGAGTCGATGTGGGCCGAGATGCCGATGTTGCGAATTCGTCTGATGGATTCCATGGCTACTGCTTACGATCCCTGCAATCTGCAAAAAGTCACGATGCTCTCGCGGATCAAACTCCGCCGCCCAAGCGGATCGACCTCCGCTTCGAACTCCTGGTCGCTGCCCGACCCGCGATCATGGCGGGTTGGGAATATGCCCGTTAATCGTCTTGCGTGGGTTGGCGGCGCCCGCAAACCGGTTCGGAGCGAACCGGTGTCTGGACGCCCCCTCTTGCTGGAGAGATGGGGCTCCTGGTGGAACCCCTGACGCCACGACCGAAGTCGCTGCCGCAGGCCGCGATAAATCAAATCGACCGCTCCGCCAATGTTGGTCGAGCAGTCGATATGCGATCTAACGCGACGAGCGGGTGACCACGCCACCCGCTACATGAGCAGAGCATATCGACCACAAGCTGATAATTCAATAGAAGAAATGACAAAACATATCCATCGCAATAATGCGAGAGTCATCCCTGGGGGAAGGTCGTACCAGAGATACGTAACAGTTCTTATGCAGGTGCAAATCAGAGCCCCAAGCGCGAGCGCGGGGGCCGTACGAGGGCGTTACGGACGGCCCGCCAGTCCAGCCGGGTTCTCCCGTGTAAACCACCGTTTCGGCAGAATCACCCCATCCGGCGCTGAGGCCGTGGTCATTCTTTCGATCGAATCCGACGTTGTGCGAGAGAAGCAAACATATCCCACTCGCTTGCGCTCGGGGCTCGGATCAGACGTCTTCTGGTGAGCGATAACACCTGTCGCATCGCCGGTCGGCGAGCTGCCGATACCGACATGGCCCCGGCAGGATTCCTCGGAGGCTCCCAGATGTGCCAGAGGACCGGTCGTGCCGGCCCCCGTCTCGAGTTATAGGACCGTCGGAGTTTCTTTGAGGCTTGCCTGGCTGCACGAGGTGTGTTCTCGACACCAATGCCTTCCATGCCGTCGGTCAAGCAGTTTGGATTTGTTCCGCTCTTACGTCGGATATCGGATTAATCGCTACCGGTGCCGGCCGCCACTCCGTATGCCGACGCGACGGCCAGCAGTAGGAAGAGGGCGTCTATCGGTTTGTTGACGATCAGGAACCACCAGCCTGGGCCCTCGTCCTCCAGGTCGGAACCGGCGATTCGTCGCACGTCTAGGATGCACGCTGCGCAGGCTTCCACACGCCTCGCGGCTGGGCATCGGTGAACTGCTGTGCTACTATCGGCCTTCATGAGCCTCGGCGATGAACCCAACATCGTGGTTTTCACTGACACGTTCTTCGAGACAAACGGCGTGGGTTCGTACTATCGCACGCTGCTCGACTGGTCGCGGCGTCGTGGCCGCGGGAACGTCGTGGTGGTATGTCCTTTTCGCAAAGACATACCGGCAAGCCATGAGGCCATGTCGGCGGGCCACGAAGACTTGTCGGTAAACCATGAGGATATACCGCCAAGCGGCGAAGAGATGTCTTCAAGCTCGCGGGTGCGTTGCGGTAAAGAGGGTAGTCGCGGTGAGTCCGGTGGCGTCTGTCACATGGCTGACGACGTCATCGCGGTCACACCGGCCTTTCGGTTTCGCAACCCGTTCTATCGCGATCTTCTGTTGGGGCATTACGGGCAGCCAAAACTCCGCCGGATCGTCCGGTCGATCAAAGGCCCGAAGGTGATCCACACAGCCACTTCCGGACCGCTGGGAGTCGCAGGCTCGAAAGTCGCCAAGGCCCTGCGCCTCGCCAGCGTGGGATGCTACCACACCGACCTGCAGAAATACGCAGCCCTGTACGCCGGGCGTTCTCTTGGCCCGCTAGGTCCTTGGGCTTGCGTGAAAGTCGCGAGATTCTGCGATCGTCGAGCCTATTCGAGCTGTGCTGCTCTTTGCGTTCCGAGCGGCTCGGCAGCCGAGACCGTCAAACCGTTTTTCAAGGGTGAAGTCGCCGTCATCCCCAACCCGATTGACGTATCGCGCTTTCGTCCTGCAACTAGCCGCGAGGGAGCGTTTCGCCGAAAGTACAATCCCGAGGGCAAGGTGTTGGCTGTCGTCGTGGGACGGGTCGCCAAAGAGAAGAACCTCGATCTGATCTGCCGCTTGCTCAGTAGCGACAAGCGCATCAAGACGGTATTCGTGGGCGACGGTCCGTACAGCGAGACCCTTACCCGCCGGTGGAACGCGACTGTGACGGGCTTCCTGCAGGGCGAGGAACTTCTGGCTGCATATCAACAAGCCGACGTCTTCATTCAGCTTTCGGTGACCGAGACTTTTGGATTGTCATTGGTGGAGGCTTTGGCGTCGGGCCTGCCTGCGGTCGTGCTTCGCGCCGGGGGATTTATCGACAGTATCCCTCCGGACCAGGGTGTCGATATCTTCGAGGAGGATGAGCTTCCTGGTCTTGGCGACCATTGCGTGGCTTTGGTCTCCGACGGCGAACGACACCGTGCAAGCGCGCTTAAGGCATGCGCTTTCGTTCAACAGCTCGGCGCCGACGCTATCCTTCCGAAGTTCTTCGAGCTGCACCGGCGTTTCGCGCGCTGACCTTCCCGAGACACACAAAACCCCGATACCATTTAGCAGGGATGATCATGGGCACGGTGAGGTCCCGTGCCGCACGCCCTGGTTCCTGTGACACTGTAGCAAATACTCCCTGTGTCGCCGAGGATGCTCATGCGTGCACCTGTCAGCCAATCTGGAATCGTCAGATCACGTTCGATTTCAGGGCTGCAACCGCCGATAAGGGCGCTTTGGTGCTCTGTCGACCTATCGGATTGAAGGGTGGCGAACAGGTCTTGCCCGTGGAAACAAGACGGGCGTTTCGTTCAGGCGAGCGCTCCGGTTTTCCGCTACAGGCTGCCCGAAACAATTTGACATGGATGGGGCGAACATCGACAATGGCCTAATTGTAGATTCGGCGTGCCGTGCGAGTGTTTCGCGGCGGTCGACCGAACGGGTCAGTAAACCGAAAACCTCACTGACTTGCTGGCGCGGTCGTCAACGTGAGGGTCCCGTCCTAGTTTGGATGCACACGAACAGATGAGCAAGTCGTTGGAACCAATCCGTCGGGTTGTCGGCGCGGTGTTGGCAGTAGCCTCTCTTGGGGCTGGTATCAGCGTCTTCGCTTGGTTCGTCGAGACCAAACCCGAAGCGCCGAGGCACAACGTATCGAAGCGCCCGCTCGAGGTTCTGACCGAGACCGTAGAGCCTCATGAAGCCTGTTGGCCTGTTGTCGGGTACGGCACGGTTCGTCCCAAGCATCAGGTGAGTATCATTCCGCAGGTTTCTGGTAAGCTGATCCGCGTTCACGAAGACCTGGCTGAAGGCAAGATCATCCCCAAGGGCGAGCTGCTCTTCGAGATCGACCCGACGGTGTACGACGCTCGCGCGTCGCAGGCCCGAGCAGAGGTTCGCCAGCTGCGAGGTGTCATCGCGCGTCACGAGGAGGACGGCAAGAGCCTCCAGGAGCGTCTGAGCGTAGCTGAGCGGATGCTCGCTATTGAACAGGACAATTACCAGGCGACCAAGTCTCTATATGAAGACGAAAACGTGGGCACGCCGCAACAGGTGGCTGTCGACGAGGAGCGTTATCTGCGGCAAAAGGACGTTGCGATCCAGTTGAAAAGCCGCCTGGCGATGGTCCCGCACCTGCTGCTCGAGGCCCAGGCGCAGCTCGATGCGGCGGAGGGTCGTCTCAAGCAGGCGGACCACGAACTGGGCAGCACCAAGATACGCTGTCCATTCGAGGCGCGGGTTGAGTCTGTCGGAGCGTATACCTCGCAGGTAGTGACGGCACATTTCTCGATCGCTACGCTGACCGACATGGAGGCCTTTGAAATCCTCGTCGGCATCGATCCGCGCGATCTGCTTTGGCTTGAAGACAGCGCTAGACCCGAGGTACTCGAACGCGAGAAGGAGGCCACCGCCAAGGTCGTCGTCCGATCTTCAGTGCGCGGGCGGGAGTACACCTGGCACGGTTTGGTGACGCGTTTCGAGCGCGTGGACGAAGCCACCCGGACGGCAAAGATGGTAATCGAGGTGTGCAAGGCCGACATGGTCTCCCGACCGGGCGTCGCCGACCAGCAAGGTCTGTCGCTTTCGCTCGGAATGTACTGCAAGGCTGAGCTTCCCGGCAGGCAATTAGAGGGCGCAATGCTCGTTCCGCGCCATGCGATCCACGACAACAAGTGGGTGTACGTTTTTGAACCGGACGAGCTATCGACCGATCCGCGTGCGGGTCATCTGGGTCGGCGTCGCGTCCCCGTTCTTCGTTCTGTGCGTGACGGTGTTCTGGTCGATTACCGCGGGCGCTCGGGTGGCGACGAGTGTGAGCTGCGGGCCAGCGAGCGAGTGGTAGTCTCTCCGCTCAGAAAGCCGGTTGTGGGAATGGAGGTTCTGCTTCGCGATCAGCGCTTCACCTCGGGTCCCGCAGTGATAATCCCCGAGAGTTCCGCGATCGTTCCTGTCAGGGGCGGCGCCGGATCGCCTGCCTTCTTGTTGGGGCACACGTGTTTGGCGCCTGGGGTCCGTTAGCATGCGGTTTTCCCGCGAGATCATCGCGGCCGGCGTTCGCAATCCTGTCTTCGCCAACCTGCTCATGGTGTGCATTCTGGCGGGTGGGTTTCTATCCACACGTCAGATGATCCGCGAGGCATATCCCGAGCTATCCGTCAATTACGTCGAGATCATAGTCGCTTGGCCCGGTGCGAGCACCGAGGACGTCGAACGATCAATCTGTATTCCCATCGAGGAGGCGATGGTGGGGATCGACGGTCTGACGGAGATTTCGTCGGCGGCCAATGAGGACTTCGGCACGGTATATCTGGAATTGCACAGCATCTCAGGTGACATGGATGCGGTCTTAAGAGAAGCGTTGGACCGCGTCGAGCAAGTAACCAGCTTCCCGCCTGAATCGGAGAAGCCCATAATCCGCGAATTGATCATCCGCTCGGAAGTCATCAGCGTCGCCATCTACGGCGACGCAACGGAACGGACTCTGAAGGAATTCGCCAGGGATACTAAGAGGGACCTTCTCGCCAACTCAGCAATATCACAGGTCTCGCTATCAGGCGTGCGTGAGGAAGAGATCATAATCGAGATATCGGAGGAGACTCTGCGTGCCTACAGCCTCACGTTCAGCGATGTAATGACGGCCATCGCTCGAAGCAGCCTGGACCTGCCCGCAGGCACGATTCGGACATCCGAAGAGGAAGTGACACTCCGCGTTTCCGGACAGCGCCTGGCGGCGATGGAGTACGAAGACCTGGTGGTCATCGAACGCCCGGACGCGTTGGTCCACCTGGGAGATATCGCCGATGTCCGCGAGGGTTTCGCCGAAGGCACCAGCAACGGACGCTTCAACGAACAAGGCGCCGTAGTAGTCGCCGTTTTCAAGACACCCTACCAGGACACCACCGAGATCGCCCGGATCGTGCGGAACTACGTTGAAGACCGGCAGGCCACTCTGCCCGAGCGGGTCAAGATGTCGGTCTGGGCTGACAACTCGCACGATGTGACATCCCGTATCGACATGCTTGTCAGCAACGGTATCGCGGGGATCATCCTGGTGGTCGTGTCTTTGGCGCTGTTTCTCGAACTGCGACTCGCGGTGTGGGTGGCCGTGGGAATCCCCATCTCCTTCGCCGGAGCGCTTATCATCATGAACTTCTGCGGTGAGACCATCAACATGATCAGCCTGTTCGCGTTGATCATGGTGTCCGGGATCATCGTGGACGATGCCATCGTCATCGCCGAGAGCATTCACGCACGCCGGAAAGCGGGAGACATTCCAGAGCTGGCCTCCATCGACGGAGCGCATCGCGTTGCCCTGCCGGTTCTGGGTTCTTCGCTCACAACTATCATCACGTTTATCCCGCTGATGTTCGTGGTTGGGGCGATGGGCAAGCTCATTCACGTTCTTCCCGTGGTCGTGATCGCAGCCATCGCCTCATCAGCACTCGAGGCGTTTGGGATACTGCCCGCCCACCTGCATCGGCGCACCCCCGTTGGGCTCAAAGAGAAGACGAAGGGTCCCGGCAAGCTGCGCCTCCGAATCGACAGCGCAGTCGAGACGTTCATCACCGGGTGGTATCGTCCGGTGTACCGTCTCACGTTACGATATCGGGCGGTGACGGTTTCGTTGGCTGTTGCGTGTCTGCTTTTCGTGTTTGGGTTGGTGGCTGGTGAGCGCACCGGGTTCGTTTTCTATCCAAAGGAAGACGGGAGAATTCTCCGCGCCCGCGTACGTTACCCCGAGGGCACGCCATTGTCGGTATCCGAGGAGACGCTCCGCCGGATCGAGCAGGCTGCTCTTGCCTTGAACAACGACCCGGAGCTGGTTCCCGCGCGTCCGGGAACACTGGTGCAACAGGTTTATTCGGTGGCCGGTGAGTTCGCCGACTTTCTTCCCGTTCGCGGCAGCAACCTCTGCGAGGTACGTATCGAGTTGATGCCGGCTGAGGATCGCCGGATCAACGAAGAGATGATCATCGACAGTTGGCGGAACAACATCGGACCGATTCACGACGCGATCCTGTTTACGATCGCTCGCCAGGACGTCGGACCGATCGACAGATCAATCGAGATCCGTCTGCTGGGGTCCAGCCTCCAGGACATGTCCGAGGCCTCTCAGCGTTTACAGACGAAGCTGAGGGAGTTTGAGGGCGTGACCGAAGTCTACAACGATCTGATTCCGGGCAAGCGAGAGCTGAAGGTCAAGCTCAGGTCGGCAGCTCGTGCCTTGGGTTTGGCGCTTGATGACGTAGCGACGCAACTTCGCCAGGGGTTTTTCGGTGGTGAAGCCGTCCGCGTTCGGCGCGGTCGCGATGAGGTGATCGTGCGCGTTCGCTACCCGGAAAAAGAACGGCAGTCGATTTTCTCACTTTACGGAAAGAACTTCCGGACACCGCTGGGCGAGGAAATTCCCTTCCACGAAGCAGTCGAGGTAGAATGGGCCACAGGTTACGCCAGGGTCATGCACCAGGACGGTTTGCGGCGAGTTCGCACTAATGCCGAGGTCGACGAACGTCGTGCGAACGCCGAACAGATCATCAGGTCGTTGGAGACGGAGTTTTTGCCCGGGCTGGTTAATGACTACAACGACATGAGATACTCCTTCGGCGGCAGCCGCCACGAGATGGACGTCTCGCTGGGCAGCCTGTCGGCGGGTTTCAAGATGGCGATGATCGCCGTATACGCGTTGCTGGCGGGGATGTTGCGCTCCTACGTTCAGCCGCTGGTGATCCTCTCTGCCGTTCCTTTCGGAATCATAGGCGCGGTCTTCGGGCACGTCGTGCTCGGGTATGATCTGACCCTGATGAGCATGTTCGGCGTGGTTGCCCTGTCGGGAGTTGTGGTGAACGACTCGCTCGTCCTGCTGGACAGAGTCAATGTTTCGATTCGCGAGGGGCAGAGCGTCGAGGAGGCGGTTATGGGCGCCGGCGAACTACGGTTTCGCGCTGTCACACTGACGTCTTTGACCACGGTGGTAGGCCTCACGCCTCTGTTGCTCGAACGCAGCACCCAGGCATATACGGTGATGCCCATGGCTATTTCGCTGGTGTTCGGCATCGCCTTCGCTACGGTGCTGACGTTGGTGGTCGTTCCGTCGCTATACCTGGTCGTAAACGACGTGCGCAGGTTCATCCGTTTTCTGCGTTACGGCGGCGAGTATCCCCGGGCTGAGCTGGTCGAGGAGGCCTATCGCGACAGAACGGTCGCGGGGAAGTAGTACTCCGACGCACGTCAAGTGGGGAGATCGTAGGGTCCGCCGTGCAGACCGTATGGTCCTGCGAATCCTCGAGGAGCAGTACGAATATGTGGAAACGACACGCGGTCAATGGACACAGGTGCGTTGTGGGCGTGGCAGCTTTGGGCTTGGCGTTGAGCGCCGGCTGCCGTACGGCCCACCACGACGAGAGGCGAACGATAGGCGACACGAATCGCAGCGCGGTTGAGGTCTTGGCATACCGGTGCGATCATCGGGCAGAATCCGCTGCGCCCGCGCCTGACCCCAACGCCGAGGATCTGATTCCGGGCGGGATTCTGACGGTCCAGCAGGCTCGGCGCATCGCTCTGCGCAACAATCCGGACATCCACGCGGCACTGGCGCGTCTCGAGGTTGCCCGGGCGCGCATCATGGAGGCCCGGTCGCGATACTACCCGTCTCTTTCGTTCTCGCACCGATCGACCCGGACGTTTCACACGCCGGCCAACCGCAACAGACTCGATTCGCTGTTGGCTCCGTCCGCAACAGTCCCTACGGACACGGAGAGCTCTCAGTATGGAACAGACAATATTGCGCTGCAGGCTTTGATAAACGTGCTGCGGCGCCCGCTGTTTGGCGTACCCGACCTGAAGGGTAACCACAATCCATTCAGCGAGCATTCGACTGCCTTTGCAACCTCGTGGACGGTGTTCGACGGATTCGTGCGCGAAGCCCAGCACCTGTCGGCGAAGCATTTGCGCAAGGCATCCCGATTCGCACTGGCTGACACACGCAGGCTAATCGTGCACGCCGTCGACACCGCCTTCCACCAGATACAGCTGGCTGAGGAGCAAGTTCGGGTCGCCCGGGCGGACCAGGCTTTCAGCCGCGAGCAGCTTGAGGAAACTCAGAAGCTCCGTGCCGCACATCGGGCGTCTCAGGCGGATGTGGACAACTTCAAGATCCGGGAATTGGCCGCACGCGCCCGCGTGAAGCACGCAATGGGAGTTCGTGACGCGGGGAAGGTGACGCTCTTTGAGCTTCTGGGCATCACGGAGATCATGGGGTCTCAGTCCTTTAGCTTGCCCGATCTTCAGGAAGAGACGGAGGCGGCCATGTCCAAGCCTGATCGCGAATTATGGGTTCGCCGGGCCATCGCCAATCGCCCTGACTTGTCGCAACTCGAGGCGATCATCAACAGCCTCGACCAGCAGATCCGTGCCGCCAAAGGGCTTTACAGCCCTTCTTTGGCCGTCAGCGGATCGTGGGGTTTCGACAGCACGTCCAATCTGCGATACACCGCGGAAGACCAATCCGCTGCGGCTGCTGTTGAACTGCGATGGGACATTTTCACCGGCGGCAGTCGTCGAAGCAGAGTAATAGAAGCCCGGGGCAATCGCGCCGAAACAGCCGCCGATTACCACAAGCTCAGGTTGGCTATCCTCGCCAACGTCGAGCGGACCATCATCGAGCTGGAAGACGCTCAGGAGCAGATTCGCCTGCAACGCGAGACCCTGGAGACGTCACGCGAGAACCGTCGCGTTGTCCGGGCGGGCTACGTGGCAGGCAAGGAAACGCTCAACCGCCTCAACGAAGCCCATCGTGATTTCACAGCCGCCGACACTGATCTGGCGCTGGCCCGAGTTCGTTTGCGTCAGTCGTGGAGCGATCTCGCCTCCGCATCCGCCATGGTCTGTGGAGGCTTGTCCGACACGGGCCGAGTCGACGACGGCCCCAGTGAGTGACACGCGAGTGGCACTCGATTGTCTCGGACGATACCGAGCGTTCATACCACCTGTTCGCAAACGACCGATTGCTTCGTTGGCCTGTCACGACAGCCCTGATTTATCGGTCCGCGGCAAAGAGTCTGGACCATAAGAGCCTGTACGCGGGCCAAGTAGGCCCGCTGGTCTCAGCAACGGCCCGAAGCAACCTAGGGCAACCCCGGCATTTCATTTTTGCTACAGCTGCACAGCAATTTCTTTCGCCGGTCCAATCGGTCGAAGCAAGGTTGTTCGAGTTTCCCGGCAGCGTCAGCACCATGGCAGACCGACCACAACGTCTTTCCGTGAAGCAACTTGCGAAAGCTCGACACCGTGGAACCCTACAAACCGCGGAAGCGGGTGGACGCCCAATGTGCGTCCGAAAACTCGCAATAAGGTCCGGATTCGTCTTGAACCGAAGTGTCACTTGTTGTAACTTAGTGCGCGTCAAGTCGGGCGGCGTCGTTTCCGTTAGCCGCCCAGGCGCGGTTGGTTTGGTGTGAGTGGCTCAGGTTGTTGTGCCGGTAACCGTTGGACGTTCCGATAATGATGTCCGATATTCGGTGCCGGTGGCATGATTTGGGAAAGGAGCACGCAATGGGCGTCAGTTCTTCTTCGCGTTTTTCTCGTTTCATTTCACTGTTCGTTGGCATTGGTGCTGTGTTTGCGTTTGGGAATGGTGCCATAGCCAGCGATTGGGCGGAACCGTCCGGGAGCAATGCAGCATTCGGCTGGTCGGGCGGAGAGAACATCTCAGATTACTTCGGGAGCCCGTCCATATCGGAAGAGGGTTTCGTTTTCGCGCCGGAGGACTTCATTGCTGAAGTCACAACCGAGGGTGTCGGTGGCGTAGCTGCCGACCAGGCCTTGGTAACTGTCGACACATCAGGCGCCTCCGGCGGTCCCGCCCCCGCGGTGACTGAGTTTATAGTGGCTGAATGGGGCACGTATTCAGGCGACCATAGCTACTTTTCCATTCAAGCCGATGTGAGTGTCCTTCGCCTGGTCCCCTACCAGGGAACCACTGGATCATTGGAACTCGGCTGGGAGGGGGTTGAGGGAGCAATCGATTGGGATTGGGACGGTCCCGGAACGTGGCGTATGGAGCGCACTGACTTCCTGGACAACCCGCTCAATTGGAATATGTTCAGCGTGACCTTCACCAATTCGATCGAAGTCGACGGGATCGCCCCGGTCGGCACGTTTATCCAGAAAACAGGAGCAGAGATGATCGTTCCCGAGCCCGGCTCGCTGGCGCTGTTGCTATTTGGCGTGTGCGTCGTTCTTCGCCGAAGCTCGTGATTTGAACCCCAGCGGGTATGCCCGCGGGACGATACTGGAAACGTAGGAAAGAAGAGAGGCACGGTTATGATGAGATTGTTAACTGTTGTGGCGATGCTCGGTCTCTTGACGTTTAGCGTGGTTCCTGCGATGGCGGACCCATGGGAGGAGGGTGGCGGCCGGGTCGGCGCGTCTGGTAACGCTGACAACTTCTCCTGGACCAACGGCGGTGATTTGAACGACCTGTTCGGTAGCCCATTCCTCGCGGGAGACACGTTCCTTTTCACAACGCAGTTTCTGGCGCAGTCCGCTGGTGATGAGTCTGTTCTCGTATCGGATACCGTAAGCGTTGATGTGCTCGCGGATGATGGAATGTACTTCACCGGTCTGACGGTTACCGCTTTCGGAACCTACAACATAACTGCACCTGGTGGAGTTGACGTTAATGCCTCTACTCTGGCGCGCGAGCTTGGCGGCCTGGAGCGTGAATGGGTTGGCCCGCTGGAGACTGATCCCGAGTTTCCAATCGATCTCACCAGCGGTTCTGCCAACGGAAGCTGGGACGGTGATGCCGTCGTGGACATCGAGTCCGTCTTCCCTGAACCCTTCAACCACATCCACATCGAGGTGTCCAACGAGTTGATCGCGTTCAGCACCGAAAGCGGGACTGCTTCCATTAATGCCCAGTTCGCGGATTTGCAGATCGAGCTCCTGGTCGTTCCCGAGCCCGTTTCTCTGTCCTTTTTGGCGCTAGGTGGTCTCGTGCTGTTGCGTCGCCGATAGGGCTTACTCTTCGGGGACATGTGGTGTGTCGTGGGGTGAGAGCGGTTCTCGAAGACAGTGTTTGTCGTTCTGTAACCAAGGCGGAGGGACAAACGCGTAGCGATACGATGAATGGGGGTCGACGTGTCGGCCCCTTTTCTATATTGGGAGCATCCGCTCCTGAATGAGGGGGTAGAGGTACTCAGGCGCAGTCGGTCGAAGTGGGGAGGCTTCGCGGGCGCCTGGGAATTGCAGGTTAGTAATGCCGGGTCTCCCGAGAGGGCCGCGGGGGGCTTGGCGTCGTTTCTGGAGTGGTATGGCGCGCTGCACCCGAAACGGCTGGAGGCGAGGATGAGGTTGCCAAACTGCTTGGCTGTGTGCAGTTGTTTGCTTGCTATGGGTGCCGCCGTGTTCATGTCGGCGCCGGCGTTGGCGGTTCAGCCGGACCAACGGTTGGCTAGCATGCCCGATAGCTGGCTGGTTCTCTACAACACCAACAGCCCCGATAGTATAGCATGGGCGGAGTGGTACCGCCTGCAGTGGGGTGTCCCGACCGATCATCTGCTCGGTTTGGACGCGTCCTTGGACGAGCATCTTCCGGATCTTGAGTCAGTCCAAGCCCAAATCGTCGCTCCCGTACGCGACCTTCTCGACTCTGATCCAGAGTTGGAAGAGTCGGTAATGGGAATCCTGCTGGGGTACGATCTTCCAGGACACTATCACCATCCGCCACTTTGCCCGTCCGTTGGCGGCTTCTCCGTGTCTGACGCGTTGCAGGACATGTATGACGACGATCTGTGCCCCGCACTACAGAAGGAATCCAATTTCGACAATCCGCACTACTTCGGCAACATCCTGCCGCCTGACGGCAGGCTAACCAAAGCCGCGATGACGCCGGGCAAGTACATGGTCGCGCGTATTGACGGTCCCACCGTTGCCGACGCAATGGCGCTCACAGATCGTGCCAAAGTGCTTGGCAACCCTCTCCATTCGCTCGCCGGAGAGAGCATCTGGTTCGACTATTATGATCCGGTGTTCCCGTCGTCCTCGGATGAATGGTACTGGCTTAAAAGCGGCGTTGAGTCGCCGGAGCTGTCCGACCTGCCTTGGATGGAGTTCGACATTGATGCCGTCGACGCCGTTCCTCATCCAGACAACGACGCTTTCAGGTTCGCCATCTACAGGTTGTTCGATTGGTCGGGCATGGATTTCGTCAGCTCCGAGGCGGGCAGTCGGGTCCTGGCGTTTCATTTCAACAGCTTCGGTGCGGTTACGGTGCGAAGCACGACGGCGGAAGGGGGACTATTCGTCCCGAATGCGCTGGCGGAAGGGTATGCGGCAGCCATCGGTGCTACCGGCGAGCCGCAGTGCTGTATAGCCCCCTTCCCTGACACACTGCTGGCGTCCCTTCGTGAAGGTTGGACTCTGGGTGAAGCCTACTACCTGGCGAACTCACACGACGACTGGATGTGGACGTTGGTCGCGGACCCGTTTCTGCAACTGCCCAACTGGTTCTCCGAAGTGGAGTCCGGCTTCGGTGATGTAGACCAGGACGGGCAGATAAGCGCACGCGATTACATGGGTCTCGCTGCGTGCTTTGGCGGTCCAGAGGGCGATATTGGTTCTGCCTGCGTTTACTTCGACTACGACCAGGACGGCGACTGTGATCTGCATGACGTCGCCGCCTTCCAGACCACGTACACCGGTGGTCCCTTTTCTGCCTTCGCGACAGGCGATTTCGACCGTGACCTGGATGTAGACCTGGATGACTTCATAAGCTATCAAATATGTCAGACCGCACCACGCCCCGGCTCACCGCTCGGGGACTGCCAGGCTTTTGACTTCGACTTCGACCTCGATGTTGATCTTGAAGACTTCGCCGCGTTTCAAGCGTCGTTCGGGTTTGTTGTCGAGCATCACGCAGAGCACTAGAGCATTCTCGATTCCTGTGTACCAGTCGGCTTCCAGCACCGTTTTGCAGAGAAGTACCGTTCGAGCGCCCTAGAAACTAGAGCTTGATCGAGACCACCACTTCGGACAGGTGCCACTGGTGGCTCGCGGTCGTATCGCCGGCAGTTCACACGTAGCCCAACCGTTCGACAGGAGCGTGGCGCGGTAAATACCCACCACCGTTCGGTCAAAGCGCCGTAGGACGAGGGCATTGTCAGGCGAGACCTAGCACATCGTCAAGAAGATCTAACGTTGTTATAAGATGATGAGGATGTCCGTTTTCGGCTGGCGCCGAATCTCGGTAGACCCCGTCGGGGCGTTTGATCTGAACGGTCTGCCAACCGAGCGCACGCGGTGCGACGAAGTCCTTGGCGGGATTGTCGGCTACGTAGGCGCAGGTGACCCCTTCGAGATCAAAGCGCAAAGCCATCTCGATAAATGCCCGCTGGTGCGGTTTCCAAAACTCTCGCCCCCACTGGTCGGTCAGGATGACTTCGTCGACGCGGTCCCACAGACCCAGGGCGTCGACCTTGGCCGACTGTGCAACGAGCCATCCGTCGGAAATCAACCCGATCTTGCTGCGCCCCCGCAGGCGATCGAGAGCGGCATCGGCGTCGGGATGAAGGGCGATGCGCGGCGTGTGCGTTCGATAGCCGTCGATCAGGTCGCGGATGAGCTTCTCATCCGCGGGCAGATTGCGGCGCAGCAGAATCTCATTGAACACACGCGCCCGATGGGGAGTGTCGAAGAGCTGTCGAAGCTCAGCGGCGGTTGAATCCGGGTCGCCGAGCCTGTCTGCAAACGCCCCAGCGACCGCGTCAAAACCGCTGAAGGCGTACTCGCGCTCGCAGTACAGCGTGTCATCGAGATCAAACACAACAGCCTGCAATAGTGACATTGGGCGTCTTTTCGGTAAAGGCTCGGTTACCACCCGCTCATTTCATCATTTTTGAGGCGCCCGGCACGAACACCGAGTCGTCGAACCGAAGCATGGCTATGTCGTCGCGGAAACCGGTCGGGTTGATACGCGGGGTCCTACCGAGAACCTGCATCAGAATCCAACGGGGAAAGTCGGCTCCGGCGTGGATCGCCAAGGGCGCACCGCCGCCGAAACGGGGATTGACCTCGATGACCCGAATACGTCCGTCCGCAGTGGCGATGCACTGCACAGTGATCACGCCCCTGCAATCTCCGAGCATCTCAGCCACCCGCTCGCCGACCCTCATGATCGCGGGGTCCTTGACGACAAGACCCTTGCTCACCTCGCCCGTGCGGATTTCGAGCCTCTTGCGAGGTACGACACAGCGAGGTAGGCCATCCAGCCCGGTGTAGACGTCTAGCGTGTGCTCCGCGCCTTCGACAAACTCCTGAACGATCGCGTCGTGTACGCGCAAACCGAAAGTGTGCAATTCGTCCAGCGTTTGGATGACGTGGTTCCCCATGCCGGCGCTGCCGGTCCGTGGTTTCAGGAAGTAGGGGAACTTGTGCCTCTTGCGGGTGATGGCCTCGGTCCACGCCCAGGTGTCCGGCGTGTCGATCCCAGCTTGGCGTAATGCCTCAAACATGAGGAGCTTGTCCCGGCAAGTCCGCACGACTTGCTCCGACGAAATCAGCGGGCAACATCCCAGATCGCGGAACCGGTCGGCGGAGGCGGCCAGGGCGATGAGCTCCAGGTCGATAAGCGGTATAACAAGATCGATCTTGGCGCGCCGCACGATGCGGACCAGGGAGTCGATATACTCGCCCGAAGCAATTGGCGGAGTCAGGTGGGCTTTGTCTACCAGATGAATCGCCGGGGCCATCTTGGTGGCGTCTGCCCCGTGAAGCTCGATTTCCAGGCCCAACTTCTTACCGGCGTGGCGAAATGAGCGCAGCAGTTCGACGCGCCGCCCGATGCAGCTAAACAGCACCTTGAAACGCGGCTTGACATCTGTGCTCTTGGATGTCGGTTTCTTGGAAGACGGCATTTCTGCTCTGCCCATGACCCATCGGCGCCGGTGTCCGCCTTACGCAGGTTGACCGAAACTGTATCGGGCAAAAGGGACACGCGTCAAAACACCATTCCTTAGCCCGATTCGGCATGTTACCATGTGCACCGTATGAACGTAACACTCATCAGTATCGGAACCGAGCTTATTACCGGACAGATTGTCGATACCAACACCACGTGGTTGTCGGCCAAGCTCGCCGAGGCAGGAGCGTTGGTAGTCCGACACATCACCGTAGCCGACTCCCTGGAGCGTACCAGTATCGCCATTGCAGAGGGGTTGGCGCAGACTGACCTGGTAATCACCACTGGCGGACTCGGCCCGACCGTCGACGACCTGACGCGTCAGGCGATCAGCGAAGCCGTCGGACAGCCGCTGGAACTGCGTGAAGAGGCACTGGAGCACCTGAGAGGCTTCTTCCGGCGGTGGGATAGGCCCATGCCCGACGACAATCGTCTCCAGGCTATGTTCCCGAAGGGCTGCGGCGTGGTTCCCAATCACAGAGGGACCGCTCCTGGTATCCACTATCAGGGACCCCAATCGGAGCTGTTCGCACTTCCGGGTGTACCGTCCGAGATGGAGGAGATGTTCCGCGACACCGTGCTGCCGTCGGTCTCGCGCGGAACCGGCGAAGTGTGTCTTCTTGCGCGGCAGGTGCTGTGCTACGGGCTTTCGGAAGCTAAGCTCGGCGAGGTTATTGCCGACCTGATGGTGGAAAGCCGCAACCCGTCAGTCGGAACGACAGCCAAGGATGCGGTCATCGGCGTTCGTCTGCTTGCTCGTGGGAAGAACCGGTCCGAGGCACTTGAATTGCTTGACTCGGATATCGCACTGATCACAGAGCGACTCGGCTCGGCGGTCTTTGGTCTGGGGGACGAAACGCTGCAGCTTGCCGTAGCCCGGTTGCTGTGGGAGAAGGGGAAGACTGTGGCGACGGCTGAGTCGTGCACTGGCGGTCTGATCGCCAAGCGGCTGACCGATATTCCCGACAGCAGCCGATACTTCCTTCATGGTTTCGTCACATACTCCAACCAGGCCAAGACGAGATGGCTGGGTGTTTCGTCTGACCTATTGGAATCCAACGGCGCCGTGAGCGAACCGGTAGCCCGTGCGATGGCGACGGGTTGCCTCGAAGCGAGCGGTGCGGATTATGCGATGGCTGTCACTGGAATCGCCGGGCCTGGTGGTGGCTCACCTCCCGAAAGACCGGTGGGTCTGGTATACATCGCTCTTGCGAGCAGAGCCGATGTCCACGTAAAGCGCATCCTTGCCGGGCAACATCTGTCGCGCACGCAGATTCGCGATCGCACAGCAAAGACAGCCCTCAATATGTTGCGATTGCGACTGTTGGAACAATGAGAGAAGGCATCAGCACGGTTCTTCACGGGGGCGGAAAGGAGTTGGTTCTTCTTGCGGGTCCACAGTTCGTGCTGTGTCGACATTGATCTGACGGATCGCCGCCGGTTGGGTGGTTGCTGATTGGCTGTACCCCACGGCGAAGACCATGGGGCGCGCGTCGTGGCGGAAACCTCCGCTCCCCTGGGGCTGATTCGCCGGGTCGCGGTTGTTTCCTTCTGGATTGAGCTTCTCTTCCATGTCGCTACATCCTCTCACACTCAGACGTATGAAGACCAGCGGAGAGCCATCCTCGGGCCGCATAGTGCGTGTCAGTCGAAACGCTGAGGATTGGTGTGTAACCGAAAGCCACCGGGAGAGGCTGTTGGGAACTGAGGCTCCGGATTGGTTCTCGCTATCGACGGCGGCGCGGGCGGGTGACGATGTTCGGTGCTTCAAGCGAGGTCATGGCCGGTGGACCTGGCGGGTGCGACTGGGCAACCGGGCGGTCTTCGTGAAAGTGATAAAGAGCACCGGTCTGGCAGACCGGTTCAAGCAGCTTGTCATGGGTGGCCCGGCTGAGCGCGAATGGCGGAGAGCTCATGATGCGGAGAGGCTCTCTGTGCCAGCGGTCAGGCCGCTAGCTGTTGGCGTGCAGAAGGGTGTCGTGACAAAATGCGTTCTGATAACTGAGGAACTTGCGGGGGCAAGTGATCTTGCAGAGACGTGGGAGCGGCGGGTGGCCTCCCTGGATTGGGCACTCCGAAGGTCGGCGGTAATGGAAGTCATCGAACCGGTGGCGTTGCTGTTTGCGATCGCTCACCATCGGGGGTTCATCCATCGCGACGCTCATCCCGGAAACATCCTGCTGAGCAGCATCGAAGAGGGTTTGCTGGGCGCATGGTTCGGTGACGTCCACGGTGCTCGGATTACCCTCGGTCGGGTTTCTGCGAGACGGGCGGCGCGATCGCTCGCTCATATTGACCAGCACTTTCAGCGACGAGCAACTCGGACAGAGCGGATGCGGTTCCTCAAAAGCTATATTGCGGGGCGGAGGGAACTGGCTGGTGCCTCTCTGGCGGTTGTTTCACGGCGGGCGCTGGTCAACGAACTGGAGACAGCCACGAGGTTGCATGGTGAGCGTCTCGCCAAACAGCGTGACGCGAGAATGCGGCGGCGTGGGAAATACTTCTCGACGTTTGTCGTGGGAAACTGGCGTGTAACGGCTGTCCTGCGGTTGGCCCGGCGTCACGTGTTCCCAGAGCCTGATGTGCCTGACCGGACGGAAGACCAGTGGCAGCGACTGCTCAAACCGTTGCTCGCCGCTTTCGACACCGACGGCGGCAGCGGGAATCCGGCGTTCCGAACATCTGGTGAAGGGCGGGAGGCTGTCGTCCTGGAATCGGCCCGTCCTGCGGGTTTGATCGAGAGGCTAGCCTGGACGTTGGGAGCGTCCAAGCATCGCCAGGCGTTCGAACGGTCGCATAAGATGCGTCACCGGGACCGGTGGTGTCCACTTGCGTTTGCGGTGGCCCGGCGCAGTAGCGGCGGGCTGGTCGACCGTACGGTTCTGGTCACGCCAGGAACACAGAAACCGGGCGGCGAGGAGCAGACCGGGAAGAGAGGTGCTTCCTCATGAAGCATCGAATTGAGGTCATCAGGGGCGACATCACGACCCAGCAAGTGGACGCGATTGTCAATGCAGCCAACACGTCGCTGTTGGGCGGGGGCGGGGTTGACGGCGCCATCCACAGTGCAGCCGGTCCTGATCTGGTACGGGAATGTCGGGATATTGGGGGTTGTCCGACCGGAGAGGCGAGGATCACGAAGGCGTACCGCCTCCCTGCGAGGCACGTAATCCACACGGTGGGTCCGGTTTGGCACGGCGGGGACCGGCACGAGGCGGAACTGCTGGCGGGCTGTTATCGGGCGTCTCTTGCGCTGGCAAGCGAGCGAAAGTGCCGGACGGTCGCCTTTCCCGCCATCAGTTGCGGAGTCTATGGATATCCTCTGGACCTGGCAGCGCGTGAGTCCTTGCGGACGGTCGCAGCTCACATCGATAAACATGAAATGCCCGAGCTTATCCGCTGGGTGATGTTCAATTCCGAGGCATATGACGCCTGGGTCGAGGCCCTGGGGCGGTTTGACTCTTGAAAAACGGCGGCTTTCGGCGTTTGAGCCACATTCCGGGCCGGCGCCGGAGCGCACCTGTTTGTGGCTGTGACCTTGACAGGTCAATTGCCAATTTCAACAATAAGCGGTAAGAGGTGGGGGACGCGCTTGTAGTGCGATTGTTCGAGATTCGGCGTTTTGGTCGACCTCCAGCACTACTGAAGCAGCGCTGTTTCCCGTAGTATAACGGCTTCCACGCTCCGTCGGTGCTCGGCGGCGGAAGGGTTTACGCCAACGCGAAAGGTTAGTTGCTCATGGTCGGTAAGAATAGCTCATTACGTATGGGGCGGTGGCTGGTTCAAGCGGGGCTGGCGGCGTTTCTGTGCGGTTCGGTCTGTGGCGAAGCAATTGCCCAGGACCGCTTCTACGTAGCTGCGGATGGAACGAAGACCAGGATGGTCGAGTCCAAGACGGAAATGGCTGTCATCCTGCGCGATGTGAGCGAGGAGGGAGTTGCCTCCTCCGCACGTCGCCTGGCGACTTCCGCGCAAGGAACCTTGGAGAATCTCTGGGGTGACCCTCGGGTCCGAATCAAGGTAATGCGCGTCGCGGACACGTCGGTCCAGCGACGCGACCGAATCCGGCAGGATTCCAACATCGAGGCGATTCGTCCGATCTACCGTTTCGAGGGGACCGACTCTCCGATCGTTCCCACAGGTGAACTGATCTTCAAGACGACCCCTGGCTTGAACGACTCCGAGTTCGATAGTCTTCTTGCCGAATACGCCCTGAGCGAGGTGACGCCGGCGGAAGGGCTGGTCGACACCTACCTCGCCAAGACCAGGGACGGTGGCGACGAGCTTTTGCGGGCTGAGCTGATGGCGGAGGACCCGCGTACGGTCTGGGTCCAGCCGAACCTGATCCAACAGATCGAGATGCGTCAGACGGGCATTAACGACACCTTCTACAGCGATCAATGGCACATCACGCAAATTCAGGCGGACGAAGCGTGGCTTGTCGGCGAGGGACAGGACATTCTGGTGGGCATGTTCGACGATTCGTGCGACGTATTCCACGAGGACTTGCGCGATCGTTATATCGGCGTGGGACAGGATGCGTCTCTGCCTTCCAACGATGACGGGTACAATGATCCACGACCCAAAGAGCTCGACGACCGTCATGGGACCAGTGTCATGGGTCTCGCGGTTGCATCGGCCAATGATGTCGGCGTCAGAGGTATCTCTTACCTGTCGCGCTTCACTGCTTCACGTGGCCTACTGGATGCCGTAACGGACTTCCAGATTGCCAGTGTCTTCACCTTCGCCCGTCAACAGGATGTTGATGTCCACATCAATAGTTGGGGACTGTTGGGGCGTATCAACCCACAGGTGATCGTAGACGCGATTGAGATTGCCTACCGGGAGGGGCGTGACCCGGACGGTTCCGGCGGCGCCCCGCCGTTGGGCATGGTCATTCTGTTTGCCACGGGCAATGATGACGAAGAGAACACGATCGGTTCCGACCTGTCGAGCCTACCCTACGTGATCGGCGTGGGCGCGAGCAACAGCGGCGACCGCCGGGCCTCTTACAGCAACTACGGCTCTTTCATCAACATCCTCGCTCCCAGCGGCGACAACTTTCCGTACGAGTCCATGACGACGACGGACAACACCGACGAATTGGGATATGCGGAACCAGGATACAATGACGCCGGATCAGACGACTTCGGAATGCCCGAGCTCGACGCAGAAGGCAACTACACCAAGGGGTTCAGCGGGACGTCGGCGGCTTGCCCGGTCGCTTCAGGAGTGGCAGCGCTGGTGTTGTCGGTCAACCCGCTTCTGTCAGCAAGGGACGTTCGGCTGATCCTCGAACACACGACCGACATGGTCACCCCTACTGAAGCAATCTACCACGGTATCACAAGCCGGAGTTTCAAGTACGGTTACGGGCGGATCAACGCCCTGAAGGCGGTGAACGCAGCCGACGACTCGCTGACCAACGGCGGGCGGACCTGGCCCGAGCGAGTCGGTACGGTCGAGGTTGTCGACGGTAACGTCCTGCGGTGGGTCCAGTCTTTCGGGACCGACGAGTTCCTCATTGTGCAAAGCGACTCGGACGACTTTGCGTTCATTCCTGAGGACTCAGAGTGTTATGACTCCACTCAGACGGGCTGCGGTTCAATCGATCCGGACGCCATAGCGGACCTCCCCGAAGGTGTTGAGGTGCTTTACGTGGGTTGTTCCGTTGGCGATGAGGCCTGTGCCGAAGGTGTGAGACACGGAGTGTCCTTCGAAACGCCGGCAGGTAGGAAGTTCTTCGGTATCTACTCGCGTAGCAGCATCGGACGATACTCGTTTGGTGTGGCTGTCGACTCAGATGGAAACGTCTTCGATGCAAACCCGGTAACGGTGATCCCTGGGGGCGACGAGGGAGGCACTACGGATCCCGATGAGGGCGAGGTCTACGTGTCCATTACGGCAAGCCCGACTTCCGGTTCCTCGCCTCTGACGGTCATGTTCAGCGGCAACGCCGTCAGCACCAAAGCAATCGATGACGACCGGACTGGATGGGATTTCGATGTATACGACGCCAATATCGAAGCCGACGCGACTTCGCGCCACGCAACCGCGGAGTATACGGCGCCGGAGGGTATGACGCGTTCATATACGGCTAAGCTTACGATGGCGGATGTGGACGGCACGGAAGGATCAGCCACCGTGCGGATCATCGTTGACGGTCGCGATAGCGATAACGATTTGCCTGTCGGCGGCACTGATCTGGCGATCATGGTGGGCGTGCCCGGGACCGTGGGTTCCGATCAGGACGTCGGAACGGCGCCATTCGAGGTCGAACTCAGCATCAACGCCGACTCGTTGGAAGGGACTTTCCAATCTGTGTATTGGGACCTCGGAGACGGCACTGACGCCACGAGCATTTCAGTACCGCACACTTACTACAACACGACCGACGACACCCTGCGATATGTAGTGACAGCCATAGTTACAACCAAGGGCGCCTCCGATCTAACGTACCAATCAGAGGCATCAAGGGTGATCACCGTGGCACCGGGAACTCCCGATGTGCCCAGCGGAAACGGGTCTCTGGACGGAACCGGAGCAACCGGAGACGGCGGCGTGGCTGGTTGCGGAGTGTTTGGATTGTTTCCGGCGCTGGCTGTGTTGGCGTCGTTTCCACTCCTGCGCCGCAGGTTCACCTAGAGTTTCGCCAACCACCAGACGACAGATCGGCGGGGTGATGGTGGCGGTTACTCCGGAGCGTCACTCGCTCGTTTCCTCCGCAGTTCGTTCAACAACTGGGTAGCTTCTTTCGTGGACTTGCTGTTGGGGAAATCTGACACTAGCGCGTTCGCGGCCTCACGAGACTTGACGATATCGCCGGCGTAGGCATAGGCGGTGGCCAGATCGAGGAGCACCTTTTCACGCAGAGGATGCCGACCGGTGAACCTCGATGCAGCCTTTCGCAACTCAGCAGCGATTGGTGACCACACAGCTGCCCCGCCCTTAATGTTGTGCTCGGCCATCGTTACTTCGAAGTGCCGCAGTGCAAGCGATGCAATTGCGTATTTGCCGTAGGGTGTTTCAGGGAACTCGCTGGCCAGACGAGCAAGACTTGGCACTACCGAACCCTGGGCCCCGGGCTCGATGATTGCACGCGCCACTTTCGCTGAATTCTGCGTAAATACTTCTGCGGCGCCAACCTCTTCACCTCTCGGCGCTACAATCGTGATGGGAACAGCGTTGGATTCCATTCCACGTTCGCGATCGCGCACGACCAGCGTATACGTGCCGGTTCTCTCCGAGTGCAAAAAGCCGCCCTTACGGTTTGGACTCTGGAGAAACGCCAGGCCAGTGTCCTCGAACTCGCTGGTCGGTTCCTCCGTCGGTGTAAACGCGAGGCAGCCGATCAGGCCTTTGCACAAGGCCTCGTCATCTGCGTCTTTGAGCACTGCATATAGACGCCGGCGCAATCTGTGCAGTTGCCTATCGGCCTCGTGAGGGTCGTCTACGGTTCGGCGGAACGGTTCCTCAAGGTTCAAGGTGACTTCAACGACAAGCGGCTCGTAGAGTAAGACTTTCTCCTTGTGAAGCCTTATAACCAGTGTGTCCCCGCTGGTTTCCTGTGTCAGGCCTGCGCAACACAGGCCCCAACCAAGCCCACAACAAAGTAATCTGATTCGTGATCCAAACATAACTGCATACTCCAAAAGAGCCAAAGTTGAATGCCAAGCAATCACCACACGATTTCGCTTCGGAAGATCAGGAGCGATTCGGCGGCAAAGTCGTCTTTCGTTCTCGGCGCCCCTTCTTGCATGAGAGACCCGGGCACGTGATCGCCATGTGACCCGCAGGTGTGCCCGATCTCATGCGTGACCGTATGCCATTCATCGGTCCTCTGCATGCATGCCATGTCATCCGCGATTGCTTGCAGGTAGATCACAGCCCGGCCGGAGTCACCATCGGTGCACCCTGTTTCAACACCCTCCGCGCCTGGGCGTTGTACATATGGCGGAGTCAGTGTAAAACACAAGTCAGGATCCGCGTCCCACTCCTCGCCAGCCTCCCAAGCTCCAACAACGAGGCAAGACCAGAAATCAGCCGTGGAGACGAGGTCGCGTTCGTCGCTCCATGTGCCCATACCATACTCGATGTCCCAGTCACTGAGATGCATATCGAAATCCACGACGTCTTGATATGCCGGTCCGGCGTATTGCGGGAGGATGTACGCGTCCGCGTAGGCATCGATGAGCAGTTGTCCACCTTCCGGATAATGCGGGCACGCTGCGAAACCCAACGCATGCGGTATATCGTCGTCTCGCAGGAGATACTCACTCCCGTTCGCACACGCGCCGGGAAGCTGCTCACATCTATTCGGATGAATCCTCGAACGCCTGAGACACCTGTTTCTTTCGGCTCTCCTCGAGCTTCCTTTTATACTTCGTGAGCTGGCGTTCAAGTTCATCGGCAAGTCGAGGACCGTCTGTGTTTGCACACTTGGTACGAAGAGACTCACAACATTCGCTTACCTTATCCCACTCCCGGGCAGCCCCATGCAGTTGTGCGAGCCGAAGTACAGCGGTCGTCCGTGGCCAAAGGTCGGCCTTCTCGGCGATCGTCAAATAACGGAGTGCCTTCTGGTAGGAAGGGTCAGCCCGGAACGTCGATGAGTCCCATGTCGGAGGTTTGCCGGTTTCTCGCCAGGCCTTTCTCTCCCCCTTACTCAACCACTGTTCAATCCTGTCCAAGTGCACTAGTCCCAGAAACCTAGCCACGTAGCCCGCGTAGGACGATTCGGGATACCGCTCAAGTAGTTGAGTCAAGGAATCGACCAGGGCCACCTCCCGCGGCTTCTCCTGATCGACACGGTACGGGCCATCCTCACGTATGATTTTCTTCAGCAGTAGAGTTGCGACGAGGGCATCCTTGCCGTGTTTTTGGACGTACCATTCCTGGTCGTACCCGAAATAACCATAAGTAACTTGGCTTAAATCTCGCAGGAACTTCAGATTCTGGCGATTATCTGGGCTGACCGAAACTGATAGTTCATTTGAATAGACCGGTGCAAACTCGTGCTCTGGTTGACAAGCAAACTTGATTCGATAACGCTCTGGGGCAGCGAAGGGGAACCCTGTTGGTGGAGGACCGAACAGAATCAAGATTTCGCCGGACGTTGACTCACCAGGCTCCAGGCTCCTGTCGTAAGTCCCTGGCCCGGAGCGGTAGAGCCGCTGACTATCTCGGAAGAACGAATCGTCACCCGGCGCCACCAGCGACGCAACTGCGTGCGGCGTCCCGTCCTCGCGGGTCTTGAGCACCAAGCGTTTCTCGTCGCGGTTGGTTAGCGTGATTCGCGCAATGACTGGTTCATACGTGACGATTGCTTTGCATTCTATTGTCAAAGAGAGCTCAATCTCGCTCGGAAAGGGCGGGAGCCGGTCCACGGCGGAATGCCACGGTGATGCAGCCGCAGATTGGACGCCGGGGTAGCCCGCGAGAACCAGCAGGCAAACGACAGTCAGTGGGATAAGAGGCTTCATAATATTTCTCCAAATGCTGGGACCTGAGCAGGTACGTGTCCCTACGGCCCCTGATACTCTCGTAACTCTGCCAAGCTCTCTGCCGAGAAGTCACTCGTTTGAGTCGTTGCATGCATTAGCCCGGTCGCGGTGTGATCAGCACCCAATGTATGAGCGATCTCGTGTGAGATCGTAATGCGTTGCTGTACCTCAAGGCAGCATTCTCGCAACCCTTCCAGAAAGATGGCGCACAGACCTGTATAGGACGAGCCCCACTTGCCGGTTGTGTCGCCCACCTCGTGCGTGCTTATCCCCTTAGTAGCAAATGTTTCCCCGTCGTAATCTTCGTGTCTTTCGGCTTGAAAGGCTGAGAGAACGTAAACCGTCCAGAAATCTGGGGTCGACACCGGCAAACCCCGGAGTACCAAACGAGCTGGATCCCAACTGCTGGCCGTTTCAGGCGTCATGTTCTTGACAAATGGAAACGCACCCAATGACGTGTGCTCGGACTGGACCTCGGGAGCGATGTACGCAGGTTTGTAGTGTCTGCACAATTCGGTGGTGTTTGGGACGAGAAGGAACCCATTCGGTGGCTCGCCCGTACCCATGTCGCACCCTACGACACCCGCAGTGAAGGTGTCTTCCTCCGCGAGATCATCATCACTGATCGTGCATGGGTGGCTCCCGGTCGTTGGGCGACCGCCCCACTGCTCAGGGGTTATGGACGTAACAACCTCATCGTCGCCTACCGAATGGACAAATGTGATGATCCGAGTCACTAGATCAGGGAAACCAGCGGCCTTGATGCGGATGAACCCGTTCTCGAAGTGGTCGTTTCCGTGCTGACTACCAATGTCCAACACGAGTCCTCCCGGCGGCGGGAAGCCGGGCTGGTTCCACTCCGTATCGATGGTGTTCTGCCCAAACGTCGGTCGAGCCATGGAGTCAATCTCCACGTGCAGCTTTCTCCATACGGTGAGCATCGGGCTCCAGACCAGTGGGACGGAGTAGCCGATAACCGTGATCGAGTCGGCGAGTTGCTGCATGGTCATTCCGCCGTGAGGCTGGTTGAGGGCGTCCTCGAGGCATGACGCTCCTGCACGGTAGTTGTTACCCGGCTGCATGGAAACCGTGATTGTCAAGCGGGCTTCGCCGTTGGCATCCGTTTCGGCGGAATCCGTCACCAAAGCCGGGTCCGCCCCCGAAGGAATCCGATTGTCGCCGCCGACCGCATCGTCGTCTATAACCTCTACGCCCGGCATACCCGGGTTGTTCTGGTCAAACGGATCGTCAATGTCCCAGACCCTGAAGTGAACCTCAACTCCCTCGATCGGTGGGGCGATGGTGGCTACCAGATCGACCTTTCTCCGGTCCGCCTCGCCGTTGTCGTTGGGTCCGGTCTTTCCCGGAAAAATCCGCAGGCCACCGTTGTTGGGGCAATCGTCCAGCTCAGGATTCCCAGGCGATTCCGAGAATACCCGCCACTCCAAGCTGTCGACTTTCACGACGACGACCGGAGAGCTCTCGGCGTGGCAGAAATGGCCACAATGAGAATCACCACAATAAGAAGCACCACAATAGACGCCAAAGAAAGCGGTCAAGCCACACGCCGACGTATGCATGCGACCGCACACGTAGAGCCCGGACGGCGAAGGCAACGGTCCCCCAACGCCGTGGACGCCGCCGCTCATCTCCGAGTCCGAGTAGAACCTGAACGCGTAGTAAGTGGGGTCTGCAGACCACATATAGCTCGATAGTTCGCGGTAGCATCCGGGGAGCACATCTCCTCCGTAGACAGCAAAGGGCCACCACTCAAGGTCATCCTCCCCGGTTACGGGTCCCGTATCCACCCAGTCACGGACACCGTTTCCGTTGTCATCGTCGTTATTGACGAACACCATGTCCGGCGGAGGACCAGTGGTAACGGTCCAACCATACTGAGCGCATCTATCGAAGGGGGGGTACCAAGGCTCGTATTCACAATCGCCCGACGCAGGGTCGCAGTGGTTGTACGTGCAGGGGTCGCCGTCGTCACATACATCTTCGTAGAGGCAGCCAAGCTCGGTGTCGCAGCCCAGGTCAGTCGTGCAGATGTCGCCGTCATCGCAGTTCATGGGCGTCCCTTGGCAAGAGCCCCCTGAGCAGGTGTCGTCTTCCGTACAAGCGTCCTGGTCGTCGCAGGGACGGCTGTTGTTGGAGTGGATGCAATCTCCGCCCGAACAATCTTCATCGGTGCAGGGGTTCTCGTCGTCACAATCGAGGAAAGTGGTCCCCACGCAGACCCCTTGGACACACATATCGTACATGGTGCATGAGTCTCCATCGCCGCAGGGCGTATACAAAGGGACGTTGTCGTAAAGACACTCCCCGTCATCGCATCGGTCGTCCGTGCACTCGTTGTCATCGTCGCAGTCCATCTCGGATCCGACGCACACGGCCTCGAACACGCTAATCACCACGCAGTGATCGTCTTCCGTGCACGGATCGTTATCGTCGCAGTCGCCGCCGTCGATTGCGTAGTGGAGGCAGGTCGGAACAGCTTCGATGATCTCGCACGTGTCCCAGGTGCAGGGGTCAGCGTCGTCACAGTCGAGCGGTGTTCCCACGCACTCCCCGCCTTCGCAGGTGTCGTCCGTCGTGCACGCATCGCCGTCGTTGCAAGGTACGCCATAGAGTGGGGAGTTTACACAACATCCGTCAAGGCATATATCCTTGGTACACGGGTCGAAGTCGTTGCACTCGTCAAAGCCTCTGTCACGCCCGGGGGGAGTCTCACATCTGGTGCAACCCGCGGTGGGCAAGGACCGCGACCGCCCGCCTTCGTCATCCCGAACCGATGCGCCGCCCGATCCTCCGGGGTCTGGGTCTGAGCCCGAGTCGTGTGAAAGATGCCCGACCTGAAACGCAAAAGCGGTGGCGAAAGGGCCTCCCCAGGGCAAGACCGCACTCGTAGCCTGATTGGTCTTGAGCAGGGCCGTCGATGCCGGAGCCCGGGCCGCCGAACATAGAAGAGCCGAGACGGAAAGGCCGACCGCTGACAGAGTCACAACGTGTATTCGGTTCATGCTATACGTTCCTCCACCATTGCGGCCACCGACGTGAACCGGGCAAAGCACCGACAACGACAGGCCCGTCCCCTTTGGAGGGAACGTGCGCAGCGATATGATGTCCTACCCCGACTTCCACCAGTGTACGGCAACCAGGCAGGCAGTTCCAAGTTCGGCCGGCGATAAAAACGCGAGAAACACCGTCGAATAGCAATGTGAGTGACATGTTGTGTATGTCACCCTGCCTCAGAGAAAGCGGTCTGTTCGCGGTCGTCGCCGTTGGCGAACCCATCCCGAATGCCGGTTCCGGGGCGGCGCGAAGGGGGCGGTTGAACAGATTCGGTCGGGCTTGTAGAATCCGGCGGCGGAATGTCCGGTTCAAGGCCGGTCGGTTCGGGGACGAACCGACTTTGGTGGCAATGCCTCCCGGCGTCTTCGTGTCCGGTGGAGGGTGGCTGAGGGTCCATGGCGAAGAAACGTAAGAAGCTCGGAGAAATCCTGGTCGGGTGGGGCGTGATCGACACGACCGCACTGGCGACCGCCCTCAAGTACGGCGAGGAGAACAGCAAACGCGTAGGCGAAGCCCTCGTCGAGCTGGAGTTGTGCAACGAAGACGACGTCGCCAAGGCACTCGCCACTCAATTCGGGCTCGAGTACATCGACCTCGATAAACACGTCGTCGACCACGTGGTGCTTGACCTCATTCCGGTGAGTATCGTCGAGGGGTACAAGGTCTTGCCATTGGCGGAGGAGGGTGATCGGCTCAAGGTGATCATCACCGATCCGCTCGACCTCGAGACATTGGACCTGCTGCGTTTCCGGTTGAACCGCGAGATCATTCCCACGCTTGCCCCTGTCGGCAAGGTCCAGCGATTCATCGACAAGTTCGTCAATCCCGCGGGCGACGAGCTATCCAAGACTGTCAAGAGCATTGACTACGACGCCCCCGACGAGGAGGATGAATCGCTCAAACTCGACGTGGCGGAGGACGAGGAAGCTCCGATCATTCGCCTCGTGCATCTGGTCATCTCGGAAGCGGTTCATACCCGGGCCAGTGACATCCACATAGAACCCATGGCGGACCGGGTGCGCGTGCGGTATCGCATCGACGGTGTGTGCCTGGTGCGAGATGACGTGCCCAAAAGCATGCAGAACTCCGTGATCACCCGATTGAAGATCATCTCGGGCATTGACGTTGCGGAGAAGCGAATTCCGCAGGACGGCAGAATCAAGCTCAAAATCGGTGGCGGGCGGATTGACTTTCGAGTCAGCTCCCTTCCGGGCTACCACGGCGAGAGCGTGGTCCTGCGTATTCTGCGCCCCGAATCTGTTCAGGTCGGCGTCGAGGCACTGGGCTTCGAGACGGACAACTACGAGACTTTCAAGAAGGTCATTCGCCGTCCCAACGGCGTTTTTCTGGTGACGGGTCCGACCGGTTCCGGGAAGACGACCACGCTCTACGCAGCGTTGCAGGAGCTCAACCGTCCCGACAAGAAGATCATAACAGCCGAGGACCCCGTGGAGTACAACTTCACGGGCATGAACCAGGTCCAGGTTCATGAGGATATCGGCCTGACCTTTGCGCGAATCCTCCGCGCGATGCTGCGTCAGGCCCCCAACATCATCCTCGTGGGTGAGATTCGTGACAAGGAGGTCGGCGACGTGGCGATCCAAGCCGCCCTTACCGGGCACTTGGTCTTCAGCACGTTGCACACCAACGACGCCCCATCGGCGATCACGCGATTGCTGGATATGGGCATCAAACCGTTTTTGGTGGCCAGCTCGATTCAGGCGATAATGGCCCAGCGTTTGATCCGTGTGATTTGCAGCGAATGCAGGGTCCAGGACCCTGACCCCGACACACGAACGCTAAAGCTCCTGGGCTTCTCCCAGGAGGAGATCGACGGCGGTAAGACGGTGTGGAAAGGGGCCGGCTGCAAACGGTGTCACAACTCGGGTTACCGCGGGCGGTTGGGAATCTTCGAAATGGTGATCTTGAATACCGAGATGCGGGACCTGGCCTTTAACAGGGCTACGACAGGCAAGATCCGCGAAGCCGCCAAGACCGCCGGCATGAGGAGCCTGTTGGAAGACGGGAAGCTGAAGATCAGTTCCGGTGTCACCACGCCCGAAGAGCTGCTGCGGGTCACCCAGGCGGAAGGTCTGTTGGTGGCTGACTGATAGGGTGTTGAACCATCAAAGCCGGCTGTGTCCGGCGAGGGATTTCTCCATGGCGACAGTTCACATTGATCGTTTGCTGGAGACGGTGATCAAGCAGGGAGCCTCAGACCTGCACCTGACGGTAGGCCAGCCACCGATCATCCGTTTGCACGGACATCTGCGCAGGCTGGAAACCAAGACGCTCACGCCCGAGGACACGACCGCCCTGATGAAGGCGATCACCCCTGATCGGAACCAGCAGGAGTTGCAGGAGGAAGGTGGTACGGACTTCGGTTTCGCCTTCGGCGACCTGGGCCGGTTTCGTGTTGCCATCTTCAAGCAGAAGGGCAGCGTGGCGCTCGTCTTGCGTCTTATTCCTTTCAAGATCCTGACGTTTGACGAAATCGGTCTTCCCCGTATCTGTCGGGCGCTGTGCCGCCGTCCTCGAGGCATCTTCCTGGTAACCGGACCGACCGGTTCGGGCAAGACCACCACGTTGGCGACGATGCTCGATTACATCAATACCAACTTCGACCGCCACGTCATCACCATCGAAGATCCGATCGAGTACTACCAGAATCACAAGAAGGCGATCTTCAACCAGCGTGAGGTCGGTGTCGATGTCCCCAGCTTCTCCGAAGCCTTGAGGCGTATTCTCCGTCAGGACCCAGACGTTATCCTTGTTGGGGAGTTCCGTGATCTGGAAACCATGGAATCGGGGATTCGAGCGGCCGAGACCGGCCACCTGGTCTTCAGCACCGTTCATACCACCGGGTGTCAGGGTACCATTAACCGTATCATCGATGCGTTCCCGCATGAGCAACAAGAGCAGATCCGCGTTCAGATGTCCACCAACCTGATCTCGGTTCTCTCGCAGGCCCTTTTGCCCCGCCAGCCCAAGGGCATGGTGGCTGCCTACGAGTTCATGGTCATTACTCCCGCGATCTCCAACCTGATCCGTGAGAACAAGACCTACCGAATCGACTCCGCGATCCAGACCGGGAAGAAGTACGGTATGCAGCTTCTCGACGAACATCTGTGGCAGCTTTACTCTGAGGGCTTGGTCTCTGCCGTCGACGCCGTCGACCGCTCACGCAACCCCGGTGTCATGCAGGACAAGATTGACGCTCATCGCCGGGGTCTGGATATCACCGACGTCCAACAGAAGAAGAAAGGCGATGACGACGACGACGATCAAGCCCTCGACGACATTCAGATACGAACATGACGGATACTCCAAAACCCGACGACAAGAAGCCCAAACGCGCTGAGAAGGCGCGCAAAATGCCCTCGGTGGAGCAACTCCGAGGGCGTCAGCTCGGGCGCATTCTCATCAAGATGGGCAAACTGCGCCGTCCCCAGGTCCATGAAGCCCTTGACATCCAGAAGGAACGACGCGGGCCGATCGGCGGGATTCTCGTCGAACTGGGTTACATCGACGAAGAGGACCTCAACCTCGCGCTGGCATCCCAGAGCGGAATGGAGAAGGTCGAGCTTGGGAAGATCGACGTCGCCATCGACGTTATCTCGATAATGACATCCCAGATGGCCAACACCTATCAGGTGATACCGTTCGAACTGAACGCCGAACGGAATGAACTCCGGATCGCCCTGAGCAATCCGGACAATTTCATGGCCACCGACGACCTGAAAACGCTGCTCGGATTCAACATCAAACCGTTCATCTGTAGCGGTGCCGAACTCCAAACCGCCCTGGAACGCTACTACCCGGAAGGAGAGGCGGAGTCGATCACCGGTCTTATCGACGAGCTCAGCGAGGACGAGGATCTGGCTGCCTTCCGCGATCGCGGCGACAGCATAGACTTGGCGGAACTCCAGGAAATGGCGGATCTCAACCCCGTCAAGAAACTGCTGAACCTGGTGCTTCTCCAGGCGATCAAGGACCAGGCCAGCGACATCCATTTCGAACCCTTCGAAGACGAGTTCAAGATGCGATATCGCATCGACGGCGTACTTTACGAGATGATCCCTCCGCCACGGTATGTGGCGATGGCTATCGCGTCGCGAATCAAGGTGATGGCGGACCTGGACATCTCAGAGCGGCGACTGCCCCAAGACGGGCGTATAGAGCTTCAGCTCAAAGGCGCCCCGATCGACCTGAGAGTGGCTGTTTTGCCCACGATGTTCGGCGAAAGCGTCGTGCTTCGAGTGTTGGACCGCTCAGCCATGCAGCTTAGCCTGGACAAGATTGGCATGCGGGATGACGAGCTATCCATCTTCCGCCAACTGATCCGCAAGCCCAACGGCATTCTCATCAACACCGGCCCCACCGGTTGCGGCAAGACCACGACGCTCTACGCCGCGCTCCAGGAACTCAATTCGGTGGACGTCAAGATTTTGACGGCTGAGGATCCGGTCGAGTATGACATTGACGGTCTGATCCAAGTCCAGATCAGAGCCGACGTTGGGATGACCTTCGCCGCAGCTTTGCGGAGCTTCCTGCGACAGGACCCTGACATCATCCTTGTCGGAGAGACCCGAGACATCGAAACCGCCCAGATCGCCGTTCAGGCCTCCTTGACCGGACACCTGGTGCTGACGACCCTTCATACGAACGATGCTCCCAGCACCATAGCGCGCCTTCTGGACCTCGGGCTGGAGGCGTTCTTGATTACAGCCACGCTGGAAGCCATAATCGCTCAGCGGCTTGTCCGTCGTATCTGCGTCAACTGCAAAACGGAGTACAAGCCAACCGAAGAGCAGCTCATGGAGCTGGAACTAAAGCCCGAGGATGTTGGTGATCGTGTGTTCTTTTACGGAAAGGGCTGCGACTATTGCAATAATACCGGTTACCGCGGGCGAATCGGGATTTACGAGATCATGGTGCTCGATGACCAACTGCGGGAATTGATAATGCGGCAGGCTTCGTCTGCAGTTCTTCGGCGGGAAGCGGTAAAGCGAGGAATGCGTACGTTGCGTGATAGTGGATTCCTGGCGATCTATGACGGCGTAACGACGTTGGACGAGGTGGTCAAGGAAACGATCATGGACGAGTGAGGCGGTTTCTCCCGCTCGTTTGTGTGTGCAGAAGCAGCCTGACCGGCGCCGATCCATTACGGATAGGTGCCGTTGTTGGTGCTGGCTGTTGAGAGCAACGATTGTAAAGGGGGCACAGATGCCGACGTTCGCCTACGAGGCCATGAATCAGGCAGGCCACGAGGTCAAAGACGAGGTCGAAGCCAACACCACTGAAGACGCCCTGGCGAAGATCAAGTCCCTGGGCTACTTCCCCACGAAAATCCGAGAAAAGGGCGGTACCAAGGCCAAGTCTACGACCGCGAAGAAGAAAGCGGGGATGTCCATCGGACGGGTGAGCGGCAAGGCTCTTACTCTGTTCACGCGTCAGCTTTCGACCCTGGTGGATGCGGGGCTTCCGATTCTGCGCAGCCTCAATATCCTCGAAGAACAGCAGAAGCCCGGTAAGTTCAAGAACACTCTGCGAACGGTGGCTGATGACATCGAGGGCGGAACTACGCTCTCGGAGGCGCTCGCCAGGCATCCCAAGGTCTTCAACCGGCTTTACGTCAACATGGTCGCCGCCGGTGAAACGGGTGGTGTGCTCGACACCATTTTGCAGCGTCTCGCGGAGTTCATGGAGAAGGCAGCCAGGCTCAAGCGCAAGATCATCGGGGCGATGATCTACCCGGTCGTGGTTATCGGATTCTCCTTCGGTATCGTGGGCGGTATCATGTACTTCGTCATCCCGAAGTTCAAGGATATCTTCATGGACTTCGACGTCACGTTGCCGAGTGTGACTCTCTTGCTAATCGACATGTCCGACTGGTTCGTGAGGGGCAGACCGCCGGGATGGGCGGTGGTCATCTTCACACCGATCATCACGTTGTTCCTGTTCAAGCTGGTGCGCGCTTCGGAGGGAGGGCGGTTCGTCACCGACACGGTTGGCCTTAAGATCCCCATCTTCGGATCGCTGTTGAAAAAGAGCGCTGTGGCACGATTCACGCGAACGCTGGGGACACTTATCACGGCTGGTGTTCCGATCCTGGAAGCGATTCTGATCACCAAGGAGACCGCCGGCAACGAAGTCTTCTCCCGGGCGATGCAGGCTGTCCACGACTCGATCCGCGAGGGAGAGAGCTTCGCAGCCCCTCTGCGGGCGACCAAGACGGTCGATGGTCTGGTGGTGAACATGATCGCCGTGGGCGAGGAAACCGGCGAGCTTGATATGATGCTCATGAAGATCGCGGACAACTACGACGAAGAAGTTGACACTCTGGTAGTCAGTCTTGTGTCACTTCTCGAACCTATCATGGTGCTCTTTCTGGGTGGTATGGTGGGGTTCATCGTAATCGCGCTGTTCATGCCGCTTGTGGCGCTTATGGAAGGTGTTGGATAGGATTGCTGAATCGCGAGGGTTGCTATCATGGTCAGATCAAACAGTAGGTTGCGGCGGTGCGGTTTTACGCTGGTTGAACTTCTGGTGGTTATCGCCGTCATCGCGGTCTTGATAGGACTGTTGCTTCCGGCGATAGGCCATATACGCAACAAGGCTACGGCCGCTGTAACCGGAGCCCAGTTCGCCGCGTTGGATACTGGTCTCGAGAGTTTCCGGGGAGATGGGGCGCTGGGCGGGACCTATCCTCCCTCACACAGCGACTACTCCGATGATGTCCAGAAAATCGCCAACCCGCTGGAGGAGACTTCCGCCCCGAATGAACCTGACACGAAAATAGCCGGAGCGCACTTGCTTGTTCACGCGATGTTGGGCACTGACCTGCTCGGGCCTCCGGGCTTTAAGGACTTCAGTTCGCCTCGCGACCACATGTGGGCAAACGACACACATGCTGCGGCGGACGGAGCCTATGAAATGAACAAAACCACCGGCGACCCGGAGAAACCACGGTACGGTGGAGCTGCCGGTTTCGTAGACGACAAGATGCGCAGCACGGTGAGGTCATTCAATCAGCTTGCCGACGATGACATTATCTTGAACCTCGAAGAACAGTCTTGGTCGGACGATGTCGACGGGACTGCCGACCAGCTCCTCTTCACTGATTCCTGGGGCACGCCGATCCTGTACTACCGGGCCAACCCGGGCGCCAAGCGAATGACGAACAACGATACGAACAAGTCCAGCATCTATCACCAGCAGGACAACGGGATCATCACCGGCTCGCCTGACCTGGGCAGTCCTTATGATGCGATCGGACTGGACTTCGGCGCCGGGCGGTTGTCCAACAGGACTTACTACCATTCGATCTGTCGCACGCCCGATGGAAACTATCCGCCGATCATCCCCCCCACCGCCACACCGGACGACGTGTTGAGCAACGCGATCTACAGAGACTCGTTCGCCCGGTTCATCTTCGACAGTACGATGAAGGTGCGCAACACGCCGGTGAACAAGAACACGTACCTGCTGATCAGTGCCGGGCTGGATGGGATCTACGGAACCGTGGACGATGTGACAAACTGGACGAGGGACTAAGTGAACACGCGATCAGCCAACCGTACCGACAGATCAGTTCGTGGCGCGTTTACGCTCGTCGAGCTTCTGGTCGTAATCGCGATCATGACAGTGATGATCTCCGCTGTTATCACGGGCGGAGCCGTCCTGCTCACCCGGTCCCGCGTCAAGAGCACCGAAGCCACCCTATCGGTCGTGCAGCAGGCTATACAGCAGTTCCACCGCGACGCACCTTCGATCACCAAAGCCAGACAGCGGCTGGGCACGAGCGTCGCCCCGGTGAAGTACGCCGACCGCTACGGAGGGTATCCTCCCGATGAGTTGGAGGTCTTCACCAATTTTGGTCTCTTGGGGCAGAATGGCACCAACCCTCTGACGCTTGCTCCGGGCGGTGCGGTCATGATTCCCAAACCAGACGACGCATCGTCGGAATATCCCACGATGAGATTCTTCCCACCCAGGGATACACCCGCAAACGAACTACCCTTTGAGCATCGCGATCTGGCTGCCATGATCCTCGCCATCGAGCTCTACAGCCCGGTAGGCTCGGAAATTCTGGACAGCATACCGGGCAAGTTCCGCTCGGAAGGTCCGATCGACCCGAGTTCCGGGCTTCCCTGTCAGTTCTTGGACCGAAACAACGACAGTAAGTGGGATGCCGGCGACTACCAGATCCGCTACATCCTCGACGATTGGGGTTTGCCCCTGGTCTACTACTCGCAGCGCGACTTCGACCCTCTAGCCTCTCCACCGGTCGTTTCCACCAATCACGCCGGCTGGAAGCAGGCTTCGACTGGCATGATTCGGCTTAACGGGTCCCAGCCCATCATAATGTCCTATGGCCCGAACGGGGAGGAGCAACTCGGCGCCCTCTACCAACAGGATAACCCGCTTGCCCTGCTCCACGCCGACTGGGTAGACGGCGAAGCGATCGACGATGCGATGAATGACGACAACGTCTATGTGGACGAGGCGCTGATCGAGAAGCTCCGCAAGGGAGACCTGCAGTGATTCGCCCGAGAGAATCAACGTCGACCGCCGGGGCGCCTGGTGGGGCTAACTGCGCCTGCAGGTTCGGTTTCACCCTTACCGAGATGATAGTCGTGGTGGCTATCGTGGTGATCCTGATTGGCGTGGTCATGCCGGCCGTGAACGCCATGTGGGAAGACCGCAAGATAACCGGCGCCGAAAACACCATCCGCGGCGCACTGATGGTCGCGCACCGCCAGGCTATGTCGCCGGGGCACAACGACACCGGTCTGTTGTTCGCTCTCGATGCCCGTGGCACACAACATCTCTACCTGATCGAGCAGAGACCGGCTGGGCAGCGTCCGGAGGATGCCCTCTTAGCCCGGGACCGGTTTGTCGTTACTGAACGGGTCTTCACGCTTCCACCGCCGATGCGGGCCGTCCCGCGCTACGTCGTGGATAAAGAGTCTCTCGCCCAGGACGAGAAATACAGGGGGTTCAGTCCCGAGGAGCTTGCCAACAACGAGTTCCCCATTCCACCGTCGCCCATTATCTGGCAAGAACCCCAGCGCCATCGTAACTACTTCAGCATGGTTTTCTCCACTGACGGAGAGCTCATCCTGGGCCGTAACGTGCTGATTTATGACGAAGATGAAGATGCGCCGTCCAGCGGGGAAACTTATGGCGATCGAACCGGGATGCTGGTTTCGAGGGAAGTACTCGACTTTTTTGAACGGGACAGTTCCCAGGGCGCGTCGGAGCTGCCGATCGATCCTGACAACAGCGGGCTTTTCCTGGAATGGCTGGTAACCGACGAGCAGGACGGCATCGCGATCAACTTCCCGTCGGTCGACGGCGTGTTGCTTTACGACGATTCGGTTTTCAAGGAGATGGGCTTGCCGGAGGACAAGCGTGACGCCCTGCTGGAAATGGGCGTACCTTTATATGTTGTCGGTCCTGCGTGCTCGATCGTTCGTGGGCCTCTCGGTGAAAACGTCTTGCCACAAGGAAGTCCATGATGGCAGGTTCACCTCTTAATGAACATGGAAGACGTCCGCGGGCTTATCGCTCGCCGGTTGGCGGCTTTCGGCCGCTGGCGGCGTTCTCCCTTATCGAATTGATGATCGCCATCGTGATTCTGGGGTTTGGGATGGTGATGGCTGCCACGATGTTCCCCGTGGGTTGGTCGCGTGCCCGTGATTTGAGCGAGCACACGGTCGAGCAATCGCTTACCGACAGCGTTCACGCCACGTTACATTCCATCATGCAGGTCTCGGGCCCCGACTACCGGTGCGCCGGCTTCGCGGGCGATCTGATATTCACCGGCAGACCCGAAGATGCTCATCTGCCCAATACGATCCGGTGTTACAGCGACACTCGCGTCCATGCCCTGCATTTGCAGAACATTCGCGTAGAGGACCCGGCCTTCGTGCCGGAAGAGCCCTGGCAGTTGGAGTGGATGGACGACACCTTCCTCGAAGATTTGGACATCGTGCCTACCGGCGGCATCCAGTCCTATCGTGATCGATCTTATTTTACTCCTCGGATTCGGTTTCATGAACGCCTTTACCCGCCTATGAAAGCTCGAAGTGATCCCGACCTGTCTGTCGCGGACGCAACCTGGGACGACACGCTGGATTCACGGAGACACTGCTGGGCGGTTTTTCATCGACTCCGTGAGCTTGTCGGTCCTGATTCGACCACTTCCTCCACAACGCCGAGTCATGAGGAACAAGCTCAGCGAGCCATAGTCAATCAGCGTGTATTCGACGTATACTTCGTAACCCTCCGTCGCCCTCGGACGACACCGCGTTTTGCCGTGCAGGACCCGAACAGCGCCCCCAATCCCATTGACCGCACGTTCAAGGCTGCTGCCCCGGCGGACCTTGGACCACAAGACGACCTGGCTCTGCCTATACCTTGGCGCATGCAGATCGAGTTCGACCCGGCCACCGTCGTGTTGGGAGACGATTCAGACAACAACCCGGACGATCCGACGCACCTTCTCACGTACGTTCCGACCGAGGCCAAGGTGCATCTCAGGCCCACCTCCAGCTACGCTCTCGACATCTTCCAAGATGGAACGCTGCTGATTGACGAGGTCAGCGGTCAGATATACCGAGTAACCAAGCAACGTATTCCAGCTTCCTTGCCCGGCGGTCAGACGATAGCTGTACTGACCCTTGACCGGGAGATCGTTATAGAGGACCTCGACGACGGAGATACTGCGGGAGATGGTTCGCTTCTCGACGACGAGTTCCTCCGGGCGGTTTGGGTTTTCCCACCACCGGTGTTGCCCCGTAGTGACGGCGATGATCCTGTGTTCGAGGGAAGGAGTCCGGTTGTGGGGATTGAAGTCAGAACCGTTTCAATCTCACCGAATCCCTGACAAAACGCTTCTTACATTCGCTATTTTATTGATGCAGTGTCGCTGTCACGGCGACGGTCTTTTGTCGGTTTTTGTCTGCCGGAAAAGCCTGGCGCGTCACTAGACCGACACCTGCTGACGACGATAATGGGAGTGTGAGGTGTCTAGGTGCGCTATGAGACTGGCCTTTTTGACCCGAGCTTGTCATGAGTAAGTTTTGTGGACATAACGAGTTACGATCTGCTGATCACCCGCCGAGTCGCCGTGTGGCGTTTTCTCTGGCAGAGTTGGTCGTGGCGGTTGGCCTGCTGCTCCTGCTGTTGGCTCTAACAGGCCAGGTCTTCAGCCTGACTTCACGTTCGACTGGGCAGGCGACGGCTTTGACGAACACCCACCAGTTGCTCCGATCATTCGAGCAGACTATCCGGAAGGACCTTTGTTATGTTCGGGAGGGCGACTCGGTACTGCTGATTTACGGCAACCCGGTCAATGCTTACTGGACACAGACTGGCAAAGACGCGGACGACAACGACGATCCGAGCGACGGCTATCCGCATCCGGCTGATCCAGAGCGGGAGTGTGGTCCGTGCGGTGGCATTCCGCTGCCCCCACGAGCGGATGTGCTGATGTTCTTCACTGCCCACAAGACCGCCAGCCGTGTGTTCCCGTCGGTCATCTCACAGGCTCAACAGGTGGTTTATGCCCACGCGAGCTTCGGTCAATACGTTCCGAATCCGTCCGGTGGATTTGCCTTCGTTGCTGACCTGGACGCCTTTCCGAAGTTCGATGAGATTGCGCCTTTGCCTGCGAATGGTTGGCACTTGGCCAGGCGTAGCGTCTTGCTGGTTCCGGCGGCCGCACCGCTGATTGACTCGGCTGGTCGGGGCTGGGCTGCCTCGCTTTTCGAGGACGGTGAGATCGAGGAAACCATTAGTGTGCTGAAGGGCACGTCCGACGTGGTGTCAGATTTCGTATATGAGACTGAGGTTCTTACGCCAGGTCCGATGGGTCCGTGGCGTTTCCTGCCGAATGTGTTTTACGACGGTTCGGGAGATATGGCGCCGATCTTCGATCGGAGCTTGTTGGATCTGACTCCTCCGCCTTCGATGGCTCACTCTTTGGGGCACTATTTCATGCCTCACTGCGCGTCGTTCAAGGTGGAATGGTCTCTCAAACCTCATTCGGCGTTTGTTGACGGTCGGCTGGATTCTGAGACACAGGTTCTTTGGTTTGATCCGGGCAACATGGATGACCCGCTGGCTTCGCTTACCGAAGCCATTCAGGAAGCGGAAGACACCGGTGACTCCGATCGGTATCTGGCGTTGTCTGAGTTGAGGGACGACGAGTTGGGAGGGGATGCCAACTACCGCTACAGCCTGGCGGACCGTTTCAGGGATGATATGGACTGGTTTATTCCGCCGGCTGACGACAACCCCGGTCTTGCCATCTTTACAGCTACGCGCCAATCCATGGAAGATGGCGTGGCGGGTGAGGCCATCTCGGAAGACGTTTTCCCGGGCGCCCTGCGGATCACGATCGACATGTTCGATCCGCAAGGCCACTTCGACCGTCCCATCCGCCATGTGATGGTGATTCCGGTCGGAGAGTGACGGATCGGGTGAGGTAACGGTCTTCCGGCGTGTGGCGTGTGGTTTTGCGGAGGACGGGATTGGGCTTTGGGGACAATCGGGCCGGCGCATTGGATCGGTCTGCTTGAGACGATTAGTGAGGATTTGTTCATTGACCACGAGACGGTGCAATATGTGTGACACCAATCGAACACAATCGCGGGACTTTCGTCGCCGGGGATCGGTGTTGATCCTGGTGACGGCCCTTCTGGGGATGCTGTTCGTGATGGGTGTCGCGTTTATGGCTTCGATGAACTTCGAGGCAGAGATGATCGCGGCCGAGCGCCGTCAGTCCGGCGTCGAGGACGGTATCGACGGTATGTTCGATGAGGTCGGCGGGCTATTGAAGGAAGGCATGCCGTTCGCAGCTGTCCAGCTCCCGGGTTCCTCGTCGACGTACGCTGAGCTGCCCGGATACCACAACACCTTCAGTCCGATCGAGCCAAGCCGTGACCAAGCCAGCGGGGATGTTGTGTTCGATTGGTTTACCGATCTCGAGTCGCTACGGGACGAGCCGTTCACTGGTTCCAGGTTCATGGGTATGACCCTCGGCACAGTGCTTCGGAATGGTTCGGAAGATCCTGATCTGAACCGGGTGGTCGTCGACGCCGACGGGGACGGTATCGTGGACTCGGTGCAGTTCGATCTTGCCGACGTCCTGGAGTTCTCTTCGGAACAACTGGCTGAGCTGTCCGAATTACTGAATCCGTTTTCCGAGGTCACCGGCGAAGTTAATCTCGGGATTCGTATCATCCCGCATGGCGGGATGGTCAACCTTAACGAGTCTCATCCGTCTTTGATCGACAACGTGCTCGACCGGGAAGGTGGGTACATTCACAGTCCAGTTGAGTTCGGCGTTTTCTATTCTCCGGCGTTGGAGGAGAATCTGCTCCGTCGTCGCGGTCTTCTTCCGCCGCGTATCATCCCGCCGTCGGCTTTGCATGGAAACATGTTCCTGGACGACGACCCCGACTCGACAGGTGACGGGGACATGCTCATTCAGCTTTTCCCGCCCGGCGAAACGGTGTTCGAGGATGATCACCGGTATTGGGGGTTTGAGTTTGATGAGATGTATCCGCCGGGTGATCCGGACGCGTTTGTGAAGATGTGGTCGATACGGATGGAGCCAGAAACTTCGTTCGAGCAGGAACCCTCGATGGAGGAATACGATCGCCGTCACCTGGTGACCACGATCAGCCATGACGACCTGCTGGCACGTAGCGTACAGATAACCGTGCCGCTTCCCTACGCGCCGCCTCCTGACAACACCACCGAGGCTGACATTCGCGACAAGATGATCGAAGCCAATCAGGAATACGCCGACCCGGAGTGCGCGTTTCTGCCATTCGAGTACGTCGACTATCCGCAGGACATTCCCAACGAAGGGGACTGCGCCTGTCCGAGCGATGAGGGGTGTCGGTTCGACCCGAGAAAGGGGAGGCTCCTTGTCAGCTTGCCCTGGATTCAAGATGCGCTCGATGAAGGCCTGATCAGTTCCGCCTCAGCAATTCAGTTGATTCAGGACACCTTCATGGTGATGCTGTTCAACGCGGCGGGCCCCATGTGGGAAGACGAGTGTCCCTCCGGCGGTTGCCTGGCAGCCGGCGAGGAGTGCGTCATCGACCCCGGCACCGGCGCCAACATCTGTGTCGATCCGCAACTGCGTTATCAGCCTCATCGTCTGGCACAGATCGCGCGGACGGCGGCGGCGCTGACCGCCAATCTGATCGACTTTATGGATGCGGACAGCGTTCCCACCCGGGTAGAGGTGCGCTCGTGCAACTTTGACGAAATCGACACTGTGGGGCGTGGTTTCAATCCGCCGGTCTATGTCTATGGTCTGGAGCGTCAGCCGTACATCACCGAGGTCGCGGTTCACTGGTACGAGGATGATCCGACGAATTTCTACTACTACGGCATCGAGCTTTTTAATCCTCATGCCGAGGATATTGAGACTCTCGACCAATACTACCTGCGGGTCATAACAGAGACGGGGGATGTTTCTTACCCGCTGACACAGACCATTCCAGCCGCAGATTTCAAGGCCGTTGTGAACGATGGCGCCTTTCCTGGCGTAGGGGCGACACCCGAGGTGCTTCCCGGTCTTGTGCTTCCCAACACCACCGGCGATTCCGCTGACATCTACCTCCTGCGCGAAGTCCAATACCTCGGTGATGATCTTCCTACAAAGATTGTTGTTGACCAGTTTGCGTTTGCTTACCAACCCAAGGGGACGGAAACCCCGCCCTTCTCCTTTGCCATGGAGCGCCCGCAGGTCACGGCCGCCACGCCGTGGTATGCGCCGATCGCCGGAGGCAAAACCAACCCATACGGCACTTCGCTCGGCGGTGACAACGTGGTCCCGGCTGGTTCACCCGCCCGGCGCCCTGTTGAGGTGTTCTTCGCGAACACCGACGACATGCGGACCGCGTTTCCGACCACCGGATCGCTTCTGTTGCTCATGCGGTATGCCAACAGATCGTGGGATGAACACGACCACGTTCCTGCCAACCTTGCGTTCACCACCGAACTGGGCGGTTTGGACCGGTCGGTCTACTACGACGTCGCCGCGGGCGGTGGGGTGTCAGAGTTACGCGACCGCTTTGAGCTGATCGACAACGGTCACATGCCGGTTTTCGAGAAAGACGGTGTTTACGCTCATCGCAGAGACCCAGCCCTTGAAGCTGTGACGAATACGCTGGGCAGTGTTGACGCGTTGCCGTGGGGCCAACTGGTGTTCGACTACTTCACGGCTTTGCCGCTTTCCAGCGGCGGACCGTATCGTGGTGATCCTGACTCTCTGGCGGGTCCAGCCTCAATCCCTCGAGTGGACATGGATGGTTTGCGGGTTCACGGCAGGATCAACATCAATGCGGCACCGTGGAGGGTGTTGGCCGGTCTGCCACTGATGCCTGTGGAGGCCTTCCAGGAGTACCCGGTAGAGTTGCGGAACAAGATTTCGATGTATGCCGGTCTGGGTTCTGGCGACGCCTTCCCGATCGGCGAGCAGCGGGCCCGAGCGATCGTCGCCTACCGTGAGATGAAGGAGCTTTCCGAAGGTCTCGATTCGGAGGGTGTTGAGATGACCACCGGGTACTACGGAACTACCGTATCTCCCGCACCTCCCAATCCCTATGGCCGCGGCTGGGATGATGATGATCCGGCTGCCAGACGTGGAACCGGTTTCATGACGATCGGCGAACTGTTGAACGTGCGTCATCCGGACGCATATGAGGAGTTGAATCAGCCCTTCGCCGGGTTCGGCAACTACGATGACTACTCGTTGTACCGTATGGATTCGGGCGTGATTGAGTCAGTCGATGACACCGTCGTACCGCCCATCAGCACCGAGGACTACGTGTCAGCCATCTCTTTGATGGTGGCACTTGGCGACTGGGTTACGGTGCGATCACAGGTATTTACGATCTACGGCGTGCTGCGAGGTCAGGAAGACTTGACCATCACGGACGAGGATCCGGATCTGGAAGAATTGATTCAGATCCGGGATATCGACTCGCGTGCCATCAGGTTCCAGGAGACTGTGGATCGCCTGCCAACTTTCCTTGGCGAGCGTTTGCCGGTTCACATCGGCGAACGGGTGATAACCGGCTACGACGACACCCAAAATGACTGATGCTCTGTGTCGCGTAGAGCGAGAATCAGACGCGGATGTCGTCTGTGGTGACGTTGTGCGTTGATTTTTGGGGGCGACCGACCCCGGAAGGAAGTCATCGGCCTATAGGACCAGTCGGTTTTTTTCGATTTGCGGCAGAGGAATGTTGACTTCGTGGTTTGCCCTGGAATCGAATCGTATGGTCTATTGGTAGTCGCGGGAATGGTGGTTCGGTAGCAGTTACCGGCCCTGTCTTGGAGCGTTTCTGGTTCTCGTACGGCGGTGGCTTCGGGTGGTGTCTGGCGGAAAGACACCGGTCAGCCGCCACACAGAACTGGAGCTTGCTCTATGCCGCGACAAAGTGGCGGATGCATTGGTAATGGGGCCTGTGAGTGGTATAATCGGACAGACCTTCGGAGGGGAAGTTGGAACGGCGTGGTTCTCGGCATCGCGGCTGCGAGGTTGGGATATTGACACGGTCTGGTCCACATCGCTCTTCTCCCTCACGATTGAATCAGGTTCGAGCGGAGAAAACAATGCGCATCTTCATTAGACATGCTTGTATGTTGGCGGTCCTTTGGGGCGTGGTGATTTGCTGCCCGGTTGGGGCTGAGGCGGTCCAGAGCACAGACCCGGTGCCCGATCCGGCACCCGCAAGGGAAACGGAGTTCGGGGGCGACCCATACCCGGATTCGTATAACGGTTTCTTTGGAGACCAGGTCGGCAGGGACGACTGCGATGAGTTCGGCAGAGAGGAACGCCAGTGGTTCCTGGGCGGGAACCGTTATCGCGGTAACGTCCTGGAGATCCAGGAGCCGTGCAGTATCAGCGAGTTTAGAATCGAGCTGACGATCAACTCGCCGACGACGCTCTACTTCTATGTGCACAAGCTCAACGAAGCTGGAACGGCGTATGTCAAGATATGGGACGTCGAGCAGTACGTAGCGACCGACCTTGGGCGGCGTTTCTATTCCTCCGGAGATGTACTGCCGGACGATGGGTTGGCGCTCGCGGCGGGCGAGGAGTATGCCTTGGGGGCGGCGTGGATTCCGTCGTCGATCTCATACTGGCGTGATAACCCGACCGTGGATTATCCTCAACCGTTTTCGAAAGGGATGATACTCGGGGCAGCCATGGTCAACAGCGCTCCTCCGCTGGATTCCCTGCTTCCCGGATCGTCCGTTCCGTGGGAGTATGCAGCCGCCTCGATGGACGTCTGCTATCGTCCGATTCCGGGAGCATGCTGCGACGGTACATCGTGTGAGGAGTTGTTGAGCAGCGAATGCATGCATCAATTCACCGCTCCCGGCGTGACTTGCGCTGATGTCGATGACGTCGGAGGCTGTCCTTTGCCGGTTCGTGCTTGCTGCTGTGCAGATTACACTTGCGTGTTATCCAACGAGTTTACGTGTGAAGACTATGGCTGTGATGCTCTGGAAATCGACTCCTGCACCGACCCATACAACCCGTGCGAACCTATCGGTGCCTGCTGCAACCCGAGTGAGGGCACTTGCTCCAACATAACCGAGACGATGTGCACAGATGCCGGCTGGATCTACCGAGGCAACGACACAGCCTGCGATACGGTGAGCCCACCATGCCACCAAGGTGCCTGCTGTTTTTCCGGCAGTGTCTGCTGGGACGTCTTGCCCGGAGCATGTCTCGACGGAGTGTTCCTGGGTTTGGGCACGACCTGCGCCGACGAACCGTGTAACGACGTGGGTGCTTGCTGCCTCGAGGTTGACACGTGTGCGGACGCCATGACTCGCTACGATTGCATGTCCGACGTCGGCACATTCTTGGAAGGTGTCGTTTGCGCTACTGAACCACCCATGACATGCGGCGAATGCGACCCGCAAGCCGATGACTGTGATGACGGCCTGTTCTGCAATGGAACGGACACGTGCATCAACGGCATCTGCGTCGAAGGCGCGTCTCCTTGCGACCCACTCACCGAGACATGCGACGAAGACAACGACGTGTGCCTGGTGTTTGCGTGTGTATTTGACATCGACTGCGACGACCAGAACCCCTGCACGACCGACACCTGCAACGTCGACAACGAATGCGAATACGAAGCGCTGGAAGATCTGACGCCGTGCTCGGACGATCTGTTCTGTAACGGAGCGGAAGTCTGCATGTCGGGCGTATGCGAGGAAGGCACCTGGCCTTGTGAGCCAGAGGAAATCTGTGACGAGGACAACGACGTTTGCATCGAGTGCCTGGTGGACGAGGACTGCGACGACGAAGATATGTGCACTACCGACGCTTGCGTGGATGATGCCTGCGTCCTTACGCCCGTCGTTTGCGACGACGATTTGTTCTGCAACGGTCTGGAGGAATGTGACCCGGGGACGGGCGATTGCGTCGACGGCGTTGCTCCGTGTGTTCCACAGTACTGTGACGAGGACGACGACATCTGCCGCGGCGCGGACATGGACGCTGACGGCGATGTAGACCTCGAAGACTTCGCTTTGTGGCAGGCGTGCTTCGAGATGTTGCCGGTTGAGCCGGAGTGCCTGGCGGGCGACATCGATGGGAATGGCACCGTTGATCTGGACGACTTCGCCGACTTTGTCCTGACCGGACCGTAACGCCGTGGTTCGCGAATAGCACGACTACGGACGTAGCCCAAGCCGCTGGCTTGGGCCCACGCGACGCTACATGCCGTGGAAACTCGTAAGGTGGGTCACAAGGACCCACCTCTTTTCTTTGCCCACACGGGCAAGCGAAGCTTGCCCGTGGCACCCGGAGTGACGACCGATACCACACTGGCAGGCTTTGCTGCCAGTGGCACCCATCTTACCAGCAGCGAATGTCACCCCGAAGGCACTTGGCCGCGAGCAGCGCTCTTAGTGAATGCCAGCGTCTCCTCAAAAAGAGCGTCGAGCATCTGCCCCTCGGCGACGGTGCGTTTCTTCTGTCCCCTGACGTATATGATGCCCTTGCCCTTGCCCGCGCAAAGTGCGACATCGGCGTCTTGGGCTTCTCCGGGACCGTTGACGACGCATCCCATGACAGCCACCTTGACCGGGGTCTTTATTGAGGCGAGCTTCGAGCGGACCCGGGAGACCAGCTCTATCAGATCCACCTCGAGCCGCCCGCAGGTCGGGCAGGCGATCAACTCTGGCTCGTTACGTTCTCGCAGACCAAGTGAACAGAGCAGCTCGACGGCGTCGCGGACCTCGACGACAGGATCGGCTGCGTATGATATGCGGATAGTGTCGCCGATTCCCATGGAGAGCAAAGCCCCCAGTGCAGCCACCGAACGAATCCTGCCCGTCTCGGGCGGTCCGGCGTGCGTGACACCCAGATGGAGCGGTAGATCGAACCGCTCGGCGACGGCACGGTAGGCGTCGATGGCCAACGATGCGTCCGTCGTCTTGGCGCTTAGGACCACATCACCGAAACCGTTGGTGTCGAAGATGCGCATGTAGCCTTCGAGCTTCTCGATCATCAGGGCAACCAGAGCTAACCGCCCCTCGACCCTGATCCGGGCTTGCTGCTGTTCGCGCAACGCCTTGTCGCGCCTCTCGACGACGCTGCCTTCGTTTGCGCCGACGCGGATTGGGATACCTCGCTCGCGGCAAGCGGCTATTACGCGGTTGACCTGATTGCGGTCCTGGATGTTGCCGGGGTTGAGCCTGATCTTGTGGACACCGGCTTCAACGGCTTCTATCGCTCGCTGGTAGTGGAAGTGTACGTCAGCCACGACGGGCACGGGCGACTGAGCGATGATTGCAGGCAGAGCCTGAGTGTCGCGTTTGTCGGCGGCAGCCACGCGGACGATGTCGCAGCCGGCATCGGCAAGCCGGCACACCTGCTGCGAGGTTTCGTCAACGTCGCAGGTATGGGTTGTGGTCATGGACTGAATCGAGATGGGCGCGCCGCCCCCAACTGAGACGCCTCCAACCATCACTTGGCGGGTTTTCCTGCGTGGTATCATCCGGCATGTTCCCTTGTCGTTGCTGGTGTGGGTGCATTGTAGGAAGACCGGGCAAGAGCCGTCAAACATGCCGTTTTCCACTTGACGTAATCATGCCGGGGTGGTCTCCTACCTGACATGAGAGATGGTGACAACCGTCTGGACGGTTGTCTTGCGAGCCTGAGGCGCGGGATCAAGCACGGAAAGTCCCTCGATCCTGGAGAGACGATCGTGAATCACGGAACAGAAGAGCAAAGAAGGAGATCCGTTTCATGTTACTGAGCAGGCGAGCAGCGGGTTTGCTTTGTGTGTCAATTCTGGCGGCAGGTATGGCCGGGTGTGCCACAGAGCAGGCATCCGTTCGTTTCAGATACGTGGTTGATCCGGTCAAGGGTCTGCCGCCGGGGATGAAGGTGATCACCATCGAACCGGCTTCTTTGGGTGAAACGACCAATCCGAAGTGGTCTGAGTTGAGCGTGTCGATCATGCAGAAACTGGTCAACGAATCGCGCGACGTGTTCGGGACCGACATTGTCGTTTCCGACCGTCGAGATGCGCAGGTGACTTTCGACACAGCCGATCTCGAGGCAGCCGGCATGGCCACCGGGAACAGCCAGCCCGGAAGCGGCGGGCAACTGCTCGGCGCCCAGGGAACGATCCTCAGCACAATCAATGTCAAGATCGATAGAAAGATCGGCAAGCAGCGAACGCTGAGCAACCTGTTCGTAGCCGGAGGCGGTGGTAAGCGGCGTGGGGCCGGCGCCGTCGACATCGACACCAAAGAGGTCGAGACGGTGACCCGGTCGTTCATCGTGCAGACGGAGTTCAAGTTGCTGGACACGTCGAATAACCGTGTGTGGGACCATTACGCCCCACCGCTGTACCGGTCCACCGACCGCACAAAAGCCAGCCCGATCTTCGGTTCGAGTAAGACCGAAGCCGAGCTCACACCCGAGGATCAGGTGATCGCGCCTATGGTGCAGCGTGGTGCCCGGGCGTTTATCAGCCGGCTAATGCCCTGCCGGATCGACGTCGAGGCCTTCGTCGTGTCCAGCACCAACGGCGATTGCGCCGACGGTGTTAGACTACTTCGCGCCGAGGCTTATGAGAGCGCGCTAAACAGCTTTCGGGCGGCGATAAGCAGCGATCGGTGGGATCATCAAGCCGCCTTCGGAGCCGGGGTCGCCTGCGAGGCCCTTGGGCGGTGCAGCGAGGCACTGGAATACTACCGCCAGGCCTGCGCTGGCCAGGAGAGCCCCAAGTATCAGGAGGCACGCGACCGGATGAAGACCTACGGCGACCGGGTTCGCGAATAGTCAGACAGTTATTGGGCTGAGCGACAAACCTTTCGTAGGACTGTGTGTCCTACACGATGTGCGACAGATTGCAGCCGAGCGGGCTGGCGCCCCTGGCTACTGACCTGTGTCCCTGCCGAGGCGGTGCTGCTAATGATATGTTTGATCTGATGCACGTTAAATACAGACCTGTATGGCAGATTGTAGCCGGGCGGGTGCGCTTCGCGAGCGGTCCGGATCGTTTTCGTCTTTTGTATAGCGGTCGGCTTCCTGCACCGCTGGGCAGAAAAGCACCGTTTGGCCGCTGCACAAAACTAGAGCATGCTTAAGCCCGGGTTTTCAGAGGAGACAGTCGATGATTGGTAAAGCTGGCATTACATTTCTTGCTACAGTGTTTGTGGTCGTTTCGGTTTCTTCACCACCGGCGCTTGGTCAGAATCCCGCTGACGCCCAGAACAAGCTGCTAGCCAAGCGGGCTGCGGAGGCGGACTGCTACCGCAAACTGGCGGAAACCGTCTACGGCGTGAAGATCACGTCCGACACGTATGTCCGGGACTTCGTCACTGAAAGCGACGAGATCAAGAGTCGCGTCGACACCTTCGTCAAGGGAATAAAGCTAGGCCGGCCTCGATACTACGAGGACGGCGTGTGTGAGGTCGACGCGGAGGTGACGGTCGCTAGGCTGATCACCACGCTTAAGGAGGTCCACACGCAACATTACAGGGGTCGGCGCGTAACCACTACCGACATCGAAGAGATCAAGACCCGCGTCCAGAAGGACGTAATCCGCGTTACCGGATCGGGAGCGCCCAGGCCCGATCTGCCGCCCGACCTTCCGCCCGGCGTCGAGGAACTGATCGAGCCACTGCCTCCCAACTACGCTCCCGCGACGCTGTCGGTTCCCCCGATCTGGAAGACTGTCTCCGGTCAAGGAAGGCTCATGGCGTTTCGTGCGGCCAGGGTCGAGGCGTTTCGGCAGTTGCTTGAGAGGATCAAAGGCCTGCGGCTTACCTCCGATACACTCGTCCGGGACTTCGTGGCTGAGTATGACGAGATCGCAGCCAATTCGGAAGGCATCGTTCTGGGAGCGTCTGAAGTACGTCGCTATTTGTGCAGCGACGAACTGATCGCCGAGGTGACTTTGCAGGTGCCGGTTGAACGTGTCGTAACCAAGCTCAAGGAACTCCACACTCAACACTATAGAGGACGGCGCGTGGTCACTACCGATATAGAAGAGGTCAAAAAGCACATCGAGCGTCAGTATATCGAAGCTACCGGCTCGGGCGTGCCACCGGCCAGGTATACGGCTGTGACGGCTGATGCCGGATACGAGATGCCCGATTGGATCGCCTTTCCTGTAAAGGCGATCGGCGAAGGCACCGATCCAGCCATCGAGACAGCCCAAGGTAAGCTGAAGGCCGCCCGTGCCGCCCAGCTGGATGCGCTGCGAAAACTGGCTGAGCGGATCTACGGGTTGCGAATCAACTCCACTACCAGCGTGCGGGATTTCGTGACCGAATATGACGACATCGCGACGCAGGTGGACGCCGTGCTGTCCGGCGCCGTGGCGGGCGAGGCGGTTTTCGATGGCGGCATCGCACGCGTCGAGGTCACGATACTGGGCGCCGACGTGTGGCGCGTCGTCCACCAGCAGATGCTGATCGTCAAGCGTCGAGGGTAGTGCTTCGCCACGCTTGAAGTTGCGGGTTGCCGAAGACGTTTACGGAGCCGAACCGCGACCATGAGGGAGCGGAAACGCAAGGGATGACTACCACAAGGGGCGGCCGCTTCCTGACGGGCGCGGTTCGGATAACTTGCAAGTTCACATATGGCACAACACCATTCCGGGAGAATCTCCAATGAACACACGAATGACCAGATACCTTAGCATTGTAACCGTTGGGCTTGCCTTGGCTGTTGCCACGGTTGGGTGTCGGCGGTCCGAACGCCGCCACTACCGCAGCTATGAAGGCCCGCAGGAACATCGCCCGCAGGCCAACGAACAGCCCAAAGCTGGAGCCACCGAGTGGGAGATGGTCTCGCCGGGCGAGATGGTCGTCGAGCCTTAATGCCCTGTGACACGTGGAACTAGGGGCAGAAATCGGATGACTCATGTCCTCCGGACATTGGGAAAGCGATGATCTACGCTGGGAAGTCCAAGCTATAGCAGTTTCAACCATCTTGTAGCGTCCGGACTAGAAGTTTCTCAAGAAGAAATCGACTTCCCGACGCTACGACAAAATAGAACTTGTTCTAAAGAAGAACGTCGCCGGAACAGTGGGATCATCGCCTCCCCCACCTCCAGAGGAGGTGGGCCACCCGTCCTGGCCGTGGGGGCACGATGACTTGTTTCCATAGGATGGGGGCTAATCGACCGATAAACTTGCTGCAACTACCCGGGCTCAGACGGGTAGAAGGGCATGATGGAAACTGCCATGGCCAACAGCGAAGAGCGGCTGCATGACCAGACGCTGGACCTGCTCCGGACGGCTGCCGACCGGGAAGCCTCCGACGTCCACCTCGTTCCGGGGTACCCGATCACGTTTCGCGTCCATGGCCGACTGGAATCTTCGGACGGCCCTGTGCTCGAGCCGATGACCGTGCGGAAGATGGTGGCTTCAATCGTCTCCGAGCGGACAGCCGCCAAGATCGCCGGAGAGAAAAACTGCGATTTTTCGGTATCGATTACCCACCACGATCAGCCGTGTCGATTCCGCGGCAACGTCTTTTATTCACAAGAGCACCTGTGTGCCTGTCTGCGCCACGTGCCCAACGATATTCCGACGTGGGATTGGATGGGTTTCCCGCCACCGCTGGCTGAGAGGCTTATCTCATACCGCAACGGTCTGGTCATCCTCACGGGTGTGACCGGATCGGGCAAGTCGACAACGCTGGCAGCATTGGTCAACCGGCTCAACGAGAAAGGCGCGTTTCGCGTAATCACCGTCGAGGAGCCCATCGAGTACGTTCACCAACGAATCTCCACCAGCATGATAACCCAGCGCGAGGTCGGGCGCGATGTAGATTCCTTCTACGACGGGCTCAAGTACGGCCTGCGACAGGACCCGGACGTGCTTCTGATCGGCGAGATTCGCGATCGGGAGACCGCCCGGATGGCGCTCAGTGCAGCCGAGACGGGCCACCTCATTCTCACGACCCTGCACACCAAGGACGCCAAGGGTGCGGTGACGCGTCTTGTCGATCTGTTCCCCCATGAGGCCCAGGACGACGTGCGGGCACAGCTCGCCCTCAGCTTGCGGGCGGTGGTAAGCCAACACCTGGTCCCGTCGGCTAGTGACGGCGAGAAACGCGTGCTCGTGATCGAGACCATGCATGTCAATCAGCCCGTGCGGATCGCCATCAAGTTCGGCAAGATCGACTCGATCGAGTCAGCCATCCAGACCGGCAGACGTGACGGCATGATGACACTCGATGAAGACCTCCAGCGCAAAGTGACCGCAGGCCTCATCACTCTCGAAAGCGCCCGACGCTTCGCCAAAGACCCCGACACCCTGACCCGCACCGGCTGACCGGGTCATTGAAGCGCGGACGTGATTATGAGGCCCGCCTGATGTCGTGAGCTAACGATGTGTTCGGCCATTGTCTTCTTGTTGCTTGTTCCCGTTGCTGTCAGCGCTGTGTGCTGCCTGCGGATGCGGCCATTCCTGTTGGCGTGGTTTGTGTCCGTTGTCCTCAGTATTGCCATCAGCGAGGTCGGCATTCTTGCTTGTATGAAGTTCGGCCGGCACGAAGTGAGCATGTGGGACGACGTCATTCGATGGATCACCGTTCCATCGTGGGCAGTCCCCATTGCCTTTGTCACAGGCGTATTCGTGCGCCTGGCCACCAGACAGCAGCACCACCCGGCAGGCCAATGCCGCAGGTGCGGGTACTGTCTGACTGGGAACGTCTCGGGCATTTGCCCGGAATGCGGAACTCCATGTTCTCGACAGAACACAGAAGGCGACAGGAAGGAGTTTGAAGCGGACACGTAGTTACTTCTGGCCTTGGTGGCCCAAGTCCTGGCGCGCGGAATCGATGGCGTTGATCATTTCTGAGGAGCAGAGCAGGTCGACGACCTGCCATTGCTTTATTCGGGGGATTGTGATGTGCGCCGGGGTGGCGATGTGATTTACGTTGCCCGACGATGGTTCAGGCAGGTGAATCACCTGCCCTACGTGGCTGGTCCGCCGTGTCTTGTGGACAAGGTGCTGGGACAACACCCTGTCCTGGCGATGACATAAGTGGATGCTTAGGGAGGTAATCCAATGGTCCTTCGAACTGTTCTTCTGCTTCTGGTTGCGACTGCGCCTTCCCAAAGGTACGACCATCCAAAGCTCGAAGCTACTAGACAGACTCTCAGTACATTCCTGAACGCTGATAGCGGCGAACTCGTCATACACGGCCACTTGCACGCGTACCATGATTGCTGGAAGGTCGTATGCGAACACATTGAGCTGGGCGACGGGTCGACAGATGAGATGAGGGACTTTGCGTGTACACCGGACATTTGGTCAAAGCGTCTTTGTCGTGTCCGTGAAGATAGCAGATGGTGCGTCCAGTCGCCCAAGGACCTCCAGGGATTCGTTGCGATTGCCGACGCCACGGAGGCCCTCCAATACTTGCGCTGTTTTAGTAACCTCTTTGCGCGGCGGCTCTTTTCAGAGCACCACTACGTTGAGGTGCTCGACCGTCAATCCTGGACTCCGGGGTTCCCCTGTGCAGATTATGAGGTGCTCCATGCCCATACCGGCGTGCGGAAGACGGGAATAGTAGCCGAAGGTGATGGTGCCTTTGTGGCGATTCGGTATCTGCTTGAGTACGAGCAGGTTTTGAGGCCATCGTGTCTCCACGTGGCAGTGGAGCGATTGTCGCGTGTGGGCGAGTATGAGATAACACTCATAAAAACGTATCCCTATAAAGAAGTGCGAGGGATGATTCGCATGCCACTCTTTGGAAACCCGAGATAGATTGCCAGGATACGGGTGAACCTGCGTGTTAGAAGTGGGGTAGGGCAGATCGATGACCTGCCCTTACTGGTCCGCAATGGGAACGTTCCGGGACACCGTGATCGATGATGCGTACCGTCCTGATTGTGTGTCTGACCGCTGCGTCGGTTACAACAGCGCTCGCGGGGCTGTTCAGCTTCTTCACGACGATTGATGGAACGCTGTATGCCGGACATCGGAAGTTCCTGGCAGGGTGGATATGTGACGGACACTGTGCGCTCGTCGGCATGACTACGAATGCCAGAGATGAGCGCCGTTTTGCTGACGAGCTCCTCAAGCGATGTTGTCGCGAGCTCAGGAGGAGCCCCGAATGGTGCAGGTCCTTCCGATTTAAGAAGACCGCATTGGGGGCTGGCAAGAGCATGGTTATTCTCGTGTTCACCCTGGCCTTCCCAACTGTGCTGTCTGCGGCCTACCCGATGGTGGTTCTTGTCCGCGGGCCGCTCTTGAGATGCTATCGGAGCAGGAGGGGTTGCTGTGCTTTCTGTGGATACAACCTGACCGGCAATCAATCAGGAGTCTGCCCTGAATGCGGAAGGTAGATGTCAGAAGGTCTTGAAACGGGGGCGTAGCTAATGGTGTTTCCCGAGGGGCTCTTACGGTTTTGTCGGGGCCGCTCCCTTACGGGCGCGGTTCGGTTCAAGCTTTCAACGGCCTTGAAGGGTATGGAGATTCTCGCGCACCCGCTTGATGACGCTCTCGATGTTGCGCGCGTACTCTGGGTTCTCCGCAGCGTAGCTGGCCTCATGGCGCAACCACTGATGCACATCGCTGGCAAGGATGTCCGGATCGACCGGCTCCAAGGGGCCGAACTCGGGCTTCTTGCGTGTCGGCTGTCTACGTTTGTACAACGCTACGAAGTTCACTCGTGATGGGTTGATGACCGCAAGTCCGGAGTCCCAATCGCTAGCGTCACCGAGGCAATGATACTTGTGTCGCCGCAGTTGATCGCGAACCCACGTCATATTCCGGAGCCAAGAATTCCACCCTCCCCCGGGCATCCGGAACTTCAGGAAGAAGAAGTTCAGCAGCGATATCAGCTCCTTCCTGGTCAGGTGTTTGTTGGCCGGAAGTGCCGCACCGAAAGGAGCTGTGAGGATGTCCTTGCCAAATTCGCGGCGGAGGTAGGCGATGCACTTCTCGTCATACTCGCCGTCCAGCCTCAGAATCCGCGTACCCTGGCTAAGAATACATCGTACAATGTACACCCCGTAGGGCTCAACAACTTCCAGAGACTTCCCCAGGTAGATCGCCTCACGGAAAAGCCCGCCCTTTGCATATGGGGCAAATGCCGGCCTTATCTGAAACCCCTCGCACGCAATGCAGACGGCGGCACCGGCGCTGGTTCCGTGCCAGTATTCATGTTCGCTGAGCTGCATATTGAGGCTTCCGTGGTCGACCATGCTGGCGCTCGCCACGGGACGAAAAAGTCGCCCCTAATCAGCGCGGTTTTCGACCACCTAACATGAAGAGGGTACTTCGTTCAGTGACCAGCTGCAAGGAACCGGGCAGAAGGGCAGGTCGATGACCTGCCCTACTCTCTCTACAGTTTTGTTCGTGCCGCTTCCTTACGGGCGCGGTTCGGTTCAAGCGTCCACTGCGCTGAAACAGCGCTCGTGAGTTGCTGGCGGGCATGATGCCTGCGCTACCCGTTTCAAGGTCCCTCAGCCAGGGTTCGCGCTGGGGAACCGGGGTCGAGCTGAACTGCCCGTTTTGCGAAGTTCTTGGCTTTCTGTTTTTGGCCTAGCTTGTGGGCGGCGAAGGCGGCTTGCTCGAAGTGTTTTGCTTTTTCGGGCGTAATCTTGGTTAGCATGGTGTAGTTATGTAGTGCCGCTTTCGTGTCACCGATTCGCATGTTTACGTCGCCGGCGGCTTCGTGGTAATCCACGTCGAAGGGGTTGATCATCAGCGCCTGCTCGAGCCAGTGTTGCGCGTCGCTGAGCCGGCCCTTGCGTTTGAAGATCAGCCCGATTCTGCCGGGGATGTCCGCGTCGTGCTCCTCGAGGCGGGCGAGCCCCAGAAGCTCGGGCAGGGCCAACTCCTCCTGGTCACCGTCGAGGTAGATTCTCGCCAAAGCCCGCCAACTGAACGGGTCATGTGGACAGAGTTCCTTGAGGCGTTTGAGATGCTCGATGGCTTGCCGGTTCTCCCGGCGGTGCAGCGCTATCGACGCCAACATCTTGGGCGGGGTCCAGCTTTCCGGATCCAGCTCTTGGAGCCGTCGCAGAAGAGGCAGGGCTTCGCCCTGGCGGGTGCGAATCTCTTTTTCGGTCGATTCTTTGGTGATCGACCGCCAGCGCGCATCCAGTAATACCTCGAGCGCAGTGGTTTCGTTTTCATTCAGTTCAAGTGCCCGGCGGGCAGCTTCAAGAGCTCGCTGGTTGTTGTCCGCGTCGAGTTCCGCTCGGGCCAGGCGGGCATGCACCTCGGCACTTTCACCCCGGAGCAGCGCGAGGGTGCGCAGCTTGAGCACGCTTTCGATCGGCGTAAGATCGAAGCCCCAGGTTTGGGCCTGTCGGCGCGCCCAGAGCTTGAAATCGCTGTCGAAATCCGTGGTTTCGATCCCAAGCTCTTCAGTGAATACTTGAGGCTGAGTCCACCCTTCGGCAAAGCGCTTTAGCATGGCGTTGATCTTGCCTGCGCCGAAACGTTCGACGATGTACTCGCACATCCACTCGCTTTGAGCGTAGGCCTGCATCCGGTCTGTTGACCGCTTCGGTGTCATGAATCCCCAATCGATAGATTCGAGGGTGAACAGCCGGTCGCGCCGGATCGCGTCGGCGAGCAGCTTGCGCCACGAAAAGCTCCGTGGCCTATCTTCTTGTCCGACGGCCAACCCTTCGGTAAGCCAGTGAGGGATGCGGTTGTTGGTGGCTGCCAGGGTGACGGTATGCGTAAACTCGTGTTTGAGTACGCCAGCGATGTTGTATGAACCGAAGGCGAGTTCGGTCGATTCGCGAGGAGAACTCATGGCTATCACGCGCCCGGTGCAGGCTCCGACCGTTGGTATCCACGGTTTGCCCGAGATACGCACGCCGAACCCCCGCTGCTCGGGGAAGAACTCGACGATGGTCTTGTCCGGCGGCTGAAAGCCGTAGTCCGCCGTTACTTGGGGGTAGACGTCTTCGAGATAGTGGGCAACAACCGTCCCCAGGCCCGGGTCCATCTCGGAATCATACTTGATGATGAAATGGTCGGTTTCCGTGCGGGCGAAGTCCTCGAGCTTATCAAGCAGGTCCAACGTCAGCTTGGTCCGCTGGTTGTAGGGATCGAGCGTCCAGGAGACCTCGAGAACGCTGCGCGCCTTGAGTTCGTCTCCCCACTGCATATACATCATTCCGAGTTCGGTACGGACGTTCACGTCGGTGGGATCGAGTTCGACAGCCTTGAGATATTCGCGCTCGGAATCCTCAAACTGGCGGATTCCACCAAAGGCGCCGCCGAGCGCCCGGTGAAACAGCGAGCAGCAAGGGTTGATCTTGGCGACTCGCCGGGCCATGGCTTCGACGTGTGCATGGTTGTAGTTGCAGGCGCCCGCGGCTGCACTAATGGAAAGCGTGCTCAGATCATTGGGGTTGACCTCGAGCGCCCGGTCGCAGACTTCGATTGCCTCGACGTATCGCCGCTGATAGATGAGGTTCTTCGCAAGGAGGTTCAGAGCGGGCAGGAACCTCGGGTTGGTCTGCAGCGCCAGTTCCGCTCTTTCCTTGACTTGCTGGAACGCCCATTTCTCAAGTGCGACTTCGCCCAACCCGACGTGCGCCTGCGGGAGGCGGCTGTTGATCAGCAGGGCGGCTTTGTAATCCGAGACGCTGCCGTCGAACTCATCGTTGTTGTACTTGTCACGCAACAGGTCGGCAGCTGCGATGCGTGCCGGCCAGTACTTCGGATCAACCCTGTCGTAGGCGTTTTGGAGCATATCGTGCAGGGCGTGTCTCGTCCGGCGAGGGACGTCCGTCTGCGTCAGCACGCTGAATCGCACGAAGCCCAAGGCTGTCGAAGTAAGCCACTCGGCGTCACCGGGCAGGTGCGCCATCTCCGTAACCCGGCGATCAAACCATTTGTATGTGTCGATTGCCTCCTCACGCCGGCCCAGATACTCAAGCGTGTCCGCCAGGAGAAAACGGGCAGGTGAATGATTCTTGTCGAGTCTGATCGCAGCCCGGGCATGTTCGATTGTGTCCTTGTAACGCCCCACATTCCGGTAGGCGTTCGCCAAAACGAAATGCCAATCGGGGGAATCAGTGGCCTGATGGGATTCGAGCTCCTCGATAGCTGGATAATATTCCCCAGTTTCCAGGCGGCACCGCGCCAGGCCCAGGCGGGCTTCGAGAGCTGTTTCCGGCTTGTTGGCCAGGTTGGTGTACGCCAGCTCGGCGCGCTGGTAATAGCCAGCCAACAGCAGATTGCGAGCCTCGCGTATCGAGGTCGTGTCAGCGTCGGAAAGGGTGACCGCGATAGCCTGGAAGCGTGGAACATCGACTCCGGATACAGGTACCCGCATGACAAAGGAGGCGAAAACAAGCAGTGAAACAGCCCTAACCGAGTGCCACTTTATGATCGTCAGCATGGCTTTCCCTTCGGCGATTGTCGTTTCCTGACTGTCGCCGCAGTCAGGAGGCGTGAGAGTTGGGTCTTATTGTAAGGGACGAATGGTGTGGCGCGAACCGGTTTCTCTGTGGTGAAGCTGAGCCGGGTTGCCATCGGGGATGGCGTGTCGTGTCTAGGTTCCGCAGGCAGCTCGGTCCTGGTGGTAATTCGCGAAATATGCACTTAAAGTTGTTGGCCAGTAAAATGCCGATAGGGGAAAAAGTACTTGCGTACGTCCGATGAAGTCTTACAATCCCGCAAACGTTGCGAAGAGCAGGTGGTTGAAGCGGTCGACAACCTGTCATTGTTGTCGCAATGTTGGAGCTAGTGACTGAAGGTGACACTTTTTGGCGTGAGTGTCGACGGTCACGGGGTTTGATTTCCTGTTTCGTCGGTTCCATGAAAGATCCAGGTAGCCATTTGGAGCGTTGACCGGATCGTCGGGCATGCCGTTGTCGGAAGCCTACGTCGGCTCGGTATTGGCGGGCGGTGGCCTTGGCATGTTTGACCGGTTGGCTTGCCAACGAGTTGCTGAGCGATTTCAAACGTGGCGGGCGATTCCAGGTAGGCGGGTTGTACGTACTTCAGTCGCATAGGGTCTGTGCGGTGCGCAATCGAGCGTGTTAGCGCGGTAATCCCCAGCGATCATGAACTGAATTCTCAGGATCCTTGAAGGAGACATATCATGAACATAGTTCGCCGAAGTGTAGGCGCGAAGGCGGTGGTGGTTTGTGCCGCGGCGCTTTTTGTGGCGGTTGGCTGGGCCAGTGGAGCACCGATCGCCCCCGATTCGATCGAAGGCGACAGTGTGATGTCGCTGCGGTGCACCGCAGACTATGCGCCTCCGGAGCAGGCTGGTTCCGGCGAAGGCGCTCAGTTTGAAGATGCCGATACCCCCGGCTACTGCCCGAAGTGTGGCGGGCCTGGTTGGCTTTGCAGCGGTCATCCAGCTAGCGGGGACTGGGGCGGTCTTCGGAAGGAAATGAAGGACGAGGGTGTCAACCTGTCCTTTATTCTCACGACCGGTTTCTTCCAGAATTTCCGGGGCGGTTTGAACACGCATAATGCGAACCAGTTCTCCGGCGACTGGCGCATGAATCTGCTGCTGGACTTCGACAAGATGGGATACATCCCGGGCGGTTTCTTCTTCATTCGCGGCAAGTCATCTTTCAATCGCGGCGTTAACAGCGATGTGGGTGCGCTCGGACCTCAGCAGTGGGTCTACGGCAGCGGCGGCTGGGAAGAGGACGAGGAACTCTACATCGACAAGTGGTGGTATGGTCAAAAGTTTTTCGAGGACCGCTTCGAAATGCGCGTCGGTAAGCTGCTGACGCCGGTTGATCTGTTCGATAGGGCTGCGTATGCCAAGCTGCCCTGGGATCAGTTCAGCAATGCAGCCTTGTGCAGAAACCCGACCGTTCCCCACCGCAAGGCACTCGGTACGTACGCCAAGTTTCAGCTCTGCGACGTGTCGGACCTGCGAATAGCGGTCGTCGATGCAGACAACAGGGACAACACCGAGTGTGCCGACATCGACGAGGCATTCCACGGTCAGGCGAGGTACATTGGACTACTCGAGTATAACATCAGACCGAAGTTCTCCTCAGCGAATGGTGATCTTCCGGGCAACTACGGTTTTGGTCTGTGGTATGACGGACGGACCAGGAACCGGTACATCGACAACCTCGGCGGTCTGTTGGCTGATCGTCCCAAGGGCGGCCATTATGGCTGGTATCTGACCTTCGATCAGTTATTGTACAAGGAGAACGCAGACGCCGGCGACAAGCAGGGTCTGGGCACTTTTTTCCGGTACGGTTTTGCCCATCCGGAGTTCAACCCGATCAACCACTTCTGGTCGATCGGTGCGCAGTATCAGGGTCTGTTCGCCAATCGTGACAAGGACACGCTGGGCTTTGGTATTGCCCAGAGCATCATGTCGAAGACGCTCAGGCACAACGTGAACAGATGGATGGATCGTGAGACGGTCTACGAGCTTTACTACGCGTACCATCTGAGTTGCTGGTGCGTGATAACCCCGGATATACAGTTGATTACCAACCCTGGTGGTGACGAGAGAGCTCGCGATGCGCTTGTTGGTGGCGTGCGAGTGAAGATTTCTTTCTAATGCGTGTCATGTTATTGGGAGATCAAAGCATGAATCTGAAGAAAGCCAAACTGGCAGTGCTGACGACGATGGCCGTTGCGGGTGGAACGATGTTCGGTTCCTGTGGTATGACCGACATCCAGAAGAACCTGTACGCGGGCACCCTGAACTTCGTGCAGGGCTATATGGTGGCGGTATTGGATGCGGTTGTTCCGCCTCCGGCAGATTACATCGACTTCGATCTGTTCCCCGATGAGTAGCGGGTAGCAATCGAGCAGCCTGAGGCTGAAAGAGAAACAAACGGCACCGGTTCGATATTCGGATCGGTGCCGTTTGCGTGCGCCCAAAGCCCGGGAAACGTGTGCGAAGTGGTCGCCTGGGGACTGCATTTGGCACGTCAGATGATATCGGGTAGACTGGGACAAGTTAGCCGAAGGCAGCTCCTCTGGGCAGGCTGTACGAGAATCGGCTTCTCCCCGGTAGTCGGCCTCATTTGGCCGTCGGCCACTGGCAGGTTTGCTTGTGGAGTTGTCTTGTGGACGAGATTCGGACTGGCGAACAAGAAGACCGTCAAGACCTCCCCTTTTCGTTGAAGCGGGTCGTTTTGGTTGTGGGCAACTATGGCTCGGGCAAGACGGAAGTAGCCGTCAATCTGGCAATCCGACTTTCCGGAAAGCAAGACGTCTCGATCGCGGACCTTGACATCGTCAACCCCTATTTCCGTTGTCGCGAAGCCCGGGAGGAAATGGAACGATTCGGCATCCGGGTAATCAACCCCGACGGTGAATATCAGGCGGCTGACCTGCCCATCATTCTCCCCGAGATAAAGGGCGCGGCGCTAAGCGGGGAGGGCAGGCTGATCTTCGATGTGGGTGGCGACGACGTCGGCGCCCGGGTGCTCAGTTCGCTGGCGGACTTCTTAGCTGACGGGTCTTGCAGCGTCTTACAGGTAATCAACGCCAAGCGTCCTTTCACCGAGAGCGCGGAGGGATGTCTCAAGATCAAAGGCGAAATCGAGGCCGCCTCCCGATTGCAGGTCACGGGCCTGATTTCCAACACTCACCTGTTGGAGGACACGGACGTTGCGACGATTTCCGAGGGTCTTGAGTTGGCCCGAAGGGTCGGTGAATCCGCTGGCATTCCCGTGGTTTTCGCGACTGTAAGCGAGCACCTGCGGAACGGGTTCGATGAGCAAGTGGCTGGTTGCCCGATTCTGTGGATAAAGCGGCGTATGCTTCCGCCATGGAAGCTCAAGAGCATGACCGACAAAGCAGCTCGGGTTCTCGGTCGAGCACCCGAGCTTGAGAGAAACGGCACGAGTCGTCGCGTAAAGTGAGGTAGACAACTATGCCGAGGGTCGTTGTTGACGAAACCAGATGCAAGGGCTGCGAGCGCTGCATCGAAGCGTGCCCACAGGGTGTCATCACATTGTCGAAGAGCTTCAACGAGAAGGGCTACTTCTTCGCGATGCCATCCGAGCAACCCAGATGTCTTGGCTGTCGGCTTTGTGCGATCAACTGTCCCGATGTTGCGATCGAGGTTTTCGTCAATGGGACGCTCTATCAATTCGTCGAGTATTAGGGAGTCTTAGACCAATGGCCAAGGTTCTCATGAAAGGGTGCGAGGCGATCGGCGAAGCCGCCATCCGGGCCGGTTGCCGGAACTTCTTCGGCTACCCAATCACTCCTCAGACCGAGATCCCCGAGTACCTCGCCAAGCGTTTCCCCGAGGTTGGGGGTCTGTTTGTTCAAGCTGAGAGCGAGGTGGCGTCCATAAACATGCTTTACGGAGGCGCCGGCGTGGGCAAACGAGTGCTCACCAGCTCGTCGAGCCCGGGGGTAAGCCTGATGGCGGAGGGCGTCTCCTACATCGCTGCCTCTCACCTACCGGTAGTATTGGTGAACATCGTCCGTGCCGGTCCGGGTCTGGGCGGGATCTTGCCGTCGCAGTGTGATTACCTCCAGGCCACCAAGGGTCTAGGTCACGGCGATTACAAGCTCGTGGTTCTGGCTCCGGCGTCGGTGCAGGAGGCTGTCGACCTGATCTACGGGGCGTTCGACCTGGCCGACGAATATCTCACACCGGTGATGGTGATGGGCGACGGCATGATCGGACAGATGATGGAACCGGTAGATCTTCCGCCAATGCGTGATGTGAACGACCTTCCGGTAAAGTCCTGGGCTGTTACTGGCGCGAGAGATCGCAAGCCCAACATCATCAACTCCCTCTACCTCAAGGAAGAGGAGTGCAACGCCAACAACTGGAAGATGAGAGCGAAATACGACAAGATCGAGAAGAACGAAAAACGCTCGGAAACTTACGGTTGCAGCGGAAAGAAACTGGACGTTCTTATGGTGGCTTACGGGTCCATGGCCCGCATCTGCAACACGGCGGTTGACGAGCTGAAGCGAGAAAGCAAGAGCAAGATCGGCGTCTTCCGCCCGATTACGCTTTGGCCTTATCCTTATGAGGCATTGGCAAAACAGGCGAAGAAGGCGGACAGGATCCTAGTTGTCGAGATGAGCACCGGGCAGATGATTGAGGACGTAAAGCTCGCGGTGCTCGGGTCCAAACCGATCGATTTCTACGGTCTTGCGGGCGGAATGGTCCCGTCGCCGGACGACGTAGCCGGTAAGCTCAGGGAAATCCTCTGACGCGAGGGCAAGAGCAATGAAGAAAGTCTTCGGATACCCGGAATCGCTGACTCAAAGTCCGACACATTATTGCCCGGGGTGCACTCACGGGACGATCCACCGGATGGTGGCTGAATCCTTGGACGAGTTGGGTTTACGTGAGCGTGCCGCAGGAGTGGCTCCGGTCGGGTGCGCGGTGCTGGCGTACAACTACTTCAACTGTGATATGTTTGAAGCCGCCCACGGCCGGGCGCCGGCCGTCGCTACCGGGGCCAAAAGGTGTCGCCCTGACCTGATCGTGTTCACGTATCAGGGCGACGGCGATCTGGCTTCCATCGGGATGGCTGAGATCATCCACGCCGCCAACCGGGGAGAGAAAATCACGGTAATCTTCGTCAACAACGCCATCTACGGGATGACCGGAGGGCAGATGGCTCCGACCACCATGCCCGGGCAAGTGACCACGACGTGCCCCTTCGGTCGCAACCCTGATCACGAAGGGCACCCGATCCGCATGGTGGAGATGTTAAGCACGCTCGCCACGCCTGGTCTTGTGGCCCGGGTGGCGTCACACACCCCCCTTCACGTGGTTCAAGCCAAGAAAGTCATTCGTGAGGCGTTCCGCCTCCAGGCTGAGGGTGTGTGCTTCAGCATGATCGAGATTCTCTCGATCTGTCCCACCAACTGGGGTCTGACTGGTCCGGAAGCAAACAAGTGGCTCGACGAGAGCATGGTGCCCTACTACCCGCTGGGTGTTTTGAAGCACCCCGATACCGATAAGGCCACCGTCCCAATAGACGCGGAAGGAGCATGAGATGCAGACCGAAGTGATCATGTCCGGGTTCGGCGGACAGGGTCTGATGATGATCGGGAAGCTCCTGGCGTACGCCGGGCTGGAAGAGGGAAAGGAAGTCACATGGCTTCCCTCGTACGGCCCCGAGATGCGTGGTGGGACCGCCAACTGCACCGTCGTTATTTCGGACAAGCCGATCGGCTCTCCACTGATCTCGACTCCCAAGGCAGCCGTGGTCATGAATCAGCCGTCGCTTGAGAAGTTCGCCCCGGCGCTACGGGAAAACGGGATTCTGGTGATCAACAGCTCCATGATTCCAATGAGTTCTGACAGAACAGACCTCAACAGCTTTCGCATCAAAGCCAACGACATCGCAGCGGAGCTGGGCAACGGTCGGTCGGCCAACCTGGTCATGCTGGGGGCCTTTATCGGTATGGAAGAAGCGGTATCCCACAAGACCCTGGTCGAGGGAATCAAAAAGACCTTCGCCTCGAAAAAGAAGTTTGTCAAGGTGAACTGCGAGACGTTTATGAAAGGCTATGAGTTGGCCAAGGCAGGAAAGAGTGATGACTAAGACCTGTATCGATCCCAAGAAGGTCCGGAAGATCGCGGCAGGTTACCCGCAGGGCGATTCGTCGGGTCTGATTCACGCCCTGCAGGACGTCCAGGCCCAGTTCGGGTACATACCGTGCGAGGCGGTTGAGGTTCTTTGCGAGCACCTGGAGGTCCCGATAAGCAAGGCCTTTTCCGCCACGACGTTCTACAAGGCCTTCAGCCTCGAGCCCAAAGGCGAGGTTGTCATTCGTGTCTGCACCGGGACGGCGTGCCACATCCGCGGGGCTCAGACCCTGGCTGATGAGATCTCAGCGGCGCTGCGTATCGAGCCGGGCGGAACCACGAAGGATCTCAAGTTTACCCTCGAAACGGTTAACTGCGTGGGAGCTTGTGCGATGGCGCCCGTCGTCTCCGTCAACGGCAAGTACCACGGCAGTGTTCAGCCGGGCTCAATTATGAAAGTGATCAAGGACGGAAAGTAGTCCCATGCGCATCAAGAGTGTGAAGAGCTTACGGAGTGCGACCAAGAAGGCGCGCGACGAGCGCAAGAAGATCAAAACCGAGGTCTTGGTCTGCGCCGGAACAGGATGTTTGGCCAACGGCAGCCTGGGTGTCATCGAGGCGCTCGATAAGGCAATCCACAGCAGGAAGCTCGACGTAAAGCTCGCACTTGGACTGAAGAGCACGGGTTGCCACGGGTTCTGCGAGCAGGGCCCGCTTGTTGTCATTCAGCCTGAGGGCATCTTCTACAAGGGCGTCAAGCCTCAAGACGCAAAGGAAATCGTCGAGAAGACCCTCGCCAAAGGCACGGTAATCGAGCGACTTCTCTACCGCGATCCAAGCACCAAGGAGAGGGTGGACAAGTACACGGCTATCCCCTTCTACAGCAAGCAGGTCCGCATCGCGCTACGCAACATCGGCAAGATAGACCCGGGAGACATCGACGACTACATCGCAGCCGGCGGTTACATGGGGCTTGCGAAAGCTCTGACTGAGATGAAACCCGCTGAGGTCGTCACGGCCGTCACCAAGTCCGGCCTTCGCGGCCGAGGCGGCGGCGGGTTTTCTGCTGGGCGCAAATGGAAGACCTGCCGAGACGCCCCTTCCGATACCAGATACGTTCTGTGCAACGCCGACGAGGGCGACCCCGGCGCGTTTATGGACCGCAGCATCTGCGAGGGTGACCCACATACGGTAATCGAGGGGATGGTGATCGGTGCCTGGGCGGTGGGCGCGGCGAAGGGATACATCTACGTACGAGACGAATATCCGCTGGCTGTCGAGCACCTCAAGCTGGCGATCGAGCAAGCCCGCGAGCGAGGGTTTCTGGGCGAGGACATTCTCGGCTCGGGATTTTCATATGATATAGAGATCGCCCGCGGCGGCGGAGCGTTCGTATGCGGCGAGTCGTCGGCGCTGATGAAGTCGGTTGCGGGCGAGGTGGGTGAGCCCCGTGCCAAGTATGTACACTCGGTAATCCGGGGGCTTTATGACAAACCGACGGTCCTCAACAACGTAGAGACCTGGGCCAACGTGCCCTGGATCATCACCGAGGGCGCCGACAAGTTCGCAGCCATGGGCACCAAAACCAGCAGCGGCACCAAGGCGTTTTCGCTGGTGGGCAAGGTCAAGAACACCGGGCTTGTCGAGGTCCCCATGGGCATTACGCTCAGGGAGATCATCTTCGACATCGGCGGCGGCATCATCGGTGACCGCCCATTCAAAGCCGTGCAGACCGGTGGGCCGTCTGGCGGTTGCTTGCCCGAAAGCAAGCTCGATTTGTCGGTCGACTTCGACTCGCTCACCGAAGCAGGTTCCATGATGGGATCGGGCGGTATGATCGTCATGGACGACCGGACCTGCATGGTTGACACCGCCCGCTACTTCCTGAAATTCCTCGTTGATGAATCCTGTGGAAAGTGCATTCCCTGTCGCGAGGGCGTCCATCAGCTCCATCAGATGCTCGAGGGTATCTGCCGCGGCGAGGGACAGCCGGGTGACATAGAGAAGATCGAGGCGCTGAGCGGTGTTATTGTGGAGGCCTCCCTTTGCGCTCTGGGCAAGTCGGCGCCGAACCCGGTGCTCAGCACGCTGCGGTATTTCCGCGATGAGTATGAAGCCCACATAAACGAGAAGAAGTGTGGTGCGGGCGTTTGCCGGGACTTGTTCACCTTCAAGATATCGAAGGAAACATGCACCGGCTGTGGAGCGTGTATCCGTGCCTGTCCGGTAGACTGCATCGCGGGAGAGAAAAAGAAGCTCCATAAGATCAACAACCGCAAGTGCACGCGTTGCGGCGCCTGTCGCAATGTCTGCCGGTTTAATGCCGTGGAGGTGGCGTAGAGACTTTGGAGAGCTTTCGGGTCTCGGCAACCGACTGAAAGCCTGTCCGACAAGGTGGTTTGATGACGACAGACAACAATATCAACCTCACGATCAACGGTCGGTCCTTCCAGGCATGGAAGGGGATGACCATCCTGGAGGTGGCAAAGCGCGAGGGAATTGTGATTCCGACGCTGTGTAGCCACGACGCCCTCGAACCGTTCGGTGCCTGCCGCCTGTGCCTGGTGGAGATTACCCACCGGGATTGGAAGGGCTGGAAAGGACTGGTAGCCTCTTGCCTTTATCCGGTGGAGGAAGGTCTGGAGGTCACTACCGACAACCAGGAAATCCAAAACACTCGCAGAACGCTGCTTGATCTTCTATTGGCCCGCTGCCCCAACTCGGACGTTATCCGGCGCTTGGCTACGGACTACGGCGTTTCGGCTACCTCATACAAGAAAAACGAGACCGAGACGACGTGCATTCTCTGCGGTCTGTGTGTGCGCGTCTGCGAGGTGAAGGGCTGCAACGCCATCAGCACGGCCGGTCGGGGAATCACAAAAGAGATCGCCAAGCCTTTCGATCAGCCTCCGCCGAACTGCATCGGTTGCGCGAGCTGCGCCCATATCTGTCCGACCGGGGCTATTTCGTATGAGGACACCGACGAAGTGCGGAAGATCTGGGGACACGATTTTACGATGGCTAAATGTGAATCGTGCGGGTGCCCGATCATGCCCGAAAAACAACTGGAATACGAGGCGAACAAGGCCAATCTCGATCCGGATTACTTCAAGAGATGCTCCGCGTGCTCCAGGGACAAGACCGTTAAGACCATCAGATCATCTTTCGGCGCGAAGAACCTCGCGTTTGGGGACCTCCTACCAAACCCGCGATGAGAAGGAAACAGACCATGCCCAAGACGCTGACAATCACTCCTTCCCGCTGCATCGCCTGCAAGACCTGTGAGCTTGCGTGTTCCTTCAAGCACACGGAAACGGGCAAGCCGGGGATTCCGCGCATCAGGGCTCTTATGTTCGGCGAGGGAGAAAACCAGATCATCACCTGTTTCCAATGTTACGAGGCAGCCTGTGTCAAAGTCTGCCCTGTTGAAGCGCTGCGGCGGAACAGATCCACCGAAGCCGTCGAGGTCGACGAAGACCGCTGCATCGGTTGCGGTCTTTGTGCCATCGCGTGTCCTTTCGGGCACTTGAGTATGGGTGCGACTGACCGGATCGCCATCAAGTGCGATCTGTGCGCCGGCGACGAGCCTGCCTGCGCCGCATTCTGCCCGACAAAGACACTGGAATACAAGTGACAAGGGCGTCAGTCCCCCACGGCTAAAGCCATGGGGCACCCAGCAAGTAACTCGTTGACACCTTAGCACCGGTCATAGCCGCCCCAGCTTGTTCATCACCAGCAGGCGGGTCTCCGTCATGTCCTCCATTGCGTAGCGGATGCCCTCGCGCCCGAGACCCGAGTCCTTCACGCCGCCGTAGGGCATGTGGTCGACGCGGAAGCTGGGTACGTCGCCGATTACCACCCCCCCAACCTCCAACTCGTTGAAGGCGTACATTGCGTGGTCGATGTTCTTCGTGAACACGCCCGCTTGCAGGCCATAGACGCTGTCGTTGGCGATCGCCACCGCATCCTTGAAATTGCTGAAAGGTTGCATGGTGGCAACCGGCCCAAAGACCTCGAGACAACTGACACGAAGGTCGGGCTTGACGTTCTCCAGCAGAGTGGCATCGTAGAACACACCGTTTCGCGTACCACCGCAGATGACCTCAGCCCCGGCATCGACGGCTTCACTGACCCACTGTTCGACGCGCCGGGCGTCGCTTTCCGTAATCATGGGTCCCAAAAAGGTGTCCTCTTCGAGAGGGTCGCCGGCCTTCAACTCAGCGATGCGATCGACCAGCAGCTTCTTGAGATGCTCATAGATGGCCTCATGAGCGATGATGCGTTGCACGCTGATGCAGCTTTGCCCTGACTGGTAGAATGCGCCGATGATGATCCGGTCGGCTGCGAACTTAAGATCGGCATCTGAATCCACGATGCAGGCTGCGTTTCCGCCGAGTTCGAGCACGACCTTCTTCTTGCCCGCACGGGCCTTCATATTCCAACCCACCTCCGGCGAGCCCGTGAAGCTAAGCAACTTCAGCCGATCGTCGGTGGTGAACTGGTCAGCCCCATCGCGGGCGCAGGGCAGAATGCTGAACGATCCGGGCGGTAGGTCGGTCTCAGCCAAAATCTCGCCAAGCAACAAGGCTCCGACCGGCGTGAAACTCGCGGGCTTGAGGATGAACGAACATCCGACCGCGATCGCCGGTGCGATCTTGTGGGCAACCAAATTCAGCGGGAAGTTGAACGGCGAGATGAAACTGCACGGGCCAACCGGAAAGCGGCGGGCGACAGACTCGTATCCTTCCGCCCGAGCACTGATGTCCAGCGGCAGATACTCTCCCGTAATGCGCACGGATTCCTCGCCGGCCACCCGGAAGGTGTCGATCAGCCTGGTCACTTCACCCCTGGCGTCGCGGATGGGTTTGCCGGCTTCGATGCACAGGGCCTCTGAAAGCTCCTGATGGCGCTCGGTGACACGCTGGACCACGTGATACAGCACTTCCTGCCGCTTGTAGGACGGCATGCGGCGGGTATGCTCGAACGCCCTGACGGCTTCGCCAATAGCCCGGTCGATCGCCTGGCGATCCGCCCGGGCCACACGGCAGGTCTCCTTTCCTGTAAACTTGTTGGTCACGACCAGGTCGGTATTGGCTTGTACCGGTCTGCCGGCTAGATAGTACGGATACGTCTTGCGCAGCATGATGGGTCTCCTTCTAGCTATCAGCCGTCTGCTGTCAGCCATCAGTTGTCAGCGGGACTCGTGCTCCTTTCACAACCCGTCGCTTCTGGACGTTCAATGGTGTACAGAAACCAGCGCACCTTGGGATTGCCCGATCCCGGTGTCTGGCGAATGAAGTAGACGGTCCAGATCGAGTCGTCGTTCATGCGCAGCTTGTAGTAGTGGCGGCGAAGGTAGCGTTCGCCTCTGGGCTTGCCCCCCTCCCGCTGGGAATGCTTCCAAGATGAAAGCCGCTCGACGACGGCAAACTGCTCGTCTCGCCACACGAAGGCAGCCGGCAGGCCCGGCTCACCCTGCCCCATCCTGTCGGCGTCAAACGTCTCAGCCTGCCCGGTGATCGGCTCACTGATAAGGTCAGCCACGGCGTCACTCCCCTTGATTACCGTCGGTGCTGTCCGCCGCCGGTGCTCTTCTTGAATCGAATCAGTCGCTACGGGCAACAGCAACACAACTACTGTACCGCCGCTGGCGTCCTTCTGAAACTCCACGCTGCCTCCACGAGGCAAGAAGAATCCCGGCCTTCTCCTGCAAAACGCACAGGGTGTGACGCCATACGACCTTTCCGGTATCCTGCAAGCGATCTCTGCCCGCCGTCGCCTGTGGCGTGGCGGAGCCGGCACCGGTCGATTCGTCCACCCGCACCCGAGAGGAGATGATGTCGTGACCAGGGCCAAACTCAGAGCCCGACGCCTTCGCCTCTTGATTCTCCTGGCGGGGATTGTCTATACCCTCGCCGCGCTAGCCTGGATGGTCTCTCCCTATTTCAGTGAAGACGTCTTTTCGGAGGAGTTCGCCGGCATGGGGCTGTTCGGATCGCCGCTTTGCCCTGACCCGGGCATAGGCAAACCGGGCTACGCCGTGAACATCGCCCTGGTGGTGGGTCTGATTCTGCTTGCTCAATGGGCGTTCTTGCGTCCCAGCAGAGCGTGGATACCGCGGCTCGCGGCCCATGGCCGCCCGCTACGGGCTGCGGTCATCGCGGCGGCGGCAATGGCTATGCTGCTCTCCGTCGGGCTGATTGCTTTGCTCCTGGAACTGCCTGACTGGTGGGCACTGCAGTTCGACAAGCCGCGGGTGGAGTACCATTGGATAATCTGGCCCGCCATGCTGGTGTTGTGGGGCATATGGGCTTGGGTCTTCCTGGTGTACTGGCGACAAGGGGATCGCTACACGCAATTGGGCAGGATGATCCGAGCTCTTGTGGCTGGCAGCCTGGCGGAAGTCGTTGTGGCCATTCCGGTGCACGTCTGGGCGATGCGCTCGCGGGACTGCTACTGCGAGAGAGGCACGTATACGACGATGGTCCTTGCAGGTGTGGTGCTGCTGTGGGCCTTCGGTCCGGGGATCGTCCTCCTGTACATGCGCGAAAACTACCGCCGTGCCCGGCTTTTCCCGAGCTGCCAACATTGCGGCTATAGCCTCGTTAAAAACACCAGCGGCCGATGCCCGGAGTGCGGCGAGAGTGCATCGCAATAGACAGGCCGCCTATGGGAAACACCCCTCGACTTGACGATCTACATTGCGTGCGGCTTATCTCCTGCGTACCATTTGCAATGTGAAACAGGGTGCTGGATTGGCTGACGGCTTTCGGAGAGTCTGTCCCCGATCCTTGGAGCAGGTTGGCGACCCGATGGGGGCCCCTGTCAATCCGGCGCCGGCGAAGCGGTAACGCGACGGTATGCCTGGTTGGGGGGAGTGGCGTGAGTGCAGATTGCGTTCCTCATCCACGGTTGCGAGGTTGTCTCCAATGCCGCCAGAAATCGAATGTCCGGATTCTGCCAGACTTTCGGCCTACGCACAGGGCGATCTCTCGACCAAGGACATCGCGTCCATTGAGCAACACCTCGCGGAGTGCGAGTCCTGCCTGAACCGATACCTTGAGCTTACAAAGCCCCAAGCGGTCGTCAACATTCCCGACTGTCATGTCATCAAGGAGATCGGCAGAGGTCGCTTTGGGGTTGTATACAAGGCCTGGTGGATCAAGGACAAACCGCGGATCATCGCCCTGAAGGTCTCAAACTGGGTAGGCGACCAGGGAGAGAACCGCTTCGAGCGCGAGATAGCCGTCCTGACGAAGCTGGAGTCGCCTGGGATTGTGAAGTGCCTAGGGTCCGGTGAGGTCGATGCAACAAGGTACTACATGATGGACCTCGTGGAGGGTGTACACCTCGATGAGTATCTTGCCTTGTCCTGCTCCGGTCTGATTGAGAGACTAACGGTTCTCAGACGCGTCTGCCTTGCTGTCGCTAACGCCCACGAGCTCGGCGTCGTCCACCGCGATCTCAAACCGAGCAACATACTGGTAACTCCCGACGGGCAACCGCACATCCTCGACTTCGGCATCTGCGCCCTGGAACAAGGAGATTGGAGCAGTTGGAACCGTCAGACGATTACGCAATACGGAGACATCATCGGAACACTCAGGTATATGTCGCCGGAGCAGGCTTGGGGAGGAGTCGCCGGACCAATCCAAGAGCAAAGCGACATATGGTCGCTCGGTATGATACTGTTTGAAATCGTGACCGGCGGAGGCTATCCGTACTCGTGCCGATCGACCCGTGACAAGCCGGCACACGAAGCTCTGCTCGAACGTATTCGCAAGGAGTTGCCCCGGCTTCCGAAGCTCGAGGGGTTTCCGCGCGGGCGAGAGCTGGAGATCCTCCTGGAGCGATGTCTGGCCTGGGAACCATGCCGCAGAGTCGAATCCGCACAGAAGCTCGCCGATGACCTGCAGCGGTACTGTGAGGGTAAACCTGTCAAGACAAAACCCCTGGGCCTCTTCCACCGGTTGAACCGATTCGCCATTGGAGAGGCGACCCGGACGCGCTGGGTACTCTCAGTGGCGTTTGTGACGATCGTGACGGCTGTGCTCTGGGTATCGGTGCTGTTGATCGACGTTGGGTGGTTCACAGCCGGATACGCATTCGATGGTCCCGACCACGCATCTTCCTCTCCTCTCGTTGCCCGCCAACCGCGCGAGAACTTCCTCGTGGTCGGCGTCTTCGACGACACTGTCGAAGGCGTTTCTCGGTTCGCCGCGGAAAACCACATCGAAGGAGTGACAAGCGATGTCACTACCTGGCGTGCAGTCCATGGCCACATCATGCAACGCCTCGTACCGGCCCACCCCAAGGTAGTTGTGTGGGATTACGTCTTCCGCAGGCCGACGAGGCAGGATGCGGACTTGCTGGTTGGTATCGATCGACTCGAACAGTCCGGCGTGCCCGTGGTGCTTGCGTCGTTTGGCTACCGTGGCGACGGAACTCCAGACCTCAGCCCCAACCTCGTGGACACCCTTGGTGGACGCTTGCGACACGGGGCAGTCAGCGCGCGCGATATGATCTCTCGTCCGGGCGAGTTCGTCCTTGCCAACAAAAGCGAAGACCAGACCATCGTACCCAGTTTGGCCCTTACCACCCTGGCGGCTGTGCTTCATCCCCGAGCGAGCCTCGAACTTGAATGGTCTAAGCGCGAACCTTGGATCGACCTGCTATACGAGATCAACCAGGGAGCGTATCTGCGCGGACGAGACCGGATTGAACTCAGCAGGGTCTTTCAAACCAAAATAGGCTGGGAGGCAATCCAACCGGATGATCTTGTCGCTTGTTGCACATTCAGGCTAGTCAGGCCCGAGCAATGGGAACGGCAGACCGTTCCTTACGAGCAACTCCTCTTATGTTCAGACGACCAACTGCGGACGCTGGCGGAGGATCGGGTGGTCATCATGGGCGACATGCGCACGGCACGCTTCGGGTTCTTCCCAGACCGGCATCGGGTCATGTATGATTCAACAATCATCGACGATGTGCCGGGATGCTACCTGTTGGGTGACGCCATAGCGGGCTCGCTAAGCAGGCGTCACCTGCACCTGGAACTCGTGCTGCCGGTTACCGCACTGCTGTTCGCGTTGGGCTTGGCCACGGTGGGATGTCTGCTGCCGATCAGGCTGGCCACCTGCAAACGACTTGAACACGCCAGTTACCGGCGCGTATTGTGGCTGGTTCTATGGGGAATGTCAGCCGCGTCACTGGTCATCATGATCACGACGAGAAGCCGGGTGGCAGTTTGCTTGGGATTCGTGGGATTCTCCCTGCTACCGCCACTGGCCTGTTCGTTCTGGGTCGAGTTCGCACGTAACCGGCACCGGTTCCTCGAACGTAGCAGGCGCGCCATCGACGAGTGCGGCGTGGTCTCGCGCGAAACGGCAACCCTCAAACCGAGGCGTAGGAGATCGCGCTCAGAACCATGATGACGCTGAACGCAACGATCACGACGATTCGCTCGGCCAAGCGGATGAACCTCTCTTCCATGGCTGAGAGCGGATAGATGATCACAGCTTGGTCTCCTAGCCTTCCATCCCCAGTGAGATGAATCCTACTAGACCTTCCAGTACGTCAATAATCCAATATACAAAAGGCATGGCACCATTCCTCCCTAAAACGAGTCGAGAATCGACTATCATCGAGGCACAGCACGGAAGGAACAGTGAGTTGTTTCTCCGCGTTGTGCCGGAGTTTGGCACTGCGGGCTATCTTACATATCGACGAAGTTGCACGCCTTTGCCACTTAGCGGTGCTTGTTTAGCTAAATATTCGGCAACTGGATAATACACTGCAGAGTTTCCGGTATTCACGCCCCTGCACAGACCCAGCACCCGGATAACAACCCACTGCGTGTTTCTTCCCCCGCAGCCTCCGGATTGGCCATGTCATCACAGAGACCCGTAAGACGACCTGTGGCAGGACACATGGCTGACAGAACCGATGGATGACCGTTCACAGCCCCCCATCGAAGCGACACGACCGAGAAACCTGAGCCACAAACCGAAATCGTCGCTAATGCTCGGTGCCCGTTGAAACGATGGATTGGGGGAGGACCCGATAACGGGAGAACCACGTATCTTGGCACCTTTTTCCGCAAGGACGAAGGCTGTGGGTGAGGTGACGCTTCCTCAGGCTGCAGATCGTTCGGCATCGGTTGTATCGCCCGCATGAGAATCTCGAATCTGCTTGGTTTCGATCCGTGCTCCATGATGGCTTCCGCAGTTCTACCACTGCGGACCTTCATGTGTGCCATCATCATGGGCGGCACCTGCCTGGCGTCGGTGAGAAACCCGATCTGTGGTGTCGTCCTGTATATGTTGGTCTACCAGATCACCCCAAACACCAGGTGGTGGGGGTCGCCGCTCGCGGACATGGGAGTCCGTTTCTCGATGTTAGCGGGGCTGTTCACGATCATCGGGATGGTCGCCTCACCACACCGCGTCCCTAGGGTTCGCCCATGGTTGTCGACCTGGGAGATTGGCCTGATCGCACTGGTGGTGATCGGCCTGGCGAATGACTATGTCTTCGGTCTCATGACGACACCCGCAGGCGTGGCTGCGTTCGACAAGTTCTGGAAGATGATGCTCTTCGTGCTGATTCTCAATCGGATGGCCAGTTCGAGGACAAACCTGCGGATCGTTATTTGGACCCTTGTCGCGGGCAGCATGTATCTGGGGTACGAAGCGTGGACGGCTCCTCGATGGGCTTTCTATCAGGGGCGTCTATCGAACATGGGCGGGCCGGACTTCCAGACCAGCTCCAGTTTCGCTGCCCACATGACAGCGATGCTGCCGCTCATCGGAGTGATGTTCCTGATTGCGAAGAACTGGAAATGGAAAATGCTGGCGGCATTGAGTGGTGCTTTCAGCATCAACGCCGTCATCATGTGTCGCACGCGGTCCGCATTCATCGGGCTGCTTGCCGGAATCGCAATGGCCTTTGTTACCGCCCCAAGAGCCCGGAGATTCCGCATTCACGTTCTCCTGATCCTCGGGGGATTGTGTGCCTTCTCGCTCAGCGACGATTTCTTCTGGAACCGGATGGCCACGATGACCACCGGTAATGTTGCCGAGACCGACATGGCCACCCGACTGCGACTAGAGGTCTGGAGGGCATCTATGAAGTTGATGGGGGACCATCCCTACGGAATCGGGATGGCCAACTTCCCAAGCGTCATAGGTCGCTATGACGCTCGCCACTACCGCCGAGGTTCTCACAACACGCTGATCATCTGCTTCACCGAACTCGGTGTTCAAGGAGGGCTGGTATTCACCGTCATGATCGTGCTCACCGCCACGACGCTTCTGCGGTGTTCGAGATCAGCCCATCTCTCGGACAACCCACTCGAAACCAAACTACTCGTCTACGGTGTTATCGTCTCCTGGACAACCTACTTCGTTGCGGGTCTGGGCACTGAACGACTCTACTCCGAATCCTATTGGTGGGTCTTCGCCATGCCCCACTGGATCGATAGGATGATCACGCGCGAAGCAGAACAACGCTTGCCGGTGCTCGCAACCGATGAAGTATCGCCTCTTGATCAGCCAAGTGCCCTTGCACCATTGGGAGTATCATGAAGACGATGGACAAACCTACCGTTGTCCATGTTGTCAACACTCTTGAAGGCGGAGGAACCGAACGAGCACTCCTGTCACTCGTAAATGCCTTCGACCACCAATTGCTGCGCCACATGATCGTTCCACTGCGACAGGCGGGATGTCTGTCCGCACTTCTGTCTGATCGAGTATCCTGTCGCCCCCTCCACACGAAAGGGCGCTCCCCAGTCGCTAGTGTGAGATTGGCCCGAATCGTGCGACGACTAGAGCAGTTTCCCAAATCGTGTGACGCTCCAGAGCGTACGAACCGGCAACAACCTGCCCATCAACCGCGGCGAAAGATGCCGGCAAGGGAGATTGTCGGCACGACGCGCCTAAGTCGCCACCGGACAAAGAGGGGATCTGTCCAAAAGGCCACGATAATCCACGCCCGCAACACCGGCTGCTGGGGTGACTCGACACTGGCACACATGCTGTGCCCGGAGACACACCTGATCTTGGGGTTCCACGGTCTGGAGACCGCAGCCCCGTTCAGCCGGCGGCAGAAGCTCAAAGCGATACTCGCGCTACGTTGCGGCGCTCGATTCACCACGGTAAGCCGATCCGGAATGCTGCAGCTCAGCAAGCAGGTGGGCATACCACCAAACCGGATTGATGTGCTGCCAAACGGTGTTGACACCGACAGCTTCAAGCCCCCCTCTTCCGCTCAGCGCGAATCGACGCGGGCTGCCATGCAGTTTACCGACGCGGACCTCGTCGTCGGAACCGTGGGCCATCTCACACCTGTCAAGGACCACCAGCTGCTTCTGCGGGCTTTCGCCGGCGTCGCCAACCAGACGAAACGATGGAAACTGCTGGTGGTCGGTGAAGGCCCCCTGCACGAACAACTCCTGCAGCAAGCCCACAAACTGGGCATCCACCAACTTGTCCGCTTCACGGGTCGCCGAGAAGATGTTCCAAGACTACTCGGTTGCATGGACTTGTACGTGTGCAGCAGTCGCTCGGAGGGGATGAGCAACGCCGTTCTGGAGGCGATGGCCACCGGCTTGCCAATCATCGCCACCAACGCCGGGGACAACGCAACCCTGTTACGCAACGGCGTCGACGGCGCCATTATCCCGACAGGTGACACAGATCGACTTACCAAGACCTTGCACGTCCTGAGCAGGTCACCGGAAACCAGACGCCGCTTTGCCCACAGCGCGCGCACACGGGCAGGGACCTTCGATTTCGGTGAAACGGTCCGGGCGTACGAAACTCATTATCGGACGATCCTCGAAGGTGGTCGGCACACCGCGCGCGGGCGCGGTCCCGAACGCCCTGATCAGGCCAGTCGTAATCCCCTTCAGGAGTCCCCCACCGCTGACGATAACCAGTTAGCGGACCCTGGCCAAAGTAGCCACGCGCCCGATCCAGAGGTTTCCGTGTCACGTGTTTGACATCGATAGGCAGGCGCCAAGGAGGGTCAGTGCGGTGCAAACGCAAGTCTACAAGCAGTGGGTGGAAGACACACGAAAGTTCTGGGACACCGATTCGGACTTCGACGCCCGCTATCGCCGTATCTGCAGCGATCCGGAAATCGACTCTTGCACCGACAAGAGGCACCTGGAAGACCTCTGGGACAAACGTACAACCGAAGAACTTGCCCAGTTGCTCCGCGGAATCCCGCTGCAAAGTGAGTGGACCTGTCTCGAGATCGGCTGCGGCCTGGGAAGGCTGCTCAAACCGATCGCCGAACGCTGCAAGCAGGCCATCGGTGTCGACGTCAGCGAGAAAATGGTCGGCCATGCAGTCGACTATCTGGACGACACGCCCAACGCCGAGATACACCTGAACGATGGTATGACCCTAGACATTATCGAAGACGAGTCTATCGACTGGGTCTTCTCCCATCTCGCATTCCAGCACATGACGCTTCCCGGCGTGGTCGAAAGCTACCTCTCGGAAATCACGCGCGTGTTAAGACCTTCCGGATACTGCCGCATCCAGTGCTGGCGCGAAGCTCGCATCCCATTCGCACAACGCGCCAAAAACATCGCTAGAGCCGTTTTGAACATGCCAAGATTCCACGGACCCAGAAGGTGGCTTTGGGCGCCGGGCAAGGAAGTGCGATTCGGTGGAATCACATTCCATCCCAACACCTGGCGAAAGCTGCAGGAAAAACACGGACTGAAGGTCGTCGAAATGCAGCAAGGCCTGGGACACGATTACTGGATGTGGACAACCAGCCGAAAAGCGTAAACCGCCGTGGGCGCCCCATCAGAGTCGCAATTCAGCCTCATCGCCCTCATCGCTGAACGCTAATGACGCATCTTGTGGCACAGATAGCGCCCCAGGGTTCGCACTGCCGAGTCCGCGGACCTGAAGACCGGGATGCCGGCTTCTTTAATGCGGTGCGCCAGCGGGTCATAGAGGGAACCCGAGTCGATAGCTACGACCATGGGCTTGTCGGTGTCGGCGAAGACCTTGGGCAAACGGTTGATCATCGAGGACTCGTGCTCGATCTCTTCCGGCGTGGTCTTCATGGCCGGTGTAAGCGGAACGAAGGCCGCCACCACTCCGTCGATATCGTCGCGCTGGAGCATTGCTCGAATGCAGGCTTCGTGAACCTCGTCGGACGCCATCGGAGTGAGGTCCAACGGCGCATGCGGATTGACGAGCCTATCGAGACGATTGTCCTTCAGAATCTCCGTCACACGTTCCGTCGTCTTACCGTCGAAGGGCACTAGTTCTACCGCATAGTCTGGACCGTTGATTGCGTCGGCCATTCCCACCGATTCATAGCCGGCATTGCTCGAACAAGCGATGCGCGTGCCGTTGACCTTTCTACCGTGCAGCAGGCAGGCAAGCTCCAGGAAATATTCGAACTCCTTGAACGTGCCGGCGACGATCGCTCCGGCATTTCCAAGGGCGGCTTCACACGATGCGTAGTCGCCGGCGATAGAAGCCGTGTGCCCGGCGGTTGCGGTTCGACCGGCAGCCGTGCGACCCGCCTTGTAGAAAACCACTTCCTTGCCGGATGCGACAACCCTTCGAACATGCTGAGCAAGAGCAAGCCCGCCCAAATCGTTGAAACCCTCGACATAAACACCGAAGACGTCAACCGCGTCGCCACCGGCAAGGAAATCCACGATGTCGGCCACCGTCAGGTCCACCTGGTTTCCGCATGAAACGGCGTAACCGGGATCGATGGACTCCAGGTTGCTCATACGCGTGATCATAAACGCGCCGCTCTGGGAAATCAGAGCCACGCGCCGCCCCCCGCGGTCCCAGTGTTTCGGTAGCTTGCTCTTGGGGATAAACAGCGTGTCGTACCGCCCAGGCCTGGAAAAGACGCCCAGGCAATTGCCGCCCAGAAAGACCGGTCCGCCGTCTTCATCGCCATGGGCACCGGCGATCCTCTCCCGCAGCTTTTTCTCAGTCTCCTTACCGCCCTCGGTCTCGCCGAGTCCGCCCGGAATCAGAATGACCGCACCTGCGGATCGGCGATTGATGATCTCCTCAGCCAGCGCCGGAATTTGATTGGCAGCCACGGCCAGAACCATGAGATCAACCGGGCCTGGTAGATCAGCCACCGTCGAGACACACGGCACACCGTCCAGCTCGGTCAGGCCTTCCTTCACAGCGTGGACGCTATCGACGGGAAAACCGGCTTCGACAACGTTTCGCAGAATCACTCGCCCGGGATTCATACCCTTGGCCGAAGCGCCGATTACCGCGATAGACTTGGGGTGCAGCAGCTTGTCGACCTTAGTGACAGGCCGTGGCACGGACGGCACCTCGCAACTTCCCATGCGGCACAAACCGTCGAGAGGCACGAGATTCCCCTCGCAAACGGCGAAGGGGTTCACCTCAAGTTCGCCGATGGCGGGCTTATCGCCTCTGTCGGGGCTGCTGAACTCTCGCGCAAGGTCGATAAACGCCCCAAAACAGCGCAGCAGTTGCTCATCATCGAGGCGTCGCTTGTGGCCTCTCGCCTCACCGGTGATGAGCTCGTAAGCGACTGTTTGCCTGAACAGCGAGAGAAACTCCGGGCCGCTAGTGTCCAGAGCAGCCGCCATCGCCACCGCGCGCCCCTTCGTCAGGTTGGCAGCGTAGTATTCGGTATTCACGCCGCCCAGACCAGCCGCCAGAACGGGACCGAACTCGCGAGTCCACCGAAGACCTACAAACAGCTCCCGCCCAAAGACCTCCGCGCCGTAATCGACGAACCGGCACAGAAGAGCGCCCCGGACCTTGCCCGCCTTCTCAATCCGCTTGTCGGCGAACATGCTCTCCAGCGCCTGGTTTACGTCAGCCTCATTGCGATCCACGAAGACCACACCGCCGATGTCCGACTTATGCGCGATCTGATCGGATACAACCTTCACGACCACCCGGTCGCCCGGAAAACGGTCGAGCGCGCCTACCGGAAGCGACTGCCCCACGGGAACGAAGACTGTCTGGGGCACGTCCCCGACACCGATAGCTTCAATGATCGAGTAAACCTCGTGCTCAAACAGCACGCTCCGCCCCTCGCGGGAGGCCGAACCAAGCACTTGTTCAACAACATCGGATGATCTTGTCATAACAGCGACCACTAGGCGTCTTGTCCGGCGGGAAGGAGCTTCTCTGCCTGCTCGAGCAGCGAATCGTCTGAGACCTCCTCGATGGCCTGGAGTACCTTGCGTGTTTCCATTCCCTCTTCGGCGTGCTTGCGGAAAAGCTCGGCGACCACAACCCCCAGGCGCAGGGCCTTAAGATTCGTGTCGACTACACGCTGCGACTTCTTGCCGAACAGCATCGTTACGAACTTGTCGAAGGCGGAAACCTCCATCTCGATGTCACTGGCCGCCGCCCCCAGCATGACCATGTTCCCGCAATGCGGGCTGCCCGCCAGCTTCGCCAATCGCCCGGAATCTATCAGAACATGACGCCTAAAGACGGATATCTTATCAAGCAAAAACTCCGTCGGCGGATAATTCGGGATGTTCTCGTAAGGCACTGTGCTGACAACCAGCACACCCTCCGGACTCAGGAAGTGGACATAACGCAACACCTCCAGCGGTTCTATACTGAGAACCACGTCGGCCTTGCCCCGTGGAATGATATCGCTGCGAATGGGGTCAGAGGAAAACCGAACGTGGCTTTCCACCGCTCCGCCGCGCTGGCTCATGCCGTGAACTTCCGATTGCTTGAAGTCCAGCCCCTTCTTAAGAGCCGCATTGCAGATGCAAAAAGCCATCGACAAAATGCCCTGACCGCCGACGCCCGCCAAAATGATGTTCTTCTGCATTGGGTTACTCACAGACGAAACCTACCTGATCTTGATGCACGGACGCCGGGATATGATCACCGACAGACCTTTGTGCTCCACTTCCTCTCTAATGACCTTCACATTTTCCTCGTGATGGCGGGCGAGAGGATTTATCGTTCTTACGTGCTCGGGTTTCACACCCACACCACGCACAACACTAACCACGTCGTCGCCGGAGATCATCGTCTCCTGAGCGCCCGTCATCGCCACCGTCGAGTTGTCCACGATGAAAACCGTCATGTTGGTGTCATCGAGGGCCGCACCGATCAGCGGCGTGATTCCGGAATGGGCAAACGTCGAATCGCCGATCACACAACAGGACGGATGAACACCGGCCACCGCCGCGCCCCGTGCCATGCCGATCGAAGCTCCCATGTCCACGCAGCTTTCTATCGCCTCGTACGGCGGCAGTACTCCCAGCGTGTAACACCCGATATCAGCAAAGACGATCTTGCCCCGGTGAGGCTCCATAACCGAGTTGAGCGCGTTGTAGAAATCGATGTGCGGACATCCCTTGCAGAGCTGAGGCGGTCGTCCCGCCAACTCCCCCGCCGGTTCGGGAGCAGCTAGGGCGTCCATCCCCAATCCAGCGCGCACCCAATCAGGGTTCAGCTCGCCCGTGCGGGGCAGGTCTCCAGTGAGACGGCCCTTGACCTTCTTGCCACCAAGACCGACCACGCCGTTCAGACGTGACTCGATGAACGGGTATCCATCCTCCACAACCAGAATCTCGTCGCAGTGATCAACGAGCTTCCTGACCTTGCCCGCCGGAATCGGATACTGCACGATCTTCAGCACCGACCAGTCGTGATCATCGCCCAGACACTCAGCCACATAGTTCCTTGCGATTCCGCAGCAGATGATGCCCCTTTTGCCCGAGAGTTCGAGCTTGTTGTAGGGCGATTCCTCCGCCAGCTGCAACAAAGTACCCCCAAGCTCGGTAAGCCGCTTGTTACGCCGGCGGGCGTTAGCGGGAATCAACGTCCAGTCCCTCTGGTCCTTGTACCGGCCCAAATCCGGCTGCTCGATAGCTTCTTCCCTGACCTTGACGTTGGCACGACTATGGGCAAGACGGGTAACCACACGGATCAACACCGGCAGACCAAGCCGTTCAGATTCCTCGAAGGCTCCGAACGTGATGTCGTATGCCTCCTGCTGACTGGACGGCTCAAAGAACGGAAGCTGGGCAAATTCAGCAAAATAACGAGAATCCTGCTCGTTCTGAGACGAGTGCATGCCGGGGTCGTCTGCCACTACTACCACCAAGCCACCGTGAGCGCCCGTAAGAGCTGAGTTCATAAATGGGTCAGCCGCTACGTTAAGCCCCACGTGTTTCATGGCGACGATCGAGCGCTTTCCAGCATATGACATCCCCAGCGCCTCTTCATAGGCGACCTTCTCGTTCGCCGACCAAGCCGCTGCCACCTCGCCGCGGGCATCACGACGCCATCGCTCGGCGACCGTCTCTTGTATCTCCGTAGCGGGAGTTCCCGGATAAGAAAATGCCCCGGTAATCCCAGCATGCAGGGCTGCGAGGGCGATAGCCTCATCGCCCATGAGTACGTCGGTCTTCATCGTTTGCTCTCGCTTCAATGTGGTCGCATGGACGTCCGCCGGTGCACGGGTTTCCAACCAGCGACTCGGGTCGAACGCCGCCTATCACTTTGGGGCCGCTACACCGGGGCTCTATCCCTCCGGTTGACTCCAGCGGCCGCATCGGCCGTATCAGCCTTGCCAGAGGGCTTGCGCGAATCCCGCTGGCACCGATGATACTACTCCAACAGCAACATTCGTGCCAGAAGATCTGCTAATCGACCTCGTTTCCGGATGCGACCATCTTCGGTGGCGGCAACGAATCCTCCAGCCCTCACTTCGGTTGGGCGGGATCCTCCGGGCGTGTGATGTCCCGAAGGCATATCTGCCGATGTGTAAAGAGAATATAGCGCAATTCACCTTGCGTGGTCGTGCGGGTCGTCGCTGGCGAACGCGTGCGGATCGCTTTGTTGCTGTGGAGCTTGAGACTCTTATGAGAGTGCTGGTAACGGGACATCGGGGCTACCTGGGCTCGGTTCTGACCTGCGTTTTACGGAACGCCAACTTCGAGGTGGTGGGCATTGACTCAGACCTGTACAGCGGCTGTGACTTTGGCCGGGTGGATGAAACCGTCCCCAGCTACGATTTCGACGTCCGCGACATCGAGTTTGCCGATCTGCTGTCCTTCGACGCGGTCGTGCACCTGGCCGCCCTCTCCGACGACGCCCAGGGAGAACTTGATCCCGAGCTGACCGACGAAATCAACCTCGAAACCACCATCCGACTGGCGGCTTTGTGTCGACGCGCCCAAGTGTCGCGGTTCCTTTTCGCGTCGTCGTGCAGCGTCTATGGTGCCGGTTCGTGTGAACTGCTACACGAAGATTCACCCACGAATCCGCTCTCGCGATATGCGATGTCGAAGCTCTGCGCTGAGCGTGAACTCGCCAATATAGCCTGCGATGGCTTCACACCGGTGTTTCTCAGGAACGCGACTGCGTACGGGGTGTCCCCTCGGTTGCGAACCGACATTGTGGTCAACGATTTCGTTGGGGCAGCCGTCACCAGCCAGCGGATCGTCATGCGATCAGCCGGCCAGGCATGGCGTCCGCTCATCCACGTCGAAGACATTGCCCGCGCGTATGCAGCCATCCTCACCGCCCCGGACGAGTTGGTTCGCAATCAAGCCTTCAACGTCGCCCGTTGCGGCGAAAACTATCGCGTGATAGACGTAGCCGACGAAGTTCGAGGTATGGTTCCCTTCACAACACGTCAAGCCGCCACCGACACATTTGACCAGCGAAGCTACCGCGTGGATGCCTCCAAGCTGAGGCACGCCTTCCCCAAACTCAAGATGCGTTGGACCCTACAGCTCGGGATTCGCCAGCTTCACACCGCAATGGAAAACGCGGGAATGACACACGGCGAGTGGCGTTCAGACCGCTATCGTCGCATCCATCGCCTGCGGACCATGCTCGAGAAGGGCGAAGTGGATAAGACGCTACGAAGGCGCGAACTCACGCTGGCTTGATGAGCTTGTCGTCGCAAGATTCGTGACGACTTTACCGACTCTCTCGAAGCCTTCACGACAGCGTAGCCAGTACGAACGTAGCAGTCGCAATCGAGGAACTCAAGGACGGCACCGCCGATTGGACGAAGATTGGATAGAGCATGCTCTAGTCCACTTGCCTTCCGATAAGACCCTGTCTGTGTGTTGCTGGTTATCGGACCATAGCCCGTCTCCGCAATATTACCTATTCGACCACCACAAACCATGCACTTCGGATGATATCAGGATATCGAGCGATTGATCGAGGCGAAATGCGCTATACCTGAGATTGCGAACTGACTTACATAAACCCTGATGCTTACACACGTTGTCATCCAACAAAGCGCCTTCCGGTTCACCATATTGGAATATGCATCGTCTATACTGCGGGCGTATAAACTACCTGGTTTATGTTTAGAACAATCCCCAATCTTCGCATCAATGCTGGCCACGCAGGTCGTGCTTCACATCAAGGAGTATCGGGGGACCACTCTCGTCCGATATCTTGGCTCGCCGGCAAGGAACGCAACAAGAGTCGGTGGCACGTATGGGGGAAATGGGATGAGCGAGAGGCGAAGGCATTCACTGCGACATCTGCCGACCCCCGCCGTTTGGCGGTTCGAGGGCCAGAACTCGCGCAGGCGTATGCACTAACGGCCGATCAAGCGTCGGAGCAGCGGCTCATCTCAGGCTGCCCGCGCGCGGTGACGATGCAAACCGCCGACTTGAGGAAAGGCGATGACGCGTCCGCGATTTGGCGGCCTGACTTCCCACGGGATGGGCGAGTTGCTATCGAATCACACGTGCCTTCGGGCCTTGCGATAGTGCACGAAATGGTTCGTCTGGATTCGCCGTAGACGGGCTTAGCTGAAGACTATCACCTTCCCCATGAAACAAGGAGGATGGAACGCAAGGAATGGACAGCGAGAGCAGGCTCGAGCTTCGTGTAGCGGCCTGACAGTGCTTCTCTGTACAGCGGTACGACGAACCGGCCGCCATACAAGAACCGAGAATGCTCCGAGAATACGACAACAGAGCGACGCCGTGAATCTCCGATAAGATTTCCATGTCATCTCTGGAGTTGGATGCGGTAGGTCGGCTGGCGCGGCTGACGCTTAGAAGCGATGAGCCGTATCTATTCTGTCGGCTCGTGCCATTCTTGTCCGAGGGTGTACCAGGAGATTCCGAGTGGGTTCTCGGTTATCTCAGGGCGCTGACCCAGCTTGGCTTGAATCGTGCCGCGCTGGACCTGATCGCTTGCATGACGCCGGACTGCTCAGACCGGCCCGAGGTTTCAGCCCTGGCGAAATCTATCGGTTCGGCTCCGCCCGGGGTGATACCGTGGGATTCGCGACGTCGCCGTTTCAAAGCTAACCTTGACGCGCTCGCCGCACGCTACCCGGTCGAAGCCGAATCCGTTCGTGATGCGTGGGAGAACCATGCGGATCGGTTCGAGATGCACCGGTGCACGGATGGGAACGTGCAGGTTAAGCCAACATCAGCGGTCTGGCCTCCTCAGTGGCTGCCGTCGCTCGATGATCACCGATCGGTCTCGGACCGACGAATAAGCCCGCCCCCCCAGGCGATGCTCCCCCAGCCGTTGTTGTTTGACGGTGTCGGACTGGGGTGGGAGATCGACGAGGGCTTTGCCAAGACGGCCCACGCCTTTCTGGGGGCTTCGTCTTCGATCTATATCGTAGAGCCGCATCCGGAGGCGATGGCGGTGGTCCTGCACATTCACGATTGGCGTAGCCTTCTTAGCGACCCACGGGTGCTGGTGTTCCTTGGCGATGGTGCGTCACAGAGACTGGCCCAATGGCTGGATTCCGACGCCACCTGGCCGCTTACGAACCAGGTCCATTCTCTGGCGTTGCTGGGGGGCGAGCCGCGCGATACACCTACATCGACCATGGTCGACATCGCATCAAGCAGGCAACGGCTGACTAAACAGTCTTGGCACCGGATCGCCGACTGCTACAAGGACAAAGATGCTGCGTTCTGGGCGAACCGTTTCAACGAAGCGACGGATTCGGACGGCCGGGCGACCGGCCAGCCACTACGGATCCTCGGAATCACGTCCATTCACACTACTTTCCTTCAGTACAGCATGCGTGATTGCCTGCGTGCCCTGGAGCAATTGGGGCACAAGACCGAACTTCTGATCGAGCCCGCGCCCCACCGGCAACTGGACTCGACCACGGCGTTGGAAGCGCAGCTTCGATTCGAGCCGGATCTCATCCTGGTGCTCAGCCGCATGCGCGACGAGATGCCGGCCATCGCCCATACTGACATCCCCTCCGTTTCATGGGACCAGGATTCGCTGCCGTGGGTGTTTGACGCTTCGCGCGAACCGAACCTGGCGTGGAACGACTTCCTGTTCGGGTTTGCAGCGGCGTCTGCGCCGCGTCGGTTTGGATGGCCCCCTCACCACTGCCGGTTCTGCAGCATGGCGGGAAGCCCTGACACATACTCGTCCGAACCGCTTTGTGAGGATGAACTGCGCGAGTTTGCCTGCGATGTGTCGTACGTCAGCCACGCATCTGCACCGGTCGAAAACGAGATCCACCACGCCGAGTCCTGGCTGCGCAAGCCGGCGCTGAAGCCGATCTTCCGCGCTACCGTCGAGCAGTTGTTGCCCGGTTGGGAATCAGGCGGTGCGTTTCCCGGATCGATCATGGGCACCATTCTCGATGTCAGTGGAGGCCAGGACGAACCTCTAAGCACAACCGATCTGCGCGCCTTGATAGTGGCTGTGGGCCGCGTGGGCGACCGGGCGTTTCGCCATGTGGCGTTGAACTGGGTGGCCGACTGGGCCGACAGGACGAATCGCAGGTTCTTCCTGTGGGGTAACGGATGGGACGAACACGCTCGCCTGGCCCGCTATGCCCGAGGACCGACGAAAAACGGGCGCGCGCTGCGCTGCGTTTACCAGTCGTCCGCCATCAACCTCCAGCTTATGGGCTATGGTTTTATCCACCAGCGTGCCCTCGACGGTTTGATGGCGGGTGCGTTCTTTATGGGAAGGCACAGCCGAGCGGACACCACCGGACGCCAGGTACAGGCACTGGTCGAGTTGCTCGATCGTCATGGGATTTCCAATTCTGGAGATCTGGCGGCTTTGGAAGACGGCAACATCCGGGCGGACATTGCGGCCCTGCTTGTCGAAGTCGGGTGCGATCCGCGTCGCCTCGAGCCGGCATTCATCGACGGCTACCGTGCCCACACGGTGTCCGATTTTGCCGCGGAGATCATCCCGCACTACAGCGAGATCACCTTTGCGTCGCCGCAGCAGTTCGAGGAACACGCCGAGCGATTTCTGTCGGAACCTGAAACGCGGGCGCAGTATGCGCGGCAGATGCGCAAGGCGATCATGGAACACTATTCATATGAGCGGCGTATGGCGGATATGCTTCGCTTCGTCCGCGAAGGTTTCGGCATCGACGCCCACATAAGCGAGGCTTCGCCGGGTGAAACGCTGACAGGCGTTTCCTGTCGAGACACCTGAGACGTGAAGAACCGCGTGCAGGGCATTCGCCTTGCCCCGGTGCATCAGCGATCGAACGACACTAGACACACATCAGGACCGAACACCTCGATCGCTCTTTGTCGCAACACCTCCGTCTGGTGCCACGAAGATAGTACTACCGCATCTACGGTCTTTACATCGAATTCGGTTGGGCGTCGAACGACCTGACCGGCTACCAGTTTGTCTGCCGGAGGACGGTCGTCAAGAACGCAGGCGATCTTCACGCCCGGAATGTCGACAACCTGCTGAAAAAGCCACGGCGTGTGCCTACCTGCTCCAAACACGGCAACGGAGGAATCGTCCGAAGACGCCAACCGGTGCCACGTCGTCCGGACGCGCTCGCGACGACGTTCCAGATCAACCGGAAAGTCCTGATCGATCGTCTCCGCGAACACATGATGGGCGGAAAAGGCGCCGCATTTTGCCACCGCGAAGTAATGGCGCCCGCCAGGGCGATCGTCCACGCGCTCGTAGTCGACCTCAAAACCGGCCGTCGCCAGAAACTGACGGACGATGGGCAGGTTCAAGGACCAAAGACCGTGTGCCCCGGTCGTATACCGGTCGAGCCGGCTTAGCGGCGATCCATCCCCATCATCAAGGTCGACCGCGCTCGTGATCAAGAGTAGTCCGCGGCACCGATTGCGCAGCATGTGAAGCGTCCCGAGCGGGTTCACCAAGTGGTAGATCAGCCCGCAGCAGAAAACGACGTCGAAACGCTCCTGGGGACACGCACCCTCCACCGGGCCGAAAACGAACTCGAGGTTGTCGAGATTCATTGCCCGTCGGATAAACTCAGCGCGTTCGAAATTCGGGCGGTTGCGCTCGATTCCCACTACACGATCAGCACCACGTCGCGCGCCCCACACGGAAAGAAGACCGTCGGCACAACCCAGGTCGAGAACCGTCATTCCTGCAAGGCTCGACGGAAGGTGGGCGTCGAGATCGGTCTGAAACGCGGCTGCGTCCTCATCCACCGCCCGAAGAACGGGGTTGACGTCGTAGTCTTCCGGGAATCGCGTCCGCATGCCGGACGCCAGCTCAATGTCGTGGTACCACAGCCGCCGCCGCCGTAGCTCACGCTCCAGCAATGCGGTCTCCAGGGGCGGACTCACAACCGACATAAACGAAGCCCTCCGTGATTCGTGCGGGCCAGACTGGTTCTTGCGACGGACACGCGCAAGCCGCATACCTTCAACGGTCGCGGCTCATTACAACCCCATAAGCGCGCCAGCCCTTCGATTATCGGCGATAGTGATTCTGCGGCTTGAATCCGCCAGTCCCGCCACGACCTTGTGATTTCGGATGTTCGGCGACAGTCAAAGCGGTACGCTGTCCGATAATGCCATAGGTTCACGGACTCCGATGCCGTGGCTGACTTGGTGCGGATCTGCCGCAAACAAGGAACGTGAATGAAAGTCCTGTTCGTTTCCACCTTCTATCAGATGTTCCTCGACGAGATCTACGCGAGCCGTCCCGAGCTCGCCGAGGCCCCCTACCAGCAGCAGTTGCAAGGCTTGATGGCCACCGGGTTCGGAGTCAGCGACAGCCTCTCTGTCGCCATGCGGGCGGCAGGCTGGGAGGCGATCGATGTCATCAGTAATGCCAGCCAGCTTCAGCGGAGTTGGGCGGCGGAGAACGGGTTCGAGGTACCCGAGGTCCGGACATGGCATCACGACATTCTTGAGGCCCAGGTGCGTAAGTTCGGTCCGGACGTGATCTATGTACTCGAATACAACCCCGTGGGCGACGCCTGCTTGGCACGGCTCAAAACGCATGTACCGTTGCTGGTGGGGCAGATCGCCAGCAACCTACCGCCCCACCGCACCTTCGACGCCTACGACCTGATGGTTTCATCCTGGCCGCCGATTGTCGATCATTTCAACCGCAACGGAGGTCGAGGCGTGTACCAGCCGCTGGCCTTCGACCAGCGAGTGCTCGCCCGTCTTGGTGATACGCCACCGACGATCGATGTGACTTTCGTCGGAGGGTTCGCGAGTTGTCATGGTGACCGGCTGGAGTTTCTGGAGCGGCTGTGTCCTGTCGTTGACATCGAGGTCTACGGCTACGGCGCTGATACACTGCCGGCGAACTCGCCTGTGCTCAACCGCCACCGCGGTTTGGCATGGGGCAACGACATGTATCGTATCTTACAGACCTCGAAGATCACGCTTAACCTGCATGCCCAGACGGATGTCCGCGGGTGTGTCAGTCGTCGTTTTGCCAACAACATGAGGCTCTACGAGGCGACCGGCATGGGCACATGTCTGTTGACTGAGGCGCGTGACAACCTGCACGAGCTGTTCAAACCGGAAGCGGAAGTCCTCACCTACCGGGATTTCGACGAGTGCGTTGAGAAGATATCGGTCTACTTGGCCGACGAGGATCGACGCCGCGCCGTCGCACAGGCGGGGCAGCAACGCACGCTGCGAGAGCACACCTTCACGCAAAGGATGGCTGAGTTGAAGGACGCATTCGAGTTGGCCATTCGGCGTAAGCGTTAAGGACTACAGGGACAGTTGGCCCGGAATACCGATCAGGTGGCGCGGGCGACGACTATTGCGTTCCAGTCGGTCTGATCGGGTGCCCGGTCCGCTTGCGGAAAGGCCGCCAGTTCGAGAAGGTCGAAGTCGCAGCAGTGTAGGAATAACTCGATTTCCATCGGGAAGAAGAACCGCATTTCGTGCGATTCCGCCGCATGTTTTTTCACACGGTCTTCGCTGAGGTGCTCCAGCTCGTAATGGACGGTGCAACAATGCCGGCGCACGTCGAGGTCGGCAGAGGCCATTCGTCGCCAACGCCCGTCCGTCGTCGGTGCTTCCTTGGTCCGACTGGATGGAAGTTCATGGAGCACGCCTGGACCGTACCAGAAATCGAAGACGGCCAGCCCTCCGGCGCGAAGATGGCGACGCATCGTGGTGAGCGTGGCTAGAACGTCCTCGTTTCGCAGTTGGTATCCGAGAACGGCGAACATCATGATGGTCGCGTCAAACGTCTTGTCGAGCTCAATGTCACGGATATCACCGCACATCCATTCGGGCGGATCGGAAAGCTTGGCCGCTGACATCTTGGCGTGCGCCCGGGATAGCATGTCTTGTGACCGGTCAACGCCGACCACACGCAATCCTCGTTCTGCCAGGACAAACGCATGACCGCCGGTCCCACAACCGAGGTCCAGCAGATTGTCAATCCGTCGATCACCACAGTGCTTATCCAGGAACCGCTGAATCAGGTCACATTCCTGCGCATAGTTCTTGTCACCGTATAGAGCATCGTAGGCGTGCGAGTAGGTTGCCCCAAACACCTCCGTCATGGCAGTACTTCCTGCAGTGTGTCGCAAACTTCGTTCACTTCGTCCATCGTGAGACCCGCACCGGAAGGCAGATACAACCCGCGGCGTGCCAGCCGCGTCGCCACGGGACATGCCTCGTTTTGAAAGAGACCTCGTTCGCGCAACACCGGCTGTTCGTGCATGCCGACAAAGAAGGGCCTCGTGTCCACGCCGTTCTGTTTCAGTAGCCGCCCAAGAAGCGCCGCGTCCATATCGACATCGTCGGCAAGAACGACCCCGTTCATCCAGAACACACTTCGCGCCCAATCCTGTTCCTGCTGCAACTGAAGCTCGGCAACGCTGCCGAGCCGCTCCACATACGCCTTTCCAATCGCACGCTTTCGCCCGACGATTTCGTCGATGCGTTCGATTTGTGCCACACCCAATGCAGCCTGCAGATTGGTCAATCGGAAGTTGAATCCCAACGACTCGTGTACAAACCGTCGCTCGTTGCCGAAACAGAGGTTTCTAAGACTGCGCAGTTTCGCGGCCATCACGGGATCATCGGTGACCACCATTCCGCCTTCACCGGTGGTCACCGGCTTATTCGCATAGAAGCTAAAGCAACTCATGTCACCGAAACCGCCACATCGGTGCCACGCCGGCGAGCCTCCGCACAGCGCCGTCTGGTACTCTGCGCCGTGGGCTTCGGCGGCGTCCTCGATTACCATCAGCCCTTGCTCCTTCGCGAGTGACAAAATCGGATCGAGATTGACCGGGTGCCCGTAGATGTGCACTGGCATGATCGCCCTGGTGCGCGGAGTAATCCTGGATTCGACGGCAGCCACATCCATCGTCCACGTGTCCGGGTCGCTGTCGACAAGCACCGGGGTCCCGCCGCAGGCTATGATCGCTTGCGCACAGGACATGATGGTAAACGACGGAATGACCACTTCATCACCGGGCTGGAGGTTCAGCGAGGCCACCGCACACCACAAGGCTGCTGTACCATTGCAGACCGCCACACCGTACGACCGACCGCAATAGGCAGACCACTGCTGCTCGAATTGTTCGATGAAGGGGCCTGATGAAGAAATCCAACCAGTTCGCACGCATTCGGAAACGTATTGGTCTTCCTTGCCTTCCAGAAACGGTTCACAGACGGGTATCACTTGTTTCGCTTCCAGTCGTCTCACGGCGTCCGACGGCCGACAATCTCCCGACGAGATTCGAGAACTCACGCGCCAGACCTCAACAGAACTTGTTTATGGCATAACCGGTCCAGACGTAGCGGTCGGAATCGAGGAACTCACGGACGACATCAACGATTGGACGCTGCGATTGGATGGAGCTCTCTCTAGAAGAACACCTTTTCGTCAACGCCGACGTATGGACCCTGCTTGACTTCAAGAAACACGGTGTCTTCCGTCATTCGCAACCCATGCCCGCCGGCGGCCAAGACAATCGTATCGCCTTGTGAAACTCTCCGCGTGGCGACAAGCTCTTTCGCATCGTTGTAGACATCAATCTCGGCAGCCCCCTTCTGCACGACGAGGACCTCCGCCGTTCCTGTCAGCGCCCGTTCGACAGGCTTGTGGAAATGCCGCGCAATCTCGCCGCCTTTCCCATATGCAACGAACCCGACCTGCATGCTCTGGTCAGGGGCAGTAACGAATTCCGTCCGATCGCGCTGTGTCGAAGCGCGTATGAAGACGGCGAGCGTCTGGTCGCCATCCTTGATCGTCTCGACCGGCAGTATGTCGGGAACAGGTGCGTTCAAATCAGACCCTCGCTGCAACTTTCGGCTCCGGATAAACCAGCACTCGCTTGGCCTCTTGAATGATCTCGACGAGGCGCCGATCATGAGCCGATCGCCCATAACTTGAAAGACGGTTCCGCCCTTTGCTTATCAGATCGCGCCTCAGCGGTTCATGTTCCCAGATCGACTTGATACCGCAAGCCAGTTCTTCTACCGAAAGTGGGTTTACCAAGACGGCGGCATCACCAGCCTGCTCGCGAACACCACGGATATCGGAGGTCAATACCGGGCAATCGAGCGACCATGCCTCCAATACGGGAATGTTGGTCGGCCCGAAAAACGTCGGCATCACCAGCGCCACGGCGCCCGCGTACAGACCCGTGATATCGTCGTCCGAAACGTAGCCGAGATCGAAAACCTGATCGGCAATGCCCAGGTCGGCGGCACGCTGCAAGACCTTGTCATGGTGATCCTCGCGAAGGCGCCCGGTGGCAGCACCAGTCATGACGAAGGGAACCGACAGGCCTTCAGTACGTCGAAGTGCTCCGAGAGCTTCGATAATCCGCAAGTGGTTCTTGTGGGGCCAGAACTGGGCCGGATAAAAAAGGTATCGTAATGGCAGGTTGTATATCCGAGTGACGCGATCCCGATGTAGATGGGCTCTTTCCGTGTCGATCGAGCTCGCTGCGACGAACGGAAGCACTTTGATCCTCTCAGCCCTCACGCCGTGCGCCCCGTAGCACGCCAGAACGTCCTCCTTGCCGGTCGGTGAGTCGACCAGCAACAGCGTCGCATGGCGGGCCCCGTTTCGGAACAGGTATTCGCGGCGTTCCCACTCACCGTCAGCAGCGACTTCCTCAAACTCCGGCTGAAGACGGTGTTGGACATCATGGATGGCAAGCACATACGGAATTCCAGCTTCGAAAGAGAGCCTGTGAGGCCACGGATATATCATCATCTCGACGCCACTTTCCTCCAGCCAGGCACGCATGTCCGGTTGGGGATATACGACATCTGGGTTCGGAACCTGGGGTGGCTCGCTTCCGGGACCAGGAGACCATGGCGGACGGAAGGTGTGGACGTTCCACTTGTCCTGTATGGACTCCGGAATGGCCATACGCACTGGGTCGTGTGCGAAGGCGACGAACTGATCGGTGCACAGTTCAACACCGTCGAGTTTCCCACCCGACCAGGCGTACAGACCGTTTAGTATATTGGCGCTGTATTGATATATCCCACCGCTTTGGCGGTTCAACGCAGGATGAATGCCGATTCGCATGGAGATCTTCCGGCCTTCCAAGATCAACCTCAGCAGCCGCGACGGATGCCACAGTTGACCTGTTGTTACTATTTTCGGCGAGAGTCGGCACTGCTCAACAGGCTTTCACCAACGTCGGCCCGTGATTCGTACCGCGGGATCGTTGCCATCGTACACAGGTTGGCTGCATGACGGATAGCCATCGCCGGACGATCGATTGACCGGTTTGCCTCGCGTTGGCGCTTCGTCTGCGAACAACCGATTCCAACGCTCGCATCGACCACGCTTCTGACAACGCCTATGCAGTCGCATCTGGCGATGAACAGGTTCTGTTGCGATCGAGCACTGCTGTAAGTGCTTGTAGTAGCGCCACTTGTGGGATTCAACGGGTTGTCTGGGCTACTTGGGGATCAGGCGTTTCACATCAGATGTCACCAACACATACGCGAGGGCGATCTGGATTGCGTCGTTCGAACCGTGCGCGGTTTCCCGAGGCGATGGTCGCTTGCTTGACGGCGAGCGGATCAAGGTGATACCCGACGAGGTGGGGGGAGATTCTCTCGAAGCGGCAATACGCAATCAGCAGGAATCGTGGAGGAACTCAGGTGTCTGTTCCGCAGCGGTTGGATTCGGATATCTGATAGAAGGCGCTCATGGCAGCCGGGACGAGAAACAGAAACAAAGCCATCGCCGCGCTACCAGCGACCATGTTGCTGGCTTCGCCATAGAGTCTCGGCGAAAACATACACAGTACAGTCATGCCCGACACCAGCAACACCGCACCCTCGATCGATGTGACAAAGACAACTACCAAGTGCCGATTGATGGCTGACACCCCGGTAAGCACCGCCAGTGTCATCACGCAGGCCACCCACCAAGCCGCACCCTCAAGACCCACAGCGGCGAGCAGTTTCATCATCAGAAAGGACCCGGCGATCCCGCCGAGAAGGGAAACGGCGTGGTTTGGCCACCTGAAACCGACAAACCCCAACCCAAGCGAGCCCACCGGCGCGAGAAGGGCCGGACTCCCAGACACGTCCGCGATCACACAGCCCGTCACCCAACCGATCAGCCCGAAGCTCAGCACCAGGCAGAGCTTCTGCAACCGCCAACCGAATCCCATCAGCAGCAAGCCAGCCACCACCAGCGGAACCCCAACCAGCGGGTCAACCTGCTGCAAAAACAGTTGATAGTCTCGTAAAGACGTCATCACGATGACCGTTTGGAATGCGCGCCCGCAAGCTCACGCATACTATGCCTGACGGATGCGCTCACCAGGCGCATCCGATCACTCGGCGGTAAACAACCCTCCAACAGTGAGCTTACAATACAGATCAGGACTTGTCGGCGGGCTGGTCCTTCTGCTTGGAAGAAGTGTCACGCGTCAGGAAGGTCTGGACGATAACCGAGCTTACAAGGAACCCGCCAACACCCATTCCGACCATGCCCGGATGGTCGAATCCGGACTGATAAAACCCAGGGACGAGCTGGGTCCCCAAAGCCGCCACCGCAGTAGTGACCAGAAGTGTTCCGATAAGCGATGTCGATAGAATCAAAACATACCGGACCGCAAACACGCCCAGAAATAATCCTATGATCGCCGCAGCTAGTGCCAGAGCTTTTCCGTTACGCGGCACATCCGCGTCATGTTCGATCACAAACGACCAGAATTCCTGGAACCACTGCTGTGGCGTGCGGTCCCGGAAGGCCTCTTGCTGCTCGGGCGTCGGAAGGACCAACTCCGAGGATTCAACATCAGCGGCTGACCAGGCGACCATGGGGTCGAATGCGCAGACATGAGGGGCAACCCGGTGATACCCGAACCCGCCCAGCACCAGCGCAGACAGAACTATTGAAGCCACCGCACCGACCCACAATCGGTGCGTCAACGAACCGACGATAGCCAACATGGCTCCGGAAATCAGCACGCAAGGAGTAGCCGGAAAACCGGCAAACCGCGAGAAATACGCGCCGAGCCCAGCACCGATAAGAGCGAAACAGCACGTAATGCCCCAACGCGCCAACTTAGCACCAAAGACGCTTATCGCCACACCCACGACCAGCACAGCGATCGCCGTCCAGGCTGCGTGGGTCATAAGCCCGGCAGGAGCCTGTTCAACGACGAAAAGCCGGAATTGCTCAAAGATGCCCGCTAGCTCATTCATGGTCCACCTACCACATCATCCTACAAACCGATTCGTGACAACCGGCGGAGTATTTCGCCCAAATTCTCAGATGATCGATAGTCCCATCACTTGCCTGGGTGCCACGCCAACGCTTGTACGCGTATGACGCAACCGACGCATCAAGATCACCCGCCCACGATGTAGCGATCCGGATACACCGAGACGTCAATTATCACTTCGTCGGCGTCCACTCGTCCGGTACGACGAAAAACGTCCCGCAAAATCGCCAGCTTCTGTGCAACAGTGTTTTCTTCGAGCTCCATTCCCGGAGCCGACCCCCATCGGATCCTCCCATCGACGCGATCGGTGGCCAGCTCGAAGTGCGCCCGTCTTGGATCGACGCGACCGCCGCAATTGTCCACCAGAACAGCCGTTATCTGACTGGCGAACTGTTCATCGCGAATCAACCCGACCAGCGACAAGCCAGCCGCGAGGTCTTCACCCTCCCATCGCCTCGCCACCTCGGGAATGGGATCCGCCGCCCCCTGAATCAGTATCCAGGCAGGGTCGTACCTATACAAGCCGGGTAAACGCACGCCCTCCTCATCAACCAGTATGAACTCTCCAGCTTTGACTACCATTGCGAAAGGCTCGCGATAGACGCAGCGAACCTCGAACACACCTTCGCTGGTGCGCCGAACGTGTCTCACACGCTTGACCCAGCCGACGGTAGCTGCCCTTGCCGCCATTTCACGACACAAACGCCGGTCGGTCCAATCAAGCTCAAGCAGTGGAAGCAACACCTCGCTTACGTCCCGGTCGGCTGAACCGACCAGGCACTCGGGAACGTCAATGACCAGCTTCGGGTTGGGAAAACGCTCGACAAGCCGGCCGTCGACGTGGCTATCCAACCGGTCCACAGCCACCGCAGCGGCAACAACGAACACCATCGCACAACAGCAAGCTCCCGTCACAAGCAGGAGCCTGCGGCGTTTCACCGGGTCAGCGGACGACCACCAGGAAGGCCTTGAGACCCTGCGTGCTCTGTTTTTCTTGCTCTTTCTCTTGCGCGGCATGTTGCTCCTCCACGATCGCCTGGCTCGGGACCGACTCTCAATCAGTTCGCGTCACGCTTCGTCCGTCGTTGAGACCCTGCGCCTATCCTGCGACAATTCGATGATCCGCGCACAAAGATCGTCGAAGCTCAGCCCAATCCGCCCTGCGGCTTTGGGCAGCAGGGAGTGGCTTGTGAAACCCGGAATCGTGTTCACTTCCAGCACGAACGGTTCGAGCGTTTTCTCGTCCACCATCCAATCGACTCGCGAAAACGCCTCACAACCAAGTACGCGGTGGGCTTCCAGACTCAGAGTCTGCACGCGCTCGAGCAGCTTGGCCGGCAGATCACAATCAAAAAGATAGCGGGTGTCGTCGTTTACGTATTTAGCCTGGTAATCATAGAACTCGCGGGCGGACACGATCCGGCATACCGGAAGCGCCGAATCTCCCAGTATGCCCACGGTCAGCTCCGGACCGGTGATGTACTCCTCTACAAGCGCCGCCCCGTGCCTGGTTATCACTGTGGCGATGGCGCCATCGAGGCCGCGCGGCGTTCGCTCGATCGTCGTATCCACGCTGCTCCCCGACGCCACCGGTTTGACAACAGCCGGAACGGTAAACGGCGGCGCCGACTCGATTGCTTCGTCAAGATCAACAGCCATCCAACGTGGTGTTGGAATGCCCGCCTGCTCAAAGCGGCGTTTCGCCTCAACCTTGTCCATGGCGACGCGCGAAGCTTCCGGACCCGAACCACCGTAACACAGACCGCGCCGCTCAAGTTCCTCCTGAACCGTACCGTCCTCTCCGAACTCGCCGTGAAGAGCGACAAACACAAAGTCCGCGCGCATGTCAAGCGCCGAGAGATCATCGGGGCCTATGTCTCGTAGCGTCGAGCGGTGTCCCAGGCGAAGCATGGCCTTGTGGACGGCCTTCCCGCTCTCCAGGCTCACTTCACGCTCAGCGCTTATTCCGCCCGCCAGAACAGTGACATCCAATGGCACCACCTCGCGTGTTCCGTGCTTCGCGCCGATCGGTCCATCATCAGGTGCTGCAGCCATCAGATTCCCTTCCGCCCGAAACGTCTACCATATCTCGATCTCGAGCCCAAGCTCAACGCCCAACGTCTTGTGAACACTTCCGCGAATTCGGTCAATCAGATCGAGCACGTCTGAGGCTCTCGCACCGGGGTGCGTCACGATGAAATTCGCGTGCAACCGCGAGACACTGGCCTGACCACATCGAACACCCTTAAGACCCGCCTTGTCAATCAGCGCCCCAGCCGACGCGCCTTCCGGATTCTTGAAGACGCACCCAGCCGTGCGCTGGTTTGTGGGTTGCGAGGCATTTTTGGCTGCCAGGTTCGCCCGAAAGCAATCGCTGACGCCAGCTGGGTCCTTCTGCTCAAGCTCGAGAACCGCGGAAAGCGCGATACGATCCCCGATCGCGCTACACCGGTATCCAAACCCGACCTGATCACGAGACCATGTCTCAATCGAACCGTCCGCGCACAACACGCGAATCTCGCGAACCACGTCCCCAAACGAGCCCTCTCGCCCGCCGGCATTCATCCGTATCGCTCCGCCGACGGAGCCCGGAATACCGGCAAGCCCCTCAAGCCCCGAAAGGCCCCGCTCGCTCAATCGACGGCACAGTACCATCAGCTTGGCACCAACGCCTACGGTCACACGCGAGCCTTCGATTCTCGCGTCTCCAAACGCCGGGCCATCCAACCGGACCACAACGCCGCCGACGCCCTCGTCCCGCACCAGAACATTGGAGCCGCCTCCAAGGACCCGAACCTCAACACCGTCGCTTCGCGCTCGGGCGGTCATAGCCGCGAGCTGCTCCTCCGTCTCAGGCCTGAAAAGACGGTCCGCCGGCCCGCCTACACGATACGAGGTCATCCGTCCAATGGGCGCGTCAAACTCCAGATACGGGGCAAACTCGCTCAACCAGTCCATCAGCCACCTTCCACACGTCACCCGCACCCATCGTCAAAACGACGTCTCCTTCGGTAATGCCAGCCTCCAGATACTCCGTGATCGCACCGAGCGACGGGAGGTAAGTGGCCTTTCCCCCGCGGTCGGTGATGCGCGACACAAGTTGCTGGGCTCCTGCCCGGGCCTGCTCACCGCACTCTTCCCGCGCCAGGAAGATATCCGGGACGATCACCTCATCAGCAAGATCGAAAGAGCCAGCGAACTCTTCCAAGAAATGCCGCGTGCGCGAGCATTGGTGCGGTTGAAAAATCACCCACATGCGCTTGGGCAGATAGCGGTGACGGGCGGCTTCGAGAGTCACGCGGACTTCCGTCGGGTGGTGGGCGTAGTCATCCAGGATGACAACCCCACGCCCTTGACCCCTGAAAGAAAGCCGCCGGCTGATTCCCGCATAACCGGCAAGAGCCCGCGCAATGACCTCAGGCCCAACACCGGACTCATGTGCAAGACCCACAGTCGCCAAAGCGTTGGATACGTTGTATCGACCCGGAACCGACAGCCGCGTTGAAAGAACGTGCGAACCTCGAAACACCACATCGAACGAAAAGCGCCCGCAGTCGCTTGTGAGGTTTCGCGCCCGCCAGTCAGCCTGCTCCTCAAACCCGAACGTCAGCACCCTGGCGTGAGCTGACTCGGCTGCCTTGAGAGCCCAACGATCCTCAGCGCTGCAAATCAACAGCCCGTCAGGATGCACATTCGAACAAAAACAGGAGAAGGCTTCGACGATCTCATCGAGATCGGTGTAACAGTCAAGATGGTCGGGCTCCACATTCAAAACAGCAGCCGACGTCGGGTGCAAGTGCAAGAACGACCTGTTGAATTCGCAGGATTCGACGATGAAGTGTCGACCGGCGCCGGCTGCACTGCTTCCCCTTAATTGCTCCGAGCGTGCTCCGACGATGAACGAAGGTTCCAAACCGGCTTCACGAAAGACATGGGCACACATAGCCGTGGTGCTGCTCTTTCCGTGCGTACCCGCGATCGCCACGCCTTCGCGCAGCGTCATCAGCTCTCCGAGCAGTTCGGCATATTGAATAATCTGCACGTCGCGGGCAATAGCCGTTGTCAATTCCGGGTTGCCTGGCGGTATCGCGGCACTTATCACCACGAGGTCGACATCCCGGTGGAGGCGGTCTGCTCCGTGTCCGATCGAGACAGCCACACCACGACTGACCAGATCGCCCATGCCATCAAAGGGCTGAAGGTCGGACCCGGTCACGATCGCCCCAAGCCCCACGAGCATGCTCGCGGCTCCGCACATACCGCTGCCGCCGATCCCGATCAGATGAACACGCTTGCCGGTGAAGTCCGTCCCAGCCTGTGCATCGGCGGACCTCACCTCATGTCCGGTATGCTCTACACGCATGGAAGACACCTTGTGCTGACGGAACCCACATTACCGTGCGCGGTGTTGCAGCACGACCGAGTTCATAAGAAGATATCGGGGCTGTCAACATGTTTGCTCCACCGATTCCCCGCTCGGTATCGTTCCACGACGGTGGGCCAAAGCGAGAACCTGTGCGGCTATCACCGCCCCGGCATCGCCGTGTCCGATTCGCCGGGCCGCCTCGGCCATCTGCTGACGCGCCTGGTCTTCACACATGAGCTGTTCCAGCACCGCTCGCAACTCTGGACCGTTGACGGCTGACTCGACCGCATCAGTCACAATTCGTGCCGCCGACGCTCGCACCAGACAACGGGCGTTGGCGAGCTGATGCATATCACGATGAAACGGATAAGGCATCAGGATAGCAGGACGACCGACGGCTGTTATCTCCGCCAGAGTAGACGCCCCAGCACGCGCAACCACCAGATCCGCCGCCGCCAAAGCCTCAGCCATCTGATCCGTATAGGCATACACCCGGGCACAAACGGGTCGGTCTTTGTAAGCGTCACAGACCTCCTGGTAGTCTCTGTCGCCCGTCAGGTGCAACACCTGCCAATCGGATAAGGACTCGAACAGCTCGATGTTGGCAATCACAGCCTGATTGATCGAATGAGCCCCCTGTGAAGCGCCCGTCACCAGCAGGGTCTTGAGCGAACCGTCGAGATCAAACCGCTCGATACCCGCCTGCCTTGTAGCCGTGTTGAACTCCGGACGCACCGGACAACCCGAGACCTGGACCCGCGCGGCACGCGACAGATGGGAAACCGTGTCAGGCCACTGTACGAACACGATGTCCACCAACGTAGAAAGAAGGCGGTTCGCCCGCCCCAAGACGGCGTCCGGGTTTAGGATGGCCGTGGGGACATTCGCCCGCCGGGCTTCACGTATCGGCGCCAGCGATGCGAGCCCACCGGTCCCAATCACTACCATGGGCCTGCCACAGTGAAACCGCGCGCGGCACTGGAGAGTCGACTGTCTCAGACCCATCAACGTCCCGGGCCAACTCCAGGGTACTTTGCGAATCGGCGGAAGATGTTGGCGCACCAGTTCATAGTCAGCCCCACCGACAATTCGCGAGTCAATGGATCTTTCGGTTCCAAAGAACAGAAACGTGACGTCGGGCAAGCGCTTGCGCAGCGCGTCCGCAATCGCCAGCGCCGGGTATAGATGCCCACCCGTCCCGCCACCGGCGAAAGCGATCACCGGGGAATCACTCGTGTTTCCGCAATCGTACACTATCCGCCCGTCTCGATGGCCCAAACCCGACATCCTCACCCGGCCGGATGCTCATTGTCCTGAAGCACCAGTCCGGTGTTGTTTTCATGTCGACCGCGCAATGCCACGGCAGCCACAAGCCCGATGGCTGTACAGTACATCATCACGCCGCTACCGCCCGCCGACATCAGCGGCAGTGAGATACCGGTCGTCGGAACGCACACGGTAGCCACGGCGATGTTCATCGCCGCCTGCAAACCGATTGTCGTCGTTACGCCGAAAGCCAGCAACCGCTCGAAATGAGAAGCCGCCGACCACATTGCAACAAGACCAAGCCAAACAAGCACCACAAACAAGGCAATGACCAATAACCCGCCCAAAACTCCCGTCTCTTCGCAAATCACCGCGAAGATGAAATCCGTCGCACATTCGGGCAAGTAGCCGCGCTTTTGAATCCCGGCGCCCAGGCCCGCGCCCGTCCAGCCTCCCGACGCAATCGTCATCAGCGACTGGATCGGGTGATAGCCCGATCCGAGCGGGTCAGCCAGCGGGTCCATGAACGCCCTGATGCGCTCCAGGCGATAGGGTTCTGCCAAGAGCAGTCCCACAAGCCCGCACCCACCAACAGCCCCAGCGCCCGCAAGATGCACGATACGGCAGCCGGCTACGAACATCGTCAGCCCACCAACGATTCCCATAAGCGCCGCAGTTCCGAAATCTTCGACACCGACAAGACCGACGCACACGCCGACAGAAAGCGCTGCCGGTAAGAACCCGCGTTTCAGTGATCGTGGATCAAACGACTCGCGTGCAGACAGCCAGGCCAAGAACACGACCATAGAGAGCTTCGCGAATTCCGACGGCTGAAAACCAAGCCCCAAAGACTCAGGGCCGACGCGGAGCCAGCGCTGCGATCCGTGCCGCGACGCTCCCACGCCGGGGATGAACGTTACAACCAGACATACGACGACGGCTGCGAAAAGAAACACAGGCCAGCGGTTGCGAGCCTCACCAGTGAAGAGCAGCTTCGACCCCATGCGGGCGACTACGAACATCATCAGTCCGCCCGCCAAGACGAAGACAGCCTGTCGCCCGAAGACAGTCCGCCACGGAGACGACGTGAGCGAACCGCTCGCGGACCCCACCATGACCAGACCGATCACCAACAGCGCGACGGCTACAACCAGCATCGCGCCGGCACACCTCCTGGATCGTTCATCGACCATCTCGTTCGCCATCCGTGACTCACTGCTCCGATCGATGAGCGCGAGCGTTTGAGTGCCACCGGCGGCTTGCTGCCAGCAACAGAAAATGGTGCGCCCGGGACGCACCCTACGGGCGTATCCAACCTATCGCAGCTTGATCGTCACCAGTGCAAAACCCGTAAACAGTGCCGCCAGCAACCAGAAACGCACCACCGTCTGGGGCTCGCTCCAACCGCCCAGATGAAAATGGTGATGCAAAGGCGCGCACCTGAAGAGCCTCTGCCCCTCAGTCCACTTGAAGTAGCCGACCTGAGCCATTACCGAAACCGCTTCCATGACAAACACCCCACCGGCCACAAACAACATCAATTCCTGCCTGGTGACGATCGCCACATACCCGATCAACCCGCCTAGCGGTAGTGAGCCCGCATCGCCCATAAACACCCTCGCCGGGTGACAGTTGTGCCACAAAAATCCCAGGCACGAACCCAGTATCGCACCGCAGAAGATCACCAATTCGACGCTCTTGGGCACGTGCGGGAACAGCAATTTCTCCGCCAACGACTCCGTCCCGACGACGTATGTCAACACCATGAACACCAGCGAACACAGCGCGACGCACCCGGCGGCCAAACCGTCCATCCCATCTGTCAGGTTCACCGCGTTCGACGTTCCGGTCATCACCAAGACAGTGACAGCCATGAACCCGAACGTCCCGAGCGTAAGACCGGCCTTGTAAAACGGCACGCTCAGAATCTTGTACGCGGGAATACTGGTGGACTCGCCCAACGAGGTCACCACCGCGAAATTGCTGCCGCCGTACCGGTAGATGTATGCGCCTAGAATGACCCCGAGGGCGATCTGAAACAGGAGCTTCTCCCAGAACTTCAGACCGTCGCGTGAGTTTGATCGCGTCCGGGCCGTCAGCTTCAACCAGTCGTCGACGCCGCCCAGCACGCCCAACCAAACCGCACAGACCAGCCCCATCCGCACATAGAAGTTCGACAAATCAGCCACTAGCAAAACAGCCGCCGCTATGGCTGCGAGGATCAGCACACCGCCCATAGTCGGGACGTTGCGCTTGTCGCGCGTCAGCTCGTTTAGCGGGGCATGATCGAACTCCGGACGATCGCCGACCTTCCACTTGACGAGCTTGCGGATCACTCGTGGAAGCAGCAGCATCGTGAACAGAAAACAGAAAAGCGCAGCGCAAACCCCGCGAAACAGTGCGTTCTCGTAAGCGTAGTGCCCGTGAATGAACTCGTTGAACAAATGGTACAGCACGCTAGCACGCTTTCAACAACCACAATTCCCTGACCGTGACGCCACATTACGAACACCGCAGTCTCACCGGCATCGAGTAGCTGTAGGGTGCGTCCCGGACACACCTGTTTTCTGACAACCGCCTACGCAACCGCGGACTTACGGGCGGGCTTCTCCTTAAGATGTCGCACAACAAGATCGAGCCGCATAGCACGCGACCCTTTAAGCAAGACCGTGTCACCGCCCGTCACCAACTCATCCAATGTGGCGCAGGCTTCTCCCGCGTTTTCGCATCGGATGATCCGTGTCGCGCCGGCTTCGCCAACCGCCCTGCCCATCTGAGGACCAACCGCTATCAAGACCTCGATACCAGAATCGACGGCCTCCCGCACAATATCCAAGTGCAAGCTGGAGCCAAGCTCACCTAACTCCAACATATCCCCCATCACAAACACGCGCCGACCATCCGACTGACAACAGAGCGTATCGATGGCGGCCCTCATGCTGGCGGGGTTGGCATTGTAGGTGTCGTCGACGACGGTGATTCCCTCGAGATCCAGACAAAGCGTCCTTCCCTCGGGTGGGACGAACGACGCCAGCCGCTCGACAATCTGTGCCGGATCCAACCCGAACCACCGCCCCACCGCAAACGCAGCCGCCGCGTTGGTCGCGTGGTGCCTTCCCGGCATGGGCAGATCGACGGTGAATCGCCCGTCAAGCACAAATCGCGATTTGTGTATCGTCCCGGTGCGCTGCCCGACGTGCATTCGAGCCCAGGGCTTGGTGCCGATCGTCAGTACCCTAAAGCCCAGGTCCTTCTCCAGATGTAGCAGAAGCTCGATCCGGTCCACGTTCACGACCGCAAGGCCGTGCGGTCTGAGATGATCCAACAGCGACGCTTTCTCGGCTGCAACCGAGGCCATGTCGCCAAGCCCCTCGAGGTGAGCTTCGCCAATAGAAGTGATGACCGCCACGTCCGGCGACGCGATCGATGACAAGTTCCCAACTTCACCCCACGCGTTGGTCCCTATCTCAGCCACGACGTAACGATCGGCGGCGTCGGCAGATAGCAGCGTGAGCGGAACGCCGATGTGGTTGTTGAAGTTCTTCGGCGCGCAGCTTCCTGTCAATGCACCAGACAGCACATGGTCGATCATGCGCTTCGTCGTCGTCTTACCGTTGCTTCCTGTCACTGCGATCACGATCGACGACACCGGCAACACTGATCGGCGATAATACGAAGCGAGCGCGCCAAGTGCCGCAACCGTGTCATCAACCCACAGACATCCGTTCGCTCGCGTGACGCCGGGGCCGACTTTGTCCGCACAACTCCGGGCGCTCACGCACGCAACCGCACCACGAGCAAGAGCTTCGCCGACAAACCTATGGCCGTCGAACTGGTCTCCGCGGATCGCAAAGAACAGATCGCCTCGCCGAAGCGCACGAGAATCGGTCGAAACCCGAAGCGCCCGAGCCTCCCTCAAAGTAGCTGGAACATCAGCGCCGATGGCATGAGCGATCTTGTCGATGGTCATGGGGATCATGCGGCATCCTCCGCCACGCCCGCAAGCCCGGCAAGGCAAACGCGAGCAACCTCCCTGTCGTCGAAGTGCAGCACCTTGTCGCCAATCAGTTGATAGTCTTCGTGCCCCTTGCCGGCAATCAAAACCACATCGCCCGCCCGAGCGCCGACGATGGCCGACTCGATCGCCGACTTGCGGTCGATCCGCACGTGCACCTCACAACCACAATCTCGTCCAAAACCAGGCAGAATCTCGTCGTTGATTGTCTGCGGGTCTTCGCTTCGCGGGTTATCGCTTGTCACCCAGGCTACGTCAGCCACGCCCGCAACAGCCGCTGCCATTCGAGGACGCTTACTCCGATCTCGATCGCCGCCGCAACCAAACACACAAACCAACCGCCCGCGCGTCAGGGATCGAAGTGTGCCGAGCACATTGGCCAACGCGTCATCGGTGTGGGCATAGTCGACGAACACCGCCGCGCAGCGATCCGTACCCTCCTCAGAAACCGGCGAAACAACTCGCTCCAACCGGCCGGCTACGCCCGACACATTCTCGAGCCCGCGACGAATCGCTGCCTCCCCGACGCCTAGCATTTCGGCTGTACCCGCCGCAGCCAGGGCGTTCGAGACGTTGTATCTGCCCACCAACGAAGTACTGATCGACGCCTCGAAACTCGAACCGCACAAAACGAACTTGCTGCCGGTCGATTCGGTCTTCTCGATCCTGGCTGTGACCTCCGCGCCCGGCGAATCGATACCATAGCGCACGACACGCGCCCGAGTCGCATCGGCCATCCGTCGCGACGCCGGGTCGTCGGCGTTTATCACCGCAACCGCATCGCCGTCGAGCCCTTCGAATAGCCGCCGCTTCGCACCAAAGTAGCGCTCCATCGTTCCGTGATAGTCCAGATGGTCGCCCGAAAGGCCCGTGAAGACCCCGGCTGCAAACGAGAGCCCGTCACATCGATGCTGGTCCAGGGCGTGAGACGAAACCTCGATGACGGCGCTATCCGCACCGCCCAAGCGGGCCTCCGCAAGACACCGGCAAAGCTCCACAGGCCCCGGAGTCGTTAGCTCCGCTCGCTGCCGCCTCGTGACGAGGTCATACCCAACCGTTCCGATCACAGCCGGTCGACGCGAGTCCGCCTCCAGAATCGACCGCAGAATCCACGAGACGGTGGTCTTTCCGTTCGTGCCGGTGACCCCGATCAAGCTCATGCACTGCCCGTCGTAACCGCGCAACCCGTAGTAAGCTGCAGCCAGATTCGCCAAGGCGACGCGCGTATCGTCCACCCGAACAACGACTGCTGACGTGGGCACTGTGACGTCTTCCTCCACAACTACTACGGATGCACCAGCCGACGCCGCATCCCGCACGAACTTGTGTCCGTCGCCGGCGACACCGCGCACCGCCACGAAGCAATCACCCACGCCGACGCGGCGCGAATCGTCCGCAAGTGCCACAACCTTGACATCAGGCAGAGAAGAGCCGTCTGCGACGCCAACACCCGCGCAACCCAGCAGTTTGCGTAGTGTCCACTCTTGTCCATTGGCGGGTTCGGTCGGCATCTTCATGGTGTCGCCCGCATTCTATCACTCCGGACAAGCGTGTCATTACGGTTGCTGTGCGAAGCGCGCCGATCACATCGCCCACCGGCCCGCCAATCCCTGTGAGATGCTCGCAAGTCACAATCATTTCACAAGCGAGGTCGCCGCAAGTTAGCTAAGGTGCGCGCATCGCAACCTCTTCGCCTGGTGGAACTTGTAGATAAGCCAAAGTGCCGGCCAGGATTTCTCCTACCGCCGGCGCCGACACTTTGGATCCGTAGTACCCCAGCTTCGCGTCCGGGCGACGGACCATTACCAAAACTGCCACGCGCGGATCGCTGGCCGGCGCTGCCGCAATGAACGACGCCAAGTAAGCACCCTCCTCATAGCCTCTCTTGTCGGTGAAAGACAGCTTGGAGGTTCCCGTCTTGCCAAGTACCTGATGGCCAGGCACCTTCGCGAGCTTGCCCGAACCCTCCTCCACAACTGAAACCAACACAATCTCGGACATGTACCGCGCCACCTCGGAAGGCAGCACGCGACGCACAAGCTCGGGACCACGGTCAGAACCGATAGGGCGACCGTCAGGTCCTAACAGCTCCTTGACTATCCTGGGCCTTAGCAGCAGACCGTCGTTGCTGATCGCAGAAAACGCACTCAGCAGTTGCAGAGGAGTCACCCCAACCTCATAGCCCATCGGAACAGAGGTCACCGAGTAGCTCGTCCACCGCGCAAGAGGATGGAGCAACCCGGCATCCTCACCTGGACACTCGATCCCGGTTCGCCGACCAAACCCGAACCGGGCCATCACCTCATGCAACGCCTCAGCCCCCATCCGCTGACCGATGTGGGCCATCCCGATATTGCTCGATTTACAGACGATCTCCTGAAGAGTCATCATCCCGTGCGGCGACGTATCCTCAATCAGCCTCCGACCCGCATAGTAACGCCCCTGGCCACAGTCAATCCGTTCAGTCGGAGATACAAAGCCCCCCGCCAACGCCCCACCGGTAATAAACGGTTTGAACGTGCTGCCCGGTTCGACCGGATCAGTAACAGCCCGGTTGCGACGAATCGCCTGGTCCACATTGGGTGCGTCATTCACATCGAATGCCGGGTAACATGCCATCGCCAGAACCTCGCCGGTGCCCGGCTTCATGACGATCCCAACCCCGCTTTTCGCCCGAAACTTCTCGATGGTCCGCGTAAGGGCAGCCTCAGTAATCCGCTGAATCTCGGCGTCGATGGTCAAGACGACATGCCCTCCGTCCACCGGAGGCGTGCTCGCTCGCTCCTCTCGCCAAAGCGCCCGCCTTCTCGCGTCGCGGATCGTCGCCCTCGTGCCGTTGCAGCCGCGCAGATGCTCGTCCAGCGTGAGCTCGATGCCCTCAAGCCCGTTGCCATCACGACCCACAAAACCCAACACATGAGCCATCGAGCTACCCAGCGGATATGTGCGAAGCGAACGCTCCGACAGGCCCACAGCCGGGTGTTTCAATTCGCGAATCGCCTCAGCCTCTACCTCACCCACGCAACGGGCAACCACCACGTAGCGCGAATCCGCCCTGCGCAGAACGGCTTGACGCACTTCGCTCGGTGATACGTTGACGCGAATTCCAACTTCGATTGAAAGCGAATCCAGATCATCAACAAGGACAGGATCGATAAAGACGTCGGGCATCTGCCGACTGGCAGCCACCACTCGCCCCGACCGATCGAGGATCATGCCCCGACGTGCCGGGATGACCGAGCGACTCTTGTGCTGACGCTCGACACTTGCAAGCAACTCCGCCCCCGACACGACCTGGATCTTGACCAACCTGACACAGAGCAAGGAGATGAGCAAGCCTACGACGCCCAAGACAGCCGCCCCGCGACGTTTTTGGATTCGGTCGGCGAGGACAAGATGACCGGACATGGTTTGTTTATCCGTTGTCTGTATGTCGATGGGTATGCGAACCGGACAGCTGGGCGGAAACCGTGGAAATGATGCTGTCGCCGTCCGGCGGAACAAGCTCGACCTCAAACCTCTCTATGCGCTCACGAATCTGGGTCGGCGTCCGCAAGCGGGCCAGTTCGGTCTGCCCCGACCACAATTCACGGCGCAAGTCTATCCACCTGGCTTCAAGCTCCAGCGAGCGAGCGGCACTGCCGGATTGCTCGGTGCGCAGATACACCAGCGTCAAAGCAATGCCCGCGAAAGCGACCAACAAACCGCAAGTGCGAAAGACGCTCAAAAGTCGCTCCCGTCTGCAAGTGAACTCTTATCTTGAAGGCAACTTGATGCGGACACCCGGACGAATCCGATCGGGATCGGGGAACTTGTCCTTGTTAAGCTCGTAGATTTCCTTCCAGCGACCAACCTCTCCTAGCTGATCTCGGGCGATGCTTGTGTACCTGTCGTTATTCTCAACCTGATACCAGCGAAACTGCTCCGACACAGCCTCCGGCTTATTCGCCTCACGAGCTCGGTGCGAACCTGCATCACTACTACGTCTCCCCGAACGCACAGGTCCCTCGACACCAGGGATCAAAGGAAGTACCAACTCATCCCCCACAGCCAGCTTGTTTATGTCGGACATCACCGAGCGGTTGGCATGAAAAACGGCTTCTAGAACCTCGCGCGTACGTGTTCCGTACGCCTCCAAGGCAATCTTCGAAAGCGAATCGCCCGAGACCACCACATAACGCCCCTCCCTTAGCCCAGTGCGGAGAATTGGCTTTGAGACCTTCGATGGCCGGGCATCGCTCTGATCCGAAACGGCCCGTTGCGTGCGGACCGGCTCACCATCCCGCGATACACCGCTCACTCGATTCGCCGCCCGATCCAGCAGGTCTTGCAGCGCACGGGTCTGCTCACTCATATCCGACGTCGACGACACCAACTGGACGTTCCCCTCTGGCGACGATCTGCCCGCTTGATCATCCTCGTTACGGGAAAGGGCTGGTGTGATGCTCAACCCTGCCGGCACGCCGGTGCTTGCCTCGTCTGATCGAACGTCCGACAGGCCGGCAGACTTGGGTGTACCAAGTCTGCGCGATCCAGAACCTCTGGCCATCGTCCGGCGCCACTCAGCCGTATCGGGTTTGCCCAAGACGACCGGCTCGCGCTGCTCAACCACTCCACGTCCCCGGTCCTGGACGTTCCCGCGAACGTATGTCGTCGGACGATAGGTTGCTGCGCGCCGGGACTCCGTTTCCGGAGCGCTACGAACCGTCAGCGCCGGTCCGCTACGCAATTCGGAGGGTGGTTGACCGTCCTGCGGGGTTTGTTGCACGAACAAGCTGTGGGGCAACTGAGCAGCCATCTGGTCCTGACGGCCTCGGTTGGCCAAGATGACGGCGAAACACACGATAAAGGCAAGACCCACCAGCAACCCGACCTTGGTCTCCCTGGCCATTCGTGCACTCCTTTGCCAATAAAATGCCGAGGTCTGGCCCTCGCTGTAACGTCGTCATTGCTCGGGAAGTCGAACGGCTACCCGCAGCTTGGCACTTCGAGAACGGGGATTCGCCAGTCGTTCCTCCTCGTCGGCGACCACCGGTTTTTTCGTTAACAGCCGGTAGATTCCCTCGCTCTTGCCCTTGCGAAACGCCAGCTTGACGGGTCTGTCCTCGACGCTGTGAAACGCAACGAGCCCAAACCGCCCACCGGGTTTCAACACGTCTGCACCGGCTGCAAGCAACGCATCCAGGGCACCTATCTCGTCGTTGACGGCGATGCGCAATGCCTGAAACGTCCGAGTAGCCGGGTGTATCTTGCTCTTACGCGACGCCGGGTTGACCCCCAGCACCTCCGCCACCAGCTTCGCCAGTTGCCCGGTGGTTGTGATCCGGCTGCCCCGCCGCCTCTCACAGATTCGACGGGCGATTCTGCGAGAAGCCCGCTCCTGCGAGCTGTGGTAGATCAGATCTCCAAGCTCTCGTTCCTTTAGCCGGTTAATCAAATCGGCTGCGGTCACCGTAAGACGCGGATCCATCCGCATGTCCAAGGGACCATCGCGCATAAACGAGAACCCGCGATCCGCCAGATCAAGCTGCGTGGAACTTACGCCCAGGTCAGCGAACAGCACATCCACCCGCTCGACACCTATCGAGCCAAGCGCCGCCGGAAGGTCACGGAAATTGCACTGAAGCAACTCGACCCGACAGCAGCAACCGGACAACCGCTCGCGGGCCGATGCCAAATTGTCGGGGTCCACATCCAGACCAACCAACAGACCATCTGGACCGACCGCGTCGGCGAACATGGTTGCGTGACCACCAAGACCGACCGTCGCATCCACGACGGTCTCGCTCCGCTCGATCCGCAGCAACTCGCGAACCTGCCGCACGAGCACCGGCGCATGACCGGCTGATCCGTCTACCACGTAACCACGCCCAATCAAGACAACAGTGTCAGGGGGTCGTCACACCTCCGTGGCGACACAATCACCCCCAACGCAACAAAGTGCTCCCGTCTCCGCGCCCGCGTCGACATGGGAGGAAAGACGAACACCGGCGAACCGATCGCCCAAAGCCCTAAGACGCGTCAATCGCGCCTTCAGCTCGACAGTGTCTGGGCAAGATAACCCAACTCCATCAGCGCCGGATTCCGCCGAGCCAAGCCGCAGTTGGATCCGCCTGACCAACCGCTCACGATCGCTGTCCATGGCTTTCGCTCCCAAAGACACCCTGCTGCTCACCGTACACCCGGCGAATCCCTTCGCTTCCAAGCGACGGTGCCGTTGATATTCAAACCTGAAACCAAGACCGAAACTCGGGACTCTCCCCCGTCCCGCTCGGGACTCTCGCCTGTCCCGAATGACACGACCCACGCCGTCGCGCCCGTTGCCCCGACAGCCTGCAGCCAGTTGCCCACCGATTGCCCGGCAGCCATACAAGCAGGCAACCGCCCACAAGCCCCATGCTATTCGCGACCCGAGTCCTTCCACTCGCCGCGAGAAACATCCCTTCCATAGCGCCCGCCGCTAAGAGGAATCCGTCTGAGCACTCGAAGGACGCATCCTCAAAAAGCCCTGCCAATCGGGCCAATCCTCGCCCTCCCAGTCGATGCCCAGCGACCGCTCGAAATCCTCCCGGTTCCAAAGGTCAATGCGCTGCTTTTGGCCAACGAGGAATACCTCCCCGCCAAGCCCAGCCTTCTTCACCAGACGCTCCGCGAGCACAATTCTTCCCTGCTTGTCCATTTCCACAAACGAGGCCAAACCGTAAAACTGCATCTCAAAATGCCGCGAGCTCTCGCCCGGAATGAACTCCGTTTCCATCCGGGACGCCAGTTGCTCGAACTGACGCTCTGTGTAAATGGACAACGTGCCGCGCTGCTCACCCAGGGTGATGTACAAACCGCATCCGTCGCGATCCGGCTCGATCGCCGCCCGAAGCTGGGCAGGAATCTGAATCCGGTTCTTTGAGTCGAGAGTGCGGTCATACTGCCCTGTGAAGATTCGCATGATGGAACGCGCCGAGACACCCACTTCGTGGGATATATCGACAAAACGTACCACTCACAACCACTCAGGTCAACGACAAAGTTCCGATAATTCCGCGAAAACCTCACGTCGTCATCGGTCGACATCCCGCCAAACACATCAAGTAGTGGGTGCCATTTCCCAACGCACAAGCAGTAGAAATACCTGACGTCCGGGCACGCAAGTCTGCCAGCAAGACTGAGCTGTCATGCGCATTTCGGCCGGTGCAGCCGGCAGTGACCTGGTTATGTTCCATTCGCGTGAGATGGCAGCCGCGAGGAGGTTCCAGCGAAGCCGCGTTGAGCATGCGGGCCACAAGATAGGTCTCGGAACGGATTCCGAGAGTATGAAGGCCAAGAGGGCTTACGAAACCAGGCGAGCGGTTCCGGTTGACAGCGCTGCGCGCCACCCAGAACCGGAAATACCGGGTGCCCTTCCATGGGCGCGCCGGAACCGTGAGGTCGTCCGATCAATGCTGAGAATCGCCTACGCCAGCTTCTCCTTCGCGCTGTTCACGACACGGGCGAAGTCCAGGTGGCTGCTACAGGCACACGAAGCCGCATGGACGTCGATGTTCGACAGGTCTCGCGATTCGGGCGGCAAGGCGGCGAACAGCTCGCGAGCGGTCTTATGATCGCCCATCTCTTCGTAGTAAGTCAGATACCGGGCGATAGCGTTGAGGTCGGCTGTGGTCTTGCCCGCCTTGCGACAGTTCCCGCTGCAGGCTGCACAGTACGTCTGCGGTTGGTGGTCGATCACCTTGATCGCCGATGCGAGCTGCTCTTTGGTGAACGGTTTGAAGCTCCTAGCTGTGGCGACGTTCTCGCGAAGCTTCTTCAGATTGTCCATGGCTGAACAGACGGAAGCGAAGCGCTGGTCAGTCCAGACGGCGGTGAGGATTGTGGCATAGGTCGTCAATCCCAAAGCCTCGAACTCGGGGACCAGCTTCCTGATAATCTCGGGGTCGCGGGCGTTCTTACATTCCTTCATGGAGACCAGCCCGATCCCGGCCTCATAACAGGCGTCCAGCGCCTTGTTGAATACGGCGTTCTTTTTGACCAGCGAGGGGTTGTTTCCGATCATGATCATGTCGACCCATCCGCTCTTGGCGGTCAATGTCAACAGCTCCGAGCGAAGCTTGACCGGCTGGCAGTGGCAGGCGTAACCCGCGAACCTGATCTTGCCGGCCTTTTTCATCTTGTCAGCCGCCTTCGCCCATTCCTTGCTGGTAGGCCAGCTCTTGAAACCGTGGTCGTAGTATTCCTCGTCGCCGTAGCAATGAATGAAATAGGCGTCGAGATAGTCAGACCCGAGGTTCGCCAACCGCCTGTCGAGCATCTCGACCCACTGGTCAGGGCTCTTGGGATGGTCCTTCGAGACGACGAACCAGTCCTTACGGTTTTCGTTCTTGAGCCAGTCGCCGATCGCTTTCTCATGGGCGCCGTCGAAGTAGCAGTCGGCTGTGTCGATGTAGCGGATCCCCTCCTGTTTTGCGGAATTGAAGAACCTGGTTTCCATGTTGCGGCTGGCTCCCAACCCCAGCATGGAGATCTTCTCTCCCGTCTTCCCCAGAGGCCTGGTGGGAACCAGCGAGGTCTTCTCCTCTTTCTCGGCGAGAGCCGATGTCGCGGGAACCGCAGCCACGGTTGCAGCCGCCACCGCGCCTGCCTGCAGGAAACCTCGTCTTGAAACATGTTCGCCAGCCATGCGGTATCTCCCCTAAGTTGTGATTATCTTTCGCGCTGCGGTGCTGCACACGGCTAAGGTCGTATCCCTTACGGCTAAAGCCATGGGCCACCCGGTCATCCGGCCATATCCCCCATGGCTGAAGCCGTGGATCAACCAGCCGTCCGTCCCCCGCCCCTGGAAGGGACGGGGCACCCCATCCGAATCCACGGCGCGTCGAGACAACACCAGTCAATCTAACATCATAACGCCAACCGCCCGACGACAGAAACATACCGTATATGACAGTCTGTCGATTCTTGTCGGCTCGGTCGTGTCATCCGCTCGCCTTGGAGTTTCTGATCAGGCTGACCGACCTGTTGCGGTCACCGTCCGTACAATGCTGCGATCGCGTTTCCCCGTCAGCCGTCACGTATATCGCCCGCCGGTCTCCGACGACCGGACACTCGCGCTCGCACAATCCGCAACCGGTGCACAGGGTTGTATCGACCTTGGGCACCTTGAGCTCGACGTAGATAGCTGCCAGGTCATCCGGACGAGGGGGTCTGTCGAAAGTGCCCTCGACGACAATGGTATCGGAGTCGTTGTCAATGATGCGGTGAGTGTGCGGTCGGCCGGTGTCGTCGATGATCCTCACGTGATAGGAGGCTGTATGGTCGCCCTTGAGCTCGTGCGGGCGGAGCAAGCAAGGTTCTGAGCTCGCCTGACCGCCTTTGGGGTAATCAGCCAACGTCAGAGCGTTGCCATTCACTCGGGTGATGAGCTTCTTGCCGTCGCGGACGAGCATCTGCCTGTATTGACCTTGGATGGCTTTGGGAGAGACGGGACAGACCTCCTCACAGACCACGCAGGGGATGTTCTTACTCCAGGGCAGACATCGTCCGAAGTCGACATGGGCAGTGCCCACCTTGACGGGCCCCTTCTCGGCGAACGCCTGGACGCCCAGCTTTTCCTCCGGGGTAAGATGCTGAATGGCCCCGGTCGGGCAGACATAGCTACAGGCTGTGCAGTAAAGCTGGCAGTGCCCGACACGGAAGTTCATTATCGGGGTCCACAGACCCTCCAACCCCGATTCAAGCATCGCCGGCTGAAGAACGTTTGTCGGGCAGACGCGAACACACTGATCGCACTTGACACAGCGCTCGAGAAACTCAAGCTCCTCGACCGAACCCGGAGGACGGATCGCGCTGCTGGAAAAGTCGCGGGTAGTCTTTCCGCTGGAGCGCGTCCATGTGAAAAACAGCACGCCGGTGATAGCTGCAAGGATGCCATTCCGCCGCCCGAGGTCCGGCGAGGTGCTTGCGCGGTCAACCAGTGGAAACATCCTGAAACCCAGCGCGTCGTGGGGACAATCCTCGACGCAGTTCATGCACACGAAACATTCGCTTGTTCGCAACCGCATGTGCGGGTCGCAGGCGCCTTCACAGGACTGCAAGCATAGGCCGCAATCGGTACACTTGCCGGGATCGCGCTCGATCCGCCAGATGGAGAAACGTGAAAGCAGCCCGAGCAACGCGCCGAGTGGACAAAGTACTCGACAGAAAAACCGGGGGACAATCAGGTTCAATCCCAAGAACAAGATCAGCAACATCCCGAGCAACCAGGCATACTGGTGTACGGCTGGATCGCCCATTTGCACGCCGCCGGGCAGTTCCACGCCTTCCAGGGGCATGCTTACGATCGGCACGACGTTTATCGTAAAGGCCCGATACATAAAGACGATAGGGTCCAGCAGCCCAACCTGTAAGCTGCCCAGCGCCGACGCCGCCAGCATCCCTATAAGAATGTAGTATTTGATGGCATGGTGCTTCTTGTGCCGGTTTGACTCGATGCGCTCCCGGGTCTTGCGGCTCCCCAAAGCCCAACCCGTGAAATGGTGCACGATCCCGAACGGGCAGACCCAGTTGCAAAAGAAGCGGCCAAGAAACAGTGTTGGGATCAAGACGATCAACGACCACGCCAGACCCTTGTAAAGAGTGTGCGTGGTCAGGCTCGTGGAGATTGCAATAAGCGGATCGATCTCCAGGAACTTGCTGAGCAGGCAGCTTAGCGACGGATGGTCGCTCAGGTGCCCGAACGTCGTCAGCGCGACAAGCACAACGAACAGCACGAAAGCGACGGCCTGAACAATGATTCTTACGGTCGTTATTCGCATTGCCGAAAAAGGGGTCAGGCTACTTTTTCGTCCGGATCATCGTTGAATCCGAGAGGTCGGCCGACACAAGGCAGCCCGTCTCTCTTTTCTCCGCGCTCGACGCCAGCCTTTATGAGCAACACGTGAACCTACCCCGCCCGGACTCGCACGTCAACGAAAACCGGCCCTGCACGACTCGTTCTTCCCTCCTCTCCGGGTTGTGTAGCGGTCAGGTTGCACAGCCGGCCCCGATCTTGTACCGTCCCAGACGTTGGGAGGGTGCTTGACCCATGACTACCGAAACAGGCCGACAACCCGTTCGGTCGACGACGATTTTGGCTGTCCACCGTGGCGACAGCGTCGCGATCGGCGGCGACGGGCAGGTCTCGTTAGGCGAGACCACGTTGAAACAGGACGCCCGCAAGATCCGCTCGCTTCTGGACGGCAAGGTGTTTTGCGGCTTTGCCGGATCGACGGCTGACGCCTTCGCCCTGCTGGACCGATTCGAAGCCAAACTCGAACAGTACAAGGACAACGTCCGCCGGGCTGCCATCGAGCTTGCGAAGGATTGGCGAACCGATCGGATACTCCGTCGCCTCGAAGCCATCCTGATCGTCGCCTCCCAAGAGGCTGTCTTGTTGATCAGCGGTTCGGGCGATGTCATCGAACCAACCGACGGCGTGGTGTCAGCCGGGTCAGGCGGCATGTACGCTGTGGCAGCCGCCAGAGCGCTTGTCGCTCACACGGACCTGCCGGCGCCACGGATCGTCGAGGAATCTTTGAAGATCGCAGCCGACATCTGCGTCTATACGAACCACAAGATAATCGTCGAGACACTTGACCAGACCGCGAAGCCAACCGAGGGCACTTGACGGCCGGATGAGCACTTTCTTCTGCAGGTTGATCGCCCCATTCCGGATGCGGCGGGTTTGGCTGGTCGAGCTTTTTCATCAGAGGGTCCCGATATGGAGGAACTAACGCCGAAACAAATCGTCGAGGCTCTCGACAGGCACATCGTCGGACAGGACGCCGCCAAGCGTGCCGTTGCGATCGCCCTGCGCAACCGCTGGCGCCGCCAACAGCTCCCCGAACAACTCCGCGAGGAAGTTGGCCCCAGTAACATCGTCATGATAGGCCCTACGGGCGTGGGAAAAACAGAGATCGCCCGGCGACTCGCCAGTCTGGTCAACGCCCCGTTCATCAAGGTCGAAGCCACCAAGTATACCGAGGTCGGGTATCACGGACGCGATGTCGAAAGTATGGTGCGCGACCTGGTCGAGTTGGCGATTCAAATCGTTCGAGAGGAACAAACCGAGGTCGTTCGCGAGGAGGCTGAACGCCTTGTCGAGGAACAACTGCTTGACGCTCTGATTCCACCAACACAATTCGACGTCGGCGACCAAGGCGCTGAGACCGAAACCGCCCAGAAACGCCACCGAAGCCGGGAGAAGTTCAGGACCCAGTTGCGCGCCGGCGAACTCGAAGACCGCAGCGTCGAGTTGACCGTGGAATCCAAAGGTCCCCAGGTAGGGATCATGTCCTCCATGGGTCTGGACCAGGTCGACCCGGAGACTCAGGAGTTCTTCGAGCGCCTTGTCCCACCTCAGTCGAAGCAGCGCCGGGTGCCCATCCGCGATGCCCGGGACATCCTCTTCCAACAACAGTGCGATCGCCTCATCGACCGCGAGAAAGTCACCGAGATGGCTTTTCGCCGGACGGAAAACAGCGGGATAATCTTCCTGGACGAGCTCGACAAACTCGCCGGTCCGGACAAAGCCCACGGTCCGGATATCTCGCGCCAGGGCGTCCAGCGCGACCTGCTACCCATCATCGAGGGCTGTGCCGTGACCACGCGCCACGGTCCGGTGCGGACGGACCACATTCTTTTCATAGCCGCCGGCGCGTTCCACAGCTCAAAACCCAGCGACCTGATGCCCGAGTTGCAGGGGCGTCTGCCCATCCGAGTCGAGCTCGATGACCTGACGCGCGATGACTTCGTACGTATCCTCACCGACCCGGAAGGAGCGCTGACCAAACAGCAGGTGGCTTTGCTTGGCACGGAGGGCGTTCGGGTCGAGTTCTCCGACGACGCGGTGCTTTGCCTTGCGGAGATGGCCTTTCGACTCAACCAGTCCACCGAGAACATCGGCGCCCGCCGCCTGATCACCGTGGTCGAGAAGGTCATGGAGGAGATCAGCTTCCAAGCCCCCGACCGCAAAGGCGAGACGCTGAAGATCGACCAGACCTACGTGACCAGCCGCCTGGAGGGGATCGTGGAAGACAGAGATCTGAGCCGATTCATCCTCTAGAGTAAGCTCTATCCAGTCGCAGCGCTCGATTCTTGGTGTCGTCCGTGAGCTTATCGATTCCGGCCGCTACGTCTGGACTTGTCGTGCCAGAGTGCTCCGTCGCACATAGCTTGACAGGCACCCCGCCGCTTCCAGAGGTGGAAGACGGATGGCAAGACCGGGGCACAGCTCATGCGTCTGTCAGTTCTCACACTACAAGATGGCGTGGAGCGCCCGGCGCTTAGTTCGTCTTGATCGTAATCCCGCCATTGTACGTAGTGGCGGACAGCCGACCTTCGCCGTTACCGAGGACTCCGCTCATGCTCTTTTTGGTCACGCTCGAATCGCTCAAGGGAAGGCTGCATTTGAGCGAGCCCTTGTTGGTCCTGAGATCAACCTCAGCCGACACTTCTTCAGCCAGCATGATAACGATCCGACCGTTGTGGGTGGTGAGCTGGGCCTCGGGAGCTAGGGAGTCCTCGAAATCAAGGGTGATTCCACCGTTATGAGCCTCGGCTTTCAATGGGCCTCCGACGTGGTGCACGTCGATACCGCCGTTGTGGGTCTCGACCTTCAACGGGCCTCCGGCGTGGTGCACATCGATGGCCCCGTTGTGGGTGACAGCCTTCGCTTTGCCGCCCTTGTGAATGGCGCTGATCCCCCCGTTGTGGGTTTCGATGTTGAGAGTCCCCTCGGTGGAGTTGGCCTTGACACCCCCGTTGTGCGTCTTGAGCTTCACGTCGCCGGCGACATCCACCACCTTTATCCCGCCGTTATGCGTTTGGCCGTCCAGCGAGAGGTGATCCGGCCCCTCAATGGCGAAGCTCACAACTCCGCTCCACTTGTCCCTTTTGGCCTGCCTCCATTTCCATCCGATGCGTGTAGTGCCGCTGCCGGACGGTAAGACAAAGACATCGATCGCTTCCAGGGCAGCCTGGGCATCCGCCATGGTCGCCCCGCCACCTTTGAGGGTCGCCACGATTTTGTTCGCGGCAGAGTCGGCCGGTTGCCCTTCGTAGGTGATTCCACCGTTATGGGTGCGGACGGCCAACTCGGTGAGGTTGTCCGTGGGTAAGACCAGTTCCTGTTCGACCGGGTCGGTCCAGACGGTTGAACCTCCTTTAACACAATCAGCGGCAGCCAAACATACTGCCAGGGTACCCACCCAGATTGCCATTGTTCGTTTCATCGTTTTAGATCCTCCGAAGTTGAGATGGATTCACGCCACCGGCATGGCCGATCGCCCCCGCAGCGTCGGCGCAACTGTACATTCAGCGGTGCGCGCAGATTATTCTAACCAGAAGAGGCATTTGCTTCACGCTTCAACCATGCGCCGCGTCCCGCTTGCGAAATGCTGGTGCCACCATAAATATTGTACTTACAAGAGGTTATGGTCGTTGGAGGTCGTCCCGCGACTGTGCATGGGCGATGGCCGGCCGTGCCTATTGTCCCCAAAAGAAACGCAAAGTCGCCACTGGCGTAGGACGATTCTGTAGGCTAGAATGGTTCTTTGCGTCATCAGGTGTTTATGCGGTGGAGCCGCCGAACGCCTGGGTACAGGTGGTCCCTGTCCATACAAGGGAGGTTCGAACACGCAGTGATTAAGGTTAAGCCCCGCGGAAACGAATCCGTCCAGCAGATGTTGAAGCGTTTTAAGCGCCTCTGTCAACGCGAGGGTCTCACACGCGAGATCAAGCGCAACAGCTACTACGAAAAACCCTCCGAACGAAAGCGAAGAGAAAGTCGCAAGGCTGCTCGAAAGGTCGAGAGAGGCCCCGAAGAGAGAGGGCGAAACCGCTAGCTGAACACAGACACGAACTCCAGGTAATTACCGGCGATCTCCCGTTTGGTGTGGGGTCGCCGTTTATCTTTTCTTACACCCGCCACATCCTGCGACTTCGAGGATTCGGAACCACCGCCCTCTATCGGTGTGCCTTCCTGCGTGGCGATCAACTGCAAAGCGACTCCGAGCCCCCTTGTCCTTCGCCTCCGGTGAGATAGGATACGCTCGGACTTTTTCCGGATGCGTCGGTCGCTGGAGGATCATGGATGATTGACAAGAAAGTTGCCCTGGTAACGGGCGGATCGCGCGGAATCGGACGGGCGATTTGCATCGAGTTGGCCCAGGCAGACTATGCGGTCCTTATCAACTACAAAGGGAATCTCGGCGCTGCGGAGGAGACCCAGCATATCATAGAAGAAGCCGGCGGGATGGCTGAAGTCTGCCAGGGAGACATGTCCGCGAAGTCTCATCGTGACCTGGTCGTCGATTTTACCATGGAGCGATTCGGGCGAATTGATTTCCTGGTCAACGATGCCGGCATCACACCGAAAACCCGCAAGGACATCCTCCACACTGAGGAGGCCAGTTATAACAGGGTGCTCAGCACCAACCTGCGCGGGCCTTACTTCCTGACACAGCGCGTGGCACGCGAGATGACCTCTTTGATCGAACAGGGTTTGATCGACGGCGGCGCCATTGTCAACATATCCTCCTTGCGGAGGTACACAGCCGCCGCCGACTACGGTGAATACTGCATCAGCAAGGCCGGACTGAGCATGGTCACAAAGCTGTTCGCCGTGCGCCTCGCTCCGTATGGTATCCGTGTCTACGAGATCAGCCCGGGCGTCATCGAAACCGACATGACCACGAAAGACACGGTGCGCAAGTACTACGACGACAAGATCGCAAAAGGACTTGCCCCGATCAACCGCTGGGGCAAGCCAGAGGAGGTCGCTCAAGCCGTCGGGGCCATCGCTCGCGGGATGTTCCCATACTCTACCGGCGAAGTGTTCAACGTCGACGGCGGCTTCCACCTGCGTTCTCTGTAACGCACCGTCAGCACCAATGTAGCCTAGTGCCACAAGACGACATATTTACGGTCAGTTCCGGTCCCAACTGCCGGCGTGACGTCACTCTGATACTGGTCCGGTGAAGATCGCCGCAAACTCTGCGAAGTCATCGAGATCCACATCCTGGTCAGCGTCAAACCTGAAGACATTGCAACCCGTTTCGGGCGCTCCCCCGTCTTCGCCGGTGAAGCAGCCTTGCAGATGAGCGAAGTCCGCCAGGTCTACGTCACCGTCTGAGTCGTAGTCGCCGGTGCCTGTCGCTCCTTCCAGGTGGACAGTGAGCGGGTCTGGGATCCGTATCTCCTCGTAATAGGAGAAGTCCATGTTGAGTACGTTGTAACCAAACAACGGCACCGGATCGAAAGAGATCTCACCGCTACCGGCGATACCGGTGCTCTCAATGGTGAGCCGCTCGATCAAATACGTGCCGCTGGGCAGATAGTAGATCCCCGGTTGCTGTTCGACGATATCGGCGAAGGAAGAGTAGGAGTCGATGTCGCCGCCGGCTGGAACCCCGGAGCCATAGTAGTCCCCCTCAGGCATGACCCACAGCCCGGTCATCAGAAAGCCCGGCGCATCCGGCGGATCATACTCGGCGTCCACCCGGTAATGCCAACCCGCCAAGCCGTTGTCGATCGTCAGCAATACTTCGATGCAGGCTGTATCCCCAGCATCCCCCAGGGTGATCTCATCGCTGCCGTTTTGAAAACGCCACGTGTATCGCGCCATATCCCCCAGCGCGCCGCCACACGGCAGCACAAGCAATACGATCAGCAGCGCCCTACTCATAGCTTCTCCTCCTCCTTGACGACTGTTCGCCGGAACGGACACGACACACCGCACCTGCCTTGTGGTTTGCAGGTGAGATGGCGATTCGATCTCGATGAATATCCACCAATTATCTTACGAGCGATCTTCGCCATCGGCAAGTCTCACCCAGCGGACACAGGTCCGCGAGGGTCTGCATCAGGTTTGTGGGTAAACTGGTGAACCGAGCCCGAAGCGCAAGCGACGGGATCCTTGCCGCACCGATCCAACACCCCAGCGATGGCGCTTTGGGGCTCGGTCCAGTGGTTCCATGCCCCCGTCAAGCGGCAGCTACACCGGAGCGACACCCATCCCTTAACTTGACCCGGACCCTGTCCGCGAAGTCATCGGCGGTCTCCCCAGTTCCAGGGCGCAGGAGGTGGATTCTCGTCTGTGTCAGGCCAATCCAGAGGGCGGGGGACATCCGGCGCTCTGCGCCCTCAAGAGCCGCTCTGCGATTATTCCTATGACCCCAGCGAAGCAATACGTTCGTGCTCCCCATGCGGCGAAGTAGCTTGGTGCTCGACCGAGCGTGGCGTGCTGCGCATTAGCACAGTATGACTTCGATACGCGGCCAATGGAACACCGCCAAGCCATACGATATGTCCCCCACCCCCGGAAAGGGGCGGGGGACAGAAACAGCTCATTGCATTGGCTGAACCGCTCAGGATTCGGTGACGATGAACTTCCCGCGTGGCGTATAGCCCGTGTGCAGAAGCTTGTGGCTGAGGTGTCCGCATGGGCCGTCCGTAAGGAACTCCGAATACACCTGTGTGATCGCGGGGTTCTCGTGTGACTTGCGGACGTCGTACGCAGTGTCTTCCGAATAAATCGCCTCCGCCCTTTTGGCCCGAATCTCCGGAGAGGTTGGAATAGGCTGCCCACCACCGCCCAGACATCCGCCCGGACAGGCCATGAACTCGATGAAATGACACTCGCTGAACTTGCCGCCAGCTTTTATATCTTCCATCACCTTCCGGGCGTTGGCAGTTCCGTGCACGACACCGACCTTGAGCGTCGCACCAACGAGCCAATCCCAGTTCGCGACCAAGCCCTTGAGCAGATCGGGAACCGGACCGACCTTCGGTATCTTGATCTCCACATACTTGATGCCCTCAAAGCCACGAACTGGCAGGATGTCGGCGTGTTCATAGAGGTCCTCGACCTTGATGCCTACAACCAGCTCGATAACAGTTCGTAAAGCAGCCTCCATCACGCCTCCGGTCGCCCCGAAGATGATGCCGGAACCCGTGGCAGACCCGAACGGATCGTCGAAGTCCGACTTCTCCATGTTCGGCAGATCGACGCCGGCCTCTCGGATCATCTTGCCAAGCTCGCGAGTCGTCAGTCCGAAGTCCACATCCTTGAACCCGCTGTCGCTCATCTCAGGCCTGTTGCACTCGAACTTCTTGGCGGAGCAGGGCATTAGAGCGATGCTGACAATGTCTTTGGGGTCGATACCGGTTTTCTTGGCGTAGTAAGTCTTGATAAGCGAGCCAAACATCTGCTGCGGGCTCTTCGCCGACGACAGGTTCGGCAGGTACTCGGGATAGAAGTGCTCGATGTACTTCACCCATCCCGGCGAGCAGCTTGTGAACTGCGGCAACGCCACCGACTTGTCCTTCTCGACCAAGGCCTTGTAGAGACGTAGGAGCAACTCGGTCCCTTCTTCGATAATCGTGAGGTCGGCAGAGAAGTTCGTGTCAAAGACCCTGTCAAAACCGCATCGCCGCAAGGCTGTGTTCATCTCGAAGGTCAACGCCTTGCCCGGTTCAAGCCCGAAGCACTCGCCGATTCCCGCGCGCGGGCTTGGTGCCGTCTGAATCACGACGTGCTTTTGGGGATCGTCGATGGCCGCCCATACCTCGTCGGTCTGATCGTTAGCCCGCAGCGCGCCGGTCGGACAGCGGTTGATGCACTGACCGCAGTTGATGCAAACCACGTCACTTAACGGCTTGTCCATGAACGTTGACACGACCGTGTCACCGCCACGACCAAATGCCTCGAGAACACCGACTTCCTGCATGTCGATGCAGGTACGGATGCACCGGCGGCAGAGGATGCACTTGTTCATATCCCGAATAACCGAATGACTGGAACAGTCGATCTCGAACGCGGGCTCTTCCGGATGCCCGAAGCGGAAGAAATCGACTCCGTATTCATTGGCCAGTGCCTGCAACTCGCAGTTGTTGTTGCGATTGCACGAGTAACATTCGCCGTGGTGGTTTGCCAGCATCAGATCGATAATGTGCCTGCGAGCCTGGCGAACCAACCGCGAATGAGTCTTGACCTTCACCGGTTGGGTAATCGGATATGCACACGAAGCCTGGAGTGTACGCATCCCCTCGATCTCGACCACGCAAATCCGGCAGACGCCGGCAACGCAAAGGTCAGCGTGGTGACACAACGTGGGAATATGAACGCCGATTTGCTTAGCGGCGTCGAGAATCGTGGTTCCGAGCGGGACCTTAAGGTCCTTTCCATCGATCGTAACGGGTATCAGGGCACCAACGCGTTTGGTGTCCGCAGGCTTCTCGATCTTCAGTGCCTGCTGGCTGATCGGTGCACGGGAGGATGGCGCCGGATTGACCTTATCTGCCATTGTCCACTCCTTGTATATCAATACACATGAGCTGTTCGGCCCATGATCTCTTCACGAAAATGTTTCACAATCGACAAGAAGGCGTTCGGGCTCGACTGGCCCAAACCGCATTTCGACGCCACCTGCATGGTCTCGCCCAAAGCGCACAGTTCCTTGAGATAGTCCATCGAACAGTCGCCGTCTTCCAGCATCTCGATGCCTTCCAACAGCTTGACATTGCCGTCGCGACAGGGGGTGCACTGTCCGCACGACTCCTCGACGAAGAACTCCATGAAGTTCGCAGCGACCTCCAGCATGTCACGGTGCGGACCAAAGACGATGATCGAACCGCCTGTTGATACGTCTTCGTAGGCGATCGTGCGATCGAATTGCGATGCCGGTACGCAATGGCCCGAAGCCCCGCCTATCTGCACGGCTTTGGCATCCTCACCGCCGACCTCCTTGAGCACGTCAGCAATCGTCACTCCCAATGGGAACTCATAGACGCCCGGATTGTTGCAATCACCGGATATGCTCACGACCTTGAGTCCTGACGACTTATCCGTGCCAAAACCCTTGAACCACTCAGCCCCCTTGGACATGATGCATGTGACCCAGGCCAGTGTCTCGACGTTGTTGACGACTGTCGGAAGACGCGTAAAGCCCGTGTCGACCGGAAAAGGCGGGCGGTTGCGGGGCTCGCCGCGATGACCTTCCATAGACTCGATCAGAGCGGTCTCCTCGCCACAGATGTACGCCCCGGACCCCATGCGAATCTCGATGTCAAACCGAAACCCTTTCTTGCCGGATACGTCCTCGCCCAGGAGCTTCGCCTCACGGCGCTTCGCCAGGACCTTCTCCAGATGCGGGCGAAGGTATGTGTATTCGCCGCGCAGGTAGACAAATCCCTTGGTCGCGCCGATGACGTATCCCGCGATGGTCATTCCCTCGAAGACCAGATCCGCGTAATCGTTGAGAATCACACGATCCTTGAACGTGCCTGGTTCGCCCTCGTCCGCGTTGCAGACCACGAATTTCTGATCAGCCCGTGCCGCCGCAGCCAGGTTCCATTTGACGCCGACAGGAAACCCGGCGCCGCCGCGTCCCTTGATGTTGGAGGCACTGATCTCGCCGATAGTGTCAGCCCGTCCTTTGTTCAGAGCGGCCTTGAGCCCGATGTCGGGTTCGACCTTGGAAAAGGTCAAAGGGCCTTGATGAGCAGCTTTCATGCTTAATGCCCCTCCTTCTCTTGCTGTGCGTGGACGCCAAAGGTGCCCCGGCATTCCTTGATAATCTCGTGGACGCCGTCCGGAGTTACTCGCGTGAAGACCTTGTCGTTTACTAACAGCGACGGACCCTGATCACACATGCCCATGCAGTTCGCCCACTCGAGGGTGAACTTGCCGTCAGGAGTGGTCTCGCCGAAGCTGATTCCTAGATCATTCTCCAACTGCTTCGCGACACTGTCCTTGTCCGCCAGATCGCATGAGATCGTCCGGCAAAGACGCACCACAAACTTGCCCTTCGGTTTGTCGTCCAGAAAGCTATAAAACGAAACAACACTGTGCACCTCGACAGGGTGAATATCGAGCAGATCGGCTATGACCTGCATGGCGAAGCCGGAAACCCGACTGTGACGCCTTTGCACCTCCTGCAAAATCGGCATCAGCGCCGTTCGATCTCGCCCGTGCTCTTCGGCAAGCGAGCGAAGTTCCTCTTTGAGTCGCTCATGTTCTGTTATCAGCATTCAATAGAACTCCTATGTTACTTGCCAAGCAACGTGTTGATCTTGGAAACCAGAGTGGTTGCGTCTATCGGCTTCTCTTGGAAGTCGTCAACCGGAACGATCGCATCGTCCTTGTCGAAGTCCATCCCCACAGCCTTGCTGACGCTCGTGAGCATCAGGATCGGCGTGCTGAAACCCTCGCGCCGCAACTCCTGGGCCATGGCAATCCCATCGTCGGGTTGTGCCATCATCACATCCAGAATCAAAACGTCTGGCTTGAACGTCTCGATCGCCTCCATCCCGTCCTCACGATTAAGGGCGAACGAAACCTCGTGACCCACGCCTTCAAGAATGAGCCGACAGGCCTCTACCATGTCCGGATCATCGTCGACAACCAGAACCTTTGACATCACTTCTCCTTTAGCGTTGCTCAGTACCCATGTGCGGCTTCAACGAAACCTCTTGAGCCCGAATGCAGACCCGAGAAACGGTAACGCGGAAACTCACAACCGACATCCGCCGGAAGGGCTGCCGACCGACATCGCAGATCACCGCCCCGCCCGGGACGGTCACTCTGTAACCGAAGTCCTCGGCACAGACACTAGCAATTCGCGTGCCGCCAGTCGATCTGCTGTCGACAGGGTACTGTCGCATAAACAGTCCAAACGTAGCGGCCGCCATCGAAGAACTCGCGGACGACACCAACGACATGACGCTACGATTGAAAAGAGCTTGCTTTCGCGTGCTAGATCGCATCAACAACGGCCGGTCAAATCAAATTCGTTAGTGATATGTTAGGGATCCGCTCGATCGTGTCCGCGCTGATCGATGTGGGAAAACCGGCGTATTCCGTTCTGGGTGGCGTTTGGGGACGCATGCGTGAGGCGCCGCCCCATCAGCTATAGCAGTTTCAACCATCTTATGGCGTCCGGACTAGAAGTTTCTCAAAAAGAAATCGACTTCCCGACGCTACGACAAAATAGAACTTGTTCTAGAAACGTGAGGTCGCGTTGCTAACACCTGTTTGGCTAGCAAACAGGACGAACGAACCGACGCGAAGGGCATCTGCGTCGAGGCTTGGCTCAGCGCGCACCCATGGGGGCTGGCACGGGCGAACTTGTTCACCCGTTGATGATGTGAGAAGACAAACAGATAAGCAGCAGGCTATCTTACCACGCGGCTGGCCACCCCACTGCATGAGCAGAATCTCAACTACTCGAAACGTAGCGCCATAACCGGGTCGAGCCTCGCGGCTCGGACAGCCGGATATATCCCGCTGACGATGCCCACCACGATGGCCACCACCAGGGCGAACACGACGCTGGCGAGAGGGGTGTAGACCTCGAACGCCTGGGTGATGTCGCTGAGCAGATTGCCGATCCCCCATCCACAAACCACCCCCAGCCCGCCGCCAAGCAGGCTGATGATGCCGGCTTCGAGAAGGAACTGCCACAAAATGTCACTGCGCCGCGCCCCCACGGCGATTCTCACGCCGATCTCGCGGGTCCGCTCGGTGACGGAAACCATCATGATGTTCATGATGCCAATTCCACCCACGACCATCGAGATGCCCGCGATGCTGTAAAAGACGACAGCGAAAATAAGTGCCGCCTGCCCGAGTTGTTTCTTTATTTGCTCCTGGGTGAAGACCTGGAAGTCGTTTTCGTCATGCGGCTTGAGTTTGTGGGCAACCCGCAGCGACTGCTTGACCCGGTCTATCGTCGCTTGAAGTCGCCGAGCGTCGGCGCTCTGCACGATAAGTGAGGTAAGATGCTTCGTGCCGAACATGCGGCGCATGGCCGTCGGAAGCGGTATCACCACCTGGTCATCAACCTGCATGAACCCGATCATCCCCCGTTCCTCCATCACGCCGATGACCGAAAAGCTCTTGCCGTTGATCTTCACGTTCTTGCCGATGGCTGGCAGCGCCCCGAACAGGTCCCGGGCAACCCCATACCCCAAGACCGCAACCATACCCGAAGCCCGGACATCCTCGCGAGTGATGAACCTGCCCTCTTGGGCCTTGTAGTTGTTAATCGAGGCGTATGCCTCGTTCGTCCCCAAAATGTTGACGAAGGCGTTCTTTTGATAGTATTTGATCTGCCCCGCGCCCATGTACTGCGGAGCCGTCGCCTTGATCACGTCCTCAGCGTCGCGGATGACCTCCTCGGCGTCGGACGGCTCTAGCGAATTCATCGCCACCATCCTGCCTCCACGCTGCCCCTGACCGTTGAAGACCAGCACCTGGTCGGCGCCCAGCGACTCGAACTGCTCCAGGATGCCGCGTTCCGAACCTTTGAGGATGGAAACAGCCGAAACCACCGCACCGACGCCGATGATCACGCCCAGCGTGGCAAGCAAAGATCGAACAAGGTTCGTCCGCAGACCTCGAAGCGCCATCAGGATGATTCTAAACAGGAACATGCGTCTATTATCTCAAGCTTCGCTCACCTGTGCGCCGGCCCGTGCCTCTCTGGCCCGCATGAGACTATGCTGTGTCTTTTGGGAGGCGGCCAGCACTTCTTCACGATACGCCTTGTCGACCCGCACGTCCTCGACGATCAAACCGTCGTTCATGTGGATCATCCGGTCGGCTTGGACAGCAACGTCCATCTCATGTGTCACCAATACAATCGTGATCCCGTCGCTCCGCAGATCGCGAAACGTCTTCATGATCTGATTGCCGGTACGCGTATCGAGGTTTCCGGTCGGCTCGTCGGCAAGGATGATGTCCGGACGGTTCACGATCGCCCGAGCGATGGCCACCCGCTGACACTCGCCGCCGGACATCTCGCCCGGCGTATGCCAGGCCCGCTCAAGGAGACCGACACGATCGAGCGCCTCGCGGGCCTTTGCCTTCTTGAATGGTCGACGCGTGTAAACCAGAGGAACCGTGACGTTGTCCAACGCGGAGGTTCTGTTGATCAGATTAAACGTCTGGAACACGAATCCGATGTGCTGGTTGCGAATCCTGGCTAGCTGACGGTCGCTCATCATGCTCACGAGGTCTCCGCGAAAATGCAACGACCCCGAGGTCGGCCTGTCCAAACACCCCAGGATATGCATGAGGGTGCTCTTGCCGCTGCCGCTGGCACCGGTGATGCTGACGAAGTCCCCTTCCTCGATCGCAAGGTCCACGCTATCAAGCGCACGCACGACCGAGGCGCCCATGTAATACTCTTTGCGGAGCTTTGCTGCCTTTATCATCGGGGTAACCGTTTCGTCGGCACGCAGGTGTGCGGCCGCAATGCGTCGTCAGGAGCCCTTCCGCACCTTCCTCGGGAGCTTGGTGTACACCAAGACACCTTTCTCCAAGCCCTCTTTGACCTCGGAGTAGCTTCCGTTGCTAAGCCCGAACTTGCAGGGCAGGAACTTGGGCTCCGAATCCGGATCATCAGGATTGTCGGCGGGAACATACACTCCCAAATCGTCGTCGGGCCCCTTGCGGATCGCTTCGTTGGGACAGATCAGCACGTCCGAAACGTGCTCCGACGTGAACTCAACCTCGGCACGCATCTGGGGAAAGAGCATCTCGCCCTCATCGTCAATGACCACCACGTCAACTTGATACGTCACCACGCCGCTTAGCACTTTGGGTTCGGGGTAGATCCGCTCTATGACGCCCTCAAACTCTCGATTGCGATAGGCTTCGACCATGACTTTGGGCACGTGCTCCATCGAAGCAGCAGCCATCTTGAAATCAGAAGGAACCGAAATCGAACCGTCGTTGCCCGGTTTCGCCCAGTCAGGCGAGATGACCAACACACGCTCTAAATCCGATTCATCCACCTCGGCCCGGACCAACATCTTGCCGATGTCGAGGATGACAGCCAACTCCGTCCCGCCAGTAAACGTCGTCTTGCCCCCCTGGATCACCTCGCCGACGTGCGTCCGCACCCGGGCAAGAATACCGGAAATGGGAGCTTTGATTTCAGTCTTGCGAAGCCGCTTTTTCGCATCTTCAAGAACGGTAAGAGCCGTCGCTCGAGAGGCCCGCGACATCTCGACGTCCTGCTCAGCCTGCCGGACCGCCAGGTCGACGCCTCTGAGCTGCGCTTGGGCGCCCGCGAGCTGTGCAAGTTGGCTTTGATACGCGCCTTTGCGCTGAATCAGCTCCTCTTCGTGGAACGTCTCAGGCTTGGCAGCCGCCCAGTCAGCCCGGAACTTCGCCAGCTTGAGCGTGGCCTGGATCTGATCAACAGCCGCTCTCGCGTTGTCCCGATCAGTCGTCTGGCAACGCTCGAGCACGACCTCCGCCGTCTTCAGGCGAGCGTCTGCCCGGTCCAGGTCCTGCTGGGCCCGGTCCACACTGCGCTGCTCTTCATCTTTCTCCAGGCGGATCAGTAGTTCGCCTGCCTCGACGAACTCGCCGTCCTGGCGGTAGATGTTCAGAACCTCTCCGCTGGCCTCCGCCTTGATGACGATGCGCCGCGCCGGTCTGACCTCGCCCGTCGCGTTGATCGGCAACGTCAGGTCGCTGCGAATGATCTTCTCCGTCTTGCCCGGGTCGCCCAGTGGAATGCGGTATTGGCTCAGCGCGTAGTACCCGCCCGCCAGCGAAGTGAGCAACAAGATGATAATTATCGCGTTCTTCATAATACCTACGCCTTCTACTCGCCACACCCGAGAAACGAAAGCACCCAACCTGGAAGTCTACATGTTCTTACGCACGATGCAATCAGACGAGTGCCGGCCAAAGGGTCTGCGTCAGGTTTGTGGGCAAACTGGTGAACCAAGCCCGAAGCGCAAGCGACGGGATCTTTGCAGCACTGATCTAACACCGCCGCGCTGGCGCTTGGGGCTCGGTTCAGTGGTTCCATGCCCCCGTCAAACGGCAGCTACACCGGGGCGACACCTACCCCTTGACTTGACGCGAACCCCCGGCCAAACGCTTGCCGCGGGTATGTGGGCACTCCAAACCGAGGTGCGATCGTAACAAACTGTCCTTGACGAAACCGTGACCGTCATCTTGAAAACGGCGTTGCCGCTTTGACACACCAAACTCGCAAGCTCTGTGCCGAATCAGCACCACGCGAGTCAGCCTGTAGACCGGCCACATCGTCGCTGGCAACGACAATCCTGAGATTCCGGCGCAATCGATATGCTCGTCGCTCTAAAGCAAGCTCTATCATAGCGATCAGTCGTTAGTATCGTCCGCGAGTTCCTCGATTCCGGCCGCTACGTTTGGACCGGTTGTGCTATAAGACTTGCTCTTGCGCCCTTTGATGGCTTTTGCGACCACAAAGATGCCGAAGATCAGCCCCAAACCGATCAGCGCCATGTACTGGTCACCGAAGCGTTCGCGAACCGGCACACTCACGCCGTCGACCGTAACCTCGCCACCGTCTCCGAAGCGAACAATGACACTCCCCAACCCACGAGGGGTCCCCGAGGGAGCAACACGGACACGAAAGACCGCCTCACGACGCCGCTGAACACCCTGGTCGGGAGACGCTGCTGTCGCAATGCACCGGCTGGGGTCGGAACCAGCCCCGCCGGGGTTGGTGAGCTCGGTCGCCCATCCAGGAGGGGCTTCGAAAAGGTCCGCCCGGTAGTGTGGGAATTCAACATAGACGATGGGAGAACGATGGTTGTGCGTGATTGTCCAAGCGTAGTTGTGGCCCGTCTCGTCCCCGCCGCCGGTGATGGTCACTTCTGGACCGGCTCCTCCAGAACCACCAGCCACCGCACACACAACGGCAAGCACCAGCAAGGCGCCGGGAAAACACGCCGATAGGCAACCCGCTTCAACTAGCCTTCGCTCAGACACGAGGAGGTTCCTTCGCTTCCCACTATCACCGAGAATTCAAGGAAATTGCAGAAAAACGGAGCGGGAGGGATTCGAACCCTCGGTACGGTTACCCGCACACCGCATTTCCAGTGCGGCCCCTTCAGCCACTCGGACACCGCTCCAGGATGGTGCTGCAAGAGAAGCACCTCGCCGCCGCCGGCGATTCGCCCGAAGTGTAGCATCGCCCGTGGCTGGGGTCCAGCCGGATTGAACGCCCGGGTACATGCAGCTCGCGTCACGCACGGCGTGTCATGCTGCAGGCTCACCAGTTGCCAGAACGGGCGATGCGGCTGGAGAAACGCCGGCAACGCTGCATCCCATAAAAGCCGGCCGCCGACAGCTTTTGCCAAGCCATCGGCGGCCGATTCGATCACTGAAGACGACTATAAACCGTCGATCACCTCATCACTTGTATTCGCTCATATTCTTGATCGCTGCCCACAAGGTCAGGTCGGTGTCGATTATCGCATGTGATTCCTCGCCCGATCCCAAAATGGCTGTCGGAGCGTAGAAGTCCAGCAGAAGCGCGCCCGGAGCCGCGTCATATTCCACACCGTCCAGGTCCATCACGTACGGCGGATTCAGCAACGTTGAACCGTGACTGCCCGCCACAGCCGCAAAGGCCCAGGGGGTGTACTCCCATGCCACCTCCTGCCCGTAGTGCATGATCACAGCGCCACCCTGGAGGTGATTCCAGCGGATCTCCTGCCCCCAATTCGTCACCGCCCATGCCACGATATAACCGCGGATCCGCGTCCCGTAGGGGTTGTCCGGATCGGGGTCGGGGCAGGCAGGTCCCAGAGCCGTGATCGGAGCGACACCCTTGGGCATACCGCTCGCTACCGACCAGTAGCAGGGCTCGTTTCCTGTCAGCATGATGCGATTGTCCAACAGCACACACATGTCACCGTCCACCAGGAAGAACTGAACCTCAACACCGGCATGGTAGTCGTTGGTCATCTCGATGAACGTATCCTGGATTACCTCGCCCGCGGAGTTCCACTTGACCTCCACCTTGGGGTAAACCAAGAGGCTTCCCTTTTGCGTAGTCGAAGCCCGGCTCAGGTCCCGTTCATCGCGGAGTCCAACAGCGGAACTGCGAGAGTCGTCCGCTTGGAGGTCCGCGAGCTTATGCACCGCTTCCAGATCTATCGGGAGTTCCGATCCGCCCGTGGCGCCGTCTTCAGCACCAGCACCGGCGCCCATCCAGACCATGCTGCCGATGACCTGGCCTTCCTCAGTGCCCGTACCGACAAGCGGCATGCCGGCCATACCGTCGGTATCCCCGACGTTGGCGTTTAAGGTCTCATCGAAGTCGATCATCTTGACGGCCACACCCAACAGCGGAGCGTCAATGCTCTCGGCTTCAGGACCACAGACCACGTCGCTGGCAACGCCCTGAATCCGGGCTTGGCCCTTGTTGGTCTGCAGGTGCTCGATGAGGAAGTGGTTGATGATGCTGTACTCACTCAGCAGCGATTCATCCCATGAGCTGATGCACTTCTCGGTTCCCGAGAAGTGGACCTCGTTCTGGTTCCAGATATCGAACATCACCTTCGTAACAGGAGGACACGGCGGAGGTATGCAAGCATTCTGAATAGCAACCCTCGCATGGCAGGTCGACAACAGGTCGTCCATATCGGGGGCAGGACAGATGTTCGGATCATCAACAACGTCAACCGAACCCGTTACCTCAACCCAGTTATCGTAACACCGGTCAGGATCTCCAAGCGGAGGACAGTTGTGGATGCCGTCATAAGTCGCGAAAGTCTCCCACGCCTGTTGGTCCGCAATCTCGATGGTACACTCAGCAGTGCACGTCTCATCAGGATTGGCCGACGCGAGGTCGCCGCAGTCGTAACACCCGCTTACCCCATCCAGATCGCAACTCACGAACGTAACGCCGGGAGCTGCAGCCACATCCAGAACGAACTGCTCATCACAGATCAACACATCCGTGAGATCCACCTCACCAGGATTGATCGCCGTGAAACGATAGGCCAGGCGGATGGGATAATCGAAATCGCTCGGGCTAAGCGTGAGGTTCGGTGAATACCAGGTGTCACAGTTACCGTTCAAGTCAAAATCGGCACAGACGTCCTTGTCACAGTCCAGGGCCGGAACCACACCGCTTATGCTGGCAGAGGCCGAACCCTCAGCGCATGGTCCCTCCGGAGAGCACACACCAGCATACGCTCCGACGGTCACTTCGTTAAGGCAATCTTCGACACTGCCGAACTCAGCCGGGATTGTCACCTCGAAGGTGATCGTAAGAGTTTCACCCGGGGCTATGTGCGGGGCAGCAGGTCTGCAGGCAAGCCAATCCTCGAAACATGTCGCTGCACCGTCGTTGAAGCGAATCTCATCTTCCAAACCGGGCATGCACGTAAGAACGTTGTCAGTGCCAATGGTCGCCGTTAACGAAGAGAGCGGGTCTGCAAGCCAACCCGGACAGCCCAGATCGTCCTCGATACAGACCTTGCCAATGTTCACATCGCCTGTGTTAGTAACCTGGATTCGGAACGTGAGGCTCGTGCCCGGCAAGGCCTCCACGTCGCTTCCATAGGTCAAGTCGTCGAGATCGGTGCACTTGACCTCTTTTTCCACCGTGATATCGCACTCCTCGATGTCGAGCGTTGCAGTGTCCTCCAGGGGACCACAGCACCACACCGGAACCGCTCCAACCGGACAATCAGCAGCCCCCTCAACAGTGACAGTATTGACAGAATCGTCGGGATCGTCGCCGATGTCCGCTGCACCCTTGAGCACCGCGGTAAACAGCACGGTGAGCTTCTCTGTTGGTGCAAGCGACCGCGGCACCGCAGGCGCGCCGGCATCCACCAGGTTGCACACAGCTTCTACGCCGTCCCAGTTGAACTGATCGCCAGTGTCCCAATCGCACACCGATGGGCCGGTCACCCGGACGTTTTGCGGGTCAGCCGTGGTGAAGTTGTCCTCGTTGGTCATCTCGTCGACAAACTTCAGCGCACAAACCGGAACGCTTTCCGTGCTGACGTTCTCGACAACTATGCGGTATTCAACACAGGACCCTGGAACAGCCTCGAGGTCATCAACCCACCCAGCCTCCGGATCCACTGGCTCAACGCAATCGTCCCAGCAACGAATCTGCTTGGTCACCGAGATGTCGCAAGGCCGCGACACGCAAACCGTAGCGGAGCAACTCGTACCCCAATCGTTATCCGTGGGATAGATGCAGATTTCCGGGTCGATGTCACCATCAACGTCAACCGTGTTCGTATAGCAGTCGTTGGTGGCGAAGTCTTCCCACTCCGTCCTGCCCGGCACGTAGATGTGGCAGACGGCAGTGCAGCTCTCTCCAGGCTCAAGCCTTGCACACGTTTTGCAGCCCGTAACCGGATCCAGGTCACACGGGTTAACGGTGAACCCGGCGGCGTCGGCATCCGTGATCAGGTCGAGATCGCAAACCGTAACGTCGACCAGAGCAGTCTCGCTGTCAGACGGATTCGTGGTCTGCATGCGGTAGATCAAGGTGAACGGAAACTCCGTGTCGCACAGCAGGTCGAGGCTGGCTGTGTAGGCAAAATCACCATCATCGTCGCAATCTCCGTCGTTGTTCATGTCCGCACAGATCTGCTTATCACACTCCAACGGCTTGGGCACCTTGACGTCGATAGTTGCGCTGTCATTGTCCTGATCGCAAGCACCATCAGGCAGACAGACATCGGCAAACCCGCCAACGGTCACACTGTTTGTGCAATCAGGATTCTGACCGGTCTGGGTGAAACTCGCAGGAACCAACACGTCGAACGTGATCGTCAGACATTCACCGGGAGGGATGCCGTCTGCCACGCAGGATGCCAGGTCCTTCAATCCGTTGATGTCGGTGATCTGGTCACAGTTGCCCACCGGAGTAGTGCAGATGCAGCTTGTTACATCGCCGCCGCCTGCACCGCTGATCTCGGCGTAGATGGTTCCTTGCACATACCAGGTTGGCTCAGATAACACATCTGTGATCTCGACCTTGGTGATGTTAGCACCATGCAAGCCTCCGGTGTTGCATACCTGGATGCGGAAAGTCAACATCGAACCCGGTACGCCCTCAGCGTGGCCCGCATATGCCAAATCGTCTTCGTCTTTGCACTTGACCTCCTTGGTGACCTCGATATCGCAATTCTTGACGCTGATGCCGACCTCGTCGAGGTCCGTGCAACTGTAAGCCGGCATCTCCCCTCCCGGGCAGCTAACGGCACCGGTAACCTCGACCTGGTTCACGCCATCACCAAACGGAGCACTGTCCGTCACTTCGGCGGCCGTCCGAACGACCACCTCGTCACCCGGGTTCATCACCGCGCCGCCGCAGGCACCCGGCAAGTCCAACTCGAACTCCGAATTGTCGCCCTTGAACCAGCCGCCGGGCACGGTACAGAACGGGTCACCGGCGCCGTTGATGAGCTGAACAGTCGTCCCAGGATTGTCGCAGAGCTCCAGGCCTGTAGGAAACAGGTCCTTGAACTTCAGCGCGCAGACTGGCTCGGTCCCGATCTCACTGATGTTGGCCACGCCAATCTTGAAAGCCATCGCCGTCCCGCGGATGACATCCAGACTGTCGACCCAGCCACCCACAGGATTCTGGTCGGCGCAGTTGTCCAGGCACATCACCTGTTTTGTGACATCCAGTTCGCAAGTTCTACGTGAAATCTCCGCGTAGGAATCATGGTAAACCGGCGGCGCGCCGTCGCAGATTTCGTCGAGTTCCACGCCCTCGGCGCTGGCTTCTATGCAGTTGCGATACGTCTTGGTGTCCGGGTTGGGGTTGTCGCTGGAGCAGGTCGGATCGTCATCGTCGGCCATGCACAGCGCCAAAGCCGCAGCCTCGTTCGCAATCCGAATGGTACACGTCTTGACCAGCTTGCCGCCGGCTGGCACATCGTCAAAGGCCGGTAGGTTGCACAAACCACCGCTGCCGCAGTTCTGCACCACATCGTCAGGAGCAGGCGCAGTGTCGAGTATGCCGTTCGGACCAGGCAAGATGATAACATCGCCCGGACTGACAGGCTGACCGGAAGCGATCACCTGAACATCATCCCCGGACTTCGTCGTGTTGGCGACCCCGTTACCACCGCTGACAGGCTCACCGATCACATCGACAAACGAGATGTTGCCGATACCCGTACCCGTGACATCGTCACTGACCACCGTGGTGTTGAGCACACCGTCAGGACCGGGAAGGATGATCACGTCGCCGGGTGCCGCCGGATCGCCGACAGCGATGACTTGAATGTCACTGGCCAAAGCGGTTGTGTTGGCGATTCCGTCTCCGGCAGCCGGCTCAATGATGACCGGAATCGTCAAGATGTCATCACAAAGCGAATCCTCCGTCAGCGTTACGCGCTCGGTTATGTCTCCGAGGTTGTCGAACTCCACCAGGTACTGCACATCTGCCGGGAAACCGCCGGCCGCAATCGACGCAACACCCGAGTCCTCAGAAGCCCAGGCTCCGTCGGGAAGCAGGCGCACCATCTTCACAAGGTCGATGTCCCGGCAGACCACGTCAACATCGACACTGTCGACCCCGGAAACCTCGTTACCACTGGGCTCACCTGCCCCGTCCATGTCTCCGGTGGCTGTAATCGTGTTGATGATATCCTGGACTTCGTCTTCACAATTATCGCACAAATCCTCGGTAGCGAGCACCAGCCCCTCGAACGTGATCTCGACCCTGTCACCCAGGAGAGGCAGGTCGCCGCAGACATCGACCGGATCCAGAGTGCCCAGCCCGGCCTCATTACCGTTCAGCACGTCGCACAGGAAGACATTGTTGACAAACCCAAAGAACTCAGGACTGAACTCCAAAGGTACGCACATACCTGCTCCGCCACACTGCCCATCATTCTCGCACGCAATGGCTACGTCACCAGTACAATAGCCTTTATCCGCATTGAGGAAGTTGATAGGGACTTCCTTGACCCCCGCGTAGCCCAGGTCGTCGTAGAGGGTTACGCTCATGGTCGTGGAAACCAACACGTCGTCGCCGCCTATAGTGCTATCGGGGATGCAGTTCAACCCCGGCAGGATTATCACAGCCCCGGGCTCGACCTCCGTCTCGCCAGGAAAAACTTCGACGTCGTCTCCCGACAAGGTCGTCTCCACAATACCGTTACCGCCATCCTGAATGGCATTGAAGATCGGCACCACGTCGGCCTCGTCGCACATCCCGCTTATGATGTCTTCAAGCGTCACGTAGAGGGGCACATTGCCCGTGTTGTTCACCTCGATCCTGAACTCCAACGTCGAACCGGGAAGCGCCTGGACCGAACCATCCCAATCAACGTCCCCTTTGCAGCGGACATCCTTCGTCACCTCGATCTCTGGAATGTCAAGCCCCACGAACGTCTCGGCATAGTCCTCGTTGGAGCGGTCACCGGTGGCATCGCTTCGCACGCCCAAACCCAGGTTGGCGATCCGAAACCGCGTCACCGTCCGGAAGTCCTCGTTGTATACCTCGTCGTCACCACCAGTCGCAGTGTCAAGCACGCCGTTAGGACCCGCGAGAATGAGCGTCTGACCGGGCACCACCGGATCGCCAACCTCTGCGATCAGCATGATGTCGTCACCCATTGCTGCCGTGTCGGCAGTACCGTTCCCACCGCTTGCGGGTTCAATTATGACCTCGTTAAACAGCGCATATAGCTTGGTATCGATCTCGGGGATGAAAAACGCGATATCGTCGTTACCCAGCCCGTCAGGGAAGAACGGAGGAGCGGCTGTACCGATGAAGTCCTCCCCGCGCAGAGCGATTTCACCCGTCGTTGAGTGATCCGGTGGGAAAACCTCAACCCCGGGGAATAACTCGGGGTTATTCCGGACAACGACCTCGGTAGACGTGCTCTCCCAGAAGCGGGCTCTCAGGCTCGTTCTGCTAGCGTTATTCTGCTCATAGACGAGGTGCAGAGGTGCCACGCGACCAAGGAGGTTAGAGGCCTGTGAAACACACGTGTGCATCCACAGGTTCATACGGTCGTCGTCCTCGCCAAAACCGGAAATCGGATCATAGTCGCCCCAGACACCCATCCAACGGCTGTCGCCGCCCGCCACCGTGCCCAGCACGCCGGGGTCTCCGTTGCCGTCCGAGTCAAACGGCACCATGATCCACTCCGGCAGCGATGGTGGTATGAGGGTCTTGGCCGGCGGAACCCCAAACTCAAACCAGATGTCACCGTCGCCATTGCCAATGTTGATGCCAACGGCGAGCCAGCTACTGTCCACCGCGAGGTCGGCGTCGGAATCCGGAACATAAACCAAAAGGAAATTGCCAACGTTGATCGACGAATGCATCATCAGCGGCTCGAAGAGTGGTGGAAGCAGGGGTACTGCTGAATCATCCAGCGGTTCATCTTGAAAACCGTCGTCACCCGCTGAAAAACCGTCGTCAACATCGTCCAATTGGTCCACCGCGACGCCCATCGGCACGCCGGTGTAGCTGTTGATCTCCTGCTCCAACGCCGCAAAGCACGACAGGTTCCCATTGAGCGCGCAAATACTCCCCGGGCAATCCGAGTCGTCTTCACAACACTGCCCGGCGCTGGCGCCATCGAGGCAGGCCATCGGCGGTGCGTATTGCCCCAGCGCCCCGCTGTTGCCGAACAACAGCGACCAGGCGATCACACAGACGGACATAACGAAGCTGAATCTCTTTCCCAGTGTCATGACGCTATCCTCTCCGCTGGATTTGTCTCGATCGACCTGACCTACGTTCAGGCCTCGAACCAGTCTGTCGCACTCGCTACGAACACTACATCCCGCCATCGAGCCGACCATTTCACCCCGCCGGCCTGCCCGACACTTCGACCGTGGTCTCATCCGCGCGAGGAATTGCCCGCGAGAAGGAACCGCGCGCTCCGCCACCCGACGCAGGTTTGCTCACAGCAATCGAGCACCATGCAGACAACCCGAACCTGCGCCGACACATTTCTTTTTACAGTGCGATCACAGGAGAATCGCGCGTTCCGCTTCCCGCCTCCCGTCCATTCCGAATGACGCGGGTATTATCGGGCCCCAATATCGGACCTAACTAGATTAACGCAACGACCTGACGGAGTCAACCAAGAACCCGCCTGACGACCAATTACTAATAGTAAGAAGCTGTGCCCTGCCTAGAATCCAAACGCCTGCGCCCAGGCAAGGCACAGCCAGCCAAAGCAACCAACACGTTGACGGATAGCCTATTTTAACAGGGCAAGTGTCGCCTCATTTTGTCTTCCTCGGTGGGCGTCAAGCCAGAACGGCCTGAAGCTACGCGCGGACGCGTGCGAATGTCGAAGTGTGCCCGACTCGGTGGTAGGAGGAGAGAGACATCTTCAAGTGCCGCACGACTCACAGCACTGTTGTACAGCCCGGTTTCATCGCAAACAAGCCAACGTCCACAGAATAGCAAAGAGGGGAGTCTCAAGTTCGAGACTCCCCCCGGAAACTCAGCTATGAATAGTTTGGGAAGTGTGACCTTACCTCGGCGACATTCACATTTCCAAGAGACGACCAACTGTTCCGTCCGCGACGTCCGAACAGATGGCCAGCCAGAGGACACCGGGCATCCCCCGCGATGGAGTTTGCTCCCAGTGCCCGGCATAACCTCCTACGACTCGGGAATAGCAACCGTCACAACCTCCTGGACCGAGCTGAGCCAGTACAACGCTCCATCGCGCAAGACAGGATGACGCAGGGACCCGGCCGCCTCGCCGTCGGTGGTAAGCAGTTCCATCGAGTATGGCTCATCCAAATCCGTACAGTTGATGCGCACAACACCTGAGTGCCAGGAAAACACCGTAGCAAAACCGCCATACAAGTAGTCGCCAACCCAGACCAGCCCGATCGGAACGGCTCCGAGGTCAGCCACAATGTCCAGATTCGATCGATGCACCGGGTTGTACGGGTCGTTCATGTCGAAGAAGTCAACGCCGTTTCCAGTCGCACAGGCCAGAATGCCGTCCTCGGACATTGCCATCGCGCCTGCGTTGGCGCCAACTTCGACGGTGGCTACCAGTTCGACCGGAGCCGGTCCGCTCGCCTGGGGGTCCCACACATCGACTGCGGAAAGGTCGAACACATGTAACCGGGCGCTATCGTCCGTCAGGTAGGCGAACCTATCATCAATGCCCTTGTCGATGACCTTGAGGTACAATGCCTTCCCATTGTCCGGCAGGGGAATCTCTTGAAGTAGTTCAGGGGCTGATGGATCGGTCATATCGAGCACATGAAAGCCCGCTGTTCCCCCAGCCGCGAAAACTACGTTCCCCGAAGCTGTGATCTGGGCCACACCCTCACCGTATTCCGTATACGGGTCGAACACGCTAAGTAACTCGAGTTCCGAACCGGACCTGTCGTACGTGAACAGACCGGCGTTCCCACGCGAAAGGTAGAGCACGTCCTCGCCCAGTTCGATCGAGGAACCAGCACGTGCTTCGTACGAATCTACCACCTGGATATTCTCAGGATCGGAGATATCCACGGTACGTATCTCGCTGGAGAGGTGGCTGATCCACATCACCGAAGCATCTTCATCCAGAGCGAAGTCCGTCGCGTTGTCGCCGTATCCTGGTCCGACATCGAGGAAGCTCATGGTCGTGACGATGGTGACCGTTGTGGTTGTGCTGCCGCACGGCATACCCCACATGTTGAAGATCGTCAGCTCAACCTCGTAGGATCCGGGCTCGTCGAAGGTATGTTCCCTGATCGCGTATGTGCTCGTCGATCCGTCTCCGAAGTTCCACATGTGATAAGACGCGCCCTGGGATTCCGTACCGTCAAACTGAAGCGGCAGGCCCATCTCCACAGCGTCCAAATCTGCGAGAATCCATTCCTCGGGATCGTCATCGGACGGTTTTCTCACCACTATCACAGGCAATTCGCCAGGATCAGGATCAGATGCGGATACCGTGACCGTCAGCGTGTCCGGATCGGAGTCCTCGTCACAATTGTCGGTGACTGTCAGAGTCACCGTGTACTCGCCCTCGGTGTCGAAGGCGTGCGACACAATCTCGCCGCCCTTGGATGCCGGTACGCCTTCGCCGGAGATTTCCCACTCATACGTCTCGATCGATCCGTCCGAATCATGGGAATCACCGCCATCGAACCACACCGTACTTCCGACCTCAGCCTCGATATCGTTGCCGGCAACAGCCACCGGCGGATTGTTGCCTTCGCACGGATCAACGCACACGCCGTCCTCACAAGCCAGCCCATCGTCGCAGTCGCAATCGGCCAGGCATTCGACACATTCATCGCTGCTTTCGTCGCACATCTGATCCGGACAAGGATTGGCGCCAGCCTGGCAACCACCGTCCGGGTCGCAAGTCTCTTGTCCATTGCAGAAGTAGCCATCGTCACAATCGACCGGCGTGAAGATGCACTCGCCATCAACGCAGGCGTCGGTCGTGCAAAGATCATCATCATCACATTCGAGCGGCGTGAAGATGCACTCGCCACCAACACAGGCATCCTGCGTGCAAGGGTCATCGTCGTCACACGTCACACCCGCACACGGATCGGAATCGTCGGTGATTGTCACGTCCGCCTCGGCAGGCGCGGATATCTCACCGAACTTGTCGACGACCCATAGCCTGATGACATACGTGCCGGCTTCTTGGTAGACATGCTCGATGGAGTCATCACTCTGCCACTCCACCCAATCCGCATCGCCAAAACACCAATGAAACCCGGCAATGTCGTCGTCCGGATCGGTTGATCCCGAACCGTCGAATACGATCGGCCTGCCTACCTCACCTTCATACCCCCCCGAACCGAGCCTCGCGACCGGAGGTGAGCGATCCGGCGCTCCACCGCCACGCTCGTCGTCACCAGCCCCTGATTCGCCGCCCTTGTCCGCCCCAAAACCGACGTCGCCTTGGGCGCCGTAGCCCGCAAACGCCGGTGCGAGCGGCAGTGCGCAAAGAAACAGCAGCGAAACCGCAACCGCGATCTGCGCTGCTCCAAACCGGCTACCGACTCCAGAACGATATGCGCCTACCTCAGGCGCAGCGGTCCTCTCCCCCCGTCTGTGACGCATGGCCAACCCTCCGTCTTGGAGGGGTGCGGACATTCGCCTGCCGGCCAGACGCTTACAAGCATCGATGACTCGTCTGGCAACCCCTGCGGGTCGACCCGAGTAACCGGCAGTCGGACTCTCGCCTATCCCCCCCGAGATATGCAAACGTGGGTAGTTTACAATATCTGGCGAGTATAGGCAAAATGACGAATCTTTGCAAATGCAAAAGTGCGGTGGTGAGCTGGAATCCCAAGGAGTCGCGGTGTTACCGGAACGCCAGCTCGCGCACAACGATAGGACCCTGCCGCATGACTCTGCGGAGTGCCCGTCGGCGACCGAGATGGACGACCGGTAACGCTGTTGCATTCGGCATCCGAATCAGGTTCTACCGTTAATAGTCTACAAGCCCCACACACCGGAGGAGATACACTGGCTCACCGCCCGCATGCCTGAGAGTTGAGGCACGCGATTAGGTGAATCACAGTGATTATCGGAAAAAGCCCAAGAAAACCAACAAGGCAGGCTAGAGAAAAACCCCTCCCGGGACACGGTAGTTCCGATAACAAAGCGCCATAGTTTAGTGAGTCTGGCGAGGCAAGTCAATGGTCCGTCTGTTGCCTTTGAGGGCAAGAAGTGTTGGTTCCGGCACATTGGGCGGCCGTCGTACTGGCAGACGGTTGGCGATTCCAAGACTGCCAGCTCGCCCTGGTGCGTCCGCCCGTAGTCGGATTGAGTGGTGTGACGACCGGCCCGTACTGCCAGAGGAGTGGCCGAGGGAAGCCGCTCAAGCCCCCCCACCGGCTAACCGCGGTTCTTGACGTTTCAACGCACCGGCCCGGTTCAACTTGCTCTTGAAAAGCGATATAGTGCCCGCTTCGCCGCCCGGAGAGACCCCGGCCTTGTTGTGGATCGCGGATGAACAAGGACCGAAAGATTCAGAAACGCGTTTCACCGGCGGCCCGCTGCCAAAGGAGCATTCGATGGCGTTCGACAAGGTTGACCCAAAAGTGAATTTCCCGGCACAGGAAGAGGCCGTCATCAAGTTTTGGAACGAGACGAAAGCGTTCGACAAGCTTCGTGAGCTGACCGCGGGCAAGAAGAAATGGTCATTTCTTGACGGACCCATCACGGCCAACAACCCGATGGGCGTGCACCACGCCTGGGGTAGGGCTTACAAGGACATTTATCAGCGATTTCAGGCTTCTTTGGGCCAAGAACTCCGCTACCAAAACGGATTCGACTGCCAGGGGCTTTGGGTTGAGGTCGAGGTCGAGAAAGAACACGGGTTCGCGGACAAGAAAGCCATCGAGCAGTTCGGCATCGGGAAGTTTGTCGAGGAATGCAAAGCCCGGGCCAACAAGTTCGCCGCCATTCAGAGCGAGCAGTCCAAGCGTCTTGGTTACTGGATGGACTGGGACAACTCCTACTACACGATGTCGGACGTCAACAACTACGGCATTTGGGCATTCCTCAAGAAGTGCTTCGAGAAGGGTCTGATCTACAAGGGCGTTGACGTCATGCCCTGGTGCCCGCGGTGCGGGACCGGCTTGAGCCAGATGGAGATGAATGAGGGATACCGCGAGGTCCCGCACACATCGGTTCTCATCACGTTTCCCATCAAGGAGCGCCCGGGCGAGAGCCTGCTGGTCTGGACCACGACTCCGTGGACGCTCAGCTCGAACGTCGCAGCCGCCGTCGGCGAAGAGATGACCTACGTAAAGGTCAAGCAGAACGGTGAATGCTACTACGTCGCGAAGGCGAACTTCGAGGTCGCCCGTGCCCATCCCGTCCAATCTCTGAAGCTCTCGAAGCTTCCGGGGCTGATGGCGATCCAGGCGATGTTCAGAAACAAGGGTGATTTCGAGATTGTCGAGGAAGTATCGGGCGAATCGCTGGTCGGGCTCACCTACGAAGGACCTTTCGACTATCTCGACGGAGCGAAGGAGGCTGTCGACGCCCATCGCGTTATCGCCTGGGACGAAGTGACCGAGGGCGAGGGCACGGGCATCGTTCATATCGCGCCGGGCTGCGGTAGCGAGGACTATCATCTCGGCAAAGAGATGGGTTTGCCGCAGATTGCTCCGCTGTTCGAGAACGGCACGTTCAGACCCGAGTTCGGGTTCCTGTCCGGTCAGCGGTTTGACAAGGTCGCTGACCAGGTTGTCGAGGACCTCAAGAAGCGAGGCCGGCTCTTCGCCAAAGAAGCCTACTACCACCGTTACCCCCACTGTTGGCGATGCAAGGATGAGCTGGTCTACCGCCTGGTCGACGAGTGGTTTATCAACATGAACTGGCGCGACCAGATCATGGAATCAGCCAAGCAGGCGAAGTGGATCCCCGAGTGGGGTCTCGAGCGCGAGCTCGACTGGCTGCGCAACATGGGCGACTGGATGATCTCGAAGAAGCGTTACTGGGGCCTGGCGCTTCCGATCTGGGAGTGTCACGAGTGCAGCCACTTCGAGGTAATCGGCAGTCGCGAGGAGCTCAAGGCCCGGGCGGTCAGCGGCTGGGACAAGTTTGAAGGCCACTCACCCCACAGGCCCTGGGTGGACGAGGTCAAGATTCGATGCGCCCAGTGCGGCGCCGAGAACGCCTCGCGCATCAAGGACGTGGGCAATCCCTGGCTTGATGCCAGCATAGTGTCACTTTCCACGATGGGTTACTTCACCGACCGCGAGTACTGGGAGCAGTGGTTCCCGGCTGAGTTTGTCGTCGAAGCCCTGCCCGGACAGTTTCGCAACTGGTTCTATGCCTTGCTGGCCGTCAGCACGATGATGGTCGGGAAGTCGCCGTTTAAGGTACTCAAGGGGCATGGGCTGGTAATGGACGATGACGGCAAACCCATGCACAAGTCGGAAGGTAACGCCATCGAATTCGAGCAAGCGGCCGAGGAGCACGGCGTCGACGTGATGCGCTGGATGTTCGCCGCGGCAGCCCCCGAGCGAAACGTGCTTTTCGGCCCGGTGCATGCCGATGACGTCCGACGCGCGGTCATCCTCCCATGGTGGAACGTCTACTCGTTTTTCTGCAACCTGGCCAGAGTCGACGAGTTTGATCCAGTGAAGCACACGGCCGACGACGATGAGTTGTCTTTGCTGGATCGCTGGATTCTGTCTGACCTCAACAAGCTCATCAGGACGGCACGCGAATCCTACGGCGGGTTTGACGTCGCCCGTTTCTGCGGCGACGCACACCAGTTCATCGAAGCGCTCAGTACATGGTATGTGCGTAGATCGCGGAGGCGGTTCTATGGCCAGGATTGGCCGGCGGAGAAGCGCGCAGCCTACGCAACCCTATACAAGGTCCTCACGACCTTCAACAGAATCGTCGCGCCTATCGTACCGTTTATGTCTGAGACCATCTACCAACACCTGGTCGCAGGACAGATCGACGGGGCAGCCGCCAGCGTCCATCACCTGCCGTTCCCCGAAGTGAACGAAGACCTCATTGATGAATCGCTCTCGGCGCACGTGGCTGCCACTTTGAGGATCATGTCGCTCGGGCGATCAGCCCGAAAAGAGTCCAAGCTCAAGGTGCGCCAGCCGCTGGCGGAACTGGTCGTGGTTCCCAAGGACGAAGAGGAGCGACAGGCTGTTGAGTTGTTCGAGGATCATTTCCTCGAAGAGCTCAATGTCAAGAAGGTGTCATTGCGGGATAGTGTCGACGATCTGGTTACGGTTTCGGTTGAACCGAACATGAAATCGATCGGGGCGAAGTTCGGGCGCGAAACAGCCGCCGCTCGTGAAGCCATCTCCAAGCTTGACGGCAAGGAAGTCGAGGCTGCTCTTGGGCGCGGGGCGCAGATCCCGATCCGTGTTGCGGATCGTGAAGAGCTGCTCGAAGCCGGCGATCTGACGACGACCAGATCGTATGGCGATAACTGGGCGGGCGCTTGCGACGGCGATACGGTGGCGCTGCTCGATAAGCGCCTCACGCCGGAGCTCAGAAACGAAGGACTAGCCCGTGACATCGTCCGCAACATTCAGAACCTCCGCAAAGAGGCTAACCTCGACATCGCGGACCGAATCACGCTGGGATTGGCAGGTGATTCAACGAAACTGACAGAAGCCATAAGCCAATGTGAAGAGTACATCCGGCGGGAGACGCTGGCCATCGACATCAAGACCGATGAGCTGACGGGCGCCCTCGCTTCCACCCAGGTGAAGATCGGCGGTGAAGAGCTGACGATTGGACTCGCCAAAGCGTAGTATCGAGCAGCGATGGCGCACAACACCGCTCGGGACCCGGCGCATCGGCAGTCGCGGCTGGTGGTTGGAAGAACTCATCTTCCAGCGGGTTCGAGATGTCTGCCGCAGAACCCGGGATGATCCGGGGCGTACCGGATTGCTCGGAAGACCGCGTTGGGGCTGCCGCGCCTTTGGCGCGGTCGATTCCCGCGGCGTGGACGTTCTTCCGGGCTTTCGTCGTCGCGCGGGCGGTCTGGCCTCGGGGGCAGCCCAAGCCCTGGTGGTCGAGGCGACGGTCGGCCAGGCCGGACCCCCGCCGGTCCTCCAGGCGGAAGCTCGGGCAGTTGCCCATGGCCACCGAACGGGTTGATGTACTCCCACACGGTTCTACCGTCCGCGTCAATCTCAAAGAACCTTCCGCGCTCACCAGAGCAGATAAGCGTGGTACCGTTGGCCAAGCGCTGGGCGCCAGACACACGCTCCGAGAAAAAGTCCCCTTTACGGGCGGTCGCGTAGCGCCATGCGGGTTTACGCGGGCCGTAACCAGCCGCTGGCTCTATTACGTAGCGTCCGTCGCTGTCGACAGGCGTAACGATCTCAACGACGGAGGAATAATCACCATCAGGTCTTCCCGGCCCATTGTTGAAGATAAGAAGGTGTCCCTCGCCAGGCAGCCCCGAGGCGATCCAGTGCGCGTCGTGCGGTGCAAAGAGTCGCTGATCGGCAGCGGTTCCGGCTCGATAAGCTTGCGGATTGCCCCAGCGATACAGGAGATCGCCCCCTTTGCCGCTTCTTCCGCCGGTGTGACTTGCAGCCTCCGCGGTCGTAGTGCTGTGATCGATCACCCAGATCTCATTGAAGCCGCGCACCGTCAAGACAATCTGGTCAAGCTGCGCATCATACGCAATCGCGTTTGTATCATTCCAAACGGAACGCCTGTCGCCACGATCGCGCTGGGGAGAGCCACCGATGTAACCCAACGATCGACGTCGACGCACTTCCTCGGGCGGCTGGGGTCCGCGTGTCGCTCCGAAATTAACGTCGATGAGTTCCGGGTGATCGGCGACTATGCCATAGTTCTTCTTGGTCTGATCGTGATCCTGGATCAGGTGATCCCAAACGTGCCATTCCCAGACGATTTCTCCGCCGTCCTGTGCGTTTGGTTCAACTTCGATGATATGGTCGGGCCAGAGTTCGTCGCCCTGCAAGAGCGCAGGATCGCGGCCGGCTGCGATCGCCTCCTGCTGGGTCTTCCTTTCCCAGGCAATCATGAGCACGTTGCCATTGGGTAGCGGCGCGATGTCATGGTGTTGGCAGCGTTGCTCATCCGAGTAAACGTATTCCCAGATTGCGTTCCCGTCCCAGTCGATCCGCTGGACTCGACCTCCCAGACCTCCACCGTGGAAGACGTGGTTTTCCAGTTCGCGAGCGCAGCGGAGCAGGTCACCATTGTCCAGCAGGTAGACGGCTTCGCCGGGCTCCTGCGCACTCTCCCACGTGTGGACGATTTGGCCCTCCATGTCAATGAGATATGTCGTGGTCGATCGGAGCGGCGCAAAAAGTGTATATCCGCCAAACGCTGCTTCATCGTTGAGCACAAGGCCTGTTCTCGGTGTCTCGGCAACTTCATGCCTGCCCCGCTCCCGGGCTTGGCGCCGGGCCTGTCTGGCAAGCTGCCCCTCGCCCATTCGGCTCAGCACGTCCGCAAGGCAGTCATAGCTGTCGGCGAGAACGCCGCGAACGTGCTCGTGTTTCGGCTCGTTGTCGACAAGATCGTCAAGAGTAGCAACCGAGGCCTGCGCGAGAGAACGCGCCTCTTCCAGTTGTCCGCGATCGCACAAAAGTCTCGCGAGTGAACCTTGTATTGTAGCCAGCCAGATCCTGTACGGCGAGACTTCTGGAAAGCGTTGGGCGAGCGATGATTGAAGAGCCAGCGCTTTGCGAAGCTCCGGTTCGGCGGCGTCGAGCTGATCCGAACGGCGCAGAATGTCTGCCAGTTTGTGGTGAATATGAACCTGCGACACCACATAGTTCGGGATGTTCGGGTGCTCCGCGACGAGTTCCTCTGAGATTCCAAGCGCCGTCTGCAGACGCTCCTCTGCCACCGACAGACCTTCGCGGCCAAGGATCGGGCCGCCAAAGTCCAGCATCGCGTAATTCTCGCTGAGATCGTGCCGGTACTCGGGCACTTCAGGGAAATCCTCCACGAGTTGCTGCAGGATTTCTGTTGCCCTCTCTCTTCCATCCAGATCCCGCTCACGGTCTCCTGGAGGTCGCCGTGGAGGCATCTCGCGAAAGCAACGGGCGAGCAGGTGCCGATAGTCTGGAATCGACGGATACTCAGCCACAAGCTCTTCCAGTACTTCAATAGCCTTCTCCAGGTTGGCTACTCTATCCGCCTGATCGTGGCGCGGGCCTCTTTGCTCTGGTGCCCGTTCTCGCTGCCGCTCACGAGCTGCGGGATCATCCCTTCGCGCGCGAGGTCCGGGGCCTTGCGACGGCGGGCCCGGTGGATGTCGATCGGGCGGTCTGGGTAACTGCGCGGGCCCGGCGCCTCTGCCGAGAAGAAAGTAGGTGCGCGCTAGCGCGTAGCGGTACCCAGGTGATAGAGAGAGTTCGCTGGGCACGGCTTCGAGAATCGCCAGGGCCTTGGAACAGGAATCGCGCCCTTCATCAGGCTCGCCGGCAGCCCAAAGCGTCGTCGCGACCTCGTGGTGGATGCCGATAATCTCCAGTTGCAGCTCCCGGTCGCTTCGGATATCGCCGAAGAGCTGTTGGAACGCGCCGAGAGCCTTGGTATACGCTATTTCGGCCTCTTGAAAATGGCCCAGACGCTGGTGTATGTCGCCTATGCGACGGTTGGCTTCGGCGACCCTTTGACGTAATTGAGCGTCATCGCCTCCCTGCTCGGCGAGTCGATCGTAGAAGACAAGCATGTGTTCCAACAAGCTCGCCGCCTCCTTGGAGAGGACCGGTTGGATTGGCACGTCGATCTCCGCCCCGTCGGTGCTCTCGACAGTCAGATCCGACATCGAGATGACTCGTTTGGGAGCGAACTGTTCGAAAATGGTGTCTACGGCCTTGAGGGCGAGCTCTGATGTGGCTTCGGCTCTTAGTCGCTGACGAGACTCGCCGGCGAGGGCATCCCTTACCTGCAACTCCGCGCTCTTTGTATGCACATATCCCACGCTCGCCACGACCGCCACCAGTATCAAGAGCACCAGCGCCGTTCCCGACAGACTCGCGATCGCCCGGTTCCGCCGACACCAACGCCACAAACGCTCAGGGACGCTTGTCCGCCGTGCCTGAATCGGTCGGTCCTCGATGAAGCAATGCAGGTCGCCGGCCATCTCGTCGGCCGACTGGTACCGATGATCCGGTTCGCGGGCCATCGCCTTCAGAACGACGGTCTCCAGGTCACGCGGAACATCCGGATTCACCTTTCCGGGTGCTGTCGGCTCCTCTTGCGTGATTCTCCGAATCAGATTGCTTCTGTCGGGATCCTCGTAGGCTGGTTGCAGCGTCAACAACTCGTATAGTGTTGCCCCAAGGCTGTACACATCACTTCTGGCATCGGCTTTGCCGTGTAGCTGCTCGGGAGCCATATAACGTAGCGTACCGACAACGTCGCCAGCTTGGCTTACGCCGTCATGCTCCATCGCCTTGGCGAGCCCGAAGTCGGTGATCCAGACGAGACTTTTGAAGTCAACAAGCAGGTTAGCCGGTTTGATATCCCGGTGGATCGTCCCTTGCGTGTGCGCGTATTCGAGAGCCTCTGCGACCTGCAAGCCGATGCCGGCAACGCTCCGCCAGTAACGAGGGCCAGTGGGCAACAGCGACCGGCTCGCCGCCAAATCCGCCTCGCCCATGGGGCGGTGAACAGATGTCTTGCCGGGCACATCGCCGATGTCATCGGACGTTTCGGTTTCCGCGGCTGGTATGAATGGCTGAGACTCAAGGTCTGAGGATCCGCGTTCATCGCCAGGGGTCGTGAGCACATCCTGAACATCCGTTGACGAGCCGGGTTTTCGAAGCCGGTGAAATCGCCCATCCACCAATGCCCGGGCGACGCCCTCGACTTCGCTTGTGCGCCGGCTGCCTGGATACGGGCGTTCAGACGACGTCTGCGCCGGTTCTTTTGCGTTGTCGCCGCCGGTCTGCTCGAGCCGTGCAAGGATCTCGTCCAGTCCAACGCCTCGGATAATCTGCATGACGAGGTAGTGGTAGTCATCCTGTTGACCGACACCGAAAACTGGAACGATATTGGTGTGATGCAGCTTTGCCGCGGTTCGACCCTCTCTGTGAAATCGCTGCAGCTGCTTGGACTCAAGCAGCACCTGCCGGGGCAACACCTTGACCGCGACGCGACGTCCGAGTGACTCTTGCTCGGCTTCATAGACGATTCCCATGCCGCCCCGGCCGATCTCCCTGATGATGCGGAAATCGCCTAGTCTTTCGATCTGGGCGCCGCCTAGAGAAACGCGACCATCAGATGAGCGCTCTTTCTCGATCTTGAGACGCTCCACCGCGGCAATGGTCGGAAAAAGGTCGCGAATCTCGTCTGCCAGATCCGGACGATTGGCAACGTATTCTGCAATCGTCGGATGCTCGCCGCGACGTTGTCTCTCGACGAATTCGGCGGCAAGAATCTCAACGGGATCTCGCTCTGAACCAGGATCAGCCATTGGTGATTCCCCGTGTTCTCGGTCAATGCTCAGTCGGCGTCCTGGGGATCGCCTGGGAAGCCGGGCATTTGAGATAGGATTCCCTTGAGCCGCTTTATCGCACGGACATACCGAATACTCGCAGCCTTTTGCTGTATGTCCAATGCCTCGGCGACCTCGCTGTTGGTCAGCTCCTCAAAATGCCGCAAGGCGAGGACCTCACGGTCGATCGGGTCCATCGTCTCAAGCGCCATCTCCAACTGCGTAGATACCTCCTCCCGCAACGCGGCCTGGGTTGGCGAGGTCAGATGGCCCACGAGACGAGCAACCATGGAGATGCTGGTCGTCTGCGAGTAACGGCAACCACGGATGGCGATCTCCCGGCCGGCGTCTCGCATTTGGGCACCCAGGTGTCGGCGGTGCACGTCGATCAGTGTCTGCATGACGATCATCCGCAGCCAAATGAAGAACGAAGTGGACGATTCCTCCGCGAAGTGGGGGACGCGTTTTGCTGCGGCCAGATAGGCTTCCTGCAGGATGTCCTCCGTATCCACCCGGCCCTGAAGTCGCCGGTTGAGCCGAAAGTGCACCATTCTCCATAAGCGCTCTCGATGCTGAGAGAACAATTCCGCCAGGGCTTCATCATCGCCGCTCTTCAGGCGGCTCAACATCCTCCGGAAGTCGTTGCCGGCGTCGGTCATCCCAAGCTCCACCCGTGATAAACGCACGCAAGCGGCTGTCGTCTACAGAAGCTTGCGGGTTTCGAACATTCTGACCTCAGCGGAGCGCTCGGGCAAGTGGGCATGAAAACGACCGGTCCTCCGCCAGCAAGAGCACAATCGGGCCAGCCTGTAGAAAACGCCCCCACCCGAACGTTTCCAGGGGTAGGCGCCGTGGAATGGCCACGCCGAAATCATGAACGCATTAGATAAGGAGCACTCAGATGAAACGCGGAGTATTGCTCGTAGGCGGTTTAACCCTCATAGCAGGCGTGGGCATGGTCCCAGCGGACGGAGATCGACGGCCGCACCCGCAGCCAGGTCATCCGGTAATAGCCGCCCTGGACGTCGACCGGGATGGGGTGATCTCGGCTGAGGAGATCGCTAACGCTACCGCCACGCTGCTGGCTCTCGACACGAACGGCGATGGCAACATTTCGGGGGAGGAGCTGCGACCACCGCATCCGGAGGGAACACCCGGTCGGCATCGGGGCGGGGATATTATGCGACACGATGCCAACGAAGACGGAGCCGTTACGCTCGAGGAGTTCGTGGCACCGGCAGCCGAGGAATTCGCGCGTATCGACGCGGATGGTAACGGGAAGATCGAGCAGCCCGAAGCCGAAGCCGCTGCACCGCCGCCAGGCCATCGTCGTCAGGGATTCGGTCGGCGAGGCGGGCCCCGCGGCGGCAGGTAAGTTCCGAACCGGCGAAACCGGAGACCGACGATTCGCCTATGATCAAACCGGCTCCGGTGCTGACATATGCCCGATAAGACTCATCTGGCCAGCATTCGCCCGGTCGCGCCCGAAAAAAATGATGCCGAAGCTGTAGAAAACAGAGGGACGCTCGCGTTTGCATACTTGGGTGGAGTTGCGCCGTGCCCTGGGCACGGCCCCTCGCCCGTTACGTTTGTAGGAGGGGATGCCCGCGGGACCTCGCAGCGGCAGATACTCGGCGGAGGGGTCAAGCTCGTTGGGGAACCGGGTTCCCCGTACTGAGCCTCTCAACGGGATCGGCGGTTGGCTAGGTTTGCCCATTTGACAAGGAGAGAGGAAATGTCCACCACTTTGACAAGGAGATGGAAGATGTCGCGTATCGTTCGAAGTCGCAGCACTGTTGCCCTGGCGATCTGGATGGCGTTGTGTGTTCTTGCGCCTATTGGCGCATCGGGAGCCCTGGTTCCGCCGGTCCATCCGCTGTTCGATGGAGATGCCGTGCATGAGATCCATCTTACGTTCAGCCAGCCCGACTGGTGGAGCCAGTTGGAGGACAACTTCGAGGGACTCGAGGACCCGCTCTACCTGGAGGCGGAGTTTGATTGGGAGGAGGTGCACTTCGACGCCATCGGCGTGCGCTTCAAGGGCAACAGCAGCTATACCTATCCCGGCGTCAAGAAGTCCTTCAAGCTCGACATCGACGAGTACGTGGCTGGGCAGGAAGTGTATGGACTGGACAAACTGAATCTGAACAATTGCTTCATGGACCCCAGCTTCGTCCGCGAGATGGCCTGTTACGAGCTGTGCCAGGCGGTTGGGCTGCCGACCGAACGCACCAACTTCGCCGCACTCTACATCAACGGCACCTACTGGGGGCTTTACGTTCTAGTGGAGCAGTTCGACCAGGAGTTCATCGAGAGTCGCTTCGGGGCAGCGGAGGAAGGCAACCTCTGGAAAGGGGAGCCCCATGGTTCGCTGGAGTACCTCGGTACCAGCGAGTCGGCGTACTACGACGACTACGAGCTGAAGACCAACGAAGACCAGAACGACTGGTCGGGCTTGGTGGAACTGGTCGACGCCATTGATAACACCTCAACCGGCGACCTCCAGGATACGCTGCATCCCATCATGGACGTTAACTCGGCCATGGCGATGCTGGCCATTGACAATCTCACCGTGAATCTGGACAGCTACGTAGGCCGGTGCGTCAACTATTACTTCTACCACCGGGATCTGGACAGCCGCTTCGTCTTCGCCAAGTGGGACGTCAACGAGTCCTGGGGCGTCTTCAACCAGTACAAGATGTCGCTGACCCAACTCAAGCAACTGAGTCCCTACTGGACCAATGACCGGCCGGGTGAAGACCGACCTCTTGCCGAAAAGCTGTGGAAGGTGAGCGACTACGACGACATCTACCTGGGACACATGAAGAGACTCATGGCGACCGCGGCCCAGCCCGACACGCTGTTGGCGCGCATGGAGGAGTGGCGCGACCTGATCCGCTCCTCAGTGTATGCGGACACCAACAAGATGTTCACGAATACAGAGTTTGAAAACGCCCTAACCTCGAACATCTACGACGGGAAGCGCCTCATCCCCGGACTCGAACCCTTCATCCGTGATCGCGACACGTGGCTGCGGGGCCAGATCGGCACCTGGACACCCATCGAGGGGTTGGTGATCAACGAGGTGATGGCTAAGAATGACAGCACGATTGCGGACGATCACGGCGACTACGACGACTGGATCGAGGTCGCCAACGTCGGCGGTTCTACGATCAACCTCACGGGTCTGGGGCTTATCGACCACATGGACGGCTCGGGGGCCTTTATCTTCCCCGCCACCACATTAGACCCCGGCGAGTACATCCTGGTCTGGGCTGATGAAGAGCCGGAGCAAGGCGACTATCACGCTCCTTTCAAGCTCGACGGTGACGGCGAGGATGTCTACCTGATCGATGGCGCGGTTATCATCGACCAGGTGACCTTCCCCGCATTGGCGGGGGACCTGAGTTTCGGTCGCTATCCCAACGGCACCGGGGCTTGGGGGTTCATGGCGCCGGCCACACCCGGCGCGACTAACGGCCCGCACAACACTCCGCCGGATGTCGCCGGCACGGTGCATTCGCCTGCGGCGCCAACTGCGGCCCAGACCGTGTGGGTTACTTCCACCGCAACGGACGACGGTACATTGTCAGGCGTGGTGCTCACCTATGATGCCGGGAGCGGTCCGGTGGACGTGACCATGTACGACGACGGTGCACACTCTGACGGCGGTGCCGGGGATGACGTTTACGGCGGGCAGATCCCTGCGTTCCCCCAAGACACCGAAGTGGATTACTACGTTGCCGCAAGCGACACTCTCGGGGCCCAGACCACCGACCCGCAGGGCGCCCCGGGCGACACCTACACCTATATCGTCGGGTATGCAGCGTCGCCGATCTACATCAACGAATTCATGGCCGACAATGATGGAGTGATTCAGGACGGGGCCGGCGACTACGACGACTGGTTCGAGCTGTACAACGGCGGAGAGACGCCGCTGAATCTGGGCGGCATGTACCTGACCGATGATCTGACCGATACGACGCAGTGGCAGATACCCGCGGGAACCACAATTCCAGCGGGCGGCTATCTGTTGTTCTGGGCGGATGATGAGGAGGGTGAGGGCGGCACTCACACCAACTTTAAGCTCGGCAAAAGCGGTGAGCAGATCGGTCTGTATGACACCGACGCCAGCGGCAACGTAGCCATCGACACGCTGACCTTCGGTCAACAGACCACGGACGTCTCGATGGGGCGCTTCCCTGACGGAGGGGATTGCTGGTGGTTCTTCACCAGTGCCACGCCCGAAGCCTCTAACGGAATGTTGCACGACTACGAACCCGATGGTGACGTGGACCTGGATGACTTCGCCGAGTTCAACACGTGCCTGACCGGCCCGGGAGGCGTCGCTGTCGGATGCGAGGTTTTCGACGGTGATTGCGACGGCGACGTGGATCTGGCGGACTTCGCCAGTCTGCAAGCAGCCTTCGGTGGATCCTGATGGCGAGCAGATAAAGGAACCTCGTCGGCGCGTGGCAGGCCGCTTCTTTGCCGACCGCAGAATGGCCGAATGACACGCGCACCCTGAAGAGCGACACGCTGCAAAAGTCCGCGCCAGAAGGACGCACGACAGTTGAAAGGTGCCCAGATGCCGAAGCTGATAATCACAGCGGTGATACTTGCCTCCCTGTCTGTGCCCGCAAACGCACAGGAAGCTTTTCAGGGGCAGACGATGATCTCGTCTCTCCATTCCCACAACAGCTACCTGATCGACATGGACGGGCAAACGATCATGACCTGGCATGGTAGCAACCGCCCGGCGAGCATCGCCCAACTGCTTCCCGACGGGTCCGTGCTCAGACCTTGCTTGGATTCGGGAGGAGACTTCCAAGGTGGGGCTGCAGGTGGACGATTGCAGAGAATCGACGCCAATGATGACGTGGTCTGGGACTACTACTTCTCAACCTACGATTATCAGCAACACCATGATGTCGAACCCATGGCCAACGGGAATGTCCTGGTCATTGCCTGGGAAAGAAAGACCCGCGACGAGGCCATCGCCATGGGACGCCAGAGTATAAGCGGAGAGATATGGCCGACCCTGATCGCCGAGATAGAACCTGTCGGAGCCACCGGTGGAAACGTCGTCTGGGAGTGGCATTTCTGGGACCATCTCATACAGGATGTGGACCCCGAAAAACCCAACTATGGAGTCATCGCCGATCACCCGGAACTGCTGGACATCAACTGCGGAAGCGCGAATGGTGACTGGATCCACGCCAATGCCATCGACTACAATGAAGAGCTCGACCAGATCGTGTTCAGCTCGCATACCATGCACGAGTTCTACATCATCGATCACAGCACCACCACTGAAGAGGCGGCTGGACATACCGGCGGGAACAGTGGCATGGGCGGCGACCTCCTCTACCGCTGGGGAAACCCCCAGAACTACGACCGCGGAGACTCGAGTGATCAACATTTCTTCGTAGTGCACGGCATCAATTGGATCGACCCATGTATCCCGGGAGGGGGGAACCTGTTGGTTTTCAACAATGGCGACCGATCCGGCTCCTCGAATGACTACTCCAGTGTCGAGGAGATTGTTCCTCCGGTCGACGAGAGCGGCCACTACTACATCGCCCCCGGCCAGCCCTTCGGTCCATCCGCACCTGTCTGGGAGTACGCCGATCCGGGTAGTTTCTACTCAAGTCACATTTCCGGAGCCTATCGACTCCCAAACGGCAACACGCTGATCTGCGAGGGTACCAGCGGCCACTTGTTCGAAGTAACAGAGTCCGGGACAACTGTGTGGGACCGCGACTACACATTCCACATAGCACGCGCCGAACGGTACTGGACTCCCGGTGGGCCGCACGACTACGAGCCCGACTACGACGTGGATCTCGACGATTACGCGGAGTTCTCCGCGTGCCTGACCGGCCCGGAGGTCGCGGCAGATCAATGCTGCGGGGTCTTCGACTCTGATGGCGATGGAGATGTGGACCTCATAGACTCCGCCAGTCTGCAAGCAGCCTTCGGTGGATCCTGACGGCCGGGCCGCGGCGGATGCGAGGACGGGGAGAGAGAATCGTGTGAGGATCGTCAACCATGATCCTCGGAACAAGAAGAAAGTGGAACTAAAAAGGAGGGGATCGAACAGATGCGCACAATCCTGAAACAAGCGACGGTCTTGGCTCTTGCTTTGCTCGTCGGAACGTCGCCGGCCTCGGCTGGGATCGCCATTACCGAGTTCTTGAACAACGCGGAAGGTGAAGACTCGGGTCGGGAGTGGATCGAACTGTACAACTATGGCACGGAGGCCGTAACTCTAAGCGGCTGGACGCTGGCAGACGAAGAAGGTGACTCGATCGTTATCCCAACGATGACGATCGCACCAGGAGACTATGCCATATTGGCAAACGGCGGAGGTGACCTGAACGCAGCCCAGGCAAAAGCGGTCTTCGAGGCCGAGTGGCTTGGGGGGGGTGCCGATGCTCGCGTGTTCGGGGTGACAGACATGGCCTTGGGGAACAGCGATGACCAGTTGATTCTGTTGGACGGGGTGGGCACGGTCTGGAACATCGCGTACGGTAACGATGAGAACGACAATGCGACGTATCTGACCGGTGATGGCGACGCATGGGCGCGGACAGACTGGGGCACAATGGACGGTGTACAGATTGTCCGTGAAGGTGATGACCTCGGAATCCTAGACTTGCTGGGCTTCGAGCGAAACAACTCTCCGGTCGGCGGGCCACTGGACCTGGACGACGATCCGTTGGCCTACGAATCGGATTATCTGGCCGTAATAGATGCCGACTTTCTGGTATCGATCGGGTTGGCCACGGACTTCTATGACAACGTTGATAACGGAGGTTGGGGCAGTCCGCTTGCCGGTGCTTACGTCCCGGTTCCCGAGCCAGCTGCCATCACGCTGCTGTTCCTTGGCGGTGTAGCTGTGCTCAGGCGGCGGTGAGCAGTCGCACCCGCTTGCTTGACGTCGTAGGGCCAAGCCGCCGCAGTGGGTGGGTTTGTTGGAGGCGATGACTCGCCGTCGAATCGGCCGAAGAAGAACACGGAAACCGAAGCTAACGATGAACTCTGATGACCCGGCGCCAGTCACCGCTGACATATCCCACACCGAAGGGGGCCGGACATCCGTTCCCACAGTGCTCGCTGTCTGTCTGGCGGCTGTTCACTTCGGGTTTCTGCTCGTTCATTTTGAGCCGGCAATATCCACGCCGGACGCGAATGGTTACTTCGCTCAGGGACGATTGATTGCTACAGAGCAGCAGACCTGGTTCGCGACGGAATCGGTCCTGCAATACGTGCCTCCTCACTGGCTTCAGCCTGACGGCGAACGCTACTTCAGTAAGTATCCACCCGGGTTGCCGGTGATTGTGGCGGTTGTGTTTCGGCTTTTCGGGCCTGAGGCGGCGCTGCTGGTCAACCCCGTCATGGCGTCGCTGTCGCTGCTGGGGTTGTATCTGATATGCCGGATGTGGATCGGCGGCACCTGGGGGCTGCTCGCGGCGCTGTTGATGGCAGTCAATCCGGTTGCCAACGAACAGGCGCTGTGGGCTTTCGCGCATACTGCGGTGGCCTTCTTTCTGATATGGGGGGTCTACTTCCTCGCTCGGTGGGTTCGAACGCATTCGCTACTGTGCATCTTCGGGGCTGGCCTGTGCTTGGGCGCCATTCCCACAATCCGGTACGCCGAGGCTTTGTTCGGTCTCGCGTTCGGTGTTTTCGTTCTGCTGAACGTTCGGGGCGATCGCAGGACATGGCGCTCTCTGATCGCCGGCGCGGCCGGCGTCGCCATCCCCGTCGGCGCTCTGTGTGTTCGGAACCACCTGGCCTTTGGCGCGTTCTGGAAGACGGGCTACAGCCTGACGAACGAGGACAGCGGTTTCGGGTGGGGCTACTTTGCGGACCATGCGGTGCCATACCTGCAGAAGCTCCTGAGCGAGGGAAGCGGTCTGGTGTTTGGCCTGGGTGTCGTGGGCATCGCGGTACTTTGCGCCCGTCGTGACACCTGGAAACGGAGCATCCTGTTGGTGGGACTCATCGTTCCCACGACGGCACTCTACATGTCGTATTACTGGGCCCCTGACGGTGCCTCGATGCGATTCCTGGTTCCGACCCTGTTCGTCTACCCGATTGCGGCGGTGTGGTTGTTGCAGATGCTGACCGTGAACCAACGCCGCCCCGCGCTGGTGGGTTCGGTAGTGCTGCTTCTGGTGACGATTGCCTGGGGCCTCCCAACGTCGGTCCAGGCCTTGCAGCGGCAGGAGCACAACAACGCTGCCCTCGCCCACGTGACTCGTGCGCTCACGGAGCACGTCGAGCCGGGCAGCATCGTGATTGCCGATCACGCCATACAACAGCATCTGGACTACGTGGGGCAATGGCGCTTGGCTGACCGGTCTGTGTTGAGCTCTCGGGCCGGGCACCGGGCCAGGCCGCCGCAGGAAAGCGGTGCGCCCAATCCGAGACCGCGGCGGCCAGGGAACATGCCCCCTGATCGCTACGCCGATCTGAGTGACCGAGAGCGGTTTGACGAGTTTTCGCACGACATCCGGCGATGGGCGGGTGACCATGAAAAGGTCTACTGGCTCGGCGACGGGGAACAACTCGCCAGTCTTGAAAAGCAGTTGCAGGCGGGCGATGTGCTGAGGACGGTCGCGAAGATTGAGCTTCCGGAATCGGAGGCGACGGCGCCCGACGCGCACAGCCAGTTCCGCTCTCCAAGGCGTCCCGGCCGGCGGCCAGGAGCGGACCCAGCAACCCGACGATCTAGCCAGCCTCGGGGCGGACGACGTCCTGGCGGGGGCCCGGGCCATGGGCTGGGACCTGTTCAGAACCGAGAGCCGTTGCTTCTGGTCGAATGGACGCGGGAGACATAGACGTGCATGCGCGCCTCGCCCCCGGTTCCGCGTGCCTGGCGGGGAATACCTCACATTGGCAAGTCGAACCTGTAGATAAATGCCTGGCGCGTGCGTTTATACATCTAGGTACGCGAGGTCACCGGGACATGTGTCCCCAACCGTCGGCCCAGGATTCAGGACAAGAGGTGAACCATGACTGAATCGAGAACAAGTAGAGGCAGTTGTCCTTGGCGCCTCCTGCTTCTGAGCGTCGCCGGACTGGCTGTGTCGTGTCAGTCGCTGACCCAAGACAGCTCGGTCTCGAGCGACTCGGCCTCGGATCAAGCCTCACAAGCAGACGAAGTTCAGACTGAGGCTTCGCCAGAAACTTCCGCTCTGGAACTCACAGCCGACGGACGTCCGGTGGGCTGGACCGAGGAAACGCACAGCAACGACGTGGCCGCGGACTATGCGGTGGTCTTTCCCGAAGGCAAAGTGAGTCGCCTGGATATCACGATCACACCGGAAGACTGGCAGGCGATGCAGGATGACATGACCGAGCTGTACGGCGAGTTCGGACAAGGAGGCGGCGGACAAGGCAATCTGCTTCCGCCACGGCCAGGCGGTGGTGGTCTCGTTGCGGCACAGCCCGGGGACGCTCCGCTCGGAAACGACGCTGTCTTCGTTGACGAGAACCCAATCTGGGCGCCCTGTACCGTCGAGTTTGAGGGCAAAACGTGGTGGTACGTTGGGATACGCTTCAAGGGGCAGTCGTCGCTGTCGTCCACCTGGAGCAGCGGTATCGGCAAGCTTCCCCTGCGCTTCGACTTCGACGAATTCGAAGACGTGCACCCTGAGATCGACAACCAGCGGTTCTTCGGATTCAAGAAGCTGTCACTGGCCAGCAACTGGCTGGATTCATCGTTCCTGCGCGAAAAGGTCGCCCATGACATCTTCCGCGAGGCCGGCGTGCCGGCTCCGCGCACGGCCTTCTATCGCGTGTACGTAGACTTTGGGGAGGGCTCGACGTACTTCGGCCTATACACCATGACCGAAATCCCGGACGACCCGCTGCTGGAAACGTACTTCGGTAACGACGACGGCAATCTCTATAAGCCAACGTCGAACTGGGTCTCGCTCAACGAAGAGGATTTCGACAAGGAAACCAACGAAGATGAAGGGGACTTCAGCGATGTCGAAACCGCCATGATCGCATTGCATGCCGATCGGTCGGACGCCGAAGCGTGGCGCGCCGGCCTGGAAGCGGTCTTTGACGTCGATGCGTTTCTCCACTGGCTGGCCGTGAACACCGTCATCCAGAACTGGGATACTTACGGAGTTATGGCCCAGAACTATTATCTCTACGGTGATCCCGCCGACGAAGGGCGCCTGGTATGGATCCCCTGGGACAACAACGAATCACTTAAGTCCGGCGACGGCGGCCAGCGCAGCCCCCTCTCTCTCGAACTCGCCGGAGTTGGCGACAACTGGCCTTTGATTCGCTACCTGGCGGACGACCCTACCTACTGGGCGGACTACGTCTCTTACGTGGGTGAGACGGTCGAAGATGCCTTCGCAGTGGAAGCAACACAACAGCGCTTGCAGGCTGCGCACGATCTGATCGAACCGTACGTGGTCGGGCCTGACGGAGAGCAACCGGGGTACACGCTTCTGGCCGACCCGCAGGACTTCTACGACGAACTCGACTATCTCCTGGACCACGTAGTCCAGCGTCGCGAAGCAGTACTCGAGTTTCTGGAGGATACACCGTAGCGGTCTTGAAGGAGGGAGGGTGAGGCTGGGTTTCTCGGAGGCAGGCGGGTCGACAAGCCCTGACGCCTCAGAAAGGACTCGCGAGGTACCAGCAGGACGCTTGTTCTGCGGACAGGCTGCACGAGAGGTTGAACCGATGCAGGGCGATCGCAATCGATCACTGAAATGGCAGCGCTATGAGGTGAAGTACCTCGTCAGCGAGTCGCAGGCCGCCGAGGTCCGCCGCTGGTGCCTCGACCATCTGCCGCCCGATCCTCACTCCTTGGGCCGAGCGGGGTATGAATACCCCATCCTCTCGGCCTACCTGGACTCCGCCTCACGCACGCTCCTGCGACAGACGCTAGAGAAACAGATGAGTCGCTACAAGCTGCGGGTGCGTACCTATCGAGACTTCCACGAGCCTTCCGACGGCTTGTCGGCGTTCTTCGAGATCAAGCGCAAGATCAACGGGATTGTACATAAGACGCGGGCGCGAGTCGGGTCAGAGGTCGCCGACTCCCTGCTGTGGGGAGAGCATGCGTTGTTTGCCGGGCACGGTAAGTATGGTCGTGACACGCGGATGAACGTGAACGAGTTCCTGCAATTGCGAGGCCGGATCGAGGCGAGGCCCGTTGTCGGGGTTTTCTACATGCGTGAGGCGTACGAAGGGCTCTCAACGGAGCGCACTCGGATCACACTCGATCGGCGTCTTCACTACGGGATTATGGCACCACCCGAAAACGGGCAAGGTGAGATGTGGTGGCCCGCGGATGCCGGCGGGGTCATTCTGGAGGTCAAGTTCACCAACACCTACCCATTCTGGGTAGCGGACATGTTGCGTCGTGTAGAAGTACTCCGTCGCGGCGTGTGCAAGTATGTAATCTGTTCCCGTGCGGCAGGTGCCGGCCCAGCCTCGGGAACCAGCTTGAGGCAGTATGTCGGATGAACTCGCTGAACGAATTGTTCCATCCTGTTCAAGCCGTGCAGAACCATCTGGCCGAACGGCTGATCCTGGCCCTACTGGTCGCCTTCATTGTCGGGCAGTTGAACGCCTGGTGCTACAAGTGGACCCACCGGGGTGTCTCCTATTCGCGGACGTTCACGCAGGCGCTGGTTCTGATCGCAATCACCTCGGCGTTGAGTATGTCCCTGGTGGCCTCCAACTCCCTGATCGCCGTGGGATTGCTGGGCGGATTGGCTATCATTCGTTTCAGAACGGTGGTCCGCGATTCCCGTGACACCGCCTACGTCTTCCTATGCCTGATCTGTGGAATGGCCGCCGGGTTCGGATTTTACGGAACGGCGCTGGCCGGCTCCGCCGCCGCGAACCTGGTGGCCGTCTACCTGCACGTAACGAGCTTCGGCGCCTGGCACGCGGCCGACAGCCTACTGCGGTTCCAGATCGGAGAGTCGGCCCTGAGCAGCAGCGCCCTCGAGGCACTGCTCGCGCGCTTCTGCCGGCGCTTCTCGGTGATCTCCGTCGATGAGTCCCCGGTCCCAGGGGCGGATGGCCAGCCCAGCTATCAGTATGCTTACAAGGTCCGCTTGCGTGACCCGGAGCAAGGCCCGGACCTGTTGTCAGCCATGAAGGAATCATTCCGTGTCGAGGCAATCCACCTGCTCGTCGAGCAGGAACACGAGGAAGTATCCTGACATAGAGAGCATCCATGCAACCTGAAGTGCAAAACCAGGTGCCCAGACGAACGTGGTCGCGCCGCATGCGCCGGTCATTGATCGGCGTCGTTCCAGTTGTCGTCTGGATTCTGGCGCTTGGTGCCGCGATCGGCTTGTATCGCCGAATCGGCGTCACCGGCGCGGTTGCCGGCTTTGCATGCGATCAACCCGTAACGCTCGCTCATCTCGAACCCGGGATAGTCCGTGACGTTCATGTGCAGTTGCACGATCAGGTCGCGCGCGGGCAGGTGTTGTTGTCCATGGACGATCGTGAGGAGAGAATCCGGCTGGCGGCCATTGAAAAGGATATGGAGCGCCTGCGGGCTGAGGTCGTCGCGGAACAGACCCGGCTTGCCGCGGACAGCGCCCGCGCGACAGCCGATGTCGAGGATCTCGCCCGACGCTTCGCCATAGACCGCGAGGCTGCCCACGTTGACTACCTGAGTCAGATCGCCGCAGACGCGCGCGACCGCATTCTGCTACGCGGCTCGTTGGTGGAATACGAGATCATGCAGACACTGCATGTTCAGGACGCCGCCGCGTTCCGTGAACTCAACGACGTACAGACAGAGGCTGAGTCGCTACGGGCTGAGCTCGAAATGAACACAGAAGTCCTCGACCGAATGAAGCAGGCATTCGATGAAGCGGATCAACGCTGGTTCAACTTTGCGGAACGTCAGGATGTTGCTACTGTTTACGAGCCCGTGCTTACGCCGTTGCGATTGGCGATCGACGTTCGACAGCGCGACCTCGAGGAGATTGTACGCCGCATCGACTCCCACGTTCTGCGGGCTCCGATCGACGGGCAGGTGACCGCGCTTCTGACACGCGTGGGTAATCGTATTCAGGCGGGTGAACCGTTGGTGGTGGTCTCCCCAGAGACAACCACTCGCGTCGTGGCCTACCTTCCCGAGCATATGGTTTTCTCTGCAAGGGTCGGCGCACCGGTGCTTGTCAACTGCCTGGCCAGTGCTGATGGCGTGCGGCGGGAGTATCCAGGAACAATCGTCAGCCTGTCAGCGACGGTTGATGAAGCCCCGCTGCGGTATCGCCAGATTCCGACGCATCCCATCTGGGGCCGCGGTCTGATTGCCGCCCTGGACGACAATGTCAGCCTGATCCCAGGAGAGGCGATAACGCTGTCGTTTTCGGATCGACACTGACGGCGCTACGTCCCCTTCAGACCGACGAAACCGGAGACTGACGAGCGAGGCAACCAAGCCTCGCAGCGAACGACAGTCGGCGTCTTCGTACTCGGCCCAGAGAAATCGACGGGAAACCTCCACACGCCAGTAGAAAACGCCGCCCGGTCACCGTTTCCTTTCTTGGTGGTCAAGGGGTCGGTTGGGTTCTCACCACCATCAGATATTGTGCGGACGCAAAGAGCAGGAGCCGGCTGATGAATCGCATGATCGCAAAGTTGACCTGTGCCGCAGGTATCGCGCTGTTGAGCTACAGCTCAGTTGTGGCCCAGGATTATGTCGTGGTCGATACCGGCCAGGCTGTCTGCTACGACAACATAGACGAGATCACCTGTCCGGCCGAAGGCGAGGCCCTCTATGGCCAGGACGCTCATTACAGTTACAACGCCCCATCCTACGCGCTCAGCGGCGACGGATTGAGTGTGTTTGACAACGTAACCGGGCTGATCTGGCAGAGAAGCCCGGATACGGATGATGACGGCGACATCGACGCCAACGACAAGCTCACCTGGACCGAAGCCCAGGCTTATCCGGCCACGCTCAACGCCCAGAGCTTCGGCGGGTACGACGACTGGCGCCTGCCGACCATCAAGGAACTGTACTCGCTGATCGATTTCAGCGGCACGGACCCCAGCGGCTGCGAAGACGAAGCCGACTGCCCCGACATCGTGCCGTTCATCGACATGGACTACTTCGACTTCGCCTACGGCGACACCGGCGCTGGCGAGCGACTCATCGATGCCCAGTATGCGTCGAGCACCTTGTACGTCGCGACGCCTCCGAGCGGGACCCTGCTCTTCGGCGTGAACTTCGCAGACGGTCGCATCAAGGGTTATGGCCTGAGCATTCCCTTTCCGCCGTTCGATAAGACGTTCTTCGTGATTTGCGTGCGGGGGGATTCCGACTACGGCGTCAACGAATTCGTCGACCATGGCGACGGTACTGTCACTGATGTGACGACCGGGCTGATGTGGCAGCAAGGTGACAGCGGCGTGGGGCTGATTTGGGAAGACGCCCTCGCGCACGCCGAGACCCTGACGTATGCTGGCTATGACGACTGGCGATTACCTAACGCCAAGGAGCTGCAGAGTATTCTGGATCACACACGCTCGCCCGATACCACGGCGTCGGCGGCGATCGATCCGGTCTTCACCGCCACGTCGATCACGAATGAGGGGGGCCAGGTCGACTATCCCTTCTACTGGACCGGGACGACACATGCGAATTGGACGGCGGATTCCGGTCGTTGGGGGGCATATGTCGCCTTCGGCCGAGGCCTGGGTTACATGATGGGCCAGTGGCAGGATGTCCACGGCGCCGGATGCCAGCGCAGCGATCCCAAGGAAGGCGACCCCGACGACTTCCCCTATGGCCACGGCCCCCAGGGAGATGCAGTCCGCATCTACAACTATGTCCGCTGCGTGCGGGGTCCCTTCTGCCCGCAAGACCTCGACCAGGATGGCGACATCGATGTAGACGATTGTGCCACACTGATCGGCTGCCTTGCCGGACCTGACGTTGCAGTTGCAGGTAGCTGTGAGAAGGCGGACCTCGACACGGATGGCGATGTCGATCTGGCGGACTTCGCAGAGTTCCAGGCGGGATTCACGGGCGAGGGGGTTGCCGCGTATCCGGGGTGCTGAAAGTGGATGCGACGTATCCGGCCGTAGGTGCCGAGTTACTCGCGGGCCAGGGCGCTCTCAGTTAAGGACTGGGACTTGTATCAACGCACACTGCGTCGACGGATGATCAGAGAACAAAAGGAAACCAGAGAATGAAACGTAAAGACTCGGCACGCGGTGTTTGGCTTGTTGCGGGGGCCGCTGGAGTGGCGGCGCTGATGGCGGGTTGTTCCTTCAATGTTGTGACATCCACGACGAGCGACGGCGATTCGACATCCGTAGACGACACGACCGCAGTAGTAATGGAAACCTGGACCGTCGTCGGTACCGGCCAGAGTTCCTGCTACGACAACTCGGACGAAATCACGTGTCCGGCCGAAGGCGAGGCTTTCCATGGCCAGGATAGGCAGTACGACAGCGCCAGCTTGGCCTATCAGGACAACGGCGACGGGACGGTTACAGATCTCAACACGGGCTTGATGTGGCAGCAGACGCCCAGTTCCAACTCGGTTGCCTGGCAAGAGGCCGTCGACTACTGCAGCACGCTGAGCCTGGCCGGCTATGACGACTGGCGGATCCCCAGCCTGAAGGAACTTTTTGCGATCAGTGATTTCTCACAGGGCTGGCCCTACTTGGATACGGCCTACTTTGATCTGGCGGGCGGGACTGTCAGCAAGGACGAACAGTTCTGGACGAGCAACTTCTACGTCGGCACTACTCACGGAGGTCAAGCGTCGGCCTTCGGCGTCAACCATGGTACGGGGCACATTAAGGCCTATCCGTCAGGTGCAGGCGGGCCGATGGGGAACTACGTCCGCGCCGTTCGCGGTGAGTCCTACGGAGTCAACGACTTTGTCGACAACGGCGACGGTACCGTGACCGACGCGGCGACTGAACTGATGTGGCAACAAGCGGACAGCGGCGCCGGAATGAACTGGGAAGACGCCTTGGCGTACGCCGAAGACCTGACGCTGGCCGGCTATGACGACTGGCGCTTACCCAGCGTCAAGGAACTCCAAAGCATCGTCGACTACACGCATTCTCCCAACGCGACCGATCCGGCTGACCTGGGCCCGGCGATCGATACGGATTTCTTCACGACTACCGCATTGCCTGCCGGGACGACGAGCTATGACCCCGATTACGGATACTTCTGGTCGAGCACCAGCGCCTACTTCAACCCGGATGATCCTGGATACTACTACGGCTGGTACGTGGCCTTTGGTACCGCAGTGGATGATATGGAATTCACTGGAGAGGACATGCACGGGGCCGGCGCAGTACGCTTCGACGCCAAGACGGAAGGCGCCACATTCACTGAGCGGATCTACAACTACGTCCGCGCTGTTCGCTGATTGCAGGGACGGTCCTGAGGTAGCCGTCTCCGGCGAGTGTGACGCAACCGACGGTTGCGATGCAGTCGGCCATGGCGCAAACAGCAACGTCGATCTGGCGGACTTCGCGGGGATGGCGGCCGTGGTTCCAGGCTGTAAGCCCGATGTGCTACGTTCAGGTCTTCCCGGCGTGATGCGGCCCGGCAGACCCATGGCGATGACCCGCTGCACATCACCGACGCGGTCGCGCGTCATGATGGCAACCGGGCAGCCGCGGCGAAGGAGTTGGGCATCAATCCGCGCACGCTGTTCCGCAAGATAAGAGCGCTCGGTCTGAAGCTGCCGGAACGACCTAACCGCCCGCAGAGGAAGAGACAATTGCAGTGCATTTTGCAAGCCTTATGCGTCGTCAACCGTTGCATACTGCGAGCCTTGCCTACCTCAGAGCCGAACATGAAATCCTGCTAACCACTTCTGACATAGTATGTTACGCCATCCGGCGCACCTGCCGAGCAGTTTGGCTCGCAACTTGCAGGTCTGCCGGGCATGAGAGCGGCTGCTCCAAGATGGCCTGGCAGGGTGTCACCTGTTTTCGACATCTCTCGAAATCTGTTGCTGGTGGACCTTGAGGGCGCGACCGAGGCCGGGCGGGGCGAGTCTTGATTGAGGACACCGTCCCTGCACCCCGTGCTCAGCGGACGACGAGGCTGGGTGGGGAACTCCTGATCTGCGGGGCAGGCCCCGTAACCGGGATGGCGGAAACAGTACATGCCACTGCCGGACAAGTTGTCTCGCCGTCGACCGCCGAAGGTGGCCACCCACCTCAGACGTGCTGATCTGTGCTGGTGCGGTAGCGGTAAGAAACACACGCGGTATCACTATAAAGGGAACGAGAGGTACTTCGCCCGTACTTTGAGAACCGCCCGTAAGGGCCCAACGTAAAGCCGGTGATCGAGGTGAGCTACACCTCCCGGAAAGGACTGGTCCCAGAGGATGCAAACCTACCTTGAGTGCGTGCCTTGCTTCGTACGTCAAGCACTGGGTGCCGGCGTCATGGTGACGGATGATCCGGCAGTGCATGAGCGCTTGTTACGCGAGACGCTCAGGTTGGTTGCGGAAATGCCCTTTGATCGACCACCCCCTTGGATGGGGCAGCGGATTCATCGCCTCCTGCGCAAGTTGACTGGCAATCCGGATCCCTACCGGCAGGCGAAGATCAGGTCCAACGCTCTGGCTCTGGAGTTGTACCCCACGCTGAGGCGCCAGGTTTATGCCGGCTGCGATCCGTTTGCCGCGTCAGTTCGCATTGCAATTGCAGGAAACGTGATCGACTTTGCCCAGGGGAATGGCCCCGACGACATCAAACTCCGACGAGTGCTTGAAGAGGCAATCACAGCCTCACACACGGGTTCAGCGGCTTTGGCGATAGATGAACTACGCCAAGCGATAAAGCAAGCGGACAGCATCCTCTTCTTGGCGGATAATGCGGGAGAGCTTGTGCTCGATCGTCTACTGCTCGAGCAAATGCCTCGGGACCGGGTGACTGTGGCCGTACGCGGGAGCCCTGTGATTAATGATGCCACATTGCGCGATGCAGAGGTGGCAGACCTTATGTCACTCGTGAACGTAATGGACAACGGTAGTGACGCTCCGGGTACGATTCTGCAGTCCTGCTCAGTCGCCTTCAAGGAACGGTTTGCCCGGAGCGATCTCGTCATCGCGAAAGGGCAGGGTAACTATGAAACTCTAAACGAGGAGAATGCCAGAATCGTCTTTCTGTTGCGCGCCAAGTGCCCAGTCATTGCACGCGATATCGGTTGCGCGGTGGACGAACCCGTCATCTGCCAGAACCACCGTGAGCAGAATCAAACGCGCGCTTCGTCGTTCCCCTCTGAACTTGAGACGTAGACCGTGCGTCGGCAAGAGGCTTGGGATGTCGCCCCGGCGCGAAGCGGCAGACTGATGAAGACGAATGTAACCGCCGCAGGTAACAGTTCTTGAGAAAGGTGAAACTCTGATGAAACTCGCAATTACAGCTGGTGAGCCGACGCTGGATGCGGAGGTTGATCCTCGCTTCGGCCGCTGCCCATACTTCTTGATCGTCGATACGGACACGCTCGACTTCGAGGCTGTTGAGAATCCCAACGTAGCGCTCGGCGGTGGGGCCGGAATTCAATCGGCCCAACTCATGGCGACCAAGGACGTGAAGTTCGTGCTCACGGGCAATTGCGGCCCCAATGCCCACGAGACGCTTACCGCCGCCGGTATCGGCGTGATCTCTGGCTGTTCAGGTGCTGTGCGAAACGCCGTCGAACAGTTCGAGACCGGACAGCTCAATACGGCCGGTGAACCGAATGTAGCCAGTCATTCCGGCATGACCGGGGTATCGCCCTCCTCCCAAAACCAACCTGCGACAGCCTCGCAATCGCCGATACCCGGTAGTTGTGGCGGTAGAGGCATGGGGCGCGGGGCAGGCAAGAGAATGGGCCGAGGTGGAGGGCAAGGTCGCGGACGAGGTGGTGGCATGGGTCAGGGTCGTGGTAACCTGTAGAGTTTGCTATGATCAGGGAATAACCAGGTCCCAGTTAAATGCTCAGATGGCGATTGAACATGAATGTGATGCAACTGATGACGTCCGGAACCTCTGGCGGAATCTGAAACACATTGGAGACTGAGACGGTGTCCGACTTTGAGTACAGCGCTGTAGCCATCGATCATGCCCAGAATCCGCGCAATCTCGGGGCACCGGATTCTTACAACGGGCACACTCGCGTCACCGGCCCCTGTGGTGACACGATGGAATTTTGGATTCAGGTTGACGCAGGGCGGGTCGAACACACAGGTTTTTTGACGGACGGATGTGGTTCCTCGCTCGCGTGCGGCAGCGTGGCTACAGAACTCGCGGTGGGCAAGACGGTCGACGAGGCATACTGCATTGAGCAGAGAGACATTCTGGATGCGCTCGGCGGCTTGCCGGAGGACGCCAAGCACTGCGCACTGCTCGCCGCCGATGTGGTTCGCGCCGCCTGCGAAGATCACATCAAGAACAACCAGCCGGAACACGAAGAGGAATTGGCACGAACTGGCGCCTGCGACAGTTGCGATACTGATTCGTGCTCTGCGAAGAAACGGCGCCAAGATGAGTCTGAACAGGAGTTCGCCGAAAGGCAGAAGTTGGAACGACGCCTCTGTCTCATACGGCACAGGCTACTCGTCCTGTCAGGTAAGGGCGGCGTCGGCAAGAGCACGGTGGCTGTCAACCTAGCAGTAGCACTCGCTCGGGCAGGCAAGAAGGTCGGTCTGCTCGACATCGACATCCACGGCCCGAGCGTCCCCAGACTACTGGGACTGGAAGGTAAGCAGATCTGCAGCTCTGCGGAAGGGATGCTGCCTGTGGGGGTGGACGCCAATCTGGCTGTCATGTCCATAGGGTTTCTGGTGAGCAACAAAACAACGCCGGTCATCTGGCGGGGCCCTATGAAGCACGGCGTGATTCGCCAGTTCCTAAGTGACGTAGCCTGGGGAGAGTTGGACTACCTCGTGGTGGATTCGCCTCCTGGGACTGGCGACGAACCGATGTCGATCGCCCAGCTGGTTGGGGTACCTTCGGGCGCTGTGATTGTAACGACACCGCAGGAGGTAGCCGTGGCAGACGTGCGTCGCTGCGTGTCGTTTTGCCACACTGTGTCCCTGCCGGTTGTTGGCATTGTTGAGAACATGAGTGGCTACGTATGCCCTAAGTGCCAAGAGAGGATCGACCTCTTCAAGACCGGCGGCGGCAAGATCCTGGCTGAGGAGATGAACGTGCCTTTTTTGGGAGACATTCCGATTGATCCGCAGATCGTAACATCCGGAGACTCGGGACAACCCTTCGTCGACACGCAGAGCCAAACATCAGCCAGCCACGCCTTCGCACGTATCGTCCAGTCGATCTTCGCCCAGTTGGGACAAGACAACGGAACCGTTAAGACCTAAACTATACTCGAGGAGAATCACAGTATGGAGATTGCAATCCCCGTAGCAGGCGGAAGCTCAAGCGCACACTTCGGCCACTGCGGAGCATGAGAAATCTTCGAGGCGGATTAACAAGGCAAGGAAGTTGCTGGCAAGTCCGTGTACCAGGCACCGCCGCACGAGCCAGGCTTGCTCCCTCGCTGGCTGCACGAACTGGGCGCCGGTATCGTTAGCGCCGACTTGAACCAAGCAGTCCCAGACGGCAAGGCATAGAGTGTGTGACACGCTGGGACAAACCACGGGAATACGATGAAAGCAAACCATACCATCGAAACGTCAGCACAAAAGCGAATCATGTGGTTTCGGCGACTTCTTCTGGTTTCCATTGCCATGCTCGTCTTCTTGCCACGGGCCATCGGTCAGGAGCAGCCGCCGGACCAGTCGGAAGTACTGCAGGAACTCCGCGCGCTGCATGCTCGCCTCGATGCGATGGAAGCCCGACGTGCTCAGGAGAGAGAGGAGTACGAACGGACGATTGCCGAGTTGAAGGCCGAAATCGGCGAACTGAGAAACAAAGCGTCCATGCCAGAGCCTGGGAATCAGGAGGATGAACTCGAAGACCTACTCCAGAACTTGAGCGCGGAGGGCGCCGGCGGAGGAGGAGGTTCGGGGTTCATAGAATCTGTCGGGCGCGCATTTCAGAGTTTCAATCCCGACATCAGCGTCAACGCCGATTTCGTGGGGCACTACTCGAATCGCGAGGGCGGCGAATTCGACGACGAGTTTCTCTTTCGCCATTTCGAGCTTGGGTTTGCGAGCTACATCGATCCCTACACGCGCGCGGACATCTTCCTGGGCATCGGACGCCACGGCGGTGAGTGGCATACGCACCTCGAAGAAGCGTACCTGACGTACCTGGGTTTGCCGTGGGATCTCCAGCCCCGGGTCGGACGGTTCAAGTCGAAGTTCGGCAAGGCCAACCCTCAGCATCTGCATGCTCTTCCATGGGTTGAATATCCACTCATAATCCAGAACTACTTCGGCGACGAAGGTCTGTCGGGCGATGGGATCGGCGTGAGTTGGCTGATACCCAACCCGCGGGACAAGTACGTCGAACTCACGTACGAGGTCATCAATAACGACAGCTCCCTGTTCGCCGGCGAGGAAACTGATGATTTTGTCCATTTGTTCCACCTGACGAACTTCTTCGACCTGTCTGCCGCCTCCACGCTGGAGGCGGGCCTCACATTTGCAACGGCCCCGAATGATGAAGGGCACGGCGAGAACCGTACGATGGTCGAGGGCCTCGATCTGACGTACAAGTGGCGACCTCCGGCAAGCGGAAAGTACCGGTCGTTCCTTTGGCAGACCGAGCTTCTTGCGGCACAGGCGGACCTCCGAGGCGGACAGGAGACCACGTGGGGCATGTATACCGCCGCCGATTATCAGTTCGCTCGTCGCTGGGTGGTCGGTGCACGCTACGATTACTCGCAAATGCCGTATAGCTCGAGTCTGCACGAGCATGGTTACTCGATCTACATGACGTTCCTGCAGAGCGAGTACCTTTACTGGCGACTTGGATACCAATACACTGACCGGAACTTCCGCGTCCACGATGACAAGAGAGAACATGAGGTTTTCATGCAGTGCAACTTCAGCCTGGGCGCTCATCCTGCCCACGGTTACTAATCGGAGATTCAGCAATGCTGGCTAGGACCAATCGATCTCGTTTCTTGTTGGTGGTTTGGGTCACGGCACTCTTAGCCGTGCCTGTCCAGGGAAGCGATAAGCTGCAGGTCGTGACCACAACGACGGATCTCGCCGCGATCGCCCGAGCCGTCGGTGGAGACAAGGTCGAGGTGACCGCGATCGCCACCGGCTATGAGGATCCACATTTCATCGCCGCCAAGCCGAGTTACATGATGGCAGCCCGAAGGGCCGACCTCTGGGTCCGGGTTGGGCTGGAGCTGGAGATCGGGTACGAGGAGCTGATTCTAGATGGTGCGCGTAACGCCAGGATTCGTGTCAGCACCCCGGGCCACCTCGATGCGTCGGAGGGCGTCTTACGGCTGGAAGTGCCTACTCAGAAAATCGACCGTTCCATGGGGGACATTCATCCTTTGGGCAACCCACACTACTGGATCGACCCGCTCAATGGGCGGATTATCGCAAAGAACATCGGGCAGCGTTTGGAGAGGTTAGCCCCTGAGCACGCGGAATACTTCAGGGAGCAGACAGCGTCCTTTCAGCGCGAACTGGACGAGCGCATGTTCGGGCCTCAACTCGTTGCCAAGACAGGGGGTGGGAAGCTCTGGGCTCTGCTTCTTAGGGGGCAGCTTGACAGGATTCTTCAAGAACCGGGGCAACCTGCGCTGGGAGGCTGGCTGGCTACGATGCGCCCGCATGTCGGCCAGAAAATGGTCACCTATCACCGAAGCTGGTCATACTTCGCTCATCGTTTCGGACTGGTCGTGATTGAGGAATTGGAACCCAAACCAGGGATTCCGCCGAGCCCGGGGCACGTGGCCGACGTAGTAGAGCGGGTAAACGCTGAGGCGGTCAAGGTCCTTCTGATGGAACCTTTTTACAGCCGCAAAGCCCCCGAACTTATAGCGTCGGAGACGGGCATAAGCGTGGTCGAGTGCGCCAATCTGGTCGGTGGACAGACCGAGGCCACCGACTATTTGACGATGATTGACAACATCGTCAAGCGCTTGAGCACCGCGTTCACTCAATAAGCGCGCCGCGTAAGCCGCCCGGTTGTCGGAGATGACTCGTGGATCGATTGCTCGACACCCTACCGTTTCTTGCAGCTCCCTTCGTAGCCTGCTTGGTTATCGCTTCACTGCATTGCTACATGGGTCTGCATGTAATCAAGAGGGGCGTGATCTTCGTTGATTTGGCACTGGCCCAGGCGGCGGCACTTGGCGCCGCGGTGGCGCTCGCGATGGCGCCGGTGGTCTGCTCCGAGTCCCATCTTCACCATGCTGACACCAGGACCCCACTTGTCACAGAAGCACATCTAGCGGCGCAACTGAACCTGGAAGAAGACACCCCGACTGCGGAGGCTGTGTCGGACAAGGAGAGTGTTGTCAGCCGGGCTCACGATCACGCGGCTCACGAACATGAACACGCATACCTCGGATATGGTATGTCGCTGTTCTTTGCCTTACTGGCAGCCCTACTGCTGTCGTTCGGGCGGCTCAGAGACGAGCGGATCCCGCATGAGGCGGTCATCGGGATCATCTTTGTGGTCTGTGCCGCACTCAGCGTGCTGATCTTGAGCAAGGCGCCGCACGGCCACGAGAAGATGGAGGCTATGCTAGTGGGCAGCATCCTCTTCGTAAGCTGGCAGCAGGTAGTCGCCATGCTACTACTCTACCTGATCCTCGGGGTCTTTCACTTCGTGGTCCGCCGACATTTTTTGGAGATTTCGCAAAACGTAGCGTCAGCGGAGAGAACAGGTAAACGGGTACGGCTCTGGGACTGTCTGTTCTACGGCTCGTTTGCCCTGATGGTAACCCAGTCGGTCAGCATTGCAGGAGTGTTTGTTGTCTTCAGCTACCTGATTATTCCTGGCGCTTGCGCGTCGCTGTTTGCTGATAGCTTCCGTGCCCAACTCGTTGCAGCCTGGGCAGTAGCTGCGGGTACTACCGTGTTTGGGCTCGCCTTTTCCGCCCTTGCGGACATGCCAACCGGTTCGTCACTTGTGAGCTGCTTCGGCGCGGTCTTAGTGCTGTCCGCAATCGCTGGGGCTTTCATACGAAAGAGAGGTGACAGAACATGAAACGAACGTCTGTAACAACAATGGCTGTGCTGCTCCTGCTCCTATGCAGCTTCCTGCCGGCATCGCTTGGATGCAACCGAGAAGTAGCTGGCGAAGTCGCAATGTTGTCCGGTGTGTATCTCGGCGACGTAGTCTCCGCTCTCGCTACAAGCTACTTGCGCGACACCTTGGGCCTCGAAGAAAGCGACTCATCCGGCGCGCATTCGGACGATGACGAGCACTCCCATGACGCGACGTCGCTGCATGATCACGAACACTGAGCAGTGCTTCATGATGAACATGAGAAGGCTGGACGCGAACTGTGACGCAGCTAACGGCAGGTTCGTGGAGATCATCATCGCGAGAGACTTGCTCGATGCCATGGCAGCCGTCTCGGCGGCAGCGTATCTGGCTGGCACTCTTCAGGTAGGAGAAAATACCCGTGACCACTGAACATGCCACCCGCGAGACCGTTACTGATCTATCAGGCCGATGTCATCCTGCATGCTTCGCATGTGGTGCGCGGAACGGTGATGGCTTGGGTCTGCAATTCGCGGCGCAACCGGACGGAAGTGTCGTCGGCTCCTTTGCCTGTGAAGGCAAGTACCAGGGTTACCCGGGCCACTTGCACGGAGGGGTCATTGCCATGATGGCTGACGCGGCCATGACTCACTGTCTGTTTGTTCACGGAATCAAGGCTGTGACCGGCAAACTTAATCTTCGTTTCCCGCATCCGGTAGAAATCGGCGTTGCCGCGATCGTGCGTGCTACGCTAGTAACGAACTCGCCCCCCGCATTTGCACTCAAGGCGGAGATATCGCAAGCGGGAACGGTAAGGACGACCGCCGACGCCTTGTTTGTAGAGCAGCCGTTCGCCGAAGACGACCCGCAGGAGTGATGAACCGATGTTCCAACTGTTGATTATCATCCTAACCCAAGGGAAGCGCGGAGCACGAGGTATTTAGTATGAGCCATGTCTTTGGTCCCGTACCCTCGCGCCGGCTTGGTCGATCCCTCGGGGTAGATGTTGTTCCGTTCAAGACGTGCACTTACGATTGCGTTTACTGCCAGCTCGGCCGGACAACCTGTAAGACCCTCAGCCGGAAGGAATGGGTGCCGCTTGAGAACGTCCTTGATGAAGTCAAGTCGAAGCTCTCCAAACATCCGGACTACATAACCCTCAGCGGTTCCGGCGAACCGACACTCTTCTCACGGCTGGGCGATTTGATAGCCGGGATTAAGAGCATGACTGACATTCCGATTGCGCTCCTGACGAACGGATCGCTGTTGTGGCAACCCGACGTACGTGAGGCCATTCGGGAGTTAGATCTGCTAATCCCATCGCTGGATGCTGGTGATGAGGCGATGTTCCGTCGCGTCAATCGCCCCCACGAAGCGCTTTCACTTGACGGACTGATCGACGGTCTAGTGGCATCAAGGGAAACGTGTCGCGGCGAGTACTGGCTGGAGGTGTTTCTGGTAGCGGACAGCACAGACATCGAGGACGAGGTAGAGAGAATGTCTAGATGCGCCAGTCTCATCAAACCGGACCGCATCCAGGTCAATACCGTAACTCGTCCGCCTGCAGAGAGATCCGCTGTGGGCGTCTCGCACGAGCGCCTGGACGAGTTGTCACTGCTGTTTGATCCGCCGGCCGAAGTCATCGCCGATTACCACCACGTCCACGAACAAGTTCAGTTCTCTGCAACGCGAGACGAAGTCCTGAGCCTGCTGAGTCGTCGACCGTGCTCGATAGACGGTATTGCGCAGGGCCTTGGCATGCATCCAAACGAGATCGTCAAGTACGTCGAAGCACTTCAGGCGGCAAAGCTGCTGCAAACAAAGTGGGTATCCGGCAAGTGCTACTATACTACTGCAGGATGAAACCGACATGCTGACCAAGAGCGGGTGGGGAAGAACGGACGGAGAAGAACATAATGAAGGAGACGATCGGGATCATCATCTGTGATCGCTACCGGATGTGTGCCGGGGGCAAATGTCTGAGGTCTCTTCGCAAACGAGAGGGTGCATTCAGTATCTACCGAGGAATAGAGGTGGAATTGGCCGGGTTCACTACGTGCGGTGGCTGTCCGGGCGGGAATATCGAGTATGCTCCAGAGGAAATGCAGAAGAACGGCGTGAAGAGCGTTCACCTTGCCACGGGGTTGATTGTCGGGTACCCACCGTGTCCGTACATTGCCTACTTTCGCGAGTTTCTCGTCGCACGATATGGGATGAAGGTGGTGATGGGTACTCACCCGATACCGCAGAAATACTACGACGTGCATGTGAGGCTGAAGACATGGGACTCAGCGGAGTGGAAAGAGGTCATACAACCTACATTGGCGGATGAGACAACTCGAGTCTCCTATAATTGATGGAACACGAGGAATCAGAACCCGAAGCCAACCGGGGCAGAACGCAGGGGAGTCGTGTAGATAGTGAGGATTGGAGGATTACAGAATGCCAGTGTATGTGTATCAGTGTAAGGTCTGCGGCCGCGAACAAGAGAGATTGCACGGTATCATGGACAAACCGAAGAGCCGTCTCTATTGCGACAGATGTGGAAGGAATACCCCTGTCGTTCGGCTGATAACGACAGTGGGTGGCGGTGTGACGGACCAATCGAATCCGCCGTCGCTGTGAGGAACCAACACGCGTTGCTAGTTCAGCAACGTAATTTGCAGGGCGAGCCCATGAGCACCTCACGACATGGGGCGCTTGTAGCCGGTTTGAGTATCCGGTCGTTCTCGAAGGGATAGTAGAGGAGTATATCCGAGATGGACCACTTCGAGGATCTGTCACGCGAAGATCTGCTCAAGATCATTGAGATTCATGCGAAGAACTGGCTGGCACACGATGGATGCTGGTTCTTGGCTGCAGAGAAGAAGTACGGACTCGACGCCGCCATTGACCTTGACACCCGCGCTTGTGGACGCTTCTCGCAAGTCGAAGCCCGGCGAATCATGAGGGCCTTTGAGATTCCAGAGGGTGGCGGGCTCGATGCCCTTGAGAAGGCGCTCCGGTTTCGGCTTTATGCCACGGTCAATCCACAAAAACTCGAACGGCTGAACGAAAATACGCTCGTGTTCAAGATGCTAGACTGCCGCGTGCAAAAGGCGCGACGGCGCAAGGGCCTGCCCGACTTTCCGTGCAAGCCCGTCGGCACCGCTGAGTACACTGAATTCGCACAGGCCGTCGATCCCGGCATTAGAACCCGTTGCCTCCAGTGCCCGCCTGATAACATTGAAGGAACTGGATGCGCATGTGCCTGGGAATTCACGATGTAGCTGGCTGCCGTGCGCAACATAAACGCGGGGCGAGCGAACAACCAGAATTCTCCAGGGGCTTTGGTTCAGCCTGACCTCGCCATTCACAGGTTAATCAGAGAAGGCGCACTGCATACCAGGAAAACCGACGGACGTCTCGCGTTCGACAAGTCCGAGTTGGAACGTGGTGAGGCCAACGGGGATCAGAAGCGTGGGCGTAGTTGCCCGAGGAAGCTGCCGCAAGCGCAAACCCTCGAAGCCATTCTGCGTGAAAACAACTGCCGTTAATTCAGCGTTCGTTTTCCGCGCATCAAAAAACCCCTGACGACAGGGGCTTCTCTGACCTCCCCGAGTAGGACTCGAACCTACGACCTAGAACAAGTTCTATTTTGATGTAGCGCTTGGGAGTCGGTTTTTCCTCGGGGGTCTCCCGCCCTGGACGCCACGCTTTGATCGAAAGCGCCCTAGCGGTTAACAGACGAGATTCGGGGCTGCCGATTAGGTCAGGAATCCCTTACCACACAACAGTTTACCGTCACTCGCGGTTTTCACAAGAGCTTCTGTTCGATCGCGTTTTCTCGCGTCTGAGGGGAGTATTGCCACTTTGAAGTGATCAAGTGTGGTCACGTACGATGACCGCCTTCCGTATTGAACCTTGGCGATCAATCCAGGTCGGCGTGGGCAATTTGTATCTTGATTATTTCCTGGGCGTGAGAGAAGAAGACGTCGAGAATACGCGGGTCGAACTGTTTGCCCCGCCCCTCTTCCATAATCGCAAAGCACTTCTCTCGGGGAAACGCGGGTTTGTAGGGTCGCTTGCTGCTCAGCGCGTCAAAGACGTCGGCGACGGCGGTGATTCGGCCTTCGATGGGGATGTCCTCACCAGCCAAGGCAAGGGGATAGCCGGTGCCGTCCCACTTCTCGTGATGGGACATGGCGATACTGGCAGCCATCTCAAGCAGCGGCGATCCGGCATCGTCCAAAATCTTGGCGCCGAGTTCCGTGTGGGTCAGGTATTGGAGTTGCTCGTCGTGGGAGAGCCGGTGGAACACTTTCCTGCCCAACTGGCAGTGCTTCTGCATGGTCTCGAACTCCTCAGGCGTGAGCTTGCCGGGCTTGAGGAGAATTGCGTCCGGGATGCCGATCTTACCTACGTCGTGGAGCGGACTGGCGTGTTCCAGCAACTCGACCATCGCCTTGCCCAGGTGCAACCCGCGGGCGATGACTCCAACGTAGCGGCCCACGCGAATCACGTGCTGCCCTGTTTCGTTATCACGGTATTCCGCCGCCCGGCCCAGGCGGTGGATCACGTCCAGGCGTGACTGGGCCAGCGCAACGGTACGCTGGCGCACCTCCTGTTCGAGTGTCTTGGCGTAGGCCTTGGTCTGGTCATGGTGAGACTTGGCCAGAAGGGCGTTGCGCACGCGTGGAATGAGGTCACTGGGGTCAACGGGCTTTGCCAGGAAGTCCGTGGCGCCCAGTTCCAGGGCCTTCTGCTTGGTTGGTTGATCGTTGGACGCCGTCAGGATCACGATGGGAATGTGCTTTCGCTCCTCATCGGCGCGAATTCTCTCGAGAATCTCCAGTCCATCCACCTTAGGCATCACTATGTCCAACAAGATGATATCGGGATCTTCGCTCGCGACGGTGTCGAGGGCGTTTGTAGAATCAGTGGTCGATATGAAGTTTTCGTATCCCGCGATCTTGAGGTACTTTTGAACGACCTTGATGTTGATGGGCTCGTCGTCGACGACCATGATCCTGGCCTGCTTCTGAGTCGCTACGGATGGTTTGCTGTGCTCGGAGAACGAACTCGACTGCCCTGGAACATGAGTGGACGAGGATTGATGTGTCGGCACCGGAAGTACGGCGGTGTCCTGATCGTGTTGTATGTCTGCCATAGTACCTTGTCCTTTCCTTAACGAGGGAATGGATACTCAGGACAATGTCGCCTGTTCCGCATCGACCGGACCGACAACGATCCTCCCAGCCAGTTCAGCAAGATCAGCGACAGCCGACTCGATTTGCTCCAGTTGCTCTTCTTTCGAGAGGCGTTCGAGCCTCGCGGCCGGTGCCGTAAGGGCGCTATAACCCGCCGTTCCACCCGCTCCCATTAGCCAATGAGCCAGGCGGGCCAACTCGGCCAGGTCATCTGCCTCCCACGCTTGCCGTATTGCCTCCATCTGATCCGACAGACGCTCAACGAATTCCTCCGCGATCTCCCGAAACTCCGGATCGTCGGTCGGCAACGTGGATACAATGGCGGCCCCTTCATCCTTCACGCTCCCTCCTTGGTCGCATTCAGTCCTTCCAGTGGCGCTCCCCAACACCCCAGCCAGCATCCGCAGCAGACGATTCGCATCGACCGGCTTGGAGAGATATCCGGAGCAGCCCGCCGCGGTGCACTTATCTTCCTCGCCTCTCATGGCGTTCGCGGTCAAAGCGATGATGGGGAGCTTGGCGCCCCGCTCGCGCAACGTCCTGGTGGCGGTGTAGCCGTCCATCACCGGCATCTGCATGTCCATCAAGATCACGTCAAACGGGTCGGCAGTTGCCAACTCGATGGCGATCTGACCATTCTCGGCGGTGGTCACATCGATACCGGCCCGGCGCAGAACCAGCGTGATCAGCTTTCGGTTGGTTTCACCGTCATCGACAACCAGAACGCGCCCGTGCAGGGTCGGCCTGGGATCCGTGTCCAAGACCAACTCCCGCCGGCTCAGAGCCTCGACGATGGAGCCCTCGAGCATTTTGACGCCATCCAGCGAGCCGGTCTCGACCACGAAGGTGAAGGTGCTCCCGTCACCATCATCACTGCAGACCGTGAGCCCTCCGCCCAGCGCTTCGGCGATTCGTTTGCTGATGGCCAGTCCCAGGCCGGTTCCCCCGAACTTCCGGTTCGTGGAAGTGTCGGCCTGTACGAACGGGTCGAAGACGTCGCCGAGTTTGCCTTTGGGAATGCCCACCCCAGTGTCGATCACGTCAACGGTCAGCATGGGTTTCTCGCCGCCGTCGAGCAAACGAACGAAGATATGTATGCCTCCGCTGTCGGTGAACTTGATGGCGTTGCCCACCAGGTTCGTCAACAGTTGCCGGAACCGCGTCGGATCGGACTCGATCGTGGTGGGGAGGGGGGCGCCGAAGCTCACCTCGAAGGATATGCCCTTTTTTTCGGCCCGTGGGCGCAGCATGGAGGCCACCTCGGATACCATTAGCTACGGCGAGCAACGTATGTGCTCTACTTCCATCTGGCCGGCGTCGATCTTCGACAGGTCGAGGATGTCGTTGATCAGGGCCAGGAGGTGCCGTCCGCTGGTGTGAATGGTGTCGAGCCAGTCTCGGCGCTCGGCCTCGTCTCCGCTGCCGGCGTCTTGCCGAAGGAGGTCAGCGAATCCCAGAATGCTGTTGAGCGGGGTACGAATCTCGTGGCTCATGTTGGCCAAGAACTCGCTCTTGGCCCGATTGGCGGCTTCGGCAGTTTGGCGGGCCTCGATCAGATCGGTCACGTTGATGATGTTTAGGATCACACCCCGGTACTGGTCATGCTCCAAGATAGGCTGCGCGCGCAAGGACAACTGCATCCCCAGTAGTTCCCGGTGAATCGTGAGAGCTCTCTGGCATTGGTCTGTCCGGAATCCGTCCAAAGTGGATCGCACGCGGGCCTCTACCTCCGGGTCAGGATGAAAATCCCAAAGCGACTTACCCACGATGTCCTCACGCTGCAGCCCCACTTTTCCAAGGAACCAGCCATTGACCTCCGTGATGATGTCGTCGGCGTCGGCGACGACGATGCCCTCGTCCATACCCTCGACCATAGAGCGTAGCTTGTGCGCTTCCTGTTCGACGGTCCGACGCGCTTCGGCGAGTGATTCCTCCACCCGCTTCTGTGCCGTGATGTCCTTCCATATGCAGTACAGTAACTGCTTGCCGAAGAGGGATACCGGCATCAATGTGACTTCGACTGGAAACACCTCGCCGTCCATACGAAGATGGTTCCATTCGAACCGGTTGGAGCCTCTCTCGAAGGCGGTGGCGATCATCTCGCCAGCCTTGTCGAAGGACGAGCGACCGTCTGGCTGAGTTTCTGGAGAGAGTTCGGACGGGTGGGTCTCGAGCACGTTCTCCTTACTCGAGGCCCGCAGCATCTCGACCGTCCGCTCGTTGCAGTCAACGAACGTCTCGCCCTCGATCAACAGAGTGGCGTCCGCCGAGGCATAGAAGCTGTCCATAAACGCCTGGTCGCTCTTGGCCAACAACTCCCAAGCCTGCTCGGCCGCCTGATGCGTCTTCGCTAGGCTCGTCTCCCGCGCGAGGATGCCACGATCGACGCGGCGCAGCGCGATATACAGGGACCCGGTCAGCACAGTCAGAAGAACCAGCGCCGCCCCTGACGACACGGCGAGCAGCCGATTGAACCGCGCCACGGCTTCGGACACATCGCTGAAGACGAACAGGTTGCCCACCTCGGCGCTGGAAACGTCTGTGAGCGGGGTGACCAGGACATTCCACGACTTGTCGTTGAATTCGGTTTCGACGCTCATCACATCGTGCGCATGTCCCTCTTCGCCGACGAAATCGTCCCATTCGGCGGGAAAACGAGGCAGGGAGGCGTAAATCAGCACGTCGTCGGGGAAGCGATCCCAATTAGCCTCCCGACCGAGCATCTTCATACCTGATTCCCATTTGGCCCGATCCAGCGCGTTCTTGCGAATGGCCACCGCCAGTTCGGTTCCGTGTTCGTCGTGAATCCTGGTCAGGACATCCTCGATCTCCTTGCCCAGTTCCAGGTAGCCGATGAGCGTGTTACCGTCGAAGACCGGGCGCACCACCCGCAGGGTGAAGGTGCCCAGCGGCCCCAGCTCGATGCCCGAGGCCGTCTTGCCGGTGCGCTCGGCCTCGCGCGCGGTGAAGCGGTCGATGAGATCGCCGTTCTTCTCCGGCTTATGCACGCGCAGCAGGTTTACCCGGTCGGGGCGGTGGAAGTAGAAATGCGTGAGGCCGTGCTCCTCCCGCAGGCGCCAGAAGACGTCCCCACAAATGTCCAGCAGAGCCTGCCGGTCTTGTCTTTTCAACGCGTCGTGCAGACCGGCGAAACGGAGAAAGACCTCTTCAAGGGCATCCAACGCTTGGGATTGCTCGGCCAGCGCTTCGGATAGTCCGCCTGCGGCATCCTCCAGCACCTGTTGGCTGGATCGCGTCAGGCTCTCTTGCCGTATGTGCAGCAAGATCGCCCCAAGTCCCCCGATCAGCAGCAGCAACACGGCCACCAGCGGAATAAGCAAGCGGTGCTGAACGGGTTTGATCGAGGTGTCCAGAAGCGGCTTCGACACTACGCCGACCCCGGGCAGCCCTGGCCAGTTTGATGGGGGTCGTGCTGTCATCTCGTGCTCTCTGGGCGCGAGCCGGATCGCGACTTGCGCCCCGATACGGGAACGCGGAATCTAGTGGTGATGCTCTTCATTTATTCGATCCTACGCGACGGCTGAACCTCCCATCCCCCAGCACGAACGTCAGTCCCACAAGAGGGCTGACCATCATTGTGCCGGGCTGAGAACGTGTGCGTCCAAGATGGGGAAGGAGGCATCTCAATGTACGCCTCGAGGGCGGCCCGTGGAATCCGCCAAATCCGGCCGATCTTTCGTCCCCGCAACTCACCGCTGGCGGTGAGTCGGTATACCGTGTCGGGCGAAACTTGCAGGAACTCCGCAGCCTGTCTGACGGTAAAGACCTCTTGCGTCACATTGACCCGTCCCCGGTGGCCAAGTCACCCTAGGTGAACGGAACACACACGAACAAACAGGGTATCGTCTTAGGAGAAAGGCGAGTTCACGAACGGTCTATTATCCGGATCACGCGGCTCCGCGGCAGAATGAACCGACTGATTATCAGAGCTTCGACAAGTTCAACATCACGGTCCGTTCGGTGCGCGGAAAACGCGATTGCCCCGCTGGATGCGTCTGGCGTGACAACCAGCTCTTTAAGGGATCGCCTGCTAGTCGTGGACGAAGCAGAACGGCTGTCTTTCAAGGCTCTTGAGACGATCCGCGACTTGCACGACCAGACAGGCTGCCCCGTGCTGTTCTGTGGCAAGCCCACGATCTATGAGCGGCTGGGCTTTCGCGTCCTCGGCGACTACTCCGAAGTGACCGACCAGCTTGCCTCACGCATCGTGATGAAACGCGACCTGACCGAGTGGACTCGCGGGCACAACCCTGAGCCGCTGTTCAGCCTGGCCGACATCCGCAAGTTGATTACACAATAAGGCTTGAAGCTGAACATCGAGCCGGACGCCGAGCGTTGGCTCCAGATGCGAGCCTCGACACTTGGCCTGGGCGGGCTGGGCAAGGCCCTAATGTCGCTCTATTTGGCCGCCAAAGTCGCTTTCACGAAGGGCGACGGCGCCATCACAGTGAGGCACCTTGAAGACGTGGACGGCTTGGCTATGGGCCACGAAGACGCGGCCCAAATGGCTGACGTCGTGAGCGATTCGTCCGGAATGCGACGGGTCGTCTGACCAACGCCGAACCCGGTTCGATCAGGCTTCGACCCGGGTTCGCAAGACAATCAAAAGCGCTCTCTGCGAGACCCGGTTTATACAACCGTC